>ERZ795032.38-NODE-38-length-190433-cov-10.270089_pt1 | contig 190433 bp, 144 predicted proteins | sample MGYA00375124_ERZ795032 | MGnify/ENA primary metagenome ERZ795032 (study PRJEB30167, sample SAMN05720154) | activated sludge metagenome | isolation source: Anaerobic digester | place: China | collected 2015-12-16 ... | reverse complement strand
GCGAGGTTGAGCACGGTGGACTGGTGATCGTGGGAGAGGGTGACGCTGTCGCTGTGTATACAGCGCCCGAGCAGATCGTGCAGGGCAAGGTGGGCGGGCTTCCCGGCCGGGCCGGTGAAGGACACGCGGAGCACGCCCGTGGAAGCGGGTAGGGGATTGGGAGAGCAGTCGAGTGAGAGGGCCGTTGGAAGAGGAACTGTTGCTACATCGGTGCTCAGCTTGCGCGAGCCGAGCCAGACTTTGAATCTGTTGTGCTTCGAGTCTTTGTGACTATTCCCGATCGCGATGATATCCTGAAGACCGTCTCCATTGACATCACCCGCCGGGTAAACCACCGCTTCCACGTAATCCATCGCAGGAAGGATCCCGAAGTGGCCCAGTGGACGGCGGAAGAGCGCACCACCTGGATAGTAAAAGAATCCTCCGAGTTCAGGGAGCATTTCCGGTGACCAGGAAAGACAGAGATCGTTCAACCCGTCGCCATTCATGTCGCCCACCGGACAGGCGTACACCGGACCGCGATCACCGAGGGGGTAGGAGTTGATATTGGGGATGGAATCGTTGGGCAGAATACGCTCCGGTAGTGTTGCGCCGCCCAGAAAGACCAGGGCATCGCCGTAGGGCCGGCGTAGCGAGAGCATTCCCGCGTCGATGATGTCCGCGTAGCCGTCTCCATTGATGTCCATTATCGCGGCTTGGGCGATTTGGGGATTCCATCCGCTGGCGTCGTCCAGCACCCGCGAAGGCTTCACCGTGATGGACCACGGGTTGCCGAGATACACATCCCAGTAATAATCCGGACCGCTTCTACCCGCGATCATTACGTCATCGTAACCGTCGCCGTTGAGATCGCCTGTCTGGATGTCGATCACATAATCCTCGGTGATGGCGCGAGGAGTGTTGACACGGAACACCGCGTCGTAGGTTGCGTCAAACGACGGACCACCAAGAAAGAGCACGGCTTTGTGGCTGACGGTGTCTCGATCATCGATCATGTTGGTCAGAAGATCCGGCCAACCGTCGCCGTTGAAGTCGAGTGTATGCAGCGAACTACGATGCGTGGTGGCAGTATTCTTGGCGATGAGGTCGCCGGGTTGTCCCTCGATCAGCATGTCCTCCTGCCAGACAAAACGTTCCGGTCCTTCCCGCTGCAGGAACACACGAACGGCCCCACGCTTCTCGGGGGAATACTCGCCAACGGTATGCCAGTAATTGTCGATGGATGTGGCAATGTCCATGCGTCCGTCGCGATTGAAGTCCGCAGCGACAACGCCAGAACTTCCTCCGCGAACGATATATGCATGCTGATGATTGAGAGGATTGCCCCCGAGGAAGATGAAGGTGGTGTCGCGCTCGGAGGAAATCGCGAAGTCATCGTAGCCATCGGCGTTTATATCGCCCAACGAAGTGCAATGCGAGCCGAAGTACCAGATATCCGGGCGCTCCACCGTCTCCCACAATTCCACGCGGTAGGGCGGCAGGTCGAGTTGCGCTCCCGGGGCGTCCTGCGCGCGGGCCAACCAGGGCGCGGCGCAAAGCGCGAGCAGAATGGCGGTCAGCGGCAACGCCCGACACGGCGGGGCGTTGCCTTGAAAGTACACATGCATGGCAACCTCCGAAAATGATGGAGAGAATGGAATCACAGGAACCGACGATGACGCGGGAGGCGCGTCCCGCTACAACGACAACGTTGCGCACGTCCCCGCCGCGACATAATACCACACCGCCGTATCCCATTTACGCCAGCAACTTACATTGTACGGAAATGAAACGCAAGAAGATTTTTGGCGGGACCTTTGATCGGAAGGTGTCGAGAAGTCTATACATACTCAGTGCCTCGACGTTCTTGCGATGTGACTGTTGCGAATTCATTCGAGGATAGATGTCGATGAATCGTATATCGTGGAGGATTTGGTAACAACAACACGCCCCCGCGTGTGGACGCGGGGGCGCGGTGCCGTGGTCATGGAGGAGGAGTGGGTTACCTGACCACGGCGAGAGGGGTGGCTGTGACACCGGCGGGGGTGTAGAACACGACATTGTACAAGCCGGGAGCCAGCGTGGAGGTGTTGATCACCGCATTGTAGCTACCCGAAGCGAAATCCCCGCGCAGGGCGGATAACACTTCACGCCCAGCGAGATCGTACACCTTGACCAATGCGCTGGCCGGACGATCCAGGGCGAAATTCACTGTGGTGCTGCCGCGCGAAGGATTGGGATAAGCGTTGAGCTGCAACGCCGGTGCAGCCGCGTCAACGCGCTCGACTGTTGTAACGCTGCCGAGCGGCACGACCTGCCCGCTCTCCAGTGCGGCGAAGAGGCCGAATCCCGCTCCACCCTGATTGCCGTCGGGTGCAAGAAAGCCCGAAGCAAAGACCACCGCAGAAGCGCCACCCAAGGCCGTGAGGTCGGCGCGGAAGCTGGCGACAACGTTGCTCGACGATGCGGGAGTGATGTCGAGCGTGTAATCGCCCGTCGGCACTTCGAACCACGGAGTGAACTGCCCGTACGCGAGATCTTCCACCAGACTGCCCACGCCTCGCGCGATCACATCCACCGCGGGAGCGTCGGTGGCGCCATGGAACACCGCGAGTTCCACTCCCGTCGAGGGAATGTCGTCCTGCGGTTGCTCGGTGATGTACAGCGTGAAGCCGGTGCTGCCCCCGCCGGGATTGGCGGCGAAGCGGGATGGATCGAGCACGCCATTGGCAATGGCCACAAAGCGTCCACCGGCTCCGAGAGTGATGGGGAAGCGCGCGAGAATTTCAGAGGAGGAAGTGCTGTTGCCGGGAGCGATGCCGATTTCAAACTCCACGCCCGCCTCGAATTCGAGAAATGGTGTGGCGGTCCGAAAGGCGAAATTACCAATGGCCAGCGCGTCGTTCACGTACACGTCCACGGTCGCGGCGGACGGATCGGCGGCGTTGTGAATTACCTGCAGGCGTGCGGTGCCGGGCGTGTGCAGGGGCAGCTCCACCACGGTGCCGTTGGGCAGCGCGGCGAAGAGACCGAAGGCGGCGCCGTTGTTGTTGTCTACCGGATTGAGAAAACCGGAGGCGAAGACCACGGCCGCTCCACCGGCGAGTCCGGAGAGGTCGGCATCGAAGGAGGCGACAATAACCGGAACTCCCGTCGGCGTGACGTCAAGCACATACGGTGCGGCGGGCACTTCGAAGTACGGCGTTATATCGCCATAAGCGGCGTTGTTGACCAGCGTGGCCACACCGCGCGCGATCACGTCCACGGCGGGAGCATCGGTGGTGCCGTGCAGCGCCGCGAGCGCCACAGTGCCGCTGTTGGGCGAAGACTCGAGGCCCATGGCGGTGCTGAACAATTGGAAGGCGATGGAACGAGCATCGGGATTTGCGGCGAAGGCCGAGGGATCGAGCACGCCATTGGCCACGGCAACGTAGGTTTTGCCCGCGTCGAAGGTAACGGGAATGACGGCGATGGCATCGTTGGACGAGGAACTCGTGGGCGGCGCGATACCGAGATCGATTTGCACACCGGCGGGCACGTCGATGAATGGCGTGGCCGCGCGGAAGGCGAAGTCGTCAAGCAGCAGCGTGCTGCCGGCGTACACGTCCACGGTCGCGGCGGACGGATCGGCGGCGTTGTGAATTACCTGCAGGCGTGCGGTGCTTTGAGCGGCGAGAGGGTCAATCTGTATTCCTGCAAGAAGAGCGACGAGGGAACACAGTGCAATGTATTTTCTCATGGTGTATCCTTTCGATGAAGAGCTACGAACCAGCGAGAAAAAGTCAGGCCTGAACTTTTTTACTCTAGTTTTTTCGTTACCCGAAACAGGCGACCGGCGAGCGGAGTCGAGCGGGCGCGTATGGAATTGCTTTCGACAGGATCAACAACATGCGTGGCGAGGAACGGAGTTCCCGCCTCGGGAAAAAATCGGATACGGCGTATCCGTAATTAGCGAAGCGGTTCAGGATTCCCGTCAAAACGCTATCTTATTGTTTGCATCCTCGGAACAGCCGGGAACAAGCGGGCGGCAGGCCGTACATGAAGCGCATCCTCGTCATACGCAAGCACAATCATCTGGGCGATATGCTGTGTTCGCTGCCGTTGTATGCGGCATTGCGGGCACGCTGGTCCGATGCGCGCATCGATCTGCTGGCGGCGCCCACCGCGTATCCGGTGCCGCTGGCGGAGATCAATCCCTATCTTCACGACATCCTGTTTTTGCGCAAGGACGGTCCGTTGGCGCTGCCGCGTTTGTTGTGGCGCATACGCCAACGCCGCTATGATATGGTCATCGTACCGTCCACCATTCGTCATTCGCGCAGCGCGCATCTTATCGCGCGCGCGAGCGGTGCCCCGGTGCGCGTGGGTGTGCGCTCGTACGACGGCGTACCGAATCCCGATCGCGCCGCGCTCACCCATGCCATCGATACGCGATGGAGCGACGGACCGGTGCATCAGTTGTGGCGCAATCTCGCCATTGCGGATGCGGCCGGATGTGCGCCCGCCGGTGATCCGCTGGCCACGCGCATTCCCGTGTCCGCGGCCGCCGTTGCGGAGGCCGGGCGTGTACTCGCCGCCCTGCCCGCCGATGGACCAATTGTTGGCGTGCATGTCGGCGCGGGGAAGCGTGCGAACGTCTGGCCCGCCGGGCGCTTTGCCGCCACGTTGCGCGCGCTGCGCGGCGACGGACCGCTGTCCGTGCTGCTCACCGCCGGAGCGATGGATGCGGACGAGGTGGAGGCGGTGGAGCGCGAGCTTCGGCGGGAGGGGATTCCGCTGTTGCTGTTGCGCGACGCACCGATTCCCCTGCTTTCCGCCGTGCTGCGTCGACTGGCGCTATACCTTTGCAACGATACCGGCACCATGCACGTGGCGGCGTTCAGTGGCGCGCCGGTGTTGGCGCTGTTCGGTCCCACACCCGCGGCGGAGTGGGCGCCGTTGCAAGCACGCTGTCGCGCCATAGTGTCGCCCGACGCTTCGATGGAGGGAATATCGGTGGACGAGGTCCTCGACGCCGGCCGCGCGATGCTCGCCGCGTGGCGGGAGCAGAGGCCGCGCATCGACGAACGGGAACAGTAGGCGAGGTCGGTGATGGATGCTCCCGACGGGGTCGCGCGCTGAAGAGGATTGCGACATGCTCCTGCCGATGACCGCGCGACGGGAGTGGGGATTGGAGGTGCCGGGTGAGGAGGTCGGCGATGAGCGCATGCGATGTGCTTCGAAACGGCACGGATTTCGTAGCTCGACAAGACGGACGGGAATGCTTCGTACGAATTGAAGAATTTACCGACACGTGGGATGTTTTTTTTCTTGACATTGCCCGCTCTGTTTCGTATAATCGAATCCATAATGCCTGATGAACTGCCGCCGCCGGGCGCGATAGTCGCGAGGAGACCCTGCGGACATTTGGTTGGTTGACGATGTCATGAACTGTGGCGTACACCCGTAGCTGTACACGTCTGCGCGTCACGTTTGATAATTCACAGTTCACTGTTCATTGCAAGGAGAGAGGTTATGGGAAAGCATGTTCATGCACCCCACGCGCCCACGCGCCCACGCGCCCACGCGCCCACGTTCATGATGTACCATTACGACTCGCGGACGGCGGGGGAGAGGACTGAGGCGCGACAGCCCGTGTGGCTGTCGCCGGGAGTCGGTATGGCGCGCGCCCTGCCGCTTCTGGCGCTGTTGCTGCTGCTGAGCGCTACGGCGCGGGCGCAGTTCACCTTCGATATGGGGAACAGCGAGATCGCGGTGTGGAATCCGAGCGGAAGTGTCGCTTTCCTATTTTCTCCGGCTGGTCTGGTCTTCGACGCGGATCTGCGGCACACGCACAAGTACCGGGACGGAATTGGTTTCGCCTCCGGGGCGGTCGGCATCGATGGACCTTGGTCCTACGACGCACCGGCGGGGGACATCGTCAGCGTGGCCGACACCATCGGCTGCGGCTGGTACAATTTCACGATCAATAACATTTCCTTCCGTCTGAACCTGACGGACGCGCATTGGGGCGCCGGCGACAACAACTCGGTGTACAAACTGCTGTTTATCGTCGACGGCATGAATGTCAAATTGCGCGTGCGCTCGCCGGGCGCCTCGGGCAGTTGGAGCGCGGAACTGAACGTGAACTCCGGCGCTTCGCTCAGCTACTGGGATGTGATACGGGCGACGCACGACCCGGATTATGCGCGTAATCGTACGGGTCTGGCTGGTAAAGTCTTTCATGTGGACGGCGACGACAGTCTGTTGCCATTGCCCTCGATGGGTGTGCAGTCGGCGCTGCTGGATGTGAACCTGCATGTGCGCACCGACGTGGAGGTGCCGATGGAGCACGAACTGCTGATCAACGGTTTCGTGTTGGTTCCGACCAGCACCACGTTGCGTTTCGACAATCAGCGGGGCATGACGGTGCGTGGCGGTCTGCGCACCGTGACGACGCAATACGGCAGCGAGCAGGTGGTGTTCACCTCGTCGGCGCAAAGCCCGGCTCGCGGCGATTGGCGCGGCGTGCATTGCCTCGAGGCGGCGTACGTGCATCTGAATCGCGTGATTGTGTCCTACGCTGAAACCGGGGTGTTTCTCGAGGCGACGCCGGATATGCGCAGCGACGATTTGGTCATCGGGCTGAGCCAATTCGACGGTTTGCGCAGCGAGGCGAGCGGCAGTGCGCATTACAAATTGCGGGTGACGGCATCGAACGAGAACAACATCGCCGTGCTTCAGGGCTCGACCTTCACGGTGGACGACGGCGTGGCGGCGCTGAGCACGGATATGAACGGCGTGTTCGTGGGCGAGGGTTCCAACGCTTTGCTGCGGAATTGCCTGGTGTACTATAACAGAATGAACGGCGTGTATGCGTTCGCGGACGCGCGGGTGGTGCTCGACACCTGTGACGTCTTCGGGAATGGTCCGCTGCCCGGCGAGGACTGGGTGGGGGTGTATACGTTCTACAACAGCACACCGCTGGTGCTGCGGTACAGCAAGGTACACGAACAGTCGGTGGGCGTGGGCGCGATCTGGGGCACGGTACACGGCTACCTGTCCGCCACGCAACCGGTACAATGGTACAACCGGGACTCGCTGGGCAGGAATTGTATTTACCGGAACGATTACAACCTGCTCGGACATTACGGGACGTTCGAGTTTGCGAGGGCGTATTACGCCGGCGCCACGCCGCATTATCAGGGTGGCGAGAATTCGATTTACGATCCGCAAATTCTTCAGGGCACCTTCGAGTACTCGCAGGCCTGGCTGCAGCGAGATTACTGGGACGGCAACACCCTCTTCAATGTGATGGGTTCGATGGTGGATACGCGCGATCCGCTCTGGACGGACATGGTCGGTTGCATTGTGGACGACACCACGGGCGGCGGAACGGACGGCGCGTTGGGCGGGGCCTTGCTGGCCCAGTGGAACGCGCGTCTTGAGAGCATGTCCGTGGACAGCTTGCCGACATATCTCTACGGGGCGCGAAACGCACTGAGTGCCGAGGAGGCGGCGACGGCCATTGCCGTGTTGTTGCGGCGCCTGGATGGTCGCGATGCGCTGGCCTTGTTGGACCGCGTGGTGGGCGCATGCGCGCAGCCCGCGGTGTTGTGTGCGGCGCACGGTGGTCGCGCCGTACTGTTGTTGCGCGAGGGTGACTGGTCGGCGGCGGCGCAGGCGCTGGACGCGCAGGCGCTGAGCACGGCATGGGCCTCGCCGATCTATCTGGCGGCGCGCGCCATGCAGGCAATGGCGCTGCACAGCGCGGGACGGGCGCAGGAGGCACGCGCCAGCGTGGATTCCCTTTTCAGCGCCCATCCCGGCAATCGCGACATCCATCTCGCCTGGCGCAGCATCGGTGGCGGGGCTGCGAGCGTGCCGCGGCGTGGCACGCTCGCCATGACTCCGGCGTCGTTCGTGGTGCTGGATGTGCATCCGCATCCGGTGGGTGAAGAGGCGCTGCTGCGCGTTTCACTGCACGAGGACGCGGAACTCCGTGTGGCGTTGTTCGACCTTCACGGTCGCGAAGTACGCGTGTTGGCCGAGGGGCGCTATACACGCGGTGTGACGACGCTCCGCCTGCAAGCGGGCGGATTGCCTTCGGGCGTGTATCACCTACGCCTGAGCGGCTCCGCGGGCACAATCGTACACCCCATTACCATACTGCATCGCTGACATGCTTCGGTTTCGCGCGCGGATGCGTGCCCGGCGAGCGTTCGCGCCGCCGGGCACACTCCCGCGCGGGCCGCGCATTCATGTTAGGGCAACGACAGACAGGAGAGAGACCAATGAAACGGCAATGGATACATGTGGTTCTGGCGGTGGTTGTGGTACTGGGCGCGACGGAGTCGCGGGCGCAGACGGGTGTGCGCACGCTGACCAAGGGACGGCTGAGCGCGTTGGTGGATACCTGGAGCGGACGCTACGCGGTGTCGGACAAGCGGGGGCGCACGGTGCTGTTTTCCTCGCGCAACGGTTTGACCTCGCATATCAGCGTGCGCATCGACGATGTGGTGTGGACCAATCACGGCAAATCGCAGATGACGGCGGTGTGGCCGCAGCGCAATCTGGGTCGCGGCACGGTGGAGGTGCTGGGCGACCGTCTGCGGTATTGGTGGGACGTGCCGTGCGCGGGAGGAACGGCGCGCATCGTGCAGGAACTCGAACCGGTGTCGGACAGCGCCTACGAGGAGGTGCGCATTCACCTTCGTGTGGAGAATCGTGGCACGCGCGCGCTGCGCGTGGGCATGACGGCGCTCACGGATCTGACCGCGAACGGCGACGACCGGGTGCGCCTGCGCGACAGGGGCATGAGCATCGAGCGCGAGGTCGCGCTTCTTGGCGCGGCCATACCGGAGCGGCTGCTGTTGCAATCGGGGGCATTCCTGCCGGATTCGGCGCATTGTCGATACCGTGGACCGGGTGTGACGGTGCCGGACCGCGTGGTGGTGGGACAGTGGTCGTATCACGGTCGTCTGGGCACGGCGGTGTACGGATACGAGGCGGTGGATTTGCCCGTGGTGGACGTGTCGGCGCTGCTGGAGTGGCGGAGCGCCGAAGTCGGGGCGGGCGCGCAGCGCGAAGAGATCGGCGCGGTGGGTTTCCAAGCGCCTCCCCCCCCACCTCCCGCCGTGTCCACTTTCGCCAGGGAATACATCGTTCCCAGGTTGTTCAATGATGTCACGCAGGTGCTGGTGTTCAGCGACAGCGACGCCACGGTGCGCTTCCACGCGCCGTTCGCGGACGATTCCCGTACGGCGTTGCCTGCGCGGCGCGGTAGCTGGGACACCGTGTTCACCATGCGCGCCGGGCAGGTGGTCAGCGTTCACTATTACCCGACGTTCCAGTGGAAGCCGGCGGATTCCGTGACGTATTACCGCCAAGGCCATTTGCGCGTGACCTCGACGGCGGAGATCGGGCTCCTGGCGCATCCAAGGTTTGCTGTCTGGGTCGGTAACGGACAGACGGTCTGGCCCACGAAGTGGTGGGACAACTATTATCTGTATCACGGCAACATGTCGAATGGGGAAGTATTCATGACATTCACCGGGCAGGACGCGGAGCTGACGCATCGCAACGACTACGGATTTCTCTGGTATAGTTTTTCCTGCTGGTACGAGAACTGCGGAAACGAGATCTGGTTTCCGGATGGCATCACACGGAAGCATCGCTTTCCCGCCTGTTCCGATTTCGCAGGGAAGAGAGATCTTCATACGCGGTACTGGTACAATCACTACTCGCCGTATCACTATCCCCCGGATCGCAGCGCGGACGGCGCGGGAGATGCGTTCGAGGCCGATCAGCCCTTCTGGCTTCAGGCAGTGATTTGGCAACGGCCCTGGCCCGGGCAGGATCCGAATGCCTTGCCCGTGGGGTATCACTGGTATCATGCCTATATTCATCACCCTCCCCGCAAGCATCTCGGCACCGAGTACACCGTGGTGCCTTTTGACAAACCCGCATCGAGCAGGAAGGAGGATTTGCTGCGCATACTGGCCTACGAGGATGATACGGAGGTGACGCTGTTCGCCGGCAGCCCGCCCATGCGACTGCGCAAGGGCGAACATGTGGATACGCTGTTCGATCGCGCCACGGTACTGCGGTCGAACAAGCCGCTGGCCGTGTACCAACATCATCTCTACTGGGCCTATCTCGGCAGCGACACCAGTCACAGCGGGCAGGCGCTGCCCATGCTGCCGCATGGCTTGTGGGGGCGTCGCTACCACGTGGCGAGCGGTGATCTGGTGGAACACCGGTATTTCGCGAGCGATCCCGTCACCATTGTCCAACGGCTGTACCTTGTCGTGATCACGCTAGCGGACGGAAAGGATCGGGTACGCATCGATGGAGTACCGTTGCCCGCGGCGCGCTTCACCGACTTCGAGGGCTTTGCCTATACCTATGTGGACGTCGACGCCGCGTATCATATTGTGGAAAGTGATCGTCCGATCCTGACCATCGCCTGCGGCGAGGTGGGGTATGAGGGTTGGCCGTGGAAACGTAACGCCTTCTCCTATATACCGCCGTTCAATTAGGCGGGAAGGGGCCTCCCGCCCCCACCGGCGGAGTGGGTGCCGTTGCGCGCGTCGATCAGTGCTCGTTGCGGCGGAAACGGGCGAAGTAGAAGCCGTCGGAATCCAGCAGCGCCGGGTGGACGGTGAACTCGTGTGTCATCGAGGCGAGTGGCAGGGCCGCAAGTCCCTGGGCGGCGAACACCGGCGCCAGTGCGTCGGGCTGGAAGTTGTCGTGCTCTTCGAGAAAACGCCGCGCCACGTGCTGATTTTCCTCCGGCAGCAGCGAGCAGGTGGCGTAGAGCAACATGCCGCCAGGGCGCAACAGCGCGGCGTTGCGTCGCAGGATGTCGTACTGCCGCGCAGCCAGACGCGTGATCGTGGACGTGGAGAGCTTCCATTTCAGGCCCGGATCGCGTCGGGCGGTGCCCAGTCCCGAACAGGGCGCGTCCACAAGAATGACGTCGAAGCGCCGCTCGCCGAAGGCCTCCAGCACATCGCCGGAGGGTGGCAGCGCGCGGGTTTCGGGCAGGGAGAGCGGCAGTCGTGCGGCGCGCATGCGCAGGGCGCGGAGCTTCGCCGCCTCGCTGTCGCTGGCCGCAAGACGCATGCTCCCTCCACCGCGGTCGAGCAGATGCATGGTTTTACCGCCGCCGCCGGCGCAGGCGTCCAGCACGTCGCGCCCAGCCACTTCGCCCAGCGCGTATCCGATGAGTTGACTGCCGGCGTCCTGCACCTCGAAGCAACCTTGTTCGTACAGCGGGCCTTCCATAACACGCGCGCGCCGTTCGAGCGTGACCGCAGCAGGCAGCAGCGGATGCGCCCGCGCCTCCACGCCCTGCGCGCCCAGCGCATCGATCAACGCGGCCCGGCTCATGCACTGAAGATTCACGCGGAGCGTGAGCGGAGCGGCATCGAGCAATGCGCGTCCCAGTGCCAGCGCCGCGGCTGTGTCACCCCAAGCATGCTGCCAGCGCTCGAATATCCAATCCGGCACCGATGCCATCGTGGCGGCCGCAACCGCATCGCTCCCCGCATCCACCCGCAGGCGCAGGGCGCGCGCAAGCACGCCGACATGATCCGGCAGCGCGCGCCGCGCGGCGAGAGCGAAATCCGCGTGTTCCTCCGTCGCGTATGGCAGGGGCTGCGGCAGCATTTCCGCGTCGGCGAGCAGCAAGGATGCGGCAAGGAGTCGACGCGCGTGTTCCGCATCGAACGTGCGGGCAAGCTGCTCCTCGCCGGTTACGGCGGCATGGCAGAAGCGCAGGGCGCGCAGCGCGTGAAATGCGAGCGTCGAGATTGCGGCGCGGGTGGCGGCATCGAGTTTTTTCTTGCCGCGCAGATGCGCCGACACCAGCTCGCGTGGCGCCTGCGGGGATTTGGCGAGCAGGCGGAGAAGCTCGCCCGCCTGCGCGATCGTGGTGTCCGGATTCATCGTGGCGGCGACTCAGGTGTTGAGCACGAAACCGAGATGCGCGCGCAGCTCCGCCGGCAGTGCCGGGAGGGCGGCCCGCGGTATCAGGTAGGTGGAGAGATTCGTGAGATCCGAGAAAATCCGATGCTTGTCGGCGGTGGATTTCAGATAGTGATATCCTGAAGAGCCGCCCGTCCCCACCTTGCTGCCGATCATGCGATGCACCATCAAAGCATGACGATAGCGCCAGGTGGTGAGCAATTCGTCCACATCCACCAACGCGGCGAGCAGGCGCCAGGGCATGGCCAGCAACGGCTGGTCGCGGTACAGGGCGATGAACAGCGCGGCCTGCGTGGCGCGATGCGACAGCCGCCACTGCCCCTCGGCCCGCAGGGTGGCGTGCCGCCCGGCATCGAACATGGCGTCGAAATGTTCCTGTGTGCGCCGCAACTCAGCGAGCTGCATGTCCTTCTCCGCATCGCCGAGCGTGGGATGCGATGCGATCACGCGCATGTCGCCCGCCAGCATGTCGTGGACCGCCTGGCGGTAGCTGTCCATGAACGCGTAGCCGTCATGTTCGAGCAATGGCGTGCGTTCGAGCCAATGTTCCATCGCGTCGAACAGCGAGGGCTGCGCCTCCGCTTCCATCAGCAACGCCTGATGCGCAGGCGAGACGCGGCTGTGGTACACGGATTGATTGTAGCGGAGTCGCTCATCCGTTTTAAGGCCGAGGCGGATCTCCACCAGACGGAATTGCACGCTCTGAAAACCCGAGGCGGGGAAGAGATAGTCGCGGAAATCCAGGAAGTCCAGCGGCGTCATCGTCTCCAGAATACGCAATTGATCGATGAGCACTTTCTGAATTTCGATCACGCGCTGCAGGCGGTTGACGCACACGCCGATGTCGGTTTCGGGAACCCGCTCGCGCGAGAGCAAGGCGATGACGGAATCCATTTCAAACAACACCTGCTTGAACCACAGCTCGTAGGCCTGATGCACCACGATGAACAGCATTTCGTCGTGCGCGGGTTTGCCGTACTCCTCGCTTTTTCTGTGTTGGCTGTCGAGCAGGGTGTCGAGGCGCAGATAATCGGCGTAGTATATCGAGGGATAGGGTTTGTCCATGTGCGTTCTCTTTCTTCACATGCCCGCGTCATCGGCGAAGGGCGGGAGCGTTGCGGTGATGAGACGGCGTGCAGCGTCGAGATCGATATCTTCGATGCGCGCGACGCCCTCGGTGAGTTGTTCGAGTATGCGCTGTTGCAGCAATCCCCGCCGCAGCGCGGTGGCATAGGGCAACAGATGGAAGGAGACCATCGAATACATGGGCACGAAATAGTCGGGAAAATGCCGCTCCAGCACGAGACCGGCGCGCTTCATGAAGAGGAAGCGCGGGTCGGCGACGAGGTCGCGCATTTCAATGAAATTCCGCAGTGCCATGTCCGCGATGGCGTCGGCATTGTCCTTGCGGCGATGCTGCACCTCGGCGAAGACGCGCGCCCAGTCGGCGCCGTGCCGTTCGATGGCGTGGTCCAACGCCACGCAATCCTCGAAGGCGCAGTTCATTCCCTGCCCGAAGAACGGCACGATGGCGTGCGCGGCATCGCCCAGCAGCAGGGCCTTGCCTTCCGCATGCCAACGGTCCACGCGCACAGTGCCCAGATGTCCGGTGGGATTGGCGAAAAACTCCTCCTCCAGTTGCGGCATCAAGGCGAGCGCGTCGGGGAAGTACTGCGCGAAGAAGCTCCGTACGGTCGCCGCGTCGCGCAAGCTGTCGAAGGAGGTGTCGCCCTCACGTTGGAGAAACAGCGTGCAGGTGAAGGTACGGTCGGGATTGGGCAGGGCGATCATCATGAACGAGCTGCGCGGCCAGATGTGCAGCACATCCGCTTCCATGCGGAACGCACCGTCGGGTCCGGGATGAATGGTCAGCTCCTTGTACCCGTGCTCGAGCATGTCCTGCGTACACCGATGCCCGCCGCGTCGCAGCATGGCGTCGCGCAGCGCGGAGGCGGCGCCGTCGGTGCCGATCACGGTTGCTCCCGACACGTGCTGTTGTTCGCCGCTGCGCTCGTCCACGAACAGTGCGCCGCATGCGTCCACATCCACATCCTCGCAGCGCTGCGAGAAATGCAGGGCCACGGACGGCAGCGCTTCCGCGGCGCTCAACAGGCGCTTGTTCAATTCCGCGCGCGACACAGAGTGAATCACCTCCTCGGGCCGCTGACCGTAGGGTTGGAAGGTGCGTGTACCGTCCACCGCGTGCATCATGCGTCCACGCATGGGAATGGCGATGGAGAGAATGTCGCGGTCGAGCCCCACGCGCGCCAGTGCGTCGATACCGCGCGCCGACAGCGCGAGATTGATGGAGCGTCCCGCGCCTGGCGTGCCGCCACGAGGGTCGGGTCGCCGCTCGAAGGCCCGCACGGCGATGCCTCGGCGCGCAAGGAACACGGCGAGCAGCGAGCCGGCCAGGCCCGCGCCGATCAGGGTCACCGGTGCATGCTGCGTCATTCCGTTTGTCTCCATAGTTCTCTCATCCCGGCCATATTACACGGCGCTATCGCGCCAGAAGGTGTGAAAGGCGTCCGCCAGGCGCCACACATCCTCGAAGGTGTTGTACATCGGTACCGGTGCGGCGCGTATCACATCGGGCTCGCGCCAGTCGCAGACAATGCCCTGCCGGTGCAGATGGTCGAAGCAGGCGCGGCCGCGTTCGTGCAGGCGGATGGAAAGCTGGCATCCCCGCTGTTCCGGATCGGCGGGTGTGATAATCGACCAGGTGTCGCGCTGCCCGGCGCGCAGGAGTTGTTCGAGCCAGCCGGTGAGGCGCAGGCTTTTCGCGCGCAGCGCGGGCATGCCCGCTTCCTCGAACAGCGCCAGCGAAGCGCGCAACGCGGCCATGGGCAGCACGGCCGGATTACTCAACTGCCACCCGTCGGCGCCCGGGGCGGGCATGAATTGCCGTGGCATGGCAAAACGCGTGGCGGGGTCGTGCCCCCACCAGCCGCTGAAGCGGGGGAGGTCCGGCGCATGCTCATGCCGCGCGTGCACGAAACATGCGGCTGTGCCGCCGGGGCCGGAGTTGAGGTATTTGTACGAACACCACACCGCGAAGTCCGCATTCCATTCGTGCAGGTGCAGGGGAACATTGCCCGCCGCATGGGCCAGATCGAGGCCGGCCACCATACCTGCCGCATGCGCCGCGTCGATCAGAGCGGGAATGTCGAACAACTGTCCGTTGTAATAATTCACACCGCCCAGCAACAGCATCGCCGCCTCGTCGCGATACAGATGGATGAGGTCCAGCGCACGCTGCCTGTCGAAGAGTCCATCCTCGCTGAGGGGAAGCTCGATCAGATCGTGCTCCGGATCGCAGCCGTGAAAGCGCAACTGCGACATCACCGCGTATTGGTCGGAGGGAAAGGCCTTTTCCTCGATGATGATTTTCCGCCGGCGGCCTTCGGGACGGTAGAAGGAAACGAGCAGCAAATGCAGATTCACCGTCAACGTGTTCATCGCCACCACCTCCGAGGGCAGCGCGCCCACAATGCGCGCCAGCGGTGCGGCGACCTCCTCGTGCGTGCGCATCCACGGATGCGGGCCGTCGAAATGTCCGTCCACGGCCAGGCGCGCCCAGGTGTCGAGCTCGGTGAGAAGCTCAGCTTCGGTTGCCCGGGGTTGCAGGCCGAGAGAGTTGCCGCTGAAATAGGCGATCTCGCGTCCCTCCGCATCCAGCGGAACGTGGAAGCGCGGACGAAGCGTGGGAAAGGCGTCGCCGTGGTCGAGCATGCGGGCGTGTTCGAGCGTGGCGGTCGCGTGCGATGAATACGTGGGCGGTGCTGTCATTGCTCCGGAGAAATGGGGTAGAGAATCGGACGGCTGGGTGTCGCATCGGAGACGAACGCGGCAATCTGCAAGTTGAGCAAATAACGGCCATCCGGTACATGATCCGGAATATAGACCATTTCCGTGATGGTGCGAAGCCGGGGCGCGCCAACGGCGACGCGCTGCTGACCGACGGGCATTTGCCAGAACGCGTGATGCGCGAGCATCTCGCCGCCATCGTCGTCGCGGTCCAGCGATGGCACATCCACCAGCAGATGGCGCACGTCGCGTTCGACAAGGCATTGCACCGCCTCCACAGTGAAATACGGTGCGCGTTGCCGCGTGTAATGGCGCGTGCGCTTGCTCTCGGGATTGGGCAGCGTGCGAATGATCACGGCCTGGCCGAAGGAAATGTCCTGCGACTCCAGCGCGTGCCGCAACGCGGTGGCCGTGATCAGCGTGTCGTCGGATGTGGCGTTGTGCGCGGCGCTTTCGTGCGAGGCGGCGGCGGGCACCAGCACGGCGCTGACGAGTGTCGCCGGAATGAGCGAGCCAGGCAACACATCGGTGACGGGGATGCGCTCGACGGTGAGATGCCCGACGCATTCGGTGTGCGTGCCGTTGCAATGCGGCGTGAGAACGAGGGTTTCGACGTTGCAGCTCCCGCCGAGACGGGTGTCGCCCACGAGCGATCCCGCGCGCAACGCCTCGGCATGCGCGTCCGCAACACCGTAGGCGTTGGGTTGCGCGCCGTGGAAGTCGAGCGGGATGGCGATGCTGATGCCGGCATCGAGGTCGGCATCGAATCGCGCCTGGCCGATGGTGATGGTGCAAATCATCGGATAAAACGCTCCTTGGTTAAGCCGAGCCAGTGGAGGGCGTTCTCGCCAAGCAACTTTTGCTTGACGGTGTTCGGAAGTTCATCCATGGATTCGATCAATGCGCCCGGAATGGCCTCGCCCAGAGGGAAGGGATAGTCCGAGCCGAGGGTGACGCGGTCTTCGCCCACGAGATCGATGATGTAGCGCAACATCACCGCGTCGTGCACGAGCGAATCGAGCCAGAAGCGCCCGAGGTAGGCGCGCGGCTGCACGGGGTTGTCGATGGCCACCAGGTCGGGCCGCACGTTGAAGCCGTGCTCAATGCGCCCGAGTGTTGCGGGGAAGGAGCCGCCGCCATGCGCGAAATTCACGCGCAGACGGGGCAGGCGCTCGAGCACGCCGCCGAAAATCATCGAGCAAATCGCGAGCGAGGTTTCGGCCGGCATGGCCACCAGCCAGGGCAGCCAGTAGCGCTGCATGCGGTCGCGCCCCATCATGTCCCAGGGATGCACAAACACAGCGGCGCCCAGTTCCTGCGCCGCTTCGAAAAAGGGAAACAGTGCGGGTTCGTTGAGATTCCAGTCGTTGACATGCGTGCCGATTTCCACACCGGCCAGGCCGAGTTCCTTCACCGCGCGTTCGAGTTCGCGAATGGCGAGCGCGGGATCCTGCAAGGGCACGGTGCCGAGTCCCACGAAGCGCTGTGGATGCCCCGCCACCGTGGCCGCGATGTGATCGTTGAGATAGCGGGACAGATCATGACCGTGCTCGGGCTTGGCCCAGTAGCTGAACATCACGGGCACGGTGGACAACACCTGCACGTGTACTCCATGCGTGTCGCATTCGCCGATGCGCACGGCGGGATCCCAGGAATTCGGATGAAAGGTGCGGAAATGCTTGCAGTCCACGAACATGTCGGCCGCACCGTCGTCGCGCCGCTGCAACGCGGGGAAGCCGCCATACCCGTAGCGCTCGGCCAGATCGGGCCAGGACGGCGGGAGTATGTGAGTGTGTACGTCGACTTTCAGCATGCGTCCTCAGGTACTCGTTACAGGCGTGCGGGGAGTGCTTGGAAACGGGACCGGGCGGATGGCCGCGGCGAGCCCTCAGCGCGCGGGCACGGGCGCTTCCATCACCGCGCCGCATTGGCTGCAACGGCGCAGTTGTTCGGAGCCATAAAAACGCTCCATGATGGGTGGAAACTGCGTGACGATGTTTTCCAGCGTGAAATACTCCTCGTGCAACGGAGCATTGCATTGCTCGCAAAACCAGAGAAATCCGTCCTGTTCACCCTCGCGGCGCTTGCGTTCGATTACCAGGCCCACGGTATTGGCCGGCCGTTGCGGCGAATGCGGCACGCGGGCGGGGAGGAGGAAGATCTCGCCCGGCCGCAGCTTCACCGCGCGACGCTCGCCATCCACGATGAGATGCAGCGTGATCTCGCCTTCGATTTGATAGAAAAACTCCTCGCCCTCGTTGTAATGGTAGTCCTTGCGGGCGTTGGGTCCGCCCACAATCATGACGATGAACTCCGCATTCTCGAACACCTGCAAGTTGCCCACCGGGGGTTTGAGCAAGTGGCGGTGTTCTTCTATCCATTGTTGAAGGTTGATGCCCTGTGATGTATACATGCGAACCTCGTCAAATCGTGGCGATACATTTCAACTCGATGGCGATGGGGGTGGGGAGCGAGAGCACCTCCACGGTGGTGCGGCAGGGCCGGTTGTCCCGGAAATACTCCGCGTACACGCGGTTGAAGGTGGCGAAATCCTTTTTCATGTCGGTGAGGAACACCGTCACATCCACAAGATTTTCCCAGGCCGCGCCGGCGTCCTCCAGCACGGCGCGCACATTGCGGAACACGCTGTGGCATTGCCGCTCGAAATCGTAGCTGATGACGCGGCCGTCCGCATCCACTTCCACGCCGGGCACGTCGTCGACGCCGCGTTCGCGCGGACCGATGCCCGAGAGAAACAGCAGATTGCCCACGCGACGCGCGTGCGGGTACAGGCCCACGGGCTCGGGAGCGGAGGAGGAGTGGATTTCCTCGTTCATGGCGATGTTCCCAGATGGATGCACACGTTGGTGGGTTCGGTGAAAAAGCGCAGCGCTTCCCAGCCGCCTTCGCGTCCGATGCCGCTCTGCTTCACGCCGCCGAAGGGCGTACGCAAATCACGCAGCATCCAGCAATTCACCCACACGATGCCCGCCTCCAGCGCGCCGGCAACGCGATGGGCGCGGAGCAGATCGCGCGTCCACAGCGACGCGGCGAGTCCGTAGGGCGTGGAGTTGGCGATGGCCAGCGCCTCTTCCTCGCTGTCGAAGGGCAGCAGCGTGACCACGGGACCGAAGATCTCTTCCTGATTCGTGCGGCACTGCGCCGACAGGCCGTCGATCACGGCGGGCGTGAGGAAGGCGCCACCGGCACAGCGGCCATCGGGCACGATGCGCTCACCGCCGCACAGCACCGTGCCACCCTCCTCGCGGGCAAGCTGCACATAGCTCAGGACTTTGTGGAGATGTTCCTCCGAAACCAAGGCGCCGATGCGCGTGTCGGGGTCCAGGGGATCGCCCACACGCAGAGCGCGCACCTCGTCCACGAAGCGCGCGCGGAAGCGGTCGTACAAGCCGCGTTGCACGAGGATGCGCGAACCGCAAAGGCAGATTTCGCCCTGATTCGAGAAGGCCGAGCGCACGATGGTGGGCAGGATATCCTCCAGATCCACATCGTCGAAGACGATGGTGGGATTCTTGCCTCCCAGCTCCAGCGAGAGCTTTTTGAACATCGGCGCCGCCGTCGCGGCGATGGAGGCGCCGGTGCGCGTGCCGCCGGTAAAGGAAATAGCCGGCACATCCGGATGCGCGCAGAGGGGAGCGCCGACGTCCGCGCCGCGTCCATGCACGATGTTGAGCACGCCGGCGGGCAATCCGGCCTCGATGCACAGCTCCGCGAAGCGACCGGCGGTGAGCGGCGTCAATTCCGAGGGCTTGGCCACAACGCAACTGCCGGCGGCCAGCGCCGGGGCGATTTTCCAGGTGAAGAGGTACAGCGGCAGATTCCATGGTGAAATGCAGGCCGCCACGGGTATGGGACGACGCAGCGTGTAGTTCAACGCCAGCGTATCGCTATGATGCGCCTCGTCGTGGTCGTGGAGAATGGCGGTGGCAAAAAATCGCAGATTGCGGGCCGCGCGCGGAATGTCCACCGTGCGCGCGAGCGTGAGCGGCTTGCCGTTGTCGCGCGATTCCAGCGCGGCGAGTTCTTCCAGATGTTCTTCGACCAGGGTGGCGAGGCGCAGCAACAGCCGCGAACGCTGTTCCGCCGGTGTCGTGGCCCAGTGCCGTGCCTGTTGCGCCGCGCGGACGGCGGCGTCCACATCGCGGGCGTCGGATGCGGCCGCCATGGCGATGGTCGCGCCCGTCGCCGGCTCCAGCACGGGCAGCCAGTCGCCGCCTTCCGGATCCACCAATGCGCCGCCGATGTAATTGCGAATGTAGTGCATGTCGTGCATCATGCGGACGCTTTCGCGACTGCGTTGCGCGCCGCCTGCTTTCTTTTGTGTCATGAGAAATGAACAATCTCAAAATACACGACATGGCGAAAATCGCAAGCGTACGGGACGGATGAGGTCGCGGCATGTACTTCGCGATGCTACGGACTCCGTGGAGATTGAATTCAAGCTCAAAACCACAGTCATTCATGTTCCTTCGTCACACCCGGGAGAATGAAAATGGTGCGGAGATTGGATTATTCGGATTCGACACGGTTTTAAAACCACGGATTTCGCAGATTATCCACAGATTAGCACAGATTATTCGTGGAAGTCCACAAGGATCCGAGCAGTAGCCGCAAGGAAAGCAATCCAACACCTGTTGTCGAAAGTGACGCGAAACACGCGTACATTGCCTGCTGGGACAGCGGTGGTGCGGGTTGACTCCCGGCTACTACCGTCAAACTTTACTCTTTACTCTTCACTCTTTACTCATCACCGCGCAGAAGCGCATGATGCAGGCAGCGACACTATTTTCAGAGCAGATTGCACGGATTGCACACAGATTAGCATAGATTATTCGTGGAAGTCGGCGAGGTGCCGGGCGAATCGTCGCAGATGAAGCGATCAGACGCCCGCTGACAGCAGTGATGCGAATCGGCGTTTATTGCCTGCGGTGCCGGCGGGAGTACGGGTTGGCTCCTGCGACTACCGTCAAACTTTACTCTTTACTCTTCACTCTTTACTCAACGCATCACTGCGCAACCGACATGCCGATGCGGCAGGGTCACGAAATGAAGCGGATGCTCAGCGGGTAGCGATAGGCCTCGCCGCGGTAGCTGCGCACGGACGCCACGATGACGAGGACGAGATTGGTGATGCCGAGCGCGATCATCAGCAACAGCGAGAGACCGGCCGTGACCCCGAGTCCGAACACGCTCTCCTGCACGGCTGCCGACAGCATGCCGGTGACAAACACCACCATCAGCACGATGAAGTAGATGGTCATGCTGATCTGGAAATTCATGGATTCCTTGCCCTGATCGTTCACCAGCGGCATCTCATCCTTTTTCATCAACCACACGGTGAGCGGACCGAAAATGTGACCGAAGGGAACGATCACCGATGCGAATGTGGACAGGTGGCAGAGCATGCCCCAGGTGTGGATTTGATCTTCGCGCATGCGTGCCAACTGTGCGGCGACATCCTGCGTCGCTTGTTCCTGCGTGCCGTCGTTCATGTCGATCTCCTTGTGCTATGTGAATTGCTGCCGCTTCCGAGCGTCAGTGCGGTCGAAGCGCCCGCGTGCATCGTCACGTTGCCACAGCATCGCTGTTCGCCATCACGTCAATCCAGGAGCGCACAATGGCCTCGAGTCCGTCCCGCCGTGGCAGTCCATCCGCGTCATTCAATCGTGTGATGTCGCCGTTGCGCAGCAGCTGCCGCACGCCCTCGACATTGGCCCAATAGTAGAATCCCCACTGTTCGAGACTCCAACGCGGATCATAGCCATTGACTTCGTAGTCAACATAGGTGAGCGCGCCATTGTGTACAACCATGTTCGCCGGAAACCAGTCGAGATTGTAGCCCGCTTCGCGGCAACGCCGCGAAAGGGAGAGCAGTTGGAGGATGATGTCACGCTCCGGAAGGCCGTCGGCCACGAGCCGCAGGCCGTCGATGCCATCCACCCATTCCTTGAGCAGCGTGCCCCGCTCGTGATCCACATGCAGCAGACGCGGAAGCGGCACGCCGATGCGGAGCAAGGTTGCGTAATCGCGCTGCTCGGCAATGGTTTTTGCTTCATGAAAGGTGTAATACGGGCAGGGTTCGTCGTGCATGACTTTGAGCACGAAGCGGGCGCCGCCTTCCTCCACCAGCCAGGAAAGCGCGGATTTGCCCTTACCGAGCGCGCGCAGGAGTGTGAGTCGATGCGGGCCGCAGGAGAGTGTCATGCCGGCCGCGCATGCATCGGCCACATTGTATTCCGGAGAAGGGGAGGGTGTTTCCTGCGCTGCGTCGCTCATGGCATTCAGGGAATGTGTATGTTGGGTGTACATCGGGCGACCGGGAGAGGGCCGAGGATTGTTTCGCTTCGTGCTATCGGTGGCCCGAATCTGTCACCGGGCAGAGTACGGGGGGAGTTGGACATGGTTGCGCGAAGGATTTTCATAAACTCTTTGAAATGAAACATTGATGCGCTATATTTACTTGCTCTGAATGGCACAACCACATTCAGTGCGGCGTACATTGTCCCGATTCGGATTACACACGGAAGTTACACAGAAAATACAGGTTCATCGGAGCACAGAAGCATGAAGTACAACGGCCCCAAGGTCAAACTTTCCCGCCAGCTTGGTATCCCCCTCACCCCCAAGGCCTCGAAGATCATGGAGCGCAAGCCGCATCCGCCCGGTGCGCATGGCCTGTCGCGCAATCGTCGCGCCAAGGTGTCGGATTACAAGCGTCAGCTTCTCGAGAAGCAGCGTCTGCGCTGGCAGTACAACATCAGCGAGAAGCAGATGCGCAATTACTACGAGAAAGCTTCGCGCAAGACGGGAAACACGGCCGACAACCTCGCGACCTTGCTTGAGACGCGCCTCGATGCCGTGGTCTTCCGTGGCGGCCTCGCCCGCACGATTCATGCCGCACGCCAGTATGTGACGCATGGACACGTGGAAGTGAACGGCCAGCGCGTGAACATTCCGTCGTACCATGTGCGCGTGAACGATGTGATCAGCGTGCGCCAGAAGAGCCGCAAGATCGCGATGTTCAACGATGCGGTCAAGCTGTCGCGTCCGCCCGAGTATCTGGACACCAACAAGCCCGAGCTTTCCATCACCGTGCTTGCGCAGCCCGATCGCGAGCGCATCCCTGTGGTGTGCGAGTTCCCGCTGGTGATCGAGTACTACTCGCGCTGATCCCCGCGATACCGGCATCGATGCCGGAAGATATTCCACAAACGGCGGACCGATGGCCCGCCGTTTTCTTTTCGAAGGAAAAGACCCGCGACTCCCGCGTTTGCGGAGTATGCGGATTTCATCGCATCTTACCTGCGAATGCGTCTCTCCTGTCACACCCGCGGACTCGACCATGCATCGTTACCCCACCTTCATTCTCACCGTGCTTCTCCTCTGCATCACCGTCCCCGCCTCATGGGCGCAACAGGACGTCAATCGCGCGCGCCTCGCGGCGGCGGGTGGCGCCTGGATCGGCACAGCGGATGTGCTTGTCGTGTATGACAGCACCTCCGTGGACGTGCAGGAAAGCGGCCTCAGTTACGTGCACATGCACAAACTCACCAAAGTGCTCACCGCGAAGGGCGCCATGAGTCTGCGGACGGTGGTGTTCGACTACGATCCGCTGTCGGCAGCGGTGGAGCTGCTGCTCGTGCGCATCTACCGCGCCGATGGTTCGGTGGAAGTGGTGGCCGCCGACCGCGTGCATGACTATCCCGCGCCGGCGCGCGCCATTTACTGGGGCGCGCGGCAGAAGCTGGTGGACATCGGCCGTCTCGAGGTGGGCGACGCGGTGGAAACCGTGGCCTTTCGCAAGGGCTTCACCTATGCGCTGCTCGGGAGCGAGGAGGACGACAGCCGCTTCGTTCCACCCATGCGCGGGCATTTTTACGATATCGTGGAATTCTGGTCCGCCGTTCCCGTGGCGGAAAAAGTGTATCGCGTGTTCATGCCGGCGGACAAGCCCTTGCAGTACGAGGTGTACAACGGCGAGGTCGCTTCCTACATCCATTTCCATCCGCAGCATCAGCATCGCGTGAAGGTTGCGGTGAATCCCACCGGCGCGCAGGCACTCACAAGCGAGGATGCCCTGCATCCCACCTCGGGCATGGTGACGCGGCCGGGCAAGGTGACCTACTGTTGGTACAAGCGCAACATCACGCCGTTGCGGCGCGAGAGCGACATGGTCGATCCTTCGGATGTCGCGCCCAAGTTGCTGCTTTCCACTTCGCCGGACTGGTATGCGAAGGCGGTGTGGTTTCACGGTGTAAACGAGGATTTCGGCAGCTTCGCCGTCACGCCCGAAGTGCAGGCGCAGACCGACAAGCTGCTGCACGGGGTAAGTGGAGAGCAGGAAAAAATCGCCGTGCTCAATCACTGGGTGGCCGAGGAAATCCGCTACTCCGGTATTTCCATGGGGCAGGGCGAGGGCTACACGTTGCACACCGGGCAGATGACCTACCTCGATCGCTGCGGTGTGTGCAAGGACAAGGCCGGCATGCTCGTGACCATGCTGCGCGCGGCGGGCTTCGAGTCCTATCCCGCCATGACCATGGCAGGTTCGCGCATCGATCGCATTCCCGCCGATCAATTCAACCACAGCGTCGCCGCGGTGAAGCTGAGCACAGGCGAGTGGATGCTGCTGGATCCAACGTGGATTCCCGGCGTGCGCGAAATGTGGTCCAGCGCCGAGCAGCAGCAGGAATTCCTGCTCGGCATTCCCGGTGGCGCCGATGTGATGAGTACGCCGGTGTCGCCCGCCGAAAATCACTACTGGAAGGCCGTCAACCACGCCACGCTGGCCGAGGATGGCAGTCTCGAGGGCACGGTGACCATCGAAGCCGAGGGGCAGAGCGATTCCATGCTGCGCCGGGCATTCGCGCGTTCGTATCGCTCGTCGTGGGAGGATCAGTTCACCACGCTGTTCCTGCGGAAATTTCCGCAGGCCACGGTGGGCGTGAGCGCGATGACAAGAATCGAGGATTTGTCCGTCCCCTTTTCCATTACTCTCACGTATCGCATTCCCGCCTACGCGACGATTGACGGGAAGAAGGTGCTGCTGCGCTCGCTGCTGCTGGACACGCCGTTCGACGACAGCTTCAACGCGGCGGAGCTGGGCATAGCCACGGCGCTGGAGAAGCGCGACTATGGTTTCCGGACGCGCTGCTCGAAACTCGTGCGTCTCGACGAGACGATCACGCTTCCGGCGTCGCTGCGTGCCGAGCGTTTGCCCGACCGCGTGCAGCACATCGCGGCGCCCGCCAGTTTCATCGCGGCGGTGACGATGGAGGGCAACGCGCTCAGCATTTCCGCCGAGCATCGTCTGGAGAAGCGCCTGTACGAAGCGGCTGAATGGCCGGCGTTCCGCGCCGCCTTGCTCGCGCGAAAGGAACTCTCGTCCACACCCATCATTCTCTCACGCTAGGAGGCAGTGTCATGAAATCCCTTTCCGCCATCCTGGCCATGCTGTTCTGCGCCGCTCCGCTGCTGGCGCAAACGCCATCCACCGCCGACGCCGAGTACCTGCTCGTCGAGCATCATTTCACGCTGCGCGACGACGGCAGCACGGTGTACACGTACCATCACAAACTGAAGTATCTCACGTCGTATGGATTCAGCCGCGCCTACGGCGAATCCTTCATCGTGTACAATCCCACCTGGCAGAAGCTGACCGTCGACAGGTCCGTGACCACCATGGCGAACGGGCAGGTGGTGTCCGCACCGTTCAATGCGTTCAACGAAGTGCTTCCCGGCTATGCCGCGCAGGCGCCCGCGTATTTGCATTTGCGTGAAATGGTGGTGACGCACACCGGCCTGGAAATCGGCGCGGTGGTGGATTTTTCCTACACCATCACCAGCAAGCCCGGCATGCTGCCCGGATTGATGGGCAAGGTGCTGTTCGGCGAGCGCAGTCCCATTGCCCGCATGGTGGTGACCGTGGATATTCCGGCCAAGGCCACGTTGAAATACGCCATGCTGCGCGATGCCGCGGTGCTTCCTTTCATCGCCGCGAAGGATGGCCGCCAGGTGTTCACCTGGGAGAAATCGGATCTCCCGATCTATGAAGTCGAAGCCATGCAGCCGGCCATGGACGAAGTATTGCCCGCGCTGGTGTTTTCCACCGTCACACTCAAGGATTGCGCCAGCCATGTCGCCGCCGGCATTGCCACGGGCAAGGCCACGCGCCGCATGAGCGATGTGGTGAAGGCCAACACGACAGGAAGCACCGACAAGCGCGACAACGCTCTGAAGCTGCGCGGCTGGGTGGCGGACAACGTGGCACGCGCGCCGCTGCCGCTGGACATGCAGGGGTACATCCCGGCGAAAGCCGAGTTCACCTTCGAGAAGCGCTCGGGCTCGGATCTCGATCGCGCGGTGCTGCTCGCGCAACTCTGCCGCGAGGCGGGACTCGATGCCGTAGCCGCGCTGGCAAGCAGGGATCTCAGCGGCGCCATGTCGGCAACGGACGATGCGCTTGTGGCACAGGGCGTCGCGGGAATGCCGGATGTACCGGCGCTGCAACTGTTCACACGCGCTGTGGTGCTGTGCCGCGACGCATCCTTCGATGGCGGCATGCTTGTGCTGGATCCGGCCTCGGCGCAGAGCGGCCCACTCACCGCTGGCACCGCGGCCGCCATGCTGCTGCCGCTGGACAATACGGCTGCGATGAAGGATGTGCTGCCGCTGGCGCTGCCCAAGGCCATAGTGCGCATGACAAGCGATTGGACGCTGCGTGAGGATGGCACTGTGGCGGGAAAAACCCTGCTTCATGCGCAGGGCTATCGCAGCTACGCCTTCGATGGTGCCGCGATGCAGCGTGCTCTGCGTCAGGGCGTGCAGAGTGCCGCGCAAGGCCTGACCGTGACCCCCGGCGCGATGCAGTCCGCCAGCGCATTTGTCTCGACCTGTGAGGCGGATCTCGGAGCGGGCACGCCGTTGAAAGCCACGGCGGGTTACGCGCGTTTCGCCTTGCCGACGGTGCCCGGCGGGGTCGCCGAGCTGCGCTTCGTGCCCGCCGATGTGCGGCGGACCTCGCCGGTGCAGTTGCCGAGCGCAATGGTCGAGGAGCAGTTCCTGACGCTGCATCTGCCGTCGGGAGTGGAAGTGGTGGACGCCGCGGCGCAACGCGAGTTGAGCAACGCGGTGGGTTCGGTGCGCAGTGTGATCACCGTTGACGGAGAGAGCGTGGAAGTGAAGCGCACGCTGCGCATTGACGTGCAGCGCGTACAGCCCACGCAGTACGAGGATTTCGCCGCGCTGCTGCGCATCTGGCTCGATCCATCGCATACGCAGCTTCTGCTGCGCATGCCGACGAAGTAAGGAGCGTAACGCGATATGCTGTATCTCGCGCTCGCGGTGTTCTGTTCGGTCGGCATTGCCACCACGTTCAAATTCGCCGAACGGCGCGGCTATCCCGATTTCGTACTCTTTGCGGTGAATTACCTTGTCGCCACCATCGCGGCATTGATCGGTGGCGGCGGGCGCGTGGCACCGTTGGGCGATGCGTCGTTCCTGCTCTTCGCCATGGGCCTAGGTGCGCTGTTCATCTGGTGTTTTTTCATTCTGATGCTGGCGGTGCGCAAACTGGGCATGGTGCTTCCGGTTACGCTGATGCGCATCGCCGCCGTGCTTCCCACCCTGGGATCCATGCTGCTGTACCGCGAAACCCCGGAAGGTCTGCAAGTCGTGGGCATAGTGCTCGCGTTCGCGGCCCTGCCCTTGGCCGCGCGGGGACCGTTGCGCAAGGACGATGTGCGGAATCTGTTCAGCAGCGGCTTCGGTTGGGGACTGCTGCTGTTTTTTTCCTACGGCGTCACGGACTTCATGTTCAAGCTGCAGAAAGAGGAGTTCCCCGTCGCGAATAATTACGAGGTGCTGGTGGTGATCTTCGGCACCGCCTTCCTCATCGCGGTGGTGACGGCGTTGGCGCGCAGGCAGAAGCCGGGCATGGGTGTGGCGCTGGCGGGCACCGTGCTGGGGTTGTTCAATGTGTTCGCGGCCTACTTTTTCATGCTTGCCATCGCGGAGCTGTCCGGCGTCGTGGTGTTTCCCCTCAATGGCATCGGCGTGATTCTGTTCTCCACACTCATCGGCGTGCTGGTGTGGAAGGAGAAACTCGCGCCGCGCAATTACATCGCGCTGGCCCTGGCGGTGGCGGCGCTGCTCTTCCTTGCCTGACATGCCGCGGTTGCCGGAGGTGTCGGTGGTGATTCCCGCGAGAAACGCGGAGGCGACCATCCTCCGGGCCATCGACAGTGTGGGACCCGGCGGCGGCGACTGCGAAGTGCTGGTGGTGAACGATGGTTCCACAGACTACAGCGCAGCGTTGCTCGACGATGCCGCCCTGCGGCGTCCCTGGCTGCGCGTACTGCATACACCGCATCGTGGCATTGTCGCCGCGCTGAACATGGGTATCGCCCATGCGCGTGCGGAACTGATCGCCCGCCTGGATGCGGACGACGAGGCCTTGCCCGGGCGCATCGATCTCCAGCGGACGTTTTTACACGACAATCCTGAAATCGGACTTGTGGGTGGTTTGGTGGAATTCGCCGGCGACGCCCACAGCGCTCGCGGGTATGCACTGCATGTGGAGTGGACGAACAGTGTGCGCAGCGAAGAGGAGATTTTCCTGCTGCGTTTCGTGGAGTCGCCCTTCCCGCATCCGTCGGTGATGTTCCGCCGCTGTCTGATCGAGCGCCACGGGGGCTACGTCGAAGGCGATTTGCCCGAGGATTACGAGCTGTGGCTGCGTTGGATGGACGCGGGCGTACGCATGGCAAAAATCGACGTGCCTGTTCTGCGCTGGCACGACTCGGCCGGACGGCTTTCGCGCAGCGACGCGCGCTATCGAGTGGAAGCGTTCTACGCCGTCAAAGCCCGTTACGCCGCTTCCTGGCTGCGGCGGCATAGCGCGCACTGGCCGCAGGTGATTGTCTGGGGTGCTGGACGCATCACCAGGCAACGCGCGGCGATGCTGCGGCAGCATGGCGCGCGGATCGAGGCCTGGGTGGACATCGACCCGAAGCGCATCGGGGCGCGCATCGACGGCGTGCCGGTGCTGTCGCCCGAGCAACTGCCCGCACCCTCGCGCTGTTTCGTGCTGCCGTTTGTGGGAAGCCGCGGCGCACGCGAGCGCATCGTCGACTGGCTGGAGCGCCATGGCTACCACTGCGGAGAATCGTATCTTCCCATGGCATGACAGCGCAGCATTCCCGAACCACCATGGATGACCATGTCCCCGCTTCTTTCCCGCGAACAATTGCATGAGGCCGCCGAACGCATCCGGCCTTTCATCCATCGCACACCGGTGTTGACTTGTGGCACCATCGACCGCCTCCTGGGCGCCAGGTTTTTTTTCAAATGTGAAAATTTCCAGAAAGTCGGCGCCTTCAAGTACCGTGGCGCCACCAATGCCGTGCGCAGTCTTGACGGCATGCTGGCCGCGCGCGGCGTGGCCACGCACAGTTCCGGCAATCATGCGGCCGCGCTGGCGCTAGCGGCGGCCTTGCGAGGCATCCCCGCGCACATCGTCATGCCCGACAACGCCCCCGCCATCAAGAAGGCCGCCGTGGCGGGCTACGGAGCACGCATCACCTTCTGCGCTCCGACACTCGCCGCGCGCGAGGAAACGCTTGCGGCAGTGATTGCGGATAGCGGCGCAACGGAAGTCCATCCCTACAACGACGTGCGCATTATCGCGGGGCAGGCCACCGCGGCGCGGGAGCTGTTCGAGGACGTTCTGGATCTTGATGTGGTGATGACGCCTGTGGGCGGCGGGGGGCTGCTGAGCGGAACGGCGCTATCGGCGCATTACCTCTCGCCCGGCACCGCGGTGATTGCCGCCGAGCCCGCCGGCGCCGACGATGCGTATCGCAGTTTCCACGCCGGACACATCATTCCTTCGGTACACCCGCGCACCATCGCCGATGGCCTGCTCACATCGCTGGGCGACAATACCTTTGCGGTGATACGCGATCATGTGCGGGACATTCTCGTCGTCGACGACGCGCATATCATCAAGGCGATGCGTCTGGTGTGGGAGCGCATGAAAATCGTGATCGAGCCCTCCGCCGCGGTACCGCTGGCCGCTCTTCTGGCCGGCGCGATGGATTGCGCCGGAAAACGCATCGGCATCATTTTCTCCGGAGGAAATTGCGATCTCGAGCAACTGCCATGGATGAAGGAGCGCGAGGCATGATCGACAACTACGACGCGATGTTTCTCGACGCCGACGAAACGCTGTTCGACTACGCCGCCGCCGAGCGCGCGGCTTTCACGCTGTGCATGCGCAGCTTCGGTCTGCCCGAGGACGAGGCCAGCTACGCATTGTATCGCAAGCACAACGCCGATGTGTGGAGCGAACTCGAGCAGGGGAGCATCGATCCCGAAACACTGAAGGTCGAGCGCTTTCGGCGTTTGCTCGACGCGCTCGGTCGCAACGGTGTGCCGCTGCGCGAACTCAGCGCCTGCTACCTCGACATGCTTTCGCGGCAGGCCCAGCTCCTGCCCGGAGCCGAGAATGCGGTGCACACGCTGGCGCGCCATCGACCTCTGGCCCTGATCACCAATGGCCTGTCGCTGGTGCAGCGGCGACGCTTCGCTGCGACGCCGTGCATCGCATTGTTTCGCCACATCGTGATTTCGGAGGAGGTGGGCATAGCCAAGCCCGATCCGGCGATTTTCGCATCCGCGCTGCACGCATTGCGGGTTGCCCCCGAGCGCGTGCTGTACGTGGGCGATAGTGTGAGCAGCGACATGCGCGCGGCGGCCAATGCGGGCATGGACTTTTGCTGGATCAATGCCGCGAACGCCGCGTTGCCCGAGGACGGGCAGGCGCGCTTCATTGTGCGTTCGATCACCGATCTGCCGGCATTGCTGGGAGTGGCGGAGTGAAGGACAACACCATCGTGATCATCGGTGCCTCGCGGGGCATAGGCGCGGCTCTGGTCCGCGAGTATCTGGCGCGGGGTTGCCACGTGTTGGCGGCGTCGCGCGATCTCGCCGCGCTCGAAGCGCTGCGTGGGGCGGCGCCGGAAGGCATGCTGGATGTCGTGCAATGCGATGCCGCGCAGCCGGGGGCAGTGCGTTTTGTGCTGGAGCGCGCCGAGGCACGGTGGCCGCGTGTGGACCTGCTGCTGTACAATGCCGGCGCGGATCATGCCGCGTGGATGGATACCTTCACCGCCGAGGACTTCCGAGCCCTGCTGGCGGTGAACACCTCGGGATTGGCCGAGGCGCTGGAATGTTCCTACGCACTGTTTCGTCGACAGGGCGGGGGCGTGTTTGCGGGAGTAAGCAGTCTTGCCGATGCGCGGGGATACCCCGGATCGGCGTCGTACTGCGCCTCGAAGGCCGCCGCTTCCACGCTGCTCGAGGCGGCGCGTGCGGAATTGCGCCAAGGGCCGATACACGTGCTCACGGTGCGCCCCGGCTTCGTCCGCACGGACATGACGGCCAAGAACACCTTTCCCATGCCGCTGCTCATGGAAGCCGCGGAGGCGGCACGCATCATCGTGCGCGGTATCGAACGAAGGAAGTCCGTCATCACCTTTCCCTGGCCCATCGCATTCGCCACGCGCATCATCCGTGTCCTCCCCGATCGTCTGTTCGCGGCTCTGGCCTTGCGTGGTCGTCGACGCCGATAACAGGTAGGGTGGAAGCGGGGTGGGAGTTGTCAGCGGACAGGTAGGTCCGTTCTTCTTGTGTTCGCCGATTTGCGTATCTTGCAACGATGTTCCGCCGGGGGCGGAGCGCCTTCCATCGACCACCTACGAGGTTTTACCATGAAACGTACCATCGTCGCGATGCCCGGTGACGGAATCGGGAAAGTCGTGCTTCCGGAAGCTATTCGCGTGCTCGATGCCGCGGGATTCGAAGCTGAATACGTCAACGGAGACATCGGCTGGGATTTCTGGTGCAGCGAGGGAAATCCGCTGCCGCAGCGCACCATCGATTTGCTCGAGCAGCACAAGATCGGCCTCTTTGGCGCCATCACTTCCAAGCCCAAGAACAAGGCGGCCGAGGAACTGTCCCCGGAACTGCGCGACAAGGGCTTCGTGTACTACAGCCCCATCGTGACCATGCGCCAGCATTTCGATCTGGACATCTGCATTCGTCCCTGCCAGACCTTTCCCAACAATCCGCTGAACTTCGTCCGCAAAACCCTCGCCGGCGGCTTCGAGGAGCCCACGGTGGATGTGGTGATTTTCCGGCAGAACACCGAAGGGCTGTACTCGGGTGTGGAGTGGACCAATCCGCCGCAGCAGGTGCGCGACGCGCTCGCAACGCACCCGCGCTTCAAGCCGTACAGCAATGTCCCGGGAGAGGACCTCGCCGTGTCCACGCGCATTTTCACGCGGCATTACTGCCGCCGCATCGTCACCGCCGCTTTCGAGCATGCGAAGAAGTACGGGTATAAATCCGTGACGGTGTGCGAGAAGCCCAACGTGATTCGCGAAACCTCGGGCATGATGGAGCAGGAAGCCGCTCTTGCCGCGAAAAATTATCCGGGTATTTCGCTTTGGTCCACTAACATCGATGCGCAGATGATGTGGTTGACGAAAAATCCCGAGGACTACGGTGTGATCGTTGCGGGCAACATGTTCGGCGACATCGTGTCCGATGGTTTCGCAGGGCTGGTGGGCGGATTGGGTTTCGCTTGCAGCGCCAATATCGGCAGCGAAGTGGCGGTGTTCGAGCCCACGCACGGCTCGGCGCCGAAATACGAAAAGCTCGATCCCTCCATCGTGAACCCCATCGCCATGATTCTCAGCGCCTGCATGATGCTGGATCATATCGGTGAAACGGAGAAGGCGCAGCGCATACGCGCGGCGATTTCCGCGGTGATCAGCGAAGGCGCGGTGCGCAGCTATGACATGCTCAAACTCGCGGGTGGCCCGGATGTGTTCGCCAAAGGCGCGGCCACCACACAGCAGATGACCGACGCGATCATCGCACGATTGTAATCGGACGCCGCCGCAACGGCCCGCATTGAACGACGCAGCCCCCTGTACCACGTTGGTCCAGGGGGCTGTGCATGTTCTGACGGTGCGAGGCGCCGTGCGCCTGAGCCGCAGCCGCAATCAGCGCGAGCCCTCCGATGCGACGCGCGAGGGTTGCGCGGCGATGGAGCGGGCGTAGTCCGTGCCGTCGCCGAAGGAGTCGGCGAATTTGTCGACGAAGGGCGCGAGCACCGCACGAAGGCCCGGCATGTGCAGTCCCCCGATCATCACTCGCGTGGAGGGGAGCAAGGCGCGCAGATCGCGCAACAGCTGCTCGGTGACCTCCATCGATCCCACGGACTTCATTGTGAAGCACACGAGATCGGGTTGCAGCGCCGAAGCGCTTTGGAGAATGTCGTGCGTGGGCACGGAGTTGCCGTAGTGGTACACTTCCCATCCCTCGCGCTCGAGAATGTTGGCGAGAATGGTGGAAGCCACATCGTGATACTCGTTGGGTACGCAGCCGATGAGTGCCTTTTTGCCGTTGCGTGCGGCGGGCTTGCCGCGAAAGGCCTTGTAGGCGAGTACCTGCTTGACGATTTGCGTCGCGATATGCTCGCTGACAATGCTCTGGCTGTTCTCTTCCCAGCCGGTGCCGACCTGCGCGAGCGCGGGGATGAGAATGTCATTGTAGAGCAATTCATCCGGTAATTGCTGCTGTTCCCATTCCTCCACGAGCGCGAAACATCGGCGGCGGTCGCCGGCGAGCAGCGGCTCGGTGAACATCGAGAGTTGATCGTTGCGTGTCATGCTTCCGCCTCCATGCTCAGACTGTGTTCGCGTTGCTGCAATTGCCGCAGCGCCTCGGCGATGGCGTCGCTGTTGTACTGCTCCATGAAGGCATGGGTCGCGGTGCGCGTGGCCGCAAGCAGATTGGGAATGAAGGAGGTGGGGAAATGCCGATGCGTGAGAAAATTCCGCAGCCAATCGAGATACTCGATCAGCGCGGCGGGCAATTGGTACTTCATGGTGGCCTGGAGATTTTCCACAAAAATCTTGGCGCACTCCCTTGCAAGACGCGCGCGCTCGGGATCGGCGATGAGATCGCGAAACGCCTCGTTGCACTCCAGCCTGTCGATCACGGCGGAGAGAATTTTTTCCTTCTGCTTCTGAAACTCCTCGACATCCGGCGCCGCGATCGCGCCAAAGGAGATGGGCTCGGCTACTGCTTCCATAACGAATCGCCCGAATGTGAACAATGAATGCTTGAGAACAACATGCGTCCCGAGTGGAAAGTTTCACAGTTCTTCCGTGAAAATGGTATGGGTGCGATGATGTGCAACGGAGCGGATTTGACAGAGGGGGAAAACCACAGATAGCACGGATTTCACACGGATTTTCACAGATGAATCGGAGAAGGGTGCGCGGGCAGCGGTTACTTTTCACCATTTTTCCTTTTGCCTCGTGATTGCGTGGTAGCATCGCGGCATCGCGATTATCCAAACCGGCGGGGCCCATTATCCACGGGGACTTCGTATATTAGTACATCCACGCCTTTTTATCGCGCGGATATCACGAAGTACTCATCGAAACAGAGATCAGCATGAACAGCAGAGCCGAAGCCGGGAGGGGTGGCAAGAACGTGCGCTCGGATTGCCTCGTTGCCATCGAACTTCTCGATAGCGGCGGCATCACCATTGATCTGCGCAGCAAGGTGGAGACCCTGTACGGGCGCTCCATCCGCGCTATGGTCGAGGAGATGCTCGCTTTTTATACCATCACCGATGCGCGCATCGTCGTCGAGGACAGCGGTGCGTTGCCCTATGTGCTGGCCGCGCGCATCGAGGCGGCCATCCGTCGACTGCGTCCCGAGGAGACGCGCGAGTTCCTTCTTCCCACGCGACCCGGCATCGCATTGAGCACAGCGCGCGACCGTTTGCGCCGCTCGCGCCTCTATCTGCCGGGCAACGATCCGAAGCTGGCCATCAACGCGGGCATTCACGAAGCGGATGCTATCATCCTCGATCTCGAAGACTCCGTCGCGCCCGCCGAAAAGGATGCCGCACGCCTGCTCGTGCGCAACACCTTGCGCGAGGTGGATTTCATGGGCGCCGAACGCATGCTGCGCGTCAATCAGGGGGCGCCGGGTATGGAGGATCTGCGCATGCTGATTCCCCAGGGACCCAATCTCGTGCTCATTCCCAAAGTGGAGGAAGCCGCGCAGGTGCGCGACGTGCATGCGCTCATCGAGGAATTGCGCCAGCGGCACGGCATTGCCCACGACATTCACCTGATGCCGATCATTGAAAGCGCGCGAGGTGCGCTGTTCGCCTACGACATCGCGACGGCGGCTCCGAGCGTGGTTGCTCTCGCCATCGGTCTCGAGGATTACACGGCGGACATCGGGGCCGAGCGCACGCTGGAAGGCCGCGAGAGTTTCTGGATGCGTGGCGCGGTGCTCAATGCCGCGCGTGCTGCCGGCGTGCAGGCCATCGACACGGTGTTTTCGGATGTCAATGATATGGACGGCCTGTACGCGAGTGTGCGCGAAGCCGCTTCGCTGGGCTTCGACGGCAAGGGCTGCATCCATCCCCGGCAGATCGCGGTGGTGCATCGTGGTTTCGCACCCACCGAGGCCGATATGGAAAAAGCCAAGCGCATCGTGCTGGCTTTCGACGATGCCACGCGGCGCGGTCTCGGCGTGGTGGCGCTGGGATCGAAAATGATCGACCCCCCTGTGGTCAAGCGCGCGCTGCGCACCATCGATCTGGCGGTGCGCTCGGGCGTGCTGTCGCAAACATGGAAAGAGGAGGTGCAGGCATGAGCGCGGAACGCGTCATCAATGCGGCGGGACGCGAAGTTCTCACCGAGATCAACGGTGTGCCCGCCGTTCCCTATCAGGGCGTCGGCGCATACAAACCCTCTGGCCGCAAGGCCGCACCGCCGGTGTCGTCCTGTGCGGACTATCCGTCCGACGGCAACAAGGTGCTCCCGGGTTTGCGCGAAGCCCTGATCAACGCCGGACTGCGCGATGGCATGACCATTTCCAGTCATCATCATTTCCGCAACGGCGACCTGGTGGCGAATCAGGTGTTCGACATCGCGGCGGAACTGGGCGTGAAGGATTTGCGCTGGTTTCCTTCGGCCGCCTTCCCCTGCCACGAACCGCTGATCAAGCATCTCGAAAGCGGCGTGATCCATCACATCGAGGGCTCGATGAATGGGCCGCTGGGCGATTACGCAAGCTCGGGCAGGATGCGCGGGCTGGGCGTACTGCGTTCGCACGGCGGCCGCTACCAGGCCATTCAGGATGGAGAAGTCCATATCGACATCGCGGTCATCGCCGCACCCACCTCCGATCCCTTCGGCAACTGCAATGGCGTGAACGGTCCCTCGGCCTGCGGAGGGTTGGGCTTCGCGCTGGCGGATTCGCAGTATGCGGACAAGGTGATTGTGGTCACGGACAACCTTGTCCCCTTCCCCTGTGTACCCTGGCAGTTGCACGGCAATCATGTGGACAGCGTGGTGGTGCTGGACAAGATCGGCGAGCCCGAAAAAATCGTGAGTGGCACAACGGCCATCACGAAAAGTCCCGACCGTCTGCTCATCGCCGAACTCACCGCGCGTTTCTGCGATGCCGCCGGCATCGTGCGCGACGGCTTCTCCTTTCAGGCGGGTGCGGGTGGCACCGCCCTGTCCTTCGCCATCTTCCTGCGCGACATGATGCGCGAACGCCGCATCAAGGCGCGCTTCGTGCGCGGTGGAAGTACGCGCTACCTGGTCGACATGCTGGAGGAAGGGCTGACGGACTACATCCTCGACGGTCAGACCTTCGACCTCGCGGGCGTGCAATCCATGCGCGACAATCCGCGCCATATTCACAGCAATCCCTTCGTCAGCTACAACTACCATGGCAAGGGCAATGTGGCCTCCATGCTCGATGTGGTGGTGTTGGGTGCGACGGAAGTGGATGTGCAATTCAACGCGAATGTGGTGTCGCACAGCGATGGACGCTTGCTGCATGGCATCGGCGGATGGCAGAACTGTCTGTTCTCCAAATGCACCATTCTGCCCATCCCCAGCTTCCGCGACCGCATACCGGTGATTGTGGACCAGGTCACCACGCTGTGCGGTCCCGGAGAACTGATCGATGTGATCGTGACCGAGCGCGGCATCGCCATCAATCCCTTGCGTCAGGATCTCATCGACGCAACGCGGAACTCCGGGCTGCCCATTCGTCCGATCGAGGCCATCAAGGATGAAGTGGAATCGATGTGCGGCGGAGCGCCGGACAAGCCGCGCTTCATCGACAACTACATCGCCGCCATCAAATGGGTGGACGGTACGGTCATCGACATGGTGAAGCAGGTGTAGGCCCGATCCATAACCGATGGGGAATATGCCCGCTCCGAAAGGATGCGGGCATCTTTTTTACTTGATGATTTTTCGCGCTCCGGCGTAGTGGCTGCGGTAGTAGGCATCCTCCAGCGAGGAGGTGATGACGCCGGCCTGTGTGGAAGCGTGCAGGAAATCCGTACCCCCGAGAAAAATTCCCACGTGGGTGATCCCGCGACCCGCCGTGTTGGAGAAGAACACCAGATCGCCCGGCAGCATGGTGCCACGGTTTACCGCGCGTCCCTCGCCGAACATATCGCGCGCTGTGCGCGGAAGCTTCACGCCGAATTTGCCATACACGGCGTACACCAAACCCGAACAATCGATGCCATTGCGGCTGTTGCCGCCGAAGGCGTAGGGAACGCCCAGCCAGGTCCGTGCTTCCTTGAGCAATACCTGCCGCGCCTTGCTGATGCCTTCGGTGGACGGCTGCGGCCGCACCGTTTCTTCCGTGCCACTGCACGCGGCGAAGAGCAGCGCAATGCCCAGAACGGGGAGGAGGCGGTACGTTGGTTTCAACAGCATGGTATTACTCACGTTACGCCGGAAATATAAAGCGAAACATGAAAGGATTCAACGCGGAGCGCGCCTGCCTTCTCCGCGGTAGCAGCGCGCCGTGCCCACAGGCGGTAGAGCGAGGTGGCGTGGCTGCGGAGGCGGTTTTTCCGGCGTCCGGCGATGTGGTATATTTCAGGATTGAAGTGGCTTGAACATTTGGTGGAATCATGATATTTGCACAACGAACCCATACTTGCGGCCAACTCCGCGCCTCCCATGTCGGCAGCACGGTAACACTCAACGGCTGGGTGAATGTCCGGCGCGATCTCGGCGGCATGATCTTCATTGATTTGCGCGACCGCTACGGCATCACCCAGGTGGTGTTCGCGCCGCAGCACAACGCCGAGGTGCACGAACGCGCGCATGACCTGCGCTCAGAGTTTGTGCTGTCAATCACCGGCACTGTGGGACACCGTCCCGATGGCATGACGAATTCCTCCATGCCCACAGGTGAGGTGGAGGTGGTGGTGGATTCCTTCCAGATACTCAATGCTTCGGAAATCACGCCCTTCGAGATCAAGGACGATGTGGATGCGAACGAGGATTTGCGGCTCAAGTATCGCTTCCTCGATCTTCGTCGTCCGGTGCTGCAGAAGAATCTGCTGCTGCGCCATCGCGTGTATCAGATCGTCCACCGCTACTTCGACGCATTGGATTTCGTGGAAGTGGAAACGCCCGTGCTGATGAAAAGCACGCCCGAGGGTGCGCGCGATTATCTGGTTCCCAGCCGCGTACATCCCGGACGCTTCTACGCGCTGCCGCAATCGCCGCAGCAGTACAAGCAATTGCTGATGGTGGCTGGTCTCGATCGCTATGTGCAAGTCGTGAAGTGTTTCCGCGACGAGGATTTGCGCGCCGACCGTCAGCCCGAATTCACACAGATCGATGTGGAAATGTCCTTTGTCACCGCCGAGGATGTGTACGGCGTGATAGAAGGATTCGCGCAACAGCTGCTGCGCGAAACCGTGGGAACGGAATTGACGCTGCCGTTGCCGCGGCTCGATTACTTCGAAGCGCTGGAGCGCTATGGTTCGGACAAGCCCGATCTCCGCTTCGGCATGGAGATGCGCACGCTCAACGATGCTGTCGCCGGTTGTGAATTCAAGGTCTTCAGCGCCGCGCTGGAACAGGGTGGTATTGTTACCGGTCTCGCGGTAAAAGGCGTGGCTGCGGATTTCAGCCGGAAGAAATTCGATGAACTGACCGAGCGCGCCAAAACACTGGGCATGGGCGGACTCGTGTGGTTGAAATTCACCGAAGGCGCGCTGCAAGGACCTTCCGCGAAATTCCTCGATGAGAGCGTGCAGCATCGCCTCATCGACGCGTTGCAAGCGGAGGAGGGCGATGTGCTGTTGATTCTCGCCGATGCGCGGAAACGCGCCGCCCTGCTCGCCATGGGTACGCTGCGCCTGGAACTGGGGCGCGAACTCGGCCTGGTGGACAGCACGAAGCATGCGCTGCTCTGGGTCACGGACTTCCCGCTGTTCCAATGGGATGATGAAACGCAGCGCTACTACGCCGAGCATCACGCGTTCACTTCGCCGAAGCCGACGGATATTCCCTTGCTCGACAGCGATCCCGCGGCCGCGCGTGCGGATTGCTACGATCTCGTGTGGAACGGCAACGAAGTAGGCAGCGGCAGCATTCGCATCCACGACAGCGCGTTGCAGGCGAAGATTTTCTCCATTCTGGGTTTTTCTCCGGAGGAAATCGAGGAGAAGTTCGGCTTTCTCATCAACGCGTTTCGTTACGGCGCGCCGCCGCACGGTGGTGTTGCGCTCGGCCTCGATCGCATCGTCACCATTCTCGCCGGACTCTCGTCCATACGCGATGTGGTGGCCTTCCCGAAAACGAACAGCGCGTTGTCGCTGATGGACAACGCACCTTCGCTCGTGGCCGAGGAACAGCTCCGCGAACTGCATATCAGCATACGCGGGTAACGGCATGATGGACCTGGTGATATACAACGCCTCGCAGGTGGTGACCGTGGCCGCCCACGGTGAGCGCTGCAAGCGGGGACGTGACATGCGGGACATCGGCGTGATCGAAGACGGCGCCGTGGCGATAAAGGATGGGCGCATCGTGTTCGTGGGTCCGTCCGATGACATCGACATCGCCGACGCCGAACGCAGCATCAACGCCTGGGGAAAAACCGTGTTGCCCGGCTTTGTCGACAGTCATACGCATCTCGTGTTCGCCGGAGCGCGCGAAGAGGAATGCGCCCGCCGCATCGCGGGAGCCACCTATGCGGAGATCGCGGCGTCGGGCGGCGGCATCAACACCACGGTGAAGGCCACGCGTGCCGCAACAGCGATCGAACTTATCGAATACGCGCTGCATCGGCTCGACAGCTGCCTCGGCTTTGGCAGCACCACGGTTGAGATTAAAAGCGGCTATGGTCTGGACGTGGCCAACGAGATCAAAATGCTCGAGGTCATTGCCGAACTCAAGCAATTACACGTCGTCGACATCGTACCCACCTTTCTTGGCGCGCATACCATTCCCTTCGATTACAAGGAGCGGCGCGAGGAGTACCTGCGCATGGTACTGGAGGAGATGCTGCCCGTCGTCGCCGAGCGCCGGCTGGCGGAATACTGCGATGTGTTCGCCGAGCGCGGGGCCTTCAGCATAGACGAGGCCCGCATGATATTCGAGCATGCGAAAGCCCTCGGACTCCGTCCGCGCCTGCACGCCGATCAGATCACCGCTGGCGGCGGTTCGGAACTCGCCGCCTCGATGGGTGCGGCCTCGGCCGATCATCTCGATCATATCAGTCCCGATGGCATCGCCGCAATGCGCGAGGCGGGCACCATCGCCACGCTGCTCCCCGGTGTGTCGCTGTTCCTCGGTGAACGCATGCCCGACGCGCGCGCATTGATCGACGCCGGCCTGCCGGTGGCGGTGGCCACGGATGCCAATCCCGGTTCGTGCATGAGCGAGAACATTCAACTCATGATGAGTCTCGCCTCCCTGCAGATGCGCATGACCATGGAGGAGACGATCACCGCGGTCACACTCAATGCCGCGGCGGCGCTGGATCGCTCGGATCGTCTCGGCAGTCTCGAAGTGGGCAAGCAGGCGGATGTGCTGATATTCGATGTACCGAATTACCATCGCATCATGTACCATTTCGGTGTGAATCATCTCGGCACGGTGATCAAGAACGGCAAGGTGGTGCTCGAACGGCATTATGCCGAGGAGCGCCCCGCGTGACGACGCGGGAGCCGAAGCACGCTCACGGATCGTGGGAAGGCCCGGCAAGAATAAAGTAGCAACGGTGGATTTTTCTTTTCCCTGACATACAACCACCACCAACAGAAGGATGAGAACAATGAAACGCATGATCATGGCATCGCTCGCACTGCTGTGCGGCATGACCCTGCTTAGCAGTTGTGGCGAAAAGGCCGCCGAGACCAAAGACGCAGCCGGCAGCGCACTGACGGTTGCACAGCTCTTTGCCGACCCGACACCGTACGCGGAAAAGGAAGTCACGCTTACCGGCACCGTTACCCACGTGTGCAAGCATGGCGGCAAGCGCCTGCACATCACCGACACCAAAACCAACGAACGCATCAAAGTGGAATCGGGCGAGGACATGGCCGCCTTCGCGCGCGAGTTGGAAGGTTCGGATATCGTTGTGACCGGTGTGCTGCACGAGACGCGCATCGACAAGGCGTATCTTGACGAATGGGAGCAGGAAGTCCGCGATGCCGCAGCCGCCGAGGCGAAGGAAGCCAAGGAAGCGAAGAAGCAGAGCAAGAAGGGCGCCGAACAGGCCGACGCCGAACACGTGGCGCAGGGTGGCAACGGTGGTCATGTCGAGCCGCAGGGCATGGACGCGGTGAATGAGAAGCGCGCCGAACTCGAGAAAAGCGGCAAGCCCTATCTCTCGCAGTGGCATCTCGTCGCCAAGAGCTATTCGATGAAGGACGGCTCGGCCGCTCCCGTGGCCAAGGATGTTCCCGCCGAGGAAGGCCACGAAGGACATCAGCACTGATTTCCGAGGGTCCGGCCCGCAAACGCTTCATGGCAGGGAGTCTTCCGGCTCCCTGCCACGTTCTTGCCCCGCTCGAAAAGGTAGTGATTGGAGCGGGATGCTCTCCGCACACAGCATGTTCCATCGCAGCACATCCGACGCATGAAACTCTCGACACGCATACGACTTTGGAATCAGGCCATACACCGCGATCTCGGCTATCTGTTCGCAGGTATGACGATCATTTACGCGCTCTCGGGCATCGCCCTGAATCATCTCAAGGAATGGGATCCCAATTACATCATCGAGGCGAAGGACGTGACGTTCGCCGCACCCATCGAAGCGGAAGGATTGACACAGGAAAAGGTCGAAGCCCTGCTCGCCACCATCGATGAGGACGGGAATTACAAAAAGCATTACATGCCCGAAGAGGGCGTGCTGAAAGTGTTTCTCCACGGAGGATCGGTCACCATCGACATGGCCACGGGTGAGGGACTGTTCGAATCCGTCCGTCGCAGGCCGGTATTTTTCGAGGTGAACTTCCTGCATTACAACACTCCCAAGAAGTTGTGGACCTGGTACGCCGACATTTTCGCCGGCGCGTTGATCGTGCTCGCGTTGTCCGGCCTGTTCATTCTCAAAGGCAGCAAGGGCATCACACGCCGTGGCGCCTGGCTCACGTCCATCGGTCTGATCATCCCCGCCATTTTCCTCATTCTCTATCTCTGAGGTGCGGCATGTCCGACGCGGAAATCGTTCTCTCCACGCATCAGCTCTCGAAGCGCTTCGGCAAGCGCGATGCGGTGCTGAATCTGAATCTCGAAGTGCATCGCGGCGATGTGTTCGGTTTCCTCGGGCCGAATGGCGCGGGCAAAAGTACCACCATCCGCATGGCGCTGTCGCTGATTCAGCCCACGGCGGGATCGGTGCGAATATTCGGTGCGGATGTGGCGCGAGACCGCGGCGTGCTCGCGCGCGTGGGGGGATTGGTGGAGCGCCCGGATTTTTACCTGTATCTCAGCGCGCGCCGCAATCTCGAGATCGTCTCGGCGCTGTATGGCGCGGTGAATCACGCGCGCATCGACGAAGTGCTGGACATTGTGGGACTGAGCGATCGCGCGAACGATCGCGTCAAGGCCTATTCACACGGCATGAAGCAACGGCTCGGCATCGCACAGGCGCTGTTGCCCAATCCGGAGTTTCTCATCCTCGATGAACCCACCAACGGACTCGATCCCCAGGGCATGAAGGAAGTGCGCGAGTTGATCCTGCGCCTCAACCGCGAACAGGGTATGACCATTCTGCTCTCGTCACATTTGCTCCACGAAATCGAACAGGTGGCCACCCGCATGTGCATACTGCATCGCGGTGAACTCGTGGTGCAGGGCAGTGTGGGCGATTTGCTCGGGCGCGACAGTATCGCGGTGCGCATCAGCATGGAGCCGATGGAGGAGGGCATGCAGGTGCTGCGCGCGATGGAGTGGGTGAGCGATCTGCGCGCGGTGGATGGGCAATGCGCCTGTGCCATGCCCGAGGCGGATCTCGCGCGCACCAATGCCGCGCTGGTGCAGGCCGGCATCGCCGTTTCGGGTTTCGCGCCGCGTCGCTCGCTTGAGGATTATTTCCTCAGCATCACGGAGGCACCGGAAGGAGGGAAGCAGGCATGATGTCCATACGAATGCAGCGCTTACTGGCGGCGGCTGGCACCGCCACGCTCGCCCTCATCGTGTACATCATCACGCTGGCGCCGTCGGTGGATTTCATCGACGCGGGTGAGCTGGCGGCTGTGGCGCATAGTTTCGGCATCGCGCACCCCACCGGCTATCCGCTGTTCACCATGCTTGCCGGGGTATGGGCATGGCTGCCGCTCGGCGATGGCATCGTGCGTTTGAATCTGCTTTCGGCCGTGCTCGCGGCCACGGGTGTCGGCTTTCTCGTGGATGCCCTGTGGATGCTGCTGGGCATGCAGACGAGAAAAAGCGTCGGCAAGGGCGGGAAAAAAGCCGCAGCCGAGCAACGCGGCAGCTCAAGCGGATGGACGCGTAGCGCCGCCGCCGTGATCGGTGCCCTGGTCGTAGCGCTATCGCGCACGTACTGGCGCACGGCGCTTTCCATCGAAGTGTACGCCCTGCACATGTGCATGCTTGGTGTGCTGTTCTGGGCGATGCTGCACCTGCTGACCGCGCTGTCGCGGGAGGAACAGACGCCGACGGGCACGCGCAACGCGGTACTGCTGTTGGCCTTTCTGCTCGGCCTGTCGTTCAGCAATCACATGAGCACGATTTTCCTCTTACCGGGATTGCTGCTGGTATTCGCGCTGCTGCGGTCCAAGGGTCTGCTGCGCGTTCGACTGCTGCTCATGGCGGCGGGGGTATTCGTGCTCGGATTGCTACCGTACCTGTACCTTCCGCTGCGCGCGGCGGCGGAGCCGGCGTTGAATTGGGGCAATCCTTCGAGTCTGGAACGTCTGCTCTGGCATGTGAGCGGCAAGCAGTACAGCGTGTGGATGTTTTCCAGCTCCGATGCCTGGCAGGAGCAATTCTCGAACATCGCCACGCTGCTGCCGCAGTCCGTGGGCTATGTCGCGCTGCTCCCCGCGCTGTTCGGCGCGGTGCTGCTGTTCCGCAGGCATGCCGTGGTGGCGGGCGGACTGCTGCTGTTTTTCGCGACCTGCATATTCTGGGCCTCGGGGTATGATATTCACGACATCGATTCCTATTTGCTGCTCGCCATTGTGGTCATCGGCTGCTGGACGGCGGTAGGCATCGATGCCTTCGTGCGAATGGCTCAGCGGCGATGGTCGCTCGCTCCGCGCTACGGTGTACTGGCGGGGGCACTGTTGATAATACCGCTTGCATTGCACGCTTCCAGCGTGTCGCAGCGCGGCAATTATCTGGTCGAGGACTACACCAAGGCCATGTTCGCTTCCTTCGAACCCGGCTCCTTGGTGCTGTCGTATCAGTGGGATCACTGGGTGTCGGCGGCGTTGTATTTTCAAATGGTGGAAGGCTGGCGCCCCGATGTGATCGTACTGGACAAGGAGTTGTTCCGGCGTTCCTGGTATCTCGACCAACTGCGTGTGAATCATCCCGATATCTACGAAACGTCGCGTCGCGAAATCGAGGCCTTCCGCGTGCATCTCGACCGCTTCGAACGCGATCTTCCCTACGATCCAACGGCGATCGAGAACGCATTCAACGCGATGATCAACAGCTTCATCGACAGGCACATGTCGCGCGGTCCGGTGTATCTCACGCTGGAAATCGAACAGCAATTTGCACAGGGCTATGTGCGGGTTCCGGAAGGCCTGGCCTTCCGGCTCTTCGCTCCGGATTCGCTTCCCGCGGCTGCCACGCGGAAGTTGCCCGAGCTGCGCTTCCGTCCGTTCGCCAGCGAGGAGCGCCTGGCGAAGGACATGTGGTCGATGCTCGCTTCGATGCTGGTGAATCACGGCGTGTTTCAGCACAGCAGCGGGGAATTCGACAGGGCGGACGCGGCCTTCGATGCGGCGCTGCGATATTCGCCCAGGGACGCGCGCATTCTCGAGTGGAAGCGGCGCAATACCGCGGCGAGGGCGCAGGGCGCGGCGCCGCCAATGCCGGTACCCGGCGCACCCTGAAATGGAAGCGGCCATTCCCCGGCAAGGGAATGGCCGCTGTGTTTCATACCGCCGCGTCGATTATTCGGCTTTGCCCGGAATGGGATCCACGGCGTAGCTGGCGACCGCGCGCTCGACGGAGTCGAAGCTCTTGAACACTTTCACAAGCTGCGTGATCATGAAGAGACTGTTGATTTTCTCGGTTACGTTGGCAATGCGCATGTCCCCACCCCCATTGTTCACCGTGGCGAGTGCGGAGATCAATGCGCCGAGTCCGGAGCTGTTCACCCATTTCAGTTTGCCGACGTCGAGCACGATTTTCAGAAAACCGTCACGCACGAGATGCTTGACGGCATCGCGAAGTTCCGTGGTGTCCGGCTCGCCCATGAGGTTTCCCTTCATCTCGAGAACGACGACGTCCCCGCGGAATTCCTCCTTGATATTCATGGTGTTCCTCTGTTGTGAAAAAGATCTACTGATTGTGTCGTTTGTTGGATTGCGCGAGTTGCGCGAATTCGCAATTGCCCTGATGGGTGCAGCTGCCACAATGCGCCACTTCGCGGGGCACGGCACCGAAGCAACGTGGGCATCGGTCCGAGAGCGGATTCAGGATGAGGTAATCGCAGTGGGGACAATGCCGCTGTTCAGAGCGCAATTGTTCTTCATGCGCGCGCAGTTCGTCGCTCATGCGTGCGTCGGGGAGTCCAGACGCGCCCGTATGCGTCGGAGGGCTTCAGCCGCATCGATGCGCAATCTCGGTTGTGCGATGCGCAGCGCTTCGTCCAGCGAAGAGAGCTCGCCCCGCAGGTACAGCCACACATGGTATCCGAGCCGATTCCTGTCGTTCATATCCACTGTCGGGATATCCTCGACAGCGGCGTATGCCCGCGCTTCCAACGTATGTTCTGGCCATTTCCGTATGCTGGCCGCCATGATCGTGCTCCATTCCTCGCGATGGTCGCGATGGTTCAACCTCTGTGGACGAAGCAATATGGCAGTTTTTCGGCACTATTTCAACGTGCCTCGCGCACAGCGGCGATGCATGGGACTGTGGAGCAGTGCGGGGATGGCCGGGTGTCACGGATCGAGACGGAATTTCGGATGCAGCAACTCCGCGATGTCCTTGAGGGGGAGGAGGATCTCGGTGGGACCCTGTGCGTAGGAAGCCACCTCGTAATTGTTGTAGTACAGCAGCAGGCCCTCGTCGGTAAGGGCCATGTTGTCGGGCAGCGTGAAGCGATCCCCGTCGAACCAATAGCCCGCATCACGCAGGGATTGCTGATCGGGCACTCCGCGGATCGAGCGGAACGCTTTTTCCGCGAGCCGCAGAAGTTGATCCCGTCCGGAATCGTCGATAAGATGCCGTGGTGAGACGCTGGAGCCGTCACGGCTGTCGCACATCAGAAGTATGGAAGTGCTGTTGGGATGCGCGCCACCGGAATACACGGATTCATCCAGGCGCAGCGTCACTATGGAGGAGGATGAGAGGAGCACGCTGGTGGCGCGTTCGAGAAACCAGCCGTTGCCGAGGTCGGGGATTTCCTCGCGTGCGGCGAGGTAAGCCTCGCCCCACGCTTTGCACAGCGTGGCCGCGTCGGGATAGCCGCTGCCTTCCGAGAACGTGGCGAAGGTCAATGCACGCACCTGCGCCCGAAGGGAATCCGCCACCGCTCCTTGTCCATCGAAGCGCGGATAGCTCAACGTGATAACGGCGCCGGAGGATTGTTCGCCTCCGCAATCACCGTAGCAGGCGGTGGTGTCGGCAAGTTCGTAGGAGAAAGATGTTCCGCCATGTGGGGAGCATTGCACGAGGCCGATGGCGAGGCAAAGGGTAATGTAGAAGCGTAGCATAACAGATCCCTCCGTTCAAAAAAGTGAGTAAGGAAGGGATCCGATCGGGTTGCGTGCGGGCACGCAACCCGATCGATGGCGATCGTGAATCTATGTATGGCGGACGGCGTGGGAAAGCCGCCGCAGGTGCTACTTCTTCTTCGAGGCGGCTTTCTTCGGGGCAGCGGCCTTCGGGGCAGCGGCCTTCGGGGCAGCGGCCTTCTTCGGAGCGGCGGCCTTCTTCGGAGCAGCAGCGGCTTTCGGCGCAGCGGCTTTCTTCGGGGCAGCGGCCTTGGGAGCAGCAGCTTTCTTCGGAGCGGCAGCGGCCTTGGGAGCAGCAGCCTTTTTCGGAGCAGCAGCGGCCTTGGGAGCAGCGGCTTTCTTCGGAGCGGCAGCGGCCTTGGGAGCAGCAGCTTTCTTCGGAGCGGCAGCAGCCTTGGGAGCGGCGGCCTTCTTCGGAGCAGCGGCGGCCTTGGGAGCGGCGGCCTTTTTCGGAGCAGCGGCGGCCTTGGGAGCGGCGGCTTTCTTCGGGGCAGCGGCCTTGGGGGCGGCGGCCTTCTTGGGAGCAGCAGCTTTCGGCGCCGCGGCGGGTTTTGCCGCTACCGTGGCTTCTTTTTTGGTTGCCTTCGCGTCTGCCATTTTGTGTTTCTCCGCTTTGTGTTTGGGGGTAGTGGATTTACCCTTGGTGGGTGTTGTCGCGTTATTGGTGTTTGCTGTGGTTGCAGAAGTTTCAAACAATGAAGCATGGGCGTCCACCGCGCGGAGGCCGCCGGCCATCTTCCGGATAACGTCGTCGGTTTCGTCGGCCACGTAGGCCACCGTGCCGATGGTCATGCGCAATTCATTCTTGTCAAGATTCGCGCCGGCGATGCTGTGGCTGAAGACAATCGTGTCGTCGAACAGCAATCCGTACGCACCCACGCTCTGTGTGGCATTCTGCCGCATGAGCCATGCGAGTACTTTCGGACCGATTTTCGCGTTCTGCACGACATAGGCGAGGGCGGTGACCATGGATTCGCCGTCGCCCCAGGGACGCACGGACACGTGCACCGCCGCGGATCCGCGACGGATGATGAACACATCATCGATTTCCTGGACGACATCCTTGTAATGTTTGCCATGAATGTCCTTGAGAAAGGCCTTGACCTTGGTACGGGTGGATTTCACTATACTGGCCATGCTGCAAGCTCCTTGGAATGATGTCGTGCGTTATTCTTTGTTCGCCGCGGCCTTCAGCAGCGCAAGCTCATCCTCGACGGAACTGCCGGCCTCCAATTTTTTGAACTCGTCATCGAGCGACGTGCTTTCGCCGGCGAGCTCCGAAAAGGCCTCGGCCTCGGATTCCACCTTGAGCACTTTCTGCTCGTATTTATCGAAGTTGGCGAAGGCGCCATCGCCGATGCCGGCGAGACTCTGCGAGATCTGCTTCTTCGCTTTCGCCGCCTGATGCCGCGCGATGAGTGTTCCTTGGCGCACACGGGCCTCGTCGAGCTTGGCCTTGAGCTGATCGAGCTGTTGACGCATGACCACGGAAGCTTTCTTTGCCTCGGCCAGGGGCGCCTCGATATCGCTCGCAGCGCGGTCGAACATGTTCTTCTTCTCCAGCGCCTGACGGGCGAGATCGTCGCGTCCCGCATTGACGGCCTTCACCGCGCGTTCGTGCCATTCGCCCGAGAGTTTCTTCTTCTCGGCGTACTGGCGCTCGAGCTGCTTCTCGTTGGCAATGGCGGAGCCCACGGCGGTTGTCGCCTTGTTCACCGCTTCCTCCATCTCGATGACCATTTGCTTGATCATCTTCTCGGGGTCTTCCGCGCGATCAAGCAAATCGTTGATGTTCGCTTTCACCATGTCGGAAATGCGACCGAATATACCTGCCATACGTTCCTCCTGTGTTGGCTGCTGTCCAGCATTATTCAGAATGATACGAATATAAGGATTTCAATCGTGAATGCAACGCCTATCGCATTTCGATCAATGTTTACAGGCCTTCGCAACAGGTGCGTGCAATGCGCGCCGCGCGTACCCCACGGTGCATTGCATGGAACGCATATAGGTGCTCACGCATCGCATGCATGTGTTACGGCCGTGGGGCAGGAAAAATGATAAGCGATAAAAATTTCCGTATCTTGCCGATGTGATCCACGGAACCCTTCAGCACGCGTCCGGGTTGTTGAGAAGCAACCGGACGTCGCACCTCCACCTTTGCGTTACACCTGTATGACTCGTCCCACGCTCTTCATTATCCTCGCCCTTCTGCAAGGCGCTCCCGCATGCATGGCCCAGGGACATGCCGACCTCAACGCGACAGACGTGGCAGTCTCACAACGCGATCTGCTGCTGCATGTGCAGTGGCTCGCCGACGATGCGCGCGAGGGACGCGAGGTGGGTTCACCGGGCAACGATTCCGCCGCGTTGTACATCGAAAAGGTCTTCGCTCGTCATGGTCTGTTGCCCGCAGGTGCCGCCGGCTACACGCAGGACTTCGAATTTCAGTCGCCGACCCGACTGTTTGAACACGCGCTGAGCCAGTTGCTCTCCGATTCTTCGGGTGATGGCGCATCGGTGAATACCGAGGCACTGCAGGCCACGCTTTCGAATCTGCTGAATCCCACGGCCTCCGCGGTCGCACATGCGCCATCGTACGAAGGTTCGACATCGGGTCCCACCGCCACCATCGACGGAATACCGTCGCTGCGTGCGCGCAACGTCCTCGGTTTGATCCGCGGTACGGACGCGCTGCGGCGCGACAGCGTAATAGTGATCGGTGCGCATTACGACCATGTGGGCTGGGGAGGAATGAGTTCGCGCAATCCTGGAGGTCCCCCGGAAATTCACAACGGCGCCGACGACAATGCTTCGGGCGTGGCGGCGATGCTTGAATTGGCGGAATACTTCGCCGCCAAACCCACGGGTTACTCGCTGCTCTTCATCGCATTCAGCGCGGAGGAGCACGGACTCATCGGCTCGAGATTCTGGGTGGCCAATCCCACCATTCCGCTCGGGCGCGTGGTCGCGATGCTGAACCTCGACATGATCGGACGTCTTTCGGAAGACAAGCGCGCGCTTACCGTGTACGGCATGCACAGCTCGTCCCGCTGGTCGCCACTGCTGGATCAGGTCAACACGGCGCATCGTTTCACCCTGCGGCGCCTTGCCGCGGGAGGCAGCAGCGATCACAGCTCGTTCATCGACGGCGGCATACCATCACTCTTCCTGTTTACCGGCTTGCATAAGGATTATCACACGCCCACCGACGATGTGGAGAAATTGAACGTCGAGGGTCTGGAGCAGGTGAGTCGTTTCGCCGCCGACGTCCTCGCCGCCATTGATCGTGGGCCACGCCCGACATTCAATACGGCGTCCACAGCAACCGCTTCTCCGGCGAGAAAGCCAGGGCTCGGCATTCGTCTCGATCATGCCTGGGCTGGCGAGGGGGTGCGCGTGTTCGCTGTGAAAAAGAACAGCCCCGCCGACAGCGCCGGACTGCGCGCGGGCGATGTGCTGCTCCGCGTGGGTTTCGAAGAAGTGGGAACGGTGGCCGAGTACCTCCGGGCGATCGGGCAGGCGAGAGAAGACGCACCGCTTCCGTTGCGCATCAAACGTGGCGACGAGATCATCGTGCTGTCCATTCCGCAAGGGCAGCATTGACGCTGCCACCGGCGCGAGCCCCACTCCGCGAGTTTGAAGGAGTATTCGCAAGCTCCCGGGATTTTCGTACCAACGCATTGAAAAAAACTTGCTACATTATTGAATTGCTGTTGTCACACATCATAGTTCGACATACCATGAAGCGCGTTCTCCTGACACTCGGCTTGCTCGCCTCCTTCGCAATGACCCTTCACGCGCAGTCGGAGGAATCCCCCGAAATCACCGTGGAGGAACTCCGCCAGCATGTCGGTCGGCTGGCCTCCGACGACTGGATGGGACGCAAGCCCGGGCACAGCGGCTGTGACGAAGCCGCCGAGTACCTGCGCGATCATCTGCGCACGGCGGGAGTGACAATGCTGGGTGAGGACGGCTTTCAGAATTTCGATATCACCACCGACATGCTGCCTTCGCCCGATTGCGCCGCGCGCGTGGGCGACGCCGCGTTGGTAATGGACAAGGATTTTCGGCCCGTGGTGTTCTCGGGCAATGCAACGCTCAAGGCGCGTGTGCTGTGGGTGGGCTACGGTTTCGATTTTGAAAAGGATAAAAGCACGTGGCGGGATTACGAAGGCCTCGATGTGAAAGGTGCCTGGGTGCTGATTCTGCGCGGAAGCCCCGACGATAAGAGTGGTGATTACGATCCGTGGTCGTCGCTGCGCGCCAAGGCGCTCGCCGCGCGCGACAAGGGCGCCGCCGGCGTACTCTTCGTGTCCGGCCCCGTCGGCGACAAGGACGACAAGCTGGTCGATGTCCGCTGGCAGATGCAGGACACACCGATGGATATTCCCTTGTTGAGTATTTCGCGCGGCGTTGCCGATCGGCTGCTCGATGGCGCAACCGTCGCCGAGTTGGAGGCGCGCCTCATCGCCGGCAAGCAGCCCGTGCGCTGCGCCACCAAGGGCGAGGTCGATGCCACCGTGCGCATGCTGCCCAAGACCATCACGACGCGCAATGTCATCGGCGTGGTGGAGGGAAGCGACGCCGCGTTGAAGGACGAGTACGTGCTCATCGGCGCGCATTACGATCATCTGGGCATGGGCGGTCCGGGCAGCGGCTCGCGCCGTCCCGACACCGTGGCAGTGCACAATGGCGCCGACGACAACGCCTCCGGCACCGCAGCCGTGATGGAAATTATGGAACGGGTCGCCGCCTACAGGAATGAATTCCGTCGCAGCGTACTGGTGGCATTGTTCAGCGCCGAGGAAATGGGGTTGGTCGGATCGAAGGAGTATGTGAACAATCCGCCGGTGGATCTCAAGAAGGTCACGCTCATGTGCAATCTCGACATGGTGGGACGCCTCGACACCGCCCGCGCGATCAGCGTTGGAGGCACGGGCACGGCCAAGGATTTGAACATCATCGTCGAGGCCGCGGCGCGGCAGCATCAACTGCGCGCGACCATGTCGCCCGAGGGCTTTGGGCCCTCCGATCATGCCGCATTTTATTCAAAGGACATCCCGGTGCTGTTTTATTTCACCGGCGTGCACGACGACTACCATACGCCGTTCGACGACGCGGAGTTGATCAATTACGACGGACAGAAAATCGTGGCCGACATGGTCTTCGATGTGCTGCGTGATGCGGGCGGCCGCGATAGCCGACTCGTCTTCCAGGAAGCGGGCCCCAAGTCGCGTCCGCAAGGCGCGGCACGCTACAAGGTGACGCTCGGCATCATGCCCGATGTGTCTGGTGGCGACGGCAAGGGCTTGCGCGTGGACGCGGTGATGAAGGATAGGCCCGCCGAGCGCGCGGGTTTGAAGAAGGGCGATGTGATCGTCAGCATGGAAGGAAAAAGTGTCACCGGCGTGTACGACTACATGGCGCGGCTCGGTGAATTCAAGGTGGGGCAGCGCATCAGCGTCGAGGCCCTGCGTGACGGCAAGCGTCACGTGTTTATTGTCGAACTCTAAATGAAGAAAGGCGACGGTCTCGCTCCCGTCGAATAGATACGTATGAAGCTGGGATGTACCGCGTCGGCGCGACGCGGAGCGTGCGCCGTGGCGCTGCTCGTCCTTCTCGCACCTCTTCTCCACGCGCAAACAGGCAGCATACACGGCACGGTCGTGCTCGAGGATCTGCCTCGCGGCGTGGCGGGTGTGAATATCGTCATTCCCGGCGGCACGCACGGGACTATCACCGACACGCGCGGTGCCTTCACCATCCCTGATGTGCCCGAAGGTGTGTACCGCGTCCGTGCTTCCTATATCGGCTACGCTCCGGTGCTGCGCGACAGCGTGCGCGTCCGTGCCGGCGAACGCACGGAGTTGCGCATCGTGCTCACCTCCTCGCCCTTCCTTCTCGACGAAGTAGTGGTGACGGGTACGCTCAATCAGCATTTGCTCAAAGACAGCCCGGTACTGACCGAGGTGATGTCGTCGCGGGATTTGCGCATGGTGGGCAGTTCCGATCTCGCGGATATCATGCGTTCGCACACGGGCATCGAAATCGGCACAGGCATCGGACAGACGCAGAGTGCGCAGTTGCACGGCCTGAGCGACAATCACGTCCTTGTGTTGGTGGATGGCGAACGGGTGACGGGCAAGGTGGATGGCGCGGTGGATCTCGGGCAGATTCCCGTGCAGGCCATTGAAAAAATCGAAGTGGTGAAAGGCCCGTTGTCCGCGAAGTACGGCACCGATGCCATCGGTGGTGTGATCAACATCATCACACGCAAGGCGGGCGAGGGTAGCCGCGCAACAGTGGCCGCGCATGTGGGCGGCTACGAGCGCCGCGATATCGAGGCGAGTGCTTCGCACAGCGTGACGGACGCGTTCGGCGCGGGCAGCATGCTCGGCGTATTCGTGAATGCCGCGTGGAATTCCTTCGGCGGCGTGGATTACAACGCGTCCGACAATTTCATGGAAATGCCCGAGCGCGACCGCAAGCATGTGGGAGTAAAAACGGACATGCGCATCTCGGATGCGCTGTCCTTCGATTTGCGTGGCGAGTACTACCGCGACCGCAGCGAATGGCTCGCCGGCAATCCGAGCGTGTTCTTCCGCGACATCGCCGGAAATGACAAATGGACCGGCACGGCGTCGGCCCGTTACGCATTCTCGCCCCTGACCTCGCTTTCCGCCACGGCGCATGTTTCCACCAACGACCACAGTTCCATCGAGGAATCGCGTTCGGGCAACAGATTGCGCGATGATGCTTCCAAGGAGCGGATAGAAACCGCACGCCTGCAATTCGCGACAGCGCCGTACGGCAACAGCATCGTCACCCTTGGCTATGAATACACCGCCGAGCGCGCCGAAAGCGACCGGCTCGACAATCGCAGCAAGGCGTATTACAACAACGTGCTCTACGCGGAGGACGAATGGTCGATGGGACCGGTGATGATTTCGGTGGGCGGGCGCTTTTCGCACAACAGCGTGTACGGCAACTTCTTCGCGCCGCGTGTGAGCGGCGTGTGGAAGGTGGATGAACAACTCACCTTGCGCGCTTCGTACGGACGCGGTTTCCGCGCGCCGAGCATCAACGAACTGTACATCGATTTTCCCAACAACGGCGTGGGTTATATCGTGAAGGGCGAACCCACGTTAAAAGCTGAATCCTCGCACGGCTACAACGCCGGACTGCAATACGCGCGCGACAACCTGGTGTGGCTGCGTGTGAACGCGTACCGCAACGACCTGACCAATCTCATCGACTACTACGTGCGCTCGGGTAATCCCATCACGCTGTCGTACCGCAACATCGCCACCGCCGTCACCATGGGGGTGGATGTGGACATCGACATGCAACTGCACTCCTCGCTGCTGCTCGGCGCGGGGTATGGCTATACGGTGGCGGAGGATGGGGCCGGGCGCGACCTGCCGTTCCGCACGCCGCATTCCCTGACGCTGCGCCTGCGGCACGACTGGGCGATGACGGGACTGCGCACCTTCGTACGCGCGCGGTGGTTCGACCGCAAACTCGTGACCGACGAGCAGATCAACCTTTCCATTTACACTGGAGGCGGGGATGCGAAATTCTTCCATACGCCCGCATACGCCGTGGTGGATGTGCGCTTCTCCCGCGTGCTCTTCGACCGCCTCGAAGTTTCGGCGGGCGTACACAATGCCACCGATCAAACCTTCTATCCCTTCGGGCAGATCAAGGGACGCGAATGGTTTGCCGGCGCGACCTGGACCATCGAATGATTCGACAACGGCGCCGCTGTGTGCGCCGAGGCATGCATGTTCATTCTCATCGTTTCACTGAAAGGATCGTTCCATGAAATACTTCCGTACACTGCTCCTGTTGGGGCTGACTCTCACGCTGTTTTCGGCGTGCAGCGACGACGACGACAGCGGCAACAATCCGCAGCCCACACAGAACCCAAGCTACACCTCGGGGAATGTGAAGAGCGGCGCCATCTACTATAGTTTCGATCAGGAGAAGGAAAGCATCCAGTGGGATGTGAAATTCGGCTCCTACACCATGCCCGGCTCTCCCGTGGCCATTCCGATGTTTCTGCTCAACGATGCGAAACTCGGTAACAGTTACGTGCGCATTTACAACAGCGAGGCCACCGCACTCGATGCCGTGACCACGGTGGATGCCGGCAAACTCGGCACTGATGTGCAACGGCTTGTGCAGGGCGCCAATTGGTTCGATTATAATCCACTCACGCATCAGGTGTCGTCCAAAGGCCAGGTGTATGTGGTCGAAGCGTCGAACGGCCACATGGTGAAATTCCGCATCGACAGTTTCGATCAGACGCAGAACAGCTTTGCCTTGTCCTATGCGCATTACGACATGAGCACCAGCACCTGGGGCATGGTGATGCAGTCCACGGTGAACATCGCCGCCGGTGAGAAACTGTTCAGTTTCGCGAAAGGCGAAGTTGCCGTGCAGCCCTGGGATGTGAAGCTCACCGTGCTTTCCGTACCCACGCCCATTGGTCCGATGAATTTCCCCGGCATCGTGCTCAACGGCGCCGCCGGCGTGAAAGCCGCAATCGTCAACGGCACACCCTTTGCCGATGTGAATGCCGCCACAGTCGCGCCCCTGCTTGCCGACGGTGATACCACCTACGTGATCGGTACGACCTGCCTGAACTACGACGAGAATTCTCATCGCCTGTCGCCGTTCACCGATCGCACCTTCGTTGTGCAGAGCACATCCGGCAAGCGGTACAAATTCCGTATGCTCGGCTACTACAACGATCAGGGTCTGAGTGGTTTCATGAAATTCGAGTATGTGAAACCCTGACCCTCGGCGGACAATGAAGCATGGAGGGATGTGCCGCGCTCGATGCGCACGGCCATCCCTCCATTCGATTTTTCTCGACATAGCGCCGGATCCTTGTAAATGGGATATTGGGTGTCTGAAAAAGATTTCGTAGGTTGTTACAGGCATGGCCGCCTGGAGAACGGCCGTGATGGGAGAGGCAGGATGTCACAGCAACCCTGTGCCCACGGGTGCGGGGCGAAGCCGGATCACGCGCGTTGTGCTTTCCGCGTGTCCCTGTGTACATTCACTGCAACAAGGTGTTGATTGCCATGCGTACCCTTTCCATTGTCATGCTGATACTGTTCGCCACGAGTTCGCGCGCCCTGTTGGCGCAGCACGCGGCGATTTCCGGTACCGTCACTTCGTCGGATGGCGCGCCGCTGTCTGCGGCGCATGTTGCGCTGCCGGATGCGCTGCGCGGCGTGGTGGCGGACGAGCAGGGCAGGTTTTACATTTCCGGCGTCGAAGCCGGGCGGCAGCGCCTGCGCGTGACGCATGTAGGTTTTCGCGTCGAGGAACGCGAAATCGTTGTGGAGCAGGGCGCGACGCTGCGCCTGACCATTACGCTGCAACCGACAACAGTCGACATGGGCGAAGTGCGTGTGAGCGCCACGCGCTCGGAAGAACTCGTGCGCAATGTGCCCTTGCCCATGCAGGTCGCCGTGTCCGAACAGCTCCTGCGCGCCCCCTCGGTGGGCATCGCCGACGCGCTGGACGCGCAACCGGGTGTGGCGTTGATTCGCGATGGCGTGTGGGGTACGGATGTCAGCATACGCGGACTTGGGCGCAGCAATGTGGTCACACTCGTGGATGGCGCCCGCATCGAAACCGCCACCAATCATGCCGCCGGCCTGAGTCTGGTCGACATCAACGATGTGGATCGCGTGGAGGTGATTCGCGGCGCGGCGTCCACGCTGTACGGAAGCGGCGCCACCGGCGGTGTGGTGAACATCATCAGCGGCAGCGGACATTACAGCGACGCATTCCGCTTCAGTGGCGCGCTTGGATCCGGTTACGGCAGTGCAAACAACGGCGCTACTGGAACGCTGGCACTTGATGCCTCGGCCACGCAGTGGTTCGCGCGGCTGAGCAGTACACTGCGCAGCGCCGAAGACGTGCGCACACCGCTCGGCACGCTGCGCGACAGCCGGTATCACGACCATGCGCTGTCCGCTTCGGCGGGCTTGCGCCCATGGGATGGGCAGGAAGTGAGCGCACGCTATCAACGCGTCCGCGCCGAGGATGTGGGCATTCCGGGAGGAGCATCCTTTCCGGCGAACGCCAGCGCGCGCTATCCGATGGAGGAACGCGAACTCTTCACCGCCGCATGGACGTCCACCGCGCCTCTGCCGGCCGTGCGGCAACTCACGCTGCGCTACGTGCATCAGCTCATCGAGCGCGATGTGGAACTGCGCTCCTCTCCCGTGGTGACGCTGCGTCCCTCGGCCGAGCACAGCATGCACGGTGTGCAGCTCCTCGGCAATCTGCGCTTCGGCGAGCGCCACAACATCAGCAGCGGCGTGGATGCCTGGCAGCGCCGCTACACCGGACGACGTCTGCGCGAGAATGCGGCTACCAAGACCACGGTGGCCGACATGCCTCTTCCCAACGCCACATTCCGCAGCATCGGTGTGTTCGCGCAAGATGAAATCGCGCTGTTCGACGGCGCAACGCGCATCACCGTTGGCGGCCGCGCCGATCTGATCCATGTGTGGAACGACGAGGCCTACAACATTCTCTACATCGAAAGCAATGGCGTGCGCAACACCGCTCCGCCTTCGCGCGTGCTGCGATGGACCGCCGCGGAAGGGCAGGATGTGTCCTGGAGCGCCTATGCTGGCGTGCTGCACCGTGTGAGCGGCGCGTTGGATCTCACGCTCAACCTCGCGCGTTCCTTCCGCGCACCCGCGCTGGAGGAGCGCTACCAGTACATCGAGCTGGGCGGATCGACGTATATCGGTGATCCCGATCTGGCATCCGAACAGGCCACCGCGCTGGATCTCGGCGTGCGTTTGCGCCACGAGCGCGTGAGTGTCACCGCCAATGCCTTCGCGAATTTCATGAACGATCTCGTGGTGGATCGGCAAGTACTCGACACGCTGTACGTGAAAGACAACGTGGGCGAAGCGCGATTGCTGGGTGGAGAACTTGGCGTGGAGTACAATCCCGTCGCGCGCTTCGTGCTCTACGGTACGCTCTCGTACGTGCGTGGTCGTGACACAGGCAAGGACAGCGATCTGCCGGCGATTCCGCCGCTCACCGCCGTCGCCGGACTGCGCCTGCCGCTGTGGGATCTGGGACATGCGGACGTATCACTTATGGCGACGGATGATCAGGAGCACGTGGCGACGGGAGAGAAGAGCACGCCGGGCACCGCGGTGGTAAACGCACGTCTGCGGTCGAACACCCTGCGCTTCGCCGGGTTGGGCGTGCAACTGTTCGCCGGTGTGGAGAATCTCTTCGATCGCGCCTGGCGTCGACATATTTCGACGCTGCGCGGATTGGTGAATGTGGAGCCCGGGCGCAATGTGTATGTTCGCGTGCGCATGCTGTGGTGAGCGCATGAATGAGCTTGCGATGCGAAGGAGGGTGAAGTGAGCTGGTTCTGGCTGGCGCTGCTCTCCGCCGCCTTGTCGGCGGCCGCGGCCATCACGCAGAAAAAGGTACTCTTCCGCATGGAAGCCCTGGATTTTTCCTGGCTGCTGTCGCTGTTGACCTTGCTGCTGTCGTTGCCCTTGTTCGTGCTGGTGGACTACAGCCGCGTCACGCCGGAGGCGCTGTTCGTGCTGTTCGGGAAAAATATACTCGGCGCGCTGGCCTTTTACTGCGTGATGCAATCCATTCGACGACTCGAGCTGAGCAGTGCGCTGCCCATGATGACGCTCACGCCGGGCATCGTCGCTGTGGCTGCATGGCCGCTGCTCGGGGAGGCCTTGCGCGGCATGGAGTTGCTGGGCATGCTGCTGTTGCTGATCGGCACCTATCTGATGGAGATGGTGAAAGGAAAAAGCATCTGGCATCCGTTTTCCGTGTATCTGCGTTCGCCGCATCACAAGTACATCACCGCGGCCTTGCTGCTGTTTGCCGCCACCTCGATACTGGACAAAGTGCTGCTCACCGATCTCCGCATGGGTCCCGTGCCGCTGGTAGCGTTTCAACATGCGTTCAACGTGCTGGTATTCGCGGCCTTCATGCTGATCATGCGCAGGCCTCTGCGTCCTGCACGCGCGGTGGTGGCGCCCGTGCTACCCTGGATCGCGCTGGTGGGCGTGATGACGCTTGGTTATCGTTTCGCGCAGGTCGAAGCCGTGGCGCTCGCGCCGGTGGCACTGGTATTGGCCGTGAAACGCACCTCGGTGTTCATGGCCGCCATGGTGGGTGGCTCGCTGTTCGAGGAGAGCGCGCTCGCGCGCAAGGCCGTCGCAATTGTGCTGTTACTGGCCGGCGCGTTGTGCATCGTGGGACTGTGAGGCGAGAGGCACCGGCGTACGGTGTTGAAGCGTGCATGAGAGTGGCGTATGTTAGGGCAGTGGTTTTCTCTCGCGCGGAAAGGAGTTGTTGCATCGCCCATGGGTGACGGGCACCATCATCATCATCACCATCACGAGCGTGACAGCGCTCGCGACATCGGGTTGGCGTTTTTCCTCAACCTCGGTTTCGCGATAGCGGAGATCATCGGCGGCATACTCACCAACAGTCTCGCCATACTCTCCGACGCGTTGCACGATTTTGGCGACAGTCTGATTCTCGGTGTGAGTTGGTTGCTGGAGCGCCGCGCGCGGCGTGCGCCCACCGCGAGGTACAGCTATGGCTATCGCCGCGTGTCGCTGCTCGGCGCGTTCGTGAATGTGGTGGTGCTCGTGGCGGGTTCGGTGTACATCATCACCGAAGCCATACCGCGAATCCTGCATCCGCAGGACACCGATGCGGTGGGCATGATGTGGTTCGCCATCGCCGGTGTGCTGATCAACGGTCTGGCGGCGTTACGCCTCCGCGGCTCGGGATCGATGAACGCACGCGTGGTGGCCTGGCATTTGCTCGAGGATGTGCTGGGCTGGACCGCCGTGCTGGTGGTGAGTATTGTCATGCAGTTCACCTACCTGCCCGTGCTCGATCCGCTGCTTTCGCTGCTCATCGCCACGTACATTCTGTACTACAATGTGGCGGTGAATTTGTACCGGACTGTGCGTCTGTTCTTGCAGGCGGTGCCCGAGAGCATTGATCTCGACGAGTTGCGGCGACGCATTCTCGCCATCGACAAGGTGCGCGCGGTACATCACGCGCATGTGTGGTCGCTCGACGGCGCGCAGCATGTGCTGTCGGCGCATGTGGTGGTGGCCGCCGGAGTGGACAAAGCCGAGGTCATCGGCATCAAGCAGCGCATCAAGCAGGATTTGCTCGGTGAACACATCGAGCATCTCACCATCGAGATCGAGTACGAGGACGAGGACTGCATCATGGGTTCGACCTGGAACGGTGCCGCAGCCGGCACCACGACGAGCGAGGAATAATGGATACGACGCATCTCTTTTTCGCCTTCGGGCTCACGGTGTTTGCCGGCCTGTCCACCGGCATCGGCAGTGCCCTGGCGTTTTTCGCAAAGCGCACCAACACCCGCTTTCTCTCCCTGTCCATGGGATTTTCCGCGGGTGTGATGATTTACGTGTCGATGGTGGAAATCTTCGTCAAGGCCAAGGATTCGCTTATCGAAGCGCTGGGCGTGACGGGCGGCAACTGGGCCACTGTCGGCGGATTTTTCGGAGGCATCGCTCTCATTGCGGTCATCGACAAGCTCGTGCCTTCCGGCGATAATCCGCATGAGATGCGCATGGTGGAGGAAATTCCCGCGGCCGGAGCGCAGCCCGACATGCGCCGGCTTATGCGCACGGGCATGTTCTCGGCCATCGCCATCGCCATACACAATTTTCCCGAAGGGCTGGCCACCTTTCTCTCCGCCATGAAGGATCCCACGCTCGGCATTCCCATCGCCGTGGCCGTGGCAATTCACAATATTCCCGAGGGTATCGCGGTGAGCATTCCGGTGTTCTACGCCACCAACAACCGCAAGCGCGCCTTTCTGCTTTCCTTCGGTTCGGGGCTCGCCGAACCCGTAGGCGCCATCCTCGGCTATTTCATCCTGCTGCAATTCTTCAGCGACGTCGTCTTCGGCATCGTCTTCGCTTCCGTGGCGGGCATCATGGTTTTCATTTCCCTGGACGAACTACTCCCCGGCGCCCGCGAGTACGGCGAACATCACCTCGCGATCTACGGTCTCATTGCCGGCATGGTGGTGATGGCGATCAGCTTGCTGCTCTTTGTCTGAGTGGCGAAGCGTTGAGTGCAGCTGGCTGAGTGCGTGATACATTCGAAGAGCGCGGAGAGCGCAGGGCGCGGAGGATGGGTTGAGGTCGCATCCCGCTCAGATCATGCCAGCGAGCTGAGTGCGGGATACATTTGAAGAGATGAAAGAGAGTGGAGAGAGCGGAGAGGAATTGTTGAGGTTGCTTCCCGCTCGATCCGTGCGCCACGCCGCAATCGAATCAACGCAAGGACGCCGAGCCGCTTAGCCGCGAACCCTCTGGGCCCTCGGTGTTCGCGAAGCGCTCTGGGTTCTCCGTGTTCCCGCGAAGCGCTCTGGGTACTCCGTGTTCCACAATTCCTCCTTACCCTCCTTTCCTCCTTACTCTCATTCTTCACTGTATTACACGATCACGCTCACCCCACCACACTGAATCGGCGCACGGATCACTCCTCGTCTGATAAAAATCCCGTTTCTTTCGCAACGCTGCGGATAATATATTCCGGTATCTTGTTCCATTCCCGGAGAAGTAGCATGCGTTACCCGCTGGAGGAGTACCCGTTGTACACCGTGCCGGAGCTGCGAACGTTTCAGGACATTCTCCGCAACGGCTTCACCGCGCATCCCGATCGTATCGCGCTGTCCGATCTCGCGCCCACGCCGATTCAGCAGGTCACCTACGCCCAGCTCTTCCGGCACGTGGTGCGTTTCGGACAGGCGTTGCGCGGCATGGGACTGAAGGAGCGCGACCATATCGCGCTCATCGCCGAGAATCGCGTGCAATGGGCCATCGCCTATCTCGCTATCACCAGCTTCAACTTCGTTGTGGTGCCGATCGACCGCAATCTCAAGGAGAACGAGATTCTCACGATTCTCCATGCATCCGATGCGCGCGCCGCCGTGTTTTCGGAGAGTTTCCGCGAAATGTTCGACGAATTCTCCCGCTCGGTGCGGCAACTCGAATTTCTGGTGGACATGGATTTACCCGCGCGACGCGACAATATGCATGCGATGCGCGAAGTGATCGAAGCGCAGCCGTTGCCCGCCGCCGGAGATCCTTTTCCAGTGCTTACACCCGAGGACATGGCCGTGATCGTCTTCACCTCCGGATCCATGGGACATGCGAAAGGGGTGATGCTGTCGCAGAAAAACATCTGCGCCAATCTTCGCGCCATGCTGCAGATGGTGGAGATCGTGGCGGAGGACCGCTTCCTCTCGGTGCTGCCTATGCATCACACCTACGAATGCACCTGCGGCTTTCTCTGTCCGCTGGTCACCGGCGCTTCCACGCATTTCGCGCGCTCGCTGAAAACCGTGGCCGAAGACATGCTCTCGGTTCGGCCCACGGTGCTGCTGGGCGTACCGCTGTTGTTCGAGAAAATGTACCGCCGCATCAGCAAGGCCATCGAGGAAAAGAAAATCGCCTCGGCCATCATGAAGCCGCTGCAGGCCATGATCACCGTGCTCGAAGTGGCAGGCGTGAAGGGCGCGCGGAAGAAGGTGTTCCACGAAGTGCACGATCGCTTCGGCGGAGCCATTCGTCTGCTCATCGTCGGTGGAGCCGCGCCCGAACCCTCGGTGGCCGCCGGTTTCCAGGCTTTGGGTTTCGCCTTTCTCCAGGGCTATGGCCTCACCGAATGTTCGCCCATTCTCGCGCTCAATCGCGAGCGCAAATTCAAGAACGAAGCCGCCGGCCTCCCACTGCCGGGTGTGGCGATACGCATCGAGGATCCGGACGAGGAGGGGCGCGGCGAGATCGTTGCCAAAGGCGACAGCATCATGCTCGGCTATTACCGCAACGAGCAGGCCACCAAGGCCGTGCTCGCCGACGGCTGGTTCAACACAGGCGACTACGGCTTCATCGATGCGGATGGTTTTCTCCACATCAATGGACGCAAGAAAAATGTGATCATCGCGCGCAACGGCAAGAATGTGTTTCCCGAGGAACTCGAAGAGCAAATCACACGCTTGCCCTTCGTGCTCGAATGCGTGGTGCACGGCGTGAAGTCCGCAAACGGCGACGAGTACATCGCAGCGATGATCGTGCCCGATGCGAACGCAGTGTACGAACACGCCAACGCGCAGGGCAAGGAGGTCACCTCCGATTTCGTGCAGGCGCTGCTCGACGAGGAAATACGCAAGCTCAACCGCAAGCTGCCCGTGTACAAGCAGATCCGCCATGTGGCGCTGCGCGACAGCGAATTTGAAAAAACCACCACGCAGAAAATCAAACGCTACCTGGTGGAAGGCCACGCGTAGTCCTTCACATTCTTTGTGATGAGAAAGGAAACGCCGTGCGCAGATCGTGCACGGCGTTTTCACAACTTTTCCCCGTTCACTCCTTCACTTTTACCCCGGATTGCTCTTACTGCTTTCGCAGCATGACGAGCGGTATTGTTCGCATGCTGCGCTCTGTCAGAGCGGTGCAATAATATTGGCCGTTCGCAAGGCCGCGAGTGTCGAAGCGGATATCGTGCACGCCGGTGCCGAGGCGTCCATTGTGAAGAATTCGCAGCACCCGACCCTGCACGTCGTGGACGAACAGTCGCAATGATGCTCTTTCCACAGCATCGACATGTATCACTGCATCCGCGCTCGATGGATTTGGATAGCATGACAGATGGACGCCGTACGGCGGAGCTTCGGGCTTGTCAACCGCAGGCGTAGCGGTAAGAATGTAGCGCTCATCCGAACTCCAGTCGAAGAAATTGAAGGTGTACAAGCGGATTTCGTGCAGTCCCCCGTGTCGAGAGACAAGCAATTCCCTGCTTACAGCGTTGTCCAGGCAATCCGTCCACAGCGTACGCAGATGCAGGTACCCGTCGCGCTCATCCATCGAATCCGCCGGGGTGGGTGAGTAGTAGCGATACATGCGGGCGTAAGGATAGAGGAGAGCGGTATCCGGTATGTCCGGACAGGGCGGCGAGTTCCACACCGTATCCGGAAACATCCAACCGCGCAACGAATTCGTTCCCGCACCCTCGCCGTCGCCCACGGTCTCGATGATGGTGTCCCGCGTCACGACGTCCACCATTTGTTGAGAAACAATGCGCCGCGAGGTCCTGATGGTTTCCACACCGCGCTTCCTGAGTTCCAGACCGTGGATAATCGCCGATCCGTCCGGTGTGGCATGTTCTTCGCTTCGAATCAGGACTGTCCCGTCAAACTCTGTAAACTGCGACACTGTATCACCTCCCATGAATGTCGAAGGGATGCCAGCACGAGTCAGACGAAAGGTGCGTTCATCTCCCCAACCAGGTCCCAGCAGATCATAGCTCTGTGCCGCGCCGGGCCTCGGCAGCAGGAGAAACGCAAGTAGCGCGGGAAGAAGGGGCATCTTCTTCATTTCAGCTCCTGGGATGTGTCATCAGCTTGCACAAATATAGGGACGCCATGGTCCGCTTGCATCAGCATCGAACGATGCGGCGTTCCGGGCGATCCGCGCAGGAATGACACTTCAGCATGCCCATGCATTCCTTCGTCCGATAACAATGTTGCTTCGGGACTCGATGCTGTCTGCTCGGCAACGTCCTCGGTGATACAGGGAGATCGGCACTGCTAAGTCCATCGGCATCCCGGAAAAACAAAGCGCGGACGAAATCGCCCGCGCTTTGTGAAAAATCCGCATTTCGCTATCCGCGAAATGAGATCCGGAATCCGCAATTACCGCACGACCATCATGCTGCGCGTTTCCACGGCGCTCGAAGTTTCGAGGCGGTACAGATACGTGCCCGCCGCGAGTTGCGTGGGGGAGAAACGCACCTGATGCGCACCCGGCGGCAGCACTCCGTCCACCAGCGTTTTCACCAGCTTGCCCTGTATGTTGTACACGGCGAGACGCGTCTGTCCGCCCGTCACCTGGAAGCCGATGGTCGTCCCGCCGTCGCGCGATGCTGCGAACGGATTCGGATAATTCTGCTCCAGAGCGAAGCCCGCCGGCAAGCCGCGGCCGCTCACGCCCACCGGCGCCTGTACGAACAGCGGCAGGGGATCCCACTCGCCTTTGAGAATCAGCGCCGCGTCGCTCTGCTTCACGCCGAACCATTGCCGCAGCACGCTGGCGTAGGTCTGCTTGAAATCGTATTGCTGCTTGATATCGCCGTTGCGATCCAGATCCGCGAGATCCGGATTGTGCCCGTACACACCGCCGTGTACTTCGGGACCCACGAAGAGCATAGGCGCGGCAGTGCCGTGATCGGTGCCCGCGGTGCCGTTGGCCTCCACACGTCGACCGAATTCGGATATCGTCATCAGCGCCACGCGTTGATCGAGGCCGAAGCGCTTGAGGTCCTCGAAAAACGCGCCGATGGCCGAGGACAAGGCGCCGAGCAATTGCGTGTGCCGCGGCGTCGCCCCGTTGTCCTGCTGCGCATGCGTATCGTAGCCCTTTTGCGACACCACGTAAATGGGTGTGTCCAGGCCGCCCGCGATCAGTCGCGCCACGATTTTCAAACGCTCGGCCACATCATTGCCCGTCGGATACACATCGTTGTTCTGCACTGTGTTTGCCGCGTCGCGCACCGGCTTGGCGTAGTGATTGGCCTCCAGAGCGATGTTGCGAATGTACTCCAGCTCGAGCCCGGCCGGGGTGCTGGTGTCGGGCGGGTCGCCACCGCTGATGTCCGTGCCGGAGATGATGCGGTAAAATGTTTCGGGATCGTAAATCGCCATGCTCATGCCCACCTCCGGACCCTGCATCATCAGCGAGGTGGTGGTGCCGATCTCGATGGCCAGAGGATGCGCCGGCGTGGCCGAGGGATCGGGGTAACCGGGGAAGCGGTGGTCGAGATAGCGGCCGAGCCAGCCGTCCTCGAGAAAGGTGTACTGGTCGGACGGCGACTTGTTGTTGCTCCCCGTGAACCAGATGTCGGTCGAACGGAAGTGGCTGCGATTCGGATTCTCGTATCCCACATTCTGCACCACCGCTAATTTGCCTTCGCCGTGCAGCGCGTGCAGATGGCTGAGCGCGGGATGCAAACCCAAGGTATCATTGAGCTTCAGCGGATTGGCGATGGCCAGGCTTCCGCGCGCGTTCTGATACAGACTGTCTTCGAAGGGCACGACGGTGTTGAGGCCGTCGTTGCCGCCGTCGAGTTGAATCACCACCAACACACGCCCCGTGCCCGCGCTCATGGCGGCGCGCGCCAGCGAAGGAGCGTTCGCGTACGCCTTGGCCGCGAAGGGACGGGAGAGGCCGATGGTGCTCGTCACGATACCGGCGGTGACGCCGGACTTTACGAAATCTCTGCGTTTCATGGCTGTGTCCTCATTCCTTGTGCGTGGATCAACAGAGCTGCGATTCGCTCAACCGCAACACGGCCTTGAGCAAATCCTTGATGCGGCCATCGGCGCCGGGGAGGTTGACATTCCACTCGTACTCCGGTGCGCCCGCGAGGAGCTTGTCGAGCAGAATCTCGAATTGATTTGTGCTGAGCTTCAGCGGCACAAGGTAGGCGATGAGGTCCGCGATCATCTGCCGCGCATTGTTCGGATCGGGGAGCGAAGACACGAAGGGGATGGGATCCACGCTGAACTTGGGTGTGGTGCGCATAGTGCCCAGCACCAGTTCGTCGGACACCGACCAGCGATTGGCCAGGCGACTCGCGCTGATCCAGTTGCGATACCCCGGCCAGCCTTTCACATTGGGCGCTTCCAGCAACTGGCAGCCCAGCGCCGAGCACACCTGATAGAGGTAGCGCACGTTGGTGGTGCTGATGTTGAGCTGGCGAATGCTTCCGATGTAAAATTCCAGCGGCGAGGTGATGTGCGCGCCGATGTTGGCACTCTCGAAGAAATGCTCGCTCTTGAGCAGCGTATCCATCACTGGCCGTATCGACCAATTGTTGGCAATGAGTATGCCGGCGAGTTCATCGATGATGGTTTCGTCGGCGATTTCATACACGAATTCGCGATAGAGTTTGCGGCAAATGAAACGCGCCACTTCGCGCTCATGCACTTCGAAAATGATGTTGAGAATGTCCTCGTAACCGAAGGTCCCCGTGCGGCCCATGAAGGTTTTGCTCGTGGCATCGTGTCTGTTGGCAATGAACACGGCCTCGCGGGGATGATACATCTTCGTGCCGGCGGGACTGGTGCCGGTTTCCTTGATAGTCCAACCGGACAGTGCCCGGGCGGCCTCCTTGATGTCCTGCTCGGTGTAGCCGTTTCCCTCGCCCAGCGTGTGCAGTTCCATCAACTCGCGTGCGTAGTTCTCGTTGGGACGCTGCCGCGTGTTATACCAGCCATCGAGGTAAATCAACATCGCCGGTGCGATGGTGACGTCCTTGACCATCTGCTTGAAATTGCCGAGGAAATTCCGACGGAAAAGATCCACGAACCAGTAGTTGAAATGCGGCTGCCGTACCGTGGTGGATTCGGTGGCCCAGTGGTCGGACCAGAAAAACGTCATCTTCTCGCGAATCGACCTGTCCTGGTTGAGCATCAATCCCGTCCACCAATCGCGCAAGGCGGCGAGGCGCTCGACATTCGTGCGATCATTGTTCGAGTTGTCGTACCAGTAATCTTCGTCCACCCATGGCCCGGGAGCCGAGGGGAGGGACGAGTCCGCGAGGAGAATGTCCACCATCTCGGAAGGTGTTTTGCTCAGCGCGAAATCGATGTCCGCGCGCGTTGCGCCGAACATGCAGCGCCGTAACAGATACCCCGCGCGCTGCCGGTCCCAGGGTTTCTGCGCCGAAGGGATGTAGGGTGTCAATCCCGCCAGAATCAAACGGGGCAGGGGCACGGGTTCGGGCAGTCCCTTCAGACTTGCCTCGCGCTCGGCCAGCGCGCTTTTGTGCAGACGCGCCGCGGCCGCCCTTGCGGCGCCGGGACTGTCATGTCGAGACCGCATGGCATCGTTGGTAACGGAACGTTCCATCGCAATCGTCCTTGTTGTGAATGCCGGGAAGATTTCAGATAGGACATGATATGTCCGAAAAGGTTGAATGTCAAGATGCACCCGGGAGATCGCAGTGGGCACAGAGGCGGGCAACTCCCGGGGCGAGAGGTATGCACCGTACGCACGCGCGCACAACGCCGCCACTGCCGCGATGTGCGGAAAAAGCGTAGATTTCACTCATGAGCACCGTTCGCATTGTTCCACAATAGCGGCACGCAGCACACCCGCAACACCGTCACACTCATGATCATCGCCGCCGACAGCAACATTCCCTTCATCACCTACGCCTGCGCGGAACTCGGTACCGTGCTTCGTTTCGACGCGCGCGACGCCAGCGGCGTGCGCGATGCCGTTGCCCAGGCCGACGTAGTACTCTGCCGCTCCACTCTGCGCGTGGATGACGCGCTACTCGCGGGCAGTGCCGTTCGCTTTGTCGCCACCGCCACCTCCGGCACCGAGCATATCGACATCGCGGCGCTGGAGGCGCGCGGCGTCGCGGTGGCTTCGGCCGCGGGCAGCAATGCGCGCTCCGTGGCCGAGTGGGTGATGACGGCGCTCTTTCACCTCGCCCTGCAACAGCGGCGATCGCCGCACGATCTGCGACTGGGAATCGTTGGCGTGGGGCACGTGGGCACGGCGGTGCTGCATCTCTCGCGTGCGGTCGGGATGTCGGCGCTCCTGAACGATCCCCCGCGATCCGAGCGCGGCGACGCGCCACCGCCGGGCGCCGCCGGAGGCTGGCAGCCGCTCGAACAACTGCTTGCCGCGAGCGATGCGATCACCGTGCATACTCCGCTTCAGAGCGAAGGGCCACATCGCAGCGCCGGGCTGCTGAACAGCGGAAATCTCTCGCGGCTGGCCCGAACCCCGATGCTGCTCAACGCCGCGCGCGGCGAGGTGGTGGATATGGATGCCGTACGCGCATTTCGCGGCTCGCTGTCCGCTGTCGCCCTCGATGTGTTCCCGGGCGAGCCGGAAGTGGATCCCGACCTGCTCGCCTTGGCCGACGTGGTCACGCCGCATGTGGCCGGTCATTCACTCGATGGAAAGCTTCTGGGAACGCAGATGGTTTACGACGCGCTGTGTGCCTTCTTGGGTGTGCCGCCGCAGTGGCGTCACGAACAGCATTTGCCGGAGGATGCGCTCATCGAGATGCAGGCCGGCGAGCTGCGTGCTGCGACGCCCGAGGAACAGGTCGCGGAGGTGCTGCTGCGGGCCTGCCCCCTCCTGCGCGATGACGCGGCATTGCGAGCCGTCGGCGCGTTGCCCGGCGTGGAACGCGCGCGCGCCTTTGGCACATTGCGTGCGGAGTATCCGGTTCGGAGGGAATTCCATCGCACACGCGTGTACGCGTCGGGATTCGACGAACAGGCGCTGGCGATGTTGGGAGCGCTGGGATTTCTCCTTTGACCCACGCCAGCGCGCCGCGACCTTTTGCCTGCCCGGCGCATCCTACGCGACATGTACCACAGTGTTCGACGAAGGACATGGACATTTCACGCGACAGCATCATCGAGGACCTCGTCAACGACCATCCGAAAGCCGTGGTGTTTCTCATGGAAAAGGGCATCCGCTGCCTGCGTTGCGGCGAGCCGATCTGGGGAACACTCGGATCCGCGATGGACGAGAAGAGTATTCCGTCCGACGAACAGCAGCGTCTGGTCGAGCAGTTGCGCGAGTATCTCGCGGCGCACGCGGTGTGAAACACGAATGGAAACGTCACCAGGAAAGGATAACGCATGAAGAAGAACCCAACCACCACCAAGCCCGGTAACACGGGATTCCGTGTCAGCCCCTTCGCCTGGGTCATCACCGGTTTCGCGGTGATTATTGTGGGCATTCTCATCATCAACCGCATGCACGAGCCCGATCCGGTTGCCATCCCCGCGCAGCAGCTAGGCGCGGAAGCCGGTACCACCGGCGGCATGGGCGCGGCGCCGGAGTTTTCGCTCAAGGATATTGCCGGCGAAAGCAAATCGCTCGACAATTACAAGGGCAAGGTGGTGATGCTGAATTTCTGGGCCACCTGGTGCGGACCCTGCAAGCGCGAGATTCCCGATTTCATCGAGTTGCAGGAGGAGTATCGGGAAAAGGGTTTCGAGATTGTTGGCATCTCACTCGATGAACCCGGCAAGGAAGAGGAAGTGCGCAGCTTTGTCGACCAGCAGGGCATCAACTACGATGTGCTCTTCGGCGACAGCGGCGTGGCCACCGCCTATGGAGGTGTGCGCAGCATTCCCACCACGTTCATCATCGACCGCGATGGCAACATCGTCGACACGAAAATGGGTTTGCAGCCCAAGGATGTTTGGCGGCAGGCGATTGAAGCCGTGCTGTAAGCGAGCGATGTGAGCGCCGCTGCCTGGAACGCGCCGTGGAGCGCGTGAATCGCAGCGTCAATGGCCGTGCAGAGAAGCGGTAGCTGTGAAGTGGAAAAAAGGTGAAGATGATCCGTCATCTTCACCTTTTCGCATTGCGGGCCAGAGCCCTGGAGTGTGGATGCCCGGCCCGCGCATTCTGTCCGAGCGCTCACGCGCCGATGGCGAATCGCCTGTGGCGATACAAACGCAAAAGGACGCCCCGCGGGACGTCCTTTTGCGTGATAGCATCGTTCTCGGCTTACGCGAACATCAGCACGGTGAGCAGCAGCACGGCGGCCGCGTACGGCAGATACCGGTAGGTCAGCGAGCGTTCCTGCTTCATCTGATGCACGGTCATTGCCGCCCAGCTTGTCGTGATGAGCAGTATCGTGATGATGGCGAGCACGGGTCCGAGTTCCAGCGTCTTGCCGAACATCTGGCGAAGTCCGGGCATCCACGCCGAGCCGTAGAGAACAACGATATGTGACACGTAGATAAGCAGCGAGTGCTGTCCCGCGATGGTGATGACGCGCGGCACGCGTTTGACGAAAGTCAGCAATCCGCCCACAGTAGCCCAGAGCAGCAGCACCCAGCCGAGGCGGCTGAACGTCAGCCAGATGCTCGCGGCGCCGTCGTTGAACGGCAGCTTCCACCCGAAGATCAAACGCGGCACGAAGCTGATGAGCAGGATTGCTGCGGCGCCGTAGAGGAAATACAGCGGGAGACGCGACTCGCGGCCCTTTTCCTTCCAGCGCATATACAGCGCGGCCGACGTGGCGCCGGCGAACATATAGCCGGAGAAGGGGAAGAGCGGGAACCAGGAACCGGTCTTTGTATTCAGATACGCCGCCAGCCAGTTCGGCACATGCGCCGTCCAATCCACCATGGCGGTGAACGGAGCCGCCACCATAAACAGCAGTGCGAGCGTGGACGCGCCCACGAGCAAACGCGTGTTCGTGCGCGCGACGAGGAAGAGCAGGAACATGCCAAACAAGGTCACCGCCATCAAGCGCAGCACATCAACCTGGAAGAAGCGCTCCCAACTCGCGGAGGAGATGCTTGTCAAATCGCCGAGCGTACCCGCGGGTAAATGCATCAGCGCGCCCATGGCAAAAAGCACCGCGATCCAGCGCAGACGCTTTGCTACGAGCGACAGCGGGAGACTCGTGCCTTCCATCTTGCGGAAGGTGGCGATGACATAGGCGAAACCGGAACCGAAAAGGAAAATGGGCGCCGTCAGACCACGATTGAACTGCCAGATGTTGAACAGCGTCGAATCGTTATTGTAGTACACGTCGGACAGCAGGGCGTCGATGCTGTGTCCCTGAATCATCATGAACACCGCCCAGGCGCGCATGACATCCAACAACACGAGACGACTTTTGTTCTGCACTGTTTCCACGATCTCCTGACCAATTGAATCTTACAGAAATCTTACAAAGTTACCGAGAAGTTTTGGTGATAGCAAGAACGCCGAAGCGGGCCCTCAAATTGTTGTTGTATTTCTCGAATTATCCGTGTACATTCATTGATGCCACAAGAAATGTGGCGCCCGCCTCTGATCCACAGGTTTCGGAAGCGGACCATTCGAGAATCGCTTTCCGTATCCCGTGTGACCCTCCTGTAACGCGCTGACCGCTGCAAGTCGGACACATGACATCGCCACGATGCGGTGTCGGTAGAGTGCGTCTCCCCATAGATTTTTCAAAGGAACTCCATGAGTTTTGATCTCCTCGGTCTGTCCGAGCCCCTGCTTCGTGCAGTGCAATCGGCCGGATATACCACCCCCACGGACATTCAGCGTCTGGCCATTCCTCCCGCACTTACCGGCGAGGACGTGCTCGGCCGTGCGAAAACCGGTTCGGGTAAAACCGCCGCTTTTGTCCTTCCCGTGCTCGACCGTCTGTTCATGACGGCCACCACGACCCATCGCGCAGCGCGCCCCGTGCCGGGACGCATCCGCGCGCTCGTGCTCGCGCCCACGCGCGAATTGGCACAGCAAATTCACCAATCCGCGCGCACCTACGGCCGCTACGTGCGCCTGCGCAGCGATGCGCATTTCGGTGGCGTGTCCATCGAACCGCAGATCGACCGTCTGCGCCAGGGCGTGGACTTGCTCGCCGCCACACCGGGCCGCCTGCTCGACCATCTCATGCGCGGCACCGTCGATCTCAGCGCCTGCGAAGTGCTGATTGTGGACGAAGCCGACCGCATGTTCGACATGGGCTTTATCAACGATGTGAAGCGCATCATCGCCCAGCTTCCCGCGAAGCGGCAGACGCTGCTCTTCTCCGCCACCATCAACGACGATGTGCGCAAGCTCGCCGCCGTGGTCATGCGCGATCCCGTGCGCATCGAGGTGGGTGTCGAGCGCAATCCGGCCGAGTCGGTGCGCCAGCGCTTCCTCGCTGTGGAAAAAGAAGAGAAAATCGATTTGCTGAGCGATTTCCTTGCCAAAGAGCAGGGCAGCACGGTGCTGGTGTTCTCGCGTACAAAGCATGGCGCGGATAAAATTTCCAAGCGCTTGCAGCGACTGAATATCAACACCGCGGTGCTGCATTCGAATCGCTCGCAGAATCAGCGCACCGTGGCACTCGACGCATTCAAGAGCGGACGTATCCGCGTGCTCATCGCCACGGATATCGCCGCGCGCGGCATCGATGTGCACGGCATCACCTACGTGATCAACTACGACACGCCGACCTTTGCCGAGGATTACATCCACCGCATCGGCCGCACGGGTCGTGCCGAACTCACCGGCGACGCAATTACGTACGTCTCGCGCGACGAGCGCGTCTATCTCAAGCGCATCGAGTCGTTCACCGGCTTGCGCTTCCACCTCGAAACTTCGGACGGCACACGTCTGCCCGATCGCACCTTCCAGCACCGTCAGGCGGCAGGCGCCGCGCAGGCGAGTGAGGGCGCGGCCGGCACGACGACGTCGGAGCGCTCCTTCGAGCAGCGCCGCGACAATGGTGGCAGGCGCGCTCCCGAGCGTCGCAACGGTGGCGACAGCCGCCGCGGTAAAGGCGATGCGCGCGGCGGACAGCGTCAGCGAGGCGAACGCCGCGAGAGCTTCTCTCCCGGAGCCATCGAGGAATTGTTCGAACCGCGCGCTTTCCGTACCGAGGATACCTCTTCCGACGGCCGTGGTTTCGGTCGCCAGTTCGAAACCTCGCCCGATCCTCGCGGTCGTCGCGGTGCTCCGGGCAAGCGGACGAACGGACATGGAGCACCCAATGCTGCGAAGCGCGAACGCAAGAACGGCGGCGCCTTTGAAGTGCGCGGCGAAACACCTCGTGGCGCCACGCGACCGAGCGGTACGTCCGAGGGTGGCCGCAAGCGCGATCCGCGCACGGTCTCGGGCAGCTGGCGTGGAGCCCCCAAATCCGGAGGCAAGCGCGGCAAGCGCTGATCCGCATGACTGTCCGCTTTGTGGCGGAAAATTTGGAGAAACGAGGCGCAGCGCGCCTCGTTTCCGTTATAGGCGATGAAGTGGGCGCGAGAGCTGCATCGTCACCATCCAGGCGAAGTCTCGCGTGAATGGAAGGAAACGGAACAGCGCATCATCAACGCGTCGGAGAGCGTTGTAGAGTGTGGTGAACACAGGCGTCGAGCGCAGTGGCACGGCGCACAACGTGGTGAGATTGTGAAATGTGCAACGCACCTCACCGAAATATTCGCCGGCAATGCGCAGGTCGTTCGCGCACAACGGGTGTTCGTCCGCCGAGCGCATGGATGGGGTCAGCTTGCGATAAAGGTTGATCAGCGGATTCCGACCCAATGGTTCGATGAACACCGCGCAGCCGTCGCTGCGCAGCACGCGCGCGATTTCACAGAACGCGTTGCGCACATTCAGATGGTGGAGTATGCCAGTGCCTACAACCACGCCGAACGTCCCGTCGCGGAAATACAGCTTCTCGGCGTTCATCACCAGCAGCTTCGCAGCAAGGCCTTCGCGGGCGACACGTTTGTTTGCGATGCGTATCGCTTCGGGCGAGAGATCGATGCCCGTGGTGTCGATACCATGGCGCGCCCAGAACACCGCGCTCTCGCCCGTCGAGCAGCCGTAATCCAGCAACGGCGCGTGACGCGCTGATGCGAGGACGGCTTGCTCGAGCTTGCTACGCGGACGTTGCATCAGCGCATAAAACTTGTCCGCACGACGCCGCGCCGCGTCGTTTCCACCGAAACGCTCGTCGTGAAACTGCCGCTCCCTCCGCAGACGATCGGATTGAGACTTCATGGCATCATTCCATCGCGGAGCAAACTCCGCAGGTTGTCGAAGGACAGGCGATGACGTGTCACGCATCCACAATGATGTTCCGGGCAGCCGGAACAGGTGGGTGAGTGTGTTCTTTCAGACAAACATATCACGAGGCAGCATAACGGTACAATATGCTGATAACATTATCCCGGAATTGGTCGTTTGGAACGTAGGATGGATAGATGCGGGAAAGACGCAGCGTGTGCGGAGGGGTTGCGTATACACGCGCTTCAGATGCACATCGCTGCGTTGTCAATTCCGCGCGTAGCTCATCGCCTCGATACTCCTGCGCGGAAGCCCGCCACCCGTCAGGTGCTGTTGCGTGCTATCAATCGTTGGAAGGCCGCCGGGCGAGAATCACGCGCTCGATACTGGAGTAATCCCTCTGCACGCGGATGTCGGTCAATCCTGCGGCGGTGAGAATATCGCACACCGCGGCGGCCTGGCCGAAGCCGATTTCCAACCCGAGCAAGCCGCCTGGTTTGAGCAGCCGCTCGATGCGTCGCGCGATGGTGCGGAAAAAACGCAGACCATCGCCTTCGTCGGTCAGCGCATGCCGCGGCTCGTGCACGCGCACTTCGGCTTGCAGCTCCGGCATGTCGGCTTTGCCGATGTAGGGGGGATTCGACACCACGATATCGAAGGGCGCGCCGGGAAGGTCGGCCTCGTTGGCCAGAATATCCAGATGCGCGAAGGCGATGCCACCGCGCGGATCGTGGCGTTCGGCGTTGCGGCGGGCCACTTCCAGCGCTTCGGGACTGACATCCACCGCGGTGATATGCGCCTGCGGTACATGCTGGGCCAGCGCCACGGCAATGCAGCCACTGCCCGTGCCGATGTCGAGAATGCCGGGTCCGCTACCGCTGTTCGCGCTCCACTCCGCGCGCACATGATCGATCACGGCTTCAACCAAATGCTCGGTTTCGGGTCGGGGGATGAGCACGGCCGGGGTGACCTCGAGTTCGAGTGCGTAGAACTCCGTCGTGCCCACGATGTACTGCACGGGCTCACGAGCCAGCCGCCTGCGCACCAGATCCCGGAAGTGCTGCAATTCCTCGTCGCCCACAGGTTGATCGAAGCGGAGGTACAGTTGAATGCGCGGCACGCCGAGCGCGTGGGCGAGCAAATGCTCCGCCGAGCGCTTCGGCTCGTCGATGCCTTTTTCCTCGAAAAATTCCGTGGCCTTGCGCAGCAGCGAGAGTACGGTATCCGGGTTCATGAGCGGGGAGACTTCCTCTGCTTTTTCGCCGTCGGTGCTCCGAAGACGTGGGGGATGGCCTCGTCGATGGTCGCCACGGGAATAATGCGCAGCCCTTTGAGAATGCGCTTCGGCACTTCGGCCAAATCCTTCTCGTTGTCGCGCGGGATAATCACGCGCTGAATACCATGGCGTTGTGCCGCGAGAAGCTTCTCGTTGAGACCACCGATGGCCAGCACGTCGCCATGCAGCGTGATCTCGCCCGTCATGGCGATGTCTCCCGCCGGTGCGATGCCTTTCAGCGCCGACAGCATGGCCAGCGTCATCGTGATGCCTGCTGAGGGACCGTCCTTGGGGATGGCGCCCTCGGGCAGGTGAATGTGGATTTCGCGCTTCTCGAACGCGTGCTCGGCGATACCCAGACGCGCAGCGTTGGAACGCAGGTAGCTCAGCGCGGCCTGCGCCGATTCCTTCATCACCTCGCCCAGTTGTCCGGTCAGGGTCAGCTTCTCCGCGCCGGGCATCACGGTCACGCCCACATGCAGGATGTCGCCGCCCACGCTGGTCCAGGCCAGACCGACGATGGAGCCGATTTTACCGATGGGCTGAAGGGCCTTGCTGCGGAATTTCGGCACACCGAGAAATTTCTCGACCATGGCCGGTGTGACGACGCGACTGCTGTCGGGCGTAGCCTTGCCGCGCGTGGTGGCCACCACGATATCGCGCGCGAGTTTTCGGCACATGGTGGCGATACCGCGTTCGAGATTGCGCACGCCCGCTTCCTGCGTGTACTCGCGGATAATTTTCAGGACGGCCTCATCTTCGAAGACGATGCCGAAGGAATGCAGTCCGTGTTCGCCGAGTTGCTTGCCGATGAGATGGCGCTTCGCGATTTCCAGTTTCTCATGCTCGAGATAGCCGGGCAGTTCGATGATTTCCATGCGGTCCTGCAGCGGCAAGGGGATTTGATACTGCACGTTGGCCGTGGTGATGAACAGCACTTTCGAGAGATCGTAGTCCACGTCCAGATAGTGGTCGTTGAAGGTGCTGTTTTGCTCCGGGTCCAGCACCTCGAGCATGGCGGAGGTAGGATCGCCATGGAAATCGCGGCTCATTTTGTCGATTTCATCCAGAAGGATGACGGGATTGGATGTGCCGGCCTTGCGCAGGGCCTGAATGATTTTGCCGGGCATGGAGCCGATGTAGGTGCGGCGGTGTCCGCGAATTTCGGCCTCGTCGTGTACGCCCCCGAGGGCGATGCGACCGAATTTCCGGTTGAGCGCGCGCGCAATGGATTTGCCGAGCGAGGTCTTGCCCACCCCGGGAGGCCCCGCGAAGCAGAGGATTTGCCCCTTCATTTCCTTGACGAGATTGAGCACGGCAATGTGTTCGAGAATGCGTTCCTTGGGTTTTTCCAAACCGTAGTGATCGGCGTTGAGGACGCGGCGCGCGTTCTCGATGTTGAGATTGTCGTCGGACATGGTATCCCACGGCATAGCCAGCAGCCAATCGATGTAGTTGCGGATGACCGTGGCCTCGGGCGACATGGACGGCGTTTTGCGCAGCTTGTCGAATTCCTCCAGCGCCTTTTGCTCCACATCGGCGGGCATGGCCGCTTCGTGAATGCGTCGGCGCATTTCATCGAAATCGCCGCCTTCGAACTCCTCGTCGTCGCCCAATTCGCGCTGCAGGATGCGGATCTGCTCTTGTATGAAAAATTTCCGCTGTGAGCGTTGAATGTTGTCGTTCACCTTCTCGTCGATTTCCTGCTCAACGCGCAGGATGGCGAGTTCCTCGGTGAGAATGCGGATGACATGGTAGAACTGTTCCACCACGGTGTGTCGCTCGAGAATTTCCTGCCGCGCCTCGAGGGGAATGAGCAGGTTGGCAGCGACGTAGTAAATTTTTCGCGCGGGTTCGTCGATGCCATCGTAGCCCAGCAACGTTTCGTTGGGGATGTCGCGATGGGTTTTAACATACTCGGTGAACACCGTGTCGAGCTGGCGCATGAGCGCTTTGATCTCGGTGTTCGCCTGTACGGGCGGGAGGATGAGTTCGACCTCGGCAATGTGATACGGCGTTTTTCGGCGCTGAATGTTGAGCGCGCGCGCCTGGAAGAGCCCGTCCACCAGCACTTTCATCAACCCGTTCGGCAGTTTGAGCACTTGCAGAATGCGGGCCACGGTGCCGTCGTGGAAGAGTTCCTCGACGCTCGGATCCTCATCCTCGGGACTACGCTGCGCTGTGACGAAAATGAACTTGTCCTTCTCGATCGCCGCGGTGACAGCCGAAATGCTGCTGTCCCTTCCCACGAGAATGGGAAAGATCATGAACGGAAAGATCACCACATCCCGCAGGGGAATCAGTGGAAGCGAGGAAGGGATATCGTCAGGAGTGGGCTCCTGAATTTCGTCGTTGGCATTCTGGTACATGCTGTCTCCGCGTAGCTTGCGTAAGCGAGAGCCCGGATGGGCTGTTCCCATACCCGGCGGTGTTTCCCGCCGGGACATTCACCAAGATAGAATGCCCATGATCGAGAGTCAATGCACGAGTGTTTGCGGTCATGTGGCTGTGCCCCGGCACTGCCTGTCGCGGGTAGGGGTCGCGCGGCCCGGGTGCGGAACGCTAAGGGTCGGGTCGGGTGGGCGTCACGATGCAACACACGGATGTGGAGCGAAATGTGGAAGTGCATTGATTCTCTGCCCGTTCGTGGATATTTTTCATCTTCTGTATCCAGCCACTGAGGAATCCACGACACGTGCAGCATCAGACAGACGAAATCCGCGCCGACGCCAGTGTCGATGAGGCCATCGACATTTCGGTGGTGGTGCCCTCGTACAACGAGAAAGAATCCCTCCCGGAACTATCCGAGCGTCTCCGCGTCGCTCTCGACGCCGCCGCGCGGCAGTGGGAGGTGTGGCTGATCGACGACGGCAGCAACGACGGATCGGACGCGGCCATGCGCGCGCTGCATGCCAGCGATCCACGGTTCAAGGTCATCCGCTTCCGCCGCAACTACGGCAAGTCCGCAGCGCTCGCGCTGGGCTTCAAGCATGCGCGCGGTCGCGTGGTGATCACGATGGACGCCGATTTGCAGGACGATCCTGCCGAAATTCCCAATCTCATCGCCAAACTCGATCAGGGCTACGACATGGTGTCGGGGTGGAAAAAGAAACGCCACGATCCTTTGTCGAAAACCCTGCCGTCGCGCTTTTTCAATTTTGTGACGGGAAAAATGTCGGGCATCGACATTCACGATTTCAACTGCGGCTTGAAGGGCTATCGCAGCGACGTGGTGAAATCGGTGCGCATCTACGGTGAAATGCATCGCTACATTCCTGTGCTGGCGAAGATGGCGGGATTCACCGTGGCCGAGATTCCCGTGCAACATCACGCGCGCAAATACGGCAAAACGAAATTCGGACTCAGCCGATTTTTCAAGGGCTTTCTCGATCTGATGACGGTGATGTTCACCTCGCGCTACACGCAGCGGCCTCTGCATGTGTTCGGCACCATCGGCAGTCTGATGTTCGGCCTGGGATTGCTGATCAATCTCTGGCTCACCATCGAATGGCTGATGGGGCATCCGGTGAGCAACCGTCCCATGCTGCTGCTGGGTATTTTACTCATGCTGCTGGGTATTCAATTGATTTCCACCGGACTCATCGCGGAGATGATCGCCAAAAACGATACCGACGAGTCCGATTACAGTATTCGCGATTTTCTTTCATAGCACGCAGACCACACCGCCATGACGGACCCGATCGTATTCAAGGAGGATTGCCGCCATTTTCGCGGTGACATTCCCTGCCGCCCGCATAAACGCGAAGGTGTGCATTGCGCGGATTGCGCGCATTACGCTCCCACCGACCGCAACATTCTCATCATCAAGCTGGGCGCCATTGGCGACGTGATACGCACCACGCCGTTGTTGCGGCGTCTACGAGCCGAGTATCCCGGCGGACGCATCTGGTGGCTGACGCTCACGCCCGAGGTGCTGCCGGAGGATGTGGACTACAAGCTGCGCTTCGACATGGCGGGCGTGATCTCGCTGCTTGCAGTGCGCTTCGATATCGCCATCAATCTCGACAAGGATCGCGAGGCCTGCGCACTCATGGACAGGCTGGTGGCCGGTGTGAAGAAGGGCTTCACCCTGCGCAACGGCATCTGCGCGCCCATCGACGCCGATGCGAAGCACAAATTCCTCACCGGCATTTTCGACGACCTGAACAAGGCCAACACCAAGCACTACGTCGAAGAGATGTTCGAGGTGTGCGGCTACGACTGGCGTGGCGAGGAATACATGTTGAGCGTGGGTGAGGTGTTCGATCTGGACGCGGCGGCGCGCGCGCAGGACTACGATCTCGATCCCGCGCAACCCGTGATCGGGCTCAACACCGGCTGCGGTGGACGTTGGACCAGCCGTCTCTGGCCCGACCGCTATTGGGTGGAACTTGCGGCGGCATTGAAGGAGGCGGGCATGCAGCCGTTTTTTCTCGGCGGCGAGCAGGAGCATGAGAAAAACGAGCGACTCGCAGCCGCTACAGGAGGCCTGTACGTCGGGCATTATTCGCTGCAGCGCTTCATCGCGCTGATGAACCGCTGCGATGTGATCGTGAGCGCCGTGACCATGGCCATGCACCTCGCCATCGGTCTGCGCAAACCGTTGGTGCTGTTCAACAACATTTTCAACAGCAGGGAATTCGAGCTGTACGGTCGAGGCGAGATTCTCGAGCCCTCCAAGCCCTGCACCTGCTTCTTCATGCCCACGTGTACCAACGAGCAGTACCGTTGCATGGAACACCTCGAGGTCGAGCGCGTGTTCGCCGCGGTGCAGCGCTGGGCATTGCGTCGCGGGGACGACGGCGCGCAATGAGAATCGTCCTCATCGGCACGGCGTATCCGTTGCGCGGCGGCATCGCGCATTATGTCGGATTGCTGTGGAAGTATCTGTCGCGGCGGCATGACGTACGCATCGTCACCTTTTCGCGGCAATACCCGAAGTTGCTCTTCCCCGGCAAGTCGCAGGAGGAAAGCGGCGATGCGGGCATTCCTGTGGAAAGTGTGCAGTGGATTGACAGCATCAATCCCTTCACCTGGATTCGCACGGGATTGCGCATACGCGCGATGAAGGCGGATTTATTGCTGTTCAAATTCTGGATGCCCTTTTTCGCGCCGAGTTACGGCGTGATATCCATGATCGCGCGCTGGGGCGGACGAACGAAGACGATGTTCATCTGCGACAATGTCATACCGCATGAGAGGCGACCGGGCGACAAGCTGCTCACGCGTTTCGCTTTTCGATTCGTGGATTATTACGTGGTGCAATCGCGTGCAGTGGAGCGCGATCTGAAATCCTGGGCGCGCGATCCGGTGTACGCGTATCTGCCGCATCCCGTGTATGAGATTTTCGGCGAGGAAGAGGAGCGTGCGCAGGCGCGTCGACGTCTCGCGGCGCTGCATGCCGAAGTGTCGCTGGGTGACGATGAAAAGGTTCTCTTGTTTTTCGGCTACATTCGGGACTACAAGGGGCTGGATGTGTTGCTCGACGCGATGCCGCACATTTTGGCGAAAGAACAGGTAACGCTGCTCGTGGTCGGTGAATTTTACAACAATGAGCGGCAATACCGCGAGCAGATCGAGCGATTGGGCATAGCTGCGCGGGTGCGAGTGCATTCGGCGTACGTGCCGAACGAGGAGGTCGCGCCATTTTTCTCGGCCAGCGATGTGCTGGTGCTGCCGTACAAATCGGCCACGCAGAGCGGCATCATCCAGATCGCCTACAATTTTCACCGGCCGGTGATTGCCACGGACGTGGGCGGGCTGGGCGAGGTGATAGTGGACGGCAAGACCGGCTATCTCGCGCCGGCCGGGCAACCCGAAGCCATTGCGGACGCGGTGCTGCGCTTCTACGGCGAGCGGCGTTTCGACAGCTTCCGCGAGGGAGTGATCGAAGAGAAGAAGAAGTACTCGTGGGAGTACATGGCACAGGGTATAGAAGCATTGTACGAACAACGCGGAAACGAGCGGAGCTGAAGCATGGCCAAGGTTGCACAACGGAAAAAATCCACCCCGTCGCGCCGTGACGGCGAGACCGCATTGTCCAGCTTCGATCTGGATGTGTTTCTCGACAAATACATCTGGCTGCTGGTACCGGTGCTGGTGCTCGTGTATTATTGGTTCAGCACCGGATCCACGGGATTTTACCAGGATGACGAGATCGGCCATTACCGCAACATCCGGCAGTTCTGGGGCGATCCGTTCAGCATCATGGGCAATCAGCCGAAGCCCGGCTGGAAAATCCTGCTGGTGGTGCCGGGGCTGTTCGGTTTCACCGGTGTCGCGCTCGCGCATTGCCTCATCGCCGCGCTCACCGTGGTGATGACGTACAAGCTGGGCCGCGCGATGAAGTGGAAGAACAGTTCCGTAGCCGCGGTGTTGCTCGCTGTTCAGCCACTGTATCTGCAGCTCGCTTTCCGCAGTTACAGCGAAATCACCGCCGCGCTGTTCATTGTCCTTTCCACCTACTTCTATTATCGCGAGCGCTGGGTGCTGGCGGCACTCGCATCGTCGTATGTGTTTGCCATCCGTCAGGAATTCGCGTTGGTCAGCATCGGCCTGGGCGTGATTTTCCTGTTGCGCAAGCAGTGGATACCCTTTCTCGCACTGGCGTGGACGCCGCTGCTGCTCGCACTGATCGGTTGGGCAGCCACGGGAAACATGATGTGGTTGTTCGACGACATGCGGCGCATCGGCCTGGGCGTGGAAGTGCCGCACAAGCCCTTCTGGCATTACTTCGAAACCTACATTTTCATGGTGGGCCCCATCACGCTGACGCTGATGATGGTGGGGTATTACAAGCTGCTGTTCCCCATCGATCGCATCAAGGAGAATTTGCAGCAACAGGGATTTCTCTTCTTCACGTTCACAGTAATGTTTGCCTGGTCGGTGATCTCGGCGTGGGATGTGCCGGACTTTGGCGCGAATCCCGGTCACTGGCGTTACCTGTTATCCATCGCACCCCTCACGGCGCTGTATGCGGCGAAGGGCCTGAATGACATGTTCGAACTGCGTTCGCGCGCAGCCGTGGGTGTGATACTCGCGGCGTTTGCAGTGATAGCCGTGGTATTTCTTTCGCGCGAGTCCAACGGACTGATTATGCTCGACACACCGCGCTACGATCACACCGCGTTCGTGATTGCGGTGTTGGCATTGTTCGGACTGTTCGCGTATGCGCGCATCATCAACGGGGGCATACTGGCGTCGCTGCTGCTGCTTGGCGGCATCGCGTATACGGGCTATGCCGAGAAACCGAGAACGCTCGATGCCGAAGCCGAGACGGTGAAGGTGGCGGCCGAGTGGTATGTGGCGCAACCGGAGGAATTCCGCTCCCGGCCGCTGTTCGGCAACCATGTGCTGTTTCGCTATTTCGCGGACATCGACATCAACGACAAGAACCGCGACCGTGCGATGTTCATCGAAACCCTGCGCGACGCGCCCATCGGGTCGATTGTCGTATGGGACAGCCATTACGGTTTCAACCAATTCGGTGGCGATGTGCCGATGAACTATTTCGATAACAATCCGGCATTCGCCCCGTTGCAGCAATTCATCGAGCCGAAGCGAACCTTCGGCATTCTCGTGTTTGAAAAAATCGGCGAAGTGACTTCAGCGCCGACGCAGTCCGCCACCCCCGACGGAGCCCCGCCCGCGTCCAACCCGCAGAGCCCATGATTACTCATTGATTTGCAAGGCCTTACGCTTTTCTTTTCATTGATTTTCTCATGCGTGCTTCGTAGTTTTTCCTGATATCCGCATGGCTGTGACGTCGTAACGAGGCTTCACGGCATTTGAGGCGGAGTATTGAGCCGTTCCTCCTTCGCATCGAGGTATTATGACTGTACGAATCGCATCGCCACAGTCCCGGCAGCTTGTTCTCTTCGTGTTGGCGGTCGCGCTGTTCGCGGCCTGTTCATCGCAGAAGGAACTCAGCCGAGACGAAAGCGCATCCCCGCCTCCGGTTGCCACGTTGACTCCCGACACGCTGGCGCCCGCACCCACCGAACCCTTTCTCCCACGTCCCGACATCGATTTTGGCGACGATCCCATCGCGCCCGCTGTCGAGGCATCGGAGAAAGAGCCGCTGATGGACAGGGCGCGTTTGCACATCGTGCTCGCGAGCAAGGCCTTGGCGCAGCAGGATACGTTTACCACATTGCGGCAGTGCGCGTTGGCATCGGAGAAGCTGGACCGCGCCAGCTATCTTCCCGACATCGAAGCCGATCCCGTGTACACGGAGTTGCTGGCCAAGCTCACCGCGCTGTACAAGAGCTGCGAACCTGTGATCGCCAACAGTGCTGTGGAGGTGCCGATGTCGGCCCTGCAGTTGTTGGCGGACGAGAGCGTCGAAGCGGACAGCATTGATTTAACGACGTTGCATTTCAAGGAGCCACGGCCCACGACCATTCCATTGCCATTGAATGTGGAGGTGGAAAAGAACATCGTGTATTTCACCACGAAGATGCGCAAGCATTTCGTGAAATGGTTCGAGCGTTCCGGTCGATACTTTCCTGTGATGGAGCCGATTCTCCGCGAAGAGGGCATGCCGCCGGAAATCATTTATCTGACCATGATAGAAAGCGGTGTCAATCCCATTGCGCGCTCCTGGGCCAAATGTGTCGGACTGTGGCAATTCCTGAAATCCACCGGTGAGATGTATGGACTGGAAGGGGACTATTTCACCGATGACCGCTGCGATCCTGAGAAATCCACACGGGCAGCCGCGCGGCATCTACGTGACCTGTACAACACCTTCGGCGATTGGCATCTCGCGCTCGCGGCCTACAACGCAGGTGCGGGACGCATCAGCCGCGCGATCAAGAAATCCGGTATCAAGAACCCTTCGTATTGGGACATCCGTCCGTTGCTGCCCGACGAAACGCAGAACTACGTGCCGCGGTACATCGCCGTTTCCATCATCGCCCTCGATCCTCAGGAGTACGATCTCACCGATGTAATGCTGCACCGCCCCCTCGAGTACGATACCGTGAGCGTGTTCGACACCTACCACCTGGAGGATCTCGCAAAATGTGTTGGTATCGGGATGGAGGAGTTGCAGGCTTACAATCCCATGCTGTTGCAGAGTACCACGCCGCGCAAGCGTCACGTGCTCCGCATTCCGAAAGGCACACGCGGCATGTTCGACCTCTCCTTCGCTGAAGTCAAACCCTACGCCCCTCCGGTTGATGCCACATCGGTGGAAATGGTGGTGTCGCAGCACAAGGTGAAGCGGGGTGAAACACTCTACAAGATTGCCAAAAAGTACAAGGTGACTGTCGGTCAAATTGTTAAGGCGAACAACATGGCCAGCGCCCGATCCCTCAAGGTGGGTGAGGTGCTAGCGGTGCCGCACAAGGAAGCGGTGACGCGCAGCACGCATGCCGTGGCGATAGACAATCTCAGTGCGCCGCGCAACGAGCGCGATCCGCTCAAGCGCACGGAGGGACGCACGCGCGTAAATTTGCAGGTGGAACCGGGAATGACGCTCGGCGGCATTGCGCAGTATTACGGAGTGACCGTACATGATTTGATACGCTGGAACAACATGGCTCCTGACCAACGTCTCCTCGCTGGCAGCACGCTGGCCGTGTGGGTGCGCGGGCCTCGCAGCGACACAACCATCGGGCCTTCGTTGGCGACGGCCTCGCCCGAGACGCCCCCGCCCGCCGCCCCTGTGGCGAATGTGGCGACGACGTCGGTGACAGCGAATGATCGAGAGTTACCGGCGACTTCCGCTCGCGCCACAGCAGCTCCCACTGTCGAGACGCACAAGGTTCGCAGGGGAGAATCCCTGGCGAGTATCGCCCAGACCTTCGACGTCACGATACAGAATCTCATGGAGTGGAATGGTCTGAAATCCGCTCGTGTGAAGACGGGGAAAACCTTGCGTGTGCGCCCGGCGGAAAACGTAGTGACACAGCAGGAAAACGCTGCGAGGAAGGAAACCGTCGCGACAAAGCAGGAAGTGCGTCCCGCGAATAGGGAAGTGACAGCCCCGATGCGGGAGGAGTCGACGCCTCGCCAGGGCAAGGATTCCATGCATGTGGTGCTCAAAGGCGAGACCCTGTATCGTATCGCCACGATGCATAACATTGCGGTGGACGATCTCAAGCGCTGGAACGGCTTGAAGGACGAGTCGATTCAGAGCGGCCAATCCCTTTTTCTCTACGATCCCAAGCTCGCCTCCAGCACACGCAAACCCGGACCTCCGACATCGGCGGAGAAAGCCTCGGTGACTTCAGCGCGTCCGGCAGCGACCGTGGAGACTGTCCCTGCAAAAACCTCCGTGGTCACCACTCCCGTGAAGAGTACGCAAGTACAAGCGCAGAACGTGGCGGTTGTGGGAGAGCGCGTTGCAAGCACAGAGACCGAGGTGAAAAATGAGGTCGCACCGTTACCGGTCGGCTCCTACACCGTCAAGCCGGGCGACAATCTCTACAGCATCGCGCGTGCGACGGGAGTGGCGGTCAAGGACTTGCGCACGTGGAACGCGCTGTCAGGCGACAATCTGCGTCCCGGACAGGTGCTGCAACTGCGTGGCGCACCGGGCGAGAAACCCTCGGCAATGGCTGCCGCTCCGGCCACTTCCGTGCAGCAACGCGAAGGAGGCAAGGACGGACGCAGCGTGACACATATCGTGCAGCGCGGCGACAACCTCAACAGTATCGCACGTGAATACGGTGTGACTGTTTCGGCACTGCGCGAAGAGAACAAGATCAAGGGCAACAACATCGTGATTGGTCAGGAGTTGATCATACGCAATCCCGGTCGCGATCCAAAAGGCGCCTCGATGAACGACACACCGCAACGTGGCGCAAACAAGGAAAGCGGAAACACCTCGCGCAATCCCGTGAAACCCGTCGCCACGCCGCCCACGACGAACACGCCTGCCGTGAGCACGCCGACGCCAGCGGCCACGACGCCAGCGGCCACGACGCCAGCGGCCCCGACGCCAGCGGCCACGTCGCCTGCGAAGGTGCCCAATGCGCCGAACGTGCAAGCATCGTCGAATCCCGCAGCGGGCGCGACACAGCGCGACGCAACCCCGGCAGCTATGGTCACCCGCGTTCACGTGGTGGAGCGCGGTGAAACGATGTACAGCATTGCGAAGAAGTATGATGTGAGCGTGGAGGATTTGCGCTCGTGGAATCCTGTGCGACGTTTTCTGCGCACCGGTGACACGCTGATATACAAGACCACGCAATAAGCGGGGTGGGCGGGATGCCCGCTACTGCCCTGGACGCGTCCGGGTGATGCGCGTTGCACACTCGCGTCGACCGCACATGGTTGCGCTTAGTCGATGCACGGTCTACGGCCCCGGTCTGAATGTCATGAACACGTACGAACGACATCGCCTCTATGTGCTGCGCCGCAAGCGTCGCCGCATGCTTTTGCGCCGTGTGCTGATGGCGCATGCGGCAGCATTGCTGTTGCTCGCATTGTGGAGTGTCATAGCCCGTGTCGGTCCCGTTGCTGGAGTCGTTGACGCTCCCGAGACAGTGGGCGCGCGAACAGCGGTAAGCGTTTTGGAACAGACCGCACGCTCGACCGCACGGCTCGATCGCCTGGTGCGTCCGGCGCATCGCGCGGCCGAACGTGATTCGGCCCTTCTTCTCTTCCGGCTGCAGGACAGCATGCCGCGTGGACTCGACAGCGCTCCGGTCCTGCCCCCACTCGACATTCGCGTGGACGAGGACCTGGCGAGCATGGAATTCCCCGAGGCGCCCGTGGCTGGCAACCGCAGCCTGGACATCCTTCTCATCGGAATCGACAGTCGTCTCGGCAGGGAGAGCGGTCGCGCGGATGCGATTCAGCTTCTGACCGTGGATTTGGAGCAAGGCACACTGCGCATCACCGGTGTGCCGCGGGGGACGCGTTCCGATCTCGGATACGAGAACGAGGCCTCCAACATCATTTCCAATGTCCGTGCTGCGCGCGGACGACCGGAATTGCTGCGGCGGGTGGCGCGATTGTGCGGGCGCGACAGCATTGGATACTGGGTCGAAGTGGGATTTTCCGACATGTTCGGCATACTCGAAGTTCTCGGTTACGAGCAGCCTGGCGCTCAGCTCCAGGCATTGCGTCAGCGCAAGGGCTTCCAATACGGCGATCACACGCGCTGTTACCGCCAGGGACAGTTCGTCGCTCAAGCCATCGGGCGCCTGTTGCCCCTGCTGCAAGGGCCTATGGGCGATGTACTCATCGCGCGCGGTCTCGATCTTGTGCGAAGCAATCTGACCGAGACGCAATGCCGGGGTTTGGCGACCTTGCTTGTGGAACGGGGTTTTGCGGACGACGCCTCTCGTGTGCGTGTGGATGTACGGAGTCCGTTCATGGCCCGATTGCAGCGCGACGCCACGCGCAGCGGACTGAACCCTGCCGCCGAGGTGACGTGGGACAGCGGGGCAGAGAGGAGAATTCGGGCAGTGTTGTCCGGTACGGAACATGCGTCGCCGCGCGTCGTGGTGTCCAAACTCTGGACGCTGTTTCGTCAGCATGGATGGATGCAGATATCGGACTTGAGGCACCGCATCGAATTGCGCGACACGCTGGCAGCGCGTCTTGACCGAGCGTGGGCGCAGATCGGGGATGAACAGGCGCGTCGGCAATTATGGCGCACCATCGAGGCCGAGGAGTTGCTGTTTCGTCCGCTCCGCCTGACACCGCTTTCGGTGAATAGATAGAGTGGTGCGAGCCAGCCGGCTGCAGTGGTCGTCGTGGAGCGGCTCGAGAAGTGGTGAAAAATCGTCTTGCATATCCGATGTCAGTGTTTTAGGTTGACGATTCGTAGCATCTGTATTCATTGGTAGGGAGCCGATGGAGTGAGCGATGACAGCTGATGGAAAACTGAGTTTCAACAGATCGCCGTATCACGATTATTCCGAACCCGGGACGTACCATCTCGTCTTGCCGGTGCGGAAGGGTTCGCCTCCCTTGGGCGAGTACAGGGGAGGGGTGTTACGGCTGAGCGCGTACGGCGAGGAGTTTATTGACTTCATCGGCAGTGCGCAGCATCGCCAGCCGCATGTGCGGGTGGACGCGATGAACATCCTTCCGATGGCGGTGGTCCTTGTTGTTACCATCGTCTCCCGACGGAACATCATTCGCCGTGTCGCGATGCGCATGCTGGAGCGGCTGTACCGGCGGCGGACGATGATGATTCCCATGTTCGTCGGGCAATTGAAAATGAGCAGTGCTCGGCGTATCAACACGCTCCGAGGAGTACGCGACAAATCGTATTGGAGAATTGGCTACATGGACCGTGTCGTGTACGACGAGGCGGAAATTGCGCAGCTGATCGACGAGGTGGGACGGGAGTTTCTGCACGTGGGGCTATCGGAGGACAGCTGCGCACGCGTTGCGGCGGAGGCCGCGGCGGCGATGGAGGACGTGCTGTCGGTTATCACCGAGGGCAGCGCGGATGAGCTTCTGGAATGTCCTCTGGACAGTATGTTGTTGGGGCGGGCCTATGTGATGAGGAGTCGACTGTTACGTCCACTGAGGAAATGCGAGCCGGAGATTGCGGCGATTGTTGTGGGCGCGTCGAAGGGTGGATCGGGCGGATGGTGTTTCGGACGATTGGGTCCGGGTAAAGTGTTTTTCGGGAAGCGGTGAGGAAACAGGTAGCGGGGTGCTGAAGCGCGGTGTGAGCGCGGGGAGGTCCGAGGCGTCCGAGGGATGTCGAGTGGGCGGGGGAGGTGCGGGTTGAAGCGCAGAGAAAAAGAGTGAATGGTGTGAAATAATGGTCGTGGAGCGCTGGGCGGGTCCATTCCGGCTCGGATTTATCCGCGTCCGGCATGCAGAGCGAGGCTTTGGTCGATTCATGAATCCACCTTTGGCTCCTCCCTGACCCCTGACAGCCCGGCACGCACGCTGCTCGGGGCGGGGCCGGGTCCGGGGAGGGGGTTTGGTCGATTCATGAATCCACCTTTGGCTCCTCCCTGACCCCTGGCAGCCCGGCACGCACCCTCCTCGGGGCGGCGCGGGGTCCGGAGAGGGGGTTTGGTCGATTCATGAATCCACCTTTGGCTCCTCCCTGACCCCTGACAGGCCGGCACGCACGCTGCTCGGGGCGGGGCCGGGTCCGGAGCGAGGGTTTGGTCGATTCATGAATCCACCTTTGGCCCCTCGCTCACAAATCCGTGCCACTAGGGGAGCCATGCGGCCAAATGTCAACGCACCATGCCTCCCGACCCCAACACTGCAATCCAAGTTCAACAATGCTGGCCTGCACCGCACCCGCAACCACCCCGTGTAACGCGGACAACACGCCACCGGTTGTACAATCCGACCTCGTGGCCTATCTTACTTTCTCTCCGTGCGTGCTTCGAATTGGCTGGGCGACGCCGGGATGGCATCCTCACCATCCAACCCGCCCCTGTGCGCGAAAGCATGCGACGACTGAACGGCGAACAACGTATTGTCCCGCAGTATACACTCGTTCCTCCGCCGGACAGGATATACCATAGCGAACATTCAGGAAGGTTTCCTACATGAATTCAGCACTTCTTCGCCGCATCGAAACCGCAAGTGACGGATTGCGCGAACTCGCCTACAACCTCTGGTGGACCTGGAATCCCAGGGCGCAGGACATTTTCCACACCCTGTCCGAGCGCAAGTGGCGATCCTCCAATCATAATGCCGTGGCCGTGCTGCAGGCCATTTCACGCGATGAATTGCGCGCACGCCTGTCCGAAAAGGAGTTCCTCGAGCGTGTCGAGGACATTCTCCAGGAGTTCGACGATTACATGCGCAAGGACGATACCTGGTATCACGCACATATCGATGGGCATGAGGACAAATGCGTCGCCTACTTCAGCGCGGAGTTCGGTCTGCACGAATGCCTGCCCGTGTACAGCGGTGGCCTCGGGATCCTCGCCGGCGATCATACAAAGTCCGCCAGCGATCTCGGCGTCCCGTTCATCGGTATCAGTCTGTTCTACCGCAATGGATACTTCCAGCAATCTATCGGTCCCGATGGTTGGCAGAACGAATCCTACCCCCTCCTGAATCCCGCCTCGCTTCCGCTCGAACTTGTCACCGACGAAGCCGGAAACCCCATCGTGGCTTCGGTGGAAATCGGTCACGCGCGAGTGAGCTTCCACGCCTATCGCGTCAAGGTCGGACGGGCGGTGCTGTATCTGCTCGATACGAATCGCCCCGAGAACGACCTCCATCACCGCGAGATTACCGCGCGCGTGTATGGCGGCGACAGCACCACACGCGTGATGCAGGAAATCGTGATCGGTATCGGCGGCGTGCGCTTCCTCCGTCAGCTCGATATGCATCCCTGGGTGTATCACATGAACGAGGGGCACAGCGCCTTTCTCACACTCGAATTGCTGCGCGAACGCCTCGCGGCCGGAACCACCCGTGAGCACGCGGAACAGTGGGTGCGTCAGCATTGCGTGTTCACCACGCATACCCCCGTGCCTGCCGGTCACGATCGCTTCAGCGCCGATCTGCTGGACCACATGTTCGGGAGCTTTCGCGATACGCTCGGTCTGACACAGCACGAAGTGATGGCCTACGGTCGCGAACATCCAGCGGATGCGGAAGAACCATTTTGCATGACGGTGCTCGCGCTGCGCATGTCGCGCGCCGCCAACGGGGTGAGCGAATTGCATGGACGCGTGAGCCGTGAAATGTGGATGGAGTTGTTCGGCGCGACCAGCCCCGACGAGGTACCCATAGGCCACATCACCAACGGTGTCCACATCCTCGGCTGGATGGCCTACCGCACCCGACAATTCTGGCATAAACATCTTGGCGAGAAGTGGATTTACTATCTGAAGAAACAGGCCATCTGGTCGCAGGTCTCGGATCCCGATCTCATCCCCGATTCGGATCTCTGGGCGCTGCGCTATGGATTGCGCCGCGATTTCATCGAATACGTGCGCCGCATGTTGCGGCATCAGGCCTCCCATGCGCATGCGGAGTATGCGACGCTGCAGGATTCCATCCTCAATCCCGACGTGCTGACCATTGGATTCGCACGGCGTTTCGCCACGTACAAGCGGGCGCCGCTGTTCTTCCGTGATTTCAACCGCATCGCGGAGTTGATAAACAACGAGGATCGGCCGGTGCAACTGGTATTCGCCGGCAAGGCACATCCTCGCGATGACGAAGGAAAACGCTTCATTCAACAGATCGTCGGTTTTACCAAAAATCCCGCACTGTTCGGCAAGGTCGTGTACCTTGAAAACTACGACATCAATGTTGCGCGGCATATGATTTCCGGCGTCGATGTGTGGCTCAACACGCCGCGTCGTCCGATGGAAGCCAGCGGCACCAGTGGAATGAAGATTCTGATCCACGGCGGACTGAATCTCAGTATTCAGGATGGCTGGTGGCGCGAAGGCTACGATGGAAGCAACGGTTGGAGTATCGGAGGCGACGAGCATGCGGAGGACGCCGCCGTGCAAGACGAGCGCGACGCACAGGCACTCTACACCTTGCTCGAGTACGAGCTTATCCCGGCATTCTACGAACGTGACGAGTTCGGTTTGCCCAGGAAATGGTTGCAGCGCGTGCGTCGTTCGATGGAGACGCTCATTCCCGTGTTCAACACCGACCGCATGGTCTCCGAGTACGTGCTCAAATACTACGATATGACGCGATAATTCACCGAGGGCGGAACGCTATCGCGCGCGCCCGTGTTTTTCCATAATTCAAGGATTCTATCACATGGCATCGATTTTCGAGTACAAGGAAGTGGTCGGCATCTCGACCGAAGGCATCGAAGCGGCGATCAAGCAAGCACTTACGGCCGTCGCGGATACGCACAGTGTGGCATGGTTCGAGATGCAATCCGTGCGCGGACGCATGGTGGACGCGAGCACGGTGGAGTATCAGGTCACTGTGAAAATCGGCTGCAAAGCCAAATAACCGTAAACAAGGAGTACCCATGCCCGCACCAGGAAACAAGGCCCCGGCATTTTCGTTGCCGGACACCAACAGGACGATCAGGACGCTGGATGAATTCCAGGGAAAAAAGACAGTACTCGCCTTTTTCCCGGCGGCATTCACCAGTGTGTGTGAAAAGGAAATGTGCTCGTTCCGCGATTCCATGGCGGAACTTAATTCGCTCAATGCCAACGTGATCGGTATCAGTGTCGATGCTCCCTTCGCCAACGGCGCCTTCGCCGGCAAGAACGGCCTCGAGTTTCCTGTGCTGTCCGATTACCGCCGCGAGGCCACACAGGCCTATGGCGTGGCGCTCGACAACTTCGCAGGCATGGAAGGCTACACCGCCGCGCAGCGTTCGGTGTTCATCATCGATGGCGAAGGCGTGATCCGCTACCAGTGGATTGCCGAGAATCCCGGCATCGAACCCGATTACGAAGCGATCAAGGCCGAACTCGCGGCCATCGCCTGACGCACCGCACCGCCACATCGCGGCGCTCGCCGATACAAGAAATGCGGCCACCGGCTGGACTGACAACCCGACGTTGTGGCCGCGCCCTTTTCCGTTCCTTTTCCTGTCACACGCCGCGTGAATCCGCGGCCGGATGATATTCGCACCCTTTCCTGACGGAGCAGTACGATGATCGCTGTCGGTAAAAAAGCCCCCGCGTTTTCCCTCCCTTCCTCCAGTGGCACCAACGTGTCACTGAAAGACCTCAAAGGCAAAACGGTCGTACTCTATTTCTATCCCAAAGACAACACGCCCGGATGCACGCAGGAAGCCTGCGACTTCCGCGACAACTTCGCACGCATTCAGGCCGCCGGAGCGTTGGTCTTCGGGGTTTCGGCCGATTCCATAGCATCGCATCGGAAATTTCAGCAGAAACTTGAATTGCCGTTTGAATTGCTCAGCGACGAATCCCACACCGTGCTCGAGGCCTATGGAGCCTGGAAAGAGAAAAGCATGTATGGCAGAACGTTCATGGGCATCGAACGCAGTACTGTGATCATCGATGCGAATGGTGTAGTCGTGCAGGTGTTCCCGAAAGTGAAAGTCAAAGGACATGTGGACGAAATCCTGGCCGTCCTGTGACGGCAATGCGATAAATAAATCCGAATCGTGCCCCGCGATAGCTCCCGGCTCCACTCCTCGAACGAAGTATCTTAACCACGAAGTAAGCTCTCAACAATGGAACTTCTCACTGTCGACGACATTCAGAGCATCGAAGCCTACGAAATCGATCGTGCGCGGATGCGCAAGGAGATGTCGGCTCTGCGCGCGCTGCGGCGCATCAACATTTCCGACGCCTGTGTGCTGATTTTTGAAAACCGCGACACCGTGCGCTTTCAGGTGCAGGAGATGATTCGCACCGAGCGCGACGATTCCCGCGAACGTATCGCGCTGGAGCTGAGTTGCTTCAATCTGCTGGTGCCGAGGCGCAATGAACTCAGTGGCACATTGATCATCAGCGTGCCAGAGTTTTCCTCGCTGGACGAGCGGCTCAAGCGAATGAGCGGTCTGACGCATGGCTGTCTGGGTATGCGTGTCGGAGACGAACGCATTGCTGCGGGCTTCGAAGTGGACGATGATATCGCCTGCGAAAGCGATGTGCTCTATGTGCGTTTCAGCTTGACCGATGAGCAGGCGCAGCTGTTTCGCGACGAGCATGTCCCGGCCTTCATCACCGCATGCCACCCCGAATGCAGCGCCGATGTTCCGCTTGAAGGAGAGTTGCGGCGCAGTCTGATAGGAGATCTCGCGTCATGATGTACGTCACGCGCAGGGAGCATTTTTCCGCAGGGCATCGGCTGTACAATCCGGCGTGGAGCGATGAGCGCAACGCCGAGGTGTTTGGCAAATGCAACAATCCGGCCGGGCATGGTCACAACTACTATCTGGAGGTCACCGTCGCGGGCGATGTCGATCCCGAAACCGGCTACGTTGTCGATCTCAAGCAACTGAAGGATGTGATCCAGGAGTACGTACTCGCGAAAGTGGACCACAAGAATCTGAACGAGGACGTGGATTTCATGCGAGGTGTGATTCCTACGGCCGAGAACATCGCCATCGCGATCTGGAAGCAACTCGTGCATCGCATCCCGCAGGGGCGCTTGCATAATGTTCGTTTATTCGAAACGGAGAAAAATATCGTGGATTACCGGGGGGAGGAGTGATGGAGACGCGGCAGGACGATCATGAACCCGAATTCGAAGCACATGTGTACGACATGCTCCAGCGGTTGGGCGAGGATCCCGAGCGCGAAGGCCTGAAACGTACGCCGTACCGCGTTGCCAAAGCCATGCGCTTCCTCACGCAGGGATATGGGATGAACATCGATGATGTCCTCAATGGCGCCGTGTTCGAAGAGGAATACAGCGAAATGGTCATCGTCAAGGATATCGATTTCTATTCAATGTGCGAACATCACATGTTGCCGTTTTTCGGGAAATGCCATGTGGCCTACATCCCTAACGGGAAAATAATCGGCCTGAGCAAAATCCCCCGTCTGGTGGAAGTGTTCTCCCGGCGCTTGCAGGTGCAGGAGCGCATGACGCAGCAGATCGCCGAAGCTCTGCAGCAAGCGCTGCATCCGCTGGGCGTGGCGGTGGTGTGCGAGGGACGTCATATGTGCATGATGATGCGTGGGGTACAGAAGCAGAACAGCGTGGCGACCACCAGCGAAATGCTGGGCGCCTTCCGTAGTAATCAGAAAACACGCGAGGAATTTCTCCGTCTCATCAACACGGGGTTTTAACATGGATCTGCGAGCATCGACGATTTGGATCACCGGTGCCAGCACGGGCATCGGACAGGCGCTGTGCGTGGCCTTCGCACGCGAGGGCGCGCGCGTCATTGCCTCGGCGCGTAATCCTCAACTCCTCTCCACTACCGTCGCGGCAATCACCGAAGGTGAGGTGCATGCTCTGCCCTGCGACGTTTCCTCGGCCACCGAGGTCGGGGCGGCCCATCAACGCATTCTCGAGCAGTTCGGGCCGGTGCATGTGCTGATCAACAATGCCGGCACAACGGTGTTCCGCTCCTTCATGGACACGTCGGTGGAGGATTTCGACCGTCTCACCGCCACCAACCTGCGCGGATCCTTTCTCACCACCAAGGCCGTGTTGCCAGGCATGGTCGAGCGGGGCGACGGTACCATCGTGATGGTGTCGTCCATGGCCGCGGTGCATGCCTTTCCCGATAGTTCCGTGTACAGCGCGGGCAAGGCGGGCCTCAAAGCCATGGCGGATTGCCTGCGTCTTGAGGTGCGCAAGTCGGGCGTCCGCGTCATCACTGTGTACCCGGGTGCCACCAATACGCCGATTTGGCCCGAGCGTGTGCGTGAGAAGCATGGTGTCAAAATGATGTCGCCCGACGATGTTGCGGCGAGCATCCTGCACGCCTGCGCAGCTCCTTCGGGCGTAATGATTGAGGAAATCCGCATGCAACCAATCGGTGGAGGCCTGTGATGCATTTCGAAGAAACCGTCTGTCTCGTTACCGGAGCCAGCAGTGGCATCGGTCGTGCACTCACATTGAAAATGCTGGCCGAGGGCGCGCGAGTCGCCGCATGCGGTCGCTCGCACTATCGCCTCGAGGAATTGCGACGCGATGCCGGAGAGCATGCGCGCAATCTAGTGATCGGTCAGGTGGATGTCTCGCGGGAGGATGAGGTCGCGGCCTTTCTGGAGAAAGTGCGCCTCACGCTTGGCGTGGTGCGTGTGGTGGTGGCAAATGCCGGCTTCGGAATTTTTCGTCCACTCACGGAATTGCGCACCGAGGACTTTGACGCGGTAATGAATACGAATGTCCGCGGCGTGTTTCTCACGCTGCGTCATACCGTTCCGGAAATGATCGAGGCAGGCGGGGGCGACGTGGTGCTTGTATCCTCGCTCGCCGGTAAGAATGGCTTCGCCGGTGGAACGGCCTACGCTGCGAGTAAATTTGCCGTCCGCGGACTCGCGCAATCACTGATGCTGGAAGTGCGCGAGCGCAATGTGCGTGTCATCAGCGTGTACCCCGGCTCCACAGATACGCGATTCTTCGACGATACGTCCATGACGCCGAACCGTGCGGCCATTCTCAGTTCGGAGAATGTTGCCGACACCATACTCGACGCCCTTCGCATGGAGCGCCGCGCACTGCTCAGCGAAATCGATATCCGCCCCGCCAATCCGAAAGGGTGATCGCGCTCCGCCGCGCCGCGCTTGTCTGCCACATCCCTCCCGCCACGCTCATGTCGAGCGTCGGGTGTTGGATGTGACGGTGTTTTATCCTACACTGTGCTGTTGCATCGACAACCCACCCCGTCACTACCGCGTGGCGCTTCTCCCGCGCGGGCAAATTGGAGAACGCCATGATCAAATGCACCGGACACTATGGTTCACCCGCGCGCATTGCCGCCGATGTGCATGCCCTCCTCCTGTTTTCCAATCCATCCGCCGCCGATGCGGCGATAGCGCGCATCGCTCCCGGATTGCAGGGCGTGGTCAAGCAACTCCGGGCGTCGGGGCAGTTCACGGGCAAAGCCGACGAACGCGTGGCCGTGCCCACCGCCGAGTCGCGCTTCATTCTCGTGGGTTTGGGTGCCATGGAGGAATTGACCATCGAGCGCCTGCGCCGGGCCGGCGCGCAAGCTGCGCGTGCCGTGTCGCACGCGTCAAAGCTGGCGGTGTACTGCCCGCTGGACGAGCATGTGCGGAAAATCCCGGCTGTTTCCTTTCCCGATGCTGTGACAGCCATGGCCGAAGGGGCATTGCTCGCGCTGTATAAATACGATGCTTTTGTCGGGAAAAAGAAACAGGAAAAAAGCACACAGCTCTCCGAAATACTCATCGCCACCGTGGACGAGGGATTTCAGAGCCGCATGAAGGATGCGATACAGCATGCGCTGGTGCTGGCCGAAGCCGTGGAGTACGCGCGCAATCTCTCGAACGCACCTGCCAACGTCCTGCATCCGGAAGCGCTTGCTCGTGAAGCTGTGGCACTGGGGAAAAAGCTGCTTGTGAACACGGTTGTGCTCAATCGCAGCGAAATCGCCACGAATAAAATGGGCGGCTTGCTGGCGGTCAACCGAGGCAGCGAGCATGAACCGCGCTTCATTGTCATGGAATACAACGACAAAAAGCGCCGCCTCAAACCCTGGGTACTGGTGGGAAAGGGCATCACCTTCGATTCCGGTGGGCTGTCCATCAAACCCGCCTCCGCCATGGAAGATATGAAAACCGATATGAGCGGCGCGGCGGTGGTGCTCGCCACCATCATGGCGGCGGCAAAGCTGAAACTGCCGCTGCGTATCGTGGGCCTGATTCCCGTTACCGACAATATGACCGGCGGAGCAGCCATGTGCCCGGGCGACATCATCACCATGTCCGACGGCAGCACCGTCGAGGTCCTGAACACCGATGCCGAAGGTCGGCTGATCCTGGCCGATGCGTTGGTGTACGCGCAGCGCTACAAACCCGCCGGGGTGATCGACGTCGCCACTCTCACCGGCGCCATCGTGGTGGCCCTTGCCACGCACGCCACCGGCATGATGGGTACCGACGCCGACATGATGAACGCGTTACGTGAAGCTGGCGAGCGCTGCCACGAGCGCGTGTGGGAATTGCCGTTGTACGAGGAATATGGAACAATGCTGGAAAGCGATGTGGCCGATATGAAAAATGTGGCCGGTCGTTGGGGCGGAGCCATCACCGCCGCGGCCTTCCTTCGCCACTTCGCGGGCGATGCTCCCTGGGTTCATCTGGATATCGCCGGGACATCCACCTTCGAAAAAGCCACCGATTACCATCCGAAAGGTGCCACCGGCATTGGCGTACGCCTGCTGACGGAATTCCTCCGTACACGTGGCGCAGAGTGACGGTGCTCACATCCGACCCATTCGCGAACCCCGGCCACCGTCGGGGTTCGCCCGTTCATGTGCTATTCGAGCTCGACGCCGATGGAGAAATACATGCTCGTGGGTCCGAATTTCACCGGTGTCTCCGGATTGTTGCGGACAAAGTAAAAGCTCTTTCCGATGCCGAACAGCGCCGGGCCGATGGGCGTGTCGAGTCCGAGCAGTAAACCCGCGCCATGCCGCAGATCCGACAAGCGCACGAGTTCCGGCTCCTCCCAGGTGCGTCCGAGATCGTAGCGCAGTGACACGTGGCTTTCGAACAGTATGTCGAAGGGTAATGTGTAGCGCAACTCCATACCTGCGGTGATGATCTGCCGGCCCGTGAACTCGTTCTCCCGCATTCCGATGACGGACTGCAACCCGCCGAGCCGGAACTCCTCGGTGAGAGGCATGGACTTGTCGCCGTAACCGAAAGCCAGGTGAGGGTGCAGCACCACGACGTCGCCACCCACGCCCGCCCAGAATTCATAGCTCGCGTACAGCCGGGAAAACGAGACCTCGCTTCCCAAGGCGGCCTGCGCGGAGGTGTACGAGGATTGAAACAGCACGCCCCTGCGGGGGAAGGAGTAGCGGTCCTTCGTGTCCACCGTGGCCGTCAGTCCCACGCTTGCCAGAAAGTGTCGCTCGGTGAAAGCTTCGGCGAAGGGCGTGCGAAATTCTGTGCTGCGCAATTCCTGCTGCTCGATGCGGAACGTGCCCTGCAGCGCGCCGAAGCGCTGGAGATTCAGTCCCAGCGCCGCTGTGGCTCCGTAGGCGATGCGTCGGTACACCGAAGTCACTGCACGCTCATAGCGCGTGCGTGGCACGCCCGCCACGTCTTCGAAGAAATTGTAATCGCGAAAACCCGCGTAAGCGCGTCCGGTGAGACTGAACGGCGTGTAAAAAAGACGATTGGTCCGATATTCCAGCGTGAAGTTGCGGTTCTTCGAGCCGCTGAGAAAACTGCCGCTGAGCTCCGTACCGGTACCGAAAATGTTGGCGTCGCGCAGCACCACGCCGAACTGCGCATTCCGTTCGTTATCCACAAGCACACCGAGCTGCAACATCTGCGACGGCCGCTCGATGACGCGGATGGTCATGGTCGCATTGTCGCTTTCGCCGCTGAGATCGAAGGTCACATGGTGGAACAGTTGAAGGCTGTTGAGATTTTGCAGACCCGCGCGCACCTGTGAAATGCGGAACACCTCGCCCTCGTTCAAGGGCAGCTCGCGCAGGATCACCACCTGGTCGGTGCGCGTATTGCCCTCGACCGCCAACCGCGCAATGCGGCCCTCGCTCACGCGCATGGTCACAACGCCTGTGCCGCTGTTGACTTCGAACTGCTCAATGCGCGCAAGCGAATACCCGCGCATGCGGTATTCCTCCAGCACGTACTCGCGCAGCTGACGTAAGTGCGTATGGCTCATGCGCTGATTGCGCCAGCGCGATTCTATGCCGGACAACGCCGATGCGCCAAGCAGAGTGACGCCCTGCATCTCGATACCCGTGATCCGCGGGTACTCATGCACAAGCAAATCGTAATGCGTGTCGTCGCCCGATCGCACCAGACGTATCGCGCTGACCAGTTGCTCGCCGGAAAGGTTGATGCCAATGCAGGAATCCAGCACTTCACGCAGAGCGCAGCGCCGCGTGATCGGGAGGATGTTCATCGACGCGTCCGCGGGGAGCAGGGAAGCGAAAGCAGCGCAATCCGGATCGTCGATACCGCTGCCGTTGGCCACATGGGTTCGGATGCGATGCAGGATTTCCGGTACCGCACGCAGCCCTGCCGCGTAACCGGCGGCCAACAGCGAATCACGTAGATCGAAACGCGTGGCCAGCATACCTCCCAATGCGGGACTGATGACAATATCGGCGTCGCGCAATTGCTCCGCCGACTGTGCGCCCATGGTGATGTTGAATACCTGGTCCAGCGTCTCCAACGCATTGTTGATTTGCCTGGCATCGCGAAGGGGACTCGACGTGTTGACCACGATAATCAAATCGCAACCCATCGCACGTGCCACATCGGTGGGAATGTTCGACACCAGGCCACCGTCCACCAGCAGCATCGAATCCATGGCAACACCGGTGTACATGACCGGAATGGACGCGCTGGCGCGCAGGGCCTCGGCGAGACTTCCATGTTCCAGCACTACGCGTTTGCCAGTGTACAGATCAGTGGCCACTGCGCGGAAAGGTATCGCCAGCGAATCGAAATCGTTGCTGTGGTACAGGCCCTGCAGCACGAGTTCATTCAGCATGTTCGTCAATCGCTGACCATTCGACACAGCGAGCGGAAGCACCGGTTGCAGTCCATCGAAACGCAGGGTGAGGACGGAGCGGTCGGAGGCGGGCTTTTGCTCCGCCGTGAGCGAACGGCGGTCCGACCCATCTCCGAGCTGCAGTACCTGATCCCAATCCAGTGTGCGCACAAGTTCATTCAACCGCGTCGCCGAATAGCCCGTGGCGTACAGTCCGCCAACGACACTGCCGATGCTCGTTCCGACAATGCAATCGGGGCGAATCCCGGCTTCCTCCAGCGCGCGTATCACACCGACTTGCGCCAATCCCCGCGCGCCGCCACCGCTCAGCACCAGACCGATGCGGGGCGTACGCATACTCACGATGCGATGATCGCTGCCGCGCAAGGTGCCGCTGTCGAGCGGAACCCGGTACTCACGCAACACGGGTCCGGACGAGCGTGTCAACGATGCCTGCGCCGTTGCGATTTCCGCAATGCACAGCATGCCCAGCAGCGCTCCGATATATGCCCAGCGAACCATTCTCAAAAGTTACCAGCATCGCCATGCAGTTGCAAGACCGTCCCGCGTCCCTGTGTTTTCCGCGTGCGCATGCTTGTTCTCGGGCAGATGCATGGCAGCGCGTGCATGCGTGCCGGTACAGGATTGGTTGGCGGAGCATCCATTACGCGCAGCACCGTTTCTCGCGGTGCGAGCTTGTTCAGCCAATCGTGTGACGGACGAAAACGGAAATGCAAGCCCGAGGGCTTGCATTTCTGTTCCGATCGCGGGCAGCGGAACCCGCGCCGGAGATTGGAGGAAGGGAAGGAGGTTGGTTTTCCGCGTTGCCGCGGAACTCTAGATGTCCCAGTGGGAACTGACGCCCACTGCGACGGCGGAGAAACGGTCGCTGACATGCGGTGTGATGTCCATGGTGCCGATGTCCAACTTGAAGTTGTCGGCGATGAAGCCCACACCCGCTCCGAATGTCACCGGACGTATGCCGCCGACATTCACGCCGAAGCGGAATGCCACATTGTACAGAAGCTCGATCTCGGTACCGAGACCGATGCGGGGATTGGTGGTGTTGCCGGCGACATTGTTGAAACCCTGCCGCCATGCGAATGTGAAATGCCAGGTGTCGTCCCTTCGGGGAACGTTGGGTATGCTGATTACTCCCGCCACCACCAGCGCGGAGGGCAGCGGTGTGCTGAAGCTGCCAATCGCACGCTCGGTGCCGTTGAGCCGTTCGGTGATCTCGTCCACTTGCGATCCGTCGCTGAGATCCGAGATCACGAAGTCCTCGCTCGCTGCGATTTCCTTCACATCGGTATTCCAGGTCACGGATCCGAGATCGGTGAAACTGAGCGAAGCGCTGAAGTTTTTGTTGAAACGCAGTTGTGCGCCCAGATCGATACCGAAGCCACTGCCGACAGGCGAGGGGAACAGACTGTAGTGGAAATCATTGTTGCTCGTCAACCAATCCTTCGTGCCGGCGTAACGCGCCACGAGATCCGCGCGGCCCGACACTTCGAAAGTCTCGGGATCGGTTACAAAATGGCTGTTGAAACGCTCCACTTCGAAATACGCCATGCCCTGCACCAACTTGAAACTGACGCCCGCGAGCAGCGACATGTCCCGCGCGGCGTACATCTCTCGCGCGAAGCTCACGCTGTAATCCCGCGTCCACGCGGAGGAAACACGCGTTTCGCTGAAATCGAAGCGCTTGCCGGGAGGGTTGCCAAAGAACAGGAAATCGGCATAGGAGCGCGGCAACGCCACATTGCTGCCCGTGCGTTCGGTAATGCCCACCGCCACGGTGATAGCGCGCGTTGTGAGCAGGGCGTTGAACAGTGTGTAGCGAATGTCGTGCGAGAAATGTCCCGTCTCGTTGCTGAAGGAATTGAGCAATTCATTCTTGTCGGTGGAGGTGAGGTACGTGGGCGCGCGTTTCCCCTTCTCGTTGATGGTGCCGGTAAAAAATTTGTTGTACAACTCGTAGGTCATGAAATCCGCACCCGCCTGCGCGCCGAAGGGCAGTACACCAAAGGAAATGGTGAAATCCTCGTCGGGTACGAGCTGCGCGGGGTTCACATTCAGCGCGTCAAGGCCTCGTACAAGACCGGCGCTGCTGTTGCCCATGCCGGTGATGCGCGCACTGGTGCCGATGGTCTGCGCCTGCACACTGCCCGCGAGGCAGAGCAGCGCAATGAAAATGGTGCGTATCGATCGTCGTGATGTATGCATGGTTTCCAGTCCTTTCTTCCGGATGATCGACGCCAGTCGTATCATTTTTCCGTGATCGTGCTGCTGACATTCAGGCGTGCAAAGCCACGCACGCGCACATAGTCGCTGCTGCGGAAAGTGCAGCCGCTCTGTTCGGAGGCATTGAATGCCAGAGTGAAGCGTATCCAGGCCGCGCGCGACACGGCCAGGAAGTCCGCACCACTGAAACGCATCTCGATGCGCTCGCTGCGAGGCGCGGTCACATACCCGTTGCCGTCCACCGGAGCGGCGGGCACGGCCATGGCGCTTCCATCCACGGCGACGGGGGCTAGGAGCACGGCGTAGCGCTTATCCAGAAATTCCGGACGAATGGTTACCGAGGTCGGCAAATGGTTCTCCAGCACGAAGGTGATCGTGCCCTCATTCACTTCCGTGAGCTTACGGCGCGTGCTTTCGTCAATCACCATTTCTACCGTGTCGGTCACGCTGCCGTTGACTTGTGTGAAGCGGAGCGGAAACTCCACGAAGAGATCGCCGACTACTGAATCCTCCGCGGCCGCGCTGCCGGACTGTCCGTCGGGATTCAGGACAAAGGTGCCCTCAATACCCAGGCTGTCCGGTAAATCCGGTGTGAACGAGTTCAGGAAATTCACCACCTGCGTACGGTCAAAGGTGATGGTGGTTTGCGAGTTGCCATCGAGGTCGCGTCGGGGAATGCTCAGTCGCGCATTGCTGCCGCCGGTCATTTTTCCCAACACCGAGGCCTCCTGAATGCCCACACGCAGCACCGCCTGATTGCGCAGCGCGGCCCACATGTTCGCCTCGTTCAGCTTGATCGAGCCGCTGATCTTGCGGTCGATGCCGAAGTTCGATTTTTCCATTTCACGAATGCGCAGCGTGCGCGGTGCAAGCGTGCCGGTCATGCGGTCGAAAGCCACGCTTTTCACACTGCCATTCACCGAAACACTGTCGTAACGGCGTACCAGCACGGTGCGATCACTCGCATCTTCCGTCACGATATGGGCCTGATAGGGAAGCAACCGATCGTTGACCGGGCGCAATTCGGCGCCGCTCAAATCCAGCGTGATGGTTTTGCTGCCCTTCGCCGGCACAGTGGCGCTGGTGCTGAGGGGCGCGCCCCCGCGTGTGGCGCCACCGAGACCGATGGTGATATCCGCGCCGAGATTGAAGTGATTGCTCACCACGAAGGAGATGCTGCCGCTACGGACCAATCCATCCTTTATCCGCAGGCCTGTTGCGCCGGCGAGATCGATGTTGTCATTGACGGTTGTCTGCTGCGAAGGCACGAATCCCTTCACGGAAAGAATCCGCGAGTCGGCGATCGACCCCTTCACGCCGAGGTAGTGGCTGCTGCTCACGTTGACATTGGCGCCGCCGCTGCCCGGCGTGGAAACGTCGAACGCCAGACGCATGCGGCTGGACAGTGTAAGTCCGTCGAGACGCATGACCGGAAGATTCACTTTCGCGTTCGGTTGCACCGTGCCCGAGTAGGAATTGCGCGCTACCTCGCGATTGTCCAGGCCCACGAGCCGGATGGCCTCGAGGCGCAGGGGTACGGGCGTGCTGTTGGTGAATTCCAGAGCGAGCGCACCGCTTTCAAAGGTCATTTCCTCGAACCACTCGCGCGCGTCTATCTCTATGCCCATGCCCAGTTCATTGCGCATGGAGGGCACCACCTGTGAGCCGCGCGGCAGCGTGGGGAACAGCGTGAACACATCCATCGCCTGATCGAGATAATCGGGGATGTCGAAGCGAATGATGTCCAGCTTTTCCGAGAGACGGAAGGACTGATCATCCACACGGAGATGGTCGCCGATACGAATGGCATTGAGCGGATATTTGCGCGTGACCAGCAGCACCTGATCGCCATTCTGTGTGATGCGCAGCATATCGTCGTCGCTGAGCATGTCCTGCATGGTGTAGGTCTTGTTCACCAGTGGAAGATTGGCGTCCACATCCCATTCGGGAAGCATGGGCGCCAGGGGCTCGGAACAGCCGCCAAGCAGGAGAAAGGCCAACGCCACCGCCGTGAGGGCCAGCGCCAGCGCCACCGGGGGACGGTTGCGATCGTAATCAAGGGCTTTCATATACTCATCTCCTTTCTTCTCATCACGCGCGAAACATTGCACTTCGTACTACAGAATGACCATGCTGTGCTGTACAGCGGGACCGCCGTCTTCACGTTCCAGACGCAGGAAATACATACCGGGCACGAGATCGTGCGTGGGTATGGACTGCAAGCGTTCCTCGCCATCACCACGGAAGTCGTCGACCAGCACGCGCGTGCGACCGAGCGCATCGCGGAGCAGCAGACGCGCCGATGTGCCGGAGGGCACGGACACGCGAACGGTGACCGAGGCGCCGGCGGAGCGCGTTGCGGGATTGGGCCAGGGTGCATCGAGCCGGAGAGAGGCGGGTGCCGCCGCGATGCTTTCGCTCGCGGTTACCGTGCCGCTGTACACCACACGGATGTCGGCATTGGGACCCGGGAGGCGCAAGCGCAGCATGGTGCCCTGCATGCTCCAGCTCTCGACCGCGCCTTCGATGCGCGCGGGGACAAAGGGGACACGAACCTGAAGCTCGCGCGCGGCTGCGTCGCGAACGGAAATGTCCATGCCCTGATCGGATTCACGAAGATGCGCGCGAAGCGGCATGGGCGAGGACAGCACAAGGCGGCCCGTGGACCGTTCCAACGTGCTGCCCTCGTCGAGCATCCAGACTACCGGCCTGCCTGCGGAGTCAAGTATGCCTTGCCATGCACGCGCATTGCAGTACACAGCGCCGATCGCCGGGAACACCACGCGCGACATGCGCGCGGAGCTGGCAACGACGCTGACCATTGTGCGATTCGCCACATCGGCGCGAATCGCGGAGACGTGAGGATCGCCGGCAAGCGGGGAAAAGACGACCTCGTCGGAGACATTATGCGGGACAAGCAGTGTATGGAACACGACGTTCTCCAGCGACAGCGTGCTGTACAATGCGTCGTGTGTTTCAAACGTTCTGTAGGAGGGCGCATGCAAGCGGGCAACGGTGTTCCACTCGGGCTCAAGACCAACGGCCGTGACACGGGCGCTCACGCGCATGTCTCCGGAGGTCCACGTTGCCACGCCGGTTGCTTCATTCAGCGTGTAGCTGCCGTTGCTCGCGTTTCCATTGCCATGCAATTGATGCGTGAAGCTTCGCCTTCTGTCGGAACTGGCCTCGTCGCGCAATGCGATCATGTCCCAGGACGGAAGGTAAAATCCGCGTTCCACGCTGGCGGATTGATACGCGGTACGGACGGAATTCATCCCGCCATCGCGATTCGCCAGCGTATCCTGTATGAACGCATCCACGCCGAAGAGGAAGCTGCCCCACGATGTGCTGTCGGGGCCGGCGCCGTCCACCAGCAGCACATTGTGATTGCGCGCGTAGATGAGGCTGTCGCGCTGGTCGCTGCTGTGATAGCCCGGCTCGATAATCAACGGTTGCCCGCCCGCGTGCAGCATGAACGCACCTTCGTTCGCATGCTTGTGGCCGCTGCCGCTGGGCGAGCGATGGGTGCGGGCGATACCGTTCTTCGCGATCACGCCGAAATAGGTGTCGCCGGCGTCCCATCCCTGGCGATGCACGGCGTAGCCGGCTGCAGGCATGAGCTGCGAAGGTAGTACGGGCGCGGGGACGTACTGATCGGGGGTGTGGAACAACAGATATTCTGCCCGGAAATCGAAGGTCCTGTTCAATTCATTGCTGAGCGCATTCGCGCTGAGCGGCTGTCCGTTGGCAACGTTGCGCCAATCGAGCGAACGCAGCGAGGGATCGATCGATGCCACGGTTGCGACTTCGGGAAACCACGTGCGCATGTAAGTGTCCTCGAAAGGCGGCAAACTGCCATCGGGCAAACGAAGGGAAGCGATCCATTCGAACAGACGTTGCCACTTCGCCTCGCGCAGTGGCGAAGGGAAGCTGCGCGAACCGAAGTCGAGAGTGCCGCCGCTGGACAAATCGTCGATGGCGAGGAAAAAGGGCAGCACGCTCATCATGGCGTAGCGGAAATAGTACGGACCTTCGCTGTACCCGTACATGCCCGTGGAATCGCTCTGATATCCCCACATCGTGTGGTGGATGTGATCCATGGCGAGCGCGAACATGTCCGCGCGGGAAATATCGGACAACGGCGTATGCGAATCCCGCAGCACAAGAGCGGTGTAGCCCATGGCCGCGGCCAGCTTCAAGGTGAGATTATTCCGCGCGACAATGGGCTGATCGAGGCGCCGGTAGGCGTTGTTGGCAAAGGTACACAGCGCAACCTCGGCAGCGGCGTCGCGCGTGCCTGTCACACCGCGAAGATAATCGTAGGCGGTGGCGAATTGCATCATTTCCACCGCACGCCATTGGAAATCGTCCACGAGGGGACTGACCGCGGGATCGATGCTGCGTAAGAGGTTGCGCACCTTCACCGCGAACTCCTCTTTGCGCTCGGCGTCCATGACCGCCAGCGTGGTGTCGCGTCCCACCAGCATCACGAAACCGGCGGCTTTCGCCACGCGTGCCGCTTCCATCTGCGTCGTCGCCGGGAGAAACGCCGTCTCGTATACCGTGCGGTACACGTTCAGCGCCTGGGCATTGCTCATGATGTGCTCGATCGCGGCGGTTTGCTGTCCGCCACCCGCGATGCGAGGAACGCCCGTCTCGCCGATACCCTGCGCGGCGAGCGTCGGGGTCCGGAGCGGAGACAGGCACAGTAGGACTAGCAACAGCGTTTTCGTTGACACGATATACCACACACGATGCGTTTTTACTTTCACAATGGACCTGCCACATGGTCCATCGCTCGTTACAGTGGTCAAGTTACTGTGCGCACCTTTCAGCGGTCTTAATCCCTGCTTACAATTTTGTAAGCAGAAACAGGAATGCGGGTAACAGTGCCGTTGCGCGAGTCCGCATCCACAGGTCGAGGGGTATGACTCGATGAATCATCGCGTCACCGAGGCGGAAAAGTTGCAGGCGGCGTCACTCGCAGCACGCTATCGCTCGTCGGCGAGGAGTGCCGCATCGTGCAACGCTGCCGCGGCATGGGATGGGAATTGCACGCGGGGATGTGAGGAAATCGCAACGGGATTCACATAAAAAGATAACCCGCCGCTAATGAGACCCTAACGTGCCTCGGATAGCTTGGAGTATGTTTCATCACGTCCGAGAAGACATAATGATGTTCCCCCGTTCCTGGCGACAAATCGTGGTCGCCCTTCTTTTGTTTTTCCCCTCGCTTGCGCTCTCCCAGTCCGCCACACTGACCGGTAAGGTCGTGGACGCGGCGACCGGAGAGCCGCTGATCGGCGCGAATGTGCTGCTGGTTGGCAAAAGCAAAGGTACAACCACCAATCTTGATGGCTTGTACACTATCAAGGATCTCACTGCGGGCAATTACGACCTGCAGGTGTCCTACGTTTCCTACACGAAAAAACTGGTGAAAAATGTGACGCTGCAAGCGGGCAAACTCACCACGATCAATATCGATTTGCAATCCGAAGCCTTCGAAATGGCGGAAGTGGTGGTTGAAGCCGCCGCGGTGAAAAACTCCGAAGCCGCCTTGCTCGCCATTCAGAAAAAGGCCGCCGGAGTGAGCGACGCCATCAGTGAAGAGCAAATCAAGCGTTCGCCGGATTCCGACGCCGCCGACGCGGTCAAGCGCGTGACCGGCGTGTCGGTGGTCGGTGGCAAATACACCTACGTGCGCGGCCTCGGCGAGCGCTACAGCAATACGCAGCTCAACGACGTTGCCATTCCCAGCCCCGAGCCCGAGAAGAAGGTTGTGCCCTTCGATCTCTTCCCCTCGAACATGATTCAGAATCTGGTCACGGCGAAAACTTTCACGCCCGACCAACCGGGCAACTTCTCCGGTGGTCTTGTGAAAATCAATACCAGGGAATTTCCCCCGAGCTTCACCATGAGCGCGGGCATTTCCACCGGCTTCAACACGCTCAATTCCTCCAGCGATTTGCCGACCTACAAAGGCGGCGGGCTCGATTTCCTGGGTATCGACGATGGTACGCGCGCGCTGCCTTCGGGTGTGCCGGCTACGCCGCCCAATACGCGTCCCACGGCCGCGCAAAGCTCCGCTCTGCTCGGATTGTTCAACAATCAGTGGACGCCGGAAACGCGCAGCGCCATGCCCAACATGGGAATGAATCTTTCCATCGGCGACCAGTTCGATGTGGCCGAACTGCCGGTGGGCTACCTCGCTTCAGTGTCCTACAGTTCCGAAATGAACTACCGCGAGAAACAGGAGCGCTATCCGACGCAGGAAATCGATCCCGCGACGGGCATCGCGCAGCTCAAGGACGACTACACCGTGCGCCAGGGCACCTACTCCGTGCTCTGGGGCGCGCTGCTCAACCTCAGCACGCGCCTGTCGCAAACGGACAAGATCAGTCTGAAATCCCTGTTCAATCGCTCCACCGACGATGAGACGCGCATTATCGATGGCTTCTCCGCGCAGGGCTCCTCGTCCGGCTACTATCAGTCCACGCGCCTGCAATTCGTGGCGCGCTCGATCTTTAGCAGCGTGCTCTCGGGCGAGCATCAGCTGGCCGGCCTCATGGATTCGCGTCTCGAATGGCGCGCGGCTTTCTCGACCGCCGACCGCGACGAACCCGACAATCGCGAAACCGTGTATGCGCTCGAGCAGGGCAGTGGCCGCTACTTTTTCCCGAACAATTTCGGCAGCGGCAACGGACGCTTTTTCTCCAACCTGCACGACCAGAGCGTGAACGCGGGCTTCGACTGGAGCGTCCCTGTGGAAGCTCTCGGACAGAACAGCCGCCTCAAACTCGGAACACTCGCCGATATGCGCACGCGTGAATTCTCCGCGCGGCGCTTCCTCTTCAGCAATGTCAACTCCAGTTCGCAATACATGACGCCCGAGGAACTGTTCACCGCAGCGAATGTGGCCGCCGGCAATATCGAATTCCTCGACGCGACCGGCTCCAACGACGCCTACGATGCAGAGGAAAGCACCTTCGCCGGCTACGCCATGGTGGACATGGCCGTGACCAGTGAACTCCGCGTGATCGCCGGTGCGCGCTACGAAGCTGTATCCACCGAGGTGACGTCCTTCGATCCCTTCGGCGTGCGTTCCTCCGAGGACATGAACGCTTCTCTGGAAAACGGCAACATTCTGCCAGCGGTGAACCTGGTGTATTCGCTCACGCCCAACATGAATCTTCGCGCCGCCTACAGCCACACTGTGGCGCGTCCGGAATTCCGCGAACTCGCACCATTCCGCTTCGACGATTATCGCACCAGCACTTATGGCAACGCCGCCTTGAAGCAGACCGACGTACGCAACTACGATTTGCGCTGGGAGTGGTACACGAATCCAGGCGAGATCATCGCGATCAGCGCTTTCTATAAAACGTTCAGCGATCCCATCGAGAAAGTGCTGTACCCCAGCGCGAACAACAACTTCGTGATCCCGATCAACGCGAATGATGCGACGAATGTGGGTCTGGAGTTCGAGGTCCGCAAGAATCTCGGCTTCGCCGCCGATGCACTCGAGGATTTCAACCTCGGTATGAATGTCACGCTCGTGCAGTCCAGTATCGAGTTCCGCGCGGACGAGCAATTCGCCGTGCGCGCCATCCCCGGCCTCGAGTCGCTGTCCGCCGCGGGCTTCGCCAACAGCGAGCGTCCCCTCGAAGGCATGTCGCCGTATGTGATCAACCTCACGCTTGGCTACGCCGCTCCGACCGGCACCAATGTGATGCTGCTGTACAACGTGCTCGGCAAGCGCATCCGCGAGGTGGGCACCAGCGGCTACGACGACACGTACGAAATGCCGCGCAATCAGCTCGATCTCACCATTGCACAGCGGGTGATGGAGAATCTCCAGATGAAATTGGCGATGAAGAATCTGCTCGATGCGGATTACGTCTTCCGCATGGGTACGCTCGAGACCTCGACCTACTCGGTGGGCCGCTCCTTCTCGCTGGGACTGTCGTACTCGCTGTAAAGCGCAAGAATGTCTTCTCGGACACGATGTCGGGAACGGGGTGCGGATGGGCGTGCCCATCCCATCCCGCGACGTCGGCCCGGATTCGCAAGCAAATTCTGTACTCATACATTATCAACAACCGGAGTTTCATTCATGTCTCTGTTCACCCGTTTCCTCGCACTTGGAACGCTCGCGGGCGCGCTTTTCGTCGGCGGCTGCAGCGATGACGACGACAGCACCCCCATCACCCCGACGCCGACAGATTCGCGCGCTGAACTCGCCGGCAACATTCTCGGCAGCCGCACACTGAATGCGGACAGCGTGTACGTGCTCAAGGGCTTTGTGCTCGTGCAGCCGGGCGCCGTGCTCACCATTCCCGCTGGCACGCGCATCGAAGGTGATTTCGCCACCAAGGGCGCGCTGATCACCGTGCGTGGAACCAGCACGCAGGCCAGCGGCAAGATTATTGCCGACGGCACCGCGTCGAAACCCATCATTTTCACCAGCAGCCAGGCCGTCGGAACGCGCAAGCGCGGCGATTGGGGCGGCATTGTGCTCAACGGCCTCGCTCCCACCAACTGGCCGGGCGGCACCGGCGTGGGCGAAGGCAATACCGGCGCCTACGGTGGCGGCAAGGTCGATGACAACAGCGGCATTCTCCGCTACGTCCGCATCGAATACGGTGGCACCAAGATCACGCCGGACAATGAAATCAACGGTCTCACACTGAACGGCGTCGGCAATGCCACGGTGATCGAGCATGTGCAGACGCATTTCATCGCCGACGATGGCTTCGAGTGGTTCGGTGGCACGGTCAACGCCAAGTGGCTTGTCAGCTCGGGCAACGACGACGATGCCTTCGACATGGATTATGGCTTCTCGGGCAAATTGCAGTTCCTGCTCGCGCTGCAGGATCCCGATCTGGCCAACCGCGGTCTCGAAATGGACAACGATGCCTCCGGCAGTTCCAACATGACCACCGTTCCCACCAGCGGCGCCGATATGCTTTCCTACGACGGCACGCAGACCTTGACAAATCCGCTCATCTACAACTGGACGGTGATCGGCACGGGTAAGGAAAAGGCGAACGACGACAACAATGACGGTCTCTACATCCGTCGCAACAGCCAGGCGCGCTTCGCAAATGTGCTCGTCACGAATTTCGGCAACTACTCGGTGGTGGTCGACGGCAGCGGCTCCATCGGTCACTTCACCGGCGGCGTGTCCTACCTCAAGAACTCCATCTTCCACGGTGGCAAGGGCGGCTATGCTCATCGCACGAGTTCGGGCACAGCGCTGCAGACCATTCCCGCCGAGTGGAGCACGCGCGAGGCCGATCCGATGTTGACCAACATCACCTTCACCACGCCCGATCCGCGTCCGAAGGCCGGTTCGCCCGCGCTCAGCGGCGCCGCCGATCCCACGGCCGATCCCATGAGCAAGGGCTTCTTCAGCGCCGCTCCGTATGTGGGGGCCTTCGACGGCTCGAACAACTGGCTCAGCGGCTGGACGAACTTCGCGAAGAACTGACCCGACGAATAGGAATCCTTCGCGGGATTCCAGAGATTATCGGCACGGACCATTCATCATGTGAGTGGTCCGTGCCGCTGTAACAGACCCGGCCGCACGGGTGCCCCCACGCGGCCGCTACGCAATTCAGGACAATGAACAGGAAATCTTGTGATGAAACGCACTCTCCCTTTCGCAACAGTGATCGTCCTTCTGCTACTCGCAGCTTGTGGCAAGCGCGAGAGCGCCGAACGTCCGGCAGCGGACAGCACGGCGGTCGTGGAAGCCGCGCCGACGTTGCCCGACAGCGTGTTGTCCCGTCGCTTCACGCCGGAATTCACCACGCCCGAGGCGCTCGCGCAGGCCTTTCTTCAGGCCGTGGAAAAAAAGGACAGGAAGGGCTTGCATGCGCTGCTGGTGAGCGAACGCGAATTCAACGATTGGCTGTGGCCGGAATTTCCCGCCAGCGATCCGGCCATGAATGTGCCGCAGGATTTCGCGTGGAGCAATCTCGCGGTGAAAAGCGATAAAGGCCTGCGCCGCATACTCCGCGATATCGGTGGACAGAAGCTCACACTCGCGTCGGTGTACTGCAATGAACCCGAAGAACTATACCGCAGCTTCGTCGTGCAAGGTGGCACCGCTATGGATGTGGTGGACGCACAGGGGCTCACCGCAACGCTTGATATCCTGGGCTCCATGGTGCGCCTGAACGGCACGTACAAATTCATGAGCTACAGAGAGTAGTTCTCGACACGGTGGGCCGGGGAAGCGTAGCCCGCTGAGACACAGCACGATGTGATGGTGGCGCAGTCAGCGTACAGCCGGTCTGCTTCCGCGCAGCGTTGGGGGGCATAATGCCTGAGGCGCTTCATGGTAGAAAAAAAGGAGTGCGCCGTCCGCTAACATCCCTGGCGCCGTCTTCGTCCCGCGCACGGCACATCACCGGATGTAACTTCCTCGCGGTATCGGTGTTGTTGGCCCATACACTGATCGCAGGACGCGGAGGAACCAATCCATGAAGGCGCAATTGTGTTTGCTGCTGTGCTTCGCTTTTTTCCTTCCGGCCTCCTGGCCCGCTGTCGCGCAAAGCGGCAACCTCCGGGTGACCATCACAAGTGACAATGCCTACGCGTTCGGTTTCGGGGACGAGAAGGGAATCGATCCGACGACCTTCCACGGCGCGGTGCTGAACATCTTTACCCATGATATTTTCGGCAACCTCATCTGGGATGTGCAGGCGCATGGCGGAGCGCTTCCCGTGCCGGGCGAAAGGCCTTCCTACGGGCCGGAGCGATACACGCTCAACGACGACATCGAAGGCAAGTACATCTACATTGCCGCCTGGAGCGACAATGCCGTGTGGCAGGGGACCATCGCCACTTTCGAGGATGTGTCGAGACATCTGCGCTACACAACCGGTCCGGGCTCGGCCTGGCAGGTGTATGCGACGGGCAGGGACAAGGATTCTCATTCGCTGGAAGCGCCTACGCTCGAGGAAATCAACGCTGGAATCGCCGAAGCGAATACCAAGGCGGGAAGTGCGCCCGGCAGCATTGGCTGGGTACACACCACGGGTTGCGTCGATGGATCGGAGGGCTGTCGAGGTGTGCTGTTGCATTGTCCGGAATTCACCGAGGAGCTCGTCGCGGGATTTCCAGATCTGCGGGACGCATTTGGTGATGCGCAATTCATGTGGTATCGCAACCCGGATTTTCCGTTGGGAGATTGCTACGGCGCCGTCAGGCCCGCCGACCGCTCGGGGGAGTTTCTGATCTTCCGTCTCGGTCCGCTCAATACCATTCTCCCTGTGCCCTGCGATTCCATCGGGCTGCGCATGGAAAGCAATCCCGAGGACAGGTGCTGCGTGGAATTTCCCCTCAGCAACAATCTCGGCGATTACTGGAGCGCGATTCGTCTGCGCCTGCTGTCGGACGACGCCGTGTTCGGGAATGCGCGAGTGCGTGATGGCTGGGAAATGGAGATTTCGCCCAGAGGCAAAGAAGCACTTGCGCGCATACTTCATGGCGGTATCCCTGTCTGTCGAGATGAAACGTTTTTCGGGCTCTGTCTCGAGGGCCCGGAGCACATCGATGCCCGGATGGAAGTGGAGTGGATATCGAAGGAGTCCGTGCGCTGTGTGGACACAGTGGCGTGGAGTTGCGATCACCGAGTCGATCCTTGCGACGATCCGCAATGCACGACCGACACGCTGGACATCGGCACCGGAGTGAAGGTTGCCCCGGGTGGTCTCGAACCCCACTGGGTGCTGACCGCCGTACCCGACAGTGTGGACAATCCCGTGCTTCCCCGTGCACCGTATGTGATCGAGAATGATCCCGCATGGTATCCATACGATGGAAGCACGTCCTCGGAATGGATCTCGCCCAATCCTCAGGCAAGATGGGATAGGGACAATCCCGACCATCCGTATGAGTTCACGTATTGCTTCTGTGTGTGTCGCAGAGATACGCTCTTGCTTGACATGCATTACTGGGTGGACAACGCCGCCGTGGTGAAGCTCGACGGAATCACGGTGTCGGCTCTGGAGTCGGGGAACAACGATGCGTTCCAGAGCGGGAAGGCATTCCGCTATTCGTTTCTTGCCGAGGAAGCATCGAGGCATTGTCTGACGATAGAGGTGAAAAATCTCAGCGGCATTGCCATGGGCCTGCTCGTCGAAGGCACGGTCAGAAGCGTGGTCGACGGAAGAAACTCCTTGTTGCGCCACGAGTGCTGCGATGCGAATGATAGTCTGCTGACCGGGCAGGATCCGTTGCTGCGCATCGGTCCCCGGGATTTCCGTCTGCTCGGCTGCTATCCCACACCGGCGAAGGAGCAGGCGATGATTGATTACCTGCTCGGACGAGGAACGAACGTTCGCATCGAACTTTTCGATCTGTTGGGACGCCATCGAGCCACGGTGCTCAACACGCGTTGCGAAGCCGGAGCACATTCGACGACGGTGGACACGAAGCGCCTGCCTTCAGGCACCTATGTCGTACGCATGTCGTCGGATGCTGCTGTCGCACTCACTCTGCTTCGCGTAGCGCGGTAGCTTCGAAGCTGCGTCGCGGCTGGTGCATGCTTCGTGCCTATGCACATACACGCACTTCTGCGGGGGGGGTACCTTTCGGGAATGCCGGAACACTCGCGCCGGGCCGATGGAGAGGCGTCGATACGAGTGTCTATCGATCGAGCCTGTATCTACTCCCTCTCCCCACGGTCCGAGCGGGAGCGTTTCACCGAGGCGCGGCGGCGCTTCGAATCGAGGCGGGCGAGAACCGAAGCGCGAGTGCGTCGACTGCTTTTGCGTACGGTGGGAGGGAGCAGCGCGCGCCGGAGTATGGCCAGCAGACGCTCGCGCGCATCGCGCCGGTTGCGTTCCTGCTCGCGGTGGCGGCGCGCTTCGATGATCAGCACGCCTTCGTCGGTGATGCGGCCGCGCGCAATGTGCAGAACGCGATCGCGTACTTCCTCTGGCAACGCGGCGCTGCGCAGCACATCGAAACGCAGTTGCACCGCCGTGGCCACTTTGTTCACGTTCTGACCGCCGGGACCGGAGGAGCGGATGAAGCGTTCCTCCAGTTCCGTTTCGGGGATAATAATGTCCGCTGTTACCGTGAGCATGCGCTGTGTCGCCGCGGGGATATTCGTTGTTGCGTGCCGGCTCTGTTCATCACTGCAATATAGTCCGGACGAATACCACATCGGAATCGAAGGGATGCGGGAGCGTGAATCAACTCCGCCGGAGCGTGCGTCCCGCTGGCCCGCCTCGTGTTTACTGTATCGGAACTCACGCGCTGTCCGGCGTTGTTCTGCTGGGAATTGGGCAATGCACAATTTTCCATACAGCGACAAGGAGGAGCATGAGCAGCACGCATCGCATCACCGTTGCACGGGGGGATGGTATCGGACCGGAAATCATGGATGCCACCATACGCATCCTGCAAGCCGCGGGCGCACCGCTGGAATATGATTACATCGAGATCGGCGAGGCACAGTATCTCCGTGGCGTGCTCTCGGGTATTCCTGCCGACGCGTGGGACACGATACGCCGCAACAAGGTGCTGCTCAAGGCGCCCATCACCACGCCGCAGGGCGGAGGGTACAAAAGTCTCAACGTCACCATTCGCAAGACGCTGAACCTTTTCGCCAATGTGCGCCAATCCAAGTCCTACGCCCCTTTCATCGCATCGCCGCATCCGGGCATGAATCTCGTGATCATCCGCGAGAACGAGGAGGATCTCTACGCGGGCATCGAACATCAGCACACGCCCGAAGTCACGCAGGTACTCAAATTGATCACACGGCCGGGCACGGAGCGCATCGTGCGTTACGCCTTCGAATACGCCCGCGCCTATGGCCGAAGCAAGGTCACCTGCATGACCAAGGACAACATCATGAAGCACACCGACGGCCTCTTCCACAAGGTCTTCGATGAGGTGGCTCGCGAGTATCCCGACATTGAAGCCGAGCACATGATCATCGACATCGGCGCCGCGCGCCTTGCCGCGCAACCCGAGCGCTTCGATGTGATCGTGACGCTCAATCTCTACGGCGATATTCTCTCGGACATCGCGGCGCAAATTGCCGGTTCCGTGGGTCTGGCCGGTTCGGCGAATGTGGGCACGGAGATGGCCATGTTCGAGGCGGTGCACGGTTCCGCTCCGGATATTGCGGGCAAGGATGTCGCCAACCCCTCCGGACTCCTGCTTGCCGCCATTCAGCTGCTGGTGCATCTCGGCGAGGCCGAGGTGGCGCGCACCATCAAGCACGCGTGGCTGTGCACCATCGAGGATGGCATTCACACCACCGACATTTACCGCGAGGGTCTGAGTCGCGCCGAAGTGGGTACCACCTCGTTTACCGACGCGGTGATCGAACGTCTGGGCCGCACACCGCGCAAACTCGAGAGCGTGCAGTACCGGCAGGGTGGCATTCACGTGCAGCACACACCCACCGTGCGTCCCGACAAAGCCCTGGTGGGTGTGGACGTGTTTCTCGACTGGGACGAACGCGATCGCGATCCAGAACTGCTGGGTGCGGCGATGAAGGGCTTCGGGGGCGAGGACTTTTCCTTGAAAATGATCACCAACCGCGGTGTGAAAGTCTACCCCGAGGGCATGCCCGAAACGTTCCGCACCGATCACTGGCGCTGCCGATTCACCGCGCTGGGCGCCGTCGATGGTCGTGCAGTGGCCGAACTCCTGCGCCGCCTGGCCGAGGCCGGCTACGATGTGGTGAAAACCGAAAACCTCTACACCTTCGATGGCGCGGCGGGATACTCGCTGGGCCAGGGAGAGTGAGCTCATGGACACAACCGTGGATCCCGCACGCCCCCTCGTGGGCATCATCATGGGTTCGCGCAGCGATTGGGACACCATGAAGCACGCGGCGGACATGCTCGACACGCTTGACGTGCCCTATGAACTGCGCGTGGTGTCGGCGCATCGCACGCCGGATTTGCTGTTCTCCTACGCATCCTCCGCGGAGGAACGCGGCTTGCAGGTGCTCATTGCCGGCGCGGGCGGAGCGGCGCATTTGCCCGGCATGGCGGCGGCGAAAAGCGCATTGCCCGTGCTGGGTGTGCCAGTGGAATCGCGCGCACTCAAGGGTATGGATTCGTTGCTCTCCATTGTGCAAATGCCGGCGGGGATTCCCGTCGGCACGCTGGCCATCGGCGGCGCGGGTGCGGCCAATGCGGCCCTGCTCGCCGCGGAGATGCTCGGCATTCGCTACCCCGCATGCCGCGAGGCCGTGCGGCGCTATCGCGCGCAGCGCGAAGCGGAGGTGCTTGCGCACCCCGATCCGCGGGTGGCGCCATGACTATCGGCATATTGGGCGGCGGTCAACTGGGTCGCATGCTCGCCCTCGCGGGGTATCCGCTCGGCTTCCGCTTCCGCGCGATGGATGCATCGGATGAAGCGGTGAGCGCCCATCTCTCGGATTTCCATCGCGCCGATTTCTCCGATGAACAGGCGCTGCTGCGCTTCATCGACGGTGTCGACGTGGTGACCTACGAATTCGAAAACGTGCCCATCGAAGCCGTGCGCTTTATCGAACAATTCAAGCCCGTGCATCCTTCCTCGCATGCCCTCGGCATAGCGCAGGATAGGCTGCTGGAGAAGGACTTCTTCCGCTCCATCGGCATTCCCACGCCCGAGTACCATGCGGTGGACTCGCTCGACGAGCTGCGTCGCGCGAGCGCGCTGCTGGGATTTCCCTGCGTACTCAAAACGCGCCGCATGGGGTACGACGGCAAGGGCCAGATCGTGTTGCGTTCGGCGGAGCAACTCAACGACGCCTGGCGGACGCTCGGGCACGTACCGCTTATTCTGGAGCAGTATATCCGCTACAACCGCGAGTATTCCATCATTGCCGCGCGCAGTGTTTCCGGGGCTTTTCGCGCATACCCTCTGGCGGAGAACACGCATGCGGGGGGAATTCTCCGGCGCACCCGCTGCCCGGTGCCCGAGGCGGCCACGGGCCTGGAGCCACGCGCGGTGGAAGCCATCCGTGCCGCGATGACCGCGTTGCATTACGTGGGTGTACTCGCCATCGAATTTTTCGAAGTGAATGGACAGCTTTTGGCCAATGAAATGGCGCCGCGCGTACACAACTCCGGCCACTGGACCATCGATGCGACACCATGCAGTCAATTCGAAAATCACCTGCGCGCCATCACCGATCTCCCTCTCGGTGAAACGGCGCCGTTCGCCCACGCGGTGATGGAAAACCTGATCGGCAGCATTCCCGAGGTCCTGCCCGTGCTCGCCACTCCGCGCGCGCATCTCCATCTCTATGGAAAGCTTCCCTTGCCCGGACGCAAGCTCGGCCATATCACCACCCTCGCCGACAGCGCCGGGCAGGCCTTGCTCGTCGCGGACGCCTTGCGCAAACGCATCGGTTTGCCAGCATCTACGCCCACCACGCATGAGCCCTCAGCGGCAGAGGGCGTGAATACCGACGTGGCGTGATCCATTGCACTTCCGCCGCGTTGTGACCTCTTCGCACACGACGATGATGCGCTATCGATCGAACTTGGACAACGCTGCTTCCGCATTCGCGTAGCCGGCGGCGATGACCTCGCTCGCTTTGTCGTATTCCAGCGTGCGGCAGATATTGCGTGGAATTTCCAGCAACACATCCGGCGGCGTGCGTTCGATCTCCCTGCGGGCGATGCTGTGCTGCATGGCTTCGAGCGATTGCAGTGCCACGTCGTACATCGCACGCTCCTGCGTGCTGCCCTGCGCTTCCGCTGGAGCGATGCGCTTGAGGAAGTGGCGGATGCGCTGTTGGGCATCCTGCAGCATGGCCGGCATGAATGTCGCGGTGGGACCGCCTTCATCCAAGGCGGTTTCGCGCGCGTCGGGATTGACGGGAGCGCCGCCGCAATACACAGCCACCGCGACGTTCTGCGATGTGCGCGTGACGGCATTGAGCGGCAGGGGATTGAGTACCGCGCCGTCGATGTAGGTGACGCCGTCAAGCACGAACGGCTTGAACAACAACGGCATGGACATGGATGCACGGATCGCATCAAACAGACGCCCGGAGCGAAAGTGGAAATCCTCGTGCCGATCCAGTGTGGTGCCCACAGCGGTAAAACGGATGGGGAGATCCTCGATACGCCGGTCGCCGACCAGCGCGGTCAGCGTGTTGATGATTTTTTCACCCTTGACCAAACCTCCGCCTCCCCATGCCACATCGAGGTAGGAGACGATATCCACGCGTGAAATGCCTCGCACCCATTGCTCGAATTCCTGGAGCTTCCCCGCCGCGTAAATTCCACCAACCACCGCGCCAATGGACGATCCGGCGATGTCTCGAATTGTGTAGCCATGATCCTCCAGCCAACGGATGACGCCGATATGCGCCATGCCGCGTGCTCCGCCACTGCCGAGAATCAACGATACGTCCCGTTTCATTCATCCTCCATTCGAGTCGGTGGAGATATCTCCTTGCCGCGAATGCGCAGGGGCAACCCGGTTTCGCGCGCGACGGAGCGTGCCAGGGCTTCGCCAGCCGCGCTGAACGGCCAGATGAACAGTGCGTCGATGGGTTGCGTTGCTCGGATTTCACGCAAGGCCTCGCATGCAAGTTCGCGCGCGATGCCGCGAGCGCGGAATTCCTCCAGCACCAGTGCGGAGCAGATGTACACCGCCTCGTACATGGCACCGGCCGGTGTGTCGTGCAGCAAGCTGCGCTCCCCGATCATTCCGGCAAGGAAGCGCTCCATGAGCGCAGTGCTTGTAGGGAACAGCAACATCCAGGCGACGGGTTCGTCACCAACGCGTCGCTCGCGTATGCAGGCCGGATGCAAGCGGGCGAGTTGTGCGCGATCCGCGGCGGTCATGCTGATTTGCTCACTGTCCTCCGAGGCATGGAAGGTCTGCTCTGCGAGCTGAATCAAACGCTGATAGTTCGTGGTCATGTACACGCGTTGGATGGAAGAAAATGATGCGGTAACCGTGACATTCTTCAAATATAGCGAGAAAGCGGATGCGGGGAGTCGCTTTACAGGCAAAGAGGGCGCGTTCTCCAACGCAAGGTGAGCGCAGCTTCCGTTCAGTTCCATGCTCGAGTTCTATGGAGTGATATCCTATGAATTGTTGGCAAAATTCGCTATTGTGCGGCGTTCGAGCGGGCATTGGAGCCGCTCGTAGATCAATGTTGAAGAAGCGAGGTCCACGGGTGATGCGCCTATCGGGAATGCGACAGCCTGCAGTCATGCTGATTCTCCTGCTCTGGGGAAGCTGCATACCGACGCATCTGATGTCGCAGGGAGCAGCTGCATTCGGCAAGGTTTCGTTCGACAGTCTTTACCGCCTCTCCACGGAGCTGGCGCACTCCGATCCAGGCAAGGCGCGTGAGATCGCCAGATCCATGCTGGACCGCGCTCGGCAGGTCCGCGACACTTCGGCCATGGCGCGGGCCTATTCCGCTGTGGGAGTGACGTACTGGGCGGAAGACCGCTATGTGCAAACCCTGCGGGAGTACATTCTCGGTCGCGATCTTGCGACGATGATCAACGACAGCGTCACATTGGGCATTCTCAACAACAACATCGGTTTGGTCTTTCTCGCATTGGAAAGCCCCGAAGAATCGGAAGTCTATCTCCATCGCTCGCGGCAGCTGCGTGAGAATCTGCGGGACACACTCGGAATGGGAAGGGTGTATCTGAATCTCGGACTGACGGCGCGGCAGCGAGGGGTGTACGATACAGCCCGGCTGCATTTGCGTCGCTCTCAGCGCTACCTCACCGTAGCCGGCAATGCGTTCGCACTCGCGCAGATCGATTATTATCTCGGTCAACTCGCTGCAGATACCGACAGCATTGACGTCGCAGAACGGCATTTCCGGAGGGCGTTGCGGACCTTCGCGCAGGTGGGCAATGTCATGGGTATTCCTCTCGTGCGCACCGATCTCGCACGCCTGCGCATGAGGCAGGGCAGGTATGACGATGCATTGAGCCTGGCCCACGAGGCGCTGCGCGAAGCGAGGGCTTCGCGAGCGTTGTTCCCGGCGCGCGAGGCCTATCGTGTGCTGCATCAAATTCATGCGTTGCGAAAGGAGTATGATCGGGCATACGCGTTTCTCCAATCGGAACTGGCTGTAACGGACAGCCTCCGCGATGAAACGGCTTTCGTGGAAATCGCACGTCTCGAACTCATCGAGCGCTTCGATCAGCAGCGTAAGGAGGAGCAACTCGAACGTCGGGCGAAAACCCTCGAAATGCAGCGCCTGCTCGAGCATGAACGCGGCTTGCGCAATATTCTGCTCCTCGGCTCGGCCACCTTGCTCGTGATCGTTTTGGTCATCCTGCTTGCAAATCGGAAAATCCGCCGCCACCGCGCACAGGTACTGGAGCAATCGCGCCAACTCGAAGCGGTCAATCAACGGCTACGTGCCAGCAATGCCACGCGCGATCGCCTGCTCGCCATCATCGGCCACGATCTGCGCGGACCTCTCGCTTCCATTTCCCAGATCACCGATTTGCTGCGCGACACCACAGTGCCGATAGACAGCGCCGCACGCAACGAATTACTCGAAGCCATTCAACACGCATCGCATACCGCGCTGTCGACCTTCGAGAATCTCCTGAACTGGGCGCAGTCACAATCGGAAGGATTCTCCGTTCGGCTCGCGTCCGTCGATATCGCTGCGCTGATTGATGAACAGGTAACCTTGCATCATCCCTACGCCATGCACAAGCATATCCAGGTGGAGGTACACAGCGAACGCCCGCTGCTGTGGACAGTCGACCGTGGATTGCTCTCGGCGGTGCTGCGCAACCTTATCAACAACGCGCTGAAATTCACACCCGAGCAAGGCCGTGTCACAATCCGTGCGGAGCGCCGCTTGGACGCGCTCTCCATCAGTGTTGAGGATACCGGTATCGGTTTTATGGAAGGGAGCAACGCACTCTCCGACGAACACACGGTGTTCGCTGAAGGAGGGGTGTCGGTGGAAGGAAAGGGGACAGGATTGGGGTTGGAATTGTGCAGGAATTTCACCGCGTTGCATAAAGGAACCTTGGAAATCCACTCCAATCCAGAAGAAGGGAGCACGTTGCGGATACGGCTCCCCGAACTCGCGCCCGAGCACTGATCAGTTATGGCTGCGAGCGCACGCTGCTTGTTGCCACGAGCACTGTGCCGTCGAACTCTTCGATGAGCACCGGCCCGTAATCCCGCGCGAAGTAAAACGTCCAGCTGTACGTATCCCTGCGCAGTTGGCCCGCTTCATCCTCCTGGCCGTAGCGCACCACCAGCACATCCGAATAGCGTCCGCCGTTGTCGGGCAATATCAACTCGTCCAGATGACGCATCACGCGGCCTTTGATGCTGCGTTCCTGGCCCTGTTGCTCCACCAGTGCTCCGGCCTCCCAGTGCCAGCCCTCCCAGAGGCGCGCTGGCAGCATCACAAAGCCGCTTCGCACCCGTGTGGTGAATGCGTTGGCATCGAGACGCGACCAGGTCAGTCCTTCATCGCGCGATCGCCATGTGCCCTGTTCGGTGCCGCAGTACAGGTCGCCGGAGGCAGTTGATACCACCGAAACCACGTTCTGCCCCGCGAGCCCGCGTTGACGGAGGATAACGCCGTCGTACATCATGACGCCCTTGTCCGTGGCCACGAACACATTCGCGCCGCTGCGCGACTGCGTCACCGCGCGTAAATCCATGCCAGGGACGCTGATAGACAGCCACAGCCCCGATTCAACAGCAACGAGTAGTTGCGAAGGACTACCGGTGATGGCCGCAACAGGGAAGGCGGTCTGCATGTTCGCGGCTACCCGACGTATCGGTCCGCTGCTGGCAGCCAGTCCGTAGCGCAATGACGCCGGAAACCCGGAGATGACATACATCTCTACTATCCCGCTCGTCTGCGTTCCAACAAACATGATCGCGTCTTGATCGGAATAGCGCAGGAGAGCGATGTCCGTGATATCCGAGTTGCCAGGTTGCACCAAAAGTGCATTCCACACGTTGAATGGTGCGGTGGAATAGTAGAGGCGGTTGTTGATTACCGCAAACAATCCATTCGAATTATCCGCTTCAAGATCCTGAACGCTTCCGGGCGGAGCAGGGAGCTTCGTCCATACAGAATCACGTACCTTGCGCGTGTACACGCCGTCGAGACTACTGCCGGCAAACATGCGGCGGTTTTCCGAAGTCGAATCCATGCACAATGCGGTCACGGAAATGCTTTCATCGACGCGCTCACGAATCCACAGCGACTGCGATGGAATGTAGCGATACATCCCTCCGTTCGCATCGGCCACCAACAGCATGCCGTTGTCCGGTGCAAGAAGATGGGTCATCCGCACGGTGGGTCCCGTGCCAGTCACTGTGCGCTCGGCGAGTTGATAGCGGTTGGGCACATGCCAGAATGTTGCTGCCGAGCAACCTCCGAGCATGACCGTGCCATTCGCACGGGAAATGGAGAGCAGCGTGCTCCCGAGCGATGTGCCCGAGCCATCGTGCCAATCGTCGCGTATCGTTGCGCCGTTCATGGAAAATTGCAGCGTGTGCTGTTGCGTCAATCCGCCGCGTACACTGTGATACCGTAACGTCGATTGTCCCTGATTCCACAGATACTGCACACTCTGATATTCGGGCATGCCGTCAGGCGGTGTCGGGTTGTCGCTGCAACCCGCGACGACCAGCGTGAGCAGAAGCAGGAGTGCGCACCAAAGCGGCGCCGCTCGTCGCCATGTTGACCTGCGGCCTACCATAATCCCAACCCGAAGCCCACACGGAATTCCACCGTGGATGTGTACGCGCGTCCAGGCTCGCCGGCATTGCGGATGATACCGATCGCACCACCGCTGGTGGGGATGTCCGCGGGTGTGCCGACAAAGGGTTCGAGCAGGGCTCCACGATAGTGCACACCGCCACGCACATTCAGAAGGGGAGAAAGACGCAACACGGTGGTCAGACCGAGCGAAAACACGAAGGGGCGTGATTGCGTGAGCAGTACGCCACCTCCCAGATCTGCCTGCAACTGCAGCACATCCTCGGGATTCAGTGTGTACGCGCCGTGCAAACGCAACCAGGGCAGAGTCTCCGCAACCATGCCCGGGCCGATAACGATGTATTCGGTCGCACTGCCGTTCTGCGCCCGCTGACGTTCGGAAGTGATGCCCTCGCGATTGAAGCGTGATTGGGCATATTCGAGACCGAGTGCGAAGGAAGAGGAGAGGTCGTAGCGCAGACCGATCAGATACACACCCTCCACACTGCTCTTGCTGCTGGCATTGCCCCGGACGTCGTTCCAACCACTGCCGCTTTCAACGTACAGGCGCATTCTGTCCATCCCGGGAATACGTGCCTGCATTGGGCCACGGAGCATAACGGGTTCAGCGCGCACTCCCGTACCGCGCTCTGCGGCTTCGAGTTCGTGTGCGAGTGCCGCCAATTCAATGCCGCTGAATTGCACTATGTTTTCACCAGCCGATCCGGCATCCGGAAACGCGGAGCCACGCTCGACCGCCGTAGCGCTCTTGGTGCCACGCGACCCGACCGCGGAGCGCGCGCGTCGTTCGTCCCGAGCGCTTGCGCCATTCGACACTGTACCGGAAGATGCCTCTGTCTCAATGCTCGCGGAGGACGTTCCTGGAGCCGACATGGTCGTCTCCGTTTCAATCCCGGCGGATTCCTGCGAGGTCTCTGCCACTGTATCGACAGTGCGGCCGTCCAAGCTGTTGTAGAGTACATACGAACCCGTCAGCAACAGGGAAGCGGTCACAGCCGAAATCCAGACGCGGCGCCATCCCACCGCACTGAGCAATGCGCCACCTCGGCGCAATGCGTTGCCTACCAGTCCGCTGGACGTGGCCGCCGGAGCGAGCGTCGATGCGGGGAGCGCGGCTTGCAGGGCGGGGATTTTCTCTGCGAGGGCCCGCTGCGTGGCCAGCGGCACGGCGATCGGTCGACGACGGTCGCGCAGCAGCGCGTTGAGTTGGCGATGCTCGTCCAGCAAATGTTGAATGCGTGGATCGTGCGCGGCTTCCGTGAGAAACGCGCGCTGCGCCTCACTGCTCATTTGGCCGTCGAGATATGCCTGTATACGATCTTCGATAGTGCGATTCATACTAATCCTCATCGGCGGTGTCGCCCCGATGCTCGGGGAAAAACACCGCAAGCTTGTTGCGAAGCGATTGCTTGGCACGCCAGAGTCGTTGACGGACCACACCCACATTGGTGCGCGTCGCCTCGGCGATTTCCTGATACGACATGCCCTCGTACTCGCGAAGTACCACCGCTTCGCGCTGATTCTCCGGCAGCGAGGCGATGGCGCGGTCCAGCTCCGAGCGCAGATGATCCCGCTCGTACACCATATCCGGCAGCGGCATGTCCATATCCTCGATATCCGCATGTTCCTCGTCCAAACGGACCTGCCGACCATTGCGCTTGATGAGATTCAGGCAATTGTTCCTCGCGATGGCATACATCCATGCGCGCACGTTGCTGGTGTCCCGCAGCGTATGCGCGTGCTGATGCACTTTCACGAAGGTGTCCTGAAACACATCGGAGGCCATGTCCTCGTCTCCATGCAGGAATTGCAGGATGAAGCGATAGATTTCCACATGACGGCGTTTGTACAACTCCACGAACGCGCTTTCCGAACCCGCGGTGAATGCACGAAGCAGATCCGCGTCCTCGTTTTTCGCGGTGTCGTCGCTTGGTCGCCGTGTATCCACCACCATGCCGTCGCGCTGAACAGTGTTGCTGCTTGGAGTGGATACGCGGTGGATAGGTAGTACCATTTCGGGCAAAGGCACTCTCGACATACGGTGTAACATTGGGGACACGGACGGGTTGCCCCGCCCGTGTCCCGATGAAGTTATTTCACGATCATCAACTTCTGCATGGCCGAAACAGCGCGGCCTTCGGTAGAGACACCCGACACGGTGAGATAGTATATACCGGGAATCAGTGTCCTGCCATCGAGGCCGATGCCATTCCACCGCATTCCGGAGCGCACATCGCGCTGCTCGAACACCTTGCGGCCCAATGCGTCGTGTATCGCGAGATATCCATTACGCAGTTCCGTCGGGAAGTTCAGAGTCAGCGGACCGCTGCTCGGGTTGGGAGAAACGCTCAGTGCGAAGCTGTTCGGTGCATCCGCGGGCGAATCCACACTGGTCAACGGCGAGCCGCTGATCAGATCGTAACGGGAATTCAGATGCGAGTGCGATCCGTGCATGAGTAGTTGGTCCGTCGTGCGTTGCATAAGAACGCTTTGTGTACGGAGCGTCACCGCCATGGTTTCACCCGGCTGAAGGGTGTGCGGCGTATTGGCTTCCGACGGATTCGCGAAATCGAAGCGCTCGGTCGATGCCAACGATACGCTGGCGATGGTGACCGGAACGTCGAGGTTGTTGAAGAAGGTCAGCGTCTTGTCGGTGTTGCCCGTAGCCTGTCCGAGATCGACGATAGGCACGCGATTGTCCTTCGGGAAAAGCGCGATACCACTGCTGGGCGATGCGGGCGTGACAGGGATGCCGATGAGAGTCAGGAAGTAATCGTGGCTCGGCATTGGAGTTCCCCGTAGCAGCAACGTAGCCATATCCGGCACACCGATGCTGCTGGTGGATGTTTTGGGCGCGTAGCGAATGGTGATTTCCTTGCTGCCACGATTCGGTGTATTCGAGGAATACGGCTGAATGGTGAAGGGAAGATCGGTGAGCAGGGTGTAAATGCCCTGATCGTTGCCATCCGCCCATTCCGCGCGCTCGATGGTGATCGGCTGATCGGTGACGTTGTACAACGTCATCACGGCGTCAACCTGTCCATCCAGCGGAGCCGCGATGGTGTTCATGTACCAGCCGATGATGCTGCTGTCGATATCCTTGACGCCCCATTCCGAACGACCACTCAGGTTCACAATCGCCCTCTGCTCGCGCGGATTCATGCCCGGATGGTCGAGCGTCAGTGTCAGCACTTCATTCTCCACCATATTGATGGCGCTCGGACGATAGCACACATCAATGGTGGCTCTCTCGCGCGGACGCAGGACGATGGGTGCGATGAAGTGAGAAACAGTGAAGGACTGCGAGAAGCCGCTCAACACCGCGCTGTTGATCGTGATGGTTTCATTCGAAGCATTCTCGATCTCCACCGGCAAACACAACGTGGTGTTCGTGTCCAACATGCCGAAATCGAGCATGTTGGTGATGCGCACGCCACCCAATTCATCGAATGGCGGAGCGTAACCCATGAGGTAGATGAATTCGCCCTGCTGCGCGGTTTCCAGCCGAATCTGTCCGCTGCCGACACCATTCACGTTCGTGAAGGTCACCATGAGACTGTCCGTGCCTCCCACAGGAATGGTCAGACCGCGTTTGTCCACACCGAATTGATCGAGATCCGGATGCACCGTCACGTCGAGCTGCGCGGTGCTGATGTTGGTGATATACACGGGACGGGTCAACGAGGCGTTCATCGGGGCTTCAAAGAACATGATTCCGGGGCCATCGAGGCCGCTGATCGTGAAGTCCGGTCCACCTGTGCCCATGCTGTCCACGTAGACGGTGATGCGCAGGACATCGGTCTCCACACCGTCGGTCACGGTGACGTCCGCATAGTACACACCGGTTTTCATGCTCATGAAGGCGAAATCGTAGGCCTCGAATGCGAAAGGATCAAGCGACAGCGTGGGAGGCACACGGAAGGTGAATTCCGGATCGGCGCTGATGCTCACACTGAGCTGTTGCGTCAGTCCGGAATAGCTTCCAATGGCGAAGCTGCCGACGAAATTCTCACCCTTCGTCACCTTGACCATATCCGGCATACCGATCACTTCGAAATTCCCCGGACCCGGAATGTTGTCGACCACGATTTCCAGCGAATCGGTTTCCGTGCCGTCGTTCACAAGCAGCAGACCGGTGTGCTTGCCCACCACGCTGCTCAGGAAACTCAGATCCACATCCATGCTTTGGCCAGAGGCCAGCGACACGTTGGAATGCATCGGGTTGAGGGAGAATCCATTGCCACTCACCGAGAGATTGAGCGAAACGGTCGAGGCGGTCAGATTTTGCAGATACACGGGAATCGGCGTCTGCATACCGGCAATCGCCTGAATTTCAGGGATGGGGAATACGTATTTGTACTGCTGGTCGTACACGTAGACGAAAATTGCCGTGCTGTCGGCATAGCTTCCATCACTTACCTGCAACCACGCCTGGTACATACCCTCGGCCACGGCATTGAAGTTGAGATCGATGGTGCTGCGTCCACTCGCGGGCACGTTCACTGTGCCGTTGCCCGTCATCGTGAAGCCGGGGTCGGCGGTCAACGTCGCTGTCAGATTCATCGCGGTGGAAGTCAAATTCTGCACACCGACCGAAATGGACAAGGTGCTACCCACCACAGTGCGCAAATCCTGGAACGGCGGAAGCAAAACGAAAGGCCCGGGTCCGCTGAGCACGGTAACACGCAAATCCAAGGTGTCGGTCAACGCGCCGTCTGTCACGAAAACTCGAGCGGTTTTCAGTCCTGTCTGCAGCGAAAGAAATTGAATCATCGCCACGTCCATACCACCCTCGGACAGCTGGAACTGCGATTTCGATGGATCCAGGGTGAATTCCGCATCCCCTGTCAGCGTGACGGTCAAATTGATCGTCTGCGTGCCCATATTCACAAGAAACAGAGGCAACTCCACAGGGCGTCCGGCCTCGATCTCGAGACTGTCGAGCAGTGGGTAAATGAAGTGGTACTTGCTGTCGCGTACCTGTCCGAAAGAAGTCACCGACAGTAGCAACAGCAGCATGCCGGTGAGGAGGATCGGTGTTGTTCGTCTCATGACTCCACCTTGTTTAGTTATTGAATTTCGGGCTGATCATTCATTGAGTGTAAAACAGGTGGGTCATGAAAAAATCACGCCCGGATGCTCCCGGGCGTGAAGATTCTTTCGCTGTTTGCAGCACAGGATTGTTTCCATGGAACTTGCCTCGCGTCGGACTCGGCAGTATGGTCCGGACAGAACAATTCATGCGGCGAAACAGGCTCATCAATGCATACCACCCGACCAGGGCATGCAGGCGGACACTCAACCCGCCGTTCTGCCACGCGCGCTGTGCGGCCACACGATCAGAACAGCATCTGAATTCCAAAGAGCAGGGAAAATTCCGCAAAATCCGTTTCCGTGTCGTAATCTGGACTGCCCGCCACCATCTGCTCGCCCTGCAGCCAGCCCATGGAATAGCGCGCCGTCAAGTCCAGACCGATATTGCGCGTCACCATGTGTCCCACCGCAATACCCGCGTTGCCGCCGAATCCACGCTCGATGGTTAGCGTGCGCGGCAGCACGAAGGCCGCGCTGCTTTCCTCGGCGCTGGACCGGGCGTACCAATACCCGAGGGACAACTCCGCCGCGGCGTACCAGCGCAGACTGGCTGGCGTGTACCAGCGCACCCAGGGACCGACAAAGAGACGGCGCTCTTCGACGGAATTCCGATAGTTGAGTGGATTGGGGTCGGGAACGCTGCGTGTGGAGGCCTGATCCCAGAACAATTCGCCGCCCACAGCGAGGTGCGGGATCACGAAATACCCGTCGCGCGTCGTGAAGCGCAGCACTTCGCGATCCACCTTCGAGCCGGCCGTGGCCCCTGCTCCGAGGGTCACATCCGAATTGTTCGTCGAATACCCGTAGTATCCGGCGGCACTGTAGATGAATCGATACGTGCGCATCAATGACTGCGCCTGCACGCTTCCCGCCGCAAACAGGCACACGAGAACGATGATAGCACTTCTGCTCATACGGCCTCCGGATGAATCTGAACGCTGTGATACAATGATGGATGTCCGCTTCGGAGAATTCAATTACAAAGGTGGCAAACGTTCGCCTTTCCCGCAACCATTCGCGGAAGTGTGAGACGGAAAAAGATGCGGGCATCCCCCGATGGGAAATGCCCGCCAAACAGCACGTTCACCGGGGAGTCAGGACTTCTTCACCTTGATGCTGCAGCCGATGGCCTTGGTGCTCGTGGTTGCCGGAGCGCTGCCGGCGAGCAAGGCGTCCACCGCCGCTTCCACCCAGCGCTTGCCCACTTCTTCCGCATCCTCGTGATTGTCGTCAATGGCGCCGATGTAGCGGACGATCAAATCCTTGCCGCTTTTTTCCAGAATGAACACATGCGGTGTCCGCGTGGCACCATATTGCGGATAAATCTTCTGGCCTTCGTCAAACAGGTACGGGAAAGCGAAACCCTTCTCCCGCGCGCGTTCCTTCATCTCCGCGAAGCCATCCTGCGGCTGCACGGCCGGATCGTTGGGATTGATGGCGACTACCGGATAGCCGCGGTCCTTGTATTTGGCATCCAACGCGATAATCCTGTCCTCGTAGGCCACCGAATACGGGCAGTGATTACAGGTGAAAATCACGATGAAGCCCTTGGCACTGTTGAAATCGGCGAGCGACACCATGCGACCGTCGACGTTTTTCAGACGGAAATCCGTGGCCTTGTCGCCTACCTGATAGCCGCCGGCCGACGCCGTCGAAACAGCGAAAAGAAAAAGCAGCGTCATGCCTGCCATGCGAAGAGTGTTCATATACTACTCCATGAAGGTGTGGACAAATTGGAAAAGTTCGTCACGGGTAAACGATTGCTCGCGGAATTCACGCTTCGCGCCCCGAAGCACCAAGGTCGCCGGTATCGCTCCGCTCCATGTCGCGTCGACCTTGTTGATCCAGGCGTTGGCATCGGGATCGTCCAGGACGACAACGCTTGCGGTGATGTCGCGCTCGCGCAGGAAGGGCAGCAGACGTGTGACGAGCTGCTTGCGAAAATCGAGACTGACCAGCGTCACTTTTACCGGCACAGGCAGCGCGGCGCGGTGCAATTCCTCGAAATACGGAAGCTCTTTCACACAAGGTGCGCACCAGGTGGCCCAGAAATTGATGACGTGTATGGTGTCCTCGCTGGCGGTGAGCAACGGCGCGAGTCCGGCATAGCTGTACACGGGGATGCGCAGGCCCTCACCCTCAACGTATTTCGGGGCTTGGGTTTGTGCTTGCGTCGGAAGCGCGAAGAGAATCAGAAAAGCGATGATATTGAGAAAATTGCGCATAAAAGAGACAACACCGCGCAGGGCGGTGTTGTTCCAGCAGGCATGCAGAGGGGTTGTGAGATGTGCTATTTCCCAATAAGCAGAGTTCTGTGAAAATCACCTTCCGGCGTTTCGAGGCGCAGGGCGTAACTCCCCGGGGAGTGCTGCGAACAGTCGATGGGGAAGGTGTGGACACCACTGGAGAGACGTTCGTCGGCTTGCAATCGGCGGATAATACGCCCATCGCCATCCACCAGCTTCAGACTGATGGCCGCCGGCTTGTTCAATCCCAGTGATACGATATAGGTGTTGGCCACGCCGCTGGGCTCGGGGCTGACGCTGAACGACGACACCGTGCTTTCGAGGCTGGCTGTGATAATGTCCGAGTACAGGATGTCGCCGTTGTGCCCGATGATGCGCAACATGTAGCGCAAATGCTCGGCGGGGGCGTTTCTGTCGATGAAGGTGTACGTCTGGGGCATCGAGCCGTTGACGCCGCTCATCGAACCGATGCGCTCCCAACCACGGCTGCTCGACGACGCGCGCTGGATTTCGTAAATCTGCACCGACTGCTCGCGTTGCGCGGTCCACTGCACGAGCACATCGCGGCCCTGACGTGTACCGGTGAAGCCGCGGATGTCGGCACTGGGCGAACCCACGTCCGCGAGGCGAATCGAAGCCACGGCATTCTCGGTGAATGCCGCCGCGCCGCCCTCGGCCGGAACATACTGTGACGCGCCCGTCGCCAAAAGGAGAAGCGCGACAAACACAAGCGGCACGACGGCTTTATGTTTCATTGCGTTTTCCATGTTCGATGCGACTCCGTTTTCCTGTTCATTGTTACTGAGTGCAAGCTATGGGATGAATTCCTACAGGACAATGAATTGAGAATTACAAGTCTGTAAGGAATTCGCGACCGAATTCCCGCTGTTCACAGCTTCCACCATTACCGCGCAGGTCGGCGGAAGTGGGAACGCCGCGGATCGATGTTTGCCTTTCTCCCTTCTGCGGTGTAGTATTGTACCAACTCACCATAATGTCCGAAATTCGCCGCGCATCGCGTCTCGTGCCGGTGCTGAACTCTCGTCAATGGAGGAAAAGCAATGAACGTTCGCAACCTGCTCGTTACGGCGCTGCTCGCGCTCGTTTCGCTGCCGCTGTCGGCGCAACGCTGGGAAGCCCTCACGTCGCTGTACGGCATCTCCACCTTCGCCGTCCAACATGTTGCCGGTGATGTCTGGCTGTGCGGTGCGCAATACGGTGGTATGTACCGCAGCACGAACAACGGCGCAAACTGGTCCTTCGTCATGGGTGCCGGGCAAACCGTGCGCTCCCTTTTCCTTCTTCCCAATGGCCATGTGCTCGCCGGCATGCAACAGGGCATGCTTCTCTCCACCGATCAGGGTGTGACCTGGACGCCGACGAATTTCCCTTCGGATAAAAACGCCTTCTCCATCGCGCGAACGAGCGGCGGCTCGCTGCTGGTTGCCGGCTGGAGTGGACTCTGGCGCAGCGATGATCAGGGATCGACCTGGAACACTATCGGCGACGGCTTGCCCACCGAGCGCCTGCAATGCGTAGCGCTGGAAAGCGATGGCGATATTCTCGTCGGCACCTATGTGCGTGGTATGCACCGCTCCTCCGATGGAGGCAGCACCTGGCAACTCGCGAGTACGGACGCGACGGATAAAACCGTGTCATGGATCACTGTCGATGGCAATCGCATTCTCGCCGCGGTGGTCGGAGTGGGAGTGTTGCTTTCCACCGATGCGGGTGCCACCTGGACGGCCAAGGCCAATGGTCTCGTGAATCTGGATATCGATGTGCTTGCGATTACACCCTCGGGCGCGTTGCTCGCGGGCGACAGAAAGGGTTTGCTCTATCGCAGTGTGAACGCCGGCGATAGCTGGCAGACGGTGTACAGCAGCGATGGTGCGGCAAAGACCTTCGCCATGGGCAATGGAAAAATCTTCGCAGGCGTGCAGCCGAATTCCCTCCTGCTCAGCTCCGATGACGGTGCAAGCTGGAGTCAGTCTCGAAACGGCCTGACGAATGTGATGGCCTTGAACATGTTCAAAACCACCACAGGCACGATGCTGGCCGCCACGGATAACCGTGGTTTGTTGGTGAGCAGGGACGCGGGAAACTCCTGGCAGGAGTTGACTTATCCTGTGCAGTATGAAAACCCGCGCATGCTTGGTGAGGGTGCGAACAAGGTACTCTGGCTGGTGTCCAAATACGGCATCGCACGCAGCAGTGATGAATGTGCGAGTTTCGTGGTGGATACGTTCTCGAATTCCTTCCGGCCCATTCAATGCATGCATATCGGCACGGACGGAAAGGTGTATCTCGGGCGCAGCTCGGGCGTCATTGCCGTGACCGCCGACAACGGTGCCACCTGGACCTCGCTCAATCCACTGCCCGTCACCGCAGCGTTGCGCAGGATTCAAAGCGGCGCTGGCACACTGTACGCTTCGGCGCTGGGGCCGGGACTGTTCAAGTCCGTGGATCAGGGACAGAGTTGGACGAATCTCCTCACCTCCATCGACAACCTCACGCCGTACAATTTCGCCTTTCACCAACAATACGGCCTCGTGGTCAACACCGATCGCGGCATGTTTCAGTCCACCAACGACGGGGACACCTGGACGAATATCACGTACAATTATCCCGCCACGGTCACCGATCTCGCCTTCACCGACGACGGCGCGATACTTGCCGCGAGCGGATTTCATGGCGTGCACATCCTCACAACGAATGCCGATGCCTGGCGCCGCATCGACGAAGGGCTGCATTCCCCCAACATCAACACCTTGCAGCGCTCTCCCGATGGCTCGCTCTGGGCTTGCTCTTACGCGAATTCGTTTTTCCGCTACATTCCCGCGGCCAATCCGGTCCAGCCGTTGCTGGACGAAAGCGCGGTGCGTCTCGGAGTTCTCTATCCGAATCCCGGCGTCGACGCGTGCACGCTGGAAATCACCGAGCAGGGCAGGGGCTGCCGCATCGCCTTGTGCGACGTACTGGGACGCGAGTTGCGCTCCTGGCAAGCTCCACCCGATGCCGTGCGCCAATCGCTCTCGCTTGAGGGGTTGCCCGTCGGCAACTACATCATACGCCTTGTCGCACGAGGCGCGGCGCAATCGATCGTGGTGGTGAAGAAACATTGATGGACGCGAAGCATCGTCGACGCGCGCGCACAACCGCCGCGCTACTGCCTGGCATCGCTGCCGTTTTGGCGCTGCTGCTCCCCGCCTGCATGCGCGAATATGTCGATCTGGACGAGGATGCGATGCACGATCTCTGGGCCTTCACACATCCGCTGTGTGCATCGCCGGGTCTGCGGCTGGACACGGAGGACAGTGTGTACGTGTTCGAACGCGTCGACCTGTACCATCACGGCATGGAAACCGATGTGCGCGGCGCGGCGGTGGTACTTCCCGGACGGCAGCGGCGCGACTTGTCCATCTCCACGTTGCGCGTGCTGCGCGTATGGTTGCCGTTGGAAATGGAGTTGCGCGTCGCCAGTGGCGAGGAGTATACCGTCGAGCCCGGCTTCTGGTATTTCACGATGGAGCGCGGTGTGCCCCGTGAGTTGCGCATCACGCTCGCGGCCGGAAGCACCGCCTCGATACGCAACCCGCTGGTGTTCACCTATAATGATGTGCGGAAAATGTCGGTGCGCACCGGGATTTCCTCGCCGGTCCTGGATTATCTTGTTGAAGAATCGTTGCGCTGAAATTCACGCCATCAAGGAGATGCGATATGGATGAACAATCGGCCACGCATGCGCAGAAGCCGCACGTTCCGCTGAAACAGCGCGTGCAGCGCATCGCTCTGATCGGGCTCGGTGTGCTGTGCGCCTTGCTGTTGTTGTGGAATGTGATCGACAGTTGGCTCACCGCCAGCCGCCACGAAAACGCATTGGAGGAACTGCGCACACAGTCCAGTACCGAGTTGCATCGCCGCAGCCGGAGTTTGCTGCGCTTGACCGCCGCAGCCGTGGCCACGCCGGCCGCCGACGCGCTCGCGCGAAACGATGTTCCTGCTTTGCGCGGCATTGTGTCGCAACTGCGCAAGCAGGAAGGTGTGCGCCTCTGCGCAATTGCGGATGCGGCGGGTACCATCCGCGCCAGCAGCGATCAGCGGCAGGAAGGCACGCCGCTCAACCGCACCTTCAGCATGCTGATGAGCCATAGCGAAGCCATCACCGTGGACACCGTGTCCGCCGGCAGCTATCGACTGGTGGCCAATCTCCGTTCGGGGGCTTCGGCGGTCGGGATGCTGGTACTGGTGTACGAGGCCACGGACGCCGAGCCGCCATCCCGTTAACGGGAAACTGCCGCACTGACGCGCATGGCGGAGCCGCCTTCCCGAATGTGGAGAAGGGGCTCCGGATTCATCCGTGTCAGCGGTCAGCGCTTGATGGGAATTTTATAAATGCGCGTCTGCAGCCAGAAAGGCGCGTTCGCATCGTTGGCGTTGTAGGCCCGCAAGGTGATCTGAAGTTTGAAGTACTTGCGGGTTTTGTCCGTATCGGGGATGTCGATATCGCTGTCGAAGTAGTGGTGGAATCCCTTGAGATCCACGAATTTGTCGCGGAACACCGCCTGCACCCAGAATTCCTTCTCCAAATCATTCTCGTCGCTCACAAAGCCCCCGAGTATGGAGTACTGCGCGTCGGGATAGCTGGCCACATCTTCCCAGGTGCCGCGAATCTTGTAGCTTTTGCCAAACTCCACTTCAGTGGGAAGGATGAGATCGATGTTGGCCGGAGTCGCGTTGCCCGTTTCGCGAATGATGCGGAATTCCGCTTGCGCGGGAGCCAGCACAAAATCCACCACGAATTTATCGATGGTTTCGCCCGTGCTGTTGGTGAGTTCCACCGTCATCGTACAGGTGGTGTCGCCGGCGGGTTTGAAGAATTCGGTCAACGCCACGGTGTGTTGCCAGGGAACACGTGCGCCGCTCCTGGGCAGTGTAAAGGATTGATTGGTCTGGTAAAATCCGCCGCCCGTGCCGCGTTGCGCCACCTTGAGGTACAGCATGACATTGGCGTCCTTTTCGCTGTCGGCGTTGCGCAGAGGGAGTTGCAGGCGCAGCTTGCTGGCTTCGGCGGGGATTTGCGTCACCCATTTCGCGCGTTGTTTCCAGCCGTAGCCGCTTTTGGTGGATTTGTTGAATTCCATGGAGACCAGGGGCACATCCTCGCCCGTATCCACATTTGTTTCAAGAAATTCGATGCGTCCCGTGGCTGCGGTCAATGGCAGCCCAACGGTTTGCAGCGGAGTGTTGGCCGGCGGGGCTTCGGGAATCCATACTTCCACGAAGGTCTGGAAATCGAAACTGCGCTGGAACAGCCAGTCCCAGTTTTTCCAGGTGTTGGGCGCATAATCGCCCGAGGGATCGTGCACGAGGTATTCGTACGCCGCCGGACCCTTCAGCGGTTGAGATTTTTTATAGCCGATGACCATGATGGAATGCCCCATACGGGAGATGACCACGGGACTTCCCTCGTCGAGCCGGGCGATGAGGTTGTTGAATGCCGAGCGCGCCCACCAGTATTGCCCACCGGAAGCACTTTTACCCGAGGCGCGGCGGATGAGTGTGGGCATGTGCCAGCGATACATGTAGGCGTTCGGTCCGGTGGTTTCGGGGTAATCGATCCATTTCAGAATGTCGTGCACCTGATTGAGGTTGGAGGGAGCGTATCCCTTGGCCAGCATTTTCACACAGGTGGCATAGCAGGTTTTGGCATCCTGTTGATAGAAGGGCATGGCGATGATTTTCTGCGTCAGTGTCGGTTCCACCAGCGGCTCGTCGCCCACCAGCACGCGCGTGCGTTTGATCCCCGCGCTTTTACGCGCGCCGCCACCCGCGAACTGATCCACCGCGAAAGTCGTGACGATCACACCCGCGCTGGAGTCGTAGGTAAAGGGAAGCTCCTTGCCTTGCGGCTCCTCGTCGAACACGGGATTGTAGTTGAACAGCGAGAAATCGTCGAAGCTCCTACCCGCCGCAACGGCAAAGCGCAGCGTCGCCGTGGCGGGCACGACATTGGCCAGCAACTCATACACCTTGAGGCTTTTGCCCGAGAAGAAGTCGTCTTCTTTCAGTGACGCCCAGGTTACCGTTGTGGTGGATGTCAGCGCTCCAGCTGGAATGGTCAGTGTGGCGCCGTCCTTGAGCGCGATGCTCCCGCCTTCCGGCCCGATATCCATACTCATCGACTCGAGCGTCGCCCCGGGGTCCAGTACATCCCGCAGCGACGTGGGCGCCCCCTCGTCGCAGGCGGCAAACGCAATTGTGAGCAGACAGACAAAGGAAGCGAGCGTGAACGAGCGGCAGGTGGGAATTCGCATGGCGCACTCCATAGCGGACAGTGGTGTCGGGAATATCTAGCGTCAAACTACGATTTCGCCTGCTGGGAATCAATCATTTGCCGGCGAATGGAAACCGGGGAGTCCGGGTATGCCTTCCACCAAACTGCGTGCGGCACGATGCAGCAGGATTCTCATTGCTTTCACATGATGTTCTCACGAGAAATGCGCATGTTTCCCTGTTGCCATTTTTCGAGGAGTACCCCATGATCTATGACCACATCGACAATCTGCATATCTACCTGGCACTTCATCCCGCGTTGGCCGTCGTGGAGGAGTTTCTGCATAATAGCAATCTCGATGCTCTCGAGCCCGGCACGATCGAGCTTGGTGAAGGGGTGACCTGCATCGTGGCGGAGTACGAGACGGTGGCGGATGAGGAAAGTGTGATCGAATGCCATCGCCGCTTTGTGGATGTGCATGTCGCTCTGCAAGGCGTGGAAGGCATGGGCGTTGCTCCCGTTTGCCTCTGCCTGCCGGCGGGGGAGTATGTCGAGGAGAACGACTACCAACTGCTGCACGGCGAATTGTCGCTGCTCGCCCTGCGTCCCGGAACCTTTGCCGTGTTTTTTCCCGGCGATGCGCACAGCCCGAAACGTTCGCTGTCGCAGATCGGTACCGCGGTACGAAAGCTCATATTCAAATTGCCCCTCTGATCGGCGCCACGCTGTTCGAGATCCGGTCCCGATCCGCACAGTCCCGATAATCGCAGCACACCGAGTGTCGCGTTTTGCTTCGAAGCTCAGACCGCACGCGGGAACAGGGTGCGGATTCCTGTGCAGTATGGAACAGCATCTTGATTTCGTGGCACGTGTGGAATATATTCTTTGAGTGGCTCTCCTCACTGCTGATGTACAGCGCACATCCTCATCGCCGATCGCGGCATAACCCAATCCGCCTGCCATGGATAGAACGCACGGCATACCGTCCGATGTTCGCCAGCGCTATCTCGACGCACTCCTGATCGGCGATAAGCGCACCTGCGCCTCGATAGCGCAGGGTCTGCTGGACGAGGGTGTTCCCGTGCGGACACTTTTTCTCGAGCTTTTCCAGGAGGCGCTGTACAAGGTGGGCGAGTTGTGGGAAATGAACAGGATCACGGTGGCGACCGAGCATCTCGCAACGACCATCACACTCGCACTGTTCCAGCTGGTATATCCGCGCGTGTTCGCCGTCGAACGCGTGGGGAAAACCGCCATCATCTCCTGCACCCCCGACGAGCATCATCACATCGGCGCGCGCATGGTGTCGGATATCTGTGAACTGCACGGTTGGGATTCCCATTTCGTCGGTTCGCATACGCCCGTGGCCGATCTGTGCTCGATGGTCCAGGAAAAGCGTCCGGATTTTCTCGGCGTGTCGCTCACCCTGTACTCCAATATCGGCAACCTTCTTCATCTTCTGCATGCGGTGCGCGCCGTTGCTCCTGAGGTGCCAATACTGGTCGGCGGACAGGCCTTTCGTCACGGGGGATTGGAAATACTCGATGAATTCCCCGGTGTCATGCTCCATCAATCCATGGATGAATTTGAACACTTCCTCGATGCACAATCCTGAATCACACATCATCGAACAGGAGCTGACCCGGCTGTTGTTCGAGGATGCTTCGGCGCTGCTGTTGCTGCTCGATGTCGAGCGTCGCATCGTGCGCGCCAGCGCCTCCTTCGAGCGCGTGGTGGGACGGAATGTGCGCGGAGCGTCGGTGTACGATTTCATTGTGGATTTCGACGGCTCGCTGGATGTCGCCACACTCGCCGATGGCAGTGCCGAAGGCCACATCCTCCATGTTTCCGGCGCGGATGGCATGCCGGAAAGTTACCGCTTCCGCGCGCGAAGCATGGGAGACCATCTCCTCCTCTATGGTGAAAGCCCCGATTCCGATATTCGCAAGCTTCGAAGGGAATTGCTGACGGCGAACAACGAGTTGCATGACATGGCGCGCGAATTGCAGAAACGCAATGCACAGCTCGAGGAAATGAACAAACTGAAAAACCAATTCCTCGGCATAGCAGCGCACGATCTGCGCAATCCCATCAGCGTGATTCTTTCCTTCAGTGAACTCATGCTGCACGACGATGTGGAGTCGCTCACCGACGCCCAGCGCGAGATGGTGGATTCCGTGTATGAATCCAGCGTGTTCATGCTCAAACTGCTCAACAATCTGCTGGATATTTCCGCCATTGAAGCTGGGAAGCTGACGCTCGACATGCTCCCCACCGATATTGCCGTGCTGTTGCGGAAGAATCTTCAGCGCAATCGTATTCTCGCCGAACGCAAGGGCATCGCCATACGCGACGAGATCGATGCCGATCTCCCCATGCTCGCTCTCGATGCCGGAAAATTCGAGCAGGTGCTCAACAACCTGATCACGAATGCGGTGAAATTCTCCGAGCGGGGCACAACGGTGACGGTACGCTGTGAGCGCAGCGACCACGAGGTCGTACTCTCCGTTCGCGATCAGGGGCAGGGCATACCGGCGGAGGAGCTGGATCGTCTGTTCAAACCCTTCTCCCGCACCAGTGTGCGTGCCACCGCTGGCGAAAGCTCGACCGGCCTGGGCCTTGCCATCGTCAAGCGCATTATCGACGGTCACGCCGCCCGTGTGCGCGTCGACAGTGTTGTCGGACAGGGCACGGTGTTCTCCATCAGTCTTCCCATACCTTCGGAGGTCGCATGACAGTAGATGATCTTGTCAATGAAGCCGGAACACTGCGGCAGCCATCGGAACAGGCGCTGCGTGAATTCGCCGAGAAACGCGAGCGTCTCGTTGCATTGTTCAACGAACGCTTTTCCGCCCGGCCGGATCTGTTTGATCTTATCGGGGAGCGGAACAAGCTGATGATGGAAGACAACCATCGCAATCACGCACGGTTCATGGAGTCGATTTTTCGTCACCATTCCCCGAAGGTACTCACCGAAACCATTCTCTGGGTGTTCCGCGCCTATCGCGCGCACGGCTTCCGACTGGCCTATTGGCCGGCCCAGCTCGATAGTTGGGTGGAACTGTATCGCGCGGAACTCAGTGCTGCGACCTTCGCGGAAATCGAGCCATTCTATTATTGGATGATCATTCGGCAGCCCGCATTCGTCGCGCTCAGCGATGCGTATCTGGGCGACGCGCCAGCACACGAATTTTAAAACGTAGTGGAAAGCTATTTCAGGCTATTGACTGTCGGGGTGTATTCAACAGGGATCCAAAACCACAGATTGCACAGATATCACACAGATTAGCACAGATTATTCGTGGTAGTCCGCGAGGATGCGAGCACATTGTCGCCAGGGAAGAAATCCAACGCCCGCTGTCAGCAGCGACGCGGATCGGTGTCCATTGCCTGCCGCGGCGGAGGGAGTACGGGTTGACTGCTGCGGTTACCGTCAAACTTTTCTCTTCACTTTTTACTCAACTCATCACCGTGCAGAAAAGCATGATGCAGGTGGCGGGACTTTTTTCAGAGCAGATTGCACAGATTTCACTGGGAACGCAAGCAAATTTGTATCAGCACTTGCGTCTGGCGAATCCGTTGTATAGATTGCCCGCGTCGTTTCGGATGTATAGACCGTGAATAGAAAAGCACACCGATCATCCGGGAGAGGATGATGCTGTGTGCCATAAACGCCTGCCAGCCTGCCACGTGGTCGGACCTGGAAGCGTTTACCCGTTTCCGATAGCAAAGGCGCGCGGTCGTACGTTTCGCGACCGAAGCACCGCACGCTTCCGCGACGCGTCGATGCGTGCCGGGTCCTGGTGTCGGAGTGGAAAACGGATCGACCGGAGAGCAATGCCATGAAAATCACATTATGCCTCACACAGCGCTGCAATTTGCGATGCGACTACTGCTATGTGGAGAAACGCGATGCGACCATGAGCATGAACGTCGCGCGATCCAGCATCGATTTCATGTTCGCGCATCGCATGGAGGACGAACATATCGACATTGGTATTTTCGGAGGCGAGCCGCTGCTGGCCTTTGAACAACTTACCGCGATCGTCGAGTGCATAGAGTCCCATCCGGATTATGCGGCATCGGTGGTGAATATGACGGTGGTGACCAATGGGACGGTGTATTCGGACGACATCGCGGATTTCCTGATCGAGCACAACATCGGCATTGGAGTAAGCTGTGATGGACCTCCCGGGACGCAGAACAGTCACAGGAGATTTGCGGACGGTGGAGATAGTGCCGCACTGGTCGAGGCGCATCTCCGCCGCATCGTGGCGCGTCACGCCTCGCCGATGGTGAATGCAGTGTACCGCCCCGATACCGTGGCACAGCTCCCCGATACCGTGGCGTATTTCTCCTCGCTCGGTGTGCGGGATGTATACCTCAATCCGGATTTCACCGCGAGGTGGAGCGCCCGCGATGCCACTGTGCTCCACGAGGCGCTGGCGAGCATCGCGCATTGGTACGTCGCGAGAATGCTCGATGACGATGCCCATTTCATCAGCGCGATCGATGGTAAACTGGGAGTGATACTGCGCGGCGGCTACGATGCCACGCAACGCTGCCGCATGGGCAAGGGCGAGTTTGCCATCAGCGCGGACGGCTACCTGTTTCCCTGCGAGCGCTTGATCGGCGACGGACAAGACAACGAGCATTGCATCGGACATGTGCGCGACGGCTTACGTCCCTCCTTGCGTGGCTGTCACTCCGCCGAGCATTGCGGTGCGGGGGTTTGTGCCGACTGCGGCGTGCGGGCTTACTGCATGCATTGGTGCGGTTGCTCGAATTTCATGTCCACGGGAGATTATCACACACCGGGAGCATTTCTCTGTGCGTCCGAACGGGCGGCGATTTCGGCCGCGATGTCGGTGATGGAGGAATTGGAAGCTCTCGGCGAAAGCGCCCGCATTCCCGCCCGCATGCTGAGCCGGGCGGTGGCCATGGTAACCGAAGACCGTGTCGGGAAAGGAGGTGTTGCGTAAACGACATGCGTCGTGGAAATAGCATTCCGGATAGTAATAACCGGAGTGATGGTACATCGATTTTCGCATCCACGAATCACAATTTATGGAGTTGACATGAATCTGAGACCAGAGGCTGTGTTTCCGCTCCGTCCGGGTAAATGGGGCATGCCTCCACCGGAACTGTGGATCCGCAACATCGATCGCATTGAGGCGATCATCAAACGTTACAAGATTCCCCCCGTCTCCCAGGAGCACCTCTACGAGGTGGGGAGGGAAGTGATGACGATGGACATGCCTGCCGCCGGGGTGAAATCGGCCAAGCTTCCGCCGTTCAAGCGCCCGCCCTTCCCGGGTGGCATGAGGATCCCGCATTTCCACTTCAAGGGCGAGGTGTATCTCGTCAACGAGGTGCAGTGGAAGGAATTCACCACGCCGTTGCTCGAGGACTTCCGGAAGAAACTCGAAGCCATCAACGAAATCGGTTTCGAACCACTCATGGAACTCAACGAGGCCATGAACATCATCCGCTGACACATGCCGAAGGGCGGCCCCCCGGCCGCCCTTCCCTCTCGGGGGAATGAGTATGGTGCGGGTGATTGGAATCTTCGGATTCGACACGGTTTTAAAACCACGGATTTCACAGATTATACACAGATTAGCACAGATTAATCGCGGAAATTTGTGATGATCTCCTGGAAGTCGGATGATCGGTGGTTTTCGAATTCTTGTTTTTCGAACTGATCCTCTCGATCGCGCTCACACACCGAAGAAGTTTTCATGGCACCGGGACATCGTTGAGGGAGGCGTAACATCCGGATTCCGCTTCGTTGGGAACGTATCCACGCTTGTGAATGCCGCGACATTTACTCAAATTCCGTATAGACTAGTCCGGTTATCAACGCCAAGCGGAGATGTACCGCTGATTGCCTGGCGTGGAGTAACGTGATCGAGCAATGTCCTCTTTTTTTATGGTGCGGAATCGCCCACCGCACATAATCAATCGCGTGAATCAATGGGAAAACAGAAGAACACCCCCCGCAAACAGCAGCAGCCCGCGCAGCGCGTTCAAGACCATGCGCGCGTAACCGCGGGTTTCCCGGAACATGCGTGGCTGCTTGCCTTGCCGTTCCTTGTCCTCGCTGTCCTGCGCATCGTCGCCGCGTTCTATCCGGAAGCGCGGGTGTGGGGATTGCATGTGTTGGCATATCTGCCGCCATGGCTTGCGGTAGTATTCGGTGTCGCAGGTCTTGTGCTGGCCAGTCCTCTTCTCTACAATGTTTTCGCGTGGATATCACATTTCGTGTTCGCCGAGGACGCGAGAGTACGCACGTGGACATGGGCCTTGCTTGCGACGCTCGTGGGAGGAGCCGTGTTTTGGGTGTTTCGCATGGAAACATTTTTCCTCGGTGACGGAGCCGTCTACCTCTCTGAGATTTACCGCTTTACATCGGGCGCGGCCTTCGCGAAGGACGTGTTATACTCCACCGGGTCCGCGCCACTCACCGGGTGGTTGGTCGCACAGTTTGCGTCCTTCTTGCGGGGACTTGCCAGCCACCCGGATTCGCTGTTTCTCTACTCCCAGGCCGCGTTCTGGTTCAGCGGTGCGATTGCCGGCATGGTGTACATCTGCTTGGCGGTTGTTTCTGCGCGTGCGCTGTTCGCGAATGCGGAGTTGCGATTCGGCTATTTGATACTGTTGCTCGCCACTCCCGTGTCGTTGTTCTTTTTTGGATATGTGGAGTATTACACGCTGTTCTTTGTCACAGGCCTGGCGTACTTCACGACATTGGCGCTGGCGGTAAGAAATAGAATCAGTGTTGTCTGGCCGGTCGTCACCCTCGTGTTGATGTGCGCATTGCATATCATGGGATTGCTCGCCATACCATCGATAATCCTCCTGATCGCGGCGCGGCATGGTGGAACAAAGGGAGCGCGGCTGACCACTCCTGTCATGGTATTTTCAGGCATCGCGGCCGTATTGCTTCTCGCCGGAGTCTACTATGTTGCCTCGGGCATTGCCTGGGAAGGCAGTCGTGTCGCGCTCGCCGTTCGTCCATTCGGACAGGAAGGCGCTGTGCAACATTACACCTTGCTTTCCTCGTGGCACCTGATCGACGTCGTCAACCTTCTTTTTTTGCTGGGTGCTCCCGCCATCGTCCTGCTCGCCTACGTCCCATGGAGAGAGCAGGTCCGGGATGTCGAGACGTTGATCGCCCTGACCAATCTTCTGTTCTTCTCCTGCTTGCTGTTTTTTGGCTATACCTGTTTTGGAATGGCACGTGATTGGGATGTGAACGCACTGTGGTCGCTCGCTGTGCTGTTTGTTCTCGCAGCGGTTCTGCGCGACACACGGTCCGCGCGATGGCGATACAGAATGCAACTCGCCGCCGGTGCGGCACTCGGTGCGACCATTCCGTGGATAATCGTGAACGTGAGCACCGACAGCGCCGTCGAGCGTTTTCGTCATATTATGGCGCTGGATGATAAACATGTGACTGGGGATTTCGCACTCAACGGGTATGAACATTTGCGCAAGCATTATCAGAACGTCGCTGATACTACATCGATGATGTGGGCGATAGGGAAAAAGATCGAGATGGTGGGATATCGATCGGACTACACTGCCTGGCTTGGCCAGGCGGTGGCGCTGCGTGAGAACAAGGCCTCGCTTGAAGCCTTCGATTTTGCAATTGGACAACTTCGTGCGACGATAGATACCATGCAACGACGGGGTGTCGATTCGGCGTATGCTGGAAGCAGAAGCGATATGTTCGAACGGTATTACGATTATGTGCTTGCTGCGCACGCTCGTTTCGCCGGGACGGAGTATGTGCCCACGTACATCGATATACAGATGGAATGGTTGCGCAAACGTGCCGGGGGGTCGCCGATGTTCACGATGCTGGAGTCCTATTTGCAGCCGACGCGCGTACAGAACTCCGTCACAAAAGGACTGTTGATGGCCGCCGCCAACGAATTGTACCAGAGTCCCAGGATAGCCATCGGCTTGGCATCAACCATGATCACCATCGGAGAGATCGAAGCGACAGTCGATGTCCTCCAGAGATCATTGACGAGAAATCCCGAAGCATTGCTCGTCGCATACTATCTTGCCGATGCGCAACTCCGACTTCAGCCGCCACGAATTCAGGACGCCGAGGCACACATCCGTGCCATTCTGGCGCGACCCAGCGGTCTCAACGTGCCCAACGAAGTCGAGCGATCAAGGATAGTGAACTGGGCGACGCAAACACTCCGCGAGATAGAGCGCCGCCGCGAGTGAGTCGCCTGCGGGCCTCGCATCGAAAGCACCCCATTGTCTGCGGATAGATAGAATGCGAACATGGCGCGACGCGATGCGTTACCCACTGCGTCGTTGAGCGCTCACGAACCTGTGCTGGCGATTTTCGTTGCTACGAGATTTCAGGAATTGTTTCGATCAAAAATGCTTTCGGTGTTGCTTGGCGCGCTTGTGGGAAGGCGCGACCGCAATCCGCGAAAGAACGTTCTCGCGCTTCACGAACCGCGCCAAGCCCTGCATCATCTCGTAGCAGGAGCTCCATTCGATGAGTGTGCGAGTGTGGGATCGCGCAGTACGAGCGTGGTTTGCCTTTTGTCGATGGAATGGCGATGTTGCGCGCATCATGCGATTTCATTTCCCGACCTAGGGGTGCGGAATAATGCTTCGTTGCAGTGTCTTTTTTCTGCTTTTCACCGTTGCCACGCAGGCCCAGTACGGGAGTTGGGTACGTGTCGATCAGGTCAATCCCTACGGTTTCCGCAATCTATTCGTACTCGACGACAGCGCGATGTACATCACCTCGTCGAAAGCACTGTACAGAAGTGCGGATGGTGGTCGCTTCTGGCGTGAGATCGTCCTTCCGGATTCGCTGGAAACCATTTGCTCGATCGTTCCGGATCCAGCGGCCGCCCCGACGGGTATGCTGATGCACGTGTACTTCAGGCACAACGGCAAAGGTACCGCCGGCGTCTTCCGCTCGTTCGATGGCGGAAACACCTGGGGCTATCTCGGTGGCCCCATCGGCAACTGGGGGGGCTACGCCAGTCCGGCCGGAGATCAGGGCGTGTTCATCCTCACCAGCCCCGACATACTCGTCCATCTTGACAACTTCGGCAGCTCACGAAAATACCTCGATGGACTCTCCACCAGCGAGCTGAGCTATCTGCACATCGCCACGTTGAGCAACGGTGCCGCCCTGCTGTACTGCTCTCCGAATCAGATCTACGTCTCCGGCAGCGGCATTCAGCCGTGGAGGACCAACTGGCGCAAGGTCAATACGGGTATGGCCGGAAAAGTGATCGAGTATATCCATGCGGAAGGGACTCTGGCGTGGGCGGGGACGTCCGCCTCGGGCATACTGCGCGCGTCGTATCCGGATTATCAATGGGTTCCGGTGAATGATGGATTGGGCGCGCCCGGTGATCCATCGATGCACGTGCGGCGGATCTTCCGCGACAAGCGTGGACCGCTGACCGCCCTGACCGACGGTGGGCTGTTCACCTCCGCGGATGGAAGCACCTGGACACTTGTACAGAGCACGCTGCCTGACTGGGGAAATCCTGTTGCGGCAGTCGTGGATTTCGAGGGCCGCCATGGCGTACTCGGCGGCGGAGATAGCATTCTTGTCTCCGAAGACCAAGCGACGACCTGGGAAATTCGTACTACAGGGCTGGTAACGGACTCGATCAGAGATGTTCTGTTTTTCGGGGGCAACCTGTTCGTCGCTGGAAAGCATTGCCTGTTCCGTACCTATGTCGGGAGCCCGGTGTTCAGTCGGTACTGGCGTCAGTCGATTCAGGGACTCGCGGATCCAGGAATGCGCACGCTGGCGGCGAGGCGGGATTCCACCATCATCGCGTTCGGTCTGGACGGTCACGTCCACGGCTTACCGCGTGGCAACACCTCCTGGCTGGCGTTTTCAGCCGATCTATCCGGCGAGACCGTAATGACAGCGGTTTCCTCGCCCGGCGGACTGCTTCTTGCGGGAACGGAGCGTGGCGCCGTGGCTGTCAGCCGCGATGGAGGGATGGTGTGGGAGCATGGACAGCGGGCCATCACAGTCGCGCCCGTGCGCAGTCTCCTCGCGGTAAGCGACAGCCTCTTTTTCGCAGGAACATTTGGCGATGGACTGCAACGCAGCACGGATGCGGGTGCCACCTGGTCCCGTGTCTCAAACGGATTGACGCATCCGAATATTACCGCACTGCTTCGAACCCCGGATGGGGATCTCTACGCCGGGAGCTTCGGCGCGGGGCTGTTTCGTTCCACCGATCACGGCCTCAGCTGGGCGCCGACCACCGTGGCATGTCCCGGGCAATATGTGACATCCATGGTAAGCAATGTGATCGGTGCAATGGCGGTGGCTACCGACGATCGCGGGGTATGCATTTCGCAGAAGGATGGAACGGATTGGAGCATTTGCAATCCCCAGCAGACCGGTCTGCGTGTTATGCGGCTGCAATACGATCCATCGCGGAACTATTTTTATGCCCTCACCACCGATGGTGCGCTGTACGGTATCGTTGTCGTTCTTCCCACCTCCATCGGCGAGCAGCAGGCACCCACAGCGTTCGCCCTCGAATCCGCGCATCCGAATCCATTTCGCGACGAGGTGGTTGCGACCTTCTCGATGCAGGGGCCGGGTACGATACGCATCGCATTAGTCGACCTGCTTGGGCGCGAGGTCGCTGCGCGTACCGAGTTCATTCACGAGGGAGGGCTCTGCCGGTCGGTACTCCCAACAGCCTCGCTCCCGGCGGGTGCGTACATGCTGACACTCGAAGCGGGAGGAAAAAGGCAGACGAGAATCCTGACACATATCCACTAACCGACGTGGGAGTCACGCGACGACGCCGGGTCCTGTAATTGGGATGCAGAGAAAAGGTGGAAAGCGATCTTCCCGAATCGTTGCGTATCGGAGATGTTCATGTGGACGTGAAAGCCCGCAGCGCTGTCCAGGTTCTGTAGCAGGCCCCGCGCCGTGATGATGTTGCGGAAGGCGTCGCAGACCGGAAAGCAGCGCGCAACACGTTGGATCAGGCATTACATGCGGCCTGAAATGGGCAGCGGGGTGAGGCGTGATGAAGACACTCTACAGCATGCCCGGCGCATGCCTTTGCTGCGAAGAATTGTATTGACAGCATGCGGCATGGTGCGTACATTTTCCTTCTTAACCTGATCGGTGCTCGCAACCCATGAAGCTTTTCGCGAATATTCTATTGCTGTGCCTGATGCTGCCATGCGGTGGATTATTCGCTGCACATGACATGGTTTCTTAGTCGGTTTCCAATCTGTCGTCAAGCTGAGTCAGTCCACCAGCGTAAGCGCTGGTGAACTGACTCAGGATGCCGGAGGAAGTCGTGAACGCATTTACACCATGGGAGCAAAAACATGAGCAAAGCAAAAAAGACCGTCATAGACGTCCAGGGTACGGCTATCACGATCCTGTCCGTGGAGCACGGCGACTATATCTCACTCACCGACATGGTGCGTCATTTTGATGGTGGCGGTGCACTTATCGAGCAATGGCTCAAGAACAAGGACACCATCATTTTCCTCGGTGTTTGGGAACGGATTAATAACCCGGGTTTCAATTCCCTCGAATTCGAGGGAATTAGAAATGAAGCCGGACGTAACAGCTTCTTTCTCTCCGCCAAGAAATGGATGGAACTAACCGGCGCCAAGGGACTGCTCGCCACCGCGGGGCGTTATGGGGGGACGTATGCGCATCAGGACATCGCCTTCGAGTTCGGTTCGTGGCTCAGTCCGGAATTCAAGCTCTACCTCATCAAGGAGTTCCAGCGACTCAAGTATGACGAAAATCGCCGCCTCTCCTTGGAGTGGAATCTCAATCGTACACTGTCCAAGCTCAACTACCGCATTCACACCGACGCGGTCAAGGAGCATCTTATCCCGCCGGAGGTCACGCCCGCGCAGGCCGCGATCGCCTACGCCAGCGAGGCGGATGTGCTTAACATGGCGCTCTTCGGCCAGACAGCAAAGCAGTGGCGCGACGCCAATCCCAAGCTCGACGGCAATATGCGCGACCACGCCACAATTGAGCAGCTTCTCGTGCTCGCAAACATCGAGGGTATGAATGCCGAGTTCATCCACATGAAGTTGCCACAGGGAGAGCGGCTCAAGCGGCTGAATCTCATCGCCATCCGTCAGATGCAGGTGCTCACCAGCAGCGCCGCAGCACGTCAGCTCGATGCGCCCGGAAAGAGTATGAAATGAGCGAGCATTGTATCGCCACAGCGCTGCCGCAGCTCGTGGATGAAGTGGCCGCTCTCGCCGAAAATAGTGGACAGACAGCTCAAGTAGATGGAAGCCACGCTGTGAACTCACTGAAGACCTTCGATCAATTGTCGCCCTTATTCTGGAGGTTCACGCAGAGATTCGGGTCCGTGCCATTCGCACGGCGGCTTTGTTCGTCGTTGTCAGGGACTGGCTGTTCGGCTACACCGCATGCCCGGCGCATGCCTTTGCTGCGAAGAATTGAATTGACAACATGCGGCATGGTGCGTACATTTTCCTTCTTAACCTGATCGATGCTCGCAACCCATGAAGCTTTTCGCGAATATTCTATTGCTGTGCCTGCTGCTATGCGGTGGATTATCCGCGCAGGATGATGGAGGATACCGTGCAGGCCTCTACACGGTGATCACGAAAAGCGGCGATACTTTGATCGGAACGTTCGACCGATCGAAAGGGGACACCCTGCATCTGCGGGGAGGTGATGGGAAGATACATTCCCTGCGCAGAAGCGAACTGACCCACGTTGATGAAGGCGTTCTTCTGGAGGTGGGAGAGGAAAGGGACATCGATGAAGTCGCCGAAGCATTTCGCACGACGCCATCTTCCAGTCTGCTGTTCGCACCCACGGCGTGGACAAAACCCGACGGACACCCCGTAGTCGGAGTGTACGAATTCGCCTTCGTTTCGGCTTCGGCAAGTCTAGGCCCGGTGGTGACTATCGGAGGGATGGTCTCATTCACACCCGTGTTTATTGGAGAAGGAGAACAAATCCGGAGTCTCACACTGAAATTCACTCCCTTGAGCACAGACAACATGGCGCTTGCCGGTGGAGTGTGGCTTGTGGACGGCTATCCGGATAAGTATCATGACCTCATGAAAGTGTACCATGCCACCGCTTCATTCATCTGGGGTGGAGTCGGTCTCACCGCCGGCCTCGGCCTGGTAGACGCGGACGAAGATGGGAGCGGCGGCATACTGTATCTCGGTTCAGAAATCCCCGTGACAACATCCTTCCGCATCTTGATAGAAGTTGCGAAATCGAAGGACAATGCTCTGAAGCATTCGCACTTCGGCGCCGCGGCGCGCGTTCAGGCCGGACGAATACTGATCGACTTCGGGGTCCTCGGCGGCCTCGTGCACGACAGCGACTCCCCGATCCCATGGCTGGGCCTGGCGGTGATATTGTGATGAGGAAGACCGGCATCCAGGCGCGAAGGGCGTCTTCGCGGCACGCAATTTACATGCGAAGTGCCGATAGAGGCGACGGATGCGGAGTGAGACGGTTCCCGCTTCGCGCACATGGTGTGTCGACAGCGGATGATTGTTCGATTCTTCCACATATCGAGCAACTCCATCTCCGACCGAATCGAAACAGTCGAGGATATCCTCCAAACGAAAAAAGGCCCCCGAATATCGGGAGGCCTCTTTGTGGACGCAGTAGGATTTGAACCTACGACCTCACGCGTGTGAAGCGTGCGCTCTGGACCAGCTGAGCTATGCGTCCGTCCGTATAGCTTGGTAAAATTACGCCATTTGAGCGTGAAATGCAATACCTGAGCGAATTTTCTCCTGTCGCAGCAAATCGGAGCAACGGGTGTGATGTAGACCCGGTGGGGAAAACGCAACGGCACGGAGTATTGTCCGTGCCGTCGCAATGTCTGTGCCGTTGCAAGATGCCGCTGTCGCGATGTCCGTGCCGTCGCGATGTTCGCGTGGCGTGGGGCTCGAGACGTGTGCGCCCCGCGCTGGTCAGAAGGGTAGGTCTTCGTCCTTGCCGCGCGCTGGTTCGGGACCGGGCTCGGGAAGAGGAGGACGATCGGAACCGCCGCCACCGCCACCTTTCGCATCCAGAAACACCCAGTCGTTCACCACGACCTCGGTGGTGTAGCGCTTGCTGCCGTCCTTGTCGTCCCAACTGCGGGTCTGCAGCTTGCCTTCAACGTACACTTTCGAACCCTTTTTGAGATACTGATGGATGATCTCGGCGGGCTTGCGCCAGGCCACGCAGCGATGCCACTCCGTGCGCTCGATGAGATTGCCGTTCTGATCCTTGTAGGATTCGTTGGTCGCAATGGAAAAGGTGGCAACCGCCACATTGCTCTCGGTGTATTTCAGGTCGGGATCGCCGCCCAGATTACCGATCAGTTGCACCTTATTCAGACCGTATGCCATGCTCGATTCTCCTTTGAATGTTCCCCAAGATACTGGTTTTTCCAGCACAATACCTAGCGGGCGTCTGCTGCTGTCTGGAGAAGGCGGGGACGCGCCTGAAGCACGTCCCCGCATCGATCTCCGTGTTTACCGATGGCCCGTGGCAGAGCATCGCCGCCTCGGGCCTTGCCCTACAGCCTCAGAAGGGCAGGTCGTCCGGTGGCGCGCTGTTGGACGAGCCGCCGGGATCGCCGTTGTCCGTCTTGTTCGCGCCGTTGCTGTCGAGGAAGACGAACTCGTCCACCAGCACCTCGGTGGTGTAGCGCTTGTTGCCGTCCTTGTCTTCCCAGGAGCGGGTCTGGAGTTTTCCCTCGAGGTACACGCGCGACCCCTTTTTCAAAAACTGATGCAGCAACTCGGCGAGCTTGCGCCAGGCCACGCAGCGATGCCATTCGACGCGCTCGACGAGGTTGCCTTCCTGATCCTTGTAGGATTCGTTGGTGGCCAATGAGAAATTCACGACCGGGATGTTGCTTTCGGTGTGCTTCAGCTCGGGGTCGCCGCCCAGACGACCGATGAGCTGCACCTTGTTCAGTCCGTACGCCATGATGGAGTCTCCTTGAAATGTTCCCTAAAAAATTTAATTGGCGGGAATCAGGATACAGTATCGGGGCGTGAGAAGCAAGAGAAAAAGAGAGGTACATGCGACATCAACGAACTCGAGTGGCTCGCCCGGGATCACCATGCGGTCCCGGCCGATGCTTTCGAGGTGGCTTCCGTCGGCGGCAAACACGTGTAACTCCTTTGCAGTAACGACATGGATGCGCGTGTTTGCGGCAGGGCCATCGGGCGGACACACGGCGATACCGCGCGCGTCGTCAAGGATGTCCCTTCCGAATTGCCCTATGAAATTGCCGAATACATCGAAGATGACCACGCGTCCGCGCTCGAGAACATACAGGCGGTCGTTGCCCCCGCGGGCCATGGCCACGGGATCGTGCAGGCGTCCTTCGCCCGCATCGACTCCGCCAAAGCGACGATCGACACGATCAAAGCCGGAAAGCGTCACCACCAGGGAGTTCTCCGCATCGAGCACGAACAGTTGCTCGAAGCTCGATGCGACGACGTCCACCGGATAGCCGAAGCGCCGTTCGCCGCCGGGGGTTTCGCTGTCGAGCGTGGCAACCACGTTGAGATCGCGATCCAGCCGGACGATGCGTCGATTGTTCCGGTCCGCCACATACATCGCCACCGCCAGCGAGGCATCCAGACCCATGGGCTGGTCGAAGCGTCCCGCATCCCAGCCGGGTCCGCCCACATCGGCGAGCGTTGTGCCATCGATGGATAGTTTGCGCACTGTGGCGCTGCCTGCATCGGTGACCAGCACATTGCCGAAAGCATCCACGGCGATGCGCCGGGCCTGTTCGAATGTGCCGATGCGATAGTCCTCCACCAACACGCGTTGCGCGTGGATTGGCGTCCCGATGGTCAGCAGGGCAAGGAGCAGAGTCGACGCGTGGATCGCGTACGTAGGCAGGTTGAAATGCTGGAGGGGTGAGATGAGGCGGTGACGCATGCATTGCCTCTACATGGTGACGAACACCTTGCCGGGTGCGCCGGTGATGGTCAACGGGCGGTTCATGGCGTCGAGCAGACGCACGGACATGCGGAGCAACGGGTAGGTGTTGACGTCAATGGGTTCGAGTCCGAAAGAGGGCGAACGGAACAGCACCTCCACACTGTCGCCGGGCAATATCGTCAGCTCGCGCGCGGGTTGGTTGCCGAGCAGCATGGAGGGCGGGAAGCGTCGTACGGGAGCGCCGCCTCGGGCGTCGACCAGCAGCGCTTCGGCATTGCCAAGACGCAGCGTGTCGGCGCCGGTGTTGCCGAGCATCACCGTCATGGTGGCATTGCAGCGCGCGCGCTGACCGGGCATGAGATTGTTCCACACCTGCGTTTCAATCTCGCGTATCCGCAAATCCGCCATCGGATCGGGAGGTCCCAAAACAGAACAGGCGCCCGTCACGAGGACGAGCGCCATGCTCAGAATTCGAAGCGTGTTACTTCGTGGTAACGACAACCGGGAGGCTTTTAACATCGGTGCGGTATCCGTCGGTGGTCTGAAGGAAAAGCCCCACCACGACGCGCGGATGCCGTGCGGCATCGAAGGCCTCGAGCCCGAGGGGAAGGATGACCGGAATATCGCGGGTTTCCTTGGGCAGCAGGCGCGCGGTGGAAATCGAACCGTAGGATTCGGGGATGATGGGACGGAAACGCACCAGCGCTTCGCCGGTGGAAGCGTCGATGATTTCACCCTCGAGGAAGCCCACGTTCATTTGCTTCTCGGTGAGATTGACCATGCGCACCGTGATGCTGCCGTTGAGCGTGGCTTGCGAGCCCGCTTTTTCCACGGCCACGGTGGTCTCGCCGAAGTTGATGGAGAGAGAATCCGTCACCGCATCCGCTGTGCAGCCACTGAGGACGGCGAGCGCGAAGGGGACGATGATCAGCGTCGAAAGAAAGCGTGCGTTCATGCGATGCTCACGGTTGATATGGAACGATCAGTTCAGGCGGAATTTCACGGGAACGGAAACCTTGACGTTCACGGGCTTTCCGCGCTGCAGACCGGGTTTGAAGCGCACTTTTTTCACAGCTTCCATGGCGGCTTCGTCGCAACCACCACCGATACCGCGCAGCACTTCCGTACCGGTCACCACACCGTCCTTGTTCACGTAGGCGAGCACGATCACCGTGCCTTCGACGCCGGCGCGAATGGCGAGGTCGGGATACACGAGGTTCTTTTTCACGGCGTCGAGACCGCCGATGATCTCGGGCGGATCTTCCACCACCTCGAAGTACACTTCTTCCTCATGCACTTCTTCCTTCTTCGCGGGCGGCGGCTTGGGGGCTTCCATCTGTTCGTTCAAATTCATTTCCGAGGAAATGTCGATGTCCTCGATCGCGTCCATGTTCGGTGCCTCGATGGGTATCGGGGGACGCGGAGGCGGCGGCGGACGATTCTCCTGGCGGGTGTTGTCGATATCCTGAACCTTCACGATTTCGTCGGCGGCTTCGATGACGATCTTTTCCTTCTCCGACGTCGGGAAGAATTTGAACGCCGCCGTGATGATCAGGAGCGAAATAATGAGGGAAATCTCGAACCAGCGCCTCGTCTTGGAGCGAATGTCGGCCTGTTCGGTTTTCTGGAGTGCCATCGTGTAATCCTGTGTTCTGCGGGTGGAAAAACGTCCTCGTTACAGGTATCACAATATACCGTCAACCGGAGGGATTGTCAACCTGTCTCGTACGACGCATGTCCCGCGGATTGTTCCCGCCGCGGACACGACGCCTTCGCGGGCCGGAAAATCGCGCCCGCGCGGAGTTATTCCAACGGCTTGATTTTCACTCCACGTCGTCGTATATTAGTGTTCCTGCCTGGATGGCGGAATTGGCAGACGCGCTACATTCAGGATGTAGTGTCCGGACGGACGTGCAGGTTCGACTCCTGTTCCAGGCACAAAACGCCTCGATCCCTTGATCGGGGCGTTTTTCGTATGTTGTGAAGGCATATTCGACCACAGTGCTCGAGGAGTCATGCGCATCACCACCATCGGTATCGCCGGAGGCAGCGGTTCGGGAAAAACCACGCTGTGCCACAACATCGTCGCGGAACTCGGTCCGGATGTGGTGCTGCTGTTCCAGCATGATGCGTACTACCACGATCTGACGGACATGCCGATTCCCGATCCCGCGCGCATCAACTACGATCATCCCGACTCGCTTGAAACGTCGTTGTGCGCCGAGCATCTTCGCGTATTGCGCGGCGGTGGCAGCATCGAACAGCCGGTGTACGATTTCTCCACCCATCGCCGCACGGCCGAACGGCGCAAGCTCGAGGCGCGTCCGGTGATTCTCGTGGAAGGCATACTCGTACTGGCCGAAGCGCAGTTGCGCGAGGCCATGGATTTGCGGGTGTTCGTGGATGCGGATGCCGATGTGCGCATTCTCAGAAGGGTGGAGCGGGACATCTGCGAGCGTGGACGCAGCATCGCTTCGGTACGGGATCAATATTACAACACGGTGCGTCCGAGCTACGAGCAATTCATTGCGCCGAGCAAGATGCACGCGGATCTGGTTGTGCCTCGCGGCGGCGAGAATCTGCTCGCAGTGGAAAGCATCGTGGCCTTCATCCGCGCACGCATGGCGGCGGCCTGAGCGCCGGGCGCTTCACGCCGTCTCGTCGGTTCCGCGTTTCGCCAGCACGGCGAGATAGCCCATGAAGCGATCGCCGCCGTGTTTGCGGTACACATCGATCTCGTGCTTGTAATGCTTCACGAGATGCTTCATGTGTTTCATCCCTTCAAACCCTCCCTTCGCCAGACTGTACGCCGCGTCCTGGAACTGACGGTAAAAGGCATCGAGCGCGCGTGAGCGGTCGTCCACGTGCACGACGCGCAGTCCGCGCTCCTCGAGCAGGCGCAGCAGCGCTTCGCGGTGCAGCAGTTTGTGGTCGCGCGCTTCCCACACATCGCGCACATAGGTCGGAACTTCGTCGTGCAGCCAGCAGGAATCCGCCAGCAGCAGGTAGCCATCGGGCGCCAGCATGCGCAGGGCTTCCTTCAGTGCGCGCGTTGGCACATGGGCGGAAAGCACACCTTCGAGTATCACCACGTCGAAGCCCGGCGGACGCAGGGCCAGCGAAACAGGTGACATGAATTGCAGCGACACCTTTCCCGCGAGACCGAGCGACGTGGCCGCCATTTTCCCATAGAGAATCGCTTCGGCATCCTCATCCACTCCGATCACCGAGCCGGCGACGTGCTGTGCCAGTGCGAGGGCGTGCTCGCCGTAGCGGCAGCCCACGAGCAGGAAGCGCGCATCCTCGCGTGCGAGCAGTTCCGCCGGACAGTGGGTGAGCACATCGCGCAGCAGCGCGGGGCCGCCGGGGGTGAGATGCGCGGGGTAGTAATCGGAGAGGTTCATCGTATTGTTCAACGTCGGGGTCCGTGTGTGGGGAGGTGTATGCCGAAGGCGGAAGATTGCCGGGCTCGTGGGCCCGATGTCAGGGATTGTTCAATGCCTCGACGAGGAAGCGCCGTATACTGATCACGCTGCCGATCAGGCCCAGGATACCGCCCGAGAGAATCAGCAACACGTAGAATCGCCAGCTCACGCCGATATTCAGGAGCAAATCCTCCGACAGCGGAAGGAGGAAAAAGGTGAACACGATGTCGATGAGCAGCGAGGCGATCACGCCTCCCACGAAGCCATGCAGCACTCCTTCGATCAGGAAGGGCGAGCGTATGAACAGCGGGGTGGCGCCCACGAGCTTCATTGTGCGTATCAGATGGCGCTTCGCGTAAATGGTGAGGCGAATGGTATTGGCCACCAGAATCACCGCCGACACCGCCAGCATCAGACCGATGAAGAATGCCGCGATACCGAAGGCCCGTGCGCGTTTGTCGATCAGTTCCAGCAGTTGCTTGCGGTAGTACACGCTTTCCACCAGATGCAGTTTCTCGATGGATTGCGCCAGCAAGGCGATGCTGTCGGCATTGTTGTAGCCGTCTGTGATGCCGAGCCGATAGGATTGGGGGAGGGGGTTTTCATCGAGAATATCGTCGAAGCTTTCGCCGAAGTCCTCTTTGAAAATCCGCGCCGCCTCGTCCTTCGATACAAACTCCACATCCTCCACACCCGCCATCGAGCGGAGCAGCGTGGCCATTTCCTCCTGCTGCCGTCGATTCAGGTCGTCGTTGAGAAACACCTCCACGTCCACGCGCGCGCGGATGCCGTCGACGAAGGTGCTGATGTTCACCGTGATGAGCGTGAACACTCCCAGAAGAAGCAGCGCAATACTGACCGTGAAAATGGTGATCAATACGGCGGATCTGTTCCTCCGGAATCCCGCGAGACTTTCCTGTATGGTGTAGGTGACGCTCATCGGTGCTCGGATTGTCAACCTGTAAGATAACCGACAGGCGCTACTGTCCCAACGGCCCTCCCGCGCGAGCCGCATTGTTATTGTGCCATGATGGTGTAAGTTGAACGATGCCCCCGTCGGGGCGACCATCAACAGCACTGTGGACATTCATGCACGACTATACATTCGACTATCTCCTCGAAGTGATGCGCCGCCTGCGCAGGGATTGTCCCTGGGATCGCGAGCAGACCAACGACTCCATCAAAGGCCACACCATCGAAGAGGCCTACGAAGTGGTGGAGGCCATCGATCATCGCAACGACAAGGACCTGGCGAGCGAGTTGGGGGATTTGCTGCTGCATGTGGTGTTTCACGCGCAGATTGCGGCCGACGAGGGGCGCTTCACCATCGACGATGTGCTGCGTGCCATCATCGACAAGCTTGTACGCCGGCATCCGCACATTTTCGGCGAGGTGCAGGTGAATGGCACGGCCGATGTGCTGCGCAATTGGGAGCAGATCAAAATGGACGAGGGCCGCGAGTCGGTGATCGACGGCGTGCCGCGTTCGCTGCCGGCCCTGCTCAAGGCCTGGCGGATGCAGGACAAGGCCTCGAAAATCGGATTCGACTGGGAACGTCGCGAGGACGTGTGGAACAAGGTGCGCGAGGAGATTGCCGAATTGGAGCATGCCACCGCCGACGCCGATGCCGACGCCATCGAGAGCGAAGTGGGGGACGTGCTGTTTTCCATCGTGAACTATTGCCGCTTCATCAAGGTCAATCCCGAGGATGCGCTGCGGCGCACGATTCAGAAATTCGACCGGCGCTTCCGTCACGTCGAGCGTCGTCTCCGCGAGCAGGGCCGCGCGCCCTCGGATGCGACGCTTGAGGAGATGGATCGGTACTGGGATGAGGCGAAGCAGGGGGAGTGAAGAGCGAACGGTAAAGAGTAAAGTGTAAAGCGGGAACTCGTTTCGACTGCATTTACTGGAGCCGTTATCCGAGCTGTGAATTATTCAGTTTGAATATACCTGTGACGGGGTGAATGGTACAGCGGCAAGTTTGGCTGTCACAGTGCACCTTTTCGACACAGGGGGGAAAACCACAGATTGCACGGATTTCGCACAGATTCTCATGAATCGTGGAAGTCTGCAAGGATCCGAGCAGATGGTCGCAGGGAAGGAATGCAACGCGCGATGGTAACTGCGACGCCAAAAGGGAACCATTGCCTGTGAGGATTCGATGACGCGCGTGGCGGGAGAATGTTCGGAGGTGTATATGCGACGTGGAATGTGAACAGCCCGGAGCACGAATCGGGTCAAGACATTCAGTCTACGCTCCCGCTTTACTCCTTACTCTTCACTTCAATACACGAATCATCTCAGCGCTCATTCGCCTGATGAATCATCGGTCGCAGCACCGCGAGGATGCGCTCGGTGGCGCCGGCGCGTTCGGCGACGAAGCGTCCGGCGGCATCGCCCCGGAGGCGGCGCTGGGCATCGTCGCGCAGCAACTGCAGAAGGCGGCGATGAATATCCTGTTTTCCCCGCACCACCACGCCGCCGCCGGTTTCGGCGAGTTCGATGGCTTCGCGGCTGTTGCCGATTTTCGGGCCGTAGAGCACCGGAATTCCGTAGGCGGCGGGTTCGAGCGTGTTGTGCACATTGCTGCGGAAACCGCCTCCCACAAAGGCCAGATCGGCTGCCGCGTACAGAGGAAGCAGAATGCCGATACTGTCGACGAGCAGCACGCGTTCGCCGTTCCATTGGGCGATCCAGGAAAAGCGCAGTGTGGCTGTGACACCGCGGAAGCGGTACTCCAGCCATTCGAGATGCTCGGGCGTGGGTTCATGCGGCACGATGATGACAAGCACATCGGCTTCGGCTTCGAGCAACTTTTGTACGGAAGGAAGGAACACCTCCTCGTCCTCGGACCAACTGCTGCCGAAGACCAGCACACGGCGACCCTCGCGTATATGGGCGGGGAGCGGCGAGCGCGCGCGGGATTGCTCGGCCTTGGTGGACACGCGGTCGAAGCGCGTATCGCCCACAGCCGCGATATGGGGTGTGCTCAGCTCGAAGCGGCGAAAGCTGGCGGCATCGTCCTCGCTGACTGTGAGGATGGAAGTCATGCATTCGAACATGTTGCGATGGAAGGCGCGCAGAACGGGCAGCAGCCGTGGAGAATCGGCGCGCAGTGTTGCATTGGCCAGCATGGCGGGAATGCCGAGGTCGCGGCAAGCCCAGAGATGGTTGGGCCACACATCGTAACGGATGAACACCGCCGCGGTGGGACGCAGCAATTCGAGAAAGGCGCGCGCCGCGCGTGCCGTGTCGAAGGGGATGTAGACAATGGCGTCGATGAAGGCGTAGCGGAGATTGTTTTCATACCCGGAGGGCGAGAAGAAGGAGGCCACCACCGCCAGATCCGGCATATCGCGTTTGAGTGCCTCGATGATGGGTTTGGCCTGCTCGAATTCGCCCATGCTGGAGGCATGGATCCACAGTCGGCGTCGATCAGGATTGTTGCGCACGTACACCCGCAGGCGCTGCATGCTGCTGAAGCGTCCCCGCAGTCCCCGGCGCACTTTGCGGTTGAACAGCCACAGCGCGCGGAAAGCGAGCCACAGCGCCGGGAGTACGATAAGGTTGTAGAGCAGTTTCCAGATCACAGGGTGGCCGTGCGCTTCATCGTGAAGGAAAGCGGGTGCCGCGGTGCATGTTGTGCGCTGGACACCGCCGCGGATATGCAAGCAATAAAAGTACGGAAAACGCGGCGCGCGTGAAAGTGCCGATCGGGGGTGGTCGTGGCGCGTCGGGCACGGCAAAGCGGGGAGTTGGGAATGCGCGGGGTTTTTCGTAGCTTATTGTCCCTTTTGCCTTTCGCGCAAGGGTTTGGAGAAATGTACCACCGCCAGGAGCAGTTATGGCCGACGACATCGCACGCGTCAAAGAGTTGATCCGGGAGCACGGCATTGAATTCATCGATTTGAAAACCATCGATCTTGTGGGGCGTTTGCACCACATCACCTTGCCGTTGCGCGAGGGCACGCTCGAGAAGTTGATGGACGAGGGTGTGGGTTTTGATGGATCGAGTTTCGGTTTCGCCAAGGTCGAGAACAGCGACATGGTGCAGCATCCCGATCTTTCGACGGTACAGATCGATCTGTTCCGGAATCGACCCACGCTCACCTGCTTCACGAACGTGTTTTTGACCGATGCCAATCGCTCGCGCTTTCCGCAGGATGTACGTTGGGTAGCCCGTTCGGCCGAGGAGTTGCTGCGCAAGCTCGGTATCGCTGATTGTTCGCACTGGGGACCGGAACTCGAGTACTACATTTTTTCCAGTGTGGAATTCGACACGCGCACTTCGGCCTCGTTTTATCAGGTGAATCACGAGGAGGAATTTTTCCAGAACGCGTATCACGCGTGTAATCCCTTCGACCTCTACGATGATTTCCGTGACGACTCCTGCATACTTCTGGAGAAAGCCGGCATTCCCATCAAGTATCATCATCACGAGGTGGGCGAGCGCGGGCAGCAGGAAATCGAATTCCTCTTCGAGCCGCTGCTCAAGTCCGCGGACAACATCATGCTGGCCAAGTACATTCTGTTCAGTCAGGCCAAGGAGAAGGGGTTGGAGGTGACGTTCATGCCGAAGCCCATGTATCAGCAGGCGGGCAGCGGTTTGCACGTGCATCAGTACCTGACCAAGGGCGGGAAGAACGTGTTTTACGAGCAAGGTACGTACGCGAATTTCAGCGAGTTGGGATTGTATTACATCGGCGGCATGCTCAAGCACGCGGCGGCGCTGGCGGCGTTCACGAATCCTTCGAGCAACAGTTACAAGCGACTGGTGCCGGGCTTCGAGGCCCCCGTGGCATTGACGTTCAGCCAGGCCAATCGGTCGAGTTGCATACGCATTCCGCGTTACGTGTACGATGCGGAGAAGACGCGCATGGAATATCGTCCGCCCGACGCCACCGCGAATCCCTATCTGATGATCGCGGCGATGCTCATGGCCGGTATTGACGGCATTGTGAACAAGATCGATCCGCGCGAGCTCGGTTTCGGTCCGTTCGATGGCAACATCAGCGAGTTTCCCAACCTGCAATTCCTGCCGCGCAATCTGGCCGAGGCCCTCGATGCGCTCGAGGCCGACAATGCGTGGTTGCAGCGTGACGGCGTCTTCCCCGAGTCGTTGATCAATCAATGGATCAAGACCAAGCGGGAGGAAGTGCACGCCATCGCCACGATGCCGCATCCGATCGAGTATAAGATGTATTTTCATCGGTGAGCACACCGACTCGCTGAAGCGGCGAAGTGCTTTCGCTGGGAGACATGAAAAAGCTACAGCCCCTGGGCCGGACTCAGGGGCTGTTTTTATGGTGGGGCGCTTGAAGTAGCGCCTTCTACTGGTAGCGGTATAGACCTGTGCTGAAGGGCAGGTGTATGTATGGACCACCTCTGCGGCTTTCCCGCTCGGGTGCGGGCAAGCTTCAATAAGCGATGGCCGCATGGAAGGGAGAATGCATCTCGGTACGGTCAGGGATCTGGCACAATCACCCGTGCTGAAAATGGAGTCGTAGTGCTGAAGACAGAGGTGCCCAAAGGGTGGCTTCAGGAATGGCTCAAGTGATGCGTACCGAAGAAGCGATTTTCACGATAGCACTTCTCGGAGTCCCTGTTTACATTTCAAGGCGAACTTACACGAGCCACTGATGAATGACTTGCACGCGTTGATCGCACAAGGGGAAGGCGAAACCCTCGAATTCAAGAAATCGACGGGTCAGCTTTCGAGAGCCATCGAGACGTTGACCGCTTTCGCGAACACAAAGGGCGGCACCGTCATCTTCGGTGTAGATGAGCATGGGACTGTGGTCGGCCAACCGGTTGCGGACTCGACGATACGGGACATCTCGAACAAGATCATCGATGCGATATCCCCGCGCCTCTATCCATCCGTTTCAGTAGATGAGGTCGGTGGCAAGCAGGTGATTCTCGTTTCGATTCCTGAAGGTGCATCAAAGCCGTATGTCACACGCGATCATCCCTACAAGCGGGTAGGATCGACAAATCAGACGATGGCGAGGGATGAATACGAGCGACTTCTGCTCGAACGGAATCGCCACCGTTTGCTCTGGGACATGGAGGTGAATGAACACGCAGGCATCTCCGATCTGGATGAGGAGCTTATAAGGAGATTCGTTCGCATTGCACAAGAGGCGCGAAATCTTGGTATTTCCGAGCACCTGCCGCTCGACGAGATCCTCAGTGGTTTGGACATGCTCAAGGACGGATCGCTTACCAACGGTGCGCTTGCGCTGTTCGGAAAACGACCGCAGAGTCGCTTCATCCAACTGCATGTGAGAGCCGCACGGTTCAAGGGGAATTCGAAGGACGAGTTCATCGACAACCAGCGGTTCGAGGGAAACCTCTTCGACCTGTACGACCGCATCCAACGGTTCATCTCGTCACATCTGCGCATAGCAGGAAAGGTGCCCAACGACTTCGGTCTTCGAACTGATACCCCGGAATATCCGCTGGATGCCCTCAGGGAAGCGACGGTCAACGCGATCATCCACCGGGATTATTACGATCCCAGCGGGTACACCGAGATCGCCATCTACGATGATCGCATCGAGATTTGGAACAACGGCATGCTCCCCGCTGGAATCTCGTTCCCCGATCTGCTGAAACCGCACCGTTCGGTTCTGAGGAATCCTCTCATTGCCAAGGCGTTCTTCCTGAGCGGAGCAATCGAATCGTGGGGCCGTGGCACACTGAAGATTCTTGAATTGTGTCAGAATGCTGGACTCCCGGAACCAGAGTATGCGGAAAACAGTGGTGGAGTCGAGGTCACACTTCGAAAATCGGAAGCGATGGCACCGATCCCGGAGAAGCTAACCGAAACACAGCGGAAAATCCTCCAGTACATCGACTCCCATAACACGGCTCGTGTCAGCGAAATTGCGGCATCGCTCGGTCTTACCAAAAGAGCAGTGCAGAAAAATCTCAAGGAACTTGACCAAATGGTTGAATGGGTTGGGAAGTCGAAAACTGATCCAACCGGCTATCTCAGGCGCAAATGATCTTCAGATTTTTCGCTTCGCAGTACGTTCGCAGTACGTTCGCAGTAGTTCGCAGTAGTTCGCAGTACTGACGCAGACCAACGAGCACGACCACTGGCTCTGAACCCGGAACGTCACAGAGACCGCTCGGTTTCCTCCATTGATTGAGGATGTAATTGACGGCTCATTGCTTGTTCTCGAACAGTTTTAGGCTTAAAAGTGGTTAAAACGTGTTTTATGACGGCTGAAAAGTGGCGAAAACAGTATCAAAAACGCCAATTTTGGGCTGATAGGTGGCGAGTCAAGATGTATTTTCATCCGTGAGCTAACGATGTTGCCGAGGTAGCGGCCGTCGCTCCCGGTTGGTCAATGCGTAGTAACAGCCCCCGAGCCTGGCTCCGGGGCTGTTTTTTTTCTGCGGCAGAGCGGAGCAACACAGTGGGAAAACCACAGTCTTACATGTTCCTTCGTCACACCCGGGAGAATGAAAATGGTGCGTGTGCCATGATTATTGTCGGAGTGGATGTGACAGAGTGGGAAAACCACAGATTGCACAGATTACACACAGATTAGCACAGATGAATCGTGGATACGAGCGTATGGCCGGAGGGGAGGAAATTCAACGCCCGTTGGCGGCAGCGACGCGAATGGGCGTTCATTGTCGACGTCGGCGGAATATCGCGTAGGGATTGAAGGACGATATCGAGTGGCAACTCCAGGCGCGCCTCAGGTCTTCGCAGCTTCGGGAGACGATACAAAGGCAACAGATGCGCCTTTCGGATTCCATTGAACACCGAAATATTGCGTCGTTTGTATCCTTGCGCCTTTGCGTTGCATGGCTGGAATTTTTTCAGAGCAGTTTACAGAATTCCTTCACGGTGTTCAGTGGACAGTGCGATGTAGTGAGCATACAAAAGGGAGAGAAATGTATCAAAAAAACAAAAGGGGGGGCGGCGGTGTCTCGATGCTGGAGAATCGGCAATTGTTGCAGACTTGAAAATGGACGAGGCGCGAAAACACGCGAAAGAATTGCGGACAAACGCGTACATTTCTTTCGCCATTGTCGCGTGGCGCGGATACCTGCCTCAGCATAATTGTGTTTCGAAGCAGGGAGATGGGCGTTGCCGAGATGGCACGGCGGTGTTCAGTTTTCTATAATCTGGAATGTACCATGAAATCGCGCAAGGAATTATTACGGGAGTACAAAGACCGGCCGAAGCCCGCCGGGGTGTTCGGTATTCGCAATCTGCATAACGGGAGGGTGCTGCTCGGCAGCAGCAAAAACCTGGAAGGGCCGCTCAACCGCCATCGCTTCATGCTTTCCACAGGCATGCATCCGATCAAGGAATTGCAGCGCGATTGGAATGAATTCGGCGCCGAGGGCTTTGCCTTCGAAATTCTCGAAGAAGTGAAGGGCATGGATGCACCGGGCTTCGATCTCGATGATGAATTGACGCTGCTCGAACAAATCTGGATGGAGAAATGCGAACCCTTCGAGGAGCGCTGTTACAATACGGATAGAAAACTCCGCATGGCCTGAGCACGCGGTGTGCTGTTCGGCTTCTTTCGAGATGGATGGTGCGGGTGTGCCAGGGTCAATGGGCCGGTCACACGCCGCGGTGCTGGCGCGTGAGGGGCTGCAGTATGTAGCGGTCGAACAGGGCCAACATGACGAGAATGAATGCAACGAGCACGGCCAGCTCGATGGTGCGGGAATGTCCGGCGAGGAGACTGTCCAAGCTCAACACCGCGGGCAGTTCCATGCGTGGAAATTGATTCATCAACGGGCGCAACACGGTGCGTAGGGTAGTGAACAGTGAGTTACCGCTGCCCGCGGGCTGAGAGAGTCCCGCCGCGATGGTGAGCAGCAGCGAGCCGAGAAACAGCAGGCTCAAACCGAATACGCGCACGCGTTTTCTTCCCGCAGCCGCGGACACAGGTTGCATGCGAATGCTGTCCATGACGTGCTGCGAAAGCGCAGCCGGCGCAGGCTCGGTTTCTAAAAGCGTGAGGGCGTGCACGAGGGCTTCTTCTTCACGAAGGAAGGCCCGGCAATCCGCGCAATGCTCGATGTGCGCGTGAATTTCCGCGCGCAACTCGTCGCCGAGCTGGAAGTCGCAGTAATCGCGCAGGTTTTGTGCGGAAGGATGCGTCATGATGCTGTATCCTCGTGGGCTTCAATGGGAACGACGAGACCGAGCGCCGCGCGCAATGCGGCACGCGCTCTGTGCAAACGATTTTTCACTGTGCCGAGCGGACATTCAAGTATGGCCGCAATATCCTCGTAACTCTGATCGTGCACGTAGAACATGGTGAGTATGGCCGCGTACTCCGCCCGCATCCGCGGGAGAACGTCGGCAATGCGATCGCGCAAGTGCTCACTGTCCATGCGCGTGCCGACATCCTCCACTTCTTCGTCCATGGGCTCATCTTCAAGAGGGATGACCGCGGCACTCCGGCGCGTACGTGCAATATAACTCAGGCACACATTGTAGGTGATGCGGTATAGCCAGGTGCTGAAGCGTGCGCGCTGTTCAAAACGGGGTAGCGCGCGGAAGGCGCGCACGAAAGCGTCCTGCGCTGCTTCTTCCGCATCCTCCACCGTGGCGAGCATGCGCCGTGCCAGTGTATACACCATGTCGCCGTGACGCCGCACAAGTATGCCAAAGGCCTCGTGGTCTCCTTGACGGATGCGTCGCAGCACCTCGTCGTCGCTGGGATGGTGAATAGGTTCTCGCATGCGTGGGATTGGACTCGGGAAAACCGCGCAGGGTTTCAGCGACGGTCACCTGAAACCCTGTTGGCGCGGCGTGAGTCCAAACGACATCGAAGCATTCGCTCAACAGGAGTAACCATGGAAAATGTCGTCGTCACCATCATGTTTTTCGGAAGCACCGCCTTCGCACTGTGGAAATTTTTCGATACACGCCACAAGGAGCGCATGGCGATCATCGAACGCAGCCTCATCTCCGAGGATGTGCGCTATCTGTATGGCAGGGTGGATCGTAATCCCAACCGTCTGACCGCGCTGAAGTGGGGTTTGGCTGTCGCGCTCGTCGGCGTGGCATTGCTGGTGGCCATTCCGCTGATGTACTGGGTCGAAGATAATTTCCGACCGCTCGTGGTCATCGGATTGATGTGCCTCGGTGGTGGAATCGGTTTCCTTTCCTACTACGTGATCGCGCTCCGCACCGACAAACAGAAGGCGGTGTAGGCGGCGTGAATGAATGGCGCGCTGTCACGGCAGGGTGAAATTCCTGTCGCCCGCGCGCACCGACAGTACGGGGCAGTCCGCTTTCCGCACCACTTTCTCGGCGGTACTGCCGAAGAGCACGTGCTCCAGGCCGGAGTGTCCATGCGTTGCGATGATGATGAGGTCCGCCTGCTCCTCCTGCGCGACATGGATGATTTCCACGAAAGGTTTGCCTGCGCGGACAATGCTCCGCGCGCGGAGATCGGCGGGGACTTCTTTTTCGATCAACGCATCGAGTTGCTGTTTGCCACGCTTGTGCAATTCCATTTCCATCGAAGGCAGGGCCACTTGGCCGAAACTGAAATCCGCTGGATACACCACGGGCTCGACCACGTACACCAGAATCAGCTCCGCGTTGAAGGTTTTCGCGAAACCGATGGCGTAGCGGAAGGCCTGTTTCGAGTGATCGGAAAAATCGATCGGCACGACAATTCGGGAAATGCCGGGCATGATCTCCTCCTCGTTTGTTGCGTACCGGGGAGTTTAACAAACAGTTGTACAACAATCAATTGTTAAGGCGACAGTCTGCCGACGTAACGCCTGCAAACGGTGACCGACGCTTCGCTTCATGCGTCAGGGACAGCGCATCGTATCGTACCAGCGGGGGGCGTCATCGCCATCGGCACCGCCGCCGTGCCATTCTCCCGCCTCCTTGCGCACGGCGCGAAATTCACCGATGCCCGCGCCGCCGTGATCGTCCTGCGCTCCCGCCACAATGCTGAAGCGCCACCCTGCGGCGTTGGGCCCGAAGAGGCGCAGGGGCAGCGCGAAGCGGATTTCGCCGCTGCGCACATCGCCGAAGGCGCCATGTGCGGTTTCGGGCACATAGCCCGCCAGCACTTCGCCGCGTGCATCCAGCACGCGGATGCCGCCGCCAACAAGAATGAGATGTGTGTACCCGTTGTACTCGGTGATGGTGTAACCACTGCCATGACCGATTTCGCGCGTGCGCTGCAGCGCCGCATCAGTTCGATCCACGGCAATCGCCAGCATGGTGAGCTGAAAGCCGTACTCGGGATGCCAGCCGGGCTGCGACAGAGCCCGCATGCGCACGGTGCAATACAGCAGGGAGTCGTCGCTGCGCGCATCGAAGCCGATGAGGTCGAAAGAGCCGCGTACGAACAGCGGACTGTGTGGATAGCTGTAACGTCCGTTTGGTCCGGTATCGTCGCCATCGGCGTCCACCGCGCCGCACAACTGCGGGGCGGCCGGATTGCGCTGGGTGACTGTGGCCTCCGTGAGCATGGGCCAGTCTGGCGGTGCGGCCACGGTGTAGCCACGCGCCGGGCGTGGCCTGGCGATGGGGAAGAGTTCGGCGTGACGCTGCTGCTCGTTCGCGCGATCGGGGAGTTCCACCTCCAGCACTCCGCCGGGAGGCAGGATCAGCCAGCCCGAGGTATCGGCCGACGTGCGCGCGCCGGGAGCGATGCGCAGTGCTTCGTGCGCGTTCGATGCAAGGGAGCAACGAAGCGTCCCTTTTTCCCGAACAATACTTACCGCGATCGAACCGCTCGCGCGATGTACATGCATCGACAGCTCGTTCACAGTTGGCGGCAGTAGGGGATGCAGACGCAGAACATCCGCGCACTCGGGATGCGGTGATGCGCCCACAAAGCACTGTTGCAGCACACGCAGATATTCGGCGTTGCTCCACGCCTGCGTGAAGGTCCCGCTCCATCGCGGAGTGGTTTCGTTGTCCCGAGGCAAGGCGTCGGTGCATTCGGGAATGCCTCCGGCGGCGGCTTCGTGCAAGGCGTAGCGCTGTAAGGATTGCAGCAACCGCCAGGCCTGCTCCGCTTGACCGTGATCGCAGAGGAGTTGTATGGCCGGACCCGAGAGCCAGGTCCACACGGTGCCATTGTGATATGCCGCATCCTTGGGATAGAGTCGCGGTGCATCATGCCAGGGGTGGAAGTTCGCGTCGTCCACCGAAAGCGACGCCACGCCGTGCGGGAGCACGCAGCCGCTCCACGCCTGTTGCATCGTGGCCTGTCTGGTTTTTTCCGAAAGAAGATCCGCGAGTCCGCCCGGTATGGTCAATGCGAGCAAGGCGTTGGGTCGCACCGCCGTATCCTGTGATCCGTCGCTGTTCAGATGATCCACCAGCGCTCCCGTGGCTGGAGAAATGAAGTGGCGGAGAATGCCTTCGCGCAAGCGCGGCAAGGCGGTGCGCCGCCAATCCTCCGCGTTGCGCGCGTCGCCGGCAATGCCGGCCATGGCGATGGAGGCGCGGAGTTGCGCGAGCCAGAGTGACTGAATTTCCACTGCGCGATTGCCGCGCGGAGACCACGGCCCTTGCGAACCCACAGCATCCATCCACGTGTCGGCGTCGGTATGCTTCAGCAGGCCATGCGCATCGCAGCGCTGCACGGCACCGCGCAGCGCGTGACGCACGAAGGGGTAGAGTTCGCGAATCGTCGCGCTGTCTCCTGTGTGCAGCAGGTATTGCCACAACGAGACGATCATCCACGGCGTGCCGTCCACAGTGTTGTAAATGACGTCGCCGGGCTGAACGCGATTGGGGATGCGGCCGTAGGAAGGGCTGCTGGCGACAGTGTCCATGCGCGAGGCGAAGGCGCGCAGTACCGCCCGGGCATCGTCGAAGCGTCCGGTGGCGAGCAAGGCGCCGGGCAGGGCGATGAAGGTATCGCGTCCCCATAGATCGTCGAACCAGGGTAAGCCCGCCCAGATGCCGCTGTGTTTTCCATGCAATTGTAAAACGTCCATCGCGGCGGCGATCCACCTGGTGGCGAGCACGGTGACGCTGTCGCTGCTCGAGATGTTCACCTCGTCGAGAAGCTGTGCGACGCGCCGCTGCTTTCGCGCGAGCAGCGTGTCGAACGATGGAAGCTCGGCCGTACGCCCACGCGGGTCATCGATCATTGCTACCGTGAAGGTGAAGGTTTCGGCTCCGTCTCCCCAGTAGAACGTCGGCATGTACACGGGCGACGGATTGGAGAAGCGCTGTGTGTCGCGCTCGCGGATGTTTTCCCAACTTCCCTGTAAACCACGCACGGAAAGCCGCGCTTGCACGCCCTTGCCGAGGAAGAAGTCCCCACCGACCAGACTTTCATTCGCGCCGCGCCACCATGCGGCCAAGGCGGGGTAGATTTTCACATCGCCCCGCCAATCGGTGCGCACACGCACCGCGAGCACAGTCATCGAATCGGTGAACAGAATTTCCTCCACCGTATTGTGCACGGGATATTCCCTCCGCAGCAGCGCCGGTGTCACCACACAGCGGGCGGTGCCTCTGTCGAGTACGGTGCCGCCGAGCTGAATGTGGTACTGCTCGAACAGTTTTTGCTTGTCCCGCGTGATACCGTGAAAACCATTCGCATTGTCTCCACCCACGGGCGTGGCATAGAATGCGCCCTGTCCATTCGCAAAGCAGGCGATGCGCGCATCGCCTGGCGGACACCGCAATTCCGGCAGGGACTGCGCCGCCGCATTGAAGCTGCTTATGAGGAGAATGGTAATGAGGACGGGGAGAGAACGCATGATCGTGCCTTGCACAGCAGTGTCACTGAACCAGGCATACATTACGCAGAACTTCGTTGCGCGCCAAGCGCCATGCGAAACGGCGTGTTTCCCCCGAAGGAAAAACACGCCGTGTCTGTTCAACCCGAATTGAATCAGCGGACGAGTATTGTCCGCGCGCTGTGCGAAGCGCCATGCTCGAGGTGCAGGACGTACATACCTGCCGGCAACGAGGCGCAGTCGAAGGATACGCGCACACTTCCAGGGCCTGTGGTACGACCGAGGAGAGCACCGCCCTGGGCGCGTCCGAGTACATCATACATGGTGATCCGATATTCGCCCTCGCCCGGCAGGGTGATGGCGAACATGGCGGAGGCTCCCACGCGCAGGGGATGAGGATGCGGGAGATCGATGGACAACGCCATGGGAAGGTTGTGCGCGGCGACGTTCAGCACGGCGGACAGGGTGCTTGTGCCGTCGGCATCGAGCTGGCGCAGACGATAGGCACTTGCCGCGGGCGAGGCCTGCGCGTCGATCCACTGATACTCATGCTCCGCCTCCGTGCTTGTGGAAGCCGGGACAAAGCCCATGCTGTGCCAGAGTTCTTCGCCTTCCACGCGACGCAGAATTTCGAAGCCCACGTTGCCGCGTTCGTCGGCTGTGCGCCAGCGCAGATGCACGCCGGCTTCGTCGCGCAATGCGGACAGAGAGAGGAAGCGCACCGGGTACAATCCCGGACCGCTACCCACGACCACGGGCAGCCCGCCGAAGGGAATGGTGGTGATGCCTGTCACCGAGCGGGTGAAGGGTCCCGCACCGCCCGCCGCAGCCGGTGCCTGGAATGGATCCCAGAGTTGCGTGGATTCGTTGCGCGCGAGATAGCACAGCGTGCGTGCAAATCCCGGCAATTCGTCGGATTGATTCCACTGCACGGTCAGTGCGAGATTGCTTTCGCCACCCTCTTTGTCCATCCACCAGGTGTTGCGCACGGCATCGGTCTGCACGGGCTGTCCGGTGCTGCCGCCGGTGAGCACGCTGTTCGTGACGCGCAAACTGTAATTCCCCGGCTGACCGCTGTTGGCCAACAACGCGGGCGCGTAACCCGAAGCGCTGCCGATGGGAAAGAGCACAGCACCGGTCGTGCCGCCCGTGCCGAGATTTTCCCGCTTCAAAGCGCCGCTGCCATTGGTGATGATGTGCGCGGTAGCTGCCGCACCCGCGATGGTGGCGCTCCCGCCGAGGATGAGATCGTGAGCGCCGAGCGTGAGTGATGCACCGTTGAGCGTGAGCGTGCCTTCGATGGTGAGTGGTCCGGCAAGGGAGACCGGAGCGGCTATGCTCAACGAGTGCAACATCGCGGCGGGGATGCCTTGCGGTGGTGTAACGCCAGCGGGGATGATAACCTGATCGCCGAAGCCGGGCACGGCGCAGGGATTGTTCCAGTTGCCGGGTGTGCTCCAATCCGCGTTCACCGCGCCGCTCCAGGTCAGCGAGGTGGGATCGATGGGATGCAGCAACACATTCACCGCGGCCGAGGTGCTTTCGCAGCCCGCGCGATTCACTGTCACTGTGTAGGCGCCGCTAGTCGATACGGCCCAACTGCGCTGCGTGGCTCCCTGAATGGGACTGCCGTTCAACCACCACTGATACGTGGCTCCTTGCACATTCTGTGCTTCGAGCAGCGTGGATGCACCTTCACAGGCCTCCACGGCGGCGGGTGAGAGAATGGCGGCCGCGGGCTGCGGGATGACGGTGACGAGAACTTCGGCCGACTCCGTGGCACAGCCATTCTCCGTGGCAATGGCAGCATAGCTTCCGCTTTCCGTCACATTCAGCGTGGCATTGAACGCGGTGGGAAGGAGCGTGCCGTTCTTTTTCCACGACCAGGACACTGTTCCCGTGCTCGATGCGCTGAGCAGCACAGAACTTCCTTCGCAGAACTGCGTGGGGCCGGAGGCCTGCAGCGTCACACTGCGCGTGGTAAAGCTCCGCGCCGACGTCCACGCACTCGTCCCCGCCGTACCGCTGGCACGCACGCGCCAGTAATGCTGCGTTCCCGCCGCGAGGCCCATCGCCACGGTACTCGTGCCGGTCACGTTCGCATCGTCGAGCAGCAGAACGCTGAAGCTGCTATTGGTGGACACCTGCACGTGGTAGCTGCTGGCACCCGCCGCGGCGTTCCAGGTCAGCGTGGGCGAGCTGCACACGCCGGTGGCATTGTTGGCGGGCGTGGCGAGCGTGGGCGCGGCGATGGTCAACGGTTCGATGCCTTTGACCATGGCCTGATAGTAGGAAAAATCGTTGCTGCCGGGCGTGATGTCATTCAGATAACAATATCCGTTGAGATAACCACCCCAGCCGAAATCGAAGTGAAAATAATCCGTGCCCTGATAGCCATCCACGATGAATGCGTGTCCGTCTTGACCGACGGAGTTCATGCCGCGATACATCACCGGACGTCCGGCGTTGAGTTCGCCCGTGAGCATGCTCAACCACGCCGAGGCGGAATACGAACTCTTCGCAACGTAGGAGGCGCTGCTGTTGTAGCGGAAATAATTCACCAGCGCGGAACGCGCATCCTGTATCGTGGCGCCCGAGCCGCTCGGTCCGTAATCCATATCCACCGCCACGCCGCAATGATAGCTGAGTTCGGCCACGGCATGTTTCGCGGCAGTACTGCTCTGCGCGTTGATACTGGCGGGCATGTTGGCCCACTGATACGTGGTGCTGCCGAAATCCGCACTTTGCAGACCGTAGGTGGGATGCACATAGCTGTGCGAACCCTGTCCCGTGGCGGGGGCATTGTGAAATTTCATAATCTGTGCCATGGCGGTTGCCACGCAACCCACATAGGTGTAGCCACCGCTGCCTCCGGTGCTGGTGGCAGGGCAATACTGGTTGTAAGGGAAGGTCTGATTCCACGTGGTACCGAGCAGCGGCGCGACATTCATCACGCCCATTCCTCCTCCGCCGAGCATTGAGCGCTTGCCCATGCTCGTCTGCAGCAGTTCGCGCCACATCGCCGCAATGCGCTCGTCCGCCGCCACTCCTTCGCGCAGGGCCTGGAGAATGTCCCGTCCCGCATTGTCCAACAGCTCGCCGAGAGCGATCGGGAGTTGCTGTCCGTCGTAGCCGCCTTGCCCGGAGTACATCAGCACGGGCACGGCGATATCGTCGCCGCTCACCACCACCACACCGGAAGGCAGGAGGTTGACGATGCGATACACGAGTACATTGTCGATGCTGAAGGGATGCACTGCGGCGACGGTATATTCGCCACTCTCGCCATTGCCATGCAGCAGCATCCAGCGCAGTGCTACGGTTTTGGCTTCATCGGTGGTGATGGGTCGCGCCGCAGCGGTGGCGGCGAGGAGGACAAAGAGGAGGATGGTCGATACATGTTTCATGGCGCGCGTGGTCAAGGTGGCACATGGGAGCGGCTATTCCGCTCCGCTTCGGGCGTTGTTGCAATCTAGCATGCCTCGCGAAGGGCATTCAAGAGGGGAATGTCGAATTAATCAAATATTAAGTGTGTGACGCGGAGGGCACGGAGGAGGTTCTCGGAAGGGGCTACACGGAGGGCACGGAGGAGGTTCTCGAAAGGGGCTACACGGAGGGCACGGAGGAAGTTCTCGAAAGGGGCTACACGGAGGGCACGGAGGGAACGCGATTCACCGCAACGCGCGGATGGTTCAGGTGCCGTACAGGGCGCGGCCGGAGTGTGTTTCGAAAATGATTGCGCGCTGCATGTCGACCTGAAAGCTCACGATGTCGCCGATGGCAGGGGCGCTCGAACCCGCCGAGCGGGCGGTGATGCGATGCGGACCCACGGTGCAATGCAGATACATCTCATGTCCGAGCATTTCGGAGATATCGTGTCGCGTATGCAGCACAGCGCCGTTGGTGGACTGCGGACTTGCCATGAGATGCTCGGGCCGCAGACCGAGCGTGTAGGCGCCCTCGTCCGTGGCATGCAAGCGGTCGCGTACTTCCGTTGGCAGTGGCAGACAGGCGTCGGTACCCGGCACGTGCAATTCCGCTCCGCGCAGAGTCGCGGGAAGCATGTTCATTGCGGGCGTGCCGATGAAGCCCGCCACAAAGGTGTCGGCCGGCGTGTCGTACAGCGCCATCGGCGTGTCCACCTGATGGATGATGCCATCTTTCATCACGGTGATGCGGTCGCCCATGGTCATGGCCTCCACCTGGTCGTGCGTCACGTACACCATGGTCGTGCCGAGGCGGGCGTGCAGCTTTTTGATTTCGGTGCGCATCTGCACGCGCAATTTTGCATCGAGATTGGAGAGAGGTTCATCGAAAAGAAACACCGTCGGTTTGCGCACGATGGCGCGACCGAGGGCCACGCGTTGCCGCTGTCCGCCGGAGAGTTCCTTGGGTTTGCGATCGAGCAGTGCGCCGATCTCCAGCAACTCCGCCGCTTCGCCCACGCGCGCATCGATCTCCGCCGCGGGGAGTTTACGCAACTTCAAGCCGAAGGCCATGTTTTCCCGCACATTCATATGCGGGTACAGCGCGTAGTTCTGAAACACCATGGCGATATCGCGATCCCTGGGCGCTACATCGTTCACCCGGCGCTCGCCAATGAAAATATGCCCGTCCGTTGCCTCCTCGAGGCCTGCGATCATGCGCAATGTGGTGGATTTACCGCAACCGGACGGACCCACGAGCACCATGAACTCGCCATCGCGGATGTGCAGCGAGAGATCCGGGATGGTGGCCGCTTGCTTGCCGTACACCTTGCGCACATGGTCGAAACGGACATCGGCCATTCAACCCTCCACCGCGTTGCGCCGCGTCTGCCGCCGCAGCAGTTTGCGATGCACGGAAATTTTCAACGTGTAGAGCATCAGCAGCATCAGTGCGTAACCGCCGGCCATGTACGGAAACCAGGGATGGTCGCCCACAATGAAATACAGCAGCAGCAATCCCGCCACCAGCATGAATGGGGTGGAGCAGTAGACGAGGATATGAAGCACGCGGTCTTTCATGGCACCATGCATTTCGTTCGGGAAAAGAATAATTTACGGCACCCACACGCAAGTTGAAACCACTTCGGGAGCGGTATGAAGCGGAAAGCACATCTCGGTTTCTGGCAGATCTGGAATATGAGCTTCGGCTTCCTCGGTATTCAGTTCGGCTTCGCATTGCAGAACGCCAATGTCTCGCGCATTTTCGAAACCCTCGGCGCGAGCATGGATGCCATTCCGCTGCTGTGGATTGCCGCTCCGGTGACAGGCCTGCTCGTACAGCCCATCATCGGACACATGAGCGACCGCACCTGGGGACGTCTCGGACGTCGACGTCCGTATTTTCTTGTCGGTGCCATCCTGGCCTCGCTCGCCCTGTTGGTCATGCCCAACGCGCCCGCGTTGTGGGTGGCGGCGGGCATGCTGTGGGTGATGGATGCTTCGATCAATATTTCGATGGAACCCTTCCGCGCGCTGGTTGCCGACTTGTTGCCATCGGAGCAGCGCACCACGGGCTTCGCCGTGCAAAGTTTTTTCATCGGCACAGGAGCGGTGGTGGCCTCGGCCTTGCCCTATGTGCTGACGAATTGGCTGGGCATGGCCAATACCGCGCCGGCGGGCGAAATTCCCGACTCGGTGCGCTATTCCTTCTATTTTGGCGCTGCGGCCTTTTTTCTCGCTGTGCTGTGGACGGTGCTGCGCACGAAGGAGTATCCACCGGATGATCTCGAGGCCTTCGAGCGCGAACGCGGTGAACGCCGCGGATTGTTCGCGGGAGCGGGTGAGATCGCGCGAGCGTTCGCGGCCATGCCTCGCACCATGCTGCAACTCGCGGTGGTGCAGTTTTTTTCCTGGTTCGCTCTCTTCGCAATGTGGATTTACTCGGTGCCCGCAGTGACGCAGCACATCTACGGCACAAGCGATGTGACCTCGGCGCTGTACAACGATGGGGCGAACTGGGTGGGCGTGCTCATGTCGGTGTACAATGGCGTAGCGGCGATTGCGGCGTTTTTCATCGTATGGCTGGCGCGGCTGGGTGGACGGCGCTTCGCGCATGCGGTGTCGCTGTGCCTCGGTGGCATCGGACTCGCGTCCTTCTTTTTCATCCGCGACCCGCAGTGGCTGTTGTTGAGCGAGGTGGGCATAGGCATTGCCTGGGCCTCCATTCTTTCCATGCCCTATGCCATGCTGGCCGGTGCGCTGCCGGAAGAAAAGATGGGTGTGTACATGGGAATTTTCAATTTCTTTATCGTGCTGCCGCAAATCGTGGCGGCGGGCATTCTCGGCTTCCTCCTGCGTGTGCTCTTCGATGGCGAGGCGATTTACGCCCTGCTCACCGGAGGCGTGTCCATGGTTCTTGCTGCCATCGCCGTGTACTTTGTGGATGCAGCGGAAGAATAGGATTGAGCTTCGTTTTCACTTTATTCTTCCGGGTTGGCTGAGACGGGTATACATTCGAAGAGCTCGGAGAGAGCGACGAGAGTGGAGAGGAAGTGGTTAAGGGTGTGTTCGATACAACTGACCTTCACCAACGGCAATTATGCCGAAGAGAAAAAGGACAAGCGTACCCTCTTAACTCTTCGCTCTTCACGAAAATGCTGAATCCGACGGACTGTAGCTGTCACCGAGCGCCGGGTAAGAAGTAATGGACGGCTTCCGGATCGAGATCCCGGCCGACCCACGCGGACAAAGCCCCCGCATAAACATTCCTTCGCGTCTTCGCGTCTTCGCGTGAGCGAATTCCCTCACGACGTTGCGTAAAAAAACACCCCCCGACATTGCCGGGGGGTGCGTGTGTACGCGGGTGGGACGATGATCAGGGAATGGGGAACGTGAGTTCCACCAAAATTTTCACATTGTCCACAGTCCAGTTGTCCATCCACTTCGCTTCGCTCACTGGCGTCAGCCCGAATTCGTAGCTGATGCTCGGGGTGACGAAGCCGTAGCGGAACCAGAAATCGTAGCCCAATCCGAGCTGCGCGGCGAAACGCACATCGTTCGCCTCGGGAATCTCGCCCGACAACGCCGGGCTCTCCGAACCGCGCGCCCAATCCGGCTCCACGATCGTGGCCGTGTGCGAATAGTCGCCCTTGAGCAAGGTCGCGGCGCTCCCGCCAGCCAGCACGAAGAAACCGGGCCCGTTCAAGGGATACAGTTTCGCGTACAAGCCGAGCGAGAGATACTGCAGCGTGTACTCGCCTTCGTGATCGCGCACCACGGGATAGGTCACCCCGTTGTCGTCGGCAATGCGGTAGGGCTCGGTGAAACGTCCGTCCACCGTGCCGCTCATCTGATCAAACGTCAGCCGCAGGCCCATGGCTATCGAGCGGGTGAACGCCTTTTCGCCATGCACACCGAAGACGATGTTCGTGCCATTCGTTTCACCGTAGAAACCGTTCTCCGCCAGGGGCAGCATGGGAACATCACCGCTGTGGAAGCTCTGGTTCATGCCCAGAAACAGTCCGCCACGAATGGTGTACCACGCCCGGTCGCCCACACGGAGGCCTTGCGCCTGCGCCGCGCCCATGCCGGCCGCGACAAGCAGGAGAATGAACAGGATGCGTATGCGTGTCATGCGTCTGCCTCCTTAGTTGGCTACGATCAGTTTCTGAATGCCACGGTACGTGCCCGTGCTCATCACCACGAAATACACTCCGGGTCGCAAGTTCTCCGGCGTGTAACGGAAGCTGTGCGTGCCGCGCTTGAGCGAACCGTTGTGTATCGAAGCCACGGCGACACCGAGAATGTCGAAGAGCTTCACTTCCACAAATCCGTCCTGCTTGATGCTGAACGTCACTTCCGTGCTCCCCGCCGCGCTGCTGCCGATTACGTTCGGGCGCGGGGGATTGAGTGTCGTGATGCCGAGATCGGCGGTGGTGGTCACGCCGTTGCGCGGACGCACAGTGATCGTGCCACTGCACGAGGCATCGGTGGTCACCGTGGCGATGGCCGGCGCGAAGGTCGGCGCGGCCACGGTCCATTGCGTGCTGGCCGTCCGGCCCACCAACACTTCCATCACAATGCGGGCGACCTCACCGGAAGTGAAGGCGGCACCACGCACGGTGACGAGCAGCTTGTCGGGCGAGGGACGGGTGAACGTTGCCACGCCCTGCGGCGAGGTCACGCGATCGGGCGTCAATGCGCGTCGATCGAATTGCAGTTCGAAGGTCAGAGCCACATCCTGCGCGGGACAGGTCAGTGCTTCGTTCAGGAACACGGGGATTTCCACCCTGTCACCCGGACGAGCGCTGAGCGCGGGCGCCTCGCCACCACTGCTGCACGCCATGGTGAGCGCGGGCAGCTGGTAAGTAACCGACAGGGCCACCGACGTCTCACTGCCGCATACCGTTTCCGAGGCGAACAGCGTGGCGAAGGTCTCGGCACCGGCGGCGGGCGTGAAGGTCACTTCCACCATCTGCTTCGATGCCGGTGGAATGGTCACGGACGGCGATCCCGCCAGAGCGAAGGCCGCCGATCCATCGATGCGCAGATTCAGCGTCACCGGCGCAAGACCGTTGTTCTGCAACTCGGCCTTGAGTGTGACAGGATCGGTGGAGCATACCGCCGTGGCGCTGATGCTGTCGCGCGTGAAGAGGTATTCCAGACGATTGATCACACCGTTGAAAGGAATGCTGCGAACCTCGGGCGCGCAACGGAAATCGCGCGATACCAGAAGCTCGATCACTCCGGTGATGTTGCGGGCCATTTCATCAAATGGCGGACTGAGTTCGAGCACGATGTTCTGCACCGCGCCCGGATTGACCACCAGTGGCCAGCTCAGCGGCGAGAGAATGCGAACGGGCGCTGTCGGCGGTTTGATCAACGCTTCCAGCGTAATGGGCACCTCGCCGGTGTTGCGGAATTCCACCACCTGACGCATGCGCTCGAGATCGCCCGGACGCACAGTACCGCCGGGACACAGCGTGATCATGCCGAAATCGATGTTCTCCGGCGCCGAAGTCCAGGTGGTTTTCAGTATCGTCACCTGCACGGGGAAGGCCGCGCTGATGTCGCAGGGCTGTCCGTACAGATTGACCATGCCGCTGTAGGCCCCGGGCTCCGTGCCCGTGAAACGCACCATCACGTCGCGCGTCTGTCCGGGTTGCAGCGTGAAGGGGAATTGCTGCGGCGGGTCGTAGGCAAAGCCCTCCGGCAGCAGCGAACCGTCGGCGATGGTCACCGGCGTCGCGCCGTCGTTGAGTACGGTCGCGCGGATCTGACGCGAGAGATTGCCCTCGCAGCTCAGGAGCTCGATGGCCGTGGGCGGCGTCACCGCCGTGATGCTGAATGTGGGCTGCACGCCGCGTCCGCGCAGCGTGAACACCACAGTGTCCGCGCAGATATCGGACGTGAAACTCAACATCGCGACATCGGCACCGATTTGCAGCGGCGCGTAGCGGATGGGGAATTCACGGTACTGCCCCGGTTCCAGCGTAATGCGGAAGGGCTTGCTGAGCAATTGGAAAGGCGACAGCGGCGTGAAGCCGTCGGAGGAAATGGTCAGGCGCTTGTCGCCGGTGTTCTCCAGCACAAAACCCCGCACGGTGTTGGCATTCACGCACACATCGCCGAAGTTCGCGCTGTATCCATTTTCCCGCACCACGAAACGCGGCTCGTAACGCTCGCCGCGCAACGCGATCGGATAGCTTTCGCGACAGAAACCACCCGTGCCCGCGATGATTTCCACCAGCATCGAATCCTCGAAAGCGCCGCCCTTGCCGGGCTTGGCGAAAACGTCGATCTCGATGCTGCTCGTGGCCGGTACCAGCACGCCCTGCGAGGGGAAGGGCACCGGGCCGTAGCGCAGTTCGTATTTCGCGGCGGCCGCCAGCGCGTTCACCGTGATGGGCAACGGACTGTTGTTCTCCACCGTGATCACGCGCGAAGGCGACACGGGATTCGTGCCGCAGAAAATAATCTCGCCGAAATCCGCGACGCGCGGCGTGATCGACACCTGCGGGAGAATGCGTTCGCCGGACAGCGTGAAATTCACCGTCGAGCCGCAGGGCTTGCCGAACCAGCGAACACTGCCACCGAAGGACCCGCCATCACCCAGCGCGGGCTGGAACACGATGTAGGCCTCGAAGGCATTCGCCGCACCGGGAGCCACCACCACCGGAAGAGGCACGGCCTCGTCCCAGGCGAAGCCCGCCGGCAAATCAGGCAGGTCATTGAAGGTCACCGGACCGCTGCCGTTGTTCACCACGCGCAGCAACATTTTGCCGCTCGGTTCGCAATTCGCCAGCGTCACATGATTGGGTGTGACCGTACTCGTGAGAATTTGCTGACTGAACGTCGTACCGCGCAGCATCACCGACGCCTCGAGCGCGCAGAGATTCGCGCTGATGGTCAATTGCTGCTCGAACGTGCCCACCGCGATGGGATGGAAACGAATCGGCACGATGCGCTCGGCACCCGGCGCCAGCGGAAACACATTGCTGAACGCGTCGATTTCAAACGGCGCGTTCACCGTCACCGTCATGAGCAATTCGGCATTGCCGTTGTTCACGAGACGGATGAGCTTCGGCGCCGAGTAGTCGCCCACGCAGGTGGTGTCGAACAATTGCGGCGGAAGGAAGCCCGGCGTGTCGCTGGCTTCGGCGTAGAACGAGGGATTTTGCCGCTGACCGTACATGCGTACACTGAAGGTCTCGGCACACAAGCCGAAATCCGCTTCAATGCCCAGCACGGCGTCGAAATTCGCCGCGCCGTTGCGCGTGGGTTCGATCACCACCGTGGCGGTGGTGCCACCGGGCAGCGTGTCGGGTGCACTCACAAAGGTGAAGCCCGACGGCAAGGTGTAGCGCAGACGCGCGGTCTGCGTGAAATCATTTTCCAGAACTATCGAGCGCTGCGGCAGCGGATCCACGTCGCAGGAATTCACCAGCCCGAAATCCAGCTCCGTGACGTCCGTGGTCACCGTGGGAGCGATACGCGAAGCGCTGAGTTTGAACAGCACCTCCTGTCCGCATCCCGAAGCGGCCATGATCACGTTTTCCACGATCGTGCCGCGTTGGGCCGGAGTGGGAGCGAATTCCACGTACAGCTTCGCACTGTCGCGCGGGAGAATCGTCAGTGGGAAGGCCGCCGGATTTTTCAGCACAAAACCTTCACCCAGGAACGGCACTGTGGGAAACACCGCCGAAGCGAGGCCGCTGTTGCTGATGGTTACCGTGATCAGATCCGTGGCCTTGCTCTGGCAACTGAGAATGGAGGGCTCGCCCTCCACGCGCGCGGTCAAATCGGTGCGCCCCACACGCAGAATCACCGGCACCTGAATGGTGTCGGGTTCGGTGAATGGCGAAATGATCTCGATCGTCGCTGCATGTGTGCCCGGGCAGGGGATGGCCGAGGTCACGACTTCCACGTCCAGCGAATCGTTGCCCGTGCCCGCGCTTTTCGACAAACGCAACCAGGGCACCGTCGAACGCGCCGTCCACGTGTAACACAGCAGTCCTGTGTTGCGGAGATACAGCCGCTGCGGTGGCGGGGGATTCACATCCACGACGAAGGTGTCCAGCGTGTTGATCCGCACCGGGAAGGTCCGCGGGGCGTAATGCGCCGTCACCGTCTTGTTCCGCGTCATGCTGATGTTCACCACGGGATTCGTTCCCGAGGCGTCGCCCGACCAATGCGAAAAACGGTAGCAGGTGTCGGGTGCGGGCAGATTGATGGCGAACAAGGTCACCGCATCGCCCGGCGCGTAATCCGGCTGGAAGGGAATGACAAACACCTGTCCCTTCAGCGGCGGATCCACCAGCGTGTTCAGCGTATAGCGCGTGGGCGGCGGATCGCCGTACACGGCCTCGATGATGTAGCGGTTCACGCCGGCGGGCAATTCGATCTGCGCCGTGCTGGACATGTCCACATCCACGATCGTGGGATCGGGATACGAGGTGATGCGCAAGCTGGAAATGCCTGTGCCGAGGGGAAGATCCCAGCGCATCCAGAGATTCGCCGCGAGTGGATCGCGGCGCACGCGTACCTCGAAGGTTTGCGCTATCGGTGGCGCGGTGTAAATGCCGCGGAAATCGCGCAACACACCCGTGCCGAGGATGGAGGGACTGCGGAAATCCGTGTCGACCAGGCGCGCGTCGAAGGTGTTCGGCGGCGGTGCCGGGAGAATCACTTCTCCCAACGCCGGATCGATGCCGTCCGACGCGGATGCGACAATTCCAATGCGGAGATCCGTGCTGTTGCCCACGTTATCGAACACCGTCAGGCGCGTGCGAATGTCCTGCGCCTGTGCTGCCTGCGTCCCCGCGAGAAGACACAGCAATACGGTAATCGGAACGATCAACAGGGCACAGGTTTTCGAAGTAGCGGTGGCTGGCATAGTCAACCTCTTAACCCGTTGCTATTAAAGAGACTACTCACTTTAACTTAAGTAGTTTATTAGAAAAATGCAGTAAAAATCTTGAATTCTTGAAAAAAATTTTCACGATAAAAAGCCACTCCTGCCGGCGGCATCTATCCGGGCGTGGGTCGCAGGACCACGTTTTCCAGCGGAAAATGGATGACATTCCCGTCCTCCATATTCCGTGGAGTGCAAAAAATACATACATTGCGCTTACGATTTCACGCCATCAGCAATTGTAATGAACTTGTAATGTCTTCCCGTGGAGGTCGTCGTGCTTACGCTGTACCTGGCATGCCTCATTAGCGGCGGAATTCTGCTGACCATCTCGCTTTTCTCCGGCGGGGATGCCGACTCCGATATGGATCACGGCCTCGACGCGCACGCGGACCTCGACCATTCCCTCGACGCGCACGCGGATATGGATCACACACTCGACGCGCATGCCGATGTGGACCACGCGCTCGACGCGCATGTGGACGCGGGACATGGCGATGCGCTCACGCACACCGCGGACGTCCACCACGGCGATGTGGCGCACGCGAGCGGAGGCATGATGTCGGCGGCGTTCCAGTTTTTCAGTTTTCGCAATATCGTTTATCTCACCACGTTCTTCGGGCTCACCGGCAGCATACTCACCTGGATGGCCACACCTGCCGCACTCACGCTGCTGTCGGCCATCGGCATGGGCGGCTTCGCCATGTTCGTGGGTCATAAATTCATGCGCTACCTCAAATCCTCGGAAAGCGGCGAGGCCGTGCACGAGCGCAGTCTCATCGGCCATGTGGGTACGGTGTCGCTCGCGCCCACGAAGGAACGCAAGGGCAAGGTGCGCGTGTCCATGAACGGGCAATGGATGGAAATGCTTGCCTTGGTCCATCCCGACAGCGCGCGGGATGAATACCGCTTCGGCGAGCATGTGCTCATTCTCGATGTGGAGCACAATGTCGCGCAGGTAGACGAGGCGCCGTTCGCCGACGAGTGATTCAGCCCGGAGCGGCGCCGGGGAGAGGGGATTACGCCACAACACGCAGCAAACTTCGCATCATACACCGGAGGTCACATGGAAGAATTCATCGTTTCGTTGTTCGGCATCGGCCTGTTCGCCATTATCGTGATCATGGTCGCCATCAGCCGCCTGTTGCTGATCTGCCATCCCAACGAAGTCATCATCCTGTCCGGCCGCAAGCGCCGCCTGGCCGACGGCAACGTCGTGGGCTATCGCATCATCCGCGGCGGCCGCGCCATGCGCGTGCCTTTGATAGAAAAGGCGGCCCGCATGTCGCTCGAGACCATTCCCCTCGACCTGAGCGTGTTCAACGCCTACTCCAAAGGCGGCATTCCCCTCAAGGTGGAAGCCATTGCCAACATCAAGATCGACAGCAGCGAACCCACCTTCGGCAATGCCGTCGAGCGCTTCCTCGGCAAGCGCCGCGAGGAGATTCATGAAATCGCCAAGGACACCCTCGAAGGCAACCTGCGCGGCGTGCTCGCCACACTCACCCCGGAGGAAGTGAACGAGGATCGCCTCAAATTCGCCTCCAGTCTCATCGAGGAAGCCGACAGCGATCTCAAAGCCCTTGGCCTGCAACTCGATACATTGAAAATCCAGAACGTGTCCGACGAAGCGGGGTATCTCGATTCCATCGGACGCCGCAAAACCGCCGAGGTGCTGGCTCAGGCCCGTACCGCCGAGGCCTCGCGTAAATCCGAGGCCGAACAGTCCGAGGCCAATGCCGAGCGCATGGCCGAAATTGCCAAGGCCAGCGCCAAGCAGGAAATCGAAGGCGCGCGCATCGAGGCCGATCGCAGTATTCTTGTGACCAAAGCTCGTGCGCAGCAGGAAATCGAAACCGAGAACAACGCCTTGCGCATCAAGAAAGCCGAACTCGAGCGCGAAGCGGTGATCAAGGAAAATGAAGCGCTCGTGGCCGGCGAAAAAGCCCGCGTGGTTTTCGAGCAGGAAGTGGAAGAGCAGCGCATTGTTCTGCAACAAAAGCGCCTCACCGCCGACGTCATCGAGCCCGCCCGCGCCAAGAAGGAGGCCATGGAACTCGAGGCCAAGGGTGCCGCGGCCAGTATCGTGGAAAATGGTCTCGCCAACATCCACATCCTCAATCAGATGATCGCCACCTACAAGCAGGCCGATGGCGATGGCGAAAAGATTTTCGTACTCAACATGCTGCCCGATATCATCCAGCAACTGGTCAACACCGTGGGCAAAATGCATATCGACAAGATCAGCGTCATCGACAGTGGCAATGGCAAAAGTGTGGCGGGCTTGATGGGGCAGCTGCCCAATGCCGTGATCTCGCTCAACGAGATCATCGAAAACGCCACAGGCGTCAACATCCTCAGCGGATTGCAACGCGACAAGCTCACCGATGCCACCCGCAAGCTGGAGGAAAGCGCGGGCTGATCCATCGTAGCTCGAACCCTGCGAGGGCATGGTCGGCATCCTCCGCACTGCGCGCGGGGTGCCGGTCATGCCCTCACTTCATGGGGAAAGTTTCGTATCTTTTGTGTTGTGAAAAATGCAACCACGCTTTCGGATAAAGGACCACTCATGCGCCGCTTGTTCGCCTTCTGCCTTCCCGCCATCGTCACGCTTCTGCTCGTCGCCTGCGGCGAGAAAAAGCAGGATGCTCCCGATCCAAACGCCCGGCAGAAGGTGAATATCCCCGTCGAGAGAAACACCGAACCCGAGGTCGATGTGTCCCATCTCGATACTCTGCGCGGCCTCAAACAACTTCCTGCCGTCGAGCGCGAGCTCTTTCTCCGCACCGTGCAGGTACAGATTCCTTACTACGAGAATCTGGAGAAATGGGCCGATGAGGCGAATAAAATCCGCGACGGCAAGGCCGCGGCGATTTCCCTGCGCCGCTATCTCGATTTGCAGAACGCTTTTGAACTTCGTCGGCAGAAAATCGATCAGGAATTTGCCGGACGCATCGATCCGAATTATGCCGGTTCGGCGGAATTCAACCGTGTGCTCGAAAGGTATTTGACCTCCGCCGATGTGGACCGCCGCGGCAAGTACATTCTGGAGTCCGCTGTCTCTCTGATGCAGCGCTTCAAGGATGATCCCGCCTGTCAGGACATCTTCGCGGAAATCCGCGCCATGTCGGAGCAGCAGCAGTAACGTTCGCACCGCAGCGCGGCCGCATTTCACGCAGCAACAACGCACGACTTCAGAAGGCTGTAGTCGTGCGTCTCATTTACAGGCGCCGCCATGCCTGCGCCCATCCGATGTCCACCATGCAGCGATAGCGCCCGGCCGCCACGCCTCCGTCCGTGAGCGCGCGCGCGGAAATTTTTCCGCTCCGCGTGTTTTCCGTAGATTTCCCCATCGTATCGATCAACAGTTCAGGTGCTTTCATGGCTGCAATCACGTTCGGAACCGATGGCTGGCGCGCCGTCATCGCCGACGACTACACCTTCGACAACGTCCGCAAGGTCGCCCTGGCCTTCGCCCGGTATTACAAAAAACACCGCCTCATCGGAAACGGCGTGCTGGTGGGCGGCGATGCGCGCTTCGGGTCGCAGGACTTTGCCGAGGCCGCCGCGCAGGTCATCGCCAGCCAGGGCATCCGTGTGCTGCTCGCCGATGGAGTGATTTCCACACCGATGTTGTCGCTGGGCATCGTGCGCAAAAAGCTCGCGGCCGGTGTGATGATCACCGCCAGCCACAATCCCCCCGAGTGGAACGGCTTCAAGATCAAGGCCGAATTCGGCGGCTCGGCGCTCGTGGCCGATGTGAAAAAGGTCGAAGCCCTCGTGCACGATATCGTTGCGAAGGGAACGCAGCCGAAACTCCGCCCCATGGACGAACTGCGGAAGGAAGGCCTTGTCAAAACCGTCAATCTGCACACACTGTACATCGCCGACATCAAGAAGAAAATCGATCTCGCCGCCATCGAGGCCTCGGGCATGCGCATCGCCTACGATGTGATGTACGGCGCCGCCTACGGCGTGATGGGGCATCTGCTCCCCTCGGTCACCACCATGCACGACGAGCACAATCCCGGCTTCAAAGGCGTGGCGCCCGAACCCCTGGCGAAGAATCTCACGGAATTCATCCCGCTCGTCACCTCCGGCGGCTACGACATCGGCCTGGTTACCGACGGCGATGCCGACCGCTGCGGCTGCGTGGATGAACACGGCAACTACGTGAGCACGCAGTTGCTGATACCAATTCTGCTGAAATATCTGGTGGAGATGAAAAAACTCCGTGGCGCGGTGGTGAAGACCGTGAGCGTCACCGACATCATACCGCGCATGTGCGAAAAATACGGGCTCACCCTGCACGAGCGCCCCGTCGGTTTCAAATACGTGACCGAGCTGATGATGACCGACAACATTCTCATTGGCGGCGAGGAGAGCGGCGGCGTGGGCACGTCGCTGCACATTCCCGAGCGCGACGGCATTTACAACAACCTGCTGCTCTGCGAATACCTCGCCAAGCGAAAAATGACGCTCGGCCAGGCCGTGGAAGAAATCTACGCGGAGTTCGGACGCGTGTACTATGATCGCGTCGACTTCCGCACCACCGAGAAGAACAAGCAAGCCATTCTCGCAGCCTGCGCCAAGGGCATCACCAACATCGGCGGTTTCGCGGTGCGTTCGGTGGAAACGCTCGACGGCTACAAATTCCGCATCGATGGCGGCTGGCTGCTGATCCGCGCCTCGGGCACGGAACCGATTCTCCGCTTCTACTCCGAGGCCGACACCGAGCGCAAGGTCAACGCCCTGCTCAAAGCCGCGCCACGCCTCGGTGCCTGATCGCGGGTTGCCACGCGTCATGCCCATAGAAGCTCCGTGTACAGGATTCCGCGACCACGCGCAACGCGTATCGCGGAATCCGCGTTTTGCGCTGCCGCGCTTGCTCGCGGCCCTGCTCGTTGTGCTGTTGCTTCCACCGGCCGCCACCCGCGCGCAGAGCATCGTCAGTTCGGTAACGGTCACGCACGACCTCTCCCTCGGCAACCGCTACCCTTCGGCGCAAGCAGGCACGCTTTCCTCCGCGTTCGCTGACGACAGTCTCGCATTTCAGCGGACATCGCCGCCCGATTCCGTGGAGCCGGGGCCGCATGCCGGACGCCTGTGGCTTGTGGGAGGCACCATGGCCGCGGGGAATATCGGCATCATGGGCTACTACTTCGCCACGTTCTACAACGACGATTACAATCAACGCGCGCCTTTTCACACGTTCAATGATTGGTACAATGCCGATGTGAACGTGGACAAGCTCGGGCACATCTGGGGCTCGCAAACCTACACACACGCATTGTACCATCTCTTCCGCTGGACGGGCATGCGTGAAGCTCCGTCGATGTACTGGTCGAGCGGACTCTCCCTGCTCTATCAATTCGAGATGGAAGTGGTGGATGGACTGTACGCCAAGTGGGGCTTCAGTTGGTGGGACATGGCCGCGAATGCCGTGGGTGCCGCCTGGCCCAACCTGCAGCGCGTCTATCCCTTTCTGCAGGTGGTGGATCTGAAAATGAGCTACCATCCGTCGGCGGCCGTGAAGCGTGGCTGGGTGGAGCACGATTATCTCCGTGACTACGATGGCTTCACCTATTGGCTCGCGCTCAATGTGCACGACGTGCTGCCCGCCACCCTGCGCGACTACTGGCCGCGCTGGCTGGGCATAGCCCTTGGCTATGGCGCCAACCGTACGCTGCTGGGAAAAAACGTGTACAATTCCATCGACGGTGTGGGGCAAGGCGAACAGGAATGGTATCTCGCGCTGGACTTCAACGCCCGCGCCCTTCCCGGCGACACACCTTTCCTGCGCTTCCTCCGCGAATCCCTCAACCTCTTCCACCTCCCCATGCCCGCCGTGCGCATCGCACCCGATGCGATATGGTACGGGCTCTATTTCTGACGGGAAGTGCGTATTCGTCGTGAATAGTGCGCGGTGAAGCGTAAAGAGTAAAGAGTAAAGAGTAAAGAGTAAAGAGTAAAGAGTAAAGAGTGAAGAGTCCGAAATCTCGGTGCTCGATCCCGATCGAAGCGCTCGAACCGTGCCCCCGCTTTACTCTTTACCCTTCACTCTTCACGATAACATGCTGAACGCGACGGACTGTACCAGTCAATGAGCGCTGAGTAAGAAGTAAAGAGTGGATTCCGGATCAAAATCCCGGCCGATCCGCACGTACATCGCTCCCGCATAAACATTCCTTCGCGCCTTCGAGTGAGCGAATTCCACCTTCGCGTCTTCGCGCCTTCGCGTGAGCGAATTCCACCTTCGCGTCTTCGGTGCGTCAGGCCAAGCCGGACGTTTCTCGTAAACTGAAAGGAGTTTACCATGGT
>ERZ795032.30-NODE-30-length-203575-cov-7.519939_pt1 | contig 203575 bp, 172 predicted proteins | sample MGYA00375124_ERZ795032 | MGnify/ENA primary metagenome ERZ795032 (study PRJEB30167, sample SAMN05720154) | activated sludge metagenome | isolation source: Anaerobic digester | place: China | collected 2015-12-16 ... | reverse complement strand
CCCAAACCCAAACCCAAACCCAGACTCAGACTCAGACCCAAACTCAAACTCAGACACAAACCCAAACCCAGACTCAAACGCAGACTCAGACTCAGACCCAGACACCCACTCAAACTCAGACTCAGACCCAAACGCAGACTGCCACTGATGCTGAATCGATTCGTGCTTCAGTTAAGGCCAAATATAATATCAGTCTTGCCAATGGCACTAACGGCCGTGAATGGAGCCTTAATCAGCTGAAAGCTGCTGATGAAGCTTTCGGTGAACTTCCCGCCTTTTTCCGCAAGTGTACTGACATGGTTTATCGTGATGGTGAACCCAATGCCTCGTTTATTCCACCGAGCGCCGCAGCTTACGTCATCGTGCCCGAGCGCAAGGTTCATATGCTCGACCTGAGCGTAAAAATGACTCAGGGAGCATATAACTCACTTACTGCCGCCTATGGCCGCGCCCCGACCACCGAAGAACAGATGGCCTATCTCAAGCACAATTTCAAGCGCACTCTGGTGCATGAAATGACTCACTGTTTCCAGAATACCTATCCGCAGGTCTATCAGAGCTGGTCGAGAACTTTCTGGCCTGGTGGTCGCCTTTCCGGCACCTGCCCGACCGGTTATGGCCGCACCCAGCCTGCCGAAGACATGGCCGAATCGGTTGCCACTTATTATACCGGTGGCTCGATCAGAAATGGCATGTTTGTGTCGCGCAGTGGTGCCACCATGGACCTCAACCGCTATAACTTCATCAAACAGTATATTATGGACGGCAAGGAATACCTGCAGTAAAGGACCGGCAAAAACATGAAAAAGCAGATTGCAGCGTTCGTTCTGGTTCTGATATTGCTGGTTTCGCCGGCGATGTCTCAAAATGCCAGCTATCTTGACTCGGTTTACCAGACCCTCGAAGTGGCTACCGGCACCGACGCTCTTACGGCCCTTAAAAACTCGATAAACGAGAAGTTCAATGTGGTGATTGCCGAAGATGAGGGTGAAAACCAGAACACCTGGAACTTAAACTACGTTCAGGCGATCAAAGAGGTGTTTGAAGCGGTTCCGGCAAGCTTCAGCATGTATACCCGCATGGTGTTTCTCGACCCGTCGCCGGTGCAATACGAAGTTAAATATGTCGGTTTCAACGATCAGCACGGCATAATCTGGGCCGGTGCCGGTGTTATGACCCCTTCGGTGATGTATTACCGCCGGTTCAAAGAAGTTTATGGCAGCGCCCCGACCGAGGCCCAGTTGCTGTCGCGCTTCAAAACCATCCTCGTGCGCGGCATGACCTACAGCTTCCTACAGGAAAACCCGGAAATCGGTAAGAGATACGCCTCGATCGCTGCCGGTTCGACTTTTCCGACAAAGGTTTACAGCCCGGCCGCTGAAACCAATATGGTGACTGCCCCGGGTAAGATCGCCGCCTGGATAGATCTGGCCTTTGCCGTGTCGATGTATTGCACCGACCCGGCTACTCTGCAGAGCAGATTTGCCAGCCGCTTTGATTTTATTAAAACCAACCTGATGAATGGGCAGGCCATCAGCGGCTGGAGCGATAAGCCGATCAATGATGGTGGCGGCAATAATAACGGTGGCAACGACAATGCCAGCGGCACGGTCGAAATCCCTGGCACCCGCCCGCCTCCAGTCATTCCTGATGGCGACTATATGCCGGTTGTCACACAGGTTGATGTCGGTACTGCCGCAGCTTCGCTGCCGGCTGAGCACAAAGAAGCGCCAGAGCTTATGCGCAGTGCCATTGCCGAACTCTTTGCCGAATTGCCGAAGTTCTTCTCGACCTGCACCGAAGCGATTGCTTATGTGCCGACCACCGACACCGAAACCGCCTTTTCGTCTGAAGGTTTCGTGTTTATCACACAGAATTCCTGGTTTATGCCCTCGTTCGTAGAACTCGACGATGCAGCCCGTAACAAACGCTTCAAGCAGATCCTGCTGCGCGAAATGACGCTGCGGTTTCTCTATTTCCATCCTGAAGTTACCGCCAAATGGAAAGAAAAATTCGACAAGAACATGAGCACTTTCGATGCCTACGTCGACATGACCCAGGCTGCCGTGCTTTATTACTCGGCTCCCGCCTATCTGAAGCAGATCAACAACGAACGTTATGAATTCGTTAAAACGGTGATCATGATCGGCAAAACCTTCGAGTAATCTTTTAATTCCAGAAAGTCTGTAAACAGCCCGCTGTTGACAAAATGTCGGCAGCGGGTTGTGTTTTATTGTTTGCGCGTCAATCCCCCCCCGCCAACACGTGTAATCTTTCAAAAGGTCCTTATTTGCTGAAACTTTCCGCTGCCCGCTTTTTTGTTTAGGCCCGCTTCACGGGAATGGCGAGAAAAAAATATTCTTAATGCTGCACAAGGCCGGAGTTGGCTTTGTCCATCAGCCGTAAACAAAAAAAAGAGCAGGCTTTTCTTTAAGCCGGGTAAATTTCTGCAGGGATAGGCGCTTTTATATGGCCAGAAAATGCTGCGTTTAATGCTGCGGCTAGCCGGCTGAGGCGTCAGGGAATGGAAATCTTGCGGCTGGCAGTTATAAGACCGCCGGCTCTGACGACCAGGGCTACCTTGTCGCCTGACTTGAGTTCGACTTCGATGGGCAGAAGCTGTCCGTCACGAAATTCGCATTTCACGTAATTTTTGTTGATCTGAATGAAGCCCGGGCCATTGAAGCGGATGGCGCCAATATCGCGCCATTCATTGTCATAGTCAGCGTTGTGCAGCAATTCACCAGAAGCCCGGTATTTGCCGTTTGCGCCCGGCGCCAGATCGAACTTTACGCTCATTGAGGGAAGAAAGGCTTTTATAACCTCGGCGCAGTTGAATATTGCCAGCGGAACAAGAACTTTGGCCTGGCCTTCGGCCATGTTTGGCATGACGTTGAAGTGCGGGTTCTTGCGCCCATATTTGTCGTTGTCATTGATTACTTTTGCGAAGGGAGAACCAGTTTCTTTGGCCATAGGCACCCAGCCAACCGTTTCAAACCATGCGTAAAAGATGCCGGCCTCATGTTTGAGTTTTGAAAGCTGTGGTGATGGGTATGGGCGTTTTTTGTTGCGCGGAAAATGCCATTTTTCATAATCAAAAATTGTATCGTTGCTGAAAAAATGCCGGTTGGTGAAGGCTGCGAGGTTTTTCATAAGCTCGGGCAGTTCAATGTCAGATGCAATTTCAAACTCAGGAACAGGTTTAAAATCAGGGTTTTTGTGCCTGTCACCCATGATTTTGCGGATCATTTTTTCTTTTACGTTCATTTCAATCGGCTCAAACAGTGAGTGACTGTCGGCTCTGGTGTGAGCTGGCTGCGCCATGTCTGCCATCAGATGCATGGTTTCGCCTACAGCGCGGAAAGCCTTGCCGAACATCTGACTGCGGTTCAGCTTGCCGAATGCGGCGGTGTTGTTTTCCATGGCGGCTTTATAGGCCAGTTTTGCCTGCAGCCAGTTATGATCGTTTTCTTCATGTTCGAATGCCCAGGTTACCGCGTCGATCTGCGGTCGGAAAATCTTGGGCTGGAGTTTGATTTTTCGGTCTTTCAAGCCGAATTCGAAGTTCGGGTTCCAGTCGTCGGCGCGGTATTGCAGAGATGCGAAGAAAGCTTCCTCCGAGGCGAAGCTGCTTTTTTTTCTGGGGATGAACGATCGGTTCTGCCAGGTAAGATAGTGAGGCTCATACACCGGATCATAGAAATGACGGAATCCCATGTTGATTTCGGGCATGTCGGCATCGTAGCCGCCGCGTGCCAGCCAGCCCGAAAAATTATGCGCAGCGTTAACCAGTTTGGCATTGGTGCCGCTTTCAAATTTGGGCGCTTTTCCGAAGGTCAGCCCCTGAAAATTTACCTGATTGTCGATGGTGGTATTAATGAATTTGTCACCGTAGTGGCCGGCTTTAAATTTAGCGACGAAATGCTCAAAGGCGAGAAGGTTTATGGTGGGGTGTGCTTCAACGCAATCCCAGGCGTGCGCAATCTGGACAGACAGCAGGGCCTGAACCATTATCACCATAGCCAATATTGTTCTGCGGTTGCTGTGCAAACATTCGCTCCACTTACAGGATTGTACAGTAATTATAATGTTTTTTTCGGTCGGCACAACCCATGAAAAGCGTTATAAGTGGCCGGCGATTGTACCGATCATTTTCCAGGAAATGCCGAAGCGCTGCAGGTATTTGCGCGGGCGGTCGGAGTCATTGGTTGATTGCTTTTTCTGCGATGAGTTGCTGAACAGTTGTCGCCCGGCTTCGGCCATGCTGTCGCAGTGGCGGCAGATTTCGAGCACTTTTTCGAGTTGCAGCCGGTCGAACAGGTCTGTTTTTGACAGCTGCTCCACGGTCATCAGCTTCTGGCAGAGCTTTTCGTCGTTTGTTGCAAAACGGCTTTCTATCGACCATTCTTTGTGCAGCCTCGTCATTTCAGTCTGAACATTTTCGCGGCCAATGCGGTTGCCCTCAGATAAGGTAAGCATACGGGCAAGTGAGCTGTTGAGATCGCGAAAATTGGCAGTCCAGATCGCTTCATTCGATACTGCGAATCTGATGAATTCCTGGCGTGCCTCGCTGCTGAAACTGACGGGTTTGCCGAGCTTTTTCGAGTGCTGCTGCAGTTCGTAATCTATGTTAGGGTCAATGTCTTCGGGGCGTTCGCGCAGGCCGGGAATCGTGAATTCCCATAATTTGATGCGGGCGAGCAGGTCCTGTCTGAATCGCCCGGCCTGGCATTCATGGCGAAGATTGCGATTGGTGCCGGTAATCAGCTGGAAATCGCTGCGCACCTCTTTGTCAGAACCGACCGGAAGATAAACCTTTTCTTCAACTGCCCGCAGCAGCATTGCCTGTTCATCGAGGCCGAGTTCGCCGATTTCATCGAGAAAGAGAATGCCGCCGTCAGCAGCTTTTAGCAGGCCTTCGCGGCTTTCGGTGGCACCGGTGTAAGCACCTTTTTTATGGCCGAACAGCACCGACATGGCCATGTCGCCACGCAGGGTCACCTTTTCGACTTCGGCAAGTGCTGCGTCGCGGCGGTTGCAGAGCAGATGAAAACGGTCGACCAGCAGGTCTTCGTGCTGGCAGACGGCGACCGACGGGCGCCAGTTTTCCCAGCGTTTTTCTTTGCCGCGCCGGTCAAGAACGGTTCCGAGAAACCCGATTACAACTTTTTTCATTTTCACTTACCTGCTGTAGTCCTTTGTCAAGGTTGAATCCGTTGTTTTATTGTCATTCCCGCTTGTGCCCATCCTGGGCACAAGGGCGGGGATGACGTAATGGATGTCTATTTTTAAACCCAGGTGTGACAACGGACTAGTCCTCTGTCAAAGTTGAACCTGTAGTTTTATCGTCATTCCCGCGAAGGCTGGAATCGCATCGATAAGGCTTGGATCCCTGCCTGTACTCGTTCCGGGCATAAACGCAGGGATGATGAAAATCCAGGCTTGTGAGAGGGCATGTTGGTGTTAAGGACTTGGTTGACGACGGCGTGGACTATTCTGGTTTAGAATTGAGAGAGAAAAATATGGAAACAAAAATGATAACAATCGATGGTTCGATGGGCGAAGGTGGCGGCCAGGTTCTGCGCACTGCACTGGCGTTGTCGGCCTGCACCGGCAAGGCGTTTACGATCGAGAAGATTCGGGCGAAACGCAAAAAGCCTGGCCTGATGCGTCAGCATCTGACCTGCGTGCATGCGACTCAGGAAATCTGCTCAGCCGAAATCAGCGGTGACGCGATTTCTTCGCAGCAGCTGGTTTTCAAGCCTGGCTTCGTGCTCTCCGACGACTACCACTTTGCGGTAGGCAGTGCCGGCAGCGCAATGCTGGTGCTGCAGACGGTTTTGCCGCCACTGCTGCTGGCCTCGCACCCGTCGAAAGTGGTAATCGAGGGCGGCTTCGGTTTTGACGGCGGTCTCAAAGATCCCCTGGGAAATCGCCGACGACGAAAGCAAGGCGATGGTGAAAGCGGCCCGGTTTCCGGTTACAGAGAAGAAGGCGATGGAGGTTGAATCGCCTGGCCCGGGCAATGTCGCCATGATCAGGCTTGATTATGAGCATGGTTCGGCAATGTTTACCGGCTTTGGCGAACTTGGTGTGTCGCGCCGCAAGGTTGCGGCACTGGCATATACAGCCGCCAACCTTTTCTTTGTTTCAGAAGCTGCGGTTGACGAACATCTCGCCGATCAGATTCTGATTCCGATGGCGCTTGCCGGCGGCGGCAGTTTCACGACGACCGAGCCTTCGCTGCACACAACCACCAATCTGCAGGTAATTGAAAAATTTCTGCCGGTTAAATCATCTGTCAGCCAGATTAACGACAAACTCTGGAAAATCGAAATCACGTCTCTGTAGAGACACCCGGGGCAAGGTTTTGCTCGATGACCAGGCGAAGACCATGAAAACAGAATTTATACCAGTTGATTTGCCGGTTTTTCAGTCTGGTTGCCAATAAATCAGGAGAAACGAAAATGGAATGGATCAAAGATAAAAAAAGCATCGCGCCTGACGCGCATGTGGCGATAAAATCATGGTGTTCAGAACTCGAGCCTGACGCCTTTAAACAGGCTGCCGATCTTGCTTCGCACCCTTCGGTCGATATGCATGTAGCGTTGATGCCTGACTGCCATGTCGGCTACGGCATGCCGATTGGTGGCGTCATTGCCTGTGGTTCGGCGGTGATTCCGAATGCGGTCGGCGTTGATATCGGCTGCGGCATGGGGGCCATAAAAACCAGTATCATGTTCGATCAGCTCGGCGATATGCGGCAGATCAGGGCCATTCTCGATGGTGTCAAGAAGCTGGTTCCGGTCGGCGAAGGCAACAGCCATCGCCAGGCCCAGTCATGGGATGGCTTTGAAGCTTACGAGGCCGAAATCGCAGGCAAAATGCCGGGCTGGTTCGAAAAAGACGGGTTTGGTCATGACCGCAAGAATCTCGGCACGCTTGGTGGCGGCAACCACTTCATCGAACTGCAGGTAAGCGAAGAGGGCCGAGTCTGGATGATGCTGCACTCAGGCTCACGCAATCTCGGCTATCGCATTGCGGCTTATTACAACAAGCTGGCGCAGCAGTTGAATGAGAAATGGCATGCGAAAGTTCCCGGCAAGGATCTGGCTTTTCTTCCGGCTGATGCTGACGAAGGTGATGCTTATATCAGAGACATGAACTTTGCACTGCGTTACGCTCTAGAAAACCGGGCGCGCATGATGGCCGCGTTCAAATCAGTGCTGCTCGAGCATTTTCCTGAAGTTGTCTTTATTGAAGAAATCAATATTCATCATAACTATGCGGCGCGAGAAAACCACTTCGGCCGCAATGTCTGGGTGCATCGCAAGGGTGCAACCTCGGCGCGCAAAGACGAGCTGGGCATAATCCCGGGAAGCATGGGCGCCTTCTCTTATATCGTGCGCGGGCTGGGCAACCCCGAGTCGTTCACCTCTTGTTCGCATGGCGCCGGGCGCCGCATGGGCCGCAAGGAAGCCAGCCGCAACCTGACCCTGGACGAATGTAACCGCGCCATGGAAGGTATCGTCTTCGACCGCTGGCAAAAGCCGGCGGCCACGGCAAAAAGAAGGGCGAAACCTTCGACTTTGGCGAAGCGCCTCAGGCCTACAAAGACATCGATACCGTCATGCGCAGTCAGAAAGACCTCGTAGAACCGCTGGTGAAGCTGCGCCCCCTCGGCGTCATCAAAGGCTGATCTGCAGAACTTCCGCCGCAGTTGATCAGATAACCTGGCGGGATTGATATGCCCTCCCGGTGAGTAATCACCTTATCACTGCGAAAAGCATGTCGTTTCTGCGAAGACATGGATTTAAGACGTTATTGATAAGATTCCCGCTTGTATCCCTCCGGGGGTATGGGCGGGCATTTTTTATTGCTTCAGGTGGCGTTCGAGCTGTTTTTTGGTGCCTTTGAAGGGGGTGGCTTTGTCGGGCTCGTCGGGCCAGGGGTGTCTTGGGTAGCGTCCCTTGAGCTCGCCGACGACCTGCTTGTAGCCGGTTTTCCAGAATGAGGCGAGGTCTGCTGTGATCTGCACCGGACGGCCGGCGGGCGAGAGCAGGTGTATCAGCATTGGTTGTTCGCCGTTGCATACGGCCGGAGTCGTGGCGAGACCGAAAAGCTCCTGAATCTTTACTGCGAGAACCGGCGGGCCGTCGGGCTGATACTGAATTCTGACGCTGCTGCCGGAAGGCACTTCGTATCTTTCTGGAACTAGCTTGTCTAGCTGTTCGCGGCGATTCCAGGGTAGCTGCTGCAGGTAGAGCTGCGCCAGCGGCTGTTTTTTAAGATCGGCGAAACTGCGGCAATGTTCAGCCATCGCTTCAATCTGCAGCAGCAGCCAGTCACGATCGAGAGCCGGGAAATCGCGGCCGGCGGCGCTGCGCTTGAGCAGCGCGATGCGGCCCATGAATTCTGCATTTTCGGGTTCTTCTAGATTCATCGCCCGGTTGAGGTCATTGGCGGCGGCCTGTAGAAGAACTCTGCCGGCTGCGGTGGCATCGTTTTCTTTTATTTGTGTTTCTCGGTCGGCAAGCAGCAGTTTGCCATACCAGAGACGCTCGCGGGCAGCGACTTTCTGATTCTGCGGGTTGAAGAAAATTTCGCGGGCCGGCTGGCATGGCGCGCCATCGCCGTTTTTCAGCCATTCGGGATTGATGGCACAGCCGAGAAAGATGCGCCCGTCATTGGTGGCGGCCCGCAGCCGGGCGTCAACCCTGAGTGCGAGAATGAATTCGTGATTTTTCAGCAGCCCGTTCGAGCTCAGACTCAGGCCCTGCCCACTGCAGATAGTATAAGCTGTCGACCCCTGACTGCCGCGACGCATGCAGACCCGATCAGGAAAAGCACCCAGCAGGGCTCGGTGCAGCAGCTCGCGGGGGTTCGCTTTCGCCGGCGGGGCAATTCTTAGCTGCTCAGGTCTCAGCAGGTCGAGAAGCTGTTTTTGTGCCTTTTCGATACGCCAGATGGCATTGCGGTCAAGCCGGTAACTGCCGTTGCGGCTGCCTGGTTCAAGCAGTTCGAGACGAAGGTCGAGGTCTGGGTCTGCGGTATTACCGCCCGTATAACCTTCACCGCCTGAAAAATCAGACAAAATTATATCTTTCTCAGCGATCAATGCCGCAGCCAGCGCTGCTGTTCTGGCGACCCCGGTTTCTGCTGCAGTCAGCAACATGCGTGCCAGTCTTGGTTCGACCGGAAGTTCGCATATCTGTCTACCGAGCGGGGTAATGTGCAGCCCGGCATCGACGGCGTGCAGCATCTGCAGCAGCTCGATGGCCCGGCTGATTTTTTCTTCGCCCGGGCTTTGCAGCCATTTGAAAGCATGCAGGTCGGGGCAGCCCCAGCTGAAGAGTTCGAGAATCGTCGGCGTCGGGTCGGTTCTGAGAATTTCAGGCTCTTCGTTTTCGGCAAGCTGTTCGTGTTCAGCTTTGCTCCATAATCTTATGGCGCGCCCCGGCCGCAGGCGCCCGGCCCGGCCGGCCCGCTGTTTTGCCGAGGCCTTGCTGATGCGCTGCATTTCTAGTTTTTCGATACCGGTCTGGGCGTCGAAATTCTGACGGCGGCACCAGCCCGTGTCGATGACGGTGGTTACGCCATCGATGGTGAGCGAGGTTTCGGCGATGTTGGTGCTGAGAATTATGCGTGGCACATCGGAAGGCTGCAGCGCGGCTTCCTGATCTTCGATGCTCATCGAGCCATGCAGTGCGAGAACCCGGTGCCTGGCTGTCGCCGATTTGCCTTCAAGGGCCTGCTGCACGGTTTTTATTTCGCCGGCGCCCGGCAGAAAGACCAGATATTCTTCTTTTGCATCAGAGCTCGAAACGATTTCGACTATTGTTTCGGCGGCGGCAGTGAACTGGTCGCGGCCGCCCGATATCTGCCGCCAGTGCACGTCGACCGGGTATAAAAAGCCCTTGCCGGCAACTGTGACGGCGTCGTCGAGATAGCTTTCGACAAGTTTGGTGTCGATGGTTGCCGACATGACCATAATGCGCAGATCGGGGCGCACCTCGCGTTTTATTTCGCGGCACAGAGCCAGGCAGAGATCGGCGTGAACACTGCGTTCGTGAAATTCATCGAAAATGACGAGCCCTACGTCTTCAAGCAGCGGGTCTTTCTGCAGCCGCCTGGTCAGAATGCCTTCAGTGAGAACTTCGATGCGGGTGTCGCGGCCGATATTCGAGCTGAAGCGCACGTTGTGACCGATTACCCGTCCCGGTGCAGAACCGTCGAGGCTGGCCATGCGTCTGGCAATGGCGACAGCAGCGACCCGGCGTGGCTGCAGCATCAGAATGCGTGATTTCCCGAGCCAGGATTCGTTTTTTAGTGCCAGAGGCACGATGGTTGATTTGCCGGCGCCGGGTTCGGCGGTGAGAATGACATCTTGGCCGGCCTGCAGAGCTTTTTTTATTGCAGGCAGATTGTCTTCTATCGGAAAACGTCGCGGTTCAGCGCCAGTTGTAGACTTGTAAGAGGCTTGCATAGTCATCGGTCCAGAGTTTGTAGTTTGCATATTCCGGCATTGGTTTCCAGAGGCCGGTGTTTTTAAGAAGATCGAGCTTTTCGCGGCGGGGCGAGGCGGCAACCCAGTGTGAGCCGGCCATCTGGTCCTGATCATACCAGTCGTAGCGGATCGAGTCACGCTCGGGTTCGTAAAAGGCTTCGAGGCAGTTCATGCCGAGTTGATCGCAGATGCGTCTGATTATCGGCTCGAGCTTCAGGTAGCGGTTTGAAACATGAAAGACGATCAGCCCGTCAGGTCTTATTTTGCTGCGGTAGAGCTCGAAAGCCTGCAGAGTCAGCAGGTGCATCGGCACCGAGCCTGAAGAATAGGCATCGATGATCAGCAGATCGTAACTGCTGTCGGGTGTTTCGCGCAGTTTGACGCGGGCGTCGCCGGCGATGATACGCCATGTCGCCTGGCTGTCGGTCAGAAAACTGAAAAAATCAGGATTGCGGGCAATTCTGATCATGGCCGGATCGATTTCGAAAAAGTCCATGCTCTGCCAGCTGCGGCCATACCAGGCCAGGGTGCCGGCGCCAAGGCCGACAACGCCGATATTTTTGCAGTTACGGTTGATCAGACCGGTTCTGAAAAGTGCACCGATCGGGCCTTCGCGCGAATAATACGAGAGCGGAAAACGCTCTCTGACCTTTACCCGGCGTTCGACGCCGTGCAATGTGTGCCCATGATGCAGGCGATGAAAGATGTCGACGACGCCGGCGATTTTCAGGTCTGAATCGCGGGTTTCGCCATCGGTCGACAGACGCGAGACTTTAATAATGCCGAAGAAACTGCGTTCTCGATGCAGCACTCTGGTTTCCGATGGGGTTCCGGTGATCTGAAGCATTACGAAGATGAGCAGCAGTGAAGCCCCGGCTGTAAAAGGCATGCGGTAATACAGGTGAATGAGAAAAATCGAGAAAAACAGCTGTTTGGCCGTATCGATAGAGAAGAGGTCGTCGGCACCATTGCGGCTGTAATAGATCAGCAGGCAGAAAACAAGAGCGAAAGCCATTGAAATAAACGTTTCACGTCTCAGTGTCAGACCCTCGTTCAATTGCCGGTCGGCAAGAAAAGCCACAGTCAGCGCAGCTGCCAGCATGGTGAGAAAATATTCGAACTGGGTTTTAAAAAGCATTGGGGCAAGAATACCGTTGAACAGGCCGGCTGCAACGCCGCCGACAGATATCCAGACATAGAAGCGGTTGAGAAATCTGGCGGGCGGGGCGCCGGCAGCCAGCCGTGAATGAAAAAACATGCCGGTCAGCACCATAAACAGCAGGTGCATGCCGATCGACAGCCAGGCACGCTCGGTGAGCACGTAATAATACATCAGCAGGCACAGCAGGGTTACCGGAAAAAGATACCGCTGCCAGCGTATCTGCCGCCAGTATGACGATCTGGCAAACGCCAGAATAAACGAAAGAAGGTAGCCGGCGAGCGGCAATATCCAGAGAAGAGGCGCCGAAGCAATGTCGGCGGTGATATGTGTCGTTACCGCGAGCATGGCGCTGCAGGGCAGAAACCCGTAAAATGCCCATCTGAGATTATCAACCCAGCCCGGCACCATTACACCGGTTTCTGATTTTTGGCTCCTGAGCCGGTCCTGACCGGCCGAAGGAGTCGAGGGGCCGTCATTCCCGCACAAGCGGGAATCTTGCATGCAATCTTTTAGATCCCCGCTTGCGCGGGGATGACGTGATGGCTGTCTATTTTTGAACTCAAATGTGGCAAAGTCGTTGTTTCCAGCCTGTTTCCAGATCATAAAACTGCAGGTGCCAAGAATGAGCGTCAGAAATATATACCCGGCCGACCAGAGCCGGCGTATAGCATCGGCACCCATGAACGGCTCGAGCATGAACGGGAATGCCAGCAGTGCCAGCAGGCTGCCGGCGTTACTGGCGGCATAGAGAAAATAAGGGTTATCGGCGTCAGACTGGTCGCTTTGCGAGTAATAGCGCTGCAGTAATGGCGCATTTGCCGCCAGCAGAAAAAACAGCATGCCGATCGACGCGGTGAGGCGGCTCAGCAGCCAGCTCGCCGGGCTGGCGTGCGCCGTTTCGAGGCCGGCTGTGTCGATGCTGACGGGCAACAGCAGCCAGCTTCCGATCATCAGCATCAGATGTAGAACCGACTGCCGGTTGCAGCCGAGCAGCGCGATACTTTTATCGGCATAGAGGTAACCGGCGAGCAATGCCGCCTGAAAAAACAGCATGCAGGTTGTCCAGACTGCGGGTGCACCGCCGAGCAGCGGCAGCAGAATCTTGCCGACTATGGGCTGAATGAGAAACAGCATGAACGAACCGGCAAAAATGCCGATCGTGAAAAGCGCGCCGGTTGTTTTTATTCTGTTCATCTGCTGCAGCGATATAATAACAGTTTTGTGCCCGTCGCCGCGCAAATTTTAATGGCTGGTCGTGCGACTTATTTTCGGGCTTTGTAAGGTGCTGCCTTTTCTTTAACTACTTTAAGAACCGGTAGAATATCTGCCATTTTTACGGCAAGGCCGGTAAATACCTGTGATTCGAGGGTCGCTGCATCGTCAAAAACGCCGATGAATTCAAAATTGTCGCCTTTCAGGGCATAAATGTGTGCGTAGCGTTCGATCGGGTGAATCAGCCAGTATTCTTTGACACCGTGTCGTTCATACAGACGTCGCTTTTTGACCTGATCTTTCGAGGCCGTCGATGGTGAAAGGATTTCGACAATCAGGTCGGGCGCGCCGGCGCAGCCCTTTTCGTCGATCTTTTTCTGGTCGCAGATAATCGAAATATCCGGCTGAACGACGTTTGAGCATTTGTTGTGGGTTTCTTTTTTTTCTGCGAGCCTGACATCGAATGGCGCAGCAAAGACTTTGCAGGGTTTGCCCTTGAAGAAACCGCAAAATTCGTACATCAGATTTGCTGATACTTCCTGATGCGCCGTGCCCGGTGCCGGTGTCATATCGCATATCTGGCCGTCGATTATTTCGCAGCGCTGTTCATCAGGCCACTTCTGGTAATCTGCCCAGGTAAAGCGATCTACAACCGTCTTTTTTGCCGAAGTTCTCATTTGCTCTCCAGAATTGTAAAATCTTAAGACAGTATACCTACTCATTTCCGCTCCGGCAAGATCGGCCACGGATAAACACGGATAAACACGGATAAACACGGATAACACAGATAAATGCAGATAGCACATATAAACACTGATTAAATCTGTAGAATCTGCGCAAATTTTGCAGCAATCACAGCAACCGCACGTAAGTCCTGACGCAAAGAAAAAGGGCGGCTTCACAGAGTTGTGAGGCCGCCCCTCGGGTTAATGCAGGGCGCTTTAAGATCAGTCGACGATCTTGAGGTGCAGTTCTTTGAGCTGTTTTTCGGTCGCTTCGTTCGGGGCCTGCATCAGCAGATCCTGGGCATTCTGATTCATCGGGAAAGCGATGACTTCGCGAATGTTGGGTTCGTTGGCGAGCAGCATGACGATGCGGTCGACACCGGGTGCGATGCCGCCGTGCGGCGGGGCGCCGAATTTGAAGGCCTTGATCATGCCGCCGAACTTGCTGTCAACGACGCTGCTGTCGTAACCGGCGATTTCGAACGCCTTATACATGATTTCGGGCAGGTGATTTCTGATGGCGCCTGAGCTGAGTTCGATGCCGTTGCAGACGATGTCATACTGGTAGGCTTTGATGGTCAGCGGGTCTTTGGTCAACAGGGCTTCCATGCCGCCCTGTGGCATCGAGAACGGGTTGTGGCTGAAAATGGTCTGGCCGGTTTCTTCGTCTTTTTCGAACATCGGGAAATCGACGATCCAGCAGAAGCGGTAGCTGTTCTTTTCGCGCAGGTCGAGTTCGTCGGCGAGTCTGATTCTGACCTTGCCGAGAATTACCGAAGCTTTGTTTTTATCATCGGCGACAATCAGCAGGCCTGAGCCGTTTTTGGCGCCCATGCGTTCACGCAGGGCATTTTTGCTGGCGTCAGAAAGCGGTTTGGCGAGACTGCCCTTGATTTCGCTGTCGGTGTAAACAAGCGAAGCAAGGCCTTTGGCGCCGATTTCTTTCGCGAAATCTTCGAGATCTTTGAAGAATTTGCGTGATTTGTCGGCGATATTGTCGACGCAGATGGCTCTGACGCAGCCGCCGGCTTCGACGACTGACTTGAAGGCGTTGAAGTCAGAAGCGGCGAAGATATCGGAAACGTCTGAAATTTCGAGGCCGTAGCGCAGGTCTGGCTTGTCGCAGCCGTAGCGCATCATGGCATCTTCGTAGGTAATGCGCGGGAAGGCCGGCTCAGTGACTTTCCAGTCTGAGATTTCGGTGAACAGACCGTAGAACATCTTTTCTAGATAAGCGAACACGTCGTCCTGGGTAACGAACGACATTTCGACGTCGAGCTGGTAGAATTCGCCGGGTGAGCGGTCGGCGCGGGCGTCTTCATCTCTGAAGCACGGCGCGATCTGGAAATAGCGGTCGAAGCCAGAAACCATCAGCAGCTGTTTGAACTGCTGCGGTGCCTGCGGCAGCGCGTAGAATTTGCCCGGGTAGAGGCGGCTGGGCACGAGATAGTCGCGGGCCCCTTCCGGAGAACTGCTGGTCAGGATCGGGGTCTGGAATTCGGTGAATCCCATTTCGATCATGCGGCGGCGGATACTGGCAATGACCTTTGAGCGCAGCAGAATGTTCTTGTGCAGCTTTTCGCGGCGCAGATCGAGAAAGCGGTAGGTCAGGCGTGTCGTTTCGGGGGCGTTGTCTTCGTCGGCGACCTGGAACGGCAGCACCTCAGAAGTGCTCTGCAGAGTCACCGAGCTGACTTCGACTTCGATTTCGCCGGTCGGCATGTCTTTATTGATGTTGCCACCGCGGCTGATAACTTTGCCTTCGATGGTAACGACAGATTCAACCCTCAGATTGTTGAAATCGGTATAAGCCTGGGTGCCGGGCGCGGCCAGAACCTGGGTGATGCCATAGTTGTCGCGCAGGGTGACAAACAGCACGCCGCCGAGGTCGCGTTTGCGGTGAATCCAGCCGGAAAGCCGAACCTGCTTGCCGCAGTCACTGCCACGAAGTTCGCCACAGGTGTGAGTTCGGTATTTGTTCATGAGGGGTGTATTCCTTTGGGGTGAATTTTACCTGGCAAGTGTAGCGCAACCGCGCTTCTTACGCAAGAGCGTTTGCTTTTCATCTTGATTTTGTGGGTGTATGAATCAGCTGTCGGTTGGCAGGCTGATAGTGGCGGTCAGACCGCCTTCTGTGCGGTTGCTGAGAGTTATCTGACCATTATGCAGTCTGATGGCGCGTTCAGCAATCGCCAGACCCAGTCCGATACCGCCTTTTTGCGGGTTACGGTCTTCTGACAGGCAGTAAAACGGCGAAAAAACCCTCTGCAGCTCGTCTTCCGGAATTCCCGGGCCCTGGTCGGAAATACCAATCGTGGCCTGGCTGCCGGTGCGCTTGAGCTCGACGCTGACGGTGCCGCCATCCGGCGAGTATTTGAGGGCATTGCGAAGAATGTTTTCGATGGCGCGTTCTATGAGCTGCGCATTGCCAGTTACCGTCATTTCTTCTTCGGCTTTCAGACTGACGGCAAGATTCCGGGCTCTGCCTTCAAAGCCGGCATCATTACAGATGTGTTTCAGAGCGGCCTGAAGCCCGACAGTTTGTTTCTGGCCGTTGATTTCGCCGCTTTCAAGTCTGTTGAACTGCAGAAGTTCTTCGATAAGAGCGTTCATGCGCGAAATTTCGCGACCAATTCGACCCAGCATCGGCTGTTCGGCTTCGCCGGCGCGGTTCTGCAGAAGTTCTAGGCTTACCTGCAGTCTGGCGAGCGGTGAACGCAGTTCATGCGAGATATCACCGAAAAGGCGCCGCTGGCTGTTGATCATCTTTTCGATCTTTTCGGCCATTTCGTTAAAATCAGTCGCCAGATCGCCAAGCTCGTCGTAGCGTCGGATGGCGTCGCCAGTTACGCGGGTTTTCAGGTCGCCGTGCGCGAAGTTACGGCTGGCAGCACGCATTTCTATGACCGGTTTGACCATATACCGCGATAGCCAGAAGCAAAGAAGGCCGGTAGCGAGCAGAAAAATCGGCAGGTTTTCGAACAGCCGGTAAATGAGAAATTTGGCCGGCATCGGCATTTTATTCGGAATATGGCAGATGATCACGTATTTTTTGCCAGAATCAGAGCTTGTTGTGGCCCCGAGCAGCATTTCACCGGCTACGGTCTCGCTGCCGGGATTTTGTTCGCTCAGCAGTTTTGCGGCATAACTGCGGATTTCAGGTTCTTTTTCGCCGAACAGACGTTCAAATTTATTGAAGTCGTCTTTGAACCATGGCTTTTTACCGCCATTCCACTCAGGTTTATCAGGTGGTGGTGAATCCGGCCCGGGGAGAGGTGCCGATCGAATTTCACCGGGTGGTGACGGCATGTCTTCTTGGTGGCGCATGCGTTCGTCAGGCTTTTCCGGAGCATCGCTTTCATGGCCGGGCGGCATGCCATGCCGGGCAGGTTTGCCCGAAAAAATCAGGTTGAGTTCAGCATCGTAGAGCCAGAAACTGCCTGGCAGCCGAAAATGCTTTATGCTGTCGCTGCCGAGCTTTTCGTAGGCATTGACCAGTGTCTGACCGTTTTCGCCGATTATTTCGCGACTGATGTTGAAGAAACGCTGTTTTTCCGGCTCAAAATGGTAAAAATAGCCGTAAACCGCCACGGTTATGCCAGTTAAAACAAGAGTGAGCCAGACCCATAAGAAAAATTTAAGAAAAAGGCGTGACCCATAAAAGGTCGACGTGATCTCGCCCACAGGCTTTACTGGTTTTTCAGGATCTGACATAGAGATAACCAACCCCTCTGATCGTTTTGATGCGCTCTTTTTCTTCAGCAATTGTGCCGAGCTTGCGGCGCAGATTGCTCATGTGAACGTCGAGACTGCGGTCATCATACGAAAGCCGGCGGCCGAGAACTTTCAGAGCCAGTTCCTGACGTTCGACCACTGTTCCGGCGGCGCGCATCAGGCTTTCGAGAATGCTGAATTCGACCTCGGTAAGAGCAAGGTCACTGCCATTTCGCGTGGCAGTGCGGGTTGAGCTTTCGATAAAAATATCGGCAATTTCGATTTTGAGCGAATCGGGTTTGACGCTTTGTTCGTCAGCATTGCCAAGGCGGCGAAAAACCGCTTTGATGCGCGCCACCAGTTCCCGGGGGCTGAATGGTTTGGGCAGATAGTCGTCAGAACCGAGTTCGAGGCCGAGAATGCGATCAACCTCGTCACCTTTGGCGGTAAGCATGATTACCGGTATTTTTGAAAAACTTCTGATGTTTTTGAGAACTTCGAGACCATTCATTTCTGGAAGCATGATATCGAGAATCACGAGGTCGAAGCTGCCGTTTCTCGCCATTTCGAGCCCGGTTGCGCCGCCATGGGCCGTCGTGGTCGCGAATTTTTCGGAGGCCAGATATTCCTGCAGGAGCTCGCAGAGTTCGGTGTCGTCATCGATGATCAGAATGTGTTTCATTGGCATAACCTCGCTGTGGTCTCTATTAATATTCTCTGCAATAAATGCCGATTTTGCAACCATCCGGGACAGTTCAGATGGTTAAGAAATGTAAAGGCTGCGGGCTAAGAACTTTACGCTTCTTAGTGTTGTCTTTACCGCATCTTAAGCTGTTTATGCTTATGCTTGAGACAGCGAAAATGGAGGTAAAAAATGAAAAAACATCTTGTTCTGGCGCTGGTTTCACTGTCACTGGCAGCGGTATCGCTGGTTCTCTACTCGGCTGAACCGGGTTTTCCGGGGAGGCATTTCGGCCCCCGTCATCTTAATGGCGCCGGCTTCGACAACTCACACATGATCGGAGCCTTTGGCTTCTTCAGGCTGGCCGATGAGCTTGAAATATCGGGGCCGCAGCTGCTCCAGCTCCGTGCTCTGTTCCAGAAAAACGGCGAAAAAATCCGCTCTGGCCGGCAGCATCGCAAACTCTACAAAAAACTCTCAGACCCTGATCTCACCGAAGCTGACGCCAGAAAAATCGCGGCCGAAGAAGGCAAGGCCATCGAAGAGACAATCATGGCGCGTTTCCAGATGCAGCAGGATCTGCGCAAAATCCTTTCTCCCGAACAATACAAAAAGCTGCATGCCCGCCGTCGCCCGCCAATGCCCGGCCTTGGCGGTCATAGAATGCCCGACGATATCGACGATGAAGAAAGCGGCCCGCGCCCGGACATGAAAAACAGGAGATAAAGCAACGAATCCAGATCGCATCTGAGCCTGCTACCTCAGGTGTGATCTATCAACAACCAACCTCAGTCGGGGGCTGCCTCACAGTTTGTGGCGCAGCCCTTTTTTTCCGCACAAAAGCGCATTGAATAATTCTCACTGATTCGGCGGCGCAGCTGTCGGCCGTGCTGCTTTAATCCGGCGCGTATCTCAGGCCCGTATGCCAGTTACGCGGCGAATGGCGGAAATTGTTGATCGCATTGAAAAATTCTGAAGCGACCAGATCGTAGAATTCGAGGGAAGCGGCCCCGCGGGTCTGGGTGCTGTTGCCATTCTTGTCGCCTCCGGTTTTGTCTGCGTGCTGGCTCAGGCTGAGAGAGATGTTCCAGAACCAGTTCTCGGCATTGGCGGGGCCCGAAATGCTGACCGGCGAAATGTTCAGAAAACTGACCCTTTCGCTGAGAACTTTCTGGCGGGCACGGCTGGTGCCGTGATCGGTTTCTCTGACCAGTCTGAGCAGGCCAGAGCCGGCAACTGCTTCGAGACGGTATCTGATACCCAGCAGCGGGCGCAGCAGATAATCTGGCCCTGGCAGCCCGGTTTTTACAAATTCTGGTTCGTAGCGAAAACGCAGCAGCGAGAATTCAGCGCCTTCGAGGCCACGTTCGCGCGAGAAGTCGATCTGCAGCAGGTCGTTGAAAGAGAGCGAAAATGCGCCATGATACGGAATACAGCTGTTTTTGAGGTCGTCACGAATCTGGGCGACAATTTTGCGGCCCTCGCTCAGCATTTCAAGATTCACGACACCGCTGACCGAAGATTTTACGCCGCCGCTGTAGAGAGTGAAAACCGCGAGACCGACTATTGCCGACAGTGCAATGGCAACGGTAATTTCTATCAGCGTCAGAGCTTTTCTGGGGCTGTGATTTACTGTCATGGCTGTTCCACCAGAATTGCTGAATAATTCGATTCTGCGGCGTTGCCCACTCCACCATTCCGTGGTCTGACAGCGACATTGAGCAGAATCGCGTTGATACCGTCCTTTTCAAGCAGCTGCATGGTGATTTTGCGTTCGAAGGCAGCGCAGATATCGGGGCGCATGATTTTAGCCTTCTGGCCGTCATCTGATGCGGCCTGCCATTCATTGAGCCGGTAACCGGCGATCTGCTGCTCGTGGCATTCAGAAAGGCGGTTGAAGCCTATGGCTATGAAAACCTCGATTACTTCCTGGCTGATCTGTTCACAGATCAGTTGATGATAAGAATTAGCCGTTTCGCGTCCTGACGCGGAAATCATATAAAAAGCCGAAACGCTTGTCAGACCGAGAATAAAAATGGCAAGCAGCACCTCGGTCAGCATGAACCCGTTAAAAACCGCTTTTTTAAAGTTTTTCACGAGGTTTCCCCGCTGCGCCGGTAGTTTACCCAACGTGAAATGCTTATCTGATAAGCCTTTTCTGTTTCTGTAAGGGTGCGATCATAGACGATAATATGCTCATCCGGGCTCCAGTTTTGAAAAAACAGCTGGTCGGCCAGTATCATGCCGTTGAGATTAAGGGGTCTGGCCGCTTCAACCGTACCGGTGCCGCTCTGGTTAATCGCTATCAGCGCCGCGTGAATCTCGTTGCCGGTGTTAACCCTGATTTTTCCGCGGCGGGCATAAAAAATGGCGAGGTCGCTGCCTTCACTTTTTTTAATTGAATCGTTGATTTCAAAACTGTCAGCGATTAGAACGCCCTGCCCGCGAATCTGCCACTGCCCGTCAAGCCTGATTGTGCCGCGGCAGTGATTGATGCCGCTCAGATTAAGAGCCCGGGTGCGCGGGTCGATAATGCGAAGCCTTACAAGATCTTCAAAGGTCAGATCTTTTCTGGCCCACAGGGCATAGCGGTCGAAGACCTGCAGATTTTCGATTTTTTCAGGCAATGGCGGAGCATCAGTCTGATAGGCGAGAAGCTGCAGGTTGTCGGCTGAAATGGTATTTTTTCCATCATGTTCGCGTTGTCTGCGCAGCATCAGGGCGTTTTTAAATGGTGAGCCATTGCTGTCCGGACTGAGCATCGACGCCACCAGATAATCATGCTGCATTTCGAGATAATATTGGGCCACCGGAAGTCTTTGCCGGTCTCTGTTGCCGAAGATTTCAACCTTTGTCTGAATGGCGACGATACCATGCCCTTCGTTGCGCCCGAAATATGGTCGCCCGTCTGGAGATGCAGCCTTGAAACTGACAATTTTCAGCTCGCAGCTGTGCCGGCATGAAAAACCATCTGGAATGATGCGGCCAAGGTTCTGGCTGGCGAACGGCAGTTTCAGTTCGTTTCTGGCGCCGCTGACGGCGCCAAGCATGAACCAGAATGCCTGCGATTTCGGGTTTTTGAGGTCTTTGTGAAGCGTCGCGTAGGCTTCTTCGTGAATGGTTCTGGCTGCTTCTATCGCGGTGCTTCTCAGCTCATACCATTTTTCGCTGTGGCGGTTTTCGCGGGCCACCCGGAAATAACTGAGGGCCAGAACACCCAGAGAGATGGCCACGACCATGACAATCAGCAGAGCTGAGCCGTTGTTTCGCCTAATCGACATCATCGGCAGGAGACGGAAACTTCAGAGTCGGGGCGGCCGGTTGTGCATCGAGCAAGCGGCTTTCGGCTTCGGCAGCCGTATTTGTTGCTTCAGCAGCGGCGGGCAGAGTTTTACCGGTCGAGACTGCAGGCGCAGAGGTTGATTCCCGGTTCAGACTGGTGACAACGCCAAAGGTTACGGTGGCTGCTATGGCAACGCCGAGTACCCAGGTCAGCAGGTTGCTTCCCCCGCCCGAAATGCCTGGAGTGCCAGCATCTGGCAGACTGTTGATTGACTGATCGATACGGTCGAGAAATGCCTGGGAGGGTTTAAGGTCGGCAGTGGGCGAGCCTTTGGCTCTGGTCCAGACCATGCAGGCGATTACCGCAGCACATTCACTGCAGACTTTGATGTGCTGCCGGCACTGGTCGTTCAGATTTCTCGGATCTGTGACCTGGTCGATAATTTTTTCGCATTCTTTTTCTGCCATATCAGCCAGCTTTCTCTTCGAACCGGGCGCGCAATTTAGCGATCAGACGATGGAACACCAGACGCACGTTGCCTTCGGTCATGCCCATGATTTCGGCGAGTTCACAGAACGGCATGCCTTGAAAGACCCTCAGTTCGAGAATCACACGCTCGCGCGGTTTGAGGTCGGCAAAAATGCTTTCTACTCCGGCCGTCGAAACTGCGTGGGCCTCGGGGGTTCTGTCGTCGGGGATTTCGGCAATTTCGAACTGACTGCCCGAGGTATCGAGCTTCTTTTCGCGTCTGAGTTTGTCAATGAACTGATTACGGGCAATTCGCAGCAGCCAGCCGGTGAAACTGCCCGAGGTGTTAACCTGGTCGATCTTGCGAAAAGCATTGATAAACGCTTCCTGAGCGACATCTTCGGCGTCGGCATGCTTGATGTTCATGCCGAGAAGATAATACATCACGGTGCCGTAATACATCTTCACCAGCTGGGTGAAGGCGCTTTTCTGCCCCTTCTTGGCCAGCTCGATCAGGGCATTACAGTCGCGATTTTCGCCGTTCTGCATCAGTTCATGCGCTTAACCTGCATTTCTGCAATCAGAATCAGGGTTTTCCTCTATAAAGTTATTACGTCAGTTTATCAGCAAATGTTACAAAAATGTACCACAGTTTGTCAGTTTATGATTGTTGATCAATGCATAAAGCTGAAAATTTTCTGAACAGGGGCTGGTAAAAAGTCAGAATTTTTCGCCGGATCTGATGCGGCCGATCATTTCGCGGTCGATCTGCTGCTGATCAGGTGGGCGGTCAGCTGCATCTGCTGATTTCTGCAGTATGGCAATCGCCTCTTCCCGGCGTTCCATGGCGGTGAGCGTTACGGCAATCAGGCGGGTTGTCTGTGGCGGCGGGTCATAGAATCTGAACATCATGTTGAAAGCTTCCAGAGCCCTCTCTAAGCGACGTTTTGGCCCGTGCCGGCCCGAATGATTCAGGCAGAAAATACCGATCTGCTGCCAGAGTTCGATACGGTTTGGCACCTGCTTGACCGCATTCTCAAGAATCTGCAGGGCTTCATCATGCTTTTTCATGTATTCGTCGAGCAGGAAAGACCGCAGCAGGTAAGCATCTATGAAAGTCGGATCAAGTGCCGGAATCAGCTCAAGCGCAACTTCGACCCGGTGCCAGAGACCGCGGTGCGAGTCTGCATCCATCTGTATCCAGAGCAGGTTGGCAGCCAGCTGGGCAAAACCCAGTTCGCGCAGCAGCAATACAAAACCAGGGGTAATCGAAGGGTCCTGGCTTGCGTGGTCGTGACTGTGCGCATGTTCATGCGCATCGTGGCCGTTCTCATGGTCGTGATCGGCATGCTCGTGGCTTTTGCAGTTCGGGTTGGTGCAGAGAGAAAACGGCATGCTGGCGGGTGGCTTTTTGCCGATTTCAAGCTGATTACCCGGGACACCGGAGACATCAAGCGCAACTGGTTTTACAACTTTTGCCGTGTCAGAAGCTGCTGCGTGTTTGTGCCTGCAGGTGTGGTCGTGTTTGTGGTGTCCATCAGAGCAGGTTCGGGAACTGCAGGCGCTGATCGTGCCCGTAGCATCTGCGGTCAGGTGATGTTCGTGTTCATGGTCGTGTTCGCATTCTTCGGTGTGATCATGTGTTTTGTCGGCAGAATGTGTGTGACTTGCGACGTGATCATCTTCATGTCCATCCTTGTCATGTTCTTCATGAATCGGCTGGGTTTCTGACAGGCTTTGCAGATAGGCTCCCGCCTGTTTCTGAGCCAGCTCGCGGCTGGCAGTCTGGTCGGTGCGCATTTCCCTGCGATACTGGCCGACATAAAAGTGCTGTGAAACGGCAGAAAGAATCAATGCTGCAAACAGCAGCAGCAGATGTTTGTCTGGTTTCATTTTACAGATCCTTTTTGTTCAGCGCCCAGGAACCCGCAACCAGCAGGAAAAACAGGTAACAGCCGGCGTAGCCGATCGCCCACATCGCAAACGAAGGCGAAACCGCCAGGTCTTTGAGAATTTTATACTTGATATTGAAATAGCCGAAGTTCGGCACCAGCCAGTAAACCACGTCGGTGGCGAACGAAAGCAGCGGGATATCGGCTTCGAAGGCCAGGTGTTTGACGTGTTCGGCCATATTACCGAGTAAAACGCAGAAGATCGACAATGAGAAGCATACTATCAGTGAATTCGTGAGTGAGAACAGCAGAACCATACCGGTCATGATCGCGAACTCAAGCAGCATGAACAATGCCACCCATTGAAAACCGGCCCAGATGATGCCGAATTTGATATAAAGCAGGCCGGTGAGAATGCCGAGCATGATCAGCACATTAACGACTGCGGCCAGCAGGGTGCCGAGAAATTTGCCGGTGTAAAGCTCCCAGCGACCCATGGGCAGCGTGAGAATCGCATAGATGGTTTTGCGCTGGATGTCGTCGCGCAGAGTTGTCGAGCCGATGAACAATGCAATGAGAAAGCCGAACAGTGAGATAATCGACAGACCGACATCCTGAATCATGCGGTATTCAAGGCTTGGGGTCGTCGAAAAATGCCCGAAAAGATTGAACAGGCCAATTGCAATGCAGACGAAGACAAGGTGTACGACCAGCATTTTATGCCTGGCCACATCAAGAAAGGTATCCCACATGATCAGTCTGATACGCGAAAACATCAGGCGAGACCTCCTGTGGCAGGGCTTTTCTGATCGGCGAGCACCTTGACAAACAACTGGTCAAGGGTCAGTCGCACCGGTGTGGCTTCAATAAGCTGCCCGCCTGAACTGATAAGTCTTTGCAGAAACTCATTCAGGCCGGTTGCGTCTGAGAAATTGAATTCGACCCTGTCTGGTTCGATAATTCTGCTGTTGCCGGTTCTGGTTTCTTCGATAAATTTTGTTGCCGCTTCACGGCCAGAAAACTGTGCAACGACGAGCGTTTCTGGTGTTCTGGTAAGGGTTTCGAGAGAATCGCTGAGAACGACCCTGCCCTTGTTCATGATACAGACGCGGTCACATACGTCGGCAAGAATGCCGGCCGCGTGCGAATTGACGAGAATGCCGATCTGCTGCTCTTTCAACATCAGCAGCAGTTTCTTCAGCATTACCTGACCGCAGGGGTCGAGACCGCTGAACGGTTCGTCGAGAAAAATCAGGCGGGCTTTGCGCAGCAGCAGTCTGGCAATGTCGGCGCGCTGTCGCATGCCCTTAGAACAGTCTTTCAACAGCCGGTGGCGGTGCTCGAACATTTCAACCTGGCGCAGCTGTTCTTCGATTGCAGTTTCGCTGTCGCTCATGCCGCTGAGTCTGGCATGAAATTTAAGATATTCTTCAACAGAAAGGTGGTCAGGGTGCTGAATTGCTTCGGGCAAAAACCCGGCGCCGATTCTCGATGCCGGTGTCGGAACAGGCTTTCCGAACATGGTTGCTTTGCCTGAAGTAATGCTGGTCAGGCCAAGAATCATCTTCATGGTCGTGGTTTTACCAGCACCGTTCGGGCCGAGCAATCCGATAATCTCGCCGGCATGCAGATTTACGGAAACCCGGTCGACGATTGTTTCCTTTTTCCACCAGCCGATTACCTTGGTTATTTCTTCTGCAGAAAGTAATTCGCTCATGGCAAAAGTCCCTTTTGAATCAGAATGGCAGCAAATTTCTGGTGTGCTGTTCTGGCACAGCACACCGGCCTGTCGTCTTTAAGTTACAGCAGACCGGTATGTTTAAGTGCTACAGATATTTTATAGCAATTTTTTTTGCGCGATTCAACCCGCGCAAAAAATCAATGTGAGCAGGCGTTGGCGCCGGTCTGCAGGGTGCCATTCAGGTAGGCTTCAGCGGCAGTTTCGGGTGTCTGACCGCCCTGAACACCGGTGATGACCTTGATGCCGTTCTGAGTGAACAGTTCCTGAGCACGGTGGCCCATGCCGCCGGCAAGAATCAGGGTAGCTTTTTGTTCGGCGATCCAGCGGGGCAGAACGCCGGGTTCGTGCGGTGGCGGGGTCAGCATTTCTTTGTTGGTGATCTGATTTTTGTCGTTGACGGTGAAAAAGCAGAACTGCTGGCAATGGCCAAAATGGGTGCAGAGGGTTCCTTCAGTTACCGGAATTGCGATTTTCATTACGGGTCTCCTTGATTTGGTTCCAGATGTTGACTATGGCCTTTGCGGCCTGACTTTCGGGGTTGTGGCGGGTGACGGGCACGCCCGCCTTGATTGCTTGCTTTATGGCTTCGTCAAAAGGTATCTCGCCAATGATGCGATAACCTCTGGCGGCGGCCATGTCATGAATTCGTCGACTGCCGGTGCCGTTGATATCTGCTTTGTTAATAACAATTTCGGGTATTAGTCCGAAATGCCTGACCAGCTTGATAACCCGTTCAAGATCGTGCAGCGCGGCTACCGAAGGTTCGGTCACCAGGATCACCCGATCGGAACCAGTGACGGCCGCGATTGCCGGGCAGGCGGTGCCGGGCGGGCCATCGCTGATCAGCCAGTCTTTCTGCTGCTGTTCGACGACAGCAAATGCCAGGTCACGCACCATCGAAACGAGTTTGCCGGAATTTTCGGCAGCGGTATTGAGATCGGCGTGAATCAAAGTGGCGCCATGCGCTTCTGACATCATCAGACTGCCGGTTTCGGCACGTTTTTCACTGATGGCGCGGGCCGGGCAGATTTCGACGCAGAGGCCGCAACCTTCGCAGTGCATTTCTTCAACCTGATATGCCCCGGTTTCAGGGTTGCGACTGATAGCACTGAAGCGGCATTTTTCAAAGCATTTGCCGCATTTTATACAGCGGAAAGGGTCTATTCTCGCCAAACTTCCGAGGCTTACCCGGTCGCGGTAGAGGGTTTTGCCCTGCAGTAAAAGATTCAGATTGGCGGCATCGACGTCACAGTCGGCAAAAACGCGGCTCTCGGCGAGATCAGAAAACGCGCCGGCCACCGAAGTTTTGCCGGTGCCGCCTTTGCCACTGAGAATGGTTATTTCCTGATAATTGCCTTTTTTGGCGCTGCCATTTGCCGATGGAACCGTGGCTCCAGATACTTCCGTTTCAGCTTCTTCGTGGCGCAGGGGCACTTTTGCTTCGTTGACCATGCGTGAAAAGCTGTTGATAATTTCGCCGCGCAGTGTCGGAAACTCGGCTGCGAGAATCAGCCCTTCGCAGCATGCGCGGGCGTATTCACGGCTGAAGGGTATTCTACCGACTACCGGCACTGAATGCACAGCGGCAAGCTCTTCGATAATATTGTCGTTTTCGTCAGAACGGTTGATGAAAACGGCACAGGGTTTATTGAGCTCATTGCAGAGATTGAGAGCCAGCTTCAGGTCGTGGGCGCTGAACGGCGTCGGTTCAGTGACCAGAATGACCCGGTCGGCGGCCGAAATTGTCTTAACGGCGCTGCAGGCAGTGCCGGGCGGTCCGTCGAGAAGGGTTATAGCTTCGGGCTGTGCCAGTTTCTGCAGCCGTGAAATTACCATCGGGCTTTGCGATTCGCCAACTCTGAGACGTCCCCAGGCGAAGCTGAAGGGCTTCATGTGCAGATCAGAAATAATTTCGCCGATGGGCGCAGGTTTCATCTTAATGGCATCGTGCGGGCAGACGGCTGCGCAGACCCCGCATGAGTGGCACATGTCGTTGAATGCCAGCGGGGTGCCTTTGACCATGGCAATGGCGTTGTAGCGGCATTTGTTGGCGCAGCGGCCACATCCGATGCATTTTTTGAGGTCGAATTCAGGTTTTTCAGCGTGAACCGGTTGTGGGTCGTCGTAATTGCCGCGCAAAAACAGGTGACAGTTCGGTTCTTCGACATCGCAGTCAAGCACGCGCACCGGCATTTTGAATTCTTCGGCCTGGCCGAGGGTCCAGGCGAGGCTGAGGGTGACCGTTGTCTTGCCGGTGCCGCCTTTACCACTGCAGATGGCAACTTTCATGTCTTACACCCAGTGCCCTTCGACGTCTGCATCTTCGGCTGGTTTTATGCTGCCGCTCTCGATCTGTTTTACGGCTTCTTTTATGGTCAGGCCACTGGCGACATTATAAATTTTAACCCCGGCTGTGGTTAGAACCCGAAAGGCTTTAGGGCCGCAATGTCCGGTGATTACCGCTTCGGCGCCAAGATTTACAACGTTCTGGGCACTCTGAATGCCGGCACCCTGTGCCGCCTGCAGATTCTGGTTATTCGAGTGCCAGGTGCAGCCGCCGGTTTTACTGTCATAGAGCGCGAACATCTGCGCCCTGCCGAAACGTGGGTCGACGGTGGTGTCGAGGTTCTGTTCCCTTACCGAAATGACGTATTTCATCGCGTTTCTCCTTTATGAGGCTGCGGCAGGCTGTCAGGGCAGCGGGCCCGTTCAAGGCTTGTCGGCCGGTTCGATTTTGTCGCTTTTACACGAAGGGCAGTTGTCTTTGTCTGGCTCGGTCTGGAAAGTGCTCTCGCAGGCCGGGCAATAATACAGTTTTCGCATATACTCGACGGTGCCGCCCTCTATTTTGATGGCTTTGCCTTTGATCAGGGCTTCGGCAATCTTTTTGTGAGCTGCTTTGACGATATTGCCGAGGGTCTGGCGCGAAACTTTCATCTGGGTTGCGGCATCGGCCTGGTAGAGTTCTTCAAGGTCTGTCAGGCGCACCGCTTCGAGTTCATCAAAAGTCAGGCTGACGGTTTCAAGCTCGCGAACCGGTATGCCGGCCGGCTTGAAATAGGTTGCGTTGAATTCGCCGCTCACACGACGGTGCAATCTCGGTCTGACCATAGTTGTAATTTTTCCTTTTTTGGCATAAGCTAAAAACTATATTATGAATCTGGCGATTATTTGTCAACCCGCAATTTTTAACTTGATTCGCCGGTGGGGTTTTACTAGCCGGGCTGTGTCTGTTATTATCGCTTTAGACATGTATTTTGCAGGTCTGATAAAGGAGAACGCGCAAGTCATGACTGGTGCAGAGTATCTGGCTGATGAACTGAAAAAATACCGCAATATCTGCTTTTACCCGTCTTCTGGCAATGATCTGAGCAGTCTCGATTATTTCGCTTCAGGCAGAAAGCCGCGCGAAGAAAGAATAATCTGCGCCGAATCAGGCAACACCAGAAGCCCTGACCCTGTCTGCGACTCTGAAGACATCGATTTGTTTCTTCATGCCGACATCAACTTTTATCAGGAATTCGCAGCCGGCAAAGATCTCGAACCCGAAGACTGCGGCATGTATGGTTCGTTTGAAGTGCTGTCATTTCGTGAACTGCCTAAAATAGGCAATCCGAACCAGATATACGACAACTATGAATTTTCTGGGCAGGTTTTTGAATACAAGCTGCGTCTGTGGGGCTCAGAAAAGATTCGCACTCTCATTTACTGCCTTTGCGAAAACGAATTCGTGGTGGCAAAGATACTGCTGCCCAAAGATGTCAAAGTTTCGACAATATGGTCGAAAAACTGGGCCGGTGGCTACACACACGGCACCTGGCTTGCAAATGTTCTCGACAGATTGCAGACGAAAAAAGTATTTACCGACTGGCTCTGCGTGCCTGGTCAGCGCGGCGAGCCCCGCAATCTTAGGGTTGCTGACAAATACCCAGAACTGATGGTTCCTGCAAAAGTTAAGCTCATCAGAAACAACGACACCCACTGGATTGACGAAGGCGCCAACGGCTGGGTCGAAGAATACACCGTGCAGCAGCTTTAAAAATGCGCCATTTTTCTTTGCCGACTTGAATAAATCCGTTATAGTTCTCTATCACACAAAAACTACAGGGTGCTTCGCCATCTTCGGGAAGGCGGGAATCTCAACGATAAATTTTAGATCCCCGCTTCTACAACTCCGGGGCACAAACGCGGTGATGGCACCAAACTGCCGCCCCTTGAACTCATCCGTGACAGACCAGCAGGCATTGATTTGCAGAACCATTTGGCCAGCACTCAAAGCAAGAAGTCGGGTTTTACGAAACTTCTGGCATCGAGCTGTTCAAACCGTTACAATAGGCTCTGAAATTAAGCACACAGGGCGACATGAATTTAATGACCCGGGAGAATGCAAAGATGGAAAAAGCAAAAGTATATTTCACCGACTTCCACACAGAGGCTTTCGGAGACGGGCTGCCGACCAAACTCAAAAAGCTTGTTAAGCATGCCGGAATCGGGCAGATCGACATGGACGGCCGATTTGTTGCCATCAAGCTGCATTTCGGCGAACTCGGAAACGTGAGTTATTTGCGCCCCAACTATGCAAAAGCCGTGGTCGATGTGGTTAAAGAGCTTGGCGGCAAGCCATTTTTGACCGATTGCAACACCATGTATCCGGGTTATCGCAAAAACGCTCTCGAACATCTGCAGTGCGCCTGGGAAAACGGCTTTACCCCGCTCAGCGCCGGCTGCCCGATTCTGATCGGTGACGGTCTCAGGGGAACCGACGATGTTCTGGTTCCCGTGTCTGGTGGCGAATATGTGAAAGAGGCGAAAATCGGCCGGGCAGTTATGGATGCCGACGTGTTCATCAGTCTGACTCACTTTAAAGGGCATGAAGCAACCGGTTTTGGCGGTGCCATAAAAAATATCGGCATGGGCTGCGGTTCGCGCGCCGGAAAAGCCGAACAACACAGCAGTGGTATTCCGAAGATCGATGAAAACTTGTGCCGGGGTTGTCTTGCCTGTCTTAAAGCATGTGCCAACAACGGCCTTGAGTTTGACAAAGCCGCCAGAAAAATGCGGGTGAATCTGGAAAACTGCGTCGGTTGTGGTCGCTGCCTCGGGGCATGCAACTTCGACGCCATCGCTTTCGATTTTAGCGCCGCGGTCGAAATGCTGAACCGGCGCATGGCAGAATACACCAAGGCTGTGGTTGACGGCCGCCCATGCTTTCATATTTCTCTGGTGGTGGATGTTTCACCGAACTGTGACTGTCACGGTGAGAACGATGTGCCTATTTTACCGAATCTGGGCATGTTCGCTTCCTTTGACCCTCTGGCCCTTGACCAGGCATGTGTCGATGCCTGTATGAAGGCCGAGCCGCTTCCCGGCAGTCAGCTGGCCAATAACCTTGCCAAACCCGGCTTTGTCGACCACAAAGACCATTTTACCAACTCAAGACCAGAGTCTGAATGGCGCTCATGCCTGGAGCACGCCGAAAAAATCGGCCTCGGAACCCGAAATTACGAGTTGATAAAGCTCTGACTCTCGATCGGCCCGGGACTGGCGGTTATCTGCCGCTGTTAAATTAAAGCTTGCAGTGTGTTTTAAATTGTCGAGATGCTGATGCTTTCTCTTTGCATCTGCGGTTAGCTCTTATAGACCCTTACATCCGCGCGGGTGTGGTGCCAAAACGGCTGAAGACCTGATATATCGCATTTGTGCCAAACTCGATTGCGGCAACTGGTATGCGCTCGTCAGCGGCATGAATGAGTCTGGAAAAATCAAAGCCGGCAGGCAGAGGCATAGGCAAAAAACCATAGGTCTGAATGCCCAGTCGCGAGAAAAACCGACTGTCGGTAACGCCGCTGAGCAGAAGGGGAATCGGCACAGAACCGGGTTCGGCTTCGCGCAATATACCGGTAAGCGTTGAAAATAGGCCCATGTCAGGCTTTCCGGGGCCTTCCCAGTAATGCATTAGTTCAAGCTCGACATCGTTGTCGATGATTTTTCGAAGTTCGCGCAGCATATCGTCGGGCTGAAAACCCGGAAGCAGGCGGCCGTCGAGGCCAACGGATATTTCTGATGGAATGACATTTACCATTTCGCTTCCCTTGATAACCGTTGGCGTCACAGTGTTGTGCAGCATTGAATCAAAAAGGCGGCCCGGTGCTCCGATGCAGTCGAGAATTCTGTCGGTGAAAAGCGGCAGGTTCAGCATTCTGGTTAAAAAGCCCATGAAACCGCCATTGGTCGAAGCGATTATATTGATCATCTCGCGTGGAACCGGGGTAATATGAACCGGCAATCGATTCTGGTCGAGTTGCCGTAAAAACTTTGCCAGTTTGGCCATGGCACCGCCCCGGACCGGCATCGAGCCGTGCCCGCCCATTCCGCGAACCGTTGCCTTGAGCCAGCACATCTGCTTTTCGGCAACCTGAATCGGATAAAAGGTTTTATTGCCGATGGTAAAGGTAAAGCCGCCGAATTCGCCAATGGCGTAGCGCACGCCTTTGAACAGCTCGGGATGCTCTTCGACAAGAAACCGCGCGCCAAAGTTGCTGCCGGTTTCTTCATCGCACACCACGGCCAGAATTATATCGCCGGGCGGTGACAGGTTACAGGTTTTGGCCCGTATGAATGCCGAAAGCATCATGGCAACCCCGCCCTTCATATCGAGGGCGCCGCGGCCCCAGAGAAAGTCATCGACGATATTGCCGGCAAAAGGCGGTTGTTGCCAGTTCTGATCGACGGTGGTCACTACGTCGACGTGCCCATAAAGCAGCAGGGGCGGCGCCTGGCCCTGACCTGCGAGGCGGGCGACAAGATTGGGTCGTTCTGGCGCTTTGCTGATCAATTTCGTTTCTATGCCAGCATCGCGAAGAATCTCGTTAATAAAAGCAATGCATTCTGCCACGTTTCCCGGCGGGTTGGTGGTGTCAAACTGAATCAGTCTCTGCAGCAGGGCTGATGGTTGATGATAAATATGCATTGCCCTTTTCTGCTCCTGCCGACTTTATTCTCGGCTGAACTGCAGCGGACTCATGGCGGTGGTTTCGCGAAAGCGCTGATGAAAAGTGGGGTTCCTGTTTTTATTTTATCAGGCTGATAAGGAAATTGCTTTATAAAATTAATTTCGGAAAATCGGGCAAGAATCAAAGACTAATGGTCTAACAGTTTTTTCAGGCTTCCCGCTATGCTTGGAGCAGATGAAGAAATAATCTGGAAATGGAGAAAAAAATGAAATCACTTGCTTTTGCTATCGTTCTATCTGTGTTTTTCAGTCTGAACGCATTTTCTGCGCTCTTTGGCCAGACAGAAGGCAAACAGAAAAAAATTCTGATCGCCTTTTTCTCTAAGACCGGCAATACTGCCAAAGTTGCCGAGGCAATCCGCAAAAATACCGGTGGCACCATGTTTCAGATCGTTCCAGAGACCGCTTACCCGGAAGACTATGATGAAACCGTCAGGATCGCTCGCAAAGAGGTAGATACCAAAGCCAGGCCGGCCATCAAAGGCAAGATCGAGAATTTCGAAGCTTACGACGTCGTGTTCGTCGGGTTCCCCAGTTATTGGGCAACAGCCCCGATGTCTGTGTTTACTTTTCTTGAATCTTACGATTTTTCCGGCAAGACGATCGTTCCGTTTGTAACTCACGAAGGCAGCAGTTTTGGCAGAAGTATCTCTGATATTGCCAGTTCATGCCCAAAAGCGAAAATTCTCGAAGGCCTGTCAATCAGAGGCAGCAACGCAGATTCTGCCGAAACCAGAGTTCCAGAATGGCTCAAAAAAATTGGAATCTGAGAACTGATAGTGAGCGATTTGCTTACAAGCAGACCGTTTTGAATACAGTAGTGATATCAATTCATCGAGGGCTGAAAAAGTGATCTCAGATTGTCTGATGATTGCGAAAATCAGTGGAGGTTTATGTGGGAATAGGTTTTTCAGAGCTGATTTTAATATTGGTTATCATTCTTGTGGTGTTTGGCCCGGGTAGATTGCCAGAAATCGGCAAGGCTCTCGGTGGCGGCATCAGGGAATTCAAAGACGCACAGCGGTCTTTGCTCGGTGATTCTTCAGCCAGCGCCAGAAAAGAGAATGCAGACGATGGCACTTCCAACGGTTGAAGTGAGTCTTTTGCAGAAGGGTTCGGGTGGTTCTCCCGGTAAAGCGTGAATCATGAGGAGAGAAAAAATGAGCGAAAACAAGCCTGATAACAGACGAAGAGACTTTTTGAAGCTTATGGGAGCATTTTCGGTCGGCTCTTTGATTCCTTTAACCGGCTGTGGCGACACGAATGATTCGGGCAGCAGCCCGATTTCGGGCCCGGTTCCTGTTGATGCGATGACATACCGGACAAACTGCCAGGCGCTCTGTTCTAAAACCGCGCATAGATGACAAGAACTGCACTCATTGCGGCCTGTGCGAGAAAAACTGCAAAGCTGAATGTATTGACGCAAAAGCCGGGTTTATAGATTATTCGCGCTGCGTTGCATGTTTTAACTGCCTGGAAAGCTGTCCGCAGTCATTGATAGGGTTCGCTAACAGCTGCAAAAGCCCGAAACCCAATGAAAATGCAGAGCATGAAAGTGTGCTGCATGAGACTGCTGTCGCCGAGTCAGAGGGCAAAGCAATCGAAAAAAGCGGCGAATCGCGAAGAAAGTTTCTGACGATTTCGTCATTGTTTGCCGTGACCACGGCGAAAAAAGCGTTTGCCAAAAAATTCGACGGCGGCTTGGCGCTGATCGAGGCTAAAAAACAGCCAGAACGCGGCACTGACATTGTGCCGCCCGGTTCGCTGGGTATTGCCGGTTTCAGAAAAAAATGTACCGGCTGCCTGCTGTGCGTTTCAGCCTGCCCCAACCACGTTTTGAGACCTTCGAGTGAACTTGGAAGCTTTATGCAGCCGGAAATGTCGTTCGAGCAGGGATATTGCCGCCCTGAATGTACCAGATGCTCTGAGGTGTGCCCGAGTGGTGCGATCAGCCGCATCACTGCTGTCGAGAAATCAGCGATTCAGATCGGCCACGCAGTCTGGAAAAAAGACCTCTGCATCGTTAACCGCGACAAGGTCAGCTGCAACAACTGTGCCCGGCATTGTCCGACCGGCGCGATCACGATGATTCCCCAGAGCGCTGACGACCCGGCATCGTTGAAGATTCCGCTTGTTGACGAAGGCCGCTGCATCGGCTGCGGTGCCTGCGAAAACCTGTGCCCCTCCCGCCCTTTCAGCGCCATCCACGTCGAAGGCCACGAACGTCACAAAACTATTTAAATCAGCACCAGGTTTGCAGAACGGGCTTATTTTGCTTTTCGCGTGCCGGTTTTTTTCTGGTAATTGTCGGGCTTTGGCTCGATTAAACCATATTGCCGAAGAAAATCACCGGGAGACATTATTGGCAGCGGAAACGCTTTCTGAACAGTTTCGTTCAGAATGTGCCCTCGATCGAGAGAAATGAGAATATCAGCTTTACCTTTGATAGCAACCGCTAAAACATGTGTGTCTTTCGGGGCGGTGACCTTTGTCCACTCAGCTTTTTCTTTGGCGGTTGGAGGGTCTGAAAGTGAAATGTGCAATGGGCCGATAATGCGGCAAAACCAGGCCCACAAAGCAGGACCAAGAAGGTTGATAATATTGCTCTTCGCTTCATGCATGACGAGGCGGGTTGCTAAAAGTTTGACCTTGCCTTCAGCAGCAACGCCAAGAATTCTGGCACTTCCGCCTTCAGGCGAATTTGCAGCGGTAACCAGGACACATGCGTCAAGAAATAATCGCGGCGGAGTGCTCATCAGATGCGATCTGCCACGACAAATTCTTCAAGCTGCTTTTTAGTGTAACGTCGGGCTTCTTTTTCCTCTGCGGCAGACAGTGATTTTTCGAAAGCCAGGGCAAAGGTTGTTTCTTCAACCCCCTTTTGTCTGGTAATTATGTTTACAGCTTTAATGAGCAGGTCTGACATGGTAACGCCAGTTGAAGCAGAAAGGATTTTGAGTTCCTTGTGGGTCTCGTCCGGCAAGCGCAATGTAAGCGTTTTCATTGTAAAACCCCTATGTAAAAGTTTCTTACCAATATTAAATATAACATGATTTATAAAACATTCAATGATGCAATTTTAGAGCTTCATTGTTTGATGGTTGTTTGACAGTCTGGTCGTCTGACAGAGTAAAAAAAGAAAAAGCAGCTCCAGGCAAGCCTGATTGACTGCGACCGGGTCGGTTTAGGTGGGCATTTAGAAAAGTTTTCAGGCACTGAAAAATTAGAGCCTGACTGAAGTCAGATATGGAATAATTGTCTGCCTGGTTTCTGAGACATACTTATGTGGAAAATTTCTTTTTATCCGCAGGGTATGTCTGGCTATCAGCTGGTGAAACGTCGATATATAAAACGATATGGCCACCTCATCCTGGTAGTATGTCACAGAAGCAGGAACGCGACTGTAAAATTCCAGGTCATCGTAAAAAGCGTGCCAGTAAAGATAGAAGTTTGCCCCGATTAGATGCAGGGCTGCCAGCTGAATGAATCCTTCCCGGCTGCCGTCTGTTTTTATGTGCAGCAGGTATTCATCGGCGGCATCTTTTCGAAAAGTGGTTCTAACCCCGTCAATACTGTAGTTTCTCGATTCGTCTTTTTTTCGGGTATATAGAATCGGGTTTCCTTCGGGGGATGACAAATGATAGCGGTAGTCCAGCACGTAACCTTCTTCCATTTTCAAACGGTTGAACACCCCAAAATATCTGTTAACATCGAATTCAAGGGGAAGCAAACGTTCCATTTCCGCGTTGGCCTGCAATTCTTCAGACTTTGAGAATTTACCCATCTCAAATTTCATCCAGATAGTCGAAACATTTTCATACAAATCCCCATGAGGATGAAAACTCTTTTTTGGCTGCAATTTTCTGATTTGAGCGATGCGCTCGTGTATATCAGGCGGAAAGATCTGAAAAAATGCCACGATGAAAAATGCCATGGCGCAGATGATCAGCAGCGCATTCTGTCTTCTGAATACCATGCGGCAGAGAGTTTTCAACTTTTCAACCGTTTCGGGTGAGATAACCAGCCCGGCTTCAGAAAGTTTCATTTCTTTACCTCCGGCAAATACTTTTGCTGCAATAACCGCTGGCATTCATGTCAGGCGTCGGCAGAAATCTGTCGTAGACCGCTGACGTCGCGCGATGGCGGGGCGCCGAACAGGCGGCTGTATTCGCGGCTGAACTGCGACGGGCTTCGTTGAGGCGCAGATTTTTTTGATACTGCAGCGGGCTCATGGCGGTCAGCTCACGAAAATGCTGATGAAACGTCGATTTGCTCATGCTGGCCTGTGCCGCCAGCTCGTCGATTCGCAGCGGCCGCGAAAAATTCAAACGCAGCCACTTTATCGCCTGGGCAATCTGATTGCTCTGACTGCCGGCTGAGATCATCTGGCGTAGTCTGACGCCTTGATCGCCAGTGAGCAGCCGGTAATAAATTTCCTTCTGAATGAGAGGCGCCATGATCGGGATATCCTGAGACTGTTCGAGCAGGTCGAGCAGCCTTTTGAATGCTTCGAGAAGCTGGTCTGTCATTTCGCCGGTCGCCATGCCGCGGCTTGTCTGATGTGGTTTTGGCGCCGGCAGTCGATTCTCTATTATCAGTTGAGAAAGCTCTCGCTGGTCGAGTTCGAGCTTCATTCCCAGAAGAGGCTTTTCGTGACTGGCTTCATTTATCTGGATTATGGCTGGCAGATCAATTGCCGCAAGAAGAAAGCTTTCAGAATTATACGTAAAGTTGTCTTCGCCCAGCACAACGTGCTTTTCGCCCTGAACTATTACGCAGATGCTGGGAACATAAACAGCACTTGCTATCTGAGTCGGCTCGTTGGTTCTGAAAAGCGCGAAGTTCGGAATTCCTGTTTCCAGGTCGCGTGTTTTTTCGGTTAACCGGGCAATCTTAACTTTAATGGCTTCGAGAGTTTCTCTTTTTGGCATGGGGCAAACTCCTTTGCCGGCATCAGGGCGCCAGCATTGTTTTAATTTTACCAGATTTTGGCAGAACATTCGGAAAGGGAACTGAAAGCGAGAAATACCGCGACGGGCCGAAGAAGCCCGCCGCGGCACAGTGTGATGTTAATTTGAACCCTGATCGGCTTTGTCGCCTGGCGTCAGGTTTTTGCTGAAAAATGCACTGAGTTTTTCCCATGGAATGAGGTTTACCCGATCATAGAGGTCGACGTGGCCGGCGCCCTTCACGATGTAGAGTTCTTTTGGTTCTGCGGCGAGTTTGTAGGCATTTTCGCTGAACTCGATCGAGTGAGCACTTTCACCGGCGATGAAAAGCAGAGCCCGGGGCGAAATCGTTTCGATATCATTGAACGGGTAAAAGTTCATGAATTTGGTCATGCTGCTGAGCATGGGCTTTGTTGTCTGTTCAGACAATTCACCTTCTGGCGTATAAGCGCCTCTGCTGGTGCGGTAGAAGTCATAGAACTCACGCTGAATAGGGTGCGTGTTCGCATCGAGCTCGTTGACCGTTCCGGGGATGTATCTGGCTTCGCCCCCAGTGAATTCTACAAAGCGCTGCTCAATCGCTGATTTTATGATCGATTTGCGTTGCTCAATGGTGGTGGAGTTTCTGAGTCCATTTCGAGCTGCAGCACCCATGTCATACATGCTTACAGTGGCAATGGCCTGCATGCGTGGGTCGATTTTAGCGGCACTGATGGCAAAGCTGCCGCTGCCACATATTCCGAGAGCGCCGATTCGCTCTTTGTCTACAAAGGTTTGTGTGCTCAAAAAGTCTACCGCAGCACTGAAATCATCAGAGTAGATTTCTGGGGCTACCATATGACCGGGTTTGCCATCGCTCTCACCCCAGTAGGAAAGATCAATGGCCAGGGTTACAAATCCTTGCTCGGCCAGTTTAGTGGCATACAGATTTGAACTTTGCTCTTTCACGGCTCCAATTGGGTGACCAACGATGATTGCCGGATATTTCTGATCTTTTTTCAGTCCGACTGGTATGAACAGATTACCTGCTACATTCATACCGTATTGATTTTTGAATCTTACCTTCTGTAGTTCTACTTTACTGCTTTTGTAGAAGTTGTCAGCTCCATTGGACATATCCTGAGCAAAAACCGGGGTGATGAGAATGCTCACCATTGCCAATATCATCACAAGCATGCTTGTCTGCCTTGAATTTTTCATTTCGCGTTCTCCTTAATTTCTTTGCGTCGGAAAATGTGTGACAGGCCGTTGATTAAAGAGCGGTTCGCAGCATGCTGACGATGTCTTCTTTCGTCATCGGTGGCCGGGCTGGCAGGCAGCCGTTTTCGTCTTTAAGAACCTGCAGGGCATCTTTGGCATACTGTTCCAGCAGCTCTTCGCCGATTTTCAGTTCTGAAAGCCGGGTCGGGCAGCCGATCGATTTTAAGAATTCTTCGAATTTATCAATGCCGGCATTGGCAAGATCAAGAGGATTGTCGAACTTTTCGGTGATGCCCATTACCCTTCTGGCGAACTGAGCAAACTTTGCCGGCCGGCTTTTTGCTGCAAAGCGCATCCAGGCAGGGTTTACCACTGCAAGGCCGGCACCGTGCGTGACGTCGTGATGTGCCGAAAGGGCGTGCTCGATCATGTGAACCGGGTAGCCACCGTTGGTGCCAGACTGAACCCAGCCGTTAAGGGCGACGATCGATGCCCACTGAACCTGAGTGCGGGCTTCGAGGTTGTTTCCGTTTTCAACCGCTTTCGGGCCATACTCAAGAACCGTCTGGATTGCGCCTTCGGCAAACCGGTCCTGAATCGGTGTGTCGTCAACGCCATTGAAATAGCCCTCAGTGATGTGCGTGATAATGTCACAGACGCCGTAGGCGGTCTGATCTTTCGGAACGCTTACCGTCAGTTCCGGGTCTACCAGAGCCACTTTGGGGTAGAGGCACGGAACTTGAACGAAAGATTTAATTTTGCTTTCTTCGTTGGTAATGACCGCGCCGCAATTCATCTCAGAGCCGGTGGCTGCAAGAGTCGGAATAGTAATCAATGGCATGGCTTCAGTCGGGAAATACTGATTCTGCTGACCATGAAAGAACATATCCCAGGGGTCGCCATTGTAAAGAACCGCCGCTGCGATTGCTTTTGCCGCATCCATGGCGCTGCCTCCACCAAGGGCGATTATAACGTCGCATTTCTCGCGGCGGGCGATATCGCGGCCACGAATTACCGAAGAGAGTCTCGGATTCGGTTCGATGCCGCTGCATTCAACATACTGAATTCCGGCTGTTTTTAAACTGGCGATTGCTTTGTCGAATGTGCCATTGCGTTTGACGCTGCCGCCGCCGGTAACGATCAGGGCTTTTTTACCATAGCGCTTTGTAGCCTCGCCGAGTTTTGTGATCGAACCGGTGCCGAAAATGAGATGGGTAGGATTCTGAAATTCAAAATTCATACTTTGCTCCTTTGTTTAATCTCTGTTTTGATGTTTTTTGCCGTTCCTATGACTAAATATAGTCGTGATGCCGGAAAACGGGTATAGCATTATTCCGTGATAATTGCCTGATCCTCCGAAAAATCCGGCCGGCTGTTTTAAAAACGAAAATTAACCGGCAAAAAACCGAGCCGGTCACTGCTGGGGCAATGACCGGCTCAAAGCCAGTTTTGAATAAGGTTGTTCTTTAAATCAGAGGTTCAGTATTGCCCGGTGCGCAACAAAACCAGGGTGCAGGCCTGAACAACGTTGAGACCTTTTTTACGCAGGTTTTCCATAAGGGTCGGGTTTTCGGTGCCTGGGTTGAAAATGACGCGGCCGGGCTTGAGGCTGATGATGTCGTTTTCGAGCGCGGTCAAAGTATCGGCAGAAAGGTAAAGGGTAAGGGTGTCGACACGACCGGTGACCTGATTCAGTTTTGCAACTACCGGCAGGCCCTCGATTTTGTCGGCAACCGGGTGAACCGGCACAACTTCGTGCCCGTGTTCGAGCAGCATGCAGACGGCCTTATACGAGTAGCGTTCAGGGTTTGGGCTGGCGCCAAGCACTACGACGCGTTCTTTTTTCTGGTTCATACTTACTCCTTGTTTTTGGTATTCTTTGGTAGTATTTAATATTACTAATATAACTTTTTTTCCTGCCGGGTCAAGCTGACTGCGAAACCGGCCTGAGATAAATCATATATCGACAACTGCAGAATTAAAGCGGATTTTCTAGACTACACCAGTGTACATCTGTATTAATCCGTGGCAGAAAATTTGAATAGGCCGAAAGACAGGTTCAAGTTTATTTATGCAGGATTCTATAACAGCGTCGAATCGGGAGAGTGAAAAATGAAAATGCACGAACGGTTGATCGAAATTGCCACACCCTGGGCCAAAGGCAGAACTGTCAAAGACCTGCGCTTCGGTCTCGGCTACAGTTGCGCCGAGCTCGATGACGGGCGCAGCGGCATTGCCTGCACACTGCTCTTCGAAAATTCCGGCAGTTGCACGCATGTGGCCGCTGCCGGTCAGATCGCCGGCAGTCCGGCATCAGAGATTCTTGGCTGGTTGAAACATGACAACGACCTCGAAAGGGCCGCCGGACTTGCTGTTTTTAACGCGCTGAACGCCAGTTACAGCCGCAATTTTATCGAAGGCGAAGCAATTTCGCTTCTTAAAATCGACAAAAACGACCATGTTGTCATGGTTGGCTTCTTTGGCCCGGTTATACCCGATATCAAGGCTACCGGCTGCCGTTTCGAAATCGTCGAACTGAACGCTGACAAGCCGGGAGTCATAACTCCCGAGCAGGGCTTCAAAGCTCTCGCCGAGTGCGACGTGGCGATTATCACCTCGACCAGCATTATCAACGGCACCTGCAACGGTCTGTTGCAGGCCCTCAAGCGCAATCGCGCCGCGGTAATGCTTGGGCCATCGACGCCAATGAGCCCCGAAGCTTTCGCCGGCACACGCATTACACAGTTGAGCGGTTCTTACGTGCTCGATAAGGCGCGAATTCAGACAATTGTTTCTGAGGGCGGCGGAACCCGACTTCTGAAGAAGCACCTGCGCTTCAGCAACGTCATGGTGTAAAATATTCGCAATTCATCATCGGGGAAAAAGCATGCTGGCCAGTGAAATGTCTCTGACTCTCAGTCCTGAACGGGCTATGGGCATTGTTCTCGATGCCATTCAGGAAATTATTCCGTTCGAACTGGCTGTCATCTTAAGCCTTGAAAAGAACAATACCCTGCAGGTTCGTTACTGCAGCGGGGTTCTCTGCTGCGAAAAACTGGCTGACCAGACTTTGAGCATCGATGACCGGCCAGATATAAAACTGGCCTTGCGGCGCGGCGAAGTTACTCTTGTAAAAGACACGGCAGACCCGCAGCACAAAGACACTTACGATGGTCTGGTCGATATTCCGGCCGGTCACTCCTGCATGCTGACTCCTCTCAGGGCCGGCGGTGAAGTGATTGGCCTGATGACCCTCGATCACCGGCAGTGTGGTCTGTTCACGCCCGAAAGAGTTAAATTCGCCGGTATTCTGTCGCAGTTGCTGGCTATAGCTCTGGCGCAGTCTCTGCAGACCGAAAATCTGCTGAGCGAAAAGACCGCCCTGCTGTATGAAAGAAATTCTTTTGTTGCCGATCTTGCGAGAGTTGCGGGTGGTCTTGTCGGCAATTCACCAGCCTGGAAGCAGGTCCTCGAAAAAATCAGGCTGGTAGCTCCGACCGATTCGCATGTGATGATTCTTGGCGAGACCGGCACCGGCAAAGAGCAGGTTGCCAAGGCGGTGCATGCTCTTTCGGGCCGCTCGAAGCAGCCGTTTATAACCCTGAACTGTTCGGCCCTGAATCACAATCTTGCCGAAAGTGAGTTGTTCGGCCACGAAAAAGGCGCGTTTACCGGGGCGGTTGCGGCACGCAAAGGCCGTTTTGAGCTCGCAGACGGCGGCACGCTTTTCCTCGATGAGCTTGGCGATCTGCCGCTCGAAACTCAGCCAAAGCTGCTGCGCGCCATTCAACAGGGCACTTTTGAACGGCTCGGTGGCGAAAAAACTCTGCAGGCTGACGTGCGTATTATCAGTGCCACCAATGTCAGGCTCGAAGAAAGGGTTAGGCAGGGCAAATTCAGAGAAGACCTCTATTACCGGCTCAATGTTTTTCCGATCCTGGTGCCGCCGCTGCGCGAGCGCCAGAGTGATGTCGTTCTGCTCGCGCATCATTTTGTCGAGACAATGCGGGGGCGCTTTGGCTACGACCGGGTTATGCTTTCAGGGCTGGCAATCAGAAAGCTTCTCGAAAATAGCTGGCCGGGCAATGTCAGAGAGCTTCAGAATACCATTGAACGGGCTTTGATCAATTGTCGTGGCGGCCAGATAGAGGCTGAGCACATATTTTTCGAGTCGCAGGCAAAGTCGCCAAAGCTGGAAAAGCCAGTATCATCTGCTTCAGATGCCGGGGTTTCAGACTTCGAAATCGAAGTGGGCCGTATCATTTCCCGGGCTCTGCAGCAATGCGGCGGTCGTATCTACGGTAAAGACGGTGCGGCTGCCCTGCTGAACCTCAAGCCTACCACTCTGCAAAGTAAAATTAAAAAACTCGGTCTTGATAAGAAGCCTGATTGATGGGCGATAATGTTCTTGACGAGTCGCTGTCGTTGCTTTTACGACCGTTGTAATCTTAAAACATGTTTCTGGTAGTCATATTTGTTTTCCTTATGAGTAATGCAAAAGGTGGTCTGGTCTGCTGGCAGAATAGCGCACCGGATTTTTGCAGGCTCAACTGAAATCGGTTTCATAAAGACTTCAAGCGCCACCGAAATCTGGTTGATACCGAAATATCGGTGTAGAAAGCAACGATATTTCGGTGTGAACGTCCGGTAAAAACCGTTTAAACTAGCTTTTGAGGCTGATTGTAATAACATGGCATGGCAGTTGCGATTGCTTCGGCGTTGATAAATTAAACCCCGGAGGAATTAAAAATGGAAAACGTTCAAAATTGCAGTATGCCCCTGCTTGGCGACAGAATGCCAGAATTCACCGTTCTGACCACGCACGGAATGAAAAGCTTCCCGAATGATTATGCCGGCAAGTGGATCGTTCTGTTCAGCCACCCTGGCGATTTTACCCCGGTCTGCACCACTGAATTCGTCGCTTTTGCAAAACGCGAAGCCGAATTCAAAAAGCTGAATGCCGAGCTGGTTGGCCTGTCGATTGACCAGGTGTTTTCTCACATCAAATGGGTCGAATGGATCGAAGAAAAATTGCAGGTCAAGATTCCGTTCCCGATCATCGCCGATGATATGGGTAATGTCGCTAAAAAGCTTGGCATGCTTCACCCCGGCAAAGGTTCAAATACTGTCAGAGCCGTATTTCTTATCGATCCAAACGGCATTACCCGCCTGATGATCTACTACCCACAGGAAATCGGCCGCCAGGTCGACGAAATTCTGCGGGCTCTCAAAGCTCTGCAGGTCGCAGATGCCAACAAGGTCGCCCTTCCCGAAAACTGGCCGAACAATGAACTGCTCAAAGACAAGGTTATTGTTCCCCCGGCCAAAGACGTTGAAACCGCCGCTAAACGCAAAGGTGAAAAGAACAGCTACGACTGGTGGTTTGTTTACAAAGACCTCAAATAATTGTGTCAGCCATAGCTGATATCTGATAAGTCCTTATCTCCGCTTCTGTCTCAAAACCGGCAGGGGCGGAGATTTCTTTTCAGTAGAGCAATCTGCCAGGGAGAGAGGCTTTTGAAGCCGAATCTGCCGCAGTTGCGCGCTGACGTTTTTCTGACTATGATTTATATCTGTCATAAAGCTTTAAAATTCAGTCGGTAAGGATGGATCTGAAATAATGAAAACCAGTTTGAAAAAAATGTTCTGTGCCGCTTTAGGTCTTGGTATGCTCGTGGTGCCAGCATTCGCTCAGAACGCGGAAACTGCCGACGCGATTGTCGGGCCGATTCTCGATAACGTCGGGAAACTAACCGAAATGACCGCCGGTTCAACTGATCTTGATCTGAAGAAGGCCGTCGACGGCATGAAGCTCAATCTCGACGGCATCATTGGTAAATCCCTCGGGGCCAATGATGAAAAGGTTAAAGCAACGATAGAAGGTATCAATACCCAGGTAGAAAGCCTTTTGCAGAAATCACTCGGTGAAAATGGCGAGATGATCGGCAAGCTGCTCGAAACTATCAATGGCCAGGTAGACACCTTTCTGCAGCAGACAAACGAATTCACCAACAAAGTTGTCGAGCAGAGTCTTAAAACTGCCAACGAAGCTACTGCTCAGGGCCTTGAAATGGGCCGGCAGCTGACTGAACAAGCATTGCAGGGCGCCAATCAGACGATGAATCAGGCCCTTGAAGAAGGCCTGCAGAGCGGCCAGGACCTCAGCAACCAGATCATCAACGAAACGATGCAGGATTTGCAGAACCAGTCATACGGCACCTCTGATTAATGGCCACCGATTAACAGGGCCATAAAAAAGGCCACGGATAAACACGGATAAACACGGATAAACACGGATAAACACGGATAAACACAGATTGCGCTGGAGTCATCAGCATAATAAGTGCTGCTGACTCCAGCGAAATTTTGGGTTATTTACTGCCAGAAGTGAGAATTTAAAATGGGTTTTGCAAACCATGAAAATGACAGTCTTCTGACCAGACTGCGACTGTTCAGATTCTGGGCTGAGAAAGAGTTTGAGGTCGTTATCGATGGTGAGCGCAGAAAAATTCGCTGCCGGGCCGGTTCGAACGAATCGAAGCAGGCGGCCGAAGAACTCTGCCGACAAAAGGCCGAAAGGGTACAGCTGATCGTCGACAAGAAGGTAAAACGTCAGAGCTCCTACGAAAAGCCGACGCGTGAGCATATCATCGAAGAGATTGATTCTGAAAACATCATCACCCGCAATTATTACGGGGCCCTGATTCTAAATACCTCTTCAGTTAATATTTTTGATATCGATACATACCAGAAAACCTTCTGGGAGAGGTTGACCTTCAAAAAAATCGATAACAAACAGGGTATTATCGGGCTTTTGCGCCGTCTTCATGCTGAGCAGATTATTCCCGGCACCACCTGGCGAATCTACGAAACCTGCAAAGGCATCAGAGTAATGGTACTCGGCAGATTCATCGAGCCTGGCTCTGAGCAGTTCAAAAATTTCTGCGAAAAATCGAATGCTGACGGCCTTTATTCATGGCTTTGCATACAGCAGCGCTGCTATCGCGCCAGACTTACACCAAAACCCTATCGTATGCATATTGAATGCATAAAGTATCGCTGCCCGGTTCCCGAAGGCCAGGAACAGGCCTATAAAAACTGGGAACATGAATATTCGAGCGCTTCACGCGGTTTCGCCGTCTGCCGATATGTTGAAACGCTCGGCAACGGGGTCGTCGACAGCCGTATCATCGATCTGCACGACCGCTACTGTCTTAATGACCAGGCCGAAAAACTGGCCTGAGCCAGCAAAGGTAAGCCGATGAAAAATACTGCCAGCCTCGATCTTACCTTTCTCGTCGATAACAGCGCCGGGCCTGGCTGCGGCGCTGAACATGGCCTGTCGATCGTTGTTGAAACTGATGATACCTGTCTTCTTTTTGACTCAGGCCAGAGTTCTCTGTTTAAAAGCAATGCACAGAGCCTCGGAATCGATCTCAACCGTATTGAGCTCGCAGTCTTGAGCCATGGTCACTACGATCATGGCAATGGTTTTGAGTATTTTGCCGGCCGCCGGCTGATATGCCATCCCGAAATCTTCATTCGCCGCTATCGCGAGAAAAACGGCACCTATATCGGGCTGAGCTATGATCGACAACAGGCTGAAGCCTGGTTTGACCTGCAGCTCAGCGCCAGGCCGGTAAAGCTCTCTGATTCGGTTACTTTTCTCGGGCAGATTCCGCGATTGAATGATTTTGAGGCAAAACAGACGCTCTTTTATGACGAAGCCGGTCAGCCTGATTTTGTACCCGATGATTCAGCCATTGTTGCTGAAACCGCAAGAGGCCTCGTGGTCATCGCGGGTTGTTCCCATTCAGGTATATGCAATATCGTCGACTATGCCTTCACTGTGACCGGCCGCAATGATATCGCCGCAGTTATTGGTGGCTTTCATCTGAAAGAAGGCAGTCCGGCGATCGAGCCGACAATGTCTTACCTGAAAAGCAGGAATATCAAACTTCTCATGCCATGCCACTGTGTTGATGCCTCTGTTATTCAGCTGATACACGCAGAAATGCCCTGCGAACCCGTTTTTTCAGGCCGCAAGGTCGTTTTTACCAGTTAATTCAGCTTTTCAACTTGAATTGCTTGAGCATCTGCTGCAGTTCAACTGCCTGTTTGTTGAGTTCCTCGGCGGTGGCGGCAAGTTCTTCTGAGCCGGGAAAATCGCAGGGGGCAACCGTAATGGCACACCTGCTTCCTTGCCGAAGAGCCGAGGTTATAATTCCAGCTCGCGGGCCTCAGCTTCAGAAAGTCAGCACCTTGTCGCTGTCGATTGCCCACTGTGCCAGCGCCGGCATAGTCGAATTCTCGGCCCCGGCAAAGTATGGCTGATTCTTGTAGATGCCGCAGCGGGCCATGCAGGTGCCGCAGACTTTTACTTCGACGCCGTTTTTGATCAGGTCTTTAAGCATCTGGGCGAGGTCCTGGTCATAGCTTTCAGGCTTTTTGCAAGTGTCGCGGGCCATATCGACCGAGTCATTCATCAGGAAAATACGAACCTGCTGCCCGGCTTCGACGAGTTGTCCTGCCAGGCGTAGCCCGTTCCAGGTAACGTCGGTGCCGTCATAAGGCTGTCGGTTAAAAATGATGAGCATCTTCATTTTACTGTTTTCCTTTTGGTTGTGTGTAGTATAAGCATGGTAATACTTTATATGTCGTGAGACAAAATCTGAGCTCGGATTCTATATAAATCAGGAAGTCTGCAATGAATGATCAAGAACTGCTTGAATGGTACGAAAGGGCGACCGGTTTTCATAAAAAGCGCGCGCCAGGGTTGCTGATTGCTGCGGCGATTATCGACAGCTGCAGTTTACGGCTTGGCGCGGTCAAAGACCGCCTGAACGCAGTCTGCGAGTCGGTATCATGTCTTACTGACGTAATCATGCTGATGACCGGCTGCACGATCGGCAATCGCTATCTGACAATCCACGGTGATATCGGTCGTTTTGCGCTGACCCTGTTCGACCGTGCCGATGGTCGTGGTGTCAGGGCATTCATCGACCTTGACCGCATTTCGCCAGACGAAACCCCTGAACTGTACAGGTTCTTTTATCGCACCCGTTCAGCCGAAGTCAAGGCTGGTGGCGAGGCCCGCCTGAAATCCGGTGAGCAGGTGATCAAAGAATTTTTAACCGTTCGCGACAAGGTAATCGGCCTGCAGAACGTGCAGGTTGAACGTTTTGGCAAGCATAACAAGCCTGGCGCTGCCCGCTGTTCGCAATGCGGCGAATCATTCCTGCAGAAAAACGGTGCCAACCGCTGCAGTATCTGCAGCGGCGAATTCAGCTACTACCGACGGATTGACTAGGTAACAGAATCACTTTACCCGCTGAATCAAAATGGCAGATTAGCATTTTTCATTTCCGCTAAAATGGCATAAGCCAAAAACCTCTTGTGGAATCATTGGTATTATTTTATAATACAAAACAGGAGGTAGTTATGAAAAAATCTGTTTATATTATTGCCGCCGGTTTTGCCGGCGCCATTATCGCGGCAATGGTAATGGTTCTGCTGATGCCTGGCATGATGATTCGTGAGCAGACAAGCCCGTTCGGGTTTGAAGAAACGGTCGAGAAAATAAAGACGGCAGCAGAGACTGAAGGATGGGTGATTTCAGGAATTTCTGACCTGAGTGCTTCGGTGAAGAAGCATGGAAATTACGATCTTTCTTCCGTTAAGCTGATCAACATGTGTCAGGCCGACCATGCATTTAAAATACTCAATGAGGACGCGAACAAGAAGATTTCTGTTTTCATGCCCTGTACGATAAGCGTTTATAAGAAATCAGATGGAAAAGTCTATGTGGGCAGTATGAATGCCGGTTTGCTCGGAACAATGTTTGGCGGCACCGTCGCTGAAGTCATGGGAAACACAGTGGCTGCACAGCAGCAGAAGTTCATTGCATTTCTTAACTGAGTCCAAGATCGACCAGAATCTCCTCTGGTAACTGGTATGGGCGGCATTTACGCCAGATTGCCGACACACAGCAATCCCGCCCCGGTCTCGAATTGCCGTTCGGCAGTTCGAGACTTTTTTTATCTAATTATTGGCATTTGCTTGAAAAAAATAGAAGTGTATTTTTTAAAACAAAATCTGTAGCTGATTTTAAAGATTTTAAATTGGCAAATGCCAAAAAAAGTTCTTGTGTTTTTATTGGTGTTATTTTATCTTATTAAAGTGGGTTCAAAAATTCACAAACAAGGAGTAGGATATGCCAGGTTTTGACAGGACAGGTCCGAATGGTCAGGGGCCGATGACTGGCCGTGCAATGGGTTGTTGTCAGACTGTCGATCAGACCGGTCGCGTGCCGGTGGGTCGACGTGGTGGCTGCGCTTTCGGCCGTGGCGGTGGCAGGGGTCTCAGGCAGGGATTCGGCCCTGCTGCCGGTCGAGGCCGCTATCGTAATATCGAAGCCGGTTTCGAGCAGGTTGAGCCTGTAGATGTTGAAGGGCGCGAAAATGGCGGAAGCGAAATGCAGAATCAGATTGATTCGCTTAAAGTGCAGCTCACTGAAATCAAAGACCTTCTAACCGCCAAAGCCACTGAAAAAATCACTGAGAAGAAAGAAAAGTAAAGGAACCAGAATATGAGTCAGACCAGCAGCAGTTCTTCAGGTTGCAGTAACAAAGGCAGTGCGTGCAGTGGCTGTTCAAGCACTTCATGCGGCGAACGCGTTACCGCGGATGAATCACCAAACCGCATCAAACACACCATTGTCGTCATGTCGGGCAAAGGCGGAGTCGGCAAGAGCACCGTGGCTGTTAATATCGCCGTGGCCCTGGCTTCTGAAGGCTACAAAACCGGGTTGCTCGATGTCGACATTCATGGGCCGAGCATTCCGACCATGCTCAAACTGCAGAACGTACGCGCCCTGTCTGACGGAAAAATGCTGCTGCCAGCCGAAGTCGGCGACCTTAAGGTCATGTCGATAGGTCTTCTGCTCGATAAGTCTGACGATGCGGTAATCTGGCGCGGGCCGATGAAGGCTGGCGTCATCGGCCAGTTTCTCACCGAAGTAAACTGGGGCGAACTCGATTATCTGGTAATCGATTCGCCTCCGGGCACCGGTGATGAACCGCTTTCGGTATGCCAGCAGATCAAAGGCAATTTCTCGGCTCTGATTGTCACCACCCCACAGGAAGTAGCAGCCGCCGATGTACGCAAGTCGATCAATTTCTGTAACCAGCTTGGCGTCGAAGTTGTTGGGGTGCTCGAAAATATGAGCGGTTTTGTCTGCCCGAAATGCGAATGTGAAACTCACATTTTCAGCAGCGGCGGCGGCGAAAAAACCGCCCGTGAATTTGGCGTGCGTTTCCTGGGCAGAGTTCCGATAGATCCCGCAATTGGCGTCGCCTGCGACAACGGTTCGCCCTTCGTCTATACCCATTCAAAAACTCCTGTCGCCAAAGCATTTATGCAGGTCGTGGCTCACATTCGTGAGGCTTACGACGGCAAAACGCTTAAGACAGAAAAAGCAGCAGGCTGTGCCAATGCCGGCTGAAGCCTCTGCCGGCAGATTGCTTCCTCAGGGCCGGTTGCAGCCGGTTCTGGCCGCCGGTTCGCATGCCGGCTGCCTTCTTTGTGGGGCAAAAAACCCGTTATCGATGCATCTGCACTTCATGGCCGATGATAATCATGTCGTGTACGCTGATTTCCAGGCGCACGACATGCTGCAGGGTTACCATGGCATCATTCACGGCGGGGTCACCTGCGCTCTGCTCGATTCGGCAATGACCCACTGCCTGTTTAACCGCTCGATCGAAGCGGTTACCGGCGAGCTCAAGGTGAAATTTGTGCGCCCGGTTCCTTGCCGTGCCAGTTTGCAGCTCAAGGCCTGGGTGGAAAAAGCCTTTAAACCTCTCTATATGCTCAAGGCTGAGCTGCGCTGTGACGAATCTCTGCTCGCCAGTGCCGAAGCCAAATTCATGCAGACTGCCACCGATTCTCTCAGTTGATATTGCGGTTTTTCGAAATACTGCTCAGAGAACTGCCGGGCCTTTCATGCCAGCAGCTTATTGCAGTTAACGACTGAGCAGACCGTGTTTTTTAAGTTTGTAGATAAGGTTGCGGCGGCTCATGCCAAGATATTCAGCGGTCTGAACCCGGTTGCTGTCGAACCTGGCGAGAGCTTCGACAAGAGCTTTTTTTTCGGCTTCTTCCAGGGTTCCGGTTTTGGCGGCATTTTGCGACTGTTTTCCGAGACCATGCAGATTTTCTGGTTTGAGAATATCTTCTTCACAAAGCAGTACCGAGGCCTCGATGATATTGCCGAGTTCTCTGATATTGCCGGGCCATGCGTAACTCAGAAGGGTGTCTTTTGTTTCCTGGCTGAATTTTGGCGCTTGTTTGCCAAAGCGTTGAGCGGCTTCGGCGGCGAATTTTTCTGCGAGAAAAATCACGTCTTCCGGCCTTTCTCTGAGGGGCGGAATATGAATGCTGAACACGGAAATGCGGTAATAAAGATCTTCTCTGAAGGCCCCGGTCTGGCAATGTGCCTTCAGGTCGCGGTTGGTCGCTGCAATCAGGCGGGCATTGAATTTGATCATCTGAGCACCGCCGACACGTCTGAATTCTTTTTCCTGCAGGGCGCGCAGCAGTTTTGGCTGAAGATTGATCGACATCTCGCCGATTTCGTCGAGAAAGAGGATTGAATTGTCGGCGAGTTCGAACTGCCCTGTTTTTCTTTCTGATGCCCCGGTAAAAGCGCCTTTCTCATAGCCGAACAGTTCACTTTCGAGAAGGGTCTCGACGATGGCGGCACAGTTGACCGAGACCATCTCGGCGGCGGCCCGCTGGCTGTGCATATGAATGAATTCGGCCATGCGTTCTTTTCCGGTACCAGATTCACCGGTTATCAGCACGGTAACGTCGGTGGCAGCGACTTTCGCTGCTGTTTCCAGAAGCTTTTTCATTTTCGGTGAAGCACAGGGAAAAGGGTCGATGTTCTTTTTGAGAGCGATCTTATGACGCTGCTGATTTTTCAGGCTATGTAGGTCGAGAACCCGGTTGACGGTAAGCACCAGGTCATCAATGTGTGGCAGCGGCTTGGTGAGATAATCAGAGGCTCCTTCTTTGATGGCCTCAACTGCAGACGGAATCGAGCCGTGCGCGGTCAGAAAAATTACCGGCAGGCCCGGAATCTTCTCGTGCAGCCGGTGCATCAGTTCGCGGCCGTCGATGCCCGGCATAACCAGATCGAGAACTGCCAGATCTATCGCCCGTCTGAGTGTAATTTCGAGCGCTTCGCGACCTGAGCCGGCTACCAGAACCTCAAAACCGGCATCGGAAAGAACGGTGCTCAGCATGCTTCTGAATGATGATTCGTCGTCTACTACCAGAACCGTATTGCGAATTTCTTTTTTCATACTTTATTTACCTGTGGCAGGCTGAATTCTGCGACGATAGAGCGGTCCGCGCTATTGACAAGACAGAGGCTGCCACCCATTGAATTGGCCAGTTTGCGGCTGATCGGCAGCCCTAGGCCGTAACCGTGGGCTTTGGAAGAAACAAATGGCTCGAAAATTTCTTCTAGGCGTTTTTCTGACATCGGTTCGCCGGGATTCGTGACTTTTATGCTGACATTCTGCCCGGATTGAACTATCTCGACGCTTATTGGCAAATTTTCTGCTTCGGTTGCGTCGGCAGCATTTTTGAGAAGATTCAAAAATACCTGTTTGACGGCATTCTCGTCGCCAATGCATAAAACCGGCCCTTCCGGCAGTCTTAAATCAAATTTCACTTCCGGGTTCTGCTGCTGAAAAAGCTTGAGTGTCTCGTTGACCACCAAATTGATATCGATTCGGGCAGGATTGATTACGGGTGGGCGTGAAAAGTCGAGAATGCCGCCGGTCAGACTGTCGAGACGGAAAGTTTCCTGTTCGATGGTTCTGGCCATGGCAAGCTGATTCTCATCGTTGAGCTTTTTCTGCAGAATTTGAGCCATGCCGCGAATTGCTCCGAGCGGGTTGCGAATTTCGTGAGCCAGCCTTGCCGACATCTGGCCGATTGTTGCAAGATGTGATTCTTTCTGAATTTCCGTCATAAGTCTGGCTGTTCTTCTTTGAAACATCAGAACCAGACCCCAGAGCAGGGTCAGGGCAAGCCATACGGCAGGCCAGAGCCAGGTCTGATAGACAAGCGGCATAATCAGCTGTCTGTCTGAATTCCGGAATACGAACATAATGCTCATTCTTGGCATTTGACCAGAACTCAATGCCGTAGATTGATCATTCGATTCGCCATCTGATCTCATCCAGCGCGGCCCTCTGCCGCTGCCTCCGCCGTTGCCATCATGTGCCCTTCGTCTGCCGTTTTCGCTGGTGGCCCCCGGCCCGAAGAAGCGGCGATAAAGCGAGAACTGTTCATTGAGAACGGCTGCACCGGTTTCGTGCGGTAATTGTCCGGTATGCAATTCGAAACCTGGAAGCCTGCTGTAACTTGCGACGATTTCTGAACCCTGCATCAGAAAAGCGGCGATAACCTGAGGAAATGGGTCGACCAGAGACACAAGTTCTTCTGGTTGCTGCAGCAGCTGGCCTGGTGATATCGGGCCTTCGTGAATAATTTCTGTGTAAAGTTCTTTGCCATCGCGCTCGGCTGCCCACTGGCGCAGTGGCTCAATGCGGCTGGCGTTCCAGCCTGAAAGAATGAAGGCCAGAATGCCTGATGCGATTATCAGAACCGGGGTAAGGGCCAGCATCAATTTTTGCGGCGTTGCGCCCGGGTTCCTGGTATTTTTGTGTCCGTCTGAATTGGAATTAGTGTTGATCATACCGGCCTTTGTTTTACAAGATTGTAATCCCTGTGTCTATCAATCAGCAAATTCTGTTCCAGATATGTATTGAAAGCTTTTTGTCTGGCCTGTGCCGCACGCAGTCGCAAGCAAAGCAGAAAAGCACGGCTGTCAGTAGGGCGTGTGGCAAGATGCTGGAGAAATCAGCTGCTCAGGCTGGTCTACAAAACATATTTTTAGGCTGCTGTTTTGCTACGGCGTGCAAGGCTTTGCACTTTTTAGGTGCAGAATCTTGCACGCATTTTTCTGACCGTGGCCCATACATTTTGTGTGTGTTCTTCTTAAACCAGCTTTGAAAGTCGATTTTACCAGTGCTGAAAAAATCTGGCACGACCGTTGCAATGACATATTTGTTCGCAAAATCACCGGAGGTTATGAAATTGAAAAAACTGATTCTTTTCGTTGCAATGATGTCGTTAATGGCTCTTTTTACCGGTTGCGCCAGCACTGGTTCGGGTTCGTCCGATCTTGCCTATACACCGCCTGATGAAGAGATTGCTGCAATCGAAGCCAGTCTTCTGGTCGATCGCACGCTGGCCGCTTCAGTAATCAGCGCTGACGAAGGTATGAGCCTCAGAGCTGTTACTGATGGCCTGAGCGGTTCTAAACGTTATCGCAACCGCAGCTATCATGTGCAGGGCGCGAATGGTGGCATGGGTCTTCGCAGAGGCGACGGCAGTTGCAATGCGATTGTAACCGCTGACGGGGTAACGGTTGGCACTGAGCAATGCAGTGTTGTGAAACAGGCCGATGGTTCCCTGCAGATCACCCGCGGTAATGGTACGGTAATTACTACACCGACTCCTGCTGCTGATGGCATGCCGGCAACCATGACGGTTGATGGTGTTGAGTGGCAGGTCACTTTTGGTAGTGAAGAAGGGGCGCCGCTGGCAACTTTGCGCAATATGCGTTCCGGAATGCTTCTTACCATCAGCGAACTCGATGATGGCAGTCTGACAATCGTCAGAGACAGTTCTGAGGTGTATCAGGGCCGCTGGGCCAGCGATGGCGATCTGGAATTTACTGATGGTCATGGCCAGCAGCGCCGCTATCGCTACGGACGCAACAGGTGAACTCACTTGTATCGATAAAATCAAATGGAGGTAGGTCTATGAAAAAGCTCAGTATTGTAATGATCGTAACTGTGTTTCTTGGCCTTGGTGTCGTAATGGCTCAGACTTCAGACAGCTCTGCTCAGAGTCAGGCTGTTATAAGTTCAAATGCAGACTCCAGTTCTTCGACGGTCGCTCAGAGTCGCCCTGCCGAGTGCACTGGCGAGGGTCGCGGCTACGGCGATGGCAGTAAACCCCGCCCGAGAGACGGTACTGGCTTTGGAGCAAAATCCGGCAATCGCCAGAAGCGCAATGCCAGTCTCGGTCAGGGTAAGGGAAATGGTCTGAAGAATGGTCTCGGCCAGGGTCAGTGTAAGGGGCGCTGCAGCTCAGGTTGCCAGAAGAATGGCAACAGCAGAGGTAATGGCAAGAGCACTGGCAAGGGTAACGGTCAGAGACTGCAAAAACGCGACGGTTCGTGCGGTATCGCATCAACAACTGCGCCTTTGAGTAAGTAAGAATCGGGCATTTTAAATGCAAAACGCCGGTCTGCGGTTGCAGACCGGCATTTTCACAATTAAACCTTATTTGTCTTTGGTTGGGCGAAGAATTTTGGTGGCGACGCTTTCAGGAACTTCGACATAGTGCATGACCTCCATGCTGAAGCTGGCGCGGCCCTGTGAGAGCGAGCGCAGGTGCGTCGAGTAGTTGAACATTTCGGCGAGCGGCACATGGCATTCGATGGTGCGCATGTCGGCGCGCATTTCCATGTTGACGACCTTGCCGCGGCGAGAATTGATATTGCCGATGATATCACCGAGATATTGTTCGGGAGTCTCGATTTCGACACGGGTGTATGGTTCGAGCATCATCGGTGAAGCCTTGGCCAGGCCAAGTTTCATAGCTTCGATGGCTGCGGTTCTGAAAGCGATGATGCTGCTGTCGACTTCGTGATACGAGCCGTCGAGCAGAGTGACTTTAACATCGGTAACCGGCTTTTTGGCGAGTGGGCCTTCTGTGAGAGCGGCGCGAACACCCTGTTCAACAGCCGGGAAGAAAGTCGAAGGCACGGTGCCGCCCTTGACGTTGGTTTCGAAAATGAAGCCGCCGCCGCGTGGCAATGGTTCGATTTCCATGATTACATGACCATACTGGCCGCGGCCGCCGGTCTGTTTGGCACATTTGCCTTCAGTCGGCACACCTTTTTTGATGCCTTCACGATAAGCAACCTGCGGAGCGCCTACGGTTGCCTGTACGTTGAATTCACGCAGAATGCGGTCAACGATGATTTCGAGATGCAGTTCACCCATGCCGGCAATGATGGTTTCGCCGGTTTCTTCATCCATCGACGCTTTGAAGGTCGGGTCTTCGTCCATCAGAGTGTGCAGAACGGTGCTGAGCTTGGTAAGATCGGCCTTGGTTTTTGGCTCGATGGCGACCGAAATAACGGTTTCGGGGAAAGTGATCTTTTCGAGAACCGGCGCGTCTTTGTCATGCGCCAGGGTGTCGCCGGTGCCGATGCGTTTCATGCCGACGATAGCCACGATATCACCGGCCAGGGCGGTTTCGAGATCCTGGCGCTGGTTGGCGTGCATCTGCAGAATTCTGCCGACGCGCTCTTTGGTGCCGCGGGTGACGTTATAGATCTGGTCGCCGACATTGAGGGTGCCGGCGTAGATGCGGGTATAAACGAGTTTGCCGATATGCGGCATCGACGCAACCTTGAAGGCCATGGCGGCCAGCGGCAGGTTCGGGTCGGCGGCAATGGTGAGTTCTTCGTCGGTGACCTGATTGAAGGCGATAGAAGCCGGAATGTCTAGCGGTGACGGCAGGTAGGCGACAATCGCGTCGAGAAGTGCCTGGACACCCTTGTTGCGGAAGGCAGAGCCGCACAGTACCGGCACCACTTTCCCATCGATCGTGGCAGAGCGCAAAGCTTTGGTGATCAGTTCAATTTCGATCGGTTCTTCGGCCATGTAGCGTTCGAGGATCTCATCGTTGCAGGTCGCGAGGGTGTCGATCAGCTGATGATGAGCTGCAGCTGCGGCGGCCTGCAGGTCTGCCGGAATTTCCGATTCGACCATCTGGCCGGCCGGATCTTTCTCTGATGGAGCCCAGATGCGGGCAGTCATTTTTACGAGATCGATATGCCCCAGATAATTTTCTTCACTGCCGATCGGCATGGTGAGGACTACCGGCTGGGCTTTGAGTCTTTCTTTGATCTGGGTGACGACGCGCTCGAAATTGGCGCCGGTGCGGTCCATCTTGTTGACAAAAACCATTCTCGGCACGCGATATTTGTCGGCCTGGCGCCAGACGGTTTCTGACTGCGGCTGTACGCCGGCAACGGCGCAGAGCAGCACGACACAGCCGTCAAGAACGCGCAGTGAGCGTTCGACTTCAGCAGTAAAATCAACGTGGCCTGGTGTGTCGATGATGTTGATCGCGCAGTTCTGCCAGAGGCACTTGGTGGCGGCACTGGTGATGGTGATGCCGCGTTCCTGTTCCTGGATCATCCAGTCCATGGTGGCGGTACCGTCATGAGTTTCACCGATTTTGTAGTTTTTGCCGGTGAAGTAGAGAATGCGCTCGGTAGTGGTTGTTTTACCAGCGTCAATGTGGGCGATAATTCCGATGTTTCTGACTCGTCGCATGTTTTCGAGTTGCTGCATATCCAGGTGTGTCCTTTATATAATCCGCGAGGAGCCTCATAACTCTGCCGACCAGAACCGGTAGAACTGCGATTCGCGTAGTAAAGATTAATACGCTCCCGATGTAAGAAGAGCAAATAGTCTACACCACGCGCCGGGTACAGGTCAAGCATGTTGTTTTTCCGGGGTCGGACCAGCGAAAGTAGCGATCAATAAAGGAAAAATGGTCGAAAATGTGCCTTGTTTTTGTCTTAGAATGGTAATTTCTGGGTTGAAATTGCCCTTCTAAGATTTTCAGAAATTACTTTTTGGGTTCGGAAAGGCCACCGCTGTTTATTTTCTACAATATTTCCTGGTTGATATCGTCGAAACCGGTTAAAATAAGGAAAAATCAACAATACAACAGCAGGAAAATGGCGTTTAAATTATGAGATATCCCGAATATCTGTTGCTCGGACTTGTATTTATTATACTTGGTGGCTTTCTTGTCTATCAGTGGTTTAAAGTGCGGCGAAAAATCAGCAGTATGGTTAATACTCCGACTTCGCCAATCGGCAATCTTTTGAAAAGCCAGCCTTCTCAGGGCCGTATTGTCGAGATCAAGGGGCGGCTGATTGCCGGCAATACCCTGTTGCGCGCTCCCTACACCGGGCGTGATTGCGTTTTTTATCATTCGGTTACCAGTGACAAGCTCAAGGAGGTGTACAAGAACCACAAGGGTCAGAAACGCTCGCGAATCAACCGCAATATCACCGAAGATATTCGCAGTTCAGAACTGTTTTACGTTGAAGATCATACCGGTCGCATCGCTATTGATCCTCAGGGATTTGAAATTGAAGCGAAAACGGTAATGAACAAAGAACGGCCGACCGACTCCAATCCTGGCAGCGGGCTGTTGGGTATTTTTCAGCCTGATTACGGCACTTACTGCGTTGCCGTAATCAGGGAAGAAAAGATACTGCCCGAAAAACACCCGGTTTACGTGATTGGCGAGCTTTTCTACACTCCACAGGGCCCATTTATAAGTGCCGCAGTTGACAAGAACACTACCGCCTTTCTGTCACTGAAAACCGAAGAGACCTTGCTGGCCGAAAGCCGGCGTGAGCAGCTGCACCTGCTTCTGGGCTGGCTGCTGGTAATGGCGATCAGCTTCGTTCTGATCGCCATGTCGAGATAACCAACAGGAATGAGAGCACAAATGCATCAAAATTTTCTCGACCTGTGCTTAGATCACTCAGGCTGATTTATCTGTGAAGTCACAGCAATTCGCGAGCTTTGCAAAAAAGTTTCACAATCAGTATGCGGGCAGGAGTTCAATTCTGAAGTTCTGATCGAGAATGTTGTGCTGGCCTTTGCTGTCATTTGCAACCGTCTGCCATTGTTTCTGGTTTTGCCAGTGCAGCATCATGACCCGCTGGTAGATTTTGTGAACGGCCCTGGCTTTGGCTACCGACTGCGGCATTTCCATGAATGGTTCACCCTTGATTTCCACCAGAAGAATATGGTTTTCCGTTTTCCGGTTACGCACGCCAATAACAAAATCCGGGTGATAATCATACTTGAGATCCGGCATGACGAGAGAAACGGTGTAAGGTTTATTCTGCGGGTTTCGATGCCACCAGAGCACAGTGCCGGTTGTGTCAGAATCAAGCAGCAGGGCGAAGTTTCGCTCGTCTGTTGTAAGACCTTCCGGGAACACTTTGTAAAGATTGAGTCTCGAAGGCTCAAGAGGTTTTTCTGAACTGATAAAATCAGGAATGGGAGTCGCCGCCGCCGCTTCAATAAATTTTGAATAACAGCGCCGCCTGGCCTCACGCAAGGTTTCCGGGTAAGTTGCCAGTATGAGGCTCAGGGCTTCTTCGATTTCCTGCGGCGAATTTTGTGCCCAGCCTTTTCTGATGAACTCGTCTTTCAGTCGTTTGATCAGAAGATCGTGCAGGGGCCGACCAGAAATGTTTTCGTCTTCAAAAAGTAATTTCTGCGCCTTCAGAGCAATCTCTTTCATCGAGATATCAGCGGTAGCCTGCTCAGTATCAATATGCTTGTCGAATATTTCAGTGGTTCTTTTTACCGCCTGCGAAAAACGTCGATAAACGACGTTCATGATTTCGCCATCGAGCCTTATCTGGCTTGCAATACCGGCAGCGAGGTCAGCGACCATTTCTGCGTTGCACACTTCTCTTTTAAACACTCTCGGAAACACAATATCTGTTCGCAGGTCGTAGAATTTTGCGGTATTTGCTGGTCGTGAAACGGTCAGTGGTCTGGATGGAACCTGGGGTGTTCTGCCGTCTTTAATCAGCAGGGGTTGATGAGGGTGTTGCTGCGTGTCTTCTGCAGTAGCCGCATTACCGAATGGATCTGCCGGTTTCTGGAATGTTGCGGGTTCAGAATTTTCTTTTTCCCAGAATGAGGTTTGTCCATCGATCACCGTTCTGACCTGAAGCTCTTCATTTCCAATGCCGATGATGGCAATGTTGCTGCTGACTTCCGCCAGCTGGGTCTCAATTGATTTGAGGCGGTCGGCAGCCAGATTTAAACCTTCCTGAGCTGGAAAATCTGCAAGAACTACATAGCCATGATTGAGCAGACGGTTTCGCTGTTTTCCCTGAAGCAGACGATGAACTCTGAGAATGCGCCCGACAACCTGAACGCCGAAATCAACGTCTCTGCTTTTTCTCATTGAAACGAGCGTAAAAGCCCTTGGACAATCGAAGCCAAGAGCCACGGCAACTTTAAAAATGAGAACCCTGATATTGTCGTCTTTTGCCATGGCCAGCAGGTCGGGGTCGGGGTCCTGAGCTGTGTGTACAGCAATCTGACCAGGTTTTACGCCGAGTTCAAGCAACTTGTGTCTGGCTTCGGCAACGGTGTCGCGGCCGGTCTGGCTGTCAACCTGCACCAGCATCAGGGGTTTAAGATTGACCCCGCTTTTTTCCAGTTCGTTTTCGATGGCCAGATGTTTTTCAAGGCCATGTCTTATTGCGGTTTTTTCAAAATCAGTGACATTCTTTGCTTCGTCATCAACAAGAAAGGTGATAACTTCTACGCCAGATTTTATGAGGTCTGCATCTATACATTCCTGGCGGCTTATTCCGATTTTATGTACTTCTGCAAAGCCGGTGTTTTCTTTGAAAATTTCGATATCCCGGTCTTTGGGAGTTGCGGTAACCATAAGGGTGTATTCCGGGGCCAGCACGTTCATGTAAAACGCGAGAGCTTCAGGAGCTTTTTTGAAGCCGTGATGCGCTTCGTCGACAATTACTCCGAGCTGAAAACCAAGACCTTTCAGGGCCGGAACCAGTTCGTCGAGAGAAAGTGCCGTGTCAGACCTGGTGCGCGCTTTGCGGCTTTCTGCATTATTGGCGGCAACTGTGCCCCAGGTGGTGACGAAAACATCTCCGCTTTTTACGCTGTCGACACTGCGCTCTTTGCGTGGGTCTTTAACAGTCAGACCCGGAAATTCATTTTTGATGGTTCTTATCGATTGTTCGACAAGGCCTGCAAATGGGGCGAACCAGAACCAGACAATCTTTTTGCCATGCGAAAACCGCTCGGCGGTATGACCGGCGATGAGGGTTTTGCCTTATTTTTCAGGTCACTCCAGAATCGCTTGTAGCGAGGTTTGCCATAGCCAATGGTTTTGTCGACCCAGAATTCAAGATCAGGTGTGTCTGCCTTCAGGTTGTGCGGTGCCGAACCGTTTTCAACCGCCGCACGCAATTCTGCCAGGCTTTTGTATATTACGGTTCTCTCGTTTGCCGGCCAGAGAATGCGTTTTTCTTCGATAAGCTGTTCCATGGTTTTGGTGCGGATTTTCTGGCCGGGTTTAAGCCTGGTTTCTGAAGCAAAACGCCAGACATTGCCCGGGTCGCAGGGATACCAGATGTTGGTCTCAGGGTTATAAACCGGATAAAAGGCATCTGGGCGTTGGAATCTTGTGTGGGCTTTTGTGAGATCGCCACTAACCCACGGACCACGTGGATCATTATCTGGGTTTGCATAGTCCAGGCAAGCTTTTGTTTTTCCACCGAAAGAAAAGTCGGGGTTGGCGTAGCAGAGCACGTATTCGTGATCGACGCTCAGAAAAGCGCCTTTGGCGTCATTGGCGCCGCTTCTTCTCTTCCAGACGAATGTACCGACCTTCATGCCCGGAAAAACCTTATCCATGAGCAATGACAGGTGCCCGAACTCATCTTCGCCGATGTTAACAAAGATGACGCCGTCGTTGCGCAACAGCTCTTTTGCCAGCAGAAGGCGCCGATACATGAATTCGAGCCAGGTTGAGTGCCTGAAGCGGTCATCTTTGCCCACATATTTGTCGTTGTAGATGAAATCTTTGTTGCCGGTATTGTATGGCGGGTCGATGCAGATGACCTTGACCCTGCCCTTGAATGTCATGCGCAGGTAACGCAGGGCGTCGAAATTGTCGCCTTCGATGAGCAGGTTAGACCAGGGGGCCTCGCCCGAGGAGATTTGTGTATCAACGTTCATGGCGATAAAGTCATCGTTGAGAGCCCGGTCGTGCTCGATCTCGTTGCGCTCCCAGACAAGACCCAGTGGGGTCTGACCGTCGCGACGTTTTAACAGCTCTATCAATTCCTGTCTTGTGAGTTCTGAATAGTCCATTGCGGCAATCCTGTCAGCAGTGATGGGTTGTTTTTCTCAGATGATGATAGACCAATCTGCAGAAAAAACCAACATTATCAACTCAGGGGCGGTCAATTATGGTGTCGAGGTGTGGTTTGACACGAACCAGCAGGGAGCGGTGCCGTGAGTATGGAATTATGCCGTCGCGCTGCAGGCGGCCGAGAACAATGCCTGGATGGCGCCCAACCCTCAGGGCGAGCGCCTTTAATCCGGCTGTGCCACTGAATAATTTTTCGCGGCAGCGCGCATACTCAGAGGCTGGGATCAGCCATTCGCCGGCAATAGTATTGGCTTCATTTTCACAATCACTGTCATTGTTTTCGACTGCTTCACCATCGAGCACAAACCCGGTTCTGGCGCAGTGGTTTTTGTAAAGATGCGCGAGTTCGTGCAGCAGAGTGAACCAGAACCAGTCTATGCGGTCGTAGCGCATGGTAAGCGCTACCACTGGTTGGGTTGCTGTCTCGGGGTCGAGGTAAAAAATCGCCCCGTCGAGATAGGTTTTTGGCAGATGCGGCACCAGAACGAATCGAATGCCATGTGTCTGCAAAGTTGTTTTTACTTTTGCGACATCTGCGGGGGCATGCATCAGAAGAGACAGGTTATTAACGAGGACAGGAATTTCTGAGCGGCGGAAACCTGCGGCCGACTGACCGGCAGCAAGGTTTCTTACGCGTGCCATCCAGGCGGTGAGTGCCGCATCCTGTGGTTCTTTACTGCGGCTGTGACGCATGTTAAGTATCAGATCAGGTTCATCATCGATGCTGTTTATGCCCAGAAATCTGCATACTTCTTTTTCGAGCTGTGTGAGGTCTTTTTCTGCCGGAATCCACTTTCGTCTGACTATTTCGGCAATCGGCACCTTGCTGTAAAGTCTGCTTTTCTGGGTGATAGCTGAATTTTTATTCGATTTTCCGGCCAGAAACAGCCGATATTTTGTTTCCAGGTTGAGCCAGAGTTCGGGTGTTGTTTCGAAGGCCCCGGCGAGTTCGATGGCTGTCGCTGCTGTAATCTGTTTGGTGCCTCTGATTATTTCATTTATGGCCTGAACCGGTCGCCCCATGATGTCGGCCAGGTCTTTTTGTGACCAGCCGCGTGCTTCAAGTTCTCTCGCGATGAGACTGCCGGGTGGATTTACCCTTGCAGGCCTGGGGTTATCGGGCATTGTTTTTCCCTTTCAGTGGTAGTCGGTGATATCACCGATTTCAAAATACTTATTGCCGTTTTCATCAGCCAACAGCTTTACCAGAAGTCTGAATTGCCTGTTCAGTCGCAAAGAATGGTATTCCTTGAGTTTTCCGCGCAGCGGTTCGAAATTCAGGCTGTTAAACTTCAGCAGCTCTTTTTCATCCTTTATTTCACCAATCAGGTTGACCACATCAAAAAAGGCGTCAACAATACCAGGCGGGTATTGCTTTGCTCCCTTTTCTTCTTCGTAAAGCTTTTTTGATGCCCTTGAAATGAAAACAAACCGCAAGAAAATGCTCCTGAATTAATTATAAGCAATTGTTATATTATTGTCAAAGCCTATTCACCTAATAGGTGAATAGGCTTTGACAATAATCATTTTTTCGGTTCGATCAGGAAAGGTTTTAGCTCTGGGAATTGCAGAAAAACGGGCATGTCGAGGGCGGCCTGTTTCATAACGTCTGAGTCCTGCGTCTGGGCGAAGCCGGTTTCCATTTTGTTCTGAAAGTCCTGAATTTCTTTGCCCATGCTGGCGATCTGATCTTTTGCCGCCGCCATGTTTTCGCGGAAAACGCTGACCGACTTCTCGTCTTTCTCAACGCGTTCGCGGGCGCTTACAAGCTTACTGTAAGGCTTCTGACGATCAGCCTGCATTTTAACCAGCTTTTCTCTGGCACTTTCGAGCTGCTTTGTTTTTGCTTCGCGTTTTTTGGCGACCGTTTCTGAGGCAGCTTCGCTTTGCAGTTTTGTGATTCTGCTCTGCTGCTCAGCGATTTTTTTGTCCTGTTTGGCAAAGTATTCAGCTTCTTCGCTCTGTGCTTTTGCGAGAGCTTCACGGCTTTTTGCCAGACGGGCTTCGAGAGCGGCGAGTTTCTGGTCAACCCCGGCCATTCCCTCGGCGGCCATATCTGTACCGCTTCTTTTGCCGACCATGGCTGCTTTCATTTTTTCCATGTTCTGCAGCATGAGAACCTGCAGCAGTCTGATTTTGACTTCGTGAAAGTCGGTGTCACTCATGCCGGTTTCAGCGCAGGCCTTTTTTTCGGCATCGATGATATTACTGCCAAGTTGCAGAACGGTTTTGATATCTTTGACCGCTTCATCCTTACTGGCGGCTTTTTCAGGTGAGTTGGCGTCATTGCGCAATTCAACGGTTGCGGCGGTGGCTTTGCCCTGTGCGATAGTCATGGTGCGTGCGAACAGCTCAACCTTCGTACGGTTGATTGCCGGCAGACCGCTGAAGCTGGCAGGTGCTGCCGCGAATAATGTTGCGCCTGAAAGCAGAAGCGCGAACATTGCCGGAAGAGCCCGTTTTGCAAGCCCTGTGAGACGGAAAGAAAGTGCCTTGTAGATTTTTACTTTGAACATGCTGTTTCCTTATTTATTTGCCTGATGCGGCAGCTTTAACCTTGTTGAGATACCATGAAGCACCGGCGTTGAAACCGGTAACGAAGCCTTTGTAACCATCCCATGGCGAGTAGTCACCTTCAGAAGAGAAGCCGGCCAGGGTCACTTTGCCGCTGAGCAGGTCGATGCTGGCGTCGCCGACTTCAACCTCGACCGAGTCGCCGATCTTGCCAAGGTTTTCAGACAGCTCGCCAATGAATTTTTCGGTGCTGGCGGCTGCTTCCTGCGCCGATTGTCCTTCGAGAATGAAGGCAGACATGCCCCATACTGCGGTTTCTGTGCCTTTCCAGAAGCCGAGGGCAATGCCGGCGCCATCAGGAATCAGGGCCTGAATTATGGCCTCGCCGGCAATTGTGCCGCGTTCGCCGGTCTCGAGAACGCTGATGGTTTCATAGGTTTTCGGGTTGATTTCGAGCCAGGCCCAGAACGGCCGGTCGTTTATCATCGCCGGATTCTGCGGGAAAAGAACCACCGATCTGGTGCTTTTTATGGCTTTGATAACCCGTTCGCTGACGCCGCGGCTGGCTGCAAACTTCAGCCAGGCATTTTTCTGTTTGCCGCTGTCGGCGATAATCTGCAGGCGGTTTTTGCCCCAGAACTGAAAAACGCCCTTTCCCTTCATGATTCTCGCTTCAAGATCGCTGACAAAAATACCGGCGGCGATGCGAAAGGCTGCGGCTGCCTCAGCTTCGGCTTTGACTTCAGGCTGTACCGCAACCAGATCGAGCCTGGCTTCAAATGCCCCCTTATCATCGGCAGCACCGGTGAGAAGCATCAGGCGCGGCTGCTTTTCGCGGCTCAGACTTATGTCGGCATTTTCGCAGAACTGCTTTTCAAAAGTAGTCTGAGCACTGATGAATGCAGCCAGGCGGGCGTGGGCATACCACTGCCACAGCGACAGATGATCGGGGGTTTTCTCGACCCTGGCTGCCTGCCATCTTTTTTGCAGATCTTCGGCCTGTTCTGCCGAGATATCGGGCAGAGCGAGTGCGACACTGTGAATGCGGTTCTGCAAAGAGTTGTCGGGCAGATCACGCTCGATAATGGGCCATTTGATGCCTTTGCCGGTGAGAGTGATTCTTTCTTTGACCGGTTTCCAGGTTTTCAGATCGATACTTTCACGGCATTCAGAAGAACCCCAGATGCCGATCAGGCTCGTCTTGAGAAGTTTTTCGCCGTCTTTACCGTTTTCTTCGGCGTAGATTATTTCGAATGGGCTTTTACCAATGCTTTCAGAAGGCAGGTTATAACCGATTACCTTGAAAGAACGCGTTTTACTGCTGCTGCCGCTGAGCGCCGAAGCAGCAGCACCAGTCTGGGCTGCGGCTCCTTCTGTGGCCGGTTCTGCATCGATTGAAACTTCGATTCTGAACTGATTGTCGACCGGACCGGCCCAGGGTGCGATAACCGGCGGGCTCAACCTGAAAGCTGCTTCAACCATATTGCCGTCGGCGTCGGTAGTTTTATCTGCCGCCTCGGCAATGGCTGCGGCATTTTGTCGGCGTTTTTCGTTCGCGAGTTGTTTAAGACGCTCAGCGAGCTTCTTTTCAAAATCGGCTGCCAGAACCGGAACCACTTCGTCATTTTCGGCAAGTAGCCAGGCAGGCAGGTTATTCGGTTCTGCCGTGGCCGGGGTCACGGCAAATGGCATGCCGTCAGCGGCCAGCAGATAATCACCCTTTGTCGGCATTCTGAAAACTGCGACGAATCTCAGCTCTTTGCCATCGGGCACAATCGCGTTTTCGTTGGCGGCAAAGATCATCTGGCGACATACGGAATCAGGGTAAATTCTTGTCTGGTTGCCGTCCGCCTCGCTTTTACCGGCAAAATTGCCCATACCTTTGTGACCGGCCTGGTTGTCAGCGGTTTTTACCATGCGTTCGCCGGGCTTGAGGGTGAAACCCTGATCTTTCAGATCGGCCCGGCCGAGAAACAGCAATTTGTCGAGGCGGGTGGCACTGCCGTCGGGCAGATCGGCAACGGTGGCGTCGACGACCAGCCAGTCACCCTTGCGGTTGTTGAATACCGCCATGCGACCCTGGGTATTGATGACCAGCTTCATGCCATTGCCTTCAGCAGACCAGCTGCGCTCTGCCGGCTTGTCGATAAAATTTTCGGCCGGGTTCAGGGCGATGCTGACATCGTCGTTTTTCATGTCGATGCAGAGGCTGCCTGAAGCGGTTGCTGCCAGCCCGGCCGGCAGCAGGTATGTCTGGGTGAAGTAGTTGTTCGAGCCGGGCGCGAGTTTGACCCGGTCATAAAACCCGAAGGGCAGCAGGCCGGTCACTGCCGACAGCGGCCGACGCACCGGCCCGGCTGCTGTCGGTATGGCAAGATGCATGCGGGCTTTCGGGTCGATATCCAGCAGAGCCTGCACCTGCGATTCGATTTCGCCGTCGATAACGCGCCAGAGCAGATGCTTGCCAGCGGTCGCTCCGGCCAGAGGCGAAGCGACATCGGCAAGGCTCTTAACAGTCATGCTGAAAGCAGAACCGAGCTTGCCCTGCGGTGCTTCTGGCAACCCCGCAGCTTTAAGATCAGCCGGTTCCATTTTGCCGGCAATTGTCAGCGAAACATGCCCGTAACTGCGGTCGAAGAAGTCGACGGCACCGTTGCTGAGCCCCTGATCGTCTGAAACGATAAAGACAACCTGTCCGCGTACCGGTTTGCCCGGATTTACTGTAACCGATCGGCTGCCAAAAGGCGAAAGCGAATCATCGAACAGCCAGCCGGCCGGGGAGCATGGCACTGCCGGGTCGTTGTTCCAGCGCAGATAGAAATGTCGTGCCAGATCACCGATCTGATATGGCGGTATCGCCTTGATGATTTTTACCTTGTCATTGCTGCGGCCGACCCATTGCGCCGGGTGGTTGCCGCCGTCGGGGTAAACCGCGACATCCTGTTCCGGCAGAATGTTGCTCAGCTCGATGTCAAAAGCAGCGAACAGTTTTTTGGCGGGCGCCTGAACGCCATTTAGGCTGTCGTACAGAGCCATTTTTCGAATGTGAAATGCGCAGGCGCTGTTCTGGCCTTTAAGATCTATGTCTATCGCCATTCTGGCGCTGCCTGCGGTCTGACTGACGCTTGCATTACCTGGTGCGGAACCGGCATCGCCGGTCTTTGTCAACTGCTGATTGGCACCTGCCTGTTTGTCAGCCGCTTCATTCGAAACGGTTGTTGCAGAGTCCGCAGGAAGGTTGGCGCAGGTTATTTGCAGTGTATCTATTGCTTCTTCTGTTCCTGATGCAGTCTGTTTGAGTGGCGGCAGATCGAAAATACCGTTGCCTGAGACGGCAACCGGAGAATTGTCGTTCTGCGGCATGTTCCAGACCAGCTCAAATGGCACCGTGCTTTCATCAACAGGTTCGGCCACTCTGGCAAGCAGTCGCTCGATGATCTGATTCATTTCAGCAAAGTTGTCGGCGATAATTGCTTCTCCACCAGCTTTTGCCGCAGTTTGATGAAATGCGCCATTTTCATTTTCTTTGACCATACCGATCCACATCGAGAAAATGCCCTCGTCTTTCATGCGTGCCAGCAGCCGGTTGAACATTTCTTCGTCTTTTTTGCTGTTGGTTTTAACGGCCTCATCGGTCAGAAACAGCATGTAACGACGATTGGATGGCACCGCGAGCAGACCCTGCATGGCGACCGAAACTGCTTTGAGAACGTCGGTGCCGCCGCCGTCGTTAAAAGCGGCGATGCCGGCATGGTTTCTTGCCCGATTGGCGGTAGCGGTCTGAGTGATGCAGGTATTGGCATCGAAATCGAGAACCTGCACTAGAGCATTTTCTGGCAATCTCTTGAGCATACTGTGCAGCGCATTTCTGGCAACGTCGCGTCGACTGCCGGGAACGCCGCTTTCAAGGCCGCTGGCCATCGAGCCGCTGGTGTCGACGCAGATGCTGATAACTGGCCGAATGCCTAAACCTGGTTTCTGCGGCCGGCGATAGGTGAGAAGATATTCGCGGGCGACGGTGGCTTCGAGTCTGGCGAAAACCTCATTGATATTGCTCTCATCGGCTGTTTGAAACAGACCGCCCGAAAGATCGGCCAGGCGTGCCAGGGTTTCGCGGTCGGCGCCTTCGCCAAAACCGATGGTAAAAACCGGAATGCGTGCCTTTGTGAGCGCTTCGAACACCTCTTTTTCGCCGGCTTTGCTGCCGGGTGCCGTATCGTTGTGGTTTGCGTCGAAGCCGTCGGTGAAAACGACAAGTGCCGGGCGGGGCGAGGCTTTCAACTGTGAAAGGCCGAGCAGAATGCTGTCTCTGAGTGCTGTCGCTCCATCGGCCTTGATGGCTTTGATCGATTTGATAAGTTCGTTACGGTTTGCTGCCTTAACCGGCTTTGCTTTGGTATCGAAGTCGATCACTTCGACTCTGGCTTCGTCTGGCAGAGCTTCGACAAATTTAACCGTAGCGTCGATAGCCGCTTTCATTGATTTTTTCATCGAGCCTGAGCTGTCGAGCAGCATAACCAGATGCAGCGGTGTTTCTGACTGCTTTATATCGATAATTTCAGCCGGGAGTGAGCGCTCGAAGCTCTGCAGCTGATCGATGGCAGGTGTATGACTGGATAGACCCTCCGGAACCGCAAACCGGCACAGAGCATTTTCTGAATCTGCTTCAGAAGTCACCGCGCGAATTTCGAGGCGCCTGGCAGAAGTGGCAGTCTGACTTTCAAGACTTATTTCGGGGCTGGCAGCCCATCGCACTGTCGTTTTTCTGCCACTGCTTACCGGAATCAGCCTGGCATAACCCGTGCCGTTGCCGCTGCGCTGCAATACCCAGTAGCCCGCCGGCAGTTTGAAGAAAATGTCGCCATTGGGGCTGGTAATGCCTTTATTCATGCCTTTTTTGAAATCGGGGTGTTTGACCGAGAACATGTCAGCTTCGACCGACACGGCCGCCCCGCCAGTGCCGGTTACAACCAGTTCCCCAGGCTGCTCTCCGGCGACAAACTGGTCGAGCGGCGCATGTTGTTCGGTTAAAATCGTGCATGAGGCGGTTTTTCCTGAAATCTGTATTTCATAGTCACCCGGCATCTGGCACAGTCTGTCTATTGTCTGCTCGAGGCCGTTCTTGCCGTCGAGATTGGCAGAGAACTTTGTTTCGTAGATCGCTTTGCCATACTCCTGTTTTGCCGTAATTCTGAGGCTGATGCGGTCAGCAGCTTCGTTGAACTTTATCTGCAGCGTCGTGAACTGTTTACCATCGTGTTTGAACCTGACCGTCACCGACTTTTTGTCGGCCGCTCCCTGCCAGATAAAACCGCTGCTTTCGGCCTGCAGCAAGCCGGCAGATGCAATAAAAATAATGACGGGAATTATGTAACGCAATGATTTGAGCATGGGTTCGCCTCTTGTCCTCTTGATTTTTTCAGGGCGATAGTACCATGCAGTCAGAGAACCTGCAATAAAATACAGAGCCTGCAGCACAAACGCACTAACATATAGTTTTTATGCCGTTTTTAACAGGTGCGCGGTTATACACTTTGCCTTGATAACCTTATATTGTGAACAGCCCGCGCATGATCATGTCATTGGCTTTTCATGGTTAAATCGAGCAGAAAATACAGGCGCGAAAAGTTCGCCTGGCTGACGGCCTTTCTTTATTGAAGATTTCCTGTTACCCTTGGCGCTGCACCATTTAAAGCCATTCTTTTTAATTGCCGCGCCGGAGAAAATAATGATCAGCACCGAAAACCTGGGTCTCAGTTTTGGCAGCAACAAGCTTTTTGCAGGGGTAAACATCAAGTTTCTTCCCGGAAACTGCTATGGCTTGATTGGCGCCAACGGCTCAGGCAAATCAACATTCCTGAAAATACTCTCAGGTGAGATCACCAATTATTCCGGAAACGTTAACATAACCCCCGGTGAGCGCATCGCCACACTCAAACAGGACCATTTCGCTTACGAAGACACACAGGTTCTGCAGGTTGTTCTCATGGGCTACCCGGAGTTGTATGCCGTGATGCAGGAAAAAGAAAAGCTTTATGAGAAAACCGATTTTTCTGAAGCTGACGGTGTGCGTGCGAGTGAGCTCGAAAGCCTGTGTGCCGAAATGAACGGCTGGGAAGCGGAATCGAACGCTGCCGTTCTACTGGCCGGGCTGGGCATTAAAACTGAACTGCATAACCTGCTGATGCGCGAACTGACCGGCTCGCAAAAGGTTAAGGTGCTGCTGGCACAGGCTTTGTTCGGCGATCCCGACATTCTGCTTCTCGACGAACCAACCAACCACCTCGATGCCGCCGCAATCCGCTGGGTCGAAAATTTCCTGGTCAATTGCGATAAAACGGTCATCGTGGTTTCGCACGACCGCCACTTTCTTAACCACGTCTGCTCGCACATGGCCGATATCGATTACGGCAATATCACTCTTTATACCGGCAACTACGACTTCTGGAGCGAATCAAGCCAGCTGGCACTGAAACTGCAGCAGGATCAGAACAAGAAACTGGCCGAAAAGGCCGAAGAATTGAAAGCCTTTATTGCCAGATTCAGCGCCAACAAATCAAAATCATCGCAGGCAACTTCGCGGCGCAAACAGCTTGAAAAGCTGAACCTTGAAGACATCAAGCCGTCTTCGCGCCGCTACCCTTTCATTGCCTTCAAGCCTGAGCGAGAGGCCGGCGACCAGCTTCTGCGCGTTCAGGGCCTGACAAAAACCATCGATGGCAACAGGGTTCTCAACAATGTGACTTTTACGGTCCATAAAAATGACCGGATCGTCTTTGTCGGCAGCAATGAACTGGCTGCCACCACCCTTTTCAAGATACTGGCCGGTGAAATGGAACCGGACGCGGGGTCGTTCAACTGGGGCGTTACCACTTCCCAGTCGTATTTTCCCAAAGACAACTCGGCTTTCTTCAGTGACAGCAGCCTGAATCTGGTTGAGTGGCTGCGACAGTATTCCAAAGATAAAAACGACAGCTTTGTCCGTGGCTTTCTTGGCCGCATGCTCTTTTCCGGCGAAGAAGGCTTGAAAATGACGAACGTCCTGTCAGGCGGGGAAAGGGTGCGCTGTATGCTCGCCAGAATGATGCTGAGCAGTGCCAACGTGCTGCTGCTCGACGAGCCGACCAATCACCTCGATCTCGAATCGATTACAGCACTGAATAACGGACTGATGAAGTTCCCCGGCACCATTTTATTTACCTCGCAGGATCTGCAGTTCAACGAAACTATCGCTACCAGAGTCATCGAATTGACTCCGACCGGCCTGGTCGATTACGGCATCAGCTATGAGGAATATTTAAAAACCCTGTAGACTCAGTAGACAGTCGAGGCGGTGTCGCCGCCGCGGCCGGTCCAGTTGGTATGGAAAAACTGCCCGCGCGGCCGGTCGAGCCGTTCGTAGGTATGAGCGCCGAAGTAGTCGCGCTGAGCCTGCAACAGGTTGGCAGGCAGGCGGCCGCAGCGGTAGGCATCGTAGTAATTCAGGGCGGTGCTGAGAGCTGGTACCGGTATGCCACAGTCGATGGCAAGCTTGACGGTCTCGCGCCAGCTGGTCTGGGCCCTGGTGACGACTTCGCTGAAATATGGCGCCAGCAGCAGATTGGCCAGGTTCGGATCAGCTTTGAAGGCTGTATTGATGTGCCCAAGAAAACGGGCCCTGATAATGCAGCCGCCGCGCCAGAGCAGCGCGATCTGACCGTAGTCGAGCTGCCAGTTGAATTCGTTGGCTGCGGCCCGCAGCAACTGAAAGCCCTGGGCATACGAACAGATTTTGGCAGCGTAGACGGCAGTCTGCAGATGCTGCAGCATTGCCTGCCGGTCACCGCTGAAACGGAATTGTGGCCCCTGCAGGCGGTTGGCCGCCGCAAGACGCTCTTCTTTGATCGCTGAAAGGCTGCGGGCAAAGACCGCTTCGGCAATCTGCGGAATTGCGACGCCGAGATCAAGACCGGCCTGCGATGTCCATTTGCCGGTGCCTTTCTGGCCGGCGGTGTCGAGAATGACGTCAACTAAGGGTTTGCCGGTTTCTTCATCTTTTCTGGCGAGAATTTCGGCGGTGATCTCGATCAGATAGGAATCAAGTTCGCCCTTGTTCCAGTCGGCGAAAACACCGCTCATTTCATCGGGTGTCATACCGAGTGCCTGTGACATGATGTGGTAGGCTTCACAGATCAGTTGCATGTCGCCGTATTCGATGCCGTTATGAACCATTTTGACGAAGTGCCCTGAGCCGTCGGGGCCAACCCATTCGCAGCATGGTATGTTATTGTCGACCTTTGCGGCAATCGCCTGAAAAATCGGTTTTATTGCTGACCAGGCCCGGCTGTCGCCGCCAGGCATTATCGATGGGCCGGTCAGGGCGCCTTCTTCACCGCCAGAAACGCCGGCGCCGACGAACAGCATACCGGCTTCTTCGGCCTCACGGCTGCGGCGCATACTGTCGGGGTAATGACTGTTGCCGCCATCGATAAGAATATCGCCCGGTTCGAGCAGTGGCATCAGTGCCTGCATCAGGTCGTCGACCGGCTGACCGGCCCGCACCATCATCATGATGCGGCGCGGTTTCTTCAGACAGGCCACCATCTCTTCGAGGCTGCGGCAGCCGATAAAATTGCGCCCTTTGCCGCGGCCGTTCATAAAGCGGTCGACTTTGTCGGTCGTGCGGTTGTAGCAGGCGACGGTAAAGCCGCGGCTTTCCATGTTCAGCATCAGGTTTTCGCCCATGACGGCCATGCCGATCAGGCCAATGTCTGCGAGTCTGGTCATTTTTTCACCCCGGCGATAAATATCTGGTAATCTTTCTGCAGTTTTGCATGATAGCCGACAATCAGCGGCACAAGGCTGTCAGCCGATTTTTCGAGCCAGGCTTTCATTTCGCCGCCTTTGCCCGATGCGGCATGAAAATCAGCGGTTATATAACCGAGCACCTCGGCCAGATCGCCGATCTGCGCCGGGCTCAGCGCCTGCGAATTTTCGAGCGTTTCGTCCCAGGCAAAGACCTGCTTTACGAGAAAGGCTTTGCCCGCGTGTTCCATAGTGCCGAGAAACGGGTCGGTAATGTGGTGGGCCCGTTTCATGGCAGCAATGGTTGTCTGCCGCTGTGTGACAATGTCTGCGGGCGCAACACTGCTGGTGCGCATGACTTTGAATTCGAGCAGAATGTCATCCTGCCAGTCGGCGGTCGGGCCCTGCAGCAGGGCGTAATAACGTTTCAGGCCGATGCTGGCGAGGCCTTTGTCATAGCGCTGGGCGATGTCGAGGATTGCGGCCGCTTCTTTTTGAACGCCGCTGAGGCTGCCGAGATAAGAGCTGAGGCTCAAGCTTGCTGATGCCGCTTCAGCATCCTCTACCGGGTCAAAGCGATCGAAATTCAGCAGGTTCGGGCTGCTTTTGGTGCTGCGTTTGCCGATGAACTTTTTGTATTTAACATCGATACTGTCATCGATGAAATCCTGCATGAATTCCGGGAACGGCGTCGCCGGCCAGTCAGTAGCCCTGTTGTTTGCGGCTCTGGCCAGGTAGCCGGCAAAAAGCTTCTGCAGCACGGTCTGTTGCTCTGCCGGCGTCAGTTTATCTGAATAACCGGTCAGCACGCTGACGCCGAGTCTGAAGATGTCGAAGGCGAGCGGGGCGCCGTCAAAGGCTTCGTCAAGGTCGTCAATGACGTAATCAGGTTTTTTGCCATTGGCGTTGAGCACCGAAAAATTATGCATGTGCAGGTCGCCGGCGATCATGCCGACTGGCGAGGTTTTAATGAGTGCCAGTTCAGGGTTCGTCTGCAGATCGTTGTTCATGATATGGGCAGTGCCGCGCAGAAACGAAAACAGGTCTTCGGCCATCGCTTCGAGCTTGTTCTGATACAACTGCGGCACTGAACTCGCCACGTCGGCGTTGAACGCATGAATCTGCTGCATCAGGTCTGGTGCCTGCCCGGCGAACGCGGCAACAGCTAAAAAAATCTGCAGAAGCAGTATTATAAACACTCTGGTGGTCATTTTTCCCTCACAAAATTCAGCTTTTCACCGTCCATTATAGCCTAAACTCATCCTGTTTTCGACAACCCTTTTGCCGCTTCATTGACGGTGGGCGGTAATGGATGTTTCCGGTCAAAGCGCCCGGTCCGGTGGGTTTTTAAGATTTTGACGGTTCGGGTTTGTTTTTTCTTTCTATAATTGGTCAAATCTACTATGCAGCTAATGCCTTTAATACAGCATCTGGTTGCATTTGAACAACTCGCAGCAATGCTTGAGCCGGTCCTACGGGTTTACGGCGGCCCTGCTCCCAGTTTTGCAAAGTTGACAGGCTGACACCAATCATTTTGGCAAATTCTGATTGAGATTTATGCAAGCTTTCACGGAGTGCTTTTACATCAAGAGCAGTGAACTCAAACACTCTGGAGGGCTTTATTTCACCGCGCTTGATTTGAACAAACTGTTTTACACCCTCAACAAGTCTGTTAAAGTCTTTGTCTTTCATGTTGTTACTCCTTTTACAAGCGATTTCAATAGCTTTATTTGATCCTGAGTAAGATCTTCCTGGGCAGATTTTTTGTAGATAAAGATCAAATAAAGCTTTTGTGTCGATTTTTCCCAATAATAGATAACCCTGACCCCACCTCGTTTTCCTTTTCCGCCCTGTTTCCAACGCATTTTCCGGAAACCGCCACTACCTTGAATCAGGTCGCCGGTCTCTGGTTCAAACAACAGTGTTTTCTGCATTTCCTTGTATTCATCGTCGGAAAGCAGTTCTAGCAAATCTTCAGTAAAGATCGGAATTTCTATAAATACCATACTTATATTATACGTCAATGACGGATAGTGTGCAACTGTTTTCGTTTTAGGAGACCATTAGCCATCCGAATTTTCTCAGAGCGCTGGCAAAGAACTCGCCTGGCGAGATCTGGCCAGCGCAACCGCTTTTTCTTGCAGCAGACGGCTCTGGGTGCGGCCTGCTAGCTTTGCCCCCGGATTGAGGTGGAAGTCACGATGAACCGGGTGCGCGCATACCCTCGGGGCGCGGGCTTTTCGAGACCTGGCCAGAGCGGAGGCGGAAGGGCCGCTGGAGCGTCGGCCAGGTCAGCAGGGTGTGGGTCGTGTGCTGATTTTTTGACAAATATACATCATGACACTATAATGTATATAGAGGTGACCAATGAAAAGAACACAAATTTACCTGGAAGCTGATCAGCAGGACTTTTTGGAAAATATGGCCTTCGTTATCGGGAAAAAGAACCACAAAAAGGTTTCTATTTCTGAAGTGATAAGGTCAGCCATCGATCTGCTGCGCGAAAAATACGACGCCAGGCAGCTTGAGGATGAAACAGAACTTATTCTTAAAAGTGATCATCTGATGGCGGGAATTAAAAAGGCCAGAAATGAAAAGAAGCTGCTTTCCCACGAGGAAGTGTTTGGTAAGAAATGAGCTTTATTCCTTATTACAAACCACAATTCGCCAAGGATGTTAAAACCTACGCTGTGTTTTTTACTGCCAGGCCGCATAAAGTCGTATATGACGAAAAAAAAACTCTGGAATAATTTATAAAAATTATGGCAAAAGTTTCGCCGCAGGCGCAGAACTGGATCGATGCATTGAAAATGCAGCCGCACCCCGAAGGCGGCTGGTTTGCCGAGGTTTTCAGGGCGACGGGTACGATAGCTGCCTCGGCGCTGCCGGGGCATGCCGGGGCGCGACCGTTTCTGACCTCGATTTATTTTATGCTGGTTCCCGGCAGTGTGTCGCGGTTTCATCGGCTGAAATCAGATGAAATCTGGTATCACCATGCCGGCGGCAGTCTGAATATTCATCAGATCGACGCGGCCGGCAATTATTCGGTTGCCCGGCTCGGGTGCAATCTTGTGGACGGCGAGAAGCTGCAGGTAGTTGTACCGGCCGGGATCTGGTTCGGCGCGACGCTGAACGGCGAAGAAGAAGCCCTGGTCGGCTGCGCCGTGGCACCCGGCTTCGATTTCGCCGACTTTGAGATGCCCGACCGCAGCGCCATGCTGAAGCTTTTTCCGCAGCACGCGCCCATTATCGAACGCCTGACCTGAAGGCTCAGTGGTCGATGCTGTGCCAGTAGGGGTTGTTGAGGTTCTGGTTGGCAACGGCGCTCGAAATTGTGGTGGTCAGTTCAAAAGAATTGCGGCCGCCGCCACTGTCTTTAGGGTCGGCGTCGATGGTCAGGGTTACGAGCAGCATCGGAATCTCGGGCTTGAGCGGGTGCCCGTAGAGTTCGAAGCGGGCGCCGCGGATATCGCTGAAAATCTTTTCGTTGCCGGCTTCGGTGCGCACCAGGCATTTTCGTTTATCGTCCATGGTGTAGTTTACTTCGCCGACTTTCGGAACCCCTGAAGTTTCAGGGGTATCGTAAAGATGCCGGAAAAAGTGAATTTCACCGTCAGAAACCAGAACCGGCACTGAATTGGCGTCTTTGTTGAACGTTTTCTTCTGAATTACCGGGTTGCGAATTGCGTTTATCTTCTGGGCGAGCGTCGCATCTTTGGCGATGACCGGCGCCGCACACCTGAAATCGCGGCGCAGATAGTTGATTGCGGTTCTCGCGCCCTGCAGTTCCTGCAGGTCGACCGAACCGCGACTGCGCTGCATGGTGATGTAGCTGAAAACCTTGTAAGACATGGTCAGTAGCGCCGAAACCAGCATCATGCCGATCATGGCTTCGACGAGTGTGAAGCCAGAACATCGCCGTTTGTGCGCCTGTGTTTGCATCAGTATGGCTCACTTTCATCGAAAAGCAGAGTTGCCAGTGACAGTTTGCGCATGCGATCAGGCTCGGCGCCGATCGAATCGATCTTGTCAGGTGCTTTGCCTTCGTTCCAGTAGACGTCGACCACCACTTTGCGCAGAAACCTCGCACCGGGGCCGCTGCTGACCGGCTCAAATCTGATTTTGCGATAAAACCAGGCGTTATTGTACTGCTCGGGGTAGTTTTTCGTGGCCGGCTGCCAGACCGAACTGGCGTGCATCGGTATTTTAACCGAATTGCCGGTGGCAGCATGGATCAGCGAGCCCTCGAACATCTGCAGGGTCGCCGGCGTCAGCTCAGACTGAGGTGTCGACTGAATCAGCTCGATGGTTTCCTGGGCGATCTGCAGGGCGCGCAGATAATTGCCGGCCTTGCTCGTTTCAACGCGGGTTGACGAAGCAAAATAGATCAGGCCGCCAAAGAAAACGATGCTGACCGAAAGTGCGACAATGATTTCGACGAACGAAAAAGCCCGGCGCTGAATATTTGTTGTCATCAGTCACCCCCATTCCCGCTGCCGGGAAACCCGTGTAGCGGAGGTGTTTCCGGTTCAGGGCCGGGTTCGCCGGCGGTTTTCGCCCGCTCTTTCGCAGCCCGGTCTTCGGCTTCCCGCAGTTCGCGGATTCTGGCGCTGGCCGCGCGTGTTACTTCCGGTGCCTGCGGCACCAGAAAATCGACCGGCAGCTTGTGAAAATCCAGTGCAAAAGGCTGATTGGCAGAGAAAAATTCGACCGGCAGGCTGTCGAATGATGGCTTGACCTGCTTGCCCGAGGCTTTGCGGGTGTCAAGCAAGCGATCGAGCTCGTTGTCTGAGACAGCATTGACCGGCCCGGCGGTATCGACCCGGCTGCGGTCGCCGGTTCCCTCATCGGTGGTCAGCGATCTGAGAATTTCGGGGGCCCGGCGCGAGATGTAGGGAGCGGCGATCACCAGTGTGATGAAGAATGAAATGCCCATCACCTTGAGAAACAGTGCGCGCAGTTGCCGGTTATTCAGCATAGTAGTCGACCGCCAGCAGTGATTTGTTCTCGCCGATACTGACCCTGACCGGGTAGTCAGGAAAATACAGATTCGCGTCGTGCGAAATCTTGAGATGACCGCCTTCAGGCATTTTGCGCAGGTCAAAAAGGCTGTCGACGATCAGGTTGCCGTGAATGTCGACGCTTTTCTCTTCGAACTCGATGCCGCCTTCGGCCGACGATGAAACTGATGAATTGTCGCTGAAACAGGTGGTGGCAGCAAGTGAGGCATAGATTTTTGCGGTGCTTTCTGTGGTTTTGATGTAGAACCGGCCGCTCATCAGATAGATGTTGAGACGATCTTTTTTGGGGTCGAGGGGCGCCAGGCTGCCGATGTGGCAGTGGCCATCGGCGAGCACGATGCGGCCCTTGCCGCGGTAGTGATTGACGCCGCTGAGATTCAGGATTTTGCCGCCTGAATTGATGATCAGCATGACCCCGTCGAGGTCGATGACCTTTTTGCCGTCGATGTTTTTGACGCGGTCGTTGATGAACTGATCGGGGTTCTGATACGAGTGTGAAACGGTCTGCAGGCTTTCGTCGAAAGCCGGGAACACGTCATGCCCCTCGATACCGCTTTTTACCGCCGTTGGAGTTTTTGCGGGGGTAGTACCGGCGCCGAAAAAGAAATTGTTGATCGAGAAGTGCTCGACCGGCATCGACATCAGGCGGTCGGTGCGTTTATCGACCGGCGGGTTCAGCTGTTTGCCAGAAAAGGTTTCGACCGGATTCTCGTAGTGCATCGGCACGACCGGAAACGGCACGTCGAGCGAGTAGCCGCCGTGCAGATTGAAGGCGACGTTCACCTGGTCGACGAAGGCGATTTTGAAGAAGCGCAGATGCACCGGACCTTCGATATAGAGCGGGATATCGCGGCCTTCACCGAAGAACAGCGGCATTTTGCCGCCCCTGACCCGTTGCGGGTTGAAGGTTTTCATTTTATCGAAATATTCGATTATGCCAGAATATGGGTGTTCATCGGTGAAAGATTTGCCGCCGCTGCCAAAAATGCTGGTGTAGTCTGAATAGCCGTAGTGGTATTTCCAGTTGGCCATCAGCGAGCGCACCAGCGACCTGAAAACATCAGAAGCGGCCGGGTTGCCACCCGCTTTCTGGTAGTCTTTGGCAATCACGTAGGGCAGTGAACCTTCGTTGAGGTCGCCCTTGTGTGAATTTACTATCGCTTTGTAGATCGAAACCAGTTCGGGGGTTTTGTGAAAATCAGAGGCCGGGTTGAAAGACCCTGAAATGGTCGAAAACGGAAAAGGCGGATTGACGAAAAACATATTGTTGGCGCTGGCGGCGGCATGCTGGCTGCTGACTGTCTGAAAGGCTCCCGGCTGGTAGAAGCCACCGAGCAGGCGCTTGTCTTCTTTGAAATCGAGGTCGAGAAGCACCGGCGGGGTCTGGGCGCTTCTTGCCCCCTGCGGAAATTCAGGGCAGGTCGGGTAGGAGCGGTTGCCAAGATAGGCGAACGAATAGCGGGTCGGGTCGTCTGGCGTTACGCCCTGCACGATGATGCGTTTCTGCGGGCTGTTGAGCGTTTTGCAGTAGCTTTTAACGAACAGGGCATACTTATCGACGAACGGGTCTGCGAGGTCGACGATTTTAAGCTCGCGCCGTTCTTTAACCCGTATTTCAGCAGGGTTGTCCTTGTATTTTGCCCGGCCGGTCAGTTCTATATGGCCGACATAAGATGGTCTTGGCCCGTTAATCCGTTCTGTGACAATTATATTTACCTGCCCTGATACTTCGCCGTTTTTGCCGAGATACTCGTCGACGAGCTTATTGGACTGTCCCAGTTGCGCCGCTGAAAAATCGGCTTTATAAACCGACTTTGCGCCACCACCCGGCTTCGATTGCCAGAAACTGCGGATACGTGAGCCGATTGGGCTGTTCGGGTCATTCACCTGAACCTTGATAATGGCGAGCATTTCGTTGATGCCGGCCTGAGCAAGCAGGACCACGCGTTCCTGGTCAATCGTGCGGTTCAGCTGCAGTACTGCGCCACTCTTGTGACGGCTGAGGCCGATAATCATAATCAGCATGACCAGGGCAAAAGTGATGACGAGAAAGAGAACGAAACCGCGGCGCTGCCTTATAACAGCGGGCCGGGCTGGCCTCTGCCCCGTATTCTCTTTCTGCAGTATGTTCATTTGAGCTTATTGATCCAAGTTAAACTGTTTAAAACAGTTCGGCGGCCAGGGTTTGTCAGTCTGGTGCCGGTGAATCGACTTTTTTATGCGTTCGCAAACAAGATAACATTAAAACTGCGCCGGTGTCATTGCCTCTGAACAGTTTCGCCCCGCGCAGCGCCATTTTGCGGCAGAAGCACGCAAAATGATGTTGCCACGGGGCGAGACTCTGGCTCTTAAAGAGGGTTAATCCCAGTTGAGGCCGGGCTGTGATTTGGCAGCCGGCAGCGGCGCGCTGTCGATTATTTCGTTGGTTGTATTGGCGGCTTCTGATTTGACCGGTTTGAAAATTTCACTGACGCCTCTTTTGATAATGGCTTTGGCGGCAGCATTGTTAGCCGAATTCGAAACAAGATTGCCGGCGCTGTCGACAATCATATCGTCAGCGGCGCCAACCAGGTTGTCTGCCATACCACCGGCAATGTTGCCGAGGCCTTTTGAAACCACGCGGTTGAGGGCTTCCTGGGCGGCGGCTTTGGTTGCCTCTTTGCCGGCTACGGCAAGGAACTGCTTGTCATCAGTGATTGCCTTGTCGGCCGCGGTATTAAGAGTGTTGCCGGCGGCTTTGAGAATTGCGGCAGCAATACCGGTTGCGGTCGCGGCTTTGCCGGTGATTGCGGCGATCGGGCCGGCAATCGGAGCGGCGGGCGGAAAGGCGCAGATGGCGGTGCAGAGAAGACCGACGCTGCCCAGAACCATCGATGCCGTTGACAGAGCGTTGGCTGCGTCAAGCAGAGCCTTGCCGGCTTCTTTGAGAGCTTTCTGGTAGATACCGAGGGCGCTGGCGTTTTCGTCGAGACTTTCATAGACTTTGGTCGGATCAGTGCTGGCCGCCTCTTTGAAAGACCCCTGCTTAAGCAGTTCCATGGTCTTTTTGGCGTCTTCCTGGATCTTTTTGATATCCGCGTTGGCTTTTTCGATTTTCGGAACGTAGCGTTCGAGTTCCTGCTTTTCTTTCAGAGCCTTTTCTTCTTCTTCGCTGCGATCTTTGCCGCCGAGCCAGGTCGGGCGGTTGTTCCAGGCGTTTTTGATGTCATTGATGCGGTTCAGGGTCCATTCAGAGACTTTGCCGAGCTCGATCGGCTTGATTGCCATGATTTCGTCATAGGTCTTCTGATAATCAGCTACCGCTTTTTCGATCTGCGCCTTCTGATTCTTTGCTTCCTGGGCGGCAACGATTGCCGGCGACATCAGCTGCACAAAAAACGTAAACAGAACGAGCAATGCAACGAGTTTACGCGAGTATCTGTTCATATTGACCTCCGAAAATTTTATTCTACTTCTAACTATACCTTAAAAAATTCCGAAAGTTTTGACCTGCAGAAAAAAAGTGTACAGAAAATTAAACTCACCGCCGGAAATGGTGAATTATCAGCGGCATTGTGTTACTGTAGGGGGCATGCATCCAATACTATTTGAATACGGGCCGATCCGCATCGGCACTTACGGTGTCACTCTTGCAATCGCTTTCATCAGTGCCTTTCTGCTGATCAACAGACAGTTCAGAAAAAACAACTGCGATGTTGAACTTGCCTGGGATCTGCACTTTTTTGCCATATTTGGCGGCATGATCGGCTCGCGCCTGCTGTTCATCTTCGAAAATTTCAAAGCTTTTCTTGCCGACCCGGTTTCGATGATTTTTTCAACCACCGGCTTTTCGGTGCTGGGTGGTTATGTGCTGGCCCTGATTTTATGTATTGTCAGGGTACGTATGTCTGGTGAGCCTTTTTTCAGAATCGCCGACATCTACGTTCCGGGAATGGCGATCGGCTATGCCATCGGGCGCCTCGGTTGCATCGTGGCTGGCGATGGCTGTTACGGCCTGCCGTGCGAACTGCCGTGGTCAATGAGTTTTCCGAAAGGTCTGGTATCGACGCTCAGCACCGAAAATCCGCCTCTGGCGGCTTTGTATGCAAAACTGTTTCCGGGCAAGCCGGTGCCGGTCGACATTCATGTGCACCCGACACCGCTTTATGAGTCGATTTCGACGTTCATTCTGCTTGCAATTCTTCTGCTGGTAAACTGGCGCATCGGCGGCGGCCGCCGTTTTGCTTTTTTCATGGTCTGGTTTGGTGTTTCCCGCTTTTTTGTCGAATTCATCAGGTTGAACCCTTTTGTCTACTGGGGAATGTCGTCGAGTCAGGTGCTTTCGCTGCTTTTCATTCTGGGCGGAATTGTGATTGCCGCCACATCTTCGGCCCGACTGGCGAGAATTGATGCCGCACCTGCGCCGGCCGCCGTTCCCTCAGAGGATTGAAAAGCGTTTACGATTGCGTTATGCTGGCAGAAAATAACAAGCGAAAGGTTCAAAGATTATGGCTCTGATTCTGGTCAGAGAAATCGTGCAGGACCAGGGACTCCTGGTTGTGGCCGGCAAAGAAGGCCTCGACCGTAAGGTTATTTCATCAGAAGTGCATCGGCCAGGCCTTGAGCTTGCCGGCTTTTTTGAACATTTTGGTTACGAACGCATCATAGTTCTTGGCCGCACCGAACTGGCATATCTCGGCGAGCAGAGCGCCGAAATCCGCAAAGTCAGACTGCGCCAGCTGCTGTTTTTCAATATTCCCTGCATAATCATCACCGATGATCTGCTGGTGCTCGATGAGCTTCTCGAACTCTGCAACCAGAAGAAAATCCCGCTTTTGCGCACTTCAGCGCGCACCGGCGAATTCATCTACCAGCTGTCGCGTTATCTGCACAACCGCTTTGCGCCGCGCAAAAGTGTACATGGCGTTTTTGTCGAAGTTTACGGCGTCGGTATTCTCATCATGGGCCCTTCCGGAATTGGCAAGAGCGAGTGCGCGCTTGAACTGATCAAACGAGGCCATCGTCTGGTGGCCGATGATGCGGTGCAGCTGATGAAAATCAGCGATACCAAGGTTGTTGGTTCGCCCGACGAAATGATCAGGCATCACATGGAAATCCGCGGTCTCGGCATCATCGACATCAGATCGCTGTTCGGTATCGCGGCAACTGCTGATGAAAAAACCGTTGACATGGTCATTACCCTCGAAAAGTGGGATGATCACAAAGAATACGACCGCCTCGGTATTTTTCAGCGCACCATGAGGTTTTTGAAGGTCGAAGTGCCTTCGACCACGATTCCGGTGCGTGAAGGCCGCAATCTGGCAGTGGTTATCGAAACGGCGGCGATGAACTTTTACCTGCGCCGCATGGGTATTCTCAGTGCTGAAAAATTCTCAAAACAGCTGCGTGCAAAGATGAGCGGTGAATTCTGATGCTGCTTTCGCTGCGGCGCAAATTCAGCCACGAGGTCAGGGCCAGGCGCTGGGTGGCTTTTCTGCTGCTTGGTCTGCTGATGATGTGCTTTGGCTTTGTCTTTGCCTCGCTTTCGACGATTGTGCTGGCTCCGGCCAGTATCGAGACAGTGCGCAGTTTTCATCCGCTGGCATTGGCTTTTTCGGCGCTTTCGGCATTTCTGATCAGCTCGTTCTGGCTGTATCGCGGCTTCAGAACCGCATTCAGACTGCTTGACAGCAAAGATCACGGGCTTTCGACCCGCCTGCGCGAATTCGTTTTTCAGCGCAGCCAGCCGACAGAAAAGCTGCTGTCGATGGTGGCGCTCGGGGGCGGCACCGGTTTGAGTTCTCTGCTCAAGGGTCTTAAAGAGTTGCCGGTAGATCTGACCGCCATTGTTACCGTTACTGATGACGGCGGTTCTTCGGGGCGCCTGCGCAAAGAACTGCAGATTCTGCCACCCGGCGATATCCGCAACTGTCTGGTGGCGCTTTCCCGGTCTGAGAGCCTTTTGTCGCGGCTTTTTCAATATCGCTTCGGTGAAGGCGGCGAGATCGAAGGCCACAGTTTCGGCAATCTTTTCATTGCCGCCATGACCGGTGTAATTGGTGATTTCAGCAGTGCCGTGCGCGAAGCCAGCAGCATTCTGGCGATCAAGGGGCATGTAATCCCGGTCACCAACGAGAACGTGCAGCTGGTCGCCAGATTTGAAGACGGCAGCGAAATTACCGGCGAAACTGCAATCAGCGATGCGCGCCGCCGAATTTTCAGTATCAGCCTCAATCCTGAAGCACCAGCTCCGAATCAGGAGGCTCTGAGTGCCATCGATGACGCCAATATGATCGTTCTTGGCCCGGGCAGCTTGTTTACCAGTGTTATTCCGAACCTGCTGGTTCCCGGGGTGGCCGAGAGAATCAACAACAGCCATGCTCGTGTCGTTTATATCTGCAACGTCATGACTCAGCCCGGCGAAACCGATTCTTTCAATGCCGCCGACCATGTGCGCGCTATTCTCGAAAAGACCACACTGCAGAGAATCGATATCGTGGTTGTTAATTCGCGGCGCGCTGCCAAACCACTGATGGCGAGATACGAAAACCGTAATCAGTTCTGGGTGCCGCCAACCGTAAAAAAAATCGAAGATATGGGTATAAGAGTGGTCGCTGCCGACATGCTGCTCGAATCAGATATGCTGCGCCATAACCCGAACCTGCTTGCCGCAATTCTCATCGGACTGATCAACGAGAATGCCGTCGCACCGACAAAAATGGCTGAAAATGCCGAAGACGAAGACGAAAGCTTTTTCGACGACTGATGGGTGCAAGTAAATGAGCAGATTTGATTATACCGCCGCCACCAGGCGCGAACTGGTCAGTCTTATTCGCAGCAATAAACTTTTCTGCTGTCAGCAGTCTTTCCTCGTCGGTCTGCTGCAGGGCTCGCGCCTGACTCCATTCGCCCGTGCCCGCAAAAACCTGCGCCGGCGCCTGGCGAATTGCCTTCAGTCCATTCTCCCCGACAGTCAGAAAATTATCTGCCGGGGTGCCAGAATCTGGTTGCCCGGTCTCGATCAGCTGTTTCTGCGCGAGAAATTTGTCGATCGCATGCGCATCGTTTCAGGGGCAAGTCGGGTAAGCCATTGTCACGTGGCTTTTCTTCAGGGTCTCTTTGTCGCACATGGCTACATTCAGAGCCCGAGTCGCGGTTATCATCTCGAATTCCGTCTGCAGGGAAGCTGGCTGGCCGCGGCTTTCAGAAAAGTCGCTGCCGGTCTGCGCCTCAAGTTCTGCTTCTATCAGCACGAACAATACAAAAGTTTTTACCTCAAAAGCGGCAGGCGCATTGCCAGGCTGCTGAACCTGCTGGGACTGTTCGAACGTGGGCTTGAATTTTCTGACCTTCTGGCAACGCGAAACCTGCTTTCACAGGTAAACCGCCAGGTCAATTCAGAAACTGCCAATATCAACCGTCTGATCAATGCTGCTGAGTCTTCAATTGCTCACATTCGCGAACTGCTGACCTGGGAAGACCAGGAAATCTGGACGGAAAGCCTGCATCAGATGGCGCAGATGCGTCTCAGATACCCACACGACAGCATTGAAAGCCTCGGAAAAAGATTTGAGCCGCCCCTGACCAAATCAGCGGTCAACCATCGTCTGCGGCGCATTAAAGCGCTGCATGCCAAAATTTTCAGCCAGACAGTCGATCGCTCTCAGCCTTCGTGAATTTTGCGGGAATAAAGCAGCAGAGCGGCAAAATTCAGCGACAGTATCAGACACAGCAGAGCGAAACAGTTCTGCATGCCAAAGGCCGGCAGCAGCCAGAGACCACTGAGAGTTCCGACCAGCATTGCGCCGGCGCTGTCAGAAAACAGCAGCAATCCGGCTGAATCGTGGGCCTGCCGACCGCTGCCCCGCAGTATGCTGTCGGCAACCGGAAACTCGATGCCGTCGAGAAAAGCGATGAGAAAGACCATTGCCCCAACAACCGCTGCCGAGTGCAGGTTGTAGCGTTCGACGAACAATATGCCCAGACCGGTAAAAACAATCTGCAGCAGCTTAACGTGCTTGAGCCTTCTGATGGCTTCGGGGCGGTGCTGCAGCCGGCCAAAGGTCATCGAACCAGTTGCCAGGCCAAGCATGTAGAGCCCGAAAAACAGTGCGGTCATCTGGTATGCAGCGCCATGGCGGTTCTGATAGAGCAAAATGAGAATTATTTCAGACAGCAGGCCGGTTGCGCCGCTGGCGGCGACCCCGGCGGCAATGATACTGCGTGAAGCCAGAACCGGGCTGGCGACCAGCGGCAGCAACATCAAAAACAGGCCGAAACCTGTGCAGATGGCGAACAGGTGGGTGCGGGATGTGTGTTGCAGAACGTGCAGCATACGGTTCAGTGAAGTGCCGCTGTAGATGTTCCAGAGTTCGAGCTGTTGCATGAAAGTACCGGGGCGGGCGTCGGTATTGAGATCGACTTTTACATCTTTCGCCAGCCATTGTTCGAGCTCTTTGACGCGAAAGGGCATCAGCAGATTGTGAAAGCTCATCGGCATAAAGGTGGTCGTCTGAACGCCGCGCCCGGAAAATCTGGCGGCCAGAGCCCTGGCGTCAGTTGTAACCGGTGCCGGCGAAGCAAAAAAGGTAATGTTGCTGCCCGGAAATGCGGCACAATGTGCGAATTGCGCTTTCAGCGCCTGCCAGGCCGACAGCATGATTTTTTCCTTGACGTTGCCGAGGTAATTCTCGCTGCCCTCGACCTGCAGGCACAGAATACCGGTCGGTTTGAGTCTACCGTGCATGGCTTTGAACGCTTCGACGGTGAAGAGCCGGTTGCCAACCAGGGTTACCGGCGAGACCGGGCAGATCATGATGCCGTCGAAAACTTCATTTGCGTGGTTAAGATACTGGCGTGGGTCGGTAATCGTTATTTTGACTGCCTGACGCAGCTGACTGTCATAGCCAAGCAGATCGAAAAGCCTGCCGTCAGGCTCAACTACGGTAAGCTTCAAATTCGGGTATTTGAGAAATTCTCTGACAATTTCGGCTGAAGGGGCGCCGATAAGCAGAACATTGCCGGTTTCTGAAAGAACCGTGGCGAAGGTGTGCACTCTTGCTTCGCTGCTTTCAAGGTTGGGCCATGAATCTGAAAACATGCCGTTCGAAAACAGGCTTTTCTGCTCGTGGTAACCGGCAATCTGCAGCCTCTGATAGGGTGTTTCGACAGTCTGCTCAAGGGTCAGCAGGCCCTGCATGCGCTGCCACCATGAATTTTCGATTCTGTGAGACACGGCTGGCCCGAAATGCCAGACCAGAGGCGCCAGTGTCAGGGTCAGCAGTGCCGGCAGCAGCTTTTTCCGGCTGATCAATGTTTCAGCTGCGATTGGCAGCAGTGGCAGGGCAAGCAGGCAGAGAACCGAATCGGCGGTACCGCCTAGCAGCAGCGAAAAGAAGACGCCGCCGGCAAAGCCACCGATTGCTTCAAGACTGTAAAAATAGCCAAGACTTTTGTGTGACAGCCTTATAAGACACGGGACCAGCGTGCCAATCAGCAGAGAGACCGGGGTTACGGCCGCAAGCATGAACAGAGCAACCGGTGCGAATGGTAAAAAGCCGCCCTCCGGCGCCGGAACCATGTCGACGCCATAGTAGAGCGTGCCAACCGACATGAGGGGCAAAACGAACAGGGCGGCGAGAAGTAATCTCGGACTGATGCTGATTTTGCCGCCGATGAAGCCGCCGATGGCGATACCAAGAAGCCAGATGCTCAAAAACAGCCCGAGATGAATCTCGGTGCCATAAAACTGCCCCATGAAAAATCTGAACAGGGCAACCTGGGCGATGTTGGCGGTAAAGCCGGTAAAAGCTGCAATCAGAGAAAGTTTATGAAGATGATGCAGCATCTCAGTCGGTGAGGTGGCGGCCGGTTCTGGTGATTTTGCGGATCTGCTGCAGCTCTTTGCTTGCCGGCTGATCCTGAAAGTCGATGACGCTGCCGCGGCACTGAATTTCGATCGCTTCTTCGTTATAGCGGCGCAAGCCCTGAATGGCTTTGATTTCGATCGCTTTGATCGAGTAGTTCATCGTATAGGGGTAGCCCTCATCGTTGATACCCCAGCTTTGCTCGGTTTCCATGCCGGCCATTTTCTCGGTCTTCAGCATTGGCTGCAGAATCTGGCCGTCAACCAGATCATTGGTGCAGTCACGGATAAAATACGAGAGAAACTTGCCGGGTGAATAGTCTTTATTCTTACTGTTGTCGGGTGAAATGTATTTTTCAGGCAGCGCGCCAGGCGCCAGGCCGGGTGCCAGATAGCGATAGTTCGGGTTGTAGAAGCTGGCGAGGCGCAGCATGGCTTCGGGTTCGCTGCCGGCCATTTTGAGCGGAATGTAGAAGAATTTTACCCGGCCGCTGGCATCTGATTCGGCCGGGATAATGCGCTTATAAACGCCTGAATATGAGGGTAGTTCCTGGAAGGCCGGCTTGTTGTCGTCGGTTCTGAATGGGAACTCGGAAAAATCGAAATAGGGGTTCTTGCCCTGCATGAATTCAACCGCATCGTAGAGTTCGGTCGGAAAAAGCCTGGCTTTTAAGAGAAAATGCTGCATGGCGGCGCGTGCCGCAAAATAGGCCTGCTGGTCGCGCAGGTTCAGCTTGTTGCGCCCGGCAACACTGCGGTGTTGAAAAGACATTGACGCAAAAAGCACCAGCAGCAGAACAGAAAAAATCAGCACGATGATAATGGCCATGCCTTCGCGGCGGTTTTGCTTTTTGTTAAACATCGATATCAGCCTTGATGGTCATCAGATGAATGCGGCGCATGCCTGAGCCGGTCTTTTCGGGGTCTTTAAGGTTTGGTTTGTCGATGTTCCACTGCACTTCGATGATCAGGCGCTTCAGACCGCAATATTGAAAGTCGTCGTTGTTTGTATAGCTGACTTTGGTTTTGGCCATGCGCTGGGTCATGCGGGTCGCCGTGGGGTTTACGAACCTGAAGGCATCGGTCTGATACTTGTCATAACCCTGGTCGAGGTAGAAATTTTCGTGATTTTCAGAGACTTTGCCGGGCAGTTCGGTTTCGAATCTGAATTCTCCAGCCTTGGGAAGCATGCCGACCGGGTTGGGCAGGTAAACGCGCTGGTGCCAGCTCTGGCTCAGCAGCTTCGCCGGGTTTTTCAGGTAAGAAAAGGTGGGCTCGCCGGTGCCGATCGCTGCAAAGTCTTTTGGTGCTTTACCCGGGTAGTCGGTACCGATCTGCTTTACAGGTGGTTTTTCATCTTTCGAGGCCGTGGGAGAGGTAATGTCTTCGACGCGCAAAGTAATTTTATAATACTGGCCGCGCGGGTCGTTGATGATGTTCTGGCAAGGGTACCCGGCCGAGGTCTTTTCGCTGCCCGGAAAAACCGTGTGAATGAATTTGGCGGCCCAGGCATCGTCAAAGCGTTCGTAGCCATCGACAGTTTTAAGGTCTTCGACTTTGATATAGGCCGGCACGCCGGCGCGCAGCGCCTGAAACGGCACGTTATCGAGCATGGCATTGAGAATTTCAGAAGCCCGGCTGATCGCGAACATGCGCGAAACGTTAAAGTCAGTATCTGTGGCGCCTTTGCTCATGAAATAGAAGATGGGTACCATGGTTGCGGCGAGTATCGCCATGGCAAGAATGACTTCGATCAGCGTGAAGGCTGCAGATGATTGCTTTATTTTTTTTCCGGGCATATTATTAGAGATAAGTTAACAGAAAAACGCACCGTCTGGCAACAATTGTGTAACCGGGCAGGCTTTTCAGGCGTATATTTAATGAAAACTCAAGACCGCAAAAATATACGCAGTAACAGGTAATAAAGTAATGAATAAAAACAACATCTGGTCTCTGAACCGGCGCCGGTTTCTGCAATGCTCAGCAGTTGCGGCAGCCGGCTCTCTTCTCGGCAACCCGGCAAAAATTCTGGCAGCAAGTGGCGAAAGCAGTTTCCCGGCCGAGTATATCAGAAAACTCGATAATGGCAGCCTGCAGTGTGGTCTCTGCCCGAATGCCTGTGTGCCGGGCGAAGGTCAGAATGGCACCTGCCGCGCCCGAGGCCTGCGCGACGGAAAATATATCAGCCTTGTCTACGGCCTGCCATGCGTTCTTGCCATCGACCCGGTCGAGAAGATGCCGCTGTTTCATTACCATGTTCACAGCCCGGCGATGTCGATTTCGACTGCCGGTTGCAACCTTGCCTGTCAATATTGCCAGAACTGGCAGTTCTCACAGAAAACTCCGGGCGAGACCTCGAATTTCGCGTTCAAACCCGAAGAGATAATTGTAAGGGCCCTTGATTTTCAGGTGCAGAGCATCGGCTTCTTCTATACCGAACCGATCATCTACATCGAGTTCATGAAGGATATTGCCCGGCTGGCCCGCAAGAGTAATCTCAAAACCATCATGGTGACCGCTGGCTATATAGAGCCTGAGCCGTTGCATGATCTGTTCGAGCTGATTGACATGTTTGTCGTCGGCTACAAAGGCTTTACCGAAGATTTCTATAAAGAGGTCATCGGTGGCAGCCTTGAACCGGTCAAAAATACGCTCAAGCTGATCAAAAACTCAGGGCGGCACCTCGAAGTGGTGTCATTGCTGATTCCGGGCAAAAATGACAGTGAAGAGCACCTCAAAACCGGCATCGACTGGTTCGCCAATAACCTCGGCCCCGATGTTCCATGGCATTTTTCTCGGTTTGTACCGGAATTTATGCTGAAAAATCTGCCGCCGACCCCCAACACCGTGCTCGAAAATGCCCGAAAAATGGCGATGCAGGCCGGCATCAAATTCGTCTATACCGGCAACAATCCTGGCCAGGAGGGCAACCATACCTACTGCCCCGGCTGCGGCAAAAAAGTCGTCGAGCGCCTTGGTTTCAAGGTCATGCGCAGCCACCTGACCCGTGGCAAATGCCCCGGCTGCAATTACCAGATGCCCGGCATCTGGCTCGATGATCTGCCAAACGGCAATATCTGAACGGGCCGGCGAACCGTATAAACCCGGTTCAGCAAAAGGAATGTCCATTGAGCCTGGCCCCCTGAACTTGTCGAAGGGTCGAAATGGTCGAAGTGAAGAAATTTTGTGAGTGTATTTTTTTAATGGTAAAGGTACTAAGGCTTGAGCAGGAGGAAAGTATGAAAAAGCTGTTTATAATACTGGCGCTGGCGATGTTTCTGCCCGTGTCAACTTTGCGGGCGGCAGACAATTACATCGATAAGATGGGTGATCTCGTCGAAGAAATCTCTCTGCTCAACGTTCTGCGCGGCATTTATCTCAACGAACAGCAGGCCCGGCGCATTGCCGAACTGGCAGCTGAGGCCGAAAAACTGCGCAGCGATGCCCGCGCTGAAGTTGAAAAACTTGCAGCTCTGCCGGCTTTTGCGCAGTTGCGCGACGAACTGTATACGGCACTTGCCGAAGAACCACCGGCGATTCGTGACAGAGTTGTTGATCTCGACAACCGGGCGCACGAGATTACCGGGGCCGTTCTTCACAAAATTGCCGGCATGGAAGACGAAATAAAGACCTTATTGTCTCACAGTCAGCAGAATATTTTCTGGGAATTCGTGCCCTGCATCGTTCCTGAAGTCGACTTCGAAAACCCGGTAAGAACCGGTCAGGCTGCCGCCAGCAGCCGCCTGATGCCGGCCTGCGAACTGATCAGAAACACCTCTGAAGAAATGTGGAAAAAGCACGGCCAGGCCTATCTTGACCATATTCTCAAGGTAATCGAGCAGGACGCCGGCAAAATGACCGAAGATGCCCGCGAAGACCTGCGTCGACGCCTGGTTAAACACGCCTGGAAGATCAGAAAAATGCAAGAAGCTGATTACATGATCAATCGTGACAAACTCGCCGAAGAATTGCTGCTGATTAACCGCGAACATACCATGCGCAGTGGTTTCAGAATTACCGGCAAGCTCGCCAGATTCTTTCTTTCGCCCGCCGCCGCCCGCGTCATGCCGAAGTGGATCGAAACCCATTTTGCTTCCGGTACTGCCTCTGGTTCTGTTGTGCCTGCAGCCAGGACTGAACCCGACAAGAGCGCCGATGATAAAAATGTTGCGCCTGCCGCCGCTCAACCGGCTGCTGCCGATCAGAGCATGGCACCCGCAGATGCTGATGTTGACCGCGAATTCTGGGAAAAGCTGGTGCCGGAATCACTGGCCCGCCTCAGCGAAACCCCATATTATGATCACATTCTGCATGCCTACGGGAAGCCACTCAGTCGGAGACTTTTTGACGAAGAAAACAAATATGTCGAAACGCTGAAGCTGTTAAAAGAGGCCAGCGTTATTCTCACCCGTGACGGCGATCTTAAATACTACACCCTCACCCAGGGCGAACCCTGATAATCATATGTCATCCCGCGAAGGCGGGAATCTTGTGTGAATCGGCATAGATCCCTGTCTTCGCAGGGATGACGCAATGAGCGTCGATTCTTAAGCTCAAATGTGACAGAGGACTGGCCCTGGTAGTTCCCCTTGTTTTATTTTTTTCTGATCATGGCGGGGCCTTTTTCGGTGCCGACGAGAAGGTTGCCGTTTTCATCGAGGGCGAGCGCCGTGATGTTGCTGCCCGGCAGCCCATCAGCTTCAGTTATCAGCTGCCCAGGTTCATCTATGCCCAAGAGTTGCAGGCCGACCGGGCTGCCCAGCCAGATTTTATCGCCCTGACGCTGCAGAAAGTTTACCGGCAGTGCTTTGATGCCTTCTGCCCGTCCGCGCAGCGACCATTTTTTGCCATTGAAGAGCGCCAGCCCCCGGCTGGTGCCGGCAATAACCATGTCGTCAACATAATCACAGACACTGAATGCTTCACGGGCCGGAAATTCAGGGTAAACCCATTTGTCGACGTTGAGATCGTAGTTCGATTTCAATTCGGTGCGTAGTCTGACAATACCATTTGTGGTGCCGATCCAGAGGTGGGTTTCCTGCATAAAAATGTTGAGCAGGTTACAGTCATAAAGATGCATGATTTTTGAATTGCTGAAAGTGGGTATGACTCTCTCTACATAGCGGCTGATGCCGTGAAAACGGTGCCCGAACCATGTCTGATCGTCGCGGTCGACGTGAATATCGATAACATAATTGTTAAGCAGACCCGGCGCATCAGGAAACTGCAGCTGTTCCCAGGTTTTTCCGTCGTGTCTGAAAACTCCGAGACCCTGCGACGGGGCTGTTTGTACGACCCAGATATCACCATTCGAATAACCGATGTCGGCAATGTTGCCTTCTGCTCTGATGGTTGAATTTTCGTGGTTAAAGCTTGTGATACTGCCGGTTTTATTTTCGACGAAAATCGCGTTGCGCAGGGCCCAGATGCGCATGCCGTCTTTGCCGCAGACGGCATAAATATGTTTGCCGGCCAGGTCAGGGTGTGTCACCGGCTGGATTACCAGATTGTCTGCTGCTGCAAATGTGACACTGGCGGCTGCAAATAAACACAGCAGCAGTAAAACAATCTTTTTCAGGGATTTCATCGGGCATTTCTCCTGCAGGCAAAATAAAAAGCCTCTGTGGCGACAACCGCCACAGAGGCTATCATGACATCAGAGGTTATTTGCTGTCAATAGATCTTGTTCTGAAGCTTGCGGGCAGAACATTGATGTTGAACTTCATTTCGCGGGCCTGGCCAATATTGCCGTCTTTGGCGCGGTCGAAGGCCTTGACTCTGAACTGATACCAGCCGGCGGCTCTGAAGATATGATAGAAACTGACTTTGGGGTCGAAGTCGTTGAGATCGAACTTGTTGAGGCCGCTGCCGTCTTTGACGATCTTGGTGGCAGTAACGATCTTACCGTCGGCTTCGTGCTCGATTTCTTCGAGTTTACCGGTGGGCTGCTGGTTGGCATCGAGAGCTTCGATTTCGATTTCGGTCTTGAGAACGCCTCTGAACGGGGTCAGGCTGTCGATATTGTCATAGGGGGCGATGCTGAAGCGCATGCGCTGGTCTTCTACCGGGATGCCGTTTTTATCCGGACCTTCGGGATCGGTCGGAATGCGCGACAGTTTTTCTTCGGTGCCGTCAGCCTTGATGATTGTCCATTCTTTGTTAGCCATGTCGAAGTCTTCTTTGCAGCCTTCTTCGCCGTGGTTTTTAACTTCACCGGTCTTGAGGTCTTTGCAGACCAGCTGTGAACCGGCTTCGAGAGATTCAACCGGCGGTACGCCGATTTTGTGGGTGACACCATTGTTCATGTCTTCGACTTCAGCTTTGATCAGAGGTTTGCTGAATTCGGCAACGTCGTCGACCTTGACGAGAGAACCGGCCGGGGCTGAGTTACCACAGCAGTTCGAGACTTCCTGGGTCATCAGACAGTCGGGCGGGCTCTTGAGAATTTCGCTGTAATAAGCTTTCATGGCCTTCGGGTCTTTGGCACTCGGTGCGGGTGGGCATGAATGATCGTTCCATTCGATCGAGTTCATGGCGAAGTGGCGCGGCATGATGATGCGCTTGCCGGCGACGGTCCAGGAACCGCTCTTCACGTCGATATTCTTGCCGGTTTCGGGGTCAACCTGCGATACGGTTTTTTCGGTGTGCTGTTCGGGAATGTTTTCGAGGGTGATCGGCCCGACGATGCAGCGGCCGAGGTGCGGTTCGAAACCGATCGGGGCGAAACGGGTGGCTTCGCGGGTGCCTTCGCTTGAAGAGGTGATGAACTGCTGCAGTTCCTGCATGCAGGTGCGGGCTTCAACAGCGGCCGGGGTGGTTTTGCCGTTCAGGTCAGCCATGATGTCGTTGAGAACAGACAGCTGCCCGGCATCTTTCTTTTTCCAGGCTTCGTTGAGTTCGTTGGTGCGGGTGACCGGGTCGCCATCGAGATAGAGACAGTAGTAAACAGCGGCTTTTTCCCAGGGTTTGAGGAATTTGCCTTCCCAGCTGTTGGTGCGGCGGTCGGCAAGGAACTTGTCGAGTTTTTCTTTTGGCTGTGATTTCCAGTAGGGGTGGTGATCTTCAAAATAGGTCTGTTCGCGTGAGCTGACCGATTTGCCGATATAGGGGCCGTATGTATCGTTAGACTTCAGGAAATAGAAGAAAAGCACCTGTTTGTTGTCAGCAGCGCCGTCGAAGAAGGGGTTCGGCAGCTGATAGAGTTCATCAGAGCTGAACTGGTATTCAAAGGCATTGGTGATTGCCGGTGAAGTCGGTGAAAGGTCAGGGTTTTCGTTGGTGTAGCTGACGGTCATGCCATCTTTGCCGCCATTGTAGCCGAGGTATTTGCCGACAACGGCTTCATATACCGAGCCCTGCGGATTCAGGAAATCCTGAGAAATTTCGGGGTAAGAATAGTCTTCTACGTAAACCACATTGTAGTCGGTGAATTCACTATAGGTTTTGCCGTCGATTTCGGCTTTGAGGTTCCAGGAGGGTTTGAGGTTTTCCGGAACCGGTTTGGCAGTTTTTTCTGGGCCGAATTTTTCAAAAGAAGAATCGGCCGGCGCAGCTGTCAAATTGGCGGTGCCGGGAATTTCACCGGCAGGGTCTGCAGTCTGCAGGGCGGTTTCGGGGTAGGCGTTGCCAGAAACTGCCGGGGCGGGAACTTCGGCGCGTTCATAGGTCATGATCATGCCGACCTGCTGCAGGAATTTGGAGCCGGCGACGTCTTCACGGCCGCGGATCCCGGAGTCGAAAGCGGTGGTATGGCGGTTGACGTAGAGTTTTTTGTCCCAGACGTCAGATTCGCTTTTGCTGCCATTGGCAACGTCTTCGAAGTATTTCAGATCGGCATCTTTGAGGTTCATGAACGGTGACCAGACTTCGCCGCCTGAAACGCCGTTCTTATTGCCTTCTGCAAGAACCTTTTTATTCTCTTCGGGTTGTTCGAAGAACCAGTGATATTTTACGTTGCGATAAACGTAGAACTTGCCGGTGGCCTTTTCTTTGACGATGAATGGGAACTTGTCTTTGCCGGCACCGGTATTGCGGTAGATCTGGGCGGCATCGGTGATCATGTTAGCGCCGTTCTTTTCTACCGGCGCCGGTTCGTAGAATGGCATCCAGACAGCAACCTGGGCTTCTGGTTTGTCAGTGTGACCGGAGACGCGTTCGACGTTCATGCCGTCGGCGAGCACGCCGCCTTCTTCAAGCTTCGAATCAAAAAATCTGATTTTTGATTTCGGGAAATAGCTTGATTCGCGGCCTGGTTCGACCTCGACAGCCGGCAGCTGCGTGGCGAGACCAAGCAGCAGCAGCGAAGCAACACAGATCGGTTTTTTAAGATTCTTCAAACTCATAATTCCTCCTGATAAAACTGGGGATTTTTACTCGGTCTTAAACTGACTCTGAACGAAAGCGTCAAATTCACGGGCATTGCGCAGGGTTTCTTCGTTTTCGTCGAGCCAGCGTCTGGCGCCCTGAGCTTCAGGGGCTTCAGGCCGTTTGGCAACAAAAGCGGAGAGGTGCGCGTATGCGAGTTCCTGGTCATTCATTGAACTGTAGGTTCTGATATAATTCGGCCGGTCGGCGACCAGCAGATTTCCGGGAAAAGTTTCGTGGCCGATGCCACCGTAGAGCTGGCCGAGCCTGAGTTTTGCGCGGTAGGCGATGTCGTCTTCATACATGGCGAGCAGACTGTAAATGCGTTTTGCCTCTTCGAGGCGCTCGTCGAGTTCAAGAAAAATGGCTTTCCAGTATTCGACACGCGGGTCGCCTTTAAAGAACTTTTCGCAGCGGGCAAGATGATTGTTAGCGCGGTAGTCGCCCTTGCGCGCGAAAATTTCGAGCAGACCGACATTGACGTCGAAATTATCGGGGTTCATGTCGTAAGCGAGGTTGAACATTACCAGTGCAAAGCCATAGTCGTTGTTTTTCAGATAGGCTTTGCCAAGACCGACGAGCGGCATGAAATTGTCTGGCCAGAGGTCACGGGCCTTCTGCAGCACTTCGATGGCTTTGGAAAACTGCTGCATTTTCTGATAAGCCTCGCCAAGGCCAAGATAGGCCTGCATGGCGTTTTTGTCGAGTTTGATTGCCTTTTCGAATTTTTCGACTGCCTGCTTGTAAAGCTTGTTTTCGCTGTCGAGCTGCCCCGAAAGAATTATGGCTTCGACGTTGTCGGGGGTGCCTTTGAGAATGTCGGCGAGTATGGTCTCTGCCTTCTTGTAGTCGGGTTTGTTGGCAAAGATGCAGGCGCGGGCGTAAGAAGCCTTGTGTGCCGATGTCATGCGCGCGGGGTCAGCCTTTTCAAGTGCGGCGAAAACGGTCATCGCCTTTTGATAATAACCGCTGCCCACATTGCTGAGGCAGATTATGGCTTTTTCGAGCAGTTCAATATTTGCCGGTTCTGCTTCGACTGCGAGCAGGTAAGCATCGGCGGCGGCCTGAAACTGGCCACTGTCGAACAGCGAGTTGCCTTTGACATAATTTTCACGGGCTTTATCATTTTTGATGCTGGTAGGCTCAGCAGCAGCGGTTTCGCTGGCGGCCGGCGGTTCAGCGGCGGTGCTGGCCACGTCTGCAGCTGCCTGAGTTTCGTTCTGGCTGCCGGTGTCAGTCGAAGCGGTTTCGCTGGCGGCAGAAACGGTGGCAACTGAAGCAGTCTGGTTTTTGTCGCCTGAGGCTCTCTGTGGGTCTTCAGGAATTTTGCCTTTGTTGCTTTCGAGCAGCTTTTTAAGCGTTTTAGCACGGTCGAGAGCCTTGTCGGCCAGGTCGATCCGACCGATTTTGCGCAGTGACAGGCTGAACAGATACCAAGCTTCGGGGTGTTTGGGGTGATTCTTGATCTCGTCTTTGTTCTGGGTGAGAATTTGGTTGAAAAGTTCGGCTGACTTTTTAAAGTCGCCACTTTTTATCAATTTTTTGCCATTTTCGATTTCGGCTTCAAGATTGACGGCAGCCAGCGCGCCCGTGGCAAGACCGGCGCAGACGAAAGCTGTCATAAGAAGATTACGCACCTTCATTGCTTTTGCTCCTCAAGACCATTCTCTGTGAATGACATGGTGTGGATAAAGTTTTTTGCGTCATCAGATTTATATATTTTACCACCCACTGTACCGACGTAGAGAATTTTTTTTGTATCGACGGCAGCGCACTTGGCATCATCGAAAGGCACAGAAATTTCGGTCGCGTCGACATTTTTTATGCTCCAGAAGCCCAGATCACCGCCGGCGAGCACTGCACCGTCGTAAACCTGCAAAAAGTGCACCGGACCGATTGTGCCACTTATCTGGCGCGGGTAGCCGTCGCCTTCTATGGCGAAAACGCCGCGGTCGGTGCTGCCCGCATAGAGAATGCCTTCGTGAAGCAGCAGACAGTTGACGGCCCGGCGCAATTCGGCCGCCTGCGGTCGCCAGGTGCCGCTCGCAACGTTGCGATAGAGACCGGTTGCAGTGCCAAGCCAGAGTTGATTCTGCCACTCGGCGATACTGTTGACCCAGGCAAGTTGCGAAGATTCGTCGACCTTCATCGGCCGCCAGGCATCAGCGTCGAGAAACGCGGTGCCACTGCCGACCGAGCCGATAAACACCCGGCCATCAGAGGTCTGCATCAGCGCATGCAGCTTTTCAAAACCAGTCGCCTGCTGTAATGGCTCGAAATCGAGAGATTCAGTGTTGAGGCGCAGACAGCCGCCGCCTGCGGTGGCAATATAAAGTTTTTCGCCGTTCAGCATCAGATTATTGACCATGGGAAAAGGCTGCCCGTCTTTTTCGAACCGGCGCGGGCCGGCAGCATCGATCTGCCACAGACCTTTGCCGAAGGTGGCGACCCAGAGCCGCCCGTTCCCTTCGACTGCGAGACTGCGGATCGTCGAGGCGTAGGCGGGCAGCTTCGCCTCGCCGGCACTGGCGAGCAGCGGCAGGCTCATTGCTATCAACAGCAGCTGAAGTTTACGCAGCATGATCTGGGTTCCTGTCTTACGGTGTACATATTGCTGAACTGACTGTGAATTGTCAGCTCTTTCACTTTATTTACGAACGGGCGGCTAAAAAGGTTTCATATCTTTTTTGTGGCAATTTTTAAATCGTTTGAGTTTTGCGGCGATTATGGTGTATATTGACAGCGTTGGGGGGGTGTGCTAGTATAGGCTCCCCAAACAATACGGGATACGCGCTATTCCTCATTATCCGGAGGCTTTTATGCAGTTTGTTATCAAGGGAAAAAATCTTCAGCTTACCGACGCTCTGAAAGATTACGCCGAAAAGAAGCTGTCGATCATCAAAAAATACTTCGACCACATTGTTGAAGTCGATGTAACTCTTTCTGTAAAAGATTCTAAAGACACCAGCCGCAGCAGAGTCTGTGAAGTTACCGTCTGGGCCAAATCAGTCGGCAACCCGATCCATGGTAAATCAGCCTCTGAAGACCTCTACGCTTCAATTGACATGGTTGTCGAAAAGATCGAGCGCCAGGTCAAGAAGTTCAAGGAAAAGATCACCGGCCGCCGCAGAAACAACAAGGGCGCCGACAAACAGGCTACCCACAGCGTTCTGTCATTCGGTGACGACTTCGCTGCCAGAAGCGAACAGGAAGCCCCGACCGAAATCAAACCCAAAATCGTTCGCAGCGGCACTTTCCCGATGCGCCCGATGTATTCTGATGAAGCAGCTGAACAGCTTGAACTCTTCAACCAGGACTTCTTCGTATTCTCTAACGCAGAAACCAACAAGATCAACGTTATCTATCGCAGGGGCGACGGCAACTTCGGTCTCATCGAACCTGAATATTGATCAACAAAGACTTGAACCCCTGACCGGGATGCAGGAGGAGTTTTGGAACTAAGCGAATTTATATCACCCCAGCTGACAAAGTTGGAATTGAGTTCCACCACGAAGCTTGATGCCATTAAAGAGCTTATCGATATGCTCGATACGGCCGGCTATCTTACCGATGCCGACGCCTTTCTGAAGTCTGTTCTTGAACGCGAGAAAGTCGGTTCAACCGGTATCGGCAAAGGTATTGCCATTCCGCACTCAAGAACTGCCACCGTCAGAGAAGTCGTTGTCGCGATCGGTCGATCAAGCGCCGGAATTGAATTCGAAGCGCTCGATAACCGGCCTGTGCATCTGATTTTCCTGATTGCCGCTCCGATCGAGTCAGGCGGGCTTTACCTCAAGGCTCTCGCCCGCCTTTCAAGACTGCTGCGCTATCAGGAATTCCGCAATGAGCTCATGGAAGCCGGAACCGTCGAAGAGGTAATCAAAATTATCTCTGCCGAAGAAAAATAAGGCCTTAACCATTGTCCTTATAACCGGCGAAAACCGGGCTCACAAATCTAATGAATGCGTCAGGCGCGAGCCTTTAACAAGGCCGCGCCTTCTATTTTGAAAGGGGTCTCAGGCATGTTTGGATGGCTGTATAAGCTGGTCAGATTCTTCATTCCAGATTTCAACGCACGGGAACTGGCCCGACTACAGGAAACCCTCGAAGAAGTTAACGTTCTCGAGGATTCATTTAAAAAGCTTTCGAACGAAGAACTTGCCGGTATGACCCTGAAGTTTCGCCAGCGGCTTTATGATGGCGAATCGGTCGACAATATCAAAGCCGAAGCTTTTGCCACCGTAAGAGAAGCTTCACGGCGCATACTCAACATGCGCCATTATGACGTGCAGATTCTCGGCGGTCTGTCGCTCAACGAAGGGCGCATCGTCGAAATGAAGACCGGCGAAGGTAAAACCCTCGTCGCCACTCTGCCGCTCTATCTCAACGCCCTCGAACTGAACCCCGTCTGGCTCGATCTCGCCAAAAAGAAGGGCCAGAAAACTTTCGAACCGATCGTCGACGGCAACGGTATTCCGGTACCGGTCGGTCGTGGCGCTCTGCTCGTCACCGTCAACGACTACCTGGCCCGCCGCGACTCTGAATGGATGGGCAAAGTCTATCGTTTTCTCGGCCTCAGCGTTGGCCTGAATATTCATGGCCTGAACGCTGAACAGAAGCGCGCCGCCTACGCCTCAGACATCACCTACGGCACCAACAACGAATTCGGTTTCGACTATCTGCGCGACAATATGGCACTGACCCTCGCCGACTGCGTGCAGAGACCCGAATACAACTACGCCATCGTCGATGAAGTCGACTCGATTCTTATCGACGAAGCAAGAACGCCGCTGATCATTTCAGGCCCGGCCGAAAAAGCCACACAGCTGTATTTTATCTATGCCAAGGTGGCCCGCGAAATTCTCAAGCCCGACGAAGACTATATCGTCGACGAAAAGCATCACGGCGTTTCGGTTACCGAAGCTGGTATCGCCAGGGTCGAAAAGGCTCTTGGCATCGAAAATCTTTATGACAACAGCAACATGGACCACGTGCATCAGCTGCAGAACGCTCTGAAAGCGAAGCATTTCTTCCATCGCGATAAAGAATACATTGTCAGGCCGCGCGAAGACGGTCGTGGCCAGGAAGTCGTCATCGTCGACGAATTCACCGGCCGCCTGATGTTCGGTCGCCGCTATTCAGATGGTCTGCACCAGGCTATCGAAGCTAAAGAAGGCGTTCCGATACAACAGGAAAACCAGACTCTCGCTTCGATCACCTTTCAGAACTACTTCAGGCTTTATCGCAAACTCGCCGGCATGACCGGTACTGCTGAAACTGAAGCAAAAGAATTTAAAGAAATCTACAAGTGCGAAGTCGTGGTCATTCCGCCCAACAAGCCCTGCATAAGAATTGACCAGGCCGATGTCATCTACAAGACGGTCCAGGAAAAATTCGAAGCGATCGTCGATAACATCATCGAGATTCATAACCGCAAACAGCCGGTTCTCGTGGGCACCATCTCGATCGAAAAAAGTGAACTGATCGCGGCGATGCTGCGCAAACGCGGCATTACCTGCCAGGTTCTCAACGCCAAATACCACGAAAAAGAAGCCGAAATCGTCGCTCAGGCCGGTAGAGAAGGCGCCATCACCATCGCCACCAACATGGCTGGCCGCGGTACCGACATTCTTCTCGGCGGTAACCCCGAAATGCTTGCCAAGCGCGAAGTTGACGATATCGAGAGTGCCGAATACAAAGAGGCGCTGGCCAAATACCGCAACCAGTGCGAAGATGAGAAAAAGCGCGTTATCGAAGCCGGTGGCCTGTTTATTCTCGGTACCGAACGTCATGAATCGCGCCGTATCGACAACCAGCTGCGCGGTCGTGCCGGCCGTCAGGGCGACCCGGGCGCCAGCCAGTTTTATCTATCGCTTGAAGACGATCTGATGCGCCTGTTCGGCTCGGTCAACATCGCCGGCTGGATGGAAAAACTCGGCTGGGAACGCGGCGAACCGATCGAACACCCCTGGATCTCACGCTCGATCGAAAGTGCTCAGCGCAAGGTCGAAGCCTACCATTTTGACGTGCGCAAGCATATTCTCAAATATGACGACGTCATGAACCAGCAGCGAACTGTAATTTATAACGAGCGCCGCAAAGCCCTCGAACAGGAAAGGGTCTATGATGACCTGCTGTCGATGATCAGCGAAGTCATCGAAGGCGCCGTCGGTGCCACTCTTTCTCCTGAAATCGACCCGGACGACATCGATTACAATGCACTGGCTGACCAGATCAGGAAGGTTTTTCCGATCGAATGCGAGGGCGGCGACCCGAAAAACGGCAAGCCCGGCCAGCTTTGCACCTATGCGCGTGACGAACTGGTTGAAGAACTGAAGCGCCGTGCCATGGAAAGACTCAACGCCAAACGCGCCGAGCTCGGCGATGACGACTTCTTCTCGATGCAGAAGTTTTTACTGTTGCAGATTGTCGACGCCAAATGGAAAGACCACCTGCACAACATGGACAACCTGCAGGACGGCATTCACCTGCGCAGCTGGGGTCAGCGCGACCCGCTGGTTGAATACAAGATCGAAGGTTTCCAGATGTTTCAGAACATGATCGAAAGCATCAAGGAAGACCTGCTGTATTACCTCTACCGCGTTTCTTACTCGCGCAACGAAGAACAGGAAGCCCAGAAAGAACAGGAAGAAGAAGTCTATTACAACCGCGGCGACGGCGATGCTCCCCCGAAACAGCCTGCCCATGCCGAAGATACCACCAACCGCAACGAGCCCTGCCCGTGCGGCAGTGGCAAGAAATACAAGAAGTGCTGCGGCCGAACCAGCTGACAGGGCTGAATTCCTGCGGCAGCTGCTTTAAACCGGGCTTTCCCTGATCAGCTTTTTCAAGCCGGAGAAATTATGTTGGCAATCAGAAACAGACAGGCTGCGGTTTCGCTTGTTGAGGTGCTGATTGCCCTCGCCATTCTTTCGACGCTGGCTTTGCCGATGCTGATGTTTCTGGTCGAGTATTCGCGCGGCAGTTCGCAGCTCGGCGATTATTACCAGATTCTCAACATTGTCGAAGAAAAGCTCGATACGGCGCTGGCAATGAACTTCGTCGATCTTCCGACCGGTGAAACTGACGGCAAACTGGTCGAGGCCGAAAATTCGCGGCCGCTCGATCTGCGCCCGGCCCAGGTCGGGCACGACATTGTCAGGTTCAAAATGCGTGCCGAAATTGTTACAGTCGAGTTTGCTGCAATGAAAGATGCCACTTCCGGGCAGCTACAGCGCGCCCGCGTCGAAGACGGCATGAAACGCATCGAAATTATTGCCGAATGGGGCGACAAAAAGAAACACAACATCAGCCTCATCGCTTACAAGGCCAACCTATGACGCCAGCCACGCGGACAATTCAAAGTCGAGATTCCCATGCCTCCCGTTCCCTGAGCTTGTCGAAGGGCCGTCGCGGTATCGCGATGCCGATCATTTTCGGGCTGGTTCTCTGTCTGGCGATCTGGGTGGCTTCGCTTTCCTGGACGATGACCAACAGCCGGGCGCGTTACCAGCAGGTATTGAAGGCCCGCAAAGCTTACTTTATGGCCCGCTCAGGCATGCAGCACCTTTTCCTTAAGCTCAAAACCATGCAGCGTCACTGCATCGAGGCAATGCAGTCGATCGAAAATGCCAACGATGACGAAAAAAAACTTCTTTATTCTGTCTTTATTGAGGATATAATTGTACCACCCGATGATAGTTACACTGGCGAAAAGTATGAATATCGGGTAAATGAATTCAAGGTCGAGTCGATCGACCATGAAGAGTCGAAACTTACTCTGCAGGTCGGGGTTGAAGGCAGCTTCGGCGGGCAGAAGAACAGTATCAGCAGACTGATTCGCATAAGTCGATAGTCTGAACATTTCAGGAGGCATAACCGTGGAATACGAAGTCGTCGAAAAAATTCGAACGATGAAAACCCGGCTCTCCGGCATCGGGAGCCATCTTTGACCTGCCCAACAAAAGGCGGCAGATTGAAGAGCTTGAGTCAGCGACATTAAACCCCAATTTCTGGAACGACCGCAACAAGGCCCTGGCCACGAGCCAGAAGATCGCCGAACTCAAAAAGGCGTGCGATGCCTATGAGGCTGTCAATAAAGAATTTACAGACACAGTAGACCTGCTGGAGCTTGCCGAAGCCGAAAACGACGACGGCATGTTTTCTCAGCTGCTGAATCAGCTTGACCCGATTAACAGAACGATCGACAACCTTGAGCTGACCACCTTTCTCTCTGAACCATACGATGCTTCCGATGCCTATCTTTCGATCAAGCCCGGTGCCGGTGGCACCGAGTCGTCAGACTGGGCCTCGATGCTGCTGCGTATGTACCAGCGCTATCTCGATGCTTCCGATCTCAAATACGAGATTCTCGACCTCCAGGAAGAGGAAACCGGCATCAAGTCTGCGACTCTGCGCATCAAGGGCCAGTATGCCTACGGCTATCTGAAGGGCGAAAAGGGAGTGCACCGCCTGGTGCGCATTTCTCCGTTCGACTCGAATGCCCGCCGCCATACCAGCTTTACCGCAGTCGACGTCATGCCGATTCTGCCTGATGATGTCGACGTCGAAATCAAAGAAGACGACCTCAAGCTCGACTTCTTCAGAAGCTCGGGCGCTGGTGGCCAGCACGTTAACAAAACGAGCAGTGCCGTGCGCATCACGCATCTGCCGACCGGTATCGTGGTTGCCTGTCAGATCGAGCGCAGTCAGCACCAGAACCGCGAAGTCGCTCTCGGCATGCTGAAAGCCAAGCTCTACGAACTGCAGCAGCAGGAAAAAAAGAAGGAACTGAAGAACATTTCGGGCGATATGAAAAATATTTCCTGGGGCAATCAGATCAGGTCCTACGTTTTCTGCCCTTATACTCTGGTCAAAGACCTGCGCACCGGTCAGTCTACTTCCGATGTCCGCAAGGTCATGGATGGAGACCTTGAGCCCTTTATCAAGGCCTATCTTAACTGGCATGCCAACGGTGAAAAACCGTTGAATGTTGCCGACGCTGAATAATGAGGTAAATCGATGCCCGATGTAAGGAACCTGCTGACGCGCTGCCGCCGTGGCAGTGCCATATTCATGCTGCTGACGATTGTCGGCGTTCTTTACATTTTCGGCACGATGCTGATCAACTACATGACGCAGGAACGGGCGCAGACAGCCCGGCTCGGCGAGAGCATGCAGGCCTTCTACCTGGCAGAATCTGCGGTTGAAAAGGGCATGATCAAGATGCGCGAGCTTTTTTCGCAGAAACTGCTGACTGATGGCGGTGAAATCAACGATAAGATTCTCGCCCTGCTCGATATCGACAGGGCCGAGAACTTTTCGCTGCGCATCAAGATCAACGACGGCGAACTGATCACAGGCGGCAGCGCCGAAGTGCTCGTCGAAGTCAACAATCTGCGTCTTACCCCTTTCAAGACCTACATTGACGAATACGAGGAGGTGCCCGCGGCTCTCAAGGTCTACCGTAAGGAAAACCGCGACACTTATGCCGACAAGGCACTCGGCGGCTGGGAAGGCCTGCTGCGTTTCGAAGCCACCGGTCGTTACCGCAATGCCGAAAAAAAAATCGAGGTTATCCGCGAACTGAAGGTTACTGACCTGACGCCGCCGGCCGAGAACTACACTTTGTTTGTCTCGAACCGCAAGGATGAATATCTGCGCCACGGTGAGTTCAGATGCCGTAACTGGAGCGTTGTGCGCGAACTGAAGGCGCTGATCGATGATCTGGCTAAAAAGACTCGCGACGCTTTCCAGGAAACCCTCGGCAACACTGCCGGCGACTTCTTCTGGGAACCGAACATGGCCAGCAACGTCGGCTTTGAGGGCGATATGAAGATTCGCACCCTCAAGGTTATCCGCAAGCTGGTAATGTCGGTTTCTGACATCAAGATCAAGGATTTCGTCGACATTTCGATTCAGAAACTGCACCCCTATCTCTGGGGCAAGATTCGCACCAACGGCCGTCTGCACGTCTATCTGCCGTTTTTTGCCGCCGACGATATCATCAACTATTTCGAAGACAACTCGATCTTTTCGCATCAGCGCCCGGAAATCGGCTACCTGTTCTGCAGCAATCAGCTGCACGACCCGTATCTGAGCAAATATACCTATTATGAAGGCGAAATAATCAGGTATTATCAGAAGCTGAAGCCCTACGTGCTCGGCATTACCGAGACGCCGTACCCGAGTTCAGATCCTTACACGATGAATACCAAGTTCGACTTCGTTTCGCGCCACCCCGACAAGCTCGAACCAATGCAGCTCGACCGCATCAAGAAAGATGCGAAAGACTACTGCCACGAATTCATCGAACGCGATCTGACGCTGCAGGGCACCTATTCAAAGCCTGCATCGGTGTGGGGCCTGGTTTACGTTCAGGGCAACGTTTACATTGGCGGCCGTATCTCCGGGCAGGGCATGATCGTCACCGATGGCGACATTTTCATCACCGAGAACGTCGTGCACGACAGCGCCGCTTCTTTCCTGTCGCTCGTTTCGCTCAAAGGCACGGTGCGTCTTGCCAAGGGTCTGAACAATGCCAAGATCGAATCGGCGATCTACGCCAAAGAAAGTCTGCTCGGCGGTGAAGAAGTCAATATCTTCGGCAACCTCGTCGTCGATTCTCTCAACCGCCAGAAGGGCGAAGACGGCCCGCTGATCATGCCCAAACGTGTGGTCATCAACTACGATTCGAATCTGAAGGCTGAGGTCGGCAGCAACGTCTGCTTCAACATCTCTGATTTGATTACGACCCAGCGCGATCTTTAATTTTTCACGGCGCCGGCAGTGACGCCCGAAACATAGGCGCGCTGCGCCAGCATGAAGACGATCAGCGAGGGAATCGCGGTAACGACGCCGCCTGCCAGCAGCACGCCCCAGCGCCCGAAATGCTTCGAGGTCATCGAAACCAGCGCCACCGGCAGTGTGAACATCGGCTCATCCTGCATGATCACCAGCGGGTATAAAAATTGATCCCAGGTGTAGATAAAGCTGGTTACCGCCATGCTTGCGAGAATCGGTCGGCAGAGCGGTAAAGCGATGTGAATGAACAGGCCGGTGTCGCTGCAGCCATCGGTGCGTGCTGCATCGAAGACTTCGTCAGGCAGGTCGAGCATGAACTGCCTGATCGCAAAGATACCGAAAGCATGCGCACATCCCGGAACGATCAGCCCGAGATAAGAGTTCAGCATTCCCAGAGATTTAACGATGACGAACACCGGAATCATGATCACCTGGCTCGGAATCATCATCGCGAGAATCAGCATCATGAACAACCTGTCGCGCCCCGGAAACACCATTCTGGCAAAGGCAAAAGCGGCCAGTGAGTTGATCAGCAGCGACATGAACGTGTAACCAAACGAATGCACGAGACTGTTGAGGGCAAAGCGCGGCACATCACCGATTTCAAACAGCTGCCTGAATGACTGCAGCGACCACTGTCCCGGCAGATACCGCCCCAGACCGCTGCTCTGTGCCGCATCGGTCGCCGGCGCGATCGCCTCGGCCGACATAAAAATGAACGGCAGCATGCTGACCGCCAGCGTAAACACCAGAAAGGCGAAAAAAAGCCCTTCCCGCAGCAGCCTGCTTTTTAACATTTGTCAGAATCGCCAGTGATTTCGAGGTTTTTCTTCAAACAATCTTCGACTTTCAGCCAGTCTTCTCTGTTTAGTTGGCCGAGTTTCTTTTGCAGCATAAGTTTTTTAATTGTCGTGATGATACCGGTAACCGCAGACGGAAAAAGCAGACCTGCCGACTCCCAGTTTTTAATCGTAACATCGCCGTAAATCTTGCGGATAACATTGCTGGTGATCGGCAATACTATGACTTCATCGCGCTTTTCGTTATATTGCCTGCCGCTGATAATTACTACCGGCCGCTTTTTGGTTGCGGTCGCATCTGTGAAAATGATTTCCGCAAGATGCACTTCGCCTTTTTTAAAGTTTGTCATAGGCGGCATCTTTGTCGTTGTCCCATATTTCCATCAGCAATGCTGTCGGCTTTGTCATGACTTTGTACAAATCTTCCTGTTCAGCATCTAGAGCCATCCTGGTTCGTATGCTTTCCACAACGAATTCTTTCAGAGTCTTGCCCTGGTAGGCCGCATAAGACTTTATTTTTCGGTGTTCTTCCGGTGTCAGATCAATAGTTAATCTTTCCCGCTTTGCAGTATTTGCCATAGAAATCTCCACATTGTTTACTTTGTAACATTGTAACATTTCTACAATTTTGCGGCCATGGCTTTGCCGGCTAACTGTTTCTGCCTCTTTCGCCTGGTTTTTCTCAGCAATTCATGCAATGGAAATGCTTGCAGAGGTTTGGAGGCAAAAAAGCAACGCCCTGGCCGAATCGTCGACTGGCCAGGGCGTATGTGGGTCGTTAAACTGCTGTTACCAGCGGGTGTTGGGGTTTTTCGGCGGAGCTTTTTCTCTGGGTTCGGGGGCTGGCATGCTGCCGAGCGCTTTGACGAATTCGCCGAAGGCTTTTTCGATTGTCAGCTTCGGGTCGTTGAGTTCAACTGCGGCATGCACGAACAGTCCCTTGCTGTCGGCGCGGTTGTAGAAGATTTTGCCTTCGACCCTGTTGTTCTGAACCTGAGCGAAAACACCCTGCGGCTCGACGCCTTCGCTGAGATAATTTTCGAGCCAGGCGGCTACCGGGTTCGGGCCGCGGCCGAGTTTTTCCATTCTGGCCTGGCGGCGTTCGCTTCTCTTTGTCATTTCGCCTTTGAGATATTCACTGCCGCCAACCATCAAGCCGGCATAGGCCTTGTCATCGAAGTTTTTCAGAAGTTCATCGAAATCTTTGCTGATCTCTTTGCCGCCTCTGGCTTCGAGGTAAACACTCAGGGCCGCGAATGTACCGAAGGCAACCTTGCCTGAGTCGATAAAGCACAGACCGCCCTTGCCGTCAGGGGATTTGATAACGCTGTATTCACCAAGCTTTTCTTCGCTGATTTCTTTGCCGATCTTTTCTTTGATGAAGCCCATGATTTTGTCTTTGTTGAATGTGCCTGAAAGAACGATCACGGCATTGTCTTCTCTCTTTGTGGCGCCCTTTTTAACCATGGCCTGAATTTTTGCAATGTCTTTCAGCGGGTTGAAAGAGGTTGCAGTCATGAATTCATTGAGTTTCTGCTTTGCCATGTCAGGGATCGGTGCAGAAGTCAGCAGATCGCCAAGCGGCAGCCCGGCATGGTTGTTGACGAAGGCAACGATATTGGCGCCGGCCGGTATCGGCTCAAGTTCGAGTGCCAGAGCCGGGAAAACCGAAACAAGGGCAAAAAGAACGCAGGCGAGCATAATTTTTCTGGTCATGGTTCCTCCTCAAAAATACAACTGTTAATTCACCATAACCTTTAATACAGCAAAAAAACAAGAAGGTTCAAACCCGCCGTTTATTTTCTGGTTGCCGAAGGGGTCTGTAAATTTCAGCTGAGTTTGCGGCGTATTGACTGCTGCCAGAGGTTGAAAAGCAGAAAGAAGGCGAACAACACCACGATCACCGATGAGGCATAGCCCAGCTGAAATGAGCCAAAAGCGCGATTATACGAAAACAGCAGCAGTGACATGGTAGCGTCTTTCGGCCCGCCGCCGGTCAGCACGTATGGTTCGAGAAAAAACTGAATATTGGCCACAATCGAGCCAACCACGAGAGCAAAAAGCGTGCGTCTGAGCCCGGGCAGAGTGACGTGGCGCAGTTCGTGCCGGTAGGTACCGCCATCAATGCGAACCGCTTCATACAGGTCGCGGTTGATAAGTTCAAGACCGGCGAGCAGAATTATCATGCTGAGCCCGTAACTGCGCCAGATCGAGAAAACAATCAGGGCCGGCAATGCCAGGTCGGCATCGTTGAGCCAGTTGATCGGGCCGAAACCCAGCCAGTTGACCAGATCGTTCAACGGGCTCTGCTGACAATAAAGCCAGCGCCAGGTCACCGCCGACGTCACTGTGGTAACGACCGATGGCAGAAAGAACCCCATCGCCAGCAGGTTGCGTTTCCAGCCTTTAAAGCGGTTAACGACCAGTGCCAGCGTCAGGGCGAACAGAAGATTGGCTGGCACTCCGACGCAGAGGTATATCAGCGTGTTTCTGACGCTTTTCCAGAAGATCTGGTCGTGATACAGCTGATGAAAATTACTCAGCGCAATGAACTTTGCCCGCGCCGGGTCGGTGATGCTCGCGGCACCCAGGTCGGTGAGACTAGCCGCGAAAGCGACACAAAGCGGTAATAATCTGAAAATCAGCAGAATCAGCAGGGCCGGGCCGAGAAACCAGGCGGCCTTTCGCAGCGATGTCGCTGCAAAAGCCTGCTGAACCGTTTGCCCCGAATGTGATTTGAAGCCGTTGACAACATAGACCGAGACGAGCAGCAACGGAAACACCGAAAGGGCCAGCCAGTAAAAATTGCCGGTCGCCGGCGACTGTGCCGCTTCCTTCTCTTTGACAATCGCGGCCATCGTGTCGTTCATCAGCCTGACGAAGGTCTTTGCATCATCATTACTTTCGAGAAAAGCGTCATATTGCCGGTAAAATCTGTCCCAGAAGATGCTCCATTCTTTTTCCGGCGGCGGCAGCCGGGTGTCTTCAAGCTGCTGACGAAAAACCTGCATGACCCGGTCTTCAGCCAGTTCTGGGCGGGCCATCGCCTGCCGGCTGGCCGGCAGGTCGCTCGAAATTCTGTACCACTCAGCCTGAATAACAGGTCGGCTGAGAAACAGAATCAGTTTCTGCCCGGCTTCTTTGTGTCGTGAATCCTTGAACTGCACCAGATTTGAGCCACCGATGAACGAAGTTCGGGTTTTGCCCGCCGGCAGAGGCGCCAGATCCCAGGCATTTTTGAGTTTTCCGGCGTTTTTCTTCAGGTCTGAAGCCATCCAGGGGCCAGAGACAACGACTTCATAAACCCCGTTGTCGAATTCGGTGATGTAGTCGAGACCAGAGTCGTTGGGCTTGCCCAGAAAGCCCTTGCGGCGCATGGTGCGGTCATATTCGAGGGCGGCAAGCATGGGCTCTTCTTCAAAAGCCGGTTTATCAGAACTCAGTGGTGAAAACAGGCCGCCGGCCTGCCAGTAGAACATCTCGAAAGTGAAACCATGCATGCTGGCAAAATTGCTGTTCTGCAGCCCGGCTGCGCGTTTGTCGGCGACCACTCTGCGGCCGAATTCGAGAAATTCCTGCCAGGTGGCCGGAAAATACCGCATGCCATAACGGTCAAGATACTCGCGACGATAAAAAACCAGCCGGGTGTCGACATACCACGGAACGCCATAATGCTGGCCGTCATAGCGGCAGGTCTCTATCGATGCCGGAAAAAAGTCGTCAGAGCTCAAGTGGCCATCGGAAAAAAGCGGTTCAAGGCTTTCAAGGGCGCCCATGGCATAAAAATCATGCATCATCGTGGTGCCGAGTTGACAGACATCAGGCGGCGTGCCGCCAAGAAAGGCGGTCACCAGTTTTTCGTAACAGCCGCCCCACGAAAAAGCCTGAATTCTGATCTTTACCCCGGGATTTTCTTTCTCAAAGCGACTGGTGAGCTGAGAGATCAGCTCGGCCTCGCCGCCCATGATCCAGACGCGCAGCGTAATGCCTTCGTCGGCGGCAACCGGTAAAAAACAGCCGAAAACCAGGAAAAAGAGAAAGAACCAGCCTGCCTGGCGATTAAAAGCAGGCTGAATGCCCGATCTGTGGCTCACGGCTGACTTTTTTCTTCCGTCTGGCTTTTGGACCCTTTGACCGGTGCGCCATGAAACTGGCAGTAGATGACAAGCGTTCCATGCAGTAGATCGCCGGCGCTTTCGTAGCGGCAGCGCTCTGTCGGTCGCGGAAACGGATGCTTGAGATAATCCGGCATCAGTGGCGAATCAGAATTGCTGACCATGTGGTCGCTGATGCGTCGCAGCGGTACTGTGTGCTCAGCGTTATACATCAGTACGGCGCCTTTGATTGAAGCCTGAGAGAAATAGCAGCTGCGCAGTTCGCGATAAAAAAGGTCAGGAAAGAAAAACATGCGGAAACAGCTCTGGGTGTTGGTTATCCAGCACAGCCTGAAACAGGGCGGGTCGGCGACAATACTTTCGGCAACAGTTGTGTCAGTAGCCACGCCAACCGCAAAACACTCGGGAAAATTTCTCAGGTGGGCTGCCTGGCTGACAAGTTTCTGCGCCAGAACCGGTTGTGTGGCAAAACACGTCAGAAGCAACAACAGAAAAGCCAGACCGGGTTTTACCGACATTGGCATGCCTTAGTCCGGGGTTGCAGAAACGAACTCAAGGGCCGGCAATTTCACGGTCTGGCCCAGCTCATTGATGATTTCGTAGTCTTTCCACTCGGTCGTGCCGTTGAAGGTAATGATTTTTCCTTCGCGAATGAACGACGGAAAGCCGTTTTTGCGGGTCGACAGCAGAAACAGCGGCTGATTGTTGTAATGCTTGTTGAGGCGGAAATCGTTACGATCACGGTTCATCGCATCGAGCTCATCACGGCTGAGTTCTTTGATCATCAGCAGAAAATCGCGGCCGTGGCGGCTGATTCTTCGGGCGATATAACCGCGCCATTCAACGGTAATCGGGCCGGTAAAGCTGGTTCTGAAGCTGACGTCGGTGAGCTGGTAGAACTTCAGGTCGGTAGTGGCATAGTTCTTTCTGATCTGAGCCAACCCTTCGCGGGCCGGGCGCGCCAGCTCCTCGGCTTCTCTGATCTTGAAGCGGGCGACTTCGAGCTTTCGCACCGCATCCCGGCGTGAGCCTTCCTGCAGGTTGCCGGTTTCGAGGGCCTGGCTGAAGAGGTTGGCTGCCTCGTCGAAATTGTTCATGGTAAAAGCGTGATTGCCGCGCAGATACAGGTCGTTGGCCAGGTTGCCCGCCGCCTCGGTCATGCGCATCTGCAGGTTGGGGTTACCCGGGTTCATGGCATTGGCGCGGCTGTAATAGTCTTTCGCCTGTTCAGGTTTGCCCATCGTTTCATAGATGCGCGCAATCTCGATGGCAACGGTTGCCTGCGGCTTCACCCCGTAATAGATCTGGTAATTGCGCAGGGCGTCTTCGAGCAGGTTGACGCGCGCATAATTGCGGCCGAGCAGAAAATAGGCGTCGTAAAACTTGTCGTCGACCCTGATCGCCTCTTCGAGATGCTTGATCGAGGCAAAAAGGTCACCTTCGAGGCTCAGCGCCTTGCCCATCAGGAAATGGGCGCGTGGGCTGTCGGGGTTCTTTTCGAGAATGCTTTGCAGAAGACTGACTGCTTCGGCCTTTTTGCCGCTTTCAAGCAGAGCTTCGGCTCTGGCTTCGCCGGCCGGTTTTGCTGCCTGGGCGGTTACTCTGGTCGGCAGTGGCGGAAGTCTCAGATCACTGCCGGAATAGGCCGGCGCCGGCTGCGTATTTATCGGAGGCAACGCCGGCAAAGCCTGAGCTGGCGCCCTGCTGATCGCCGGCGTTCTCACCGGTGCTGGCCGCTGCACCGGAGCCTGGGTGATAACCCGGGCCGGGGCAGCCGGTCTTTCTGTCGGCATCACTTCAGGCTCGTAATAAACCGGTTGCGAAGACTGAGTTACAACCCGTGAAGGCTGGCGCGCTTCTGACTGCACGACCGGGGCCGGCCGCGGCAGCGTTTCAGACTGCGCTGTGACCTGAGCGCGCTTCATCTCAACGGTGCAGCGCGCGATACCGCGGCGGGCAGCGACCATCGAAGTGTCGAGAGAGGCTGCGAGGCGATATTCCTTTAATGCTTCTTCAAAATTGCCGGTCAGCTCGAACAGACGCCCGAGGTTGAAATGTACGCCCGGGTGGCGCGGCGACTGCTCATAGGCTTCTTTGAGGGTCTGGTGGGCCTGTTTGTAGCGCTGCTGGTAAATGTGGTTAACCGCCTCTTCGACGAGAATGTTGGTGTTGTCGAAAGCCTGCAGACAGGGGTTGCCCGCCGCTGTCAGCAGTGCGGACAAAAATATGGTTTTCAGCCAGTTCTGGTTGTTCATGAGCAGGGTCCTTGTCTTCGCGCCTTGGTTTTGACTCAAGATTGACGACTATGTTATCATCAATTCGAAACTAAACCTAGTGGAGGAAAGCATGTCAATTTTCCGTTTTATCTGGTGGGCGGTAATTATCAGTATCTGCGCTTTTGCCGGCTACGTCTACGGCTATCTTTCCGAATAATTTTGCTTGAAATAACCCGGTCAGAAGCGAGTTTCTGGCCGGCTCCTGAGCCTGTCGAAGGACGGGTTATTTTATGCCGGTATATTCTTTGAAGCGCCCGTGCTTTTTCAGCAATTCGAGGTATTCTGCCTGCAGCTCGGCAACGCCATACAGGGCCGCGTTCAGAAAGTCTTTGCGGGTGTAGCCGTGCTTCTCGGCAAGCTCTGAAAAATTACTGCCCTCAGCCAGCTGGTCGAGAATTTTTTCGGATCTGGTTAATGCCGGTGCCATTTTTTTTCTCCTGTTGCTAATTCTAATTATTTATCGGCAGTTTGCAACTCAACCCGAAATCGGTATCTATCATTACTGGGGTGCAGTCTTGGAAATGGTTTAAAGAGCCGTTTTAAAATGTATCTGGTTTTGCTGGCGGGTTAAACATAAACCGGCATTCTTTTTGGGGTTGATTCAGGGGCTGGGCATCTGTCATGCTCGAATTAATGAATTGGCAATTTGTTGTAATCCTTTCCGGGCATTAAGTGCGGGAATAACGGAAATTGCTGATTGTGATCTGGCATAGAGCCATTTGTAAATCTGAACAGGTGAAACTTGAATGACAAATCCAGCTGTTGAAGCACCAATGCCGCCACTTAAAAACGTCTTTGCGGTTAAGCTTCTCGGACTGCCACTGAACGGCCCCGACAATCTGGTCTGCTTGATGGTCGTCGTTCTAGCTGTATTGCTGCAGATCAGACTGCAGCATACATTTCTCGGTGAAGGCTGGATCGCAATTCTTGGGTTTGCTGGCTATGTCGCCATGCGCCTGTGGCTTTCGGGTCGGCGCTACCCCGAACCCGGCGAAATACTGCTCGAAGCCGACCGCATCAGTCTGCCGGGCAGCCTGAATGCCGGCAAACCCGAACTGATACTGTTCAGCGATCTAAAAGCCGTGACCGCCCGTTTTTTTAAAACGAAAGGCGGTGGCCAGAGCCTGACTTCACTTGAATTCGACACGGGATTTCGCAGTTACTTCGTTAACTGGCTGGCCGCCGACCTGAGCCTTCTCGAAAGAGAACTGATAAGGCGCGGCGTCAGGGTGACGCGAGTCGCCGGCACCTACGAACAGGCGATCGGCCTGGGGCTGGTAGCCTTCGCTCTGCTTCTGCTGCTGATTTTCCTGGTGTATTTTTTGCGCTGAAAGCCCCTTTTCAGGCGTTCATCGAGCCCTTTCGATAGCCGGCGATATCGATGCACACATGCCTGAATCCGAGCCCTTTCAGGCGCTCGGCAAAATTTACCAGAGTGTCCATGGCGCGGTGCCGATCTTCGGGCCTGGTTTCGATTCGGGCCAGGTCGCCATGATGACGCAGTCGACAGAAACCAAGACCGGCCTCCCGTAATATTGCTTCGCCTTCAGCGATCTGCCTGAGCTTTTCGGTCGTAATCGGGCTGCCGGTCGCGATGCGCGTCGCCAGACAACTTTGCCCGGCTCTGACGATTTCGCCGGCATTCATGGCCTGCAATACTTCGGCGATCATTGCCTTGCTGAAACCGCATGCCTGCAGCGGGCTTGCGACTGCCAGTTCTTTTATCGCCTGCTTGCCGGGCCGGTAATCGTCATCGTCATCGGTGACCGAACCTTCACAGATAATTTCGCCGGGTTGCGCCGCTTTGAGCAGCTCAGAAAAAATCAGCTTCTTGCAATGATAACAGCGTAACGGATCATTGCAGATCACTTCGGCCGACTGCAGTGGATCGGCCACGATCTCGACAATTCTGAAGCTGTAGCGGGCCGCGGTGTTTCTGGCAATCCGCATTTCTTCGGTCGACATGAACGGTGAACTGACAAGCAGGCAGCGGTATGAATCCGGTACGACCCGACTGGCAACCAGCGCCATAAAGCTGCTGTCCATGCCCCCAGAATAAGCTATCATCAATCTTTTCTGCTGCCTGAAAAACTCACACAGCTTCTGCAGCGCCTCTTCTGCCTGCCGACTAATATTTTCGATCTTCAGTTCAAGCATCATCGATCTCCGTAACGGTTTGCCTTGAATTGTATCAGATTTGCTGCGGAAAGTTGCCGGGTTTGTGTTATCATGCAGCTCACCAATCAATTTCTCACGGGGGAAACCACATGGGTCTCGATTCAGTGCATTTCAAGGCCAGCTACAGCTTTCTCGGCCTTTCAGAAGAAGACAGCAGTTACGAAGATGCCAGGGCGGTAATCATTCCGGTGCCCTATGACAGTACCACTTCATACCGCGCCGGCACCCGTGAAGGCCCGGCTGCCATCATCACCGCTTCGAGACAGGTCGAACTCTACGACCTCGATCTGCAGTGCGAACCGCTGCTCGCCGGCGTTCACACCCTGCCTGAACTCGAACCCGATATGCAGGGCCCGGCAGCGACTCTGACCAACATCGAAAATGCGGTCAGGGCAGTGCTCGCCGATGGCAAGTTTCCCGTCATGCTTGGCGGCGAACACAGCATAACCACGGCACCGGTCAAGGCCATTAAAGAAAAATACGGCGAATCCCTGTCGGTGCTGCAGCTCGATGCCCACTCTGACCTGCGCGATTCATACGAAAACACCCCGTTCAACCACGCCTCGGTTATGCGGCGCGTTTATGACCTGGCGAAGCTTACTCAGGTCGGCATCCGCAACACCTGCCGCGATGAAATCGAATTCATCAAAAAAGCCGGGCACGACGGCATCGTCTGGGCCCACGACATGGCCGACGGCAATATGGCCTGGGTTGACCGGGTGATGCAGCGCCTCGACAAAAATGTTTACATCACCATCGATCTCGATGCTTTCGACCCGTCGATCATGCCGGCTGTCGGCACGCCCGAGCCGGGTGGCATGCTGTGGTACCAGACGCTGCACCTGCTCAACCGGGTAATCGATGAGCGCAACGTCGTTGGCTTCGATGTCGTCGAGCTTTGCCCGATTCCGGGTAATATCGCCTCTGATTTCATGGCTGCGAAGCTCGTTTTTAAAATGCTCGGCCGCATCTTTAAAAAGAACGGCTGGATAGCCGGAGAAGAATGATTTGCTGACCATCCATTTTGCCTTGATTGCCGCCGTTCTCGGGGCTCTGGCCGGCCCGCGCATCGCCTGGGCGATTCGTGCCTGGCCGGGCCACGAAGAATTTCACTGCGATTACCTTTACTGCGCTGACTGCGCCGGCGGCGCCCGCCGTGGCTGCTACAACGCCGGCCGCCTCCAGGACCGCCTCTACATCGTGTTTTCGACGCTGGCGGCCGGTTTGTCGGTTTATCTCTTCGGACCGTCGATAAAAGCTCTGATTTCCTGGGTTTTTTCGGTCAGCTGCCTGATTATAACGATTGTCGATGTCAGATATCTGATTATCCCGGATACCCTGTCGATAACCGGCTGCTGGACCGGCCTTCTCTACTCGGCCGGCTGCTGGGCCTGGGTAAAGATGGGCTATGCGCCGGCCAGTTACCATATCGATTTTGTCGATTCGCTGATTGGCTTTGTCGCCGGCGGCGGTTTTCTGTGGCTGCTGGCCTGGCTGGCAATCGTGATTCTCAAAAAAGAGGGCATGGGCGGCGGCGACGTTAAACTGCTCGCGGCATTTGGCGCCTGGGCCGGCTGGCAGACGGTAATCGCCACTGTGGTTATCGCCAGTTTCTTTGGCGCCGCAGGGGGGATCAGCACCATCATTTATCATCGCATTCGTTCGGGTCGTGAATACAAGCCTCTGACGCAGATGATTCCGTTCGGGCCCTACCTGTGTTTTGCCTTTATGGCGGTGTTTTTCTTCGGGCTCGACCCGCTGCTGTCGCTTCTCGACGCCTATCAGCAGTGGCTGGTCGGGCGCATGTATTAAATTATTGACAATTCGGGGACCTGTTGCTAAACTCAGGAACCCAAAGTTTATGTACGGAACTAAAGGAGTTTTCAGGCTATGCTCGCTGGTTTTATTCAGTTGATCCATATTCTCGTATGTGTTGGTCTGATCGTTATCGTGTTGCTGCAGGCAGATAAGGGTGAAGGTCTTGCCGGCGCCTTTGGCGGCGGTGCTTCCTCTACCGTATTTGGTGAACGCGGCAGCGGCGGTTTCATGTCAAAGCTGACCACCACCATGGCCGTTGTATTCATGATTACCTCTCTGATCATCGCCGTTTATGTTCCGAGATGGGAAGAAGCCTCTCCTTCAGCTCAGTATTCAGCGCCTTCTATGCCGATGGCTCCTGCTGCCATGCCCGGCCTGCCGATTCAGGTTCCTGAAACCGGCGCCGCTCAGACTGCCGCTCCCGTAGCCCCGGTTGCTCCGGCCGCTGTAACTGCTGAACCGGTTGCCGCTCCGGCTCCGATCGCTGCTCCTGTCGCTGCTCCGGCTCCAGTTGCTGGTGAAGCTCCCGCCGCCGGAACCAACTGATAATTCAAGTTCTGCAATAAAAAGGGGCTGTTTCACGAAACCGTGAAACAGCCCCTTTTGCTTTCCCGCAAAACTTCTTTTCTGCGTCACAAAAGAATTTAAAACGCAATTATTCAAACGATTATTCAAACGATTATTGTTTGCGAAAAGACTTATTGTGAATTATTTCACGATAGAATTCGAGGTTCGAGGTTCGAGGTTCGAGGTTCGAGATTCGAGGTTCGAGATTTTCTTTACGGACAGAAACCATTCATAGCTCATAATTATTGAGCTGGGGGTTATTTTTCTCTCTCTTCTTCGCTGACCATTTTCAGATCGATGGCGCATGCTTCTTTTAAACTCAGACTGGCGGCGCGGTTTTTCGCTTCGAGCAGTGCTGCCGTAACTCTGGCGACGTTGCCGCCGGCCAGATAATGCGCTTCGAGTGTTGGCAGCAGATCTTCCTGGTTTTCAAGCTGCAGATTCACTCCCGCTTTGAGAAGCTTAACCGCGTTGAGCACAATCAGGTCTGGGTTGACCCGACGCAGGCGCATGCCGATCAGAGCCGCGGGCGTAACTGCCAGTTTGACTTCTATGCCCTTGAAGATCAGGTGCAGGCGCAGATACCAGAGCAGAAATAGAATGAAAAGTATTTCGGGAACCAGCATCAGCAATACCAGAGTTACGGGATCCATGCTTTTTTCCTTTGTAGGTCATAAAAAGAGACCGGCCGATTTTGCTTCGACCGGTCTCACTGTCAGTGCAGAGATTGATTATTTGCCTTTTTTGATGTTGTAGAAGCTGCCCAGGCCCATGAATTTGGCATCGGCGCCGAGTTCTTCTTCGATCTTGAGCAGGCGGTTGTATTTGCAGATGCGGTCGGTTCTTGAAGCTGAACCGGTTTTGATCTGACCGGCGTTGGTGGCAACGGCGAGGTCGGCAAGGGTGGTATCTTCGGTTTCGCCTGAGCGATGTGATACAACCGCAGTGTAACCGGCGCGTTTGGCCATTTCGATGGCTTCGAGAGTTTCGGTGAGAGTACCGATCTGGTTGAGCTTGATGAGGATCGAGTTGGCAACACCTTTGTCGATGCCCATTTTCAGGCGTTCAACGTTGGTGACGAACAGATCGTCGCCGACGAGCTGAATTTTGCCGGCGTTCTTCTTGGTGAGGTATTCCCAGCCCTTCCAGTCGTCTTCGGCCATACCGTCTTCGATCGAGATGATCGGGTATTTCTTGGCCCACGCCATCCAGTAGTCGGCCATTTCTTCAGAGGTCTTTTTCGATTTGTCAGACTTCTTGAAAACATAGTGGCCCTTTTCGTAAAATTCGCTGGCGGCGGGGTCAAGTGCGAGGAAAATGTCTTTTCCGGCTTTGTAGCCAGCTTTGGCGATGGCTTCGAGAATCAGTTCAACGGCTTCTTCGTTTGATTTGAGGTTCGGAGCGAAACCACCTTCATCGCCGACGGCAGTGTTGTAGCCCTTGGCTTTGAGAACGCCCTTGAGTGCATGGAAAGTTTCAACGCCCATCTGCAGTGCCTGGCTGAAAGATTTGGCGCCGGCTGGCATGACCATGAATTCCTGGAAATCAACGTTGTTGTCAGCGTGTGAGCCGCCGTTGAGAATGTTCATCATCGGAACCGGCAGAGTGCAGGCATTGGCGCCGCCGATATAGCGGTAAAGGGGCAGGCCGGCAAATTCTGCTGCAGCTTTGGCAACGGCGAGTGATACGCCGAGAATGGCGTTGGCGCCGAGCTTGCCTTTATTTTTGGTGCCGTCCATGGCGATCATGGTGGCATCGATCATGCGCTGCTCGGTAGCATCCATACCTTCGAGTTCGCCGGAAATGATTTCGTTAACGTTTTCTACTGCTTTCAGGACGCCTTTGCCGTTGTAGCGTTTCTTGTCACCGTCGCGCAGTTCGACTGCTTCGTGTTCGCCGGTAGAAGCGCCAGAAGGAACGGCAGCACAACCGTAAGCGCCGCTTTCGGTAATTACTTCGACTTCGATAGTGGGATTACCACGGCTGTCGATTATTTCACGGGCCTGAATAGCATCAATTATAGACATGAAAGCCTCCTGAGAAATATGGTTAGATAACCTGAAAACTCCCACAGTCTACCACATTCGCCATTGCAATGAAAGCCGCCGGGCCGCATAAGTTTCAGTTCCGGCAATACCTTTGAAACCAGCAATTGGGTTTTACTGGCAAAATCGGGTCTGGGTCGATTATATGCCTGCATTCTAAATGCAGAGTCGGCTGAAAAGAACTGATCTTTTCAGCCGACTCCAGCACTTTTGGCAATGCTTAGACTGTTTTGGCACTGCCTTCGGAGCCTGCCATCGTTTGCTGCAGGTTGTAGTTGCAGCTGGGGCAGAATTTCCAGCCTTTTTTAACTTCTTCGTGGCAGGCCGGGCATTTTTCGAGAGGCCGATCGACCTTTTCGCCACACCACGGGCAGTTGCAGAATTTATCTTCAATTACCCCGCCGCAGTTGCGGCAGGTGTGAACGGTGGGCTGATCCGGGCGCACCAGCAGATAGACGACCAGACCGAAAACGTTGGTGAACAGGGCGAAGGTCGCCCAGAGAACCGGGCGGTTGACCTTGCGCTCCTGCGCGTCGGCAAGCACGAAAATCGGCGGCGCCAGAATCAGAAACAGGAAGATGGCGGGCGGCAGCAGTCTGAGCACGATGTTGAGTGCGAGCAGGCCAAGCAGCACTACGCAGACGTAAAAGAGAATGTCTTTGGCGGTCATGTCTTTTTTATCAGGAAATTTCATATTTTTTCCTCCAGATCAGATTTCAGATTAGTGGCAGGCTCAGCAGGCAAACATCCGCAGGCTGCCGGAAAACAGGCGATAAAAGAACCCGGTCTTCTTTTCCCGGTTCGAGGTCTGGGCAATGGTTCTGATGATCAGCGGCGAACTGATCAGCGCGAAAATGCCGCCGGCGGCAAAGAATGCCAGGAAAAGACCGTATTCATTGAACAACGGTATTGCCGATTCCATGCCGTTTGCAACCAGCCATCCGGTCATGAACGGCTGGGCAAAGAGCAGGGTGACCCAGATCACGACCGACATGAAGGCCAGATAAGAATACTGCACGATCAGCAGGTTTCTGACCTCGTTGGAGTTGCTGACCATCGGTCGCAACTGCGGCGTCGCATCGAGCCGGCTTTCGACAGCTGCCAGCAGATGCTCAGGAACAGCTGTAAGGGTTACTTCGGACCGCTGCAGTATCTCGACCGTCTGACAGAGCTGGTCAAACTCGGTGCGGCATTCCGGGCAACCTTCGAGATGTGCGCTGATTTCAGCAGGTACCGCCTGGCCGGGCGGGCCGCTGAAAAATTCGACCATGCGCGACTGCAGTTCAACGCATTCAGGTCTTTTATTCATGAGAATTCTCCTTGAAGAAGAAGCTTCTTAGCTTTTTCAATCCATAAAATATCCGGCTTTTAACGGTTCCCTCCGGAACCTGTGTTATTCCGGCAATTTCTTCGATACTGAGATCGTCGAGATGCCTCAGACTGACCGCCAGTTTCAGGTCTTCCGGCAGGCAGTCGAGAAGTCTGACTGCCGATTCTGCTTCCTCGCTTCTGAAAGCCGCTTCTTCCGGCCCCGGCTTGTCAGAATCGGGGAAAGTTTCGTGCAGCTCGGTCTCGCGGGTCATACAGCGGCTGCGTTTCGTTTCAAGCCAGTTCAGACAATGTCTGGTTGCAACCAGGTATATCCAGCTTTTTGCGCGGCCCTTGTTCGGGTCGAAAAGCGGCGCGTTTTTCCAGATACGCAGCATGATTTCCTGAAACACCTCGTCGTAGTCAGAGGTTTTCACACCGACCAGGCGTTTGACCAGGCGGTAGAGCGGGGCAGAGTAATTCTGATAAATTTCTCTGAAGGCGCTTTTATCGCCTCTGGCAACGTCTAGTAGAAGTTGTTCATCTGTTCTTTTCATTGTCGTTCAAATGTTAATACAGTTTTTTCGCCCGCCGGTTCAAAAAAATTTGGCAACTACATAAACAAAAAACTGTTTCCAGGTATAGACCGGGCCGTCGAACCGGTTAACCAGATTTTAATTTTACAGGAATCGGTATAAAAGGGGTTGACTTTTTGCTGCGGCGCTGCTAAAAAATGCTGCATCGCAAAATTCAGGAGCAGCAAAATGAACCGATACGCAAAAATCATTGGCAGCGGGGCTTATATTCCCGCCGAGGAACATAATAATGACGAATTCCGCAAAAAATTCGGTGCCGAAATCATCAATAAAAGCGAAGAAGCAACCGGCATACTTACCCGTTTTCGCGCCCCTGCCGACTGGGCTGCCTCTGATCTGGCAGTTGCAGCATGCAAGACTGCGCTTGCTGATGCCCGACTCAACCCGGAAGATATAGACCTGATAGTTCTCGGCACCGACACACCCGATTATATTACGCCGGCCACTTCTGTTGTCGTGCAGCATAAACTCGGTGCAAAAAACGCCGGCACTTTCGACGTTGGCTGCGCCTGCGCTTCGTTTCCAACCGGGCTCGCGATCGCTTCCGGTATGATGTCGAATCAGCCGAATATTCGCCGGGCTCTGGTTATCGGCGTCTATATGATGCAGCGCCTCGCCGACCTCGAAAATGATCCGATGAGCTTTTATTATGGCGATGGTGCCGGTGCCGTCGTTCTCGAAGCTTCTGACAAGCCGGGTTTTGTTTCGTCAGCAATTTTTGCCGACGGTTCTTATTATGAATGCTGGGGCATCTATTCAAGCGGCACCAAAGAACCGGTCAGCGAGGAATCTCTGAAAGCCGGTCGCACTAAAGTAAAATTCGTAACGCCTTTCCCGTCGTCGGTTAATCGTGAAGGCTGGCCGAAGCGCGTCAGAGAAGCGGCAAAGAACGGTAACTTCGAAGTTTCAGATATCGACCACATCGTTTTTACTCAGGTGCGCAGCAAAACGATCACCCAGGTCATGGAAGACCTCAATCTGCCCGAAAACAAAGCAATCAAGATCATGCACGAATACGGCTACATGGGCTCAGCCTGTATACCAGTCGCCTACGACGTCGCCCGTCGTCGCGGCCTGATCAAAGAAGGCAACCTCGTCGTCTTCATGGGCTCAGGCGTTGGCTACAACCAGTGCGCCGTCGCCATGCGTGTGTGAGCTATGAACTGCAAAGTTAAGCGGATTTAAAGACCATACCAGTGTTTATCCGTGTTAATCCGTGTTAATCCGTGGCCAAAAAACAGTGCCGACGGACCAGTTCAAGTTTGTTAACCACTGTTAAATAACCCGAAAAAGCCAGATCCGCCCGAGCAGAGCGTAAAGCCCTGAACAGGCGGATCTGTTTTATAACGGTTTAAAACTCAGTGTCGCATGAATCGCCGCGCGTGCCCCTTGGCAGGTCAGGCATGGCCGGCATCAGTGCCGGTATCGACGGAACACCGGGCTGGCCGCTTTCGGGGCTGCCAAGTGAATTCATGTGATTGAGCAGGCGCTGCTTGATTTCTTCGGCGCGCAGGTCGCTGCCGGGGTGCAGACCTCTGGCTCTGGCGCGGTAAACCATATTGTTCATTCTTGCCTGAGCGTCGGCAGGCAGCGGCATGGTGCCTTCAATTACCGCTTGCGGGCCGACCGGGGTCAGCGTCAACGGCATCGGGTCAGAGGGCAGAACTCCGCCCGGCGTCATCGGCGTCGGAGTGACCAGCCCAACCGGCGGCTGCTCGGGTGGAGCCAGTGCCGCGAGTTTTTTGCGGTGCTCGGCCATCGCCAGTTCCCAGGTGTAGACGTCGGGTTGGTAGATATGCGGAGCATTGTGCTGCTTGATGCCGCGCACGTAGCCTTTTTTATCGCGGTTGAACACGGCCCGGCCAGTTTTTGCATACAGCCCGTTGCGAATCATGTGTTCAGAAAAGTCGAGAAATTCCATCTGCTCGCGATTCGAGCCCTCGAGAATGGCGAATGCCGGTTCCGGCATGCCGGCCATCAGAGTGCAGAAGGCTGCTGCAGCCAGTCCTTTGGCGAGATTCTTCATCGTTAAGCGCATAATGCCCTCCGTAACACGCAGGTAGATTTAACAGCCCGAGAATGTGTTCAAAGCGCTATTCTTTGTCAAGGACATTTTGTTTCACAGAAAATGAATAACCCCACGGGTAAAAAAACAACTCCCGGCAGAAAAGCAGCAGGGGGCTTATGAGTGGCGCGTATGGTTCGGCCACAGATGAACACCGATAAACGCGGAAAGTTTTATACATTAAATCTATATGCAATATTTGCTTATTTTTTGCGGGTTTCAACAAACGCCTGCCGGAATCATGTCTGAAATTTTTTCTGCAGGTCGTCTAAAATGGGCCGCCCCCGCAGTTATTTCTGCGGGGGCGGCCGGTTCGAGGGGTATGTTAAGAGGCTGGGTAACGCCAGAGTCAGTTGATTTTTACGTCGATGGTTCTCGGTTTGAGAGCTTCGGCGCGGGGCAGGAAGATCGAGAGCACGCCGTTTTTCAGTTCGGCGTTGATTTTTTCGCGATTGACGCTTTCGCTGAGTTCGAACTGTCTGAAGTAGTTCGACGGTTCAAATTCTCTGATCAGATAACTGGTATCGCTGTTGGCAGCGTTCACGTGACCTTCGATGGTTAGAATGTCATTTTCGACCGAGAGCTTCAGCCCTGATTTTTCGACGCCGGGCAGGTCAACGACAACGTGCAGGCCGTTTTCTTCTTCATAAATATCGGTAAGCGGCGTTACAAAAGCCTCGGGGTGGCGGGTAACTTCGCGTTTAACAATCTGAGTTTCGTTGCTCTGGGTAGCGGGAACAGTTTTTTCAGCCATGGTAATCGCTCCTTTCATCTTTCTCTGCTGATTAGTCAAGTTTGATTTCGATCTGGCGGGGTTTGGCTTCTTCGGCTTTCGGCATGCTGATCTTGAGAATGCCGTTGTTGTATTCAGCCTGAACCCGGTCAGGATCGATAGGCACCGGCAGCTCGATAGTGCGGGTAAACTTGCCGGCTGAGCGTTCGCTGCGATGATACTTTTCACTGTCGACATTCATTCTTGCCTTTTCGCCGCTGATGGTGAGCTTGTCGCGCAGGGCGGTAACCTTGAGAGATTCGGTGGCGAGGCCGGGTGCAAGAGCTTCGACGACAATGTTCTGATCATCAGAAGAAATGTTCATCATCGGGAAGTGTCTTGCAGAAACGCCTGGCAGAAACGCCATGCGCGGCCAGCCGCTGATCGAATTAAGTCTGGCAAGTTCACCGAGCTGTGACTGCAGCTGATCCATTTCCTTCAAGAAATTCCAGATACTCATATTTTTTTCCTCCTGTAAGCTTGGTGCTTGAAATTTCATTACGCCAACATATATTGCAACCCCCGTGCCAACTTTTAAAAACGTGAATTGACGCCGGTTTGCCATCTCAGGCCGGGAAAATGCCCCGTCGCATGCTGCGTCGCCGCCACGTCGCAACCCGTCGCGACTTCCCGGCAAAAAATTCTGGAACCTGGAAATTTCGAAACATGTCTTAATTAACAGGAGTGGTAAAGCAGTTATTGATAACTGCAAATCAAAATTAGAACAGGTTTATACTTTGTTTATGCAGGATTCAATAAGTAAGTTCTCAAAAAAGCGGTTAATGAAGCTGGCTTTGCCGGCATACTTTTATTTTGTCGCCAATAAATTCTGGAGGTAAAATTATGCAGAAAACAAAAAAACTTGTTGCCGGTCTTGGGATGGCAGCAATTGCTGCCCTGTCTGTTCATGCTGGTTTGAATGCAGAAGTGGCTTCTGGAACAAAAGATGATTTTCTGACCCCGAAAAATCAGAACGCCGCTTCCGACCCGTTCGAAAGCTTTCAGAAACGCTTCGAAAGCATGTTCAGCCAACCGTTCTTTCAGGATCCGAGCCTCGATAACCTCAAGGGTTTCGATCTGTTCGACCGCAACCTCAACGAGCACTTCGACAAAATGTTCAAAAGTCTCGGCGCGCCAGGCTTTCAGGGTTTGAATGCGCCTTTGTTCAATAGTCTGGCATCGGCAGACGATGCAAAAACCGATATCAGAGAAGTTGACGACAAGCTTCTGGTTAAAATCGATCTGCCAGGTGTAGAAAAGGAAGCGATCGATCTAAAAGTCAAAAACAATCGACTGATTATTTCTTCTGAGAGAAAGCAGCAGAGCAGTTCGAGCGATGATAAAGGCAAAGTTTATCGCAATGAAGTCAGTTATGGTTCATTTTCTCGAGTAATCGAGCTGCCCCGCAAGGTAATCGAAGACAAGATCGAGGCCAATTACGAAAACGGTGTTCTGACCGTGACTGCCGAAATTGACAAAACCGCCCCGGCGCCTGAAGACAACGGCCGCAGTATAAAAATCAACTGAACTGCTTAAATTTGCCTGAAAAAAAGGAGTTGCTTCGAACCAGTGAAGCAACTCCTTTGTATTGATTACTGCAAAGTTAAAATCTGGTTAACCGGTTCGGCGGCCCGGTCTATCAGTCAGGTTGCTTTTTGGTTGGCTTACAACCCATGTTTTAAAAGTCACCCACTCCTGTGGAAATAGATTACTTCGCCTTTGCGGCCGGGAAGATAGATGACATCAGGATACCTGGGCTGAGCAGAGAAAACCGTGCTGGTTGTCTCGTATCTGTCTGAAATATATGCCCGCACCAGCAGCAGGCCGGCGATGAAACCACCGATATGCGCCCAGAAAGCGACATTCGACAGACTGATTCCGACAAGAGAAAATGTTCCGGAAAAAAGTTCGCCGATGAACCAGAAGGGCAGGTAAAGCACTGCCGGAATTTTCCAGACATCGATGAAGAATATGAGTGGCACAAGAACATTGATTCTTGCATGCGGAAAAAGGTACAGATAAGCACCCATCAGGCCGGCTACTGCACCCGAGGCGCCAACCAGAGGCGTTGTCGAATCAGAGAACAGCAGCAGATGGGTCAGGCCGCCGATCAGGCCGCTGGCAAGGTAGAGAGCTGCGAAACGCAGGTGCCCGAGCCGGTCTTCGACATCATCGCCAAACAGCCACAGAGTCCAGGAATTGGCCAGCAGGTGGAGCCAGCCGCCGTGAATGAACATGCTGGTGAATAAAGTAATCAGAGCGCCGGCCTGATCGCCAAAATACCAGGCGTATTGCGGGTCAGTGAGTCTTGCTGGCACCAGACCCCAGAAGTAGTAGGTCTGAATCAGCAGTTTTTCTGGCAGTCCAAGATGAAAGAAAAACACGAGAAAGTTCAGGCCCAGCAGCAGCCAGGTTACAACAGGTGTACGGGTGGGTTGCAGATTGTCACTTATCGGAATCATTTTTGGCCTCTTTCTGACTGGTTTTTATGAGCGGCCCCCCGCAGTCATTCCTGCGGGGGGCCGGTTCGAGAGGTATGTTAAGAGGCTGGTAACGTCGCGTCAGTTGATTTTTACGTCGATGGTTCTCGGTTTGAGAGCTTCGGCGCGGGGCAGGAAGATCGAGAGCACGCCGTTTTTCAGTTCGGCGTTGATTTTTTCGCGATTGACGCTTTCGCTGAGTTCGAACTGTCTGAAGTAGTTCGACGGTTCAAATTCTCTGATCAGATAACTGGTATCGCTGTTGGCAGCGTTCACGTGACCTTCGATGGTTAGAATGTCATTTTCGACCGAGAGCTTCAGCCCTGATTTTTCGACGCCGGGCAGGTCAACGACAACGTGCAGGCCGTTTTCTTCTTCATAAATATCGGTAAGCGGCGTTACAAAAGCCTCGGGGTGGCGGGTAACTTCGCGTTTAACAATCTGAGTTTCGTTGCTCTGGGTAGCGGGAACAGTTTTTTCAGCCATGGTAATCGCTCCTTTCATCTTTCTCTGCTGATTAGTCAAGTTTGATTTCGATCTGGCGGGGTTTGGCTTCTTCGGCTTTCGGCATGCTGATCTTGAGAATGCCGTTGTTGTATTCAGCCTGAACCCGGTCAGGATCGATAGGCACCGGCAGCTCGATAGTGCGGGTAAACTTGCCGGCTGAGCGTTCGCTGCGATGATACTTTTCACTGTCGACATTCATTCTTGCCTTTTCGCCGCTGATGGTGAGCTTGTCGCGCAGGGCGGTAACCTTGAGAGATTCGGTGGCGAGGCCGGGTGCAAGAGCTTCGACGACAATGTTCTGATCATCAGAAGAAATGTTCATCATCGGGAAGTGTCTTGCAGAAACGCCTGGCAGAAACGCCATGCGCGGCCAGCCGCTGATCGAATTAAGTCTGGCAAGTTCACCGAGCTGTGACTGCAGCTGATCCATTTCCTTCAAGAAATTCCAGATACTCATATTTTTTTCCTCCTGTAAGCTTGGTGCTTGAAATTTCATTACGCCAACATATATTGCAACCCCCGTGCCAACTTTTAAAAACGTGAATTGACGCCGGTTTGCCATCTCAGGCAGGGAAAATGCCCCGTCGCCCGCTGCGTCGCCGCCACGTCGCAGCCCGTCGCCGCTCACTGAAAATATGCGTAAGTTAACTTTTGTGGAGCGTTCTGTCTGTTCCAGACAACTCTGGACTCATAATAAACCGGACTACTGGGGGTTAAATATGGCCGATTTCAAGTTTTGCTTTTATCTTCTGCCAGCCAGGCACCAGTGAAGTCAGAAGACTGTAAAACGCCGGGCTGTGGTTGTGATGCTTCAGATGACACAGCTCATGCATGACCACGTAGTCGATGCATTCTTTCGGGGCCTTTATCAATTCAGGGTTCAAGCTGATTATCCCCTTTGCTGACAGGCTGCCCCATCTTTTCGGCATTTGCCTGATTTTAATTACAGGCTTTTTCAGACCAGAAAAGCGCAACTTCTGCCAGCACCGGTTCAGACTGCAATTGAACTGAACCGGTGCTTTCGCGGCATACCAGCCTTTCAACAGCTTTTTAACGCCTTCTGGCTCAATATCTTCACGACAGGAGACCAGAAACCGGCCTCTGATCAGTTTGACGCTGTCTTCATCATCCCGGACTGTTTTCAGACGGTACTGCCTGCCGAGATATAAATGGGTTTCGCCGCCGATAAAACTCCTGGGCTGCTGTCTGGGTTCAAATTGCCTGAAATATTCAAGCTGCCTGCAGATCCAGCCGGCTCTTTTCTGCAGCTTTTTCTCGACAGCAGAAATTTCTGCACTGACCGGCGCTTTTACAACAACAGTTCGATCGGGATGAACGGCTATTTCCAGAGTTTTCCGGTGAGAAAACAGCAGGTCATAATCAATAACCTTCCCGCCGAATTTGAAAGACCGCAGGTCATTTTTTGCTGTCTGCATCATTTAAAGCTCCTGTGTCTGGCCACCAGCAGAACCTTTTCAATAATGTCATCCATCTGATCGAGCGAAAGATCGAGCCCTCTGCTGCTTTTCACTTCATCAAAAAGATAGTCGTCAATTGCGTTAATCACCTGCTTTTGTGCATCTTCGTCATCCCAGAAGTGAACTTTACTGTGGGCCGACAAAATTTCGTGAATCGCGGTTGCGGTGTCGGCGGCGATCTGTTCAAGCTCTTTTTCAGGAACATTCTCTTGCGTGAAAAAGGTTTTTAAAACCCCAAAATAAGCCAGGGCGTCATCATTGCCGGCAAGTTTTTCGGGCACATCTTCGTGAACCCTGCCAACAACTTTTGTTCGTATCTCTGAAACCTTTTTCAGATAATCGAGGTCAGAAATTCGCTTTGCCCTGAAATCGTCTATTGCCTGCTGAATAAGCTTTGAAAACTTATTGTAGAAGGCCGGGTCCTCTTCCATTTTTTCACAGATAACCTTTTTGGTCGCGTGCGCAATAATATCGGCTTTTGAAGCCGTTGATCGGGCATTTTTGCCGACACCCTGCTCGTCTTTGATCTGATTGAACATTTTGTCGTCGAAGATATTGACCGGCTCGTTCAATTGAACCACTTCACTGGCCATAATGTGAGTATCGAGAAGCTTCTTTATTCTGGGCTCGTATTCGCGGTAATCGACAGCTTCGGCATAGCGCAGCTTGACTGCGGCTCGAAGCAGCTGGAACTTGCGCAGATCCTTTTTGTAGCGCTGTAGCGTCTGATCATCAACCTCTGAAAGGAAATACTCAGACGAAAGAGCCAGAGCGAGGTTTTTGGCATAATCAGAAAGGCGCGCATAAAAATCGGCTCTTAATTCATCGTCAGCCAGCAGCTTTTCATACTCTTCTTCGTCATAAGAATGCTTGACGGTTTTGAAAATATCCCATAATGCGCTGTACCGGCCCGGCAACTGTTCGAGTTCAGATTTAATCGAAGTAAGAGTGCCGGAAATTTCACCTTCATCAAAGCCCTCAAAAGCACTGTACATGGTAAGTGCCCGGTCGAGCTCGCCGAGAACGCTGGCGTAATCAACAATATAGCCGTATTCCTTGCCGTCGTAAAGTCGGTTAACCCTTGCAATGGCCTGCAGCAGGGTATGCTCACGCAAAACCCGGCATAAATACAGAACCACATTGCGCGGCGCATCAAACCCGGTAAGAAGCTTGTCTACAACAATGATTATTTCGAGATCATCACCGTATTTGAACTGATTGATCAATTGCTTGTTGTATTCTTCTTCGCTGCCGTAGCGCTTTATCATCTTTGTCCAGAATTTAACGACTTCGTCATTCGTTTCTTCATCGGTTTCTTCGAAGCCTTCGCGATCATCAGGGGGCGAAATCATCACTTCTGATGAAACGTGACCGATTTCATTGAGGAATTCATGGTATTTGAGCGCCGCTGCCTTGTTCGGCGCAACCAGCTGGGCCTTAAAGCCGGTTCCCTGCCAGTTCGCACGGTAATGCTCGCTGATGTCAAAGGCCCGCATGTAGATCACCTGCTCGGCTTTATTCAGCATTTCCGCTCTGGCATACTTTCTTTTGAGATCCGCCTGCTGCTCTTTGCTGAGACCCTGGGTATGGCGCTCAAACCAGAGATCGACTGCCGACTGATTCTGGGTCATTTCCACATGCCGGCCCTCGTAAAGCAATGGCACGACAGCACCGTCGGCAACGGCCTGAGTAATCGAATAATGCGGTTCGAGCAGTTCACCGAATTTCTGGAAGTTGTTTTTCTCTTTTTTCAAGAGTGGTGTGCCGGTAAAGCCCAGATAGCAGGCATTCGGAAACATCTGCCGCATGCGTGCAGAGAACGAGCCGAATTGCGTGCGGTGCCCCTCGTCGACCAAAACGAAGATATCTGGCGATTCATCCTGATATTTTCTGGCGGTGTAGGCTTTGTCGAATTTGTGAATCAGGGTGGTAATGATGCCGGCTTTTTTTTCGGCAACCAGCTCGAGCAGATTTCGGCCTGAAGTGGCCCGGCTGGCATCGAGACCGCAGGCCGCAAAGGTATTGCCCAGTTGCCGGTCAAGGTCATCGCGGTCGGTAACCAGAACGATTCTCGGGTTAGGCAGATCGGGGTCGAGTGCAAGGTTTCTTGCCAGCAGCACCATGGTCAGAGACTTGCCTGAACCCTGGGTTTGCCAGATAATGCCGCCTTTGCGGGCATTCTGGTTTTCGAACTGTTTAACCCGCTGCAGCGTTGATTTTATGACAAAATACTGCTGATATCTGGCGATCTTCTTTATGCCGCCGCCGAACAGGGTGAATTTCCAGGCCAGTTCGAGCAGTCTTTCCGGGCGGCAGAGTGAATATAGAGCCTTATCCTGTTCAGTAACAAGTCTGTCGCTGTTAAAGAATTCGTCAGGCAGACTGAAAATCTCTTTTAATTTTTCGGCTGTGTCTTCGGGCAATGGCTCGTTAACAGTCTTTTGCAGGGCTGTGTGCTCGCGACTGCCGTCTTCGAGATTCGCTTCTTTCCAGACAGCCCAGAATTTGGCTGCTGTTCCGGCGGTGGCATACATTGCGGCATTTTTATTAACCGCAAGAATTGACTGAACATGAACAAAAAGCCTGGGAACATAGTCGTCGTTCTGGTTGCGAATCGCCTGTGAAACAGCCTGCTCAAGGCCAATCTGCGGGGCTTTGCATTCAATTACGCAGAATGGAATTCCATTAACGAAAAGAACGATATCAGGCCTGACAGTCTCTGTGCTTCTTGATTTTTCAACGCTGAATTCGACGGCGGCATGAAATTTATTGCGCCCGGTATTGCGCCAGTCGATGTAATTAAGGTTAAAGCTTTTCGAGTCGCCCTCTATTGTCTGTTCAAGCGCAGTGCCAAGGGTAAGCAGATCATAAACCGCCTCATTGGTCTTTAACAGGCCGTCATACTTGATGTTTTTAAGTTTTTGAATGGCGGTCTGTATGTTTTCTTCGCTGAACAGGTATTCGCCGCCCCTGTATCTGATCCGGTTGATTTCTTTGAGCTGCCCGCGCAGAATATTCTCAAGCAGAACGTTAGAAGCCCGGCCCTGCCTTTCTTTTAATGCCTCTGCCGGCGATATGAACTCAAACCCCAGATTGATCAGCAACTGCACCGCCGGAACCTGCGACAGATATTTCTCGTTAATTTGAAAATGAGTCATGGCTTTATTCCGAGGGCATGCCAGTAGGGTTTGAAGGCTGTTTCAACCACATCTGTCATCAAAATCAGAAATGGCCCGTAATTGTTTTTGGTATTGGCACAATCCAGCGCTTCGTAATATTCCAGGCGTTTTTCGACAGGCAGAACAGCCGGTGGGAAACCGCTCTTCATAAGTTCCAGGTTCATCAGAAGTCTTGCAGTTCTGCCGTTTCCGTCGACAAACGGGTGAATTTTAACGAAATCAGCATGCACTCTGGCTGCTCTCTCTACCGAATGCAATGCAGAAGCCTGATTTTGATACCAGTCGATAAACCTGTTCATTTCGCTTTCTACATGCAGAGCATCAGGAGGAACGTGCTCGGCACCGGATATGGTCACATTGACCCTGCGATAGATTCCGGCATTTTTATCATCGATATTTTTCAAAATCAGCTGATGAATGGATTTTATCTGCCAGGCCGAAAGGGTGGCGTTCTGCTGCAGCAGTCCTTCGACAAAAAAGATGGCATCTCTGTGGTTGATCGCTTCAAAATGCTCCCGCATTGTTTTGCCGCCCACCGTTATGCCTTCGAGAGCAACCTTGGTCTCTTTCAAGGTCAGGGTATTGCCTTCGATTGCATTCGAGTTGTATGTCCAGCGCAACACAAGATCTTCATGAAGATTGTTCAAGATTTCAGCGGGCAAAGGCCTGTATGAATCAAGCTTCTGCTTTAAAACGTCCAATTTCCGGTAATCAATCATAATCTACGCAATCCTTCTGGTGATTCATGGGAGATACTTCGTGAATAAGATATGGAAAAGTTCCCCCGGAACTATAATTTTACAAGGCTTTTAAGCATTTCTTGATTCCCGGCCGTCTGGTAATTTCATTCTTTGTTCTCCGGCTTTTGGGGGAGTTTGTTGTTTTTGATCAGCTTTTTTTCAGCGGATTTAACTCGTTTTTCGAGCTTTTTAAGATCTTCTTCGGGGGTTGGCAGGTCTTCGGGCATGGTGCCGCCCAGCTCTTCGATGGTCTGGCGGACTTTTTTGCCGACTTCGTAGTGAGTCTGGTTGGCTTTGACTTTGCCCTTGATATTTTCGCGGCGCAGTTTTTCTTCGGTTTGCGTGGCGCGGAAAAGATTGGCTGCCAGCTCGGTGCTGCCCATGTTATCAAGAATGTTCTGGCTTTTTTGAAGCCCTTTCTTTGCATGAATGCCCCTGGCATCGAGCCCGCCATAAAGGCCTTTATAGCCATGATTCTGGAAAACGGCAAAATCGAGATTGCTTTCTACGCCGGCCTGTTGCGCGGCTTCGACCAGCTGTTTGTTGTGCTCGCGCATTTCGTTGCGCAGATAAAGCCGCTTTTCATCTTCTTTGAGACGTTGAAACGCCTCATTATCAGCTAGTTCCTGTCGCCGGGTCTGGATAGCAAAATACGTCTGACCGTTAGCAATGACGGGCTTGCTCGGGTCGCCATTCTGAACTATCAGATAGCAGGCATATCGGGAAAACGCATATGATGGCATCTCTCTTTGGCCGCCCTTGCCGATTTCGATCATCTCGTGTATCTCCACGAAATGATCTGACACCGGCTGGCCGCTGTTGGCACAAGCTTTCATGGCCTTTTCTATGACTGGCAAGAAGTTCCGATATTCAGCATAATCCAGGATCTTACCCAGTTGTCTGGCCAGCCAGAATTCTTCACCGGCGCTGTTCGTCTGCTTTATGCCCTCAAATGTCTGGTGGTGAGTATGCTCAAGATTCTTGTTCACTGCGCACCTCCTGCTGGTTTATTGCAGACATGTGACCATTTCGTTGATTTCACCGAAATGGTCTTATTGCGGAACTGAAAATCATTGCTCATTTTCATTACCTCTGAATCTGCGCAATTTTTTCGGCCATCTGCCGGCGCACTTCGACAAGCTCTTTTTCGAGCCGGTCGATCTCAACCTGAACCGCGTCGATATCGATTTCTTCCTCTTCTTCGAAAGTGTCGACGTAGCGCGGGATATTGAGATTGAAGTCGTTTTCTTTAATCTCTTCGAATGTCGCCAGATGCGCATATTTTTCGACTTCCCGGCGGGCCTTGAAGGTGCTCATGATCTTTGCAAGATGCTCGTCGGAAAGGGTATTCTGATTTTTTCCGGAAGTGTATTCGCGGCTGGCATCTATGAAGACCACATCTTTGCAGGATTCACGTGCGCCACCCTTTTCGCGGGCCCGGTCAAACACCAGTATGGCGACGGGAATGTTGGTGGTCGGAAACAGGTTTCCGGGCAGACCGATGACCGCATCGAGCAGATTTTCTTCGACCAGTTTGCGGCGGATACGGCCTTCGGCGGCACCCCTGAAAAGAACCCCATGCGGAACCACCACAGCGACACGCCCGGCCTTTTCTATGGCGACCTCGACCATGTGGCTTATGAACGCCCAGTCGCCCTTACTTTTTGGCGGAACCCCACGCCAGAATCGGTTGAACTGGTCACTCTCGGCGTTTTCTGCGCCCCATTTATCAAGAGAAAATGGCGGATTGGCAACGACGCAGTTGAATTTCATCAGGCGATCATTTTCTACGAGCAGCGGGCTGTTCAATGTGTCGCACCACTCGATGCGCGCACTGTCAAAGCTGTGCAGAAACATATTCATGCGGCAGAGTGCCCAGGTGCTGCCGTTTGATTCCTGGCCGAAAAGGGCGAAGTTGCGGTCGTTGACCTGCCTGGCAGCCTGAATTAAAAGACCGCCCGAGCCGCAGGCCGGGTCACAGATTCTGTCGCCAGGCTTCGGCGCAGCAAGCATCGCAACGAGCTCGGTAACCTTGAGCGGCGTAAAAAATTCGCCGGCTTTTTTCCCGGCGTCTGAGGCAAATCTTTCGATAAGATAGATATAGGTATTGCCGATTACGTCTTCAGCGACGAGGCCCGGGCTCATGTTGAGCTGCGGCTTGTGAAAATCTTCGAGCAGGTCTTTGAGGCGGCGGTTGCGATCTTTTGTCTTGCCGAGATTGCCTTCGCTGTTAAAATCGATGTTTCTGAAAACGCCCTCGAGTTTGCTTTTGTTGGCTTCTTCGATGTGATCGAGAACTATGTTGATCAGCTCGCCAATGTTGCTTTCGGCCCGGCGCTCATAAAGGCTGTAGTAGGTTGCGGGAAACTCATCGATGACGGTCTCCTGGCCGGTTTTTTCATTTTTCTCGGTCAGTTTGACCCATGGCAGCACAAATCGCTCGCGCTCGAGTTTACGCCGGATTCTGACGTCATCGTCACCGTATTGCTTTTTGTAGGTGTCGTAATGGTCCTGCCAGACATCTGAAATGTATTTCAGAAAAAGCATTACGAGAATATAGTCTTTGTACTGCGCCGGGTCGACAACCCCGCGGAAGGTGTCGCAGGCAGCCCAGGCGGCGTTGTTGACATCTTTCTGGTCGATTCTGCTGTTCATTTTAATTCTCCTTTTGCTGCCTGCATAAGCAGGTTGGAAACGTATTGCGCTTTTTTTTCTGCGATAGTTCTGAGCAGACCCGCCTCACGGTCTGAAAGGACGGCCATCTCGATAATTGCCTTTTGCTTCGCTAAAGGCGGAAGAAAAACATCGAGATCTTCGATTACTTCTTTGCCCACCATTTTCTGGGCGGTGCCCGTAGCCTGGCTGGCGAAAAAGGCCTGCGCGTCTCTTTGTGACAAAAACCAGTTGAGATACTCAGGTAAAACCCTGCCGGTGTCTTTAACTCTGATTCTGAGAAGGGGCGCGGCCACCACGGCCGGGCCGGGATCATCGCACATTATGGCAGAAGAGGTTATCAGGCCTCGCGACCTGAATACGAGATCGCCCATACGAACGAGATGGTGCGATTTGACCTCTGACATCGAGATTTTGAGAAGGTCATCGCACGAGACGGTATTGTCTGCGAGCAGGTCTTTCATTTGAATGACCGAAAGCTCGCCGTCTTCGCTGGCATCGAGTCTGGACCGAAAAGAGTAACCGGTCTGAACTGTCACCAGATTTTTTAGTTTAACCTTCATGAGGCTGCCCCCGATTCTCAAAAATGCCGTTACTGTAAATTTAACAAAACATAGGGTGGTCGTCAAGGCTTGTTATGCAAAAATGTTATTTCTGCATAATGCTTGGCTTGTTTTTGGCAATGCTGTATTGAAAGTCGCTCTATCAAAAGAAACTTGTAAGTCTTTTGTAAGTCTCTGCTGCTTGCATCAGGCCGCCGCCCGCCGGTAACAATAGCGCAGCCAGGCGATCGCAACAACGGCGGTGCCCAGCGCGATCAGCTGCGAGGGTGACAGATGCAGAGGCGTGAAAAAGCCGCCGCGGTCGTCGGCGCGCACAAATTCGACCATGAAGCGAAAGCAGCTGTAAGAGAGAAGATATATGCCGCCAATCCGGCCCGGAACCGGCGCTGCGACATCAGGGGCTTCTTTTGAGCCATCGGCCGCGCCGGCTTCCAGGCTGACGCGCTTGTAAAGACTTCGCAGCGACCAGAGGAATAGCAGAAAAAGAAAGCCGGCCTCGTAAAGCTGTGTCGGGTGCCGGGCAACATACTCACCGCGATTGCTGAAAACCACACCCCACGGAAGGGTGGTTACCGCGCCATAGCAGCAGCCGCCGGCAAAGCAGCCGAGGCGCCCGAGAAAATGGCCGAGCCCCAGGGAAGGAGCGACCAGATCAACCACATTGCGCATTTCCATACGGTGGTAGCGCGTGTAAAAAATCGCCACAAATATTGTTGCGAGCAGGCCGCCAAAGAAAACCTGCCCGGCATTTTTAAAATCGAACCAGCTCATCACAGTAGGGAAACGCTCCGGATAAAGAAGAATAAAGAGCAGCCTGGTGCCCGTAAGTGCTGAAATAAGAATCCAGACTGATCCGTTCAGGGCGCGCGCTCTTGAAATGCCACACTTTGGGGCATTGTAGATTCCGAGCAGAATGGCAAAGGTAAAGGCTGATGCCTGCAACAGGTTATAAAGGCCGATGCGGTAAGCAAGCTGTGTAAGCATGGGTTTTTGACCTTACTTTTCGCGATTCTGAGAAGCCTTGATCATTTCATTCTCCACAATTTCTGCGAGACCTTTGATCGTCAGCCCCGGTTTGAAGAATATCATCTTTTGCAGTCTTATTGAAAAAACCTTTTCGATTCTGAGAATCAGTTCAACAACGGTAAACGAGTCGATGCCAAGACCTGAGATTGGCTCGTCGACCGAGATTTTTAGAAGATCGAGACCGAGAAACTTCGCAATCTCGCGCGTCAGGATTCTTGCCAGCTCGAGTTTTCTTTCGGCAGGCGGCATTGCCAGGAGTTTTTCAAGGTCAGAATCACCGGCACCATGCTTGTCAGATATGCTGCCACCCAGTTTCGCAAACTTCGGCGAATCGGCAATCTGCCGGTTGAATTTTGCCACTTTGGTCCAGTCGGCATCATAAACGCCGAGCACCGCAATCTTTTCCCTCAATCCGCAGCAGATGGCCTGCCATGCCGATTCAAGGCTTATTTCACTCATGCCCAGACGCAGCAGGTGGTTTCTGACCTCTGAATTGCGGGCGACATACCCGGCTTCCCCCATGGGACCAAAGCTGACGGTGAGCGCCGGCAAGCCCCGCAGTCGGCGATACTCAGCCAGAGATTCGAGAAAAAAGTTGGCGGCCGCGTAATTGCTCTGGCCGGCATTGCCAATCGCCGTCGAAATCGATGAATAGCAGATGAAGAAATCCAGGTTCATGCCCAGAGAAAGGGTGTGTAGATTCCAGGCTCCGCTGATCTTCGGCGCGCAGACCTTTTTAAACCGCTGCGCATCCATATTCATAATCGTAGCGTCATCGAGAACCATGGCGGCGTGAACGATCCCCCTCAGCGGTGGTAGAGACTGCCCGAACTTTTTCATCAGACCGGCAACCTGCGCCTGGTCTGATACATCGACGCATTCAGCCGTAACTCTGATTCCCTGATTTCTGAATTCTGCAAGCGCGGCCCTGGCTTCATCGCTCGTCGCTCCGCTTCTGCTGACAAACACGAGATTTTCTGCCCCGCATGCTGCCAGCCACTTCGCGGTAGCCAGACCAAAACCCCTTAATCCGCCGGTGACCAGATATGAACCATCTCTGGCCAGCGATATCCTGCCGTTGTTCGTGGCGAGAGTCACCTCTGACCCGGCAAAGGAAATGACGCATTTGCCGATGTGCAGACCCTTGCTCACATTTTTGAAAGCCTGGCTGATTTCGGCCATCGGGTAAGCCCTGAAAGGAATCGGAGAATAAGAACCATTCTGCAGGCTCTCCCTGAGCTCTTTCCAGAGTTCGCAGAGAGTTGCTTCGCTCATGCGCTCCAGGTCGAAGGCGTGCAGCGCAATACCCTTTTCCGGAAAGTGCACCTTCAGGGATTTGTTGTAAATGTTGCTGATATCGACAAACCGCCCGGTGACAGACTTCAAAATCGACATGCTCTTGCGGATTGCCTTGCCCGGCAGCGTATTCAGAACGATGTCGACACCTTTACCGTTCGTAAGCTGCCTGATCTCATCGGCAAATCTCAGTGAACGCGAATCGCCGATATAACTGATTCCGAGAGCCTTGAGAAAGTCTCTCTTTTCGGCGCTGCCGGCGGTGGCAAAAATCTCTGCTCCGGCTTTTCGGGCAATGTTGATCGCCGCCAGCCCAACTCCGCCGGTCGCGGTATGAATCAGAACCCGGTCGCCCTTTTTGATTCTCGCCAGCATTACCAGAGCATAGTGGGCGGTCAGGTAAGAAACAGGCATCGCCGCCGCGTCTTCGAAAGTCAGATGCCGGGGTTTATGAATCAGGAGTTCTTTTCTGGCTGTCGTGTGGCTGGCGAAACTGTTATAGGCGAGGCCCATGACCTCGTCGCCGATCTCGAATTCATCAACACCTATGCCTTTGGCAACGACGACTCCCGAACATTCGATTCCGAGCTTCGCAATGAGATTGCCGTCGTAAGCTGCAAGCTGCTCAAAAACTCCAGTCGTTTTCAGAACATCTTTTACGTTGACGCCGGTGGCATGGATTTTTATCTCAATCTCGCCCGCACCTGGGCTTTTTCGTGCTTTTTCGACAAATGTCAGGCTGTCGTTAGCCCCCTGGCGGCCTTTTTCAAGGCAGAATGAAACCTTTTCGCCAGGTTCTTCTTCTTCATGCGCCCTGCTGCCTCTGAGTGCCAGCCGATGCACGAAGCGGCAGGTATCTCTTAAAACGAATTCATCCTCGTTATCGGGGTTCGCGATGAACCTGGCCAGATTCTTCAATTCGACAGCTGAAGGTTTCGGGGTGATATCGACGGTTCTGAACTTTATCTCAGGGTGTTCAGTGGCCATTACCCTGGTCAACCCCCAGATTGGCGCCTGCTGCAGGTTCAGTTCCCGAACCCCTTCAAGAGAGTGCACGCCACCCGTAATCATCCACAGGGAAACGGCTTTAAAAGTTTCCTGCCGCGCCAGGCTTTGCAGGAGATAGATGCCATGCAGACAGTTCGAGTCAGGCTCTAACCCGGTTTTGTCAATGCTCCACAGGTTGATGATTCTTATCACCCGCGTCTGGCCATGCCCGATAATCTTCAGCATTTCATCGTAGTTGCTGGGGTGCTGCGGGTTTATCGCGAGTTTTGCCGGGTTCGATATGTCGAAATTCTCTGCCTGGTAAACCAGCCGCAGGTCTTCAATGCCACTTTTTCTGAGCAGATCCGCAAGCTTTTCGGCTATGCCGGTCGAATCGGCCAGAATTACGCAGCAGTCAGAGCTGTTGATCATTTCGCCGGCATTGTCGCCATGCCTTCTAACTGGCAGTTCTATCAGATCAGGGTTTTCTGCCGGTGTGGCGGGCGCCTTGCGGGTAATTACCAGCTGCAGGCCACATGAGTTGCCTGAATCCGCCGGAAAAACAACTTCAGCTGAAGCGAAGCCGTTACTTTTAAGAACATCGACCCAGTCGATTTTTTCGTTTTTTTCGTTTATGAAGTTGTACCAGCTGAATTCGCCGGCCGGTTCGAGAAGAACGAATATCCCACCGGCTGCGGTCATCCGGAAAATACTGTCAATTGCCATGTGCACATCTGAAACATTGTCGAATACCATGCTCGAAATAACGATATCAAAGGCATTCAGAGGCAGTTCCTGCTCTTCGGGCTTCTTCTGCAGATTTAAAATCCGGTATTCGATAAAATCTTTCGCGGCCAGTCTGCTGCGCGCCTGGCTCAAAATCTCTTCAGAAACATCGGTGTAACAGTAGCGGGTTCTGTTGGCGGGCAGCAGAGGCAGTATGGCCGACGTCAAAGCCCCTGTTCCTGCGCCAATTTCGAGAACCCTGACCATGTGCCCTTGTGGCAGATTCTTCAGAATTGCCTTTATCGCAAGCTGCACAGACCCATTACCCAGCCGGAAGGTCGGTGAATCTTTGAAAAACTGGTCGTGCGTTTGAGAATTGCTTTCGAAATAAAGTGCTGCCGGCTCGATCTGCCCGCTCAGGCGCTGCGCCAGACGTGAGCCGTATTTTTCCAGCATCGACAATTCAGTGCGCCAGCCAGGGTACTGGTTGAGCAGTTTTCGCCAGCAATTGCTGACGCACTCGCCGGCGAGCGCTCTGGAATACTTTCCGACTGCAGTCTCTGTAAGTGCGTATTCGTTATCTTTGCCGGTTTTTATCAAAACCTGCCGCTCGATCAGCAGGTTCAGAAGATGCTCAAGCAGTTTCTGATTTTCTGGTTCTGCTGCAAATCTTTCGCTCAGCTCCGGCACAGAAAATGTCTGAGATTCGCTTAGATTCAGCCCGGGCCCCTTAAATACATCGAGTATGTAAAGCAGGCAAAGCTCATTTAATTGTGGAAACACTGATTCTAACTGGGTTTTCTGGTTGCTGTTTCCAATGAGTTTAAGCAGACTCGCATGCAGTTCATGCTTCAATTGCCCGATATCGGGCTGATAATGATTATTGGGTGCCCCTTCGATGAGGCACTCTTCATCGATTTTCCAGTCGAACTGGTAGAGCAGTTCATTGAGATTCTTGTTGGCAACATCCTGTTGGTCGAGCATTCTCTGGCAGGTAAAACCATCGATTTTTAACAGCAGATCAGCATCGGGTCCATAGATTGTCAGGTCGCCGATCAGCCATCTATGGCTTCGCTCTTTCAGCACAGCATGACAAAACACCATTCTGCCGGGGTTTGCATGCAGCGTTGCTCTTTCAAACCTCAATGGCAGATATGTTCCTTCGCCGCCGAATGCTCCGATAATCTGAAAACAGGCGTCGAGAGCCGAAGGGTGGATATTGTAGCCGCTCAGATCTGAATCTTCGTGCCCCGCCAGGTTGATGTGGCCAAATGCCTCATTATCACCGACCCACAACTCTTCTATGCCACGAAACATTCGGCCATAGACGAGTCCACGTTTTTCAAACTCGCTGTAAAGTGCCTCAGGTTCTATTTTACGATCGCAGCTGCTGCGCAACTCTGCAAATTCAACTTTGGGAAATGGCTGCAGCATGTCGGCGCTGCCAAAGCGGCCGCGGGCGTGCAGGGTCCAGTCGCCGCCATCTTCTTTCGGCCTGCTGAATACCGAGAATTTTTCGCCATCTTCTACGGTCATCTGCAGGCAGGTTTCAACTTCCTGGTTGAAAAGCAGCGGTTTCAGCATTTCGATCTCTTCAAGAACGGCGCCTTTTGCGCCATAAGTCTCTTTAAAAGCTGCAAACGCCATCTCAATATATGCCGCTGCCGGACACACCGTTCCGCCCTGCACCACATGATCTTTCAAATATTGTAACAGGCTTAAATCAATGGTCGAATTCCAGGTTCTTCTGCCAGCATGCGTCATTTCGCCGAGCAGTGGGTGCCCGTTCCTGATTCCGAGACGGTATTTTCTCGATTCCTCTGATTCCAGCCAGCAGGGCTTGTTTTGCCAGGGGTATGCCGGCAGTTTCACAAATCTGGTGGGCGAGGGATAAAGAGATTGCCAGGCAACCGGGCCGCCGGCCGTATAAATTTTCGCGACCGCGTGCAGCAGGGTCTTTTCATCGTCTTCACCGCGTTTGAGCGAATGAATGACGGCGCCCTTTTTTTCGGCAGTTGCAAGGCTTTCGAGCATGTATGCCGATAAAACCGGGTGGGCGCTGATTTCGACAAAAATATCCGTATCGCTCTTGATCAGCTCGTCAAGCGCCGTTTTGAAGAGCACGGGTTTTCTGATGTTTTCTGCCCAGTAATTGCCATTTATCAGGGTTCCGGCGGTACCTGCGCCAGTAACGGTAGAAATGACCTGAATATTTTCCGCGGCCGGTCTGATGTCGCCCAGACTCTCTCTGAATTCATCGCATATTGAGTCCATGCCGGCACTGTGGTAAGGCACCTCGACCTTGAGGAAACGGTGAAAAATATTCTCGTTTTCGCATATCCCGGCAATCTCATGAAGAGCCTCAACATCACCCGAGAACGTTATCGCCTCTGCTGCATTAACCGCCGCAATCGATACCTTGCCCGCAAATTGCTGCAGGAAACGGCCGGCATCTTTTTCAGACAGGCCGGCGGCCAGCATGCCGCCTGAACCGGCCTTTGTCTGCTGCAGACGGCTGCGGTGAAAACATACTTTAACCGCATCTTCGAGGCTTAAAACCCCGGCGGCAAAATACCCGGCCACTTCTCCGACGCTGTGCCCGACAATAGTGGCTGGCTTGATTCCCCACGCCTGCCATAGTGCGCTCAAAGCAGCCTGAACTGCAAAAATACAGGGTTGCGAAATCTGTGTTTCGTCGATGCGTGTGGTCTGTTCATCGGCAAACAGCTCTTCTACCAGGTTCCAGGCTTGTGTGTGCTCCTGGAACAGCTGGCTGCAGCGGTCTATGATATTTCTGAAAATCGGTTCACGCTGGTAGAGACCCCGGCCCATTCCCCGCCATTGCTGGCCCATTCCTGAAAAAATGAAGGCGGTCTTCAATGGCGTTTTTTGCAGTATTCGCCCATGAATTGCATCTGGCTTCGCCTCTGCTGAAGCATAGGCCTGCAGCAGCCCGGCAAGTTCTCTTTTCGTCGCGGTGACGAAAGCTGCCCGGAAATGATGCTGCCCCTTGTGAAGCGCGGCCGCCGCGGCGATATCAGCAAGTTCTGCGCTTTCACACTGCGAACCATCTTCGAGAAAGCTGCTCATGGCGGTTGCCAAAGCTTTCAAAGCTTCTTCGCTGCGCGCCGACAGGGGAATCACAAGTGGTAAAGTCATCTCATTAACATGGCGGCCTTCAGGAGCGGCGCTTTGCGAGTGTTCGCGCAGAACGACGTGGGCATTGGTGCCGCCGAAGCCAAACGAGTTAACGCCGGCAACCTTTGGCTTCATGCCGGTGTCAGGCCATGCCTCGGGAGTCGTCGGAACCCTGATATTCAGCTCTTCGAACGGAATGTGCGGGCTGGGCTCGACAAAGTGAAGATTCGGAGGAATCATTGCGTTTTTCAGCATCAGAGCCGCTTTTACCAGGCCGACCACGCCGGCGGTCGACTCGGTATGCCCGAGATTGCTCTTTGCCGAGCCGATGATGAGCCTGTCATTTTTTGAGCGGCTCTGCGAAAGCACAGTTCCGATTGAACGTGCTTCGACCGGGTCGCCCACCGGGGTACCGGTGCCGTGCGCCTCGACATACTGCACGTCGTGGGCTTGAATTCCGGCCTTGTCGAGAGCCTCGACGATCACGCGTTTCTGGGCATTTTCGTCGGGAACCGTCAGTCCGGCGCTTCTGCCATCCTGGTTTACCGCGCTGCCACAGATAAGAGCATAAATCGGGTCATTGTCTTGCAGGGCACTCGAAAGCCTTTTTATCACAACAGCGCCGGCGCCTTCAGATCTGACATAGCCGTTTGCGCCGGCGTCAAAGCTTCTGCAGCAGCCATCAGGAGAAATAAAGCCGCCCTTGCACAGGGTCATGGTAGAGTCGGGCCTGATCAGAATCTGAATGCCGCCGGCAATGCCAACGTCGGTCTCGCCGCTCAGAATGCTCTGGCAGGCGAGATGGACTGCGACCAGAGACGATGAACAGGCGGTGTCAATCGCAACACTCGGGCCTTTGAAATCAAATAAATAAGAAATCCGGTTTGCAAGAATAGAGGTGCCCATGCCGGTTGCCGAATATGTGCCATAGAGGCGGTGGTCGTTGCGGTCAAAATTAAGATTTTCGTATTCATGTAAAGAAGCGCCGATGAATACCCCGGTTTTTGTGCCCGCAAGCTTTTCCGGGGCTATGCCGCCATCTTCAAGGGCTTCCCAGGTGACTTCGAGCATTATTCTCTGCTGCGGATCCATGAACCCGGCTTCGTATGGCGAAATGCCAAAAAATTCCGGGTCGAAACCTGCAATATCTTTAAGAAAGCCGCCTTTGCGGGTGTAAACCTTTCCGGTTCTGGTTCTGTCCTGATCAAAAAATGCTTTGATGTTCCACCGATCGGGGGGCACTTCGCTGATCAGATTTTTTCCCTCAACCAGCGCCTGCCAGAATGACTCGGGGTTGTTGATGCCGCCGGGAAGCCGTAGGCCGATACCAACAATCGCCAGAGGTTCATTCTGATGCTGCATTTCGCTTTTCCCATCATTGTCAGGCTTTTATTGAAAGCTGCATAATGAAAGCCGGATGTTTGAGTAAGCAAGCCGACCTTAATTGCACAATCATCAATAAATAGAGTTGAATTATATAGCATCCGGTTCAGGGATCTCAAAAAATACTTTTCTCCTTTACATCAGCGGTTTCTGAGCTGTAGAATCGAAGTCTATAACGCTTGCCATGAATCGGAGAGGGTTGCCAGCCAGATAGAGCGGAGGAACCCTTTGTGTTTGCAAAATAGACTTGAATCAGACTTGGGTTACCCGGAGAGAATATATGAAAAAATGGAAAATTCTGGTTGACTGCGTGCTTCTTTGCTGTCTTATTTCGCTGGTTGCGTGCAGGTTTGATCCCCTTGGTCTTTATGACGATTCTGATGAGCCAACAGCAGCGGCAACTATTGCCGGTTTTACGCCGGCGCAGGTTCAGCAGATTGTCGATGCTATCAAAAATGATAAGGCTGTTCTGCCTGTTTCGCTGGCAGCGCCTGCCTATAGTTTTTACCGGTTTGACTATTCCAACGCCGCCGGTGGTCATCGTGGTTCTACCATTCTGAGCTACGACCAGGCGATTGCTTCGCCGCCTTATGGCATCGAAACGACGGCGCGGGTACTGGTATTCGAGGCCATGCAGGCCAGGGCTGGCTATTCCTTCGACTTTTTTGCTTTTTCCGACGGCCTTGCGAAAGATCGTATCGGGCCAGTTATCAACGCCATTGCCGCCCAATTTTCTGACACAGAATTTCTTTTAAACTCAAATCTGAATATTGGCTCAACCACCCTGGTTGCGCAGGCAGTCAATGACCTGGTTGGCAGTCTGCCTTTGCCGGCCCAGGCAGATTTTGTGCCGGTAGCCATCGAAGCGCCGGCCGTCAATCTTGATCTTAAACCTGATTTTTCTGATCTTCCGGTAACCACTTTAACGACACTGTTTCTCAATGAAAATTTGCACGAGATGTATGCTTCGATGACCGTTGTGGGGCTTGCCAATTACAGCCTGTTCAAAAGCAATGTTCCCGCCGTTTCGCAGCCCCGGCCATCATTTCGTCTGCACAAGACTGATAAGGAGCACGACATCATGCGCAATTACATTGTTTCGCTTGCTCCAATCGGCGCTACAGGTTCGGTTGTGATAAATTCAGCTTCTCCACCCGTGCCCGTTCCAGATGTTGCCTCATCGCAGATGACAATTTCGCAATCGGGTGACAGTCAGAAACTCGTTTTTACCTATTCCGGTGATCTTGCGCTTTCGCAGAAAGTCACAGCTGAATCGGAAAAGCTGGTGCTGGCATTTACTTATCGCGATTTATGGGAAAAAGATAGCTGTGAGTCTAGTAAAGATACTGTAGTGGGGCCGCTTGCCTATCTCAACAGGGCCGGGCCGCAAAAATTTGCCGGTGAATCTTTCAACTTCACGACTCCTGTGACAAAGCTCCATTGTGTTGTAGTTGTCGACAACAAACCGGGCACAACCTTCACTGCTGAACAGGGGGTTCCGGCCACTGCCGATCTTTCAATTCCGGAAGGCCAGATTGCAACTCTTGCCTGCTATATAATTCCACCCGGGGCACAGGTCACTGAGGAACATGCCAGAGCGGCTCTTTTGACCGAATTTGCCTCTGAGACTCGCCCGCTGGACGAACTGGAAACGGCCGGATGGGAAAGCGCGCGCGCCGCTACAACCTCCGTGGAACTTTCCGGCGATGGCAGAAGCATATCCGTTCCAGCCATGTTCAAAACCTGGTTTCGCCCTGTGGGCACCTACGTTTACGAAACCAGCCTGGATGAATTTACGCCGCAGGTATTCAGGTCGATTGCAGCGCCGGTAGCACCTTCTATCGATCTTGATCTGAAAGGATATTCTGAAGAGCCCCGGTATGCCTTTTCTCTGCCCATTTACGTAGCACCGCTGGTCACTGGCATTACCTCAGGGGTTTTTAACACGGCAAAAACATTTTCAATTCAGGTCATTGGCGCAAGGCTGTATGAATATTCCCTCGACAACGGTGCAACCTGGAATAGCTATTCTGACCCGGTAGCTCTTTCGGCAGACGGATCTTACCAGGTCGTTGCACGGGATAAATCAAATGGTTTTACTTCGACACCAATCAGCCTGACCATTGATGCTGCTGCTCCCGTTGCGCCAGTTTTTACTGGTATCTCCAGCGGTATTTATGCTGCTGGTCAGACATTTACGATAACCGGTGCAGAACCTGGTGGCACGATCTATTATTCTATCGATAACGAGACCACAAGTCTGATCTACACGGGGCCGGTAACGATAAGTGCCGAAGGCACAGCAACCTGTACGGCCTGGCAGGTCGATGCCGCCGGAAATGTCGGGGCAAAAACCGCGCCGATTACTGTGACGATCGATGTCACTGCGCCCCAGGCGCCGACTATTAACGGCATTGCAGCTGGCACTTTCAAAACCAGTCAGATTTTCACGGTAACTGCGGCAGAGCCGGGTGGCGTTTTGTATTATTCTCTCGACGACGGCCTTACAAGCTCGGTATATAGCGAAGCGGTAACGATATCGGCTGAAGGCGTCGCCACCTGCACAGCCTGGCAGATCGATGCCGCAGGGAATGTTGGCGCCAGAGCTTCAGCCATTACCGTGACGGTTGATAAAACCGCGCCTCAGGCCCCAACCATTACTGGCATCACTTCCGGCGTCTTTGCACCGGGCCAGACGTTTACAGTCACCGGTGCCGAACCGGGTGGCGTTCTGTATTACTCTCTCGACGAGGGTCTTACGAGCTTGGTCTACACCGGGCCGGTAACGATATCCGCCGAAGGCATCGCTACCTGCACCGCCTGGCAGGTAGATGCCGCAGAAAATGTCGGTGCCAAAGCAGTGCCCATTATCGTAACCATCGACAACACCGCGCCTCAGGCGCCAACGATCATCGGTGTCACTTCCGGTGTCTATGGTTCGAGTCGGACATTTACGATAACCGGTGCCGAGACCGGTGGCACCCTTTATTATTCCCTCGATAACGGTGTTACCAGTTCGATTTACACGGGGCCGGTAACGATATCTGGCGAAGGAACGTTTTCCTGCACGGCCTGGCAGGTTGATAGCGCCGGAAAAACCAGCCAGAAGGTTGCACCCATAACTATAACCATTGATACCGCTGCGCCTCAGGCACCAACGATCACCGGTATTACCACCGGAACCTATTCGGGCAATCAGACATTTACCGTTACCGCAGCTGAGACAGGTGGCACTCTGTATTATTCACTCGACAACGGGGTGACGAACGCTGTTTACACCAGCCCTGTTACAGTGTCTGCTGAAGGCACCTCAATTTGTACTGCCTGGCAGGTCGATGCGGCAGGCAATGTCGGAGTAAAAGCTGCGGCAGTTACGGTGACTATCGACAAAACTGCGCCTCAGGCCCCGGCGATAACCGGCATTACTTCTGGTATCTTTGTGACCGGCCAGACTTTCACGGTTACCGCCGCAGAGTCGGGTGGCACCCTGTATTATTCACTCGATGATGGTCTCACCAAGATTCTTTATGAAGGGCCGGTAACGATATCTCAAGTTGGGCCTGCCACCTGCACGGCCTGGCAACTCGACGCAGCTGGAAATATCGGGCAAAAAGCGGTTCCCATTTCCCTGACCATTACGCAGGTTACCCTGGCAGATGTGATGCCGACAAGCGCTTTCAATGAAGGAACTTTGCCTGAGGTTCAGATTAACGGCACCGGCTTCGTTGCAGGAATAGTTCCCAAACTTATTCGCTCCGGGCAGGCACCCGTAACAGGCTCGAATGTGGTCGTCAACAGCGAAACTTCGCTGACATGCGACTTCGATCTGACAAATCTGGCTCCGGGCTCCTGGAGCGTCGTTTTGACCTATGCTGATGTCGAATTGGCAACCGGCACAGATTTCTTCGAGGTTCTGTCAAAAACCTGGAGAAAAAGCCTCGGTGGCCTGGCAGATGAATCAGATGTCTACTGCGTCAATGCAGTTGACGGAAATGGTGTTGTGATTGCGGGCACGACGCTCTCTTACCTTGACCAGATACCATCGACGACGCCAGGCACTCTTGCTGGCAGCGACATCTGGATTGCCCAGATCGGCGAAGTCGGCGAAATACTCTGGTCGCGCCGCATTGGCGGCAGCGGCACCGATCGCTGCAGCGGGCTGATAGCCCTCGGAAACGGCTACATTCTGGCCGGCGATACCACGTCGACAGATGGCGATATGGCTTTTAAACAGGTCAGTGGCCAGCGCGCCATGCTCATGAAAATAGATGCCAACGGCCTTCTTGACTCCACTACTCCAGGAATCTGCCCGACTCCAGCCGCAAATGACTATGTTTCCTATTATTCCGTCGATGCACGCGGCGGCATTAGAAACACAGCCGACGGCGGCGGCATAATGGCCGGTGTCTGTTCTGATGGATCTTACAAATACGCCTGGGCAGTCAAGTTTACCCCAAATCTTGAGCAGACCTGGGAAATTCATATCACCGGCAACGGACCCGAAACTCTGGCTTTTGATGTCGCGCAAAAAGCTGACGGTAACTACCTGTTGTGTGGTTTTACCAGCAACAGAAATGGCACTTTCGACGAAGGAGCCTATTCAAGCGAAACCAACGACGGTTTTGTCGCTGAGATTTCAAGCGACGGCGAGGTTGTCAACAATCGCTGCTTCGGTGGAACCGGCACCTATTCCTGCACCGGAGTCGTTCCCATGGCCAATGGTGACTTTTATGTAATTGGCACAACGGCTTCAACAGACGGTTTTTGTCCTCTTCCCGCCAGTCGTGGCACAGAAGATGTGATGGTGTTCACAGTGAGCGCCGATTTTTCAACCACGTCGACGCCTTTGAGCCTGGGTGGTTCCGGCGTCGATACCGGCCTGCGCGGGCGACTGAATGCCGATGGGTCCCTGATGTTTGCGGGTCGGACAAATTCATTTGATGGTAATGTATCAGGTAATCACGGTGGTTTTGACTTCTGGATCGGCAAAGTCAGCCCGGGTGCCGGGAGTCTCGATTGGCAGAAATGTTTCGGTGGTACAGCCGACGATCATCTTTCAAGCTTTCTGATCACGGCAGATGGTGCTCTTCTTCTCAGCGGTTATGGCTTGTCTACCGACGGTGATTTTACTGATACCGGTCACCAAACAGGTAATCATGACTTCATGATCATTAGAGAGGGGGCTGCGTCTACCTCGTCTTTGCCGCCGATCGGCCCGCCGACCAATTAATTAAGGTCGACTGATCAGATTCAGCGAGAGTGCAGTCAGAATTATTGCAACCAGTAATTCTGACTGCATTTTTTTTGTCATTGCTATGACTGAGAAGCTGGAGTAAAATCAAAAGTGACACTTGAATGAGATGGGCCACCATGAGCATAAACAGGCCATGGATGGTTGGGAGGACCCGGTGACAAAAAATACCGGAAATCTGGGTGTATTTGTAACAGCCCTGATTCTGATTGTGCTGCTTTGCCCGACCGTGCTTTCTGCCGGTCGACAGGTGCGGGTCGGGGTTTACCAGAATGCGCCCAAGGTTTTTACCGATGAATCTGGCATGCCGGCCGGTATTTTTATCGATGTTATAAGACACATTGCCGCGGCCGAAGACTGGGACCTGCAATTTGTCACCGGCTCCTGGATGGAAGGGCTGGAAAGACTTGCCAGCGGTCAGATAGATTTGATGCCCGACGTGGCCCATACTGCTGACCGTGCCCGCCATTTTTCGTTTCATTCCATACCGGTTCTTTCGTCATGGTTTCAGGTGTATGCCCGCCAGGGCAGCCATATTCAATCTATTCTGGATCTTGCCGGCAAAAGAATCGTGGTTTTACAGGGATCTGTGCAACAGGATGCTTTTGCGCTCATGGCAAAGAGCTTCGGGCTCGAAGTGACCCTTGTGAAGGCTCCTGATTACGAGTCGGTTTTTTCGGCAGTTGTAAAGGGTGAGGCAGATGCCGCAATCGCAAACCAGTTTTATGGCAACATGCATGCGAAAAAATTTGGCCTGGAAGACACGGCCATCATCTTCAATCCCTCGTCTCTGCATTTTGCCGCCCCATTGAACAGAAACAGCTATTTGCTCGACAGAATCGACGAGCACATGCGCCTGCTCAAAAGTGATACAAATTCAATATATTATCAGTCGCTCAAAAACTGGACCCGTGAAACTGTCAGTTATAAGCTGCCGGATGAGCTGAAAGCGGTTGCTATGGTTGTTCTGGCATCCCTGCTTTTAAGTGTTGCCGGCAGCCTTATTCTTAAACGGCAGGTAAATGCCAGAACCATGGAATTACAGCAGAGTCATCGCGAGCTTGAAACGAGAGTTGTCGAGCGAACTGCCGAACTTGCTGCAGCCATGAAGCGCGCCGAGGAATCGGACAGAATAAAATCCGCTTTTCTTGCGAGTATGTCGCACGAATTGCGCACACCGCTCAATTCAATCATCGGCTTTACCGGCATATTGTTGCAGGGCCTCGCCGGGCCGATGAATGAAGAGCAGAACAAGCAGCTGGGTATGGTACAGAAAAGCGCCCGGCATCTTCTGGCTCTGATCAACGATGTTCTCGATATTTCCAAGATCGAGGCCGGTCAACTGCAGCTTTCAATCGCCAGATTCAACCTCAGGCCCTCGCTCGAAAAAATTGTGATGATGCTGACTCCTATGGCAGCGGATAAAGGCCTTGAGCTGCGCTGCCAGATTGCAGAAGACGTTGGCGAAGTTTTATCTGACCAGCGTCGAATTGAGCAGATAGTTCTCAATCTTCTCAATAACGCCCTTAAATTCACAGAAAAGGGCCACGTAAGTCTTGATTGTCGTATGGAAAATGGCTGCTGCCTGATAGATATCTCAGATACCGGCATCGGAATGGAGGCTGACAAGCTGCGGGAAATATTTCTGCCATTTCACCAGCTTGACTCGGGGCTGGCGAGAAAGCACGAAGGCACCGGCCTGGGGCTTTCAATATGCAAAAAACTGCTGGAAATGATGGGAGGAACTATCGATGTGAAAAGCCAGCCCGGCGTTGGCAGTCGATTCTTTGTTTCTTTTCCGGTAAATAAGGGAGTTTGACTGTGTTCAGAAAGCTTCTTATCATCGAAGACAACGAGCAGAATTACTATATGATGCGGTTTCTGCTCGAAAAAAAAGGTTTCAAGGTCGTCGGGGCCGACAATGGCAGGCTTGGTGTCGAAATGGCTTTGAGTGAAAAGCCCGATGCCATTCTGCTCGACATTCAGCTGCCCGAAATGGACGGCTATGCGGTCGCTGCCGAGTTGAAAAAGCATGCTGAACTTGATGATGTTCCGATTATCGCCGTGACCTCATACGCCATGGTGGGCGATCGTGAGAATATTATGGCCGCCGGCGCTACCGGTTACATTGAAAAGCCCATAAATCCAGATACTTTCGTAGATGAAATTTCCAGATTCGTTCAAGACAAAAAGCCACAATCGGAGTAATACATGGATATACTGATAGTCGATGACCATGAAGAGAACATTTATTTCCTTTCTTTATTACTGAAAGGTCACGGTCATACCGTACATCCTGCAGTTAATGGTGTCGAAGCCCTGGAAATCCTGAATAGACAGCAGGTTGCACTTGTCATCAGTGATATTCTCATGCCTGTCATGGACGGTTTTCAGTTGTGTCGCGCAATCAAGGCCGATGCCAAGTTCGCTGACGTTCCGGTAATTTTTTACACGGCAACCTACACCGGGCCTCAGGACGAGGAACTGTCAATGAAGGTTGGTGCGAGCAGATTCGTTGTTAAGCCCAGCGAGCCGGATGAGTTGATGCGTGTTGTCAATGAAGTTCTCGCAGAGTCGCGGACGAAAGCCCGGCCGACTGCTCCTGTGGCTGTAAACGACGAAGAAGTTCTGAAACTTTACAGCGAGCGCCTGGTAAGAAAACTTGAGCAGAAAATGCTGGAGCTTGAGGCGGAAGTTGTCGCAAGAAAAGAAGCAGAAAAAGTTCTTATCGCCAGCGAAAGAAGATATCGTTCTCTTTACGACAGTATTCGCGATGCCCTGGTTGTGGCCAGTTCCGATCGCATAATTCTCGCCTGCAACCCGGCCTTTGAGACACTTTTTGGTTTTGCGCCCGATGAAGTGGTCGGCAGATCGATCAGCCTGATCTACGAGCATGAAAAGGATTTTGCCGAAGTCAGCGAGATCATGAACGCGCTGAACGAGACGAACAATTCGATCAGAATAATCAGTTTTCTTCGCCGTGACGGAACCGTATTCACCGGCGAAACAAATCTTTTTTGTCTGTACGACGACGCAGACCAGTTTACGGGCTATGTGTGCATGATAAGAGATATCACTGAAAGGATTAACGCCGAGAAGGCCAGAAAGAATCTCGAACTGCAGCTGCAGCAGGCTCAGAAAATGGAATCGCTAGGGTTGCTGGCTGGCGGCGTTGCACATGATTTCAACAACCTGCTGTCGGTTATTCTGGGTTATTCAGAAATAATGCAGTCACATTTTACTGAAAGTGACAAGAACTATGAATACGCTCACGAGATACATCAGGCCGGCCTGCGGGCCAGGGGCCTGACGACGCAGTTACTTGCCTTCAGCCGCAAGCAGCGGCTTGAGAAAAGCAGTGTTGATGCCTGCAGTGTCGTGAGTGGTTTTCAGAAACTGCTTGCGAGAATGATCGGTGAAGAAGTAAAACTGCAGGTGTGTCTGCCGGATCTGCAACTTCCGGTAGTCGCTGACGTCGGCCAGCTTGAACAGGTCTTGATGAATCTGGCAATAAACGCCCGCGATGCCATGCCTGGCGGCGGTACTCTGACCATAGAAGTTGCCCGCGCTGAGTTCGATGTCCTGAGTTCCTTTCAGATTTCAGAACTGCCGCCCGGAGCATACGCCATGATTGCAGTAAGCGATACCGGCTGTGGCATAAGCAGTGAGAATGTTTCGCGCATTTTTGAACCATTTTTCACCACTAAAGACAAGGGCGGCACCGGCCTGGGTCTGGCCGTATCCTACGGTATCATCAAACAGCATGGTGGCTCGATCTGGGTTTACACCGAGGCCGGTCGGGGAACGACCTTCAAAATTTACCTGCCGCTCAACAAAGAGGCTGATTCGGTAGTCGAAGCCGATACAGGGTTTTATGAAAAATGTGATGCTACTATCCTGGTGATCGAGGATGACAAAACCGTCCTGAATATGATCAACGAAATTCTGACCCGCGCCGGGTACCGGGTTATCAGCAGTTCTGACCCTGTTGATGCCTTGATCCTGGCAAAAGGCTTTGCTGAAAATATTCACCTGATCATATCAGACCTTAAAATGCCGAGAATGCGCGGGCCGCAGGTGTGCGAACAGATCTGCCAGCTGCACCCCGAGGCAAAAGTTGTTTTTATGTCAGGATACCCGACGACAGCTTTAACTGAGGGCAGTGACAATGTCAAAAAAGCTGTTTTCCTGCGAAAGCCGATAATGGTCAACTCGCTGCTCAGCAAATGCCGCCAGATTTTAAGCCAGAGCAAAACCCCCTGACAGCCCGCCGCCACAAAACAGTCCCTTCAATGCCAATGTGACAGACGGCTGGTTTCCTGCGATTACTCGAAGTAAAGTTCGGGGGAGCGCACGGTTTGGCCGTGGGCGCGGCTTTCTAGGCTGAAAATCGTTACGAAGCCAGCGGCGATGTTTTTTTGAGGGTCGGCCATGATGATCATGCCGAAGTCCTGCCAGCTGTTGCTGCGCTGCATGGTTTGCCAGTGACCCCGGAACATCTCGCTGATCTCGATATATGAGACATTGCCGCCACCCTTGATGACGCCGCGGCAGCTGATGTTTCGATCAAAATCGCCACCCTCGCTGTGCCAGGTTAACAGAGGTGCCGAGTAATACCAGTCGCAGCCTCGATGCTTTTTTTCTCTGGTTCTGAATTTGTCTGAGCCTTCCTGAAATGGGCGTGTCAGGGGGTAAATTACCACCGGCATCTCGGCCGGGCCCTGATTTTTGTCACTGGTGATCTTCAGATACACCCGTTTTAGATCAAATTCTGCTAGATTGACACCGGCGAGGGCAAACGCCTCTGCCACTTCGAATCGGAGAAGATAACGCAGGGTAGTCGGCCCGCCCCAGACACCGATCTCACCGGTATGATCGCCGCCGGCGTTGCGGTTGTCACGCCATGAACGATTATTGGCGTGCGGATGGCGAATGAAGGCGTCGGTGCCAGTTCTGACAACGACGCGGCCCCTGCGGCTTCTTTCGGGCACAAATGGCCAGCGCAGAAGTTTAAGGCATTTCGGGCACTCGGCCGTATCGCTGTTCACCAGAAAAGAACAGCCCCGGCAGCGGCTGATTGCCGCAGCCGGGAGCAGGCCTGCAAAAAGCAGGGCCGCCATAAGAAGCAGTATTTTTTTCATGTTCCCTGGGTTGGCAGCTGCGGATTCTGCTGCGCCTCGACCTTGATGCGGTTGAGCATTTTCGCGGCGTAGATTCCCTGCTGGCTTTTGGGGCCGGCAGCTTTGGCAACCTTCATAAAAACCTGTGCCGCTTCGCGATAAGCGCGGCGGCGGTAATAAACCATGCCAAGATTAAGCTTGAGCGTGATATCTTCGGGGCTGATGCCGGTCGCCATGACGTAGGCTTTGGTGGCATCGATGAGCTTGCCGGTTTTGTAGTAGAGGTTGCCGAGGGCCGAATACACATAGGCCGCCCGCGGATTGATCTTGACCGCGTCTTTGAGAAATTTTTCGGCCTCGCGCATCGCTCCCTGGCGCATCTGCTTCATGCCTTCATTAAACGCCTTCTGGAAAAGTTCCTGCTGCTTGCGGGCGTTGGCGATGGCCTTTTCGGTTTTGCTGAATTCTTCCGGAGGGAGTATCGACTCGAGCGCTGCCAGTGCGTCGCGGCTGATAATCGGGTCTTTGTCTTTCAGAGCCTGAATCAGAACGGTTCTGGCCGTGGCGGCGCGCAGCGTACCGAGGGCTCTGATCGCGACACGGCGTTCGTCCCAGGTGGTTTCCGGCTGGGCCATTCTGATGAATTCGGGTATGATTTCGGGGTTGCCGAGTTCGGCGAGAGCCTCGATATAAGCCAGGCGCGTGTCACTTTCTTTTTCGCGATCGAAGCGCTTTTTAAGCTCTTCGTAACAGCGCGGGTGATTGGTGCGGGCCAGGGCCTTGATAATGTGATTTTTCAGATCGAGATTGTCTTCGTCGAGCAGCTTGAGAAGATCGATAAAAGCGCGATTGACACGCATTTCGCCGAGAATTCTGATTGCCTGAAACTTGAGTGACCATGATTCGCGCTGCAGTGTCGAAATAAGCCCCGGAACCGCCCGATCATCGCCAATTCGACCCAGAGAAACAATGGCGGCCATCGCAAGATCTTCGTCATCGTCTTCAAGCGCCTCGGTAAGGGCGCTTACCGATGAATTGTCGCCAAGAATGCCCAGTGTTTCAGCTGCGGCGATGCGGGCCGGCCAGTATTCATCCTTGAGGTGTGACTGTACGGCAGCACTGTCATCTGAAGAACCGATCTGGCCGAGGCAAAGAATTGCCTGCCGTCTGATTTCTTCGGATTTGCTCTGCAGCAGCTGAATAATCTGGGGGCGTGCCTCATTTTTGAAGCCGAGTAGAGTGCGACGGATCCAGTAATTGACATGCTCATCGAATTTGCCCAGGTTTCTGAGCAGGCGCGGCACGATCAGTTCAGGCTGCATACGCTGAAAAGTGCTGCAGACGCTTTCGAGCAGGCTGCGTTTTTCGCTTTTGAACAGTGCGAAGAGGTCGTCGATAATTTCGGCGCCATAATTGGCAAGCGCTTTTTGCGCCGCATCACGAATCGACTCGGAAGCATCTTCGAGGGCCTTGAACAATAGCGGCAGCGACATGCTCGATCTGATCTTGCCAAGTGAGCGCAGAACCCAGTAGCGCGTTTCTGAGTCAGAAGCATCGGTGGCAAGCACCGAGAGTTCCATCAGGGCTTCTTCGCCATAACTGCCAAGCACATCGGAAGTGGTTTTTCTGATGGTCCAGGAACGGTCTTTGAAAAGCCTTACCAGATGCGTATAAACGCCGGCGGGTCTGATTTCGCCGATTGACCGCAGCGCCCAGTATCTGACGTCTTCTTCAGCCGAATTCAGGGCCTTGAGAAGGCTCGGCACCGCTTTACCGCCAAAACTGGTTATGGCTTTGCAGGCGTGTTTGCGCACGACCCAGGCCGGGTCGAGAAAGCGTTCGATGATGTTCGGCAGTGCGTCGGGATTTTTATAAAAGCTCATGGCTTCGAGTGCCGCCATGCGAATTTCGGGATCGGGGTCGGCCAGAAACTTGCGGATTTCGGGGTAGGCGCTCTTCTCGTGCATTTTGCCGAGAATTTTGATTGCCCAGTAGCGCCTTTCCTTGTCCTGACTTTCAAGGGCTGAAACCAGCGGAAAAACCGCTTCGCTGCCCATGTCGGTCAGGGCCTGGGCGGCCAGGGCCCGGCCCATCCAGTATTCGCTCGACAGCGAATCCATCAGATACGGAATCGAATGGGTTCCGAAATCTTTGAGAATTTCGTAGATCAGGTCTCTGATCATTTCTGAGGGCTGCGACAGCGCTTCGAAAAGCTTGGCGGCAACATTCGGGTCGCCGATTTCTCTTAAGGCGCGCAGAGCGGCGATTCTGACACCGATATCGCGGTCCTGCAATTTTTCGAGAAGAATCTTCGTGTGTGAGCGGTCGCGCAGGTGCCCGAGGCAGATGGCTGCCCAGAATCTGACGTTGGAATCATTGTCTTCAACAGCTGATTTAAGGGCTTCGGCGGCGCCTTTACCCATTTTGCCGACAGCGATGGCTGCTCTAGACCTGATTTTCCAGGATTTGTCGCCGAACTGCCTGATCAGCAGAGCGAGACTGGCGCGGGGGTGGCGGGCCAGGCTGCGGGCTGCCATGCCGGCGACCTCGTCTCGCGGGTCGCGCATCAGGGTCATCAGGCCCTCGGTGGCTTCACTGGTATCACAGCTGCCCAGGGCATGGGCGACGCGCAGGCGCACGTCGGCTGACTTGTCGCGAACGAGCGGCAGAAGTATGTCGGGCAGGTTCCCGGGATTGATGAGGCCAAGGGCTTCGATGGCGGCACAGCGCACTTCGCGCGAACGGTCATGCAGCACGGAGGCTATTGGTTCTACGGCAATCGGGGTTTTCAGCTTTCCGAGGGCTTTGACTGCTTTGAGGCGTTTGGTGATAAGAGTTGACCTCAAGTCGGTTACGAGATCTTCGATTTCTTTCTGAATCTGCGTATCAACCTTGAATTGCGATTTAACCGTCATTTTCGACCTCTCTGAAGAAAGAAAATTGCATCGGGCAGTCAGCCTGGAAGATAAAATACCATATTATCAGCCCGCCATAACCAACTCTTTTTCGCAAATGCTTGAGGCTTTGCCGGTTTTGGGCTGGGTGTTGACCAAAACGGGTTTAGTATATATCATGGCGCTGTTATGACCTTGCATATAAGGGGGAAGTTATGAAGAGGCTTTCTATCGCATTTTTGGTTACTTTCTGCATGTTTCTCACTGCTTTTGCCGGTGCTGCCGACGTTAACACCGGTCTCAACGATGACGTTATCGTCGCCGGTGAACCGCCCGTTACCGGCTATGTAATCGACTGCCACAACCGCATTCTTGAGTTCGTGCTCGGCACGCGCATGACCGTCGCTCAGAAAGAGGCTTTTCTGAACGCCATCACGGCCGAAGTTTCAGGCATGGCAAGAGAAGACCGCGACAATTTTGTACAGGTGATCGAACTGGTTGACTCGCTTTCTCAGCTTGGCGAAGAAGATCAGGAAGAGATCCGTCAGGATCTTGAAAAGAATTTTCTGGAAAGCGCCGCCGCTCTCACCGATGACGCCGCAGCCAAACAGTTTCTGGCGTTGAAAAACGACAGCTTCAAACTGGTTGTCGATCAGGCCGAATTCAATGTAACCAACCAGTCGGTTGAAGCTCTCTCTGAATACCTCGCTTTTGTTGCAAACCCCGAGAAACCTGTCTGGCCGGATGCAAAGGCCATCGATGCCATCAAGATCAGAGTTAAGGCCGGTTTTGCCGCCCTTAAAGACGAAGAACGTCAGGCTCTCGATGACTTTCAGCTCACCTGGTATCTGATTCGCGCTGCCTGGCAGGGTACTGCCGATGTTGCCAAAAAAGATGCCTGGCGCAAGGGTTTTGCCGCTCTTGGTCTCAAAGCCGGCGAAGTTCCCGAAGTCAATCAGATCAAAGCCGCCATTTCTACCGATGTTTACGGTGATATGCTCGATGCCGCTACCCAGATGGGCGTTGAACCCCTTGAATGGTCTGCCAGCACTACTCAGAAAATCTGGTAAGCCAGGAGGCAACCATGGCTTCAATACCAATGAAAAAAAAGTATTTCGTCAGAGAGCTGGTTGGCGCAACCAGCGTTGGCGAATACTACCTGATTGCCGATCCTGAAAATGACCGTGGCCTGGCGATGGTTGAAGAGCAGACGCCGCTGTCGCAGGTCGTTGCCAGGGCCTTCCTTGATAAGGCATTTCTGCCGGCGACCCTGGTGATGAAAAATGTCGAAGGGGCCGAAGTTCTTAAAATTACCAAGCCGGCTTCGCTGTTGAAATCAGTTTTTACGGTGCATAACGCCGACGGCAGGGTTCTGTGCGTCTTTAAGCACCGTGTTTCTCTGTTTCGCCCTGTGGTCAGCGTTGAAGACGGAAACGGCCAGTCTCTCGGCAGCATCGAAGGCTGCTGGAAATTCAGGCTGTTTCAGTTCAGAGACAACAACGGCAACAGCCTCGCCAGCATCAGACATCTTTATGGCGGCATTGCCCGCGAGCTGCTGACTACCGCTGACGATTACGAGGTCGATATTCACTCCGACTCTTCAATGAATCTGATAAGTCTTGCAGCTACGATCTGCATCGACTTCATGTTTCACGAAAGCTGATTCAGAGCAGACCAAGCTTTTTCGCGCGACGCCTGGCCCAGATCTGGGCCAGGCGTCCGCCCATATTGGCAATATTGATTGCTGTGGTCAGATGCTTTTCATAAAAAGGTGTCAGGTAGGCAAGGCGAACGAGCTGCCAGTAGAGGGTGTGGATATTGTCACAGGAAAAATGCAGTTCATCGCCTTCGCCCGGGAATTTCCAGGTTTTTCGCAGTCCGGCTGCAGCTTTTTCTCCGTCGCGCATTTTTACTGCCACGTTGAAAGGCCCGTCTGGTATGAACAGTCTTTCTGAACCGCCGCTCAGCGAGCTGACAGCGGCATGGGCCAGATTTTCTCTGATTTGTTGTGGTGTTTCGGCAAGCGGTTTGTTTACTGTAAAGGTTTTGATATTCTTGATAACCCTGGCGGCCTGGCGACAGGCAATCTCGCAGCCGGAAAAAAACGTCGGAACCAGGCCAGCCGGTGCTACCGACGCCGCAAACAGTTCGGCTTCGGTCAGCGGCTCGTCATTCACGAGAATGCCGGAAAATTTCGAAGTCAGGGTGTGCGGAAGAAACCCGTCGGTGCCAGAAGCCGCATGCATTCCGGTCATTAACAGATAATTGAAGCCTCTGGCTTCGCCAATGCCAGTAATTGGGCCAATCTGGTAACCTTGATCTACTTCGATACCTTCGTCGATCAGCTCTCTGAAAAGGTTGTAGCCAGTACGGTGAAAATCTTTGACCCTGACTCTGCCAATGCCGCTGTTGAGCAGCTGCCGCCCGATCTGGTCGATATCGCGCGAGAGTTCGACACAGGCCCTTACCCAGCCATCGTTGAACAGTTGCGAGTCCTGGCGGTTATGACAGCCGGTTGAGCCCTCGATGTCGGCAATTATGAGCACCGAAGTCATTCGTCTTCAGCCACTTTCTGAAATCTGACTTCATCTTCGAGCTTGGTGAAACCTTGCCCGATGACCTGGCGCGCATCACCGACAATTACAAAGGCTTTCGGATCATTATCATAGACGATGCGGCGCAATATCGGCAACTCACCGCGGCGAATAGCAGTCAGCAACACGCCAACCGGTTTTCCTGAATACATGCCGATGCCTTCGAGGCTGGTGACGCCGCGATGCAGTTCTTCGATGATGGCCCAGCATATGACATCAGACTGTTTTGAAATGATTGTCACGGTTCTGAAGACCGACATGCCTTCGAGCACGGCATCGATGACCTTGCTGGTGAAAAAGACGGTGATCAGGCCGTAAAGCGCCAGTTCAGCTCCGAAGGTAAAACCTGCCAGACCGGTGACGACAATGTTTGATACAAGTGTCACATCGCCGATCGGAATGCGGTATTTGTAGTGAAGTATCTGGCTGACGATGTCCATGCCGCCGCTGGTGCCACCGGCCTTGAAGGTAATGCCAACTCCGATGCCCGAAAGAATGCCGCCGTAAAGCCCGGCAAGAATAGGGTTAGTGGTCATCGGCGCTACCGGCATGACATTCATCATGACTTCAATGGCGGCTGAATTGACGATAATCGAGAAAAGGGTTTTCCAGGCTGAGCCGCGCCCGATAATCTTTGCCTGCATAGCGATCAGAACGATGTTGCAGATAAGAATGGTAAAGCCCACGGGCATTTTGACGACGAAGAAAAGGATCGTGGCAATGCCGGAGATGCCTCCCGGGGCGATCCGGTTCGGTACGGTAAAGGCGGTCATGCTGAATGCAAGCAGCAGCGCGCCTGAAATCAGATAAAAAATATCGAGCGGCCGAACGGTATCAGAAGGTTTTGCCATGCAATCTCCGGTTCAAATCGGTTCGAAAATTGCGGGCATTCTAGCACAGAAAAACACTGCTAACAATCCCGGGGAAATTCCCGGCAGCTGATTGTCTGCTTGATTTTGCCACGGGGTTAAGTTAGCATGAACCCGTGACCTGAAAGTGGCAAACGCCTTTTGTCAGTCTTCGTTATTGAACTGGCCGCGGTAAAATATGACGAATTTGCAGTGGCTGCAGTTGAGCGTAAAATAGGGGGTCTGACGACCGGTATGAGATCTGCGAATCATCGGAGCATTGCATTGTGGGCAAAGCATAGGGTGCCTCCATTATCTGATTACATTTTTCCCTGTCCTGATAAATATATCGGCATAATTCCATGAAAAATTCAGTCTTTTTTTTATTGAATCATTCCCGCTCTGGAAAAGCGCAGACCCGCTATCTGGCCGGCCTGGTCGCCGGGCTGCTCATGCTTGTTCTCGCCTTCTGGCTTTACCGGTTTCCGCAGCGCCAGACAAGGCTTGTTGCTGAAGCCAGATCACAGGCAATTATCCAGATTGCAGCATCTGCTGCAGCTCGCCCGGCCATCAACGTTAAAAATTCTCTGACTCTTCTCGGCCGTTTGCCGGTGTTGCGTCAGTTTGATCCCGGAATGGGGCTCGCCGAAGGTATTACCGGGTGGCGCAGAGATTTCACTTTACTGCTTGAGTCGTTCGAAGCGCCTCTGGCCTCTATGTGGCAGGAATTTATCGATGTCAGCCGCGGGTTTGAGTGGTGGCAGAGTATTCCGGAAGCTGCATTGATGCGTTTCTGGAACTTTGGTACTTTTGGCAGTCTGCAGTTTGAAGGCGAAGAAGATTTGCCGCCTTTCGGTCTGGTTTCAGTCTCAGAAGAGGAACATGCCAGAATTTCGCTTATGGCCGGCGTTGTTCCAGAAACCGTGCGCCTGCTTACCGCCGGATTCGACCGCTTTTTTAACCCGATTCTGCAGATTGTCAGATGCATCGACTATTTTCCGGGGCTGTGCTCGACGGGTTCTTCCACTGCCGTGCCGGTCCATAATCTTCTGGCGCTGATGCTGGATGATGGGCACATTCGAACCCTGGCACTCAAGAATCTTTCGGGCACCGTAATTGCCGTGGCCGGCGATGCTGAGCTGTTTGCCTCAGATCCTGACGACCGCGACTGCCAGTCCATCAAAAACGGAATCCCATTTTTCTGCGGCCCGGTAATTTATGATCAACAGCAGAAACGACCGGTATGGTGGGTTGCCGTGCCGGTGCGCAACGAACAGCGACAGCCTGTGGCCTGCCTTTCGGCCATGGTCGATATCAGCTATCTCAGTGAAATGGCTGATAAAACCAGTTCTGGTCCTGACAGCCTTGTTTTTACCGAACGCAGCGGTGTTGCCATCGGGCATCATGACCCGCAGATCGTGGCGCAGCAGGTCAATTTGAGTGCCGCCCTGCTGCCGATCGCCGAAATTGAAGAAAAGCCAATCAGTGGCATTTCCCGTCGCAATGACCGGGTGCTTCTGCATACTGCCGCGGCGTTGAAATATTCTGACATGCGCTATCTGCCAGATTGGTATGTTTTTATCCAGACAGATCTCACGCAGGAGAATTCTCTCGACGACTATCTGATTCTGTTGTGTGTAATTCTGCTTGCTGCAACCGGTGGGTATGTTTTATCCTGTTGCGTTGTACGTATAAACAATTCATCCTTTGGGGAAAGATAAAATGACGGACCTTCGTCGTTTGGGAATGGCGTTTGCCGTGGCCTGCAGTCTTACCTGTGCCACTTCTCCCGTGTATGCCTCACGCAAGGCAACCGACATGATGTCTGAGGCTCTCAAGCAGAGAGCGGCCGGTAACCTTGGCGAAGCTATAAGCAGCCTCGAATATGCGGCTGAACAGGCCGGAAACGTTGTGCAGCAGAATCTGGCCCGTTTCATGCTTGGTGACTGCCAGCTGGAATCAGGCCGTTACGCCGACGCCGCCAGAACCTTCTCGGCTTTGAGTGAATCGGTAAAGTCAGGCGAAGAAAAGGCCGAAGCCCTTTTCCGTCTGTTGCAGGCAAATTCGGGTCTTGGAAATCAGGGTCGTGTAAACAGCATTTTTGCCCAGCTTAAGCGCGATCATGGTCGAAGCCCGTATTGCGAACTGGCGAAGTCGTTCATGAAAACCCAGGGCTTCAAAGAAGAAGCCGCTTCTCCAGAACCGGAGAAAAAAGAGACTCTACAGCCGGTAGTTGCTGCAGAAGCCGAGCCGGAAAAGCCGACGCCGGTGGCTAAAAAGGCTGAACCGGCCACAAAGCCGGCAAAACCAGCGCCCGTCGCTGCGATTGAAGCTGACGACGACATTCTTCCGGATGAACGACCGCAGCCAGACCACGAGATAACAGAAATGGAAGAGGCGCCGCCGCCCGAAGAAAAGCCGGTAGCAAGGCCTGAACCGGCAAAAACAACTAAAGCCGAAGTTCCTGCCCGTGTGTCTTCGCAAAAGGAACGGCCTGCTGCCGCTTCTGCGCCAGCTATTGCCGGAAAGGGCATGAAAAAAGCAGACCCGCAGACCGCAACGTTGTTGCGTTCGATTCTGCAGGTCGAAACTGCCGCCGGCAGCGCTAAAGACGAGCTTGTCAGCCGGATTCTCGGGCTCCAGGATTCACTTAAAGACGGTCCCGAAAAGGCTGGCATGGATAAAGTTCTGATGGATCTCGCCGAAGCCACTACCGGTTTTGGTGAACTGCTCGAAGCCTGCAAGACTTACGATAAGGTTCTTACGCACCACCCGGCATCGCCGTTGGTAGAAAAGGCTTATTTTCAGGCAATCCGCCTGCGCGCCGTTTTAGGAGTGCATGAGGCGGTCGTTGGCTGGTCAAAAGCTTTTCTGGCCGCTTTTCCCGCTTCTGAATACCGCAGTCAGGTGCGCGCTCTCGTCGAATATTCACAGGCCGGCGGCCAGCTCGATCTTTCGGCCGGTGGTTCGCCAGTGCCGGCGACGGCCACAGTGAAGGGTGGTTCTGGCGCCAGGTCGGCGGCCGGGGCAGACACTTCGTCGGCAAACGCGGCTCTCGCGGCTGATTCCCAATATGCTGCCGCCTCGCGCAAAATGAAAGACGGCAAATATACTCTGGCGCTCGTCGATTTCAATCGTCTTGCGAAGAAATATCCAGACGCACCCCAGATCTGGTGGGATGCAGCGCTCGTCAATGTTCAGCTTGAAGATTTTAAAAAGGCTGCGGTGGCGATCAACCGCATGCTTGAACTCGATCCTGGCAATCAGGATGCCAATTCTCTATCAGGATATATTCACTACCGGCTCGAAAACTTTGAAGAAGCCGCCAGTGCTTATGATCAGGCCGGTGAGCCCGAAGGCCGCGGGGTAAACTTTTTTGATGCCAAAACTGCTTCAGAGCGCATGAAAAAGACGGCCGAAAAGAAAAAGTAAGCTACGAAGGAGAAGTTACAGATGAACAGCGAAAACATTCAGGTGATTCAGTCTTTTATCAAAGACGGCGATGCCAAAAAGGGCGCGTCAGAATGGGGCGCAGCAAAAATTTGCTATCTGAAGGCTTCTGAAGAATACCAGAGCATCCGCGAGATTGACCCTAAAGCACCGGTAACCAAAGAAGAGGAAGACATCAAACGCATTATCGCCGGGCGTATTGCTGAAGTCGATGAACATCTGGCAGGCGTGCATCTCGAAAAAGGTGAAACCGCCCTGCGCAACAAAGCCTGGCAGGTTGCCATCGACGAGCTTGAAGAAGCTACCTCACTCGCCCGTGACGAGAATGTCAAATTTCTCGAAGAAGTTAAGGCTCTGCTCGACAAAGCGCGCGAAAGACAGCGCGATCACCTGCTGCATATCGAAATGACGCCGTTTGTCGAACGCGGCGATGATTTCAGCCGTTCCGGCAACTTCGGCGAAGCCATTCTTGAATACCAGGCAGCTCTGAAACTGGTTAGCGGTCTGCCCGATAACCACCGCTTCATCAGCTACATCAAGGCTGCTCTCACCGATTGCCGCCGCTGCATCATCAGGCCCTATCTCGCCAAGATCAACAAAGCATGCCATGCCGGCAAATATGCTCACGCTGCCACCATGCTCAAACGCGCGCAGCTGCTGCTCGACACCCGCGATAACGTTTATCACGCCTTTCTTGAACAGCTCAAGGAAAAGATCCATCAGAACCTCAAAGAAGACGAATTCGTCGAAACCGAAGAATTCGAAGCTCCCGAAGTCTGGGAACAGGCCGTTAAAGATTACGAGGAAGCGCTCGACCTTTATTCTTCGTTCTCGGTTACCGACCCCTTCGCACCGGCTTATACCGGGGTAAATGTTTTTGAAGACCGTTTTGTCGAATCGCGCCGCAAACTCGGCAAGCTCTACAAGACCCGTGCCGACCGCCTCAGAGACCAGGCAAAGGTTGAAAAGGCGATTCGTAACTACAAAGAGGCTCTCAAGCTTCTGCCCCGCTCAGATAAAATGTTTCACGAAGCTTTTCGTGAAATGAAAAAGCTGCGTGCCCAGGTGGCTGTTCCGGCCTAAATGAGTCCAAAACCGCAGACAGAAGATTTTCTCAATTCCAGCGAGATTATCAGGCTGACCTCCGAAAAACCGGTCTGCCTGATACCTCTATGGGAATTCGTTCTCGCGCTGATCGTCGCTCTGGTAACGACGCTGCTGTTTTATTTCGGTTATTTCAACCGCATCGAAAATGCCACCCTCGATTTTCGTTTCGACCAGCGCGGCGAAATGGCGAAAAACCATGACATCGTTCTGATAAGCATTACTGAAGAATGTCTCGGCGAAATTGGTACCTGGCCCTGGCCGCGCGCTACCCATGGTCGACTGCTCAATACTCTTAAAAAAGAAGGGGCGAAAGTCGTCGCTTTCGATATTCTTTTCAATGACCCGTCACTCGCCGGCCCGGAAGATGACAAAGAGTTCGGACAGCAGATTCTCAGGTTCGGGCGCGTCGTTCTGCCACGCATTGCCTCGAAAACAACCCTGCTGGATCCCGAAACTTTCGAATTTGTCGAGAGAGCCGGCTGGGCAAGACCGGTTCCGATTCTGCTCGAAGCCCGGCCACACGAAGGCTTCATCGATATCGATCACAAGGTTCTTAACCCCGACGGTGTCATTCGTAAGCTGCGCCTGCAGAAAAAACACGGCGAAATTACCAGTAATATTTTTGGTATTGCGGCTGCCGAAGCTTATCTTGGCGTAAAACCAGTTGTCGAAAGCTTCGGCATGCGTGTCGGCGATCGGCTGCTGCCATTTTTCGACTGCTACGAACCAGAATCTGGTCAGCGTGAAAAATCCTACCTCGTTAACTACGCCGGCGGTAACCGGCATTTTGACGAAATCAGCTATTCCGAAGTTTTAAGCGGCAAATACCCGCATGGCTTTTTTTCCAACCGCCTGGTGCTGGTTGGTACAAGAGCCGCCGGCATCTCTGAAGATCTGAAATTCTGCCCCTATGGTGCCCTGTCTGGCGTCGAGATTCACGCCAATCTGCTGCACAATATTCTCAACCGTCGCTTCTTGCATCGCAGTACCGTCGAAACAACGATAGTTCTTATTTTCGTTTTTGCTTTCGGATCCGCCTATCTGCTCTGGAAAACCCCGGGCTTTTCGGCCAACGCCATTTGTCTGGGTGCGGCTGCCGCCTGGCTGATTGCCGGCATACTGCTGTTCAACTATGATTTCATTCTTGAAGTGACTCCGATTCTGGTCATGGTACCGTTTCAATGGGCTGTTACCAGATTGATTCAGCAGTTCGAATCGCTCAAGGAAAAGAACTATGACCTGGCTCGCAAAGTCAGAGAACTGGCGATCATCAATGAGGTGAGCAAGGCCGTCAGTTTTATGGGCGACCTCGGAAAAACCCTCGATGCCATTCTCAGCCGCGGGGTTCAGGTTCTCAATGCCGAACGTGGTTCTTTGTTCCTGCTTGACGATAAATACGAAGAGCTTGTCGAAAAGTCAGTGGTTTTTGGTGTTGAAGGCGAAGCCCGTATCGATGAAAACCTTAAAAAGCAGTTCAAGAGCGGCATCGGCATTGCCGGTGAGGTTTTCAATTCGGGCCGGCCTCGCCTGATTCAGAATGTGCGCAAAGACAAGAGTTTCGCGTTTCGTGATGCCGAGCGCGACAGCATCAGAACGCTGATCTGCGTGCCGCTGATGATAAAAGATACTGCTATCGGGGTCATGAATGTCGTTAACCGCCGCGAAGGCCGCTTTAATGACGAAGATCTGCAGACGGCCCTGACAATGGCCAACCAGGCGGCCGTGGTTATCGAAAAATCACGTCTGTATAATCTGGCCACTATCGACGGTCTGACCGGCCTCGTTGTCAGAAGACACTTTCAGGCGAAAATTGAAGAGGAATACCGCCGCGCCCGCCGCTACAGCAAACCTTTGTCATACCTGATGACCGACATCGACCACTTCAAGAAATTCAACGATACCTACGGCCATCAGACCGGTGACATGGTGCTGCGCGAAGTTGCTAAAATCGTGCGTGATACGGTGCGTGATACCGATATCGCCGCCCGTTACGGTGGCGAAGAATTTGCCGTGATCCTTCCCGAAACCGAACCGGATGGCGCCATGCTGCTTGCTGAAAGACTGCGACAGCGGGTAGAATCGGCGATATTTGCCGGCCCGACCGGCGATCTGAAGGTAACCATAAGTGTCGGGGTCTGCTCTATGCCGATCAATCAGCCTGAGAGCGCCACCGAAATGATAAAAATGGCTGACGAAGCCTTGTATGTCTGCAAGCGCAATGGCCGTAACCGCGTCGAAAGGGCTGAAAATCCGCCAGCAGAACCCGCACCGTCACCTGCTCCGGCGCCAGCGCCAGCGGCCGGGCCAACCTCCGTCTGATTCAGATTTTTTCGAGGTCTTCGCGCTGCAGATTCAGATTTTTCAAGGCCCGGTAAAAAGTGGCCTTGTGGATGCCAAGGAATTCTGAAGCTTTGGTGATGTTTCCGCCCGCAAGGCGGTAGGCATGGCGAAGCTCTTCGGCAGAAAACTTTCTTTCGCCGTTGACCGGCTGAGGGACCTTCATACCGCCATTGCCGATTGCAGCTACGTTGTCATCGGGCATTCCGAGTGCGATTGGCTGGCGATCGGGTGTAATGGCGACTTCGGTGTAGCCTGAGCCGCCGGCATAGCGTGCGGCGTTCATGCGCTCCTCATACCATTCTTTGAGGGCCCGAAGTCCGATAACGTCGGTCTGATTTTCGGCAAAGAGCCTTTCCATGAGGTTGCGCAGTTCTCTGACGTTGCCCGGCCACTGATACTGTTTCAGCAGCTGTACCGCCTCGCGGGTCAGGCATGCGATATTGCGGCCGTATTTCTGGTTGAACTGTCTGATAAAATGCTGAATCAGCAGTTCGAGATCTTCGCTTCTCTGCCTGAGTGGCGGAATTCTTATCTGCAGTGCGTTGATGCGATAAAAGAGATCAGACCGGAAAACATTTTCGAGACTTGCCTTTTCGAGATTGCGGTTCGTGGCGGCAATTATTCTGACATCGACCTTGATCGGGTTTTCAGAGCCAACCCGTTCGATCTGCGAAGTTTCAAGAACGCGCAGCAATTTGGCTTGTGACAGTTGCGGCAGGTCGCCAATTTCGTCGAGAAACAGGGTGCCGCCATTGGCGCGTTCAAAACGGCCGCGATGCGACTTGATCGCGCCGGTGAACGAACCTTTTTCGTGCCCGAACAGCTCGCTTTCGAAAAGAGTGTCAGTAATAGCCGAACAGTTCATGGTGACAAACGGGCCCCGGGCCCGCCGGCTCATCTGGTGAACCGCAGCGGCAATACCTTCTTTGCCGGCACCGGTTTCACCGGTAACCAGCACGGCGGCGTCAGACATCGCATACATTCGCACCTTGTTGAAAACCTGCTGCATGGCATCTGATACGCCGATCAGGCCACAAAAGCTGGCTTCTTCGATCATTGCCGGAGGTGTCGCCGAAACTTCCTGCAGCAGAATGCTTGTCAGTTCTTCGTTGCCTGGCCCGGGTCTGATTACAGAATCCAGCAGTAGCTGATGTACATTGCCACGGGTATCTTTCAGCGCCACACGAAAGCCACTCATGGCTGTGGCGTCGTGAGTCCGCTCGATCAATTCGACTATACCGGGTAATACCGGCTCAAGAATCTTGTCGACCGGCTTTTCCTGGAGCTCGGCAGCCGTATGACCGAGATACCCGGCCAGCCATTCAGGAATTTCCTGAATGACAAATCCGCCATCGACCATTTTTACGGTCAGATTGCGACTGGGCGGCAGAAGCAGCAGCGGGTGTCTTTCTGTGTTCATCATATTTTAAAGCATATTACAATTTTGCCCGATATTTTTCAACCCGCCGCCGGTGAACCGCGAAAATCTGTGACCTGCAGTAAAGCGCATGTTTTTGCAGCAGATATGGTGAATTGCAAAAATATCGTCAGGTATTTTCAGGCATCTGCCGATTAGTGACGCGTATCGCCATATCTGAAAAGTTCTGTCGGAAAACCTAATGATCAGACCTGAAACTATGCAAAAATTTCTGCTGGTGACGGCCATGCTGCTGCAGGTGGCTGTGGTTCCCCTGTTTGCCGATGCGATAAAGTTCGAATTCGACTATGATTCGCGGTCATTCGTCGACAGTATGCGCCGTGACTGGACCGCTTACGTCTACGATACTGCCACCACTACCCCGGCTTTTGAAAAGCGGCAATATGATAAAAGTTTCATGGGCGGATACAGCGATCTTTATATGGCACTCAAGTCAGATCTTAACGAAACACATTATTTCGATATCAAGGAAAATCTGTATTACCGCAGTTATAACGATTCGGAGCCCCTCAGCCGCGATGTTGCCTCGTTCAGATACCGCGAACTCGATCATCTTTTGAATGTCACCTGGGGCATTGCCGCCGGTGATCATGATTACGCTCAGTTCGACTATTTCAACAACATTCTCGAGGTTAAAGACCTTGAAAGTCTCAATTACAAATCACATCGTGGCCGGGCCCAGCTGACGCACGAGTTTAATATGCGCACCGACTTCAGTCTCTACGGCTCTTTTGAAGAACGCGAGTATGATTTCGACATCGACAGCAATTTCAGAGAAGGCCGCGCCGGTTTCGAAGTTGCCTCAAGACTGCCGGGCCACGACCGCTATGTACAGGTGGCGGCCTCGGCAAGAGGCGACAGAGATTATTTTGAGAATTTTCCGGGAGCGATGTCGGCCAAAAATGCGGTCGATTATTACACCACTTATGCGAAAAACCCGCGTGATGACGATCCTCAGGCTCGCTACCTGCGCGAACGTCGCCGCGGTGAATTGTATCTGCGCGCGTTTGGCGAGCTGACCAATCGCGAATACGTGAAACTCGACAACAAGATGGGGGAAGTGGCGGCCGGTTTTGAGACTGCTTACGATGCGGCGGGCGATCTGACTCTGCGACTGCGTGATACTTATCGCAAAACCGATTTTGACCGTGAATCACCTTTGCATTTTCAGCATGATGGTCACAGTAACTATCTGGCTCTGGCGGTTGACTATTATTACAGTGCCAATATGGCCCAGACCGTTACACTGAGTGATGAACTCAATAAATTCGTGGCGGCCGGCAGCGAAAACTTTCGGATCAACTCTCTCACCTACGAAGGCTTTTTTACTTATGGTAAATCGCGGGCAAGCCTGGTACTTGGTGCGCTGCGGCGCCGTTATGATGAAAAAAGAGTTTTATATCCTGACGAAGACGAACTCAGGGCTATTCTCGGCTATGACTATCTGATTACCGAGACCCTCAGATTTCGCATGAAGTCAGAATTTGTCGACCGTGATTATCTTGAATTCGAAAATTATCTGTATTCAACTCACAGCCGCAACGGCTGGCGGGTGGGGGTAGAAAAATCCTTCAGTTCCTCAAACTCTCTTGAGCTGGCATACCAGGAAAACAACGAAAAGAACGATCTGCATACACAGAACAATCTCGAAGAAAAATCGATCGGGCTCAGCTGGATTTCGCATTTCTGACAGGGGAACGCGGTGTTTTATAAATTCAGCGTTTTTGTTGTGGACATCATGGGTATGTGATACAATTAGTTGCCTATGCTAGCTATTGCCTTTACCGGAGTAATTCAGCACGAAGTCGAGCAGGCTCAGCTTCGCAGACTTACGGCGTCGGTAAGGGCAGACGCGGGTACAGGCTGCATTGTTGTTTGCAATGCAGATGGTCTGTTTGCTTCGGCCGCAAGGCTTGAGGCGCAGATTGAAGTGCTCTTTGACAGTGGAATCGATGTGGTTTTCCTCGGTGAACAGGCCATTGCCAGAAATGCCGGCCGCTCTGCTCTCATGCAGTCTGACCGGCCTCTGATAAGACCTGCAAACCTGGCCAGAACCTGCCCGGGGCGTGGTTCTCTGCTTTTTGGCGGCACCGAAAAGTCATTCTGGATGCTGAGCGTGGTCGATGGTACTGGTAAAATTCCGGTTGAGCCACCGCACGTTTTTCTTGATAAATTTTTCAGAAACAAAACCGACGACTTGCCCGTAATCATTAATGTGAATGGCACAGACTTCGATTACCGTCAGGCTCTCGCATGGCGGTATGGCTCAGACAGGGCAGGTGTTCTCTTCTTTGGCTGTGGTACAGGTTCTCCGACAGTTGTCGCTCCGGGTGAGGGCTGCTTTCTGCAGCACGATACCGGTTCGGTGGTTGCCGATCGCTCGGTCGGCGGTCTGACGCCGGCGTGCTGGTGGCAGAGACAGATTGAACGATTACCGGTTGCACCTGCTTCTGAGTGGGGGCTGTTGCGCTGTGATTATACAGTGGTCTGGCTCAATGGTAACGGAAAACCGCAAAAACATCTGCAGAAGACTGTTATGCTATAGCTGCAGCGATTCGACTGAATTCTGATACGTCAATTTTAAGGAGACCACAGCAAGGTGGCCGAAGGTTTAAAGGTTTTACATCAGCAGCTTCTCTATGAAGCCCAGAAGCAGATTCTTTCCAGCGGAAAGAATACCGATGTGATTCTTCAGATTCTCAGCCGTACTTCTGTCGACCTCTTTGGCAAAAAGGGCTTTGGTGTTCTTTTTTACGACGCTTCGGCCCAGATTTCGCGAATAAGATTCAACGATGGTTTCAGCGTAAAGTCGCTGAACTTTCACTGCGAAGAATTTACCCGCAGCAAGCTTGAAAGGCGCCCTTTCCCGGCCGGCCCGGTTGCTGATGAAAGCGGCGAAACGCACGTTCTGATACCTCTTGGTCCAGATAGTGACCCGTTCGGGGTCCTTCTCCTCCAGGAAATGTCGAGCAGTGAGGCTGGCACACTGGCTGCCTTCCGCGAACTGGCGACCACCTCGATCAGCACTTTCCTTGAAGTCGAGCTGGTCAGGCTGCGCATGGAAGAAATGGGTGCCCTGCTCGAAGTTGGCCGGGTCGTGAGCTCAACCCTTGATCTGCGCGAACTGCTGACCAAGATCATGAGCACCGCAACCAAGGTTATGCGCTGCGAAACCTCGACCGTTTATCTGGTTGATGAGCAGACCAACGAGCTGTATTTTCACATTGTTTCCGGTGATCCGAACGTTGGCGCCAAGCTCCAGGAAATCCGTCTGCCCATGGGTACCGGCCTGGCTGGCTGGTGCGCGCAGAATAACAAGCCCGTCATCGTTCCGGATACCGAAAAAGATCCGCGCTTCTTCAAGGGTGCCGATAAAAAATCAGGCTTTGTCACCAGATCGATGATCTGCGTGCCGATGCGTCTTAAAGACAGGGTTGTCGGCGTTCTGCAGGTTCTCAACCGCACCGGTGATATTCCTTTCAATGATCACGACCTTGAAACACTCGAAAATGTCGCCAATCAGGCTGTTTCGGCCATCGAAAACGCCCGTCTCTACGAAAATATCCAGAAAGTTTATCTTTCTACCATTGAAGTTCTCGCCACCGCGATTGATGCCAAAGACCCATATACCCAGGGTCATTCACGCCGGGTTACCCAGTATTCGGTTGCGATTGCCGAAGAACTCAACCTGTCGCCAAAAGAAGTCGAAAGCATTCGTTATGCCGGGCTTCTGCACGATGTTGGCAAAATCGGTATCAAAGACAGCATTATTCGCAAACCTGGTCGTCTGACCGATGAAGAATATGCCATCATCAAGAAGCACCCGGCAATCGGTGCTAAAATTCTGCGCCCGGTAGACTTTCTCGCCGACAAGATCCCGGGGGTGCTGCATCACCACGAATATTATGATGGCCGCGGTTACCCCGAGCACCTGACCGGAGAAAATATCCCGCTCGCCGGTCGCATCATCTGCGTTGCTGATGCCTTTGATGCCATGACCACCAATCGCCCATACCGCAAAGGTTTGACTGTTAAAACCGCGGTTGGTGAACTGCAGAAATTCTCGGGCAAACAGTTTGACCCGGTATGTGTCGAAGCATTCATGCGCGCCTTTGATCGCAAGCTTTTCCAGTATTTCGTCAAGGTCGAAGATTCTGACGACATGGTTCTGATCGATGACGAAAGCGAAAGCCGTGACCCGGCCGAAGGCATTCATGGCGAACTCGACAGCCAGCCGTATCCGCCCATGGCTGCCCACGAAATGAAAGACGACAAAAAGCTCGAAAGTCAGCCTTATCCACCGGTCATTCCACCACATGCCGAAATCAAGACTGATGACAAGACACAGGCCGAGAAGCCATCGTCACAGCCTTATCCGCCAATTACCGGTAATGAAAAGCCGGAATAAGCGTTAAAAAAGAAGCCCCCGAAATCAAGTTTCCGGGGGCTTCTTCTATGCTGGCAACCTGTCGTCAGCCGACCACACGCAGCTTTGGCTTGCCCTCAGCCTTTTTCTGGGTTTCATGGCGGGGTTTTTCATTGTGAATCATGTCGCGATTGGGCGCGAATGAAGGCACGATTTCCTGGAAACCCCTGATGATATTGCGCGGTTTACCAACTCTGGCAGCCATTTCGAGCTTTTCGACCATGGCCATTAAGGCCTGTTCATCGACTTCTTCTGGCTTGGCGATGAATATCTTGCTGTTGCGGGTGGCGGTGATGCCTTCAGAAGCGGTGAGAAGCTCTTCGTAAAGTTTTTCACCCGGTCTGATGCCGGTGAACTTGATTTCGATATCGCGACCGACCTCAAGACCGGCAAGTCTGATGAGGTCTTCGGCCAGATCGACGATGCGCACCGGCTCACCCATGTCGAGAATGAATACTTCGCCACCTTTGCCATAGGCTCCGGCCTGAATGACCAGTTTGCTGGCTTCTGGAATCGTCATGAAGTAGCGGATCATCTTCGGGTGGGTAATTGTGATTGGCCCGCCCCTTTCGATCTGTTCCTTGAACATCGGAATAACGCTGCCGCGACTGCCGAGAACGTTGCCAAACCTGACTGCGACGAATCTGGTCGGACTGCGTCTGGCGTAACACTTTAGAATCATTTCGGAGACGCGCTTGCTTGCACCCATGACCGAAGTCGGGTTGACGGCCTTGTCGGTTGAAATCATCACGAATCTTTCAACTCCGGCGTTGTGGGCCGCATCTACCAGATTTCGGGTGCCAAGAACATTGTTTTTAACCGCTTCTTCCGGGTTGAGTTCCATTAAGGGCACGTGCTTGTGGGCGGCAGCGTGAAATACGATTTCTGGCCGATGCGCCTGAAAAAGGTGTCCGATCTTTTCGCGATCCTGAATGTCGGTGATAATAGGTATCAGAACTGTGTTGCCAAGTTTGGCACTTCTCAGCAGTTCCTGGTGAGTCTTGAAAATACTGTTTTCGCCATGACCGAGCAGCAGAAGCTTTTCTGGCTGAAATGGCAGAATCTGCCGGCAGATTTCACTGCCGATACTGCCACCGGCGCCAGTTACCATAACCGTTTTGTTGGTTACATAGGCGGCAATTTCGGCAAGATTGATTTCGGAAGGTGGCCGGCGAAGCAGGTCTTCGATTGCGATATCACGCAGCTGCAGGCTGACTAGCTTGCCGCCAATGATGTCCTGAAGGCCCGGCAGGGTTTTAAATCTGACATTGGTATTCTGGCAGAGTTTTACGATTCTTCGCAATTCAGCTCCTGAAGCAGATGGAATCGCAATGATTATCTCATCCGCCATGAACTTTCCGGCGATCTCGGCGAGGTGTTCCGTTGAACCGATAACTTTCACGCCGTGGATTATCTGGTCTTTTTTCTTCGGGTCGTCATCAATCAGGCCGACCACATCGATGGGTAGATTGATGTTGCGTTTGATTTCGCGCAGAATGCTTTCGCCACCCTGTCCGGCGCCAACGATCAAAACCCGTTTTGCCCGTTCATTGGTGCGATTGAAAAGCCAGCAGCGGAAAGGACTCATCTCGACGACGTTGAGAAGAACTCTTGGCGCGATACGCAATGTACCGATCAAAATCAGATTCAGCATCCAGTCGATGACAAACACAGCGCTGAGACTCGGAAAAGCCTCCATGAAAAAAATCGAACAGAATTTGAGAATCGAGTAGCCGGTTACGGCTGTGAATACCGCGACCATATCAGACAGAGAGGTGAACCTGAGAGTGCGGTTATAAAGCCCCAGAGCCCAGAAGCACGCGAGACCTATCGGCACCAGCATTGGTATGATGAAAAGCAGATAGTGGATATGCTGTGGCTCGAGCTTGTCGAATTTGAGCCAGATGGCCGCAATCAGCGAAAAAGAAATGCAGATGGTATCTGCAAGTATGAAGATCAGTTTCCTAATCGGAGTCATATTTTGTCAATGTACCCCTTCCAGATCCGTAACCTGTTAATTTAGGCAGAATTTTAGCATGGCATTATAAGATTGTCGACTTTTTTGTACCGATTTTAAATCTTGTTTGATGAAAAAAAAGATTATCTGCGCGGTGAGTTATGCCGATTTCTGGTATATGGAGACAATCTCTGAACAGATGAACGATTGCCGGCAGATAACAGCGGTCAGAAGGCAATGCACTGCCTGTGGTGCTGCAAACATCTCCGCTGCAAAATTTTGTGGCAGTTGCGGCGCTAAAATACCGACTGCGACAATTATCAGAAACAAAAGATCAAAAAGATCAAGGCGGCGCGTCTATTTCAGAGCGATCCTCGTTCTGGCCGGAATTCTGGTTGCCGCCTCAGCGGTTATGAGTTACCAGCTTTTCAATAGAACTGACGGCGTTAAAGTTTCACCAATGCCCTTTGCTGATGTCCCCGCGGATCACCCGGTTTACCGTACATGCCGAAACCTTCTGGAAATACAGGCTGTGAGCTATCGAAAGATCCTTGAATTTGCTCCACATGAAACAATTTCTCCGGCTGAATGGAACCATGCCCTGAATTCTGCTGCGGCTCACATGAAAATTGCTGCGCCAGCAGAGGCAATGCTGCCGGAAAATTCGAAAGTTACGGTTGATGCATTGCGAAGCCGGGTAGGAATTCTCGATGGCGACCCTGAATGGGTGAGTAATACTTCACGTATCAAGGCATACTTTTGTCTTGAACAGATATTCTTTGGCACGAAAGGCAGAAAATGAAGCGGTTGATTTATCTTTTCTATTTCTGCGTTCTTCTGACGGCGGTTTCCTGGCGACTTGCCAGCGCCAGTTCTGACTTGCCTGAACTTCAGAGTGTAAGACTTCACGAAGCCAGTGTCGGAACCGACCTGGTTTTTTCCTTCAACCGTATGGTCCGGCCGGCAACAAGATTTTCTGGTCAGGAAAATTGTCTGACCCTTGATTTTGCTGATGCCTCAATCGCTGAACAGTTGGCTGAGAAAGCTTTCGCCGGCAGAGACCTGAAGCTGGGCTGGCTTGCAAGTTTACCCCCCAGAGAAAACCTTGTAAGAGCCAGGCTGTATATTCAGCCGCATTGCCTTGCCGCTGTCCGCTATTCCGGAGAAAATGTGATCGTGAGACTGACCGAAAAAACTCAGGTTAAATCTGACGAAAACAGTGATGACCGAAAGCTTCTCAATCCGCATGAAGATAAAAACTCTCCGGCAGTCGTCAGCCTGCAGGAAGCGCCATTTCGACCGGCTGTTGAAGAACTCGCGTCTCAGGCCGGCATCGAACTGAGGCTTTCAGGAAATCTGCCCGAGTCGTTCAGTCTTGAGCTGGAAGCTTCGAGTCCTGTTGAAGCTCTGCAGGCGATTGCCGATGTCTGCAATCTCAGATTTTACCGCGAAGGTAAAGTCTGGTTTATGGCAGGGGTCTGAATCATGATCAAAACCCTTAAGGCATTTCTGGCGCTGGTTTGTCTGCTCAGCTGTCTCGTGATTTTTTCGGCCTTTAGCTTTCAGAAGCAGGACGACATGCTTACCCGTCTTGATCTGGCTCTTATTTTTGAGAAAATTCTTGAAAAACGCGCAATAACGGCTCAAGGCCAGTCGGTTCCGTCTTTTTTCGACCTTAAGGAAGACCGCATGCTGGCAGTCTTTCGCACCCTTTCGCTTAAGCTTATCGAGGGTTACCCTGACGGCAGCTTCAGACCCGAAGAAAGACTGAGAAATCTCGAAACCATCTGTTACCTGCAGAAGCTGGCCAGATGCCTGAGAAAGAATCAGCCTGAAGCCTATGAAACCAGACAGTTGATGCGCCTGTTTGCCTATCAGAGTCAGCCAGAGGTAATTCTTTCGGATAACCTGCCAGCCGGGACTTTTCCGTCAGAACTGGGCGAACCCGATGGGTTCGTTTCACGCAGAGTATTTCAGGATCTTATGGCGGCACTGCTGAGCGAAAATGGCAGACTGAACTTTCAACTTTCAGGAAAAGTTATTCATGCGGTTACCGGTCACCCGGTAGCGGGTGCCTGTATTGCCGCCGGCGAGAAGGCAGTAGTCGCCGACCGGGCCGGTAACTTTTCGATCGATCTTGGTGAAATCAGTCGCTCTGATGTTACGCTTTTTGCGGCGGCAGAAGGGTTCAGGCCCTGCGAAATGAAAAAAGATCTCAGACTGAGCCCGAATGTGGTGTTTCGTCTTAAGCCTGAGAAACCACGTTCAGCATTCTGAGAAAGCTCTAGCGATTCTGGCTGTAGTCGGTCAATGCCCAGCAATCATTGGGCTCTTTGCTTATCAGGCCCTGTTTTTCGAGCGCCGAGAGCAGCGCCATGATTTTTTCCGGCGGTGAGCCGAGAACTTTTTCCAGCTGGTTCTGACTGCAGGGGTGGCGCAGCAACAGCTTCAGCACGTCAGACGAAGCGGCGGGTCTGCTCCAGCTGCTCTCTTTGGGCGGAACCAGACTGTGTTCAAAAGCGGTCGAAACTGGAACTTTAAGCTGCAGCAAATCCCTGAACCGGTTGAGACGGCTCTGGTCGGCTGTTTTGATTTCGCTGGCGAGCGGCACCCGAACCGCAGTGTTCAGATACACAGATTCAAGCTTTTCAATACTGTTGAGATACTCGCTCAATGCCCGGATTTCAGATTCTGAGTCGTTGATTCCGGGGCAGACAAATATTTCTATCTCGACTTTGCCTGAAAAGGCCGCCGTAAAAAGGCGCAGCCCATCGAGAATCGCGGGCAGCAGCAGATCGCTGGTTGGCCGGTGAATTTTTCTGAAAGTTTCGGGGTTGACCGAAGTCAGAGTCGGCAGCAGCCGGTCAGCCAGCAGCAGTTCGTTGCGGACCTCTGGAAGGTGCAGAAGTGATGAATTGGTGATAACACAGGTTGGCGCATTTCCCAGTTTTTTGATTTCGGCAAGAATATAACCCAGACCCGAATGCAGGGTCGGTTCGCCGGTGCCGGAAATTGTTATCCAGTCTGGTCTGGCAATTTCGTTCAGTGTTTCGCGCAGTTCTGCGAGAACCACGTCAGGATTGCAGAATTCATGCCGTTCAGAGGTGTGAAAGGTGGTTTTCGAAAGCTGGCAGTAAAGACAGTCGAAAGAGCAGGTCTTCGTCGGGGTCAGATCGACCCCGAGCGAAATACCCAGCCGGCGCGAGGGCACCGGTCCGAAAATATAGGTTCTCATTTTTTGTCAGTGCATTTTCCGGCGTACAGGAAATAGTAGACACCGATCATGGCGAATATTGCCACAAACGGCACGATGACGACATAAAGCGATGAAAATGGTCGCGAAGGGTTCATTTTTTCACGGGCTTTCATCAGGTTTTTCAGGGTTTTTTCAAGTTCCTTGCGGACTTCGGCATCAGTAACATTTTTGATTGAGGTACGCAGTTCGGTGATTGCCTCGTCAAGGCTGGCGAGTGAAGTTTCCCGGGTCATTGGTTTTCCTCCTTCATTGGTGCGGCCAGACTGGTGCCCAGCCGTTCATCGAGTTTTTTCAGCTGATCGTTATTGAGATTCATGCCCTTGATGCGCCCCAGAACCGTTTTTGCATCGGATTCCCGCCCCATCTGGCGGTAACGGTCAGAAATAAGAAACATGCTGTCGGGGTCGATGAAACTGGTTTTCAGAGCCTTCTGATATTCTTCGGCGGCGGCAGAACCCTGCCCAGAGGCCAGGAACAGGTCTCCTATTCTGATAAATGGCGCTGGACTCTGAGTGTCATGGTTCATGGCGGTTTTATAGGCTTCGAGAGCCTGCTGGTGTTGCCCCATTTTTTTCAGCACGTCACCCTGAAGCAGGTAGAGAACCGGCATGTCGGTTTGCTGGGCAAGACCGTTCTGAACCACGGCCAGAGCTTCAGATGTCAGACCTTCTTCGAGCAGTGCAGTTGCAAGGGGTTCGATGCCGCGCGGATCATTTCTCAGGGCTTTCTGACTGTAGCGCGGAAACCCTTCGAGCTGGTCGGGGTTGCTGGCGCTGACCTGTTCAGTTATCTGCGCGGCAAGATTGTGCATGCCAACGTCAGAATAGCTGTTAGCAAGAGCTTTTAGAGCATGTATATTGCGCGGGTCGAGTTTGAGGGCCTTGAGATACCATACGGCCGCCGACTGATGTCTGCCGGTGGCGGTGTAGACTTTGCCGAGATTCATCAGGGCATTGAAATTAGCCGGGTTATGCGCCAGGACTGCCTTGAATGACTGAATTGCTTCATTGTAGAAGCCGCCTCTGGCATATTCAAGAGCCCTTTCATAATCAGGGTCAGCCGGGCTTTCTGTAATCACACTGTTTGGAACAATAATAGTTTCTGCCTGACCGGTGGCCGGCGTTTCGATCGGAGTCCCGAGCGTCGGCGGCGGGGCTGAAAGAGATATGGTTGTCGGGGTGGCGGCCGCTTCTTCGCCCAGAGCCTTGAGGATTCTGGCAGCGTATGGATCCTGGGGGTTAAGAGATGCCTTTGAGGCTTCCCATAGGGCGCTGGCACGGTCGCGGGACCCATTCTGAATCAGGTTCAACCCGGCGAAGTAACGAAATTTGTTGTTGAACGGTTCTTTGCGGATTGCCTTTTCGAAAAAGGTGGCAGCTTCATCATGGTTGCCCGATTCCATTTCAAGCTGTCCGAAATTGAACAGAGTATTTGCATGATCGGGGGTTTCGGCCAGAACCTGGTTCCAGAATACTCTTGCCTGTGCAAAGTTACCCATGCGTGCCAGCACCTGACCGCGTTCACTGAGCAATTCGAGCTTGTCCGGATAGGTTGCTTCGAGTCGGTCAAGTATCGCGAGAGCTTCGGCATGACTGCCTTTCTGATACAGACAGCGGGCATGATGCAGCTGCCCTTTTGCCGATGCGGGTTCAGCTTTCAAAAAGCTTTCGATGGTCGATAGAGCTTCGTCGACCTGGCCAAGCTTTTCACTGACAACGCTGAGCTTGTAGAGGGCCCAGGTTTCGCCCGTAAAATTTTGCGAAATCGAAGTTAAAATAACTTTCTGTTCGCTCAGATTGCCGGTTTTTTCCTGCAGCTTGAGCTTTTCAAGCCAGGCTTCAAGATTCAGGTCCGTTTCCGGCATTCTCGTGACGGTAACCGCCGGAACATCCTGGCTGAGCGAGGCTTTCAGGGCGGCAGCTTCAGCATGACCCGGGTTGTCGCTGAGTATCTGATCGAGGATAAGGCCGGCCTTGTCAGGTTCGCCCATCCGATGCAGAAGCTTTGCCTGTGCAATAATACCGGGGACAAAGTCAGGGCTGGTTTCCTGGATTGATTTGACCAGTCGTTCCGCTTCCATCAGCCGGTCACTGTTTATCAGCATTTCAGCGAGCCCGGTTTTGATCTGTGGTTGGTCAGGAAGCATATTCATGGCTTCTCTGAGAATGGTTTCCGCTTCTGTGAGGTTACCGCTGTCGATCAGTTTTCTGCTGGTTTTTTCATAAACATCTGCCAGCTTCTTCTCAACCGTTGCGGGCTGATAGTTTTCCTGTATCAGCTTCTTCAGCAGCCCTATGGCTTCGCTTGGAATGTCGAGCTCAATGGCCGAATCTGCCATGGCCATCATGCAGCGGTGCAATTCATCAGAAAAATCACGATTGTCGGGGTCGAGTTTAACAGCGGCTTCAAGGCTCTTTTTGCTCTTAACCAGATCACCTTTTTCGAGCAGGGCTCTGCCAAGAAGAAAGTGAGCTCTGGCATCGCCGGGGTTGTCGTCGATCCGTGACGTTGCGAGTGAAATTGCTGTTGCAAAGTCCTTGCTGTCGATAGCGGCTCTGACTTTGGTATTCTCTTTCCAGCTTGAATACTGAGTTTCTTTTTCTGATTCAATAACGGTTTCGGTCTTGCTGGCAGCCGGGTTTGACTTTTTTTTGCCGCCACAGCCACTCATGCCGGTGGCGATGAGTGCACCGGCAACCGCCAGCGTCAGGGCTTTTTTATAGTAACGCATCTGGTACTCCTCAATCAAAGGAACAGTTCGCTTACCGAACGTTTTTCGAAGATTCTTCTGATGGCTTCGCCGACCAGAGGGGCAAGCGAAAGCACGTTGATATTGCACTTTTCGATCTTTTCGCGGCTGATCGGCACTGAGTTGGTGCAGACAATTTCTCTTACCGGTGAATTTGGCAGGCGGTCAGCGGCCGGGTTGGAAAGCAGAGCGTGTGTGCAGCAGGCTACAACCGATTTCGCGCCCTTTTCCATAAGGCTTTCGGCAACATTTACGAGAGTGCCTGCGGTGTCGATGATGTCATCGATAACAATCGCATGTTTACCGGCCACATCACCGATTACGTTCATGACGACGGCTTTGTTGCTTTCAGGGCGGCGCTTGTCGATGATCGCCATCGGCAGGTTGAGTTTTTTGCCGAACTGGCGGGCGCGCAGCACGCCGCCGGTGTCTGGCGATACGACGACATGGTCGGTCAGATCGCGTTTGAGAAAGTGTTCAGCCAGCAGACGACTGGCCGACAGGTGATCGACGGGAATGTCGAAGAAGCCCTGCAGTGCCGGGTCGTGCATATCAATTGTCATCATGCGATTGGCGCCGGAAATGGTGATGATGTTGGCGACAAGTTTGGCGGTGACCGGCTCGCGCCCGGTGGTTTTCTTTTCCTGGCGCGAGTAACCGAAATAGGGTACTACCGCGGTTACGCTTGCAGCAGAAGCTCGGCGCAAGGCGTCCATGGTGATCAGGAGTTTCATCAGGTTTTCGTTTACCGGCGGGCAGGTTGGCTGGATAATAAAGGTGTCGCAACCGCGTACCGACTCTTCGATGCGGCAATAAAGCTCGCCATCGGCAAATGAGGTGTGCATGATCTTGCCTTCGGGAATATTCAGATAGTGACAGACTTCAGAAAACAGGGCTGTGTTGCCCTCGCCCGAAAAAACCTTGACTCTTGAATTGTGCATTTTACCCTCCTGATGGGTGTCGGTCCGGCATTCAGCTATCGCCTTCAATTACCGAGAACGGAGTGATTTTTGTGCCATCTGCAACGGTGGTGTTGCTGATGACGCAGTGTTCGATTTTGTTATTTTTGCCGATTACTGCGTCAGTGATGCGGCAGGCCGGGCCGATGATGCTGTCGCGGCCGATCCGGCATTTTCCTGAAAGCATGCAGCTCGGGTGAATCGTGGTGTCAGGCTCGATTTCGACTTCGGGGCCGATAAAGGTATTTTCGGGGCTGGTTATGGTTACGCCGCTTTCCATCAGGCGGGTCAGAATCTGCTTTTGTAGAATGGTGCTGACTTCAGCCAGATGCTGGCGGCTGTTGATGCCAAGAGTCGATGATTCATCCTTCTCGATACAGGCTACTACCGGCAGGCCCTTTTTAACGGCTGTTTCGACAAGATCGGTCAGGTAATATTCCTTTTGCCGGTTATTGGGGGTCAGTGAGAAGATATTGTCAAAGAGAAATGCCGAATCAAAAAGGTAAACGGCGAGGTTTACTTCTTTGACCTTGAGTTCTTCGGGCGAACAGTCTTTGGCTTCGCGAATGGCCGTGACCATATTGTTCTGCCGCAATACCCGGCCGTAGTTGCCAGGCTCGCTCATCATCAGGGTCATCATGGTGATCGCAGGTTTCTGGTGCCGATGAATTTCAACCATCTTTTGCAGGGTTTCAACCGAGATCAGCGGGGTGTCGCCGCATACTACCAGCAGGTTGTCTGGGCGGTCGCTGCAGACTTTGGCATAGCACTGAACTGCGTGGCCGGTTCCGAGTTGCTCGGTCTGTTCAACGAAATTCAGATCGTCGGCACGCAGTGACTGCCTGACCAGATCGCTTTTATAGCCGGTAACCAGAATGGTTTTTTCGCAACCGACCGCCTTGACGGCATCGATGACGTAGGCAACCATTGGTCGGCCGAGAATTGGGTGTACGACTTTGGGCAGCTCCGATTTCATGCGCGTGCCTTTGCCGGCAGCCAGGATAAGAGCGTGTAATTTCTGCGACATATGCAAACCTCGGTTCAAGTTTTCAGCGGTCATTATACACAGTTTTGCCTTTTTGTAACACCCGCCAGAAAATCTGTCGGGTCAGTGGCGGCAGCATTTATGGCAGCAGCAGTTATAAAGCCTTAATGAAAAAACCCCGCAGCGTGCGGGGCAATATTTTAAACAGGGGTGGGAGGATTCGAACCTACGAAATGCCTGCTCCAAAGGCAGGTGCCTTACCACTTGGCTACACCCCTATGCCTGCAACTCAGGCTCTCGAAAGATAACACAACTGAACCCGTGACGCAACCGGGCAAATTCATCGACAGTCAAGGCGGACTTTGAGTGCCGGGAGCATTCAGTTCGTCTTCGAATGCCCGCAGTATCGTGCTGGTCAGGTGTTCAGAAAACTCCGTGCTCAGTGAAAATACCTGCTCACGCCAGGTTCCATCTGGCATTTTCCGGCTGGGCATGCCGACGAAGTGGCCGCGAGCCGATGAAAAAATCTGAAAATCTTTGATTACCAGCGTTTCGTCAATTGTGACAGAAGCAAAGCCAAGAAGTTTGCTTTTTGGGGCCTTGAGAATCTGAATTCGCACGTCGGTAATTTTCATGATTGTGAAAAAAAACCGCGAAGGTCAGAACTTCAGAATGAATTCGGTCCAGACTTTGGTGTCTTTGTTCGACCTGGGTTCTGTCACTTCGGGGCGGACTTCGTTGTCAAAGCCGGCTTTGATCTGAACATTGTTTGTCGCATCGACGATACCTTCGACCTGAAGCTTTTCTTCAGACTCAAAAGTGTCGATCATCGAGCGTTTGAAAGAAACTTTGCCCTTGAGGGTCGGCTTGAAGCTGTAAATTGCTTCGAGGTAATATCTTGAAGCAAGCGCCGCCGCTTTTTCGTGTGATTCAGGCTGGTCGGGTGTGCCGGGAACCGGTGTCACGGCTGAACCTCGCAGAGTGCCAGCACCAGAACCGCTCTGTGATACAGCTACCTGCGGCGTATGTTTCTGTTCATATTCGCCGTAAATCTGCAGCCGTCCATTGGTGCCGGCAATCGACAGTCCGGAAGAGTCCGAGTCGTTGAAGCCGATTGAATTGCTCTCGTAGGAATTGTTCAGAGTAATGACCGGTGACAGTTTTTTCTGACTGTTTCTTGATGATTTGATACGAAAGCCGGCCCGGTCAGCAAACGAGCCCGCCTGATTATTCTGATAGCCAGCAAAAGAAATCGCCTCGGAAAAACGGCTTTCAGACTGCGGTTGAGTGAATGAAGACGAGCTTTCACCGAGCATCTGACTGCCAAGTGAAAGGCGGAATTCATTGCCGGCCAGGGAGCCTGAATGTTTCAGCCCTTTGCTGCGGTTCAGACTGATGAGCCGACTGTCTTCACTCTGTGCATGACAAGGCGCTGTCAGCAGTATCGCGGCCGACAGAATCAGCAAAACCCGGTTTTTAAGGGCCTTAAACACATTAACTCCCTGAATTCGTTACCCAAACTTAAAAATATATCACATTTCCGCTTTTCAGCAACTAAAAACATGCACGTTTAACAGCTGTTTTTTGATACCCGAATCAGTTTTTCGAGGTTTAATGCTACTCTGGTCCGGTGGGGCGGTCGAGGCTGGAATATCTTGGGAACAGAGCCTCGACACACTGTTTTTCGGTTTCGTTTAATTCGGATTCAGAGAGCCTTAAGCCAAGAGCGGCAGTATAATACCTGGCAACCGCTGCCGGCAGTCTTTGAATCGCATTGGCATCCAGGAATTCGTTCAGGTACGCCATTTTTACCGCCAGGTCACGGCGATTTTCAGAGAGAAAGATTTCTTCCGGAATATCGACAATACTTATCGGAATAGAGCCGTGAATGATCAGGCAGTCGTTGCGAAAAACTCCGGCAGCGCCAATGAGCTTGTGCTGACCGGCAAAAACCGAATGCCCGGCAGCAGCGGCATAGCAGTGCAGATGGTTGCCGCGCCCGGCGCTCATTTCGCGTGCCGACGAAAACCGGGCCGGTACGCCAGTGTCGACCAGTGCCTGGACCAGCGGTTCGATGGCGAACCTGAACATATCGAGAAAAGTTTTCGCCTCCGGGCATTTTTCTTTGATGAATTCGAGGGTGAACACGAGCGAAAACGTGTGCTCGTCAGCATGAAAGACCATTTTGCCGCCAGACATGCGCCTGACGATTCCCAGGCCGGACTCTGCAACTGCTTTAAGATCGACAAGCTTTTCGGGCGACTGATTGTAGCCAAAAGACAGGGCATAAGGCTGCCATCGGTAAAATCTCAGGCAGGCAAAATCACGCTTCTGGCCAGCAGATATGGCAAGTGCCTCGTCGATAGCCATGTTTTCGACCGCTGATCTGGGGCCTGAATCGATAAAGCGCAGTAAATAGTTTGGCATGCCGGTGATTATACAGAAAATTGTTAAATATCGTTAAGGAAACTTCAACTGTTGACGACATGGGTCATGGATTTGTTTGCCTCCTTATTTTTTGGGCCGGGGATAACCCCGGTCTTTTTTTTTGCCGGATATTCAGTTATAAATATCTGCATCCGAAAGCAGGAGTTGAAGTTCTATGAATCTTGAATGCAGCAATCTCGACAAGGTTTTTCACGATTTTCTCACTCTCAAAAAGATTCGCAGAACCGGTTGGCAGCTGCGTGGCATCAGAAACGGCGAGTCGCTTGCCGACCACTGCTTCGGCGTTACCCTGCTTGCCTTCATGCTTGCCGACGTCGTTCAGGCCGGCATCAACCGTGAGCGGGCCGTGGCGATTGCAATCGTTCACGAACTTGGCGAATGCCGGGTTGGCGACATACCTTACACCGCCCTGAAGTATTTTCCTGACAAAAGCAAAATCGAGACCGAAGCGGTCGAAGATATTCTTGGCCCGCTCGGCGAAAAAATCACCCGCGCCAATCTCGAACTGTTCAAAGAATTTGAAGAAGGCAGCACACTCGAAGCTCGCTTCGTCAAGGCAATTGACAAACTAGATATGTTGATTACAGCTGCTGAATACGAAAAGACCGGGTTTGCCAGTCTTTCTGACTTCTGGGCAAATGAATCAACCTTCAGGCCTTTTGTCGAGTTTCCGGAACTGGCGGCCTATGCCGAACATCTTCGCCGCAATCGCGAGCGTCGCCTGGCAGGCCGGCATGATTAAAATCACCGGTCTGACACGCAAATTCAACAGTTTTACCGCGGTCGATAACCTTAATCTTGAGATTCCGCCCGGGGCCATGTACGGGTTTCTTGGCCCGAACGGCGCCGGTAAGACCACAACCTTGCGAATGCTGATGGGCCTCCTGCAGCCGACTGCCGGTTCGGTCGAAATCGACGGCCTGATAGTGGCAGCAGACCCGGTGGCTGTCAGGGCGCGGGTCGGCTACCTTCCTGATGAGATTTTTCTTTACGATTACCTTACCGGCTACCAGTTTCTTGAGTTCGTTGCCGATATCCACAAACTGCCAGAATCGGCCAGAGAACCAAGAATAAAAGAACTGCTCGATGTGTTCGGACTTGCCGACGCGGCTGGTGATTATACCGCTAATTACAGTTACGGCATGAAGAAGAAAATCGCTCTGGCCGGCATTGTCATTCATTCACCATCGCTGCTGATTCTCGACGAGCCTTTCAATGGTCTCGACCCGCAGTCGACCCGTGATTTTCGCACGCTTCTAGAGCGCATGGTAAAAGCGGGTACGACCGTGATTTTTTCAAGCCATGTGCTCGAAGTCGTCGAAAAGCTGGTGACTCATGTCGGCATTATCTGTCACGGAAAAATGCAGATGTCTGACACTATCGGCAATGTGGTCGCCAGACATGGCAGTCTCGAAAAGGCCTTTTTCAGTCTGACTGAGGCGGTGGGGGCGTAAGCGGCTTGCGTTTGCGCAGCCTCACCCGGGTGGCCTGTTCGAAGGTGTCGTCTGCCAGGCCTGTAATGGTGCGGGTTTCTACCAGTACATCGAGATCGGGTTTGAGGTTTTCGAGTGTCTCTTCGGTCAGAGCGGAAAAAGCGAAAAAGATTTCGCGGCCGTCGTGAGTCCTGATCATTCCGACTTTTTTCTCGATGTCGTATTTTTCGATTTTCCCGGGTGAGGCGTCTGATGTTTCTGATTCGCCGATCTTTTCGACCTGAACCGCAATCGGGCTCATCGCGTCTTTGACAACTCCGAACCTGACAGCGTCGCCTTTTTTGAGTCCAGCTTCCTGTTCAGGCTTTACGGCCGAATAATGCAGCAGCACTTCAGGGTATTCGGCGCAACTGAGAACACCCATGCCAGTTTCGGCATTATACCATTTGACAACCCCTTCGACAAAAGCGTCTGGCGCCGGGTCAAAAACAATTTCTTCGACAGTGCGCCCGATTTCGCCGCGAATGGTTTCGATCTGAGCGATCAGCTGAGTGACTTCCGGCTGATCCGGCGAACTTTTCAGGCTGTCGCGCAGTGTCTGTACCGCCAGGCCAAGAAGCCGGCGTTTGAAATAAACCAGTCCGAGAAAAAGCAGGGCCGCCGCATCACCCGGGGCGATACGCAGGGCTTCGAGCAGGTGGGTTTCGGCTTCTTCAACCATGTCGAGTTCATACATCACGCCGCCGGCCTCGCGGTGATATGAGGCATTGTATGGAAAGCGTTTCAGCATCTGCCGATACAGATCGAGTGCCTCGTCGTAAAATTTCATGCGGCTGTAGATGTCGGCTAGCTGTTCCATTGCGTCGACGTTGCGGGGGTCGACCTGCATTACCGCTTTGAAAGCTTCGGCGGCTTCGAGGTAATGCGTATCGGAGTTGTCGTCATCGTGCCTGAGCCGGTAAATATCGCCAAGATAGCGGTGAAAGAACGCCTTGCGCTGGCCGGTGCTCAGGCCTTGCCGATAAATGCGCAGGGCGCTGTCGAGATCGCCGCCCAGACGGTAGGCGAGCCCGACGGTTTCGTAATAGTCTGGTTCACCCGGGTTTTTGCCGATGCACCAGTTGATTTTGTCTATCGCCTGCTGCAGTTCGCCTTTTTCAAGGTGACCAACCGCCTCTTCGAATTTTTCGTTGAGATCTTCGAGAAAATCGGCGAGTTTTTCGTCGTATTCTTCGCGGCGTGCGTCGTCTGAAAGAAGATCAAAAGCATCTTTCAGTTCGCGCAATTTGGGAATATTGGCAAGTGGTGAATCTGATGAGAATAGCTCGGCATGTTTCTGCTTGTAGGCCGCGGCAATTTCTTCGAGAGACGCGAAGTTGGAAACCCCGAACAGCTGATAAAAATTTTGCATGCTGAGCCTTTGATTCAGTTGGTTTTGCTTGAATTTGTGATGCGACGATTTTAACCGCTTTTCGCCACTTTTGGCAAGACCAAATGCCAACCGGTCTGTGTTAAAAATATTGAAAAATGTATCCCCTCTGGGGTAGAGTGTGTGATTGATTTATGGCCATATCTATAAAAACAGTTGACCGCTATGTCCTGAAAGAGTTGCTCGAGCCGTTTCTTTTCGGCATGGCGTTTTTTGTCGCCATCTGGTTGATCGACCTGATGATGGAACTGATCAACCTGATTTTTGCCAAAGGGGTTCCGGTGTCTGTTGTCGGGTTGTTTTTCGTCTACAGTCTGCCGCCAACCCTCGTCATCAGCTTTCCGATGGCTTTGCTGCTGTCGAATCTCGTCGCTTTCGGGCGCATGTCGTCAGACTCAGAGATCACCGCTCTAAAGGCTGGTGGTTACAGCTTTTCGCGCATTGTCACTCCGGCGGTTATTGCCGGCATTTTCATTACCGGTCTGACTTTTCTGTTTAACGAAAAACTGGTGCCGGTTGCCAACGAGAAGTTTACACGGCTTTTCAGACGCGAAGTGACACTGAAGCGACCCCTGCCGATTATCGCCGAAAACCGCTTCTTTGAAGCCGGCCCCGGTCGCAAATTCTTTGTGCGCAAATTCGACCAGAAAACCAAAGACATGTTTGGCGTCGTCATGTATGAGGGGCAGCCAAACGGTTTTCCGCGCGTTATCGAGGCAGATCGTGCCCGCATCGAGGGCGGCGTCTGCTATTTCTGGAAAGGCCGGGTTTCTGACATTCACATGAGCGGGGAAGATCGAAATTACACCTATTTCGACAACATGGAATACCCGATCGATACACATTACGTTAATCCTGACCATGTGCCAGATTCGAAGAATTCGCGCACAATGAACCTGCAGGAACTCTACACCTTCATTCAGGATGCCGAGGCAAAAGGCATGTCGACTGGTATTATCACTCAGCACTGGATCGAATTCTGGTCAAAGACCTCGATTCCGTTCGCCGGGCTGATCTTTGTGCTTATCGGTGCGCCGCTTGGCTCTCAGACCACCCGCTCGGGTACCGGCATCGGCATCGGCATGTCGGTGGTGATCATCTTTCTCTATTACATTCTGTTTGCCGCCGGAAAAGCCTTTGCCAAAGGCGCCTACGTGCCGCCTTTTGTGGGGGTATGGTTCCCTAATTTTATTATCGGCGCCATCGGCGCCTGGCTGATCGTTAAGTCAAAGGCCTGATTTAGAACAAAAGGACACACAAACCAGATGAAAAAGCAGCTTATCAACCTGATTCACAACAGGCTTGCCGGTATGTTCAAACGCTATGGCATCGAAGATTACAGCTTTATCGACGTGCAGGTGCCACCTGATCGCACCAATGGCGATTTTTCGATGAACGCAGCGATGAAACTGTCGAAAGCCGCTAAATGTGCCCCCAGGCAGCTGGCAGAAGAAATAAAAGCAATTCTTGAGGCCGAAAAAGACTGGTTCAGCCGTGTCGATATTGCCGGCCCCGGCTTTATCAATATGTATATCGCCGACGGTATGATCGAAAAGTGCTTTAACGACAAGGCTGCCGGCAGTGTGATTCTGGCCGATGAAGCCCAGAAGTCTGAAAAGACCGTTGTCGATTATTCAAGCGTCAATATCGCCAAACAGATGCACGTCGGACACCTGCGCTCGACCATTATCGGCGACGTACTCGCCAGAGTGGTCGAAGCCCTTGGAAACCCGGTCGTCAGACAGAATCATCTTGGTGACTGGGGCCTGCCGATGGCAATGGTGATCTATAAAGCCGAACCTGAGATTGCAGCAGCCGAAAAGGCCGGTGTTTCTCTCGAAAAAGCTTTGCCACTGGCGCGACTCGAAGAACTTTACAAGGCTGCTACCGCTGAAAGCAAAGAAAAACCCGAAGTTGCCGAAGCCTGCCATCAGTATCTGGTGCGGTTGCAGCAGGGCGACAAGAGGTTGCTCGACCTCTGGCACAAAATCACCCGCGTTTCGATGGCCGAAGTTTATCGCATTTATCGCCTGCTCGATGTGAAGCTGACCGAAGAACACGAATGCGGCGAAAGTTTTTATCGTGACATGCTCGCCGAAACCGTCGAGGCGATTCGTAAATCAGGCTCACTGGTCGAATCTGAGGGTGCCCAGTGTCTGTTTCTCGACGAGTTCAAGTCGAAAGAGGGCAACCCGCTGCCGGTAATCGTGCAGAAATCAGATGGCGGCTACAATTACGCCACTTTCGATCTGGCTGCTGTCAGATACAGAACTGCTAAGCTGGGTGCTGAACGCATTGTTTATGTCACCGATGCCCGCCAGGCCCTTCACTTCAAGCAATTTTTCGCCGCCGCCCGTCATGCCGGCATTCTTGCCAATCCTGATGTGAAGCTTGAGCATGTAACTTTTGGTGCAATCCTCGGTGAAGACGGCAAGCCCCTCAAGACCCGCAGCGGCGAGAACGTTAAACTGGCCGATCTTCTTTCTGAAGCTGTCGACAAGGCCTATGCCGTGGTTAACGAAAAGAATCCGGGTCTATCAGAAGAACGCAAACAGGAAGTCGCACGTATGGTCGGCGTTGGCGCGATCAAATATGCCGATCTGGCACAGAACCGCAATAACGATTATGTTTTCTCGTTCGACCGCATGCTGGCTTTGAATGGCAATACCGCTCCGTATCTGCAGTATGCGCATGCACGTATCTGCTCGATTTTCCGTCGGGCGGGTGCCGACCCCGATACTTTTGCTGCCCCGATGCGGATCAGTCAGGTCGAAGAGCGCGATCTGATGATAAAACTCATGGAATTCGGCCAGACCGTCGTGGCTGTGGCTACCGATCTGCGCCCGCATATTCTCTGCAACTATCTTTATGAACTTGCTACCTGCTTTTCGTCCTTTTACGACAAGTGCCCGGTGATGAGCTGCGAAGATCAGAGTCTCAAAGCTTCGCGCCTGGCAGTCTGTAACTATACCCGCAGAGTTCTGGCTCTTGGCCTCGACCTGCTTGGTATAGCAGCACCACGGGAGATGTAAAGATGGCGATCTGCCCGAAATGTTCTTTTGCTTCTGTTGCCGGCCGCTTTTGCGGTAAATGCGGCGCTGTGGTATTGTCGGCCGCTTCTGCCGAAGGTCCTGCCGCGGTTGTGTCACAGCCTGTGGCCGCGGTTCCGACAAAAGATGAGCTGTCCGGCCTGGAGCAGGCGCTTAAGAAGAACCCGGGCGAAATCACGAACTTTATCAACCTGGCCGAAGCCCTTGCAAGCATGGGGCGCTTTGACCAGGCATATTCGACTTTCAGGGCGGCAAAAGCCATTGCGCCCGAGCATGCCGGAGTCCTCAAGACCGGTGCCCGCGTTTTTGAGCTGATGAACCGCCGCGAAGAGGCTATAGACTGTCTTAAAAAAGCCATAAAAAGCAACAATAAAGACAGTGACGCTATTTTTCGTCTTGCCGGGCTGCTATACGACAGCGGCAAGAAAGAAGAGGCCCTTGAGTGGCTTCAGGAGCTGTTCGAACGCTCTGATGATCAGCCCGAAATATTGATCCGCATCGCTCAGATTCATCTGAGCCTCGGCAATGCCCCGGACGCACAGGAATACCTGGCCCGTTACAAGGAAGTTGCCGGCTCGACCTGCGAAATGTATCTGCTGCTCGGTCAGACAATGCTGACGCGCAAATTCTACGACGGTGCCGTCAAAAATTTCCGCGAGGCGATCAGAACTTTTCCGAATGATGCGCAGATGCGCCTTGGGCTTGGCCGTGCCTATCTTGGCATGAACGAAAAAGGCCAGGCTCTTCTTGAGTTCGAGCAGGCCTTGAATAAAAGCCCGGATAACATCGATATTCTTATCGAGCTTGGCAAACTTCAGAACTCGATGGGCATGGAAGACCAGGCCGATCTGACTTTTGCAAAGATTGAAAAAGCGAAACCTGCCAACGGCGAATGTTATCTGGCTATCGCTCTTCATTTTATCGAACGCAGCAACCTCACCCGCGCAACAAAGTATCTGGAGATGGCGCATGAACTGAGCCCCTATCACCCCGAAATTCAGCAGATTCTTGGGCAAACTTACGCCCGCCAGAAGCGCCACGCCGATGCTCTCAAGATTTTCCGGCATGCGATCGAGACCTACCCTGAATGTCAGTGGGGGCATGAAGGCATCGTGGTCAGTGCGCACGAAAGCAAAAATTTCGAGCTGAAGGCCGCGTCTCAGAAGCGCCTGCTGCAGATTCGCAAATCATCGGCCGAAGACTGGTGCGATTATGGGGAAACCCTCATCAGGCTTGGCCAGTTCGACGCAGCCCAGGACGCCTTCGAAGCTGCCTCGCGCCTCGATCCCACCTGTGTCAGGGCTTATCAGGCACCTGAATTGATTAAAATCGAAAAAGCCAGAGCTGAAGGCGAGAAGCTGGCATTACAGGGTAATGAAGCTCTGCAGAAAAAGTTTTTTCTTACCGCCGCCGAACGTCTCGAAAAGGCTCTCGATCTGGTCCCCAATCAGCCTGAATGGGTGAGGATGCTGGCTGAGGTTTCGCTCAAAACTGCCGAAATCGAGCGGGCCTCGTCGCTGCTGCTCAAGGCCAGAGCGTTCGATGCTTCTGATTATCTGACAACCTTCAATCTGGCAAGGGTTTATGAATTCGAAAACAAGATTCAGATGGCAATCGAACTGCTTTCGACTCTTACCCGCGATCACCCGACCCAGTTAGAAGCACATCTGATGCTGCTGCGGCTCAAACGCAGTCAGATCAGGGGTAATCGTGTCGAGCCCGAAATGCTCGAAGCGCTGGTGCGTAATCTCGAGCTCGAACTGGCGCATATCCGCCGTGATTCGCCGGTGCCTCTGCTGGTCAAGGGCTATGCCCATTTCCTGTTCGGTATGCGTTCGAAATTTCAGGCCGAAGCGCTCGCTTCTGCCGAAAAGACTTTTAACGAGACTCTGGCGCGCTTCGGCGAGAATGAAAACGCGATTCGTGGCCTGGCATTGTGTGAAAGGGCGCGTGGTAACGTCGAAAAGGCGGTCGAGCACACCCGATCTCTGGTTAAGCTTTCGTCAGACCCGCAGCGTCTCTTTGAACTTGGCCGGCTGCACGAAAACTTTCAGCAGTTTGGCGAGGCCCGGAAGTGCTACGCGTCATTGCGCAGCCTTTTTCCTGAGAATGGCCATTATCGCCGCAAAATGCTCGAAGTTACCGCCGAAGTGTCGAAAATCAGCAGTAAAAATGAGCTGATGAATCTTCTGTCTGAACATCATCAGGCGCTGCAGGCAAAGCCAGATCAGATATGGCTGCTGTACGAATCGGCGATCGGCCAGGAACTGGTTGCCGAGTTCAATGCCCAGAAAGAAGAATGGGTGAAGCGGGCGCTGCTCAACTGGCACAAGGCTATCAACCACTCTTCGACCAACCACTGGATGCGCTGGGCGATGCAGCGTTGTCAGTATAAGCATTTGAAAGGGCCTGACCGTCAGCGTGCGGCGACAACGAATCTCAAGGCCTGTGAGAAAATTCTGCGCGAGATGCCCGACAGCGCCATGGCTTATCAGGCTATGGGCAGATGCTACCTGGCAATGGGCGATCTTACCAATACCGATAAGGCGCTCGGCTATCTTGAAAAATCCTGGTTTCTTGGGTCGGACAATTCAGAAACTGGTGAATTGCTTGCGAGAACCGCGAAAGAACTGGGTAAGTCTGTTATAGTAGACTCAGTTGGTTATAACATGCTACTATTAGAACCCGAGCTGGCGAATGGTATTTTCCAGCTCTGATTTTGCTGTTTCAGAGAGAAAGGTTTGCTTGCATAACGATATTCAGATGCTGATCAATCAGATGCCTGCCACTTCTACGCAGATGAAAATGCATGTGAGAGGCAGCTCAGAAACCCTGGCGTTGATTCGCCGGGTTATTGTCGCATGCGTGCAGCATCTCAATCTTGGTCCATCGCTTCTCAACGACATCAAGCTAGCCACCACCGAAGCTTGTACCAATGTCATCAAGCATGCCTATAAATTCAACGACGCCATGTCGTTCGACCTCGAAATCAAAACGAGCGAAGCGGTCTTTGTTGTCGAAGTCTTTTATGAAGATCCTGATTTTGTGCCCGAAAAAATTCCGGTTCCCAACCTTAAAGAAATTAAAGAGGGCGGGCTGGGCGTTTTCATTATCAGAAGTATCATGGATCACGTGAACTACATTACCGATCCCCGCAGTGGCCGCGTCAGGCTGCAGATGGTTAAGTTATTGAACTCGAAAGAGAGTATTGGAGGCCAGAGTGAAGATTGACAGCCAGATTGACAAAGAAAAGAAAATTAAGGTCTTCCATGTTGAAGGGGAAGTGGACATTCACCACCTCAAGAACCTGAAGGCGGAAATCATGGATTCTATCGAATCCAACGGCTGGACCTACGAAATCAATATGGAAAAGGTGACCTATCTCGACAGTTCTGGGCTTGGCCTGCTTGTTTACATTAAAAAAGAAATCACCCGCCATAACGGTAAATTGAGAATTCTCAACGTCAGCGAGCAGGTTCTCAATGTTTTTAAGGTCACCAAGCTCGATGAATTTTTCGAAATAGCCTGAAAGGACAGGATCAGAACCGGATGAAAGGTCTGTTTATTACATTCGAAGGCCCCGAGGGCAGTGGCAAGTCGACCCAGATTAAGCTGCTGCGCCAGTTTCTGGCAGACCGGGGCCATGATGTTGTAACAACCCGTGAACCCGGTGGAACTGTTGCCGGTGACCGTATTCGCTCGGTTCTTCTCGACAAGGACTGTGGCAGCCTCGAACCTGAAACCGAACTTTTTCTGATGCTGGCTCAGCGCAGTGAGCATCTTAAAAAGGTGATTCTGCCGGCTTTGAAAACCGGAAAAACGGTTCTCTGTGACCGTTATTTCGATTCGAGCATGGCCTATCAGGGGCATGCCCGCGGGCTTGGAATCGAAAGAGTGCGCAATGTACACGAAGCGTTTCTGCCGGGTTTTCTGCCAGATCTTACCGTGTTGTTGCGCATTGCACCTGAGGTCGGTCTCGAGCGTGCCCGCCACGGTGGCACCAAGCAGCTTGACCGCATGGAATCGGAGACTCTCGATTTTCATCGCAGAGTTCTGGCGGGTTATGATCTGGTTGCAACCGAAGAGCCAGAAAGGTTTGTGGTAGTAGAGGCCGATGGTGAGCCAGAAAAAATGGCTGACCGTATCGCCGCCGAAATAAGCAGGCGTTTTGAGGAGCTGAGTTGAGTTGTACAGCGAAAATATTGAAGTGGTTGAAACCGGAACACCGGGTGAGGTAGCTGGCTTTTTTATGAACAAGATGAAAATGAGCATTGCAATCAAGCTTGATCTGCTGCTGGTCTGTCTCTGGGCCGCGGTTTATCTTGCTGCAGTGTTTTTTGATCTGCCTGTCAGCCCCCTGGTATTCGTGGTGGCCGGCGTCGGCACTATTCTTTTTGTTCACCTGAGCATTACCCGCAAGGTCCTGACGCCACTGCAGAAATTTATTGAAATTGCCGACAAAGTCGCCGACGGTGATGTTAACGAGGGTCTTGAAGACCTCCGTCTCAGCGATCTCGAAGAGGTTCAGGGCTCATTCACCAAAATTGTCGGCAGCATGATCGAATCGCGCGTGGCGATTGAAGATTACATGCGGACAATCAGCGAAATCAACAAAGAGCTCGAACAGAAGGTTGATTCGCTTTCTGCTCTGTATTACGGCAGCCAGGCCATGGGTGGCAGTCTCAACGTCGACACCCTGGTTCGCAATTTTATCACTATTTTTACTGACCGTTTGACGGTTAATGGCGCCGGTGTGATGCTTTATAACGAAAAGACAGACCTGGTTTCTGTAAAAGACCTGATCGGCATTTCGCCCGAACTGTTTGCCAAATTCAGATTTTATTCAGACAACCAGATTCTTGCCCGGATATTTTCTGACGATGGCTACTGGCGTCCGACCGAGCAGGAAATCAATCTGCTGGTTGCGGAATTCGAGTCAGACGAAATGCGCCGTATAAAACTGATGTTTCCGATGCGCATCAAAGACCACTTTGTTGGTCTGCTGCTTCTGACCGATAAGAAAAATGGAGCACAGTTTGCCAGCGGTGACTTTCAGCTGATTCAGGCGATTGTCGGTCTCGCAAGTACCTCAATCAATAACGCCATGCTGTTCGAAAATTCTGAGACCACCAAGAATGAGCTTGACCACAAGGTTTTCAACCTGATGACTCTGCAGCAGTCGAGCAAGGTTCTCAGCTCGACTCTTGATCTTAATGAATTGATAAATATTTCAATCGATATGTTTCTCGAAACCGTCTGGGCGAACAAAGGGGTTCTGATGCTTTTCTCTGAAGAGCGGCCCGAGCTCGAGGTTAAGGCTTTCAAGGGCATGTCGAAGGCTGACGTCGATGCACTCAAGAAAGATCCGGCCGAAGCCTGGGCAATGACCACGATCGAAAAAGAGAAAAAACCGATTTTTTCTCAGGAAATATCGGGGCGCAGTTATCAGGCTTACACGACCGTTAATCGAGAACTGCCATTTGCCGTTTATGTGCCGATGCTTAAAGAGGGCGAACTTTATGGTGTCGTGAAAGTCGGGGCCAAGATCAATGGCCAAACTTTCTCCGAAAACGATCTCGAATTTTTTGCCACCCTGGCGTCGCAGGCCGTCATTGCCTTCGAAAATGCCCGCCTCTATTCGCTGGCGATTACCGACTCGATCACCAAGCTTTATGTGCACCGTTATTTCCAGATGCGCCTCGACGAAGAAGTCGCGAGAAGCCGCCGCTACAACTCGACCATTTCTCTGCTCATGTGCGATATCGATCATTTCAAACCCATAAATGATAACTACGGCCACCAGCAGGGCGACGCCATCCTCAAGGAAGTCAGCAAAATTCTGCGCAAAAATGTTCGTAATACTGACATTGCTGCCCGCTACGGCGGCGAAGAGTTTGCAATCATTCTTCCTGAGACGACTCAGGCCGATGCCAAGATTGTTGCTGAGCGCATTCGCCGTGACGTGGCCCACTTCGATTTTCCGTCGATTATTCCCGGTCAGCCTTCGGTTAAGTGCTCGATATCGATCGGCGTGGCCGGCTTTCCTCTGAATGCCGACAGCAAGGATCAGCTGATCCAGAAGGCCGACAGCGCTCTCTACAAAGCCAAGGGCAGCGGCCGCAATAAAGTCGTTCTCTGTGGTATTGACTGATGCCGGTAAAAATAGACAATCATAAAATCGATACCCGGGCGGGCGCCAGTCGTCCGACCACTGCCGGGGCGACTCAGGGCAGCGAATTCAAAGGGGTTCTCAAGGAAGTGCGCCTCGAAACCTTCAATGGCAGTATGCGCGAGCTCATCGACCAGGTAAAATCCCGTGGCGAGCGTTTTCTCAAAAGCCCCGAAGAAGGTCTGTTGAATTCTTATAAAGAGTCGGTTAAGCTGTTTCTCAAGAAGCTGAAAGAAGAGTTTCTTTCGCTTAAAGAAGAGTTCGGGGCCAAAAAAGATGGCGAACAGAAGGTTTACCAGACCGTAAGTGTTGCCGAAGGCGAAGTCTCTGCTCTGACTCGTGAAGCCCTGAACGAAGGGAAGGCGATCGAGCTTCTTGCCAGTCTCGATGATATTCGTGGCCTGGTTCTCGACGTGATAGGTTAAAAAATGGAACAGACAACACCTCTTCAGCTGATTATCATTACCGGGCTCTCAGGAGCCGGCAAGTCGACCGCGTCGCACTTTTTCGAAGACTCGGGCTATTTCTGCATGGATAACGTTCCGCCGGCCCTGCTGCCAAAATTCATTCAAATCTGCCTTGAATCGAATGGTAGACTGACCAAGATCGCGGTTGTCATTGACGCAAGGGGCGGCAGCTTTTTCCGCAAGCTTTTCGAGGCCATCGACGAAGTCAAAAAGATGAATGTCGAAGTTCGCATTCTCTATCTTGAATCTTCTGAAGATTCCCTGGTAAGACGATTCTCGGAAACTCGTCGCAAACACCCGCTCAATCGTGGCGGCCGGGTTATCGACGATATTCGCGAAGAACGTTCGCTTCTCGAAACTACCCGTGAAAAAGCCGATTTTATAGTTGATACGACCAGCATCAACGGCCGCGAGCTCCAGGAAGAAATTCGCAAGTTTTCTCATGGTTTTGTCGGGCCGCGTGCCATGTCGGTGGTTTTCGTCAGCTTTGGCTTCAAGCACGGCGTGCCGCTTGACTGCGACCTGGTCTTCGATGTCAGATTTCTGCCGAATCCCTTTTATATCGCCAGTCTCAAGACTTTAACCGGGGTTCATAAAGAGGTATACGATTACGTTTTCTCTTCTGACACTGCCAAACAGTATGCCCAGAAGTTGAAAGATTTTATCGAGTTTCAGATTCCGCTTTTTATCAGCGAACCCAAGACCAGGTTGCAGATCGGCATCGGCTGTACCGGTGGCCGGCATCGCTCGGTCGCTTTCGCCGAGTATCTGTTCAAAGAAATCGCTAACGAACGTATTTCCACTTCAAAGATTCACCGCGATCTGAACCTGTAAAATCCGGGATTTGTTGACAATTCTCGTTGTACCCCTTACCCTGTCGAAAAACATAGACTTACAAGGCAAGGGCGTAAGAATCATGCGACATTTTCTGGTAACCCTGGTTGTTCTTTTCAGCTTTTTGACTCTTTCTGCAGATGCCGGTATTTTTTCGGATGTTCCTTCGGGGCATCCGGCCCTGGCGTCTATCGAAACTCTCTCAGAAAAAGGCATCATTACGGGCTTGAATGACAAAACATTCGCCGGTGGTCGCGGCGTTACCCGTTACGAGCTTGCCATGGCGGTTTTCAGAGCTATGGCCAGACTTGAAGAGCAGATTTCGGCCGATTGCCCGGCGGTTTCTGATGAAGACCTCTATCGTATCGATTACCTGAAGAACGAATTTGCCGATGAACTCGGTCTGCTCGGGTTGAGGGTCGAGCTTGCTCAGAATCGCAAAGAGCTTTTGCGCGAAGAAATTGACCGCCTCAGAGCCGACATCAGAACAACAGAAAAAGCAGTCAAAAATACCGGTGAAAAAGTGAAGATGACGGGTGAATGGATGACCCGCCATACCTGGAAAACTCACCGCGAAGATCATGCCAGAAGCGCTTTTGGCGTTGCAAGACCCGGTAACAGCAATAACAGTCTGACCGAATCGCAGATCCGCCTGAGAATGACAGCCAAAGTCGACGAAAATATTACCATGTTTACCCGATTTCGCCTTTTCAACCGTGGCAGTGACGTTATTACCGCCATGCCTTCCAACCGTGGCGGCGCATTTGGTATTGGCGGAATCGGTGCTCAGACTACCGGTGATATGCAGGTTGATTGCGCTTTTCTCGAAATTAAAAAAGTCTTTCATGATGACGACTGGTTTCTTATCGGTAGAAGCACTTTGCAGACTGGCCATGGCCTGCTGTTGAACGCAGATTTAGACGCAATTCGTTACGATCGCCTCTATAACAATGGTACTTACATGGCTCAGTATATTTTTGACCGGCACAAGGGCTCTTATAAGGATGATGGCCGGGTCGATTTCCGTGGGGTTGCCAATCTCGGGTTTTCCAGAAAGCTTCAATTCAGCAGTTATTACGCCAATGTGTTTGCCCAGGACAACCCCGATACTCTTAATAAAAGAACCGCCAATGCTGTGAAACATGGCACTGGCGCCAGAGAGATGCGCCGCGACCGCCGCCGCGACCTCGAAATCGGTTATACCGGTAAATTTGGTAAAAACCGTCGTTTTACCGCTGATGTGGCTGTGGCACTCACTGACTACCGGGCCAGCATCGGCAAAGTGACTGCAGCCGACCTGGATGTTGATCTAAAGGGCATGGCCGGGCACACTGCGCTCGCCTGGAAGGCAACGCAGGCCCTTTCCGCAAAACTTGCCTATAATTGGGGCGATGACCGGTTTGCCGGCGGCTACTCGCTCAGCCTTGACCGGAGATATTCTGACTCTCCTGAGACTAACATAGAAGATATCGCAAGGGGCAATAACTGGTTTCGCAATGGTCTTATCAACATGGGTGATCTTAAAGCCCAGGTAGAATACCACCCGGCGGGTAAACATTATTTCAGGCTGGCCGCCGATTTTCTGCGCGAGCTTAAGGATAGGGTGGGTAATGATCTCAGCCATTATCAGGCTAAAAATTACGACGGCATTGTGCCGGTCGGCTTTGTGGTCGCCAATTCGGCTTATGACAATTTTAACAATATCGGCATTGCCGACCCGTCGCTGCGTCTGATTACCTTTGAATACCGCTACAAACTGACTAAGAATACCCGCCTGCGCGTTGGTGCGGTTAAGTGTGATTTCAGTGGCGATGCTTTCAAAAGTGTCGGTGGTGCCAGACCTGTGGCTGCAGGCCGCGGCTTCAGGGGCGACTATGATTATCAGATGGTCTGGGCCGAGGTTTTTGGCAGATTTTGAGTTGCAGGCTGTAAAAAATAAATTTCTTTCATAAATAATCGCAAATGTTTTGTCGAGAAGGGCTTGGCAACAATTTGGCAGGGTTCTTTGAAAAATAATAAAAATTTTTGCTTGACAATCGTCAAGCTCAAACCTATTATCTCGGTTTAAGGATTTTGGCAAAAGTGTTTGACAGGTGTCAAAAGGAAGGGGGTGTCACTCTTAATAGGTAGCCTGCCCGATGCGCCGAAATCTCAGGGGTGTTAATCACCCGGGGGGAAATAAAGGTAGATAAGGATCGACGAAGGATAAGAGAACCGAATACATCGAAGGAAACAAGGACACTTGATGAAAGCGGTTATCAGAGGCCAGAGAAGATCCGAAGACCATAAAAACCCCATGAAAATCTCAATTCAAAACCTACAGGGGAAAATTATGAAACACATTTCTAAGCTTCTTGTAGCAGTTATGGTTCTTTCAGCCGTAGTTGCTTCTGCAAATCCTTTTTCTGACGTTCCGTTTTCACACTGGTCATATGACGCAGTAAACAAACTGGCTGCCAAAGGCATCCTTCAGGGCTATCCCGATGGTCGCTTCAAAGGCAATCAGACTGTAACCCGCTACGCTCTCGCCATGGTAACTGCCAAAATGCTGGCCAACGTTGAACAGATGCTCGAATCAGGCATCGGTACCA